>Ga0310345_10000063_pt1 | contig 236691 bp, 194 predicted proteins | sample HC15DNA20500_MG_FD_204667 | JGI IMG/M metagenome (GOLD analysis project Ga0310345, IMG submission 204667) | Marine microbial communities from station ALOHA, North Pacific Subtropical Gyre - HC15-DNA-20-500_MG | ecosystem: Environmental > Aquatic > Marine > Oceanic | place: Pacific Ocean... | reverse complement strand
AAAACACCCAAAGGAGCAGACCAGACAGTAGACTTATCCACATCCGAGCAGTCCATTTCTTCGTCAACCTAGTGGCTCAGTTTTGGACGTGACGCCTGGCTCAGTTTTGCTCGTGATTCAACAAGCATTCAGGCCTCCGAGCTGCGGCTGCTCATGGGTGAGGTTGACTCAAACCAGGCCGCGGGCAATCCGCATTGAGCGAATTTCCGGAAACCGACCCCATGCGTGGGGACGACTAGCCACCCCTGCATGTTGAGATTTGTTGAACTCCCGCCCGGCCCCGAGCCGGGCTTGTCATTGGTGGGATGAGGTGTCGGCGATGGTTGGTCTTAGGACGAGCTGCCGACCTGACAAAACTTGACATTGGCGCGGCCGGAAACCTCGCTTTTCCACGCAGTTTCCGAACATCAATCGAAACAGGCGGACAGCCAGCAACCCGCGTCAGCACTGCGCGGACCCATCATCCTGGGGCCGGGTTTCGAAACGGTTTCCGAACACTTGGGCTATCCAGAGCGCCTAGCCGGTTGGGTGGGGCTCTAGGGTGCGGCGCCGGAGCCATGTTGCCCAAATGTGCTTACAAGGCGCTTACACGGAGCAGAGAGACAAAAAGCAAAAAGCCACCCGGAGGTGGCTTTCGCTGCCAAGTGGTTGATTCACTTAGCTTTATTTGGCTCCTCGACCTGGGCTCGAACCAGGGACCTACGGATTAACAGTCCGGCGCTCTACCGACTGAGCTATCGAGGAATATGTCGGATCGGTTTTTGACGATATCGATTTCGCGACGCCGTCATCAACCAAGACCTCAACTATAGCACCATTTCGAGCGTTTTATCAAGCCCTCGGCCGTTTTGTGCCCTGCGCAACAGCTTGTAGGGGGCTCGCAACAGCGCATGTCCGGTCAGAAATCCAGCTGGGCAGAAGCCGTCACAGTGCGCGCAGCCAACGGGAACAGATAAATGTGGCCGCCGCTGGTCGAGGCCTCGCGCCACGCTTGAACATCGAACAGGTTGCGCACACCCAGACGCCAGGTCACGGCCTGGCCGCTGCCCAAGCCCTGGGTGTGGCGCAGGCTCAGGTCGGTGCGGGTCCAGGAAGGCAGGCGCAGGGTGTTGGCGGCATCCACCCAGCGGCGCCCTTCGTGGATGAGGTCGAGCTGCGCGATGAGCGCGATCGGCGCTGTGAAGGCATGGCTTGCGGAGGCTTTGAGCACGCTCTCCGGCACGTTGATGGGGGTCTGGCCGTTCACGCCCGCTTGCGCGCTGCCGCGGCGCGTGGCGTCCAGCACCATCGCGCTGCCGAGCAACCCCCAGGCGCCCTGGCGCCCTTGCCAGGTGGCTTCAAGGCCTTGATGCCGCGCGCTGCCGTCGATCACGTACTCGCCATTCACATCGGTGTCCTGCGGGCGCGTGATACGGAACGCGTTCACACCCCACTGCAGCTGCCAGCCGCTCCAGCTGCCTTGGCCCTTGATGCCCACCTCCGTCTGGCGACTCTTGGACAGCGGCAGCGGCGCTCCCTGGTTTGCATAACCAAAAAAGAAGGGCACGGACACCAGCTCCACGCCTTCGCCCCAACTGATGTAGGCCTGCGTTTGCGGGGCGATGGTGTGGCCCAACGCCACCCACGGCGTCGTCACGTCGTTGCTCAGGCTCGCGCCGTCGCTGCCGTCGGTGGGTGTCAGGGTGCGATGCAGTCGCGTGTGGCGCAGACCGAGCCAGGCTCTGGTGGCCTCGGTCAGCGTGAGGCTGTCGCGTGCGCTGAATTCGGTGGTTTGTTCGCGCCGGGTTGCGGCGGTGACGGTCAGATCCGGTGCTGGATCTGCGGGTGCGAAATCACCGGTGATGTTGCCGCCGCCCGCGTAGTTGAAAGCGTAGCTGCCCACATTCGTCGCATGCAGGTTGCGCAGCACGCTGAAGCTCAGACCATGCCGCACAGCCGCGGTGTCCAGTTGACCATCGACCTGTGCCAACAGCGAGCGGGTGGTGCGGCGCTCGCCGTTGGAGCGGTAGTCGTAGAGGTCAAACGTACCATCGCTGCAGAAGCGCGTGAAGTCGCCGTTGGGTCCAGCGGCGCTGCAACCGTAGGGAAACGCCGCTCGGTCATCGGTTTTCAGGCGCTGCTCCCCATAAGTCACGGTGCTGCGCCAGCCAGTGGTGAGGGCTTGCGTCCAACGCAGCGTGGCGGTGTCACCGCGGAACACCACAGGCTGCGTCCAGGGTTGGCGGTTCAGGTTGATGCCCGGGTCGACGTCTTTGGCCGACGGCAGTCGGTCTCCCAGCAGGCTGAAGCCCGGAGCGCTGGGCTGGCTGTGTGTGCTGCGCTCGAATTCCGCTTCGATTTTGGTGTCGGGGGACACGAGCCAATCTCCTGCCGCGGCCAGCAACTGGCGGCGGCCCCGGGTCTGGTCGATGGCCGTGGCCAGCCGTTCTGCCGCGGCGTTGATGCGCAGGCCGAACGCTTGCGGCGCCTGAGGCGAGCCGAAGCGTTCGCTGAGGTCCACCGCGCCGAGGATGGCGCCCGAGTCCTGCACGCTGAACAGCGCGCTGCGCACACGGCCCTCCGGGCGTTTGATCAGCAAGTTCACCAGTCCACCGGGTGAGCTCACGCCCGCCTGCATGCCGCTGGTGCCCTTAAAGAGCTCGACGGCGGCTTTGTTGTCCAGTGCGATGCGCGTTTCAGCATTGATCGGCAGGCCCTCTCGGCGCCAGTTGTAGGCGTTGCTCAGGGTGAAGCCGCGGATGCTCAGGGAGTCCCAGTAGCCAACTGCGTTGTACGAGTCTGTGGTGCTGGCGTCGAGCTTGGTCAGGTCGGCGAGGCGCGTGACCTGGGCGTTTTGCAGCGATTCGCTGCTGAAGGTGTTGGCCTGCACCGGGGCTTGCCAGGCAGGGATGTCGCCCAGGCCGCTGATGCTGGCGCGCCCTTGGCGCTCGGCCGGTACGGTCACGGTGATGGCCGGCACGCTGGCGCCAGTCATGGCGTCGGCGCTGCCGGGGGCGGCCTGTTGCGCCACGGCGGGCAAAGTGGCGCATGCAGCGGCGAGGGCCAGCGCGCTGGGCAGCAGCGGGGCGGCTTGGCGCTCGGCGCTGGGCCCTGGCGCTCCGCAGTGTGGGTCGATGGACAAGCCAAAAAAGACGTGACGGCGCATTCAAAACTCCGGTGCGGCTCACGCATGGGGACGCGAGCAGTCGCCGGGTGGCCACGCTCAAGGGCATGGCAGGCACGTGGCGGTGTCCTGGCTGGCTTCCCTACGCGAGGATGATCTCGGTCAGGTTCGAAGGGACTCTCTCAGCGGACCCAGCGCGCATGTCGCGGCCCGCACCCCTAGCAAGCCCTGATTGTACGGCGCGGCGCCAGCGAACGCCGCTCACACGCCGAGGCGTTGGTGCAGCACCGGGCTGGTGGTGGTGTAGAGGAGATGGGACGGCGCGTCGGGCCGCAGCTCGACCGCCAAAGCGTGCGCGGCCAGCGTGGCTTCATGGAAGCCGCACAGCAGCAGGCGCTTTTTGCCGGGGTAAGTGTTGATGTCGCCCACGGCGTGCACCCGGCTCAGCGAGGTGGCAAAAGTCGATGTGGACACGGTGACTTGCTTGCGCTCCAGCGCCATGCCCCAGGTGCTGAGTGGGCCCAGCTTGGGGCTCAGGCCCAGGCGCACCAGGAGGTGGTCCAGCGGCAGGGCGCGCGTTTGGCCATCTGTGCCCAGCAGTTGCAGGCCGGTGACGCGCGCCTGCATGCCCGTCTCGGCCGCTTGCGGCAGCCCGATCTCCAACTGCACTTGCCCCTGCGCGATGAGCGCCCGCACCGCCGATTCCAGCTCAGGCTCCGCTTGAAAAACATCCCGCCGGTGCAGGAGCGTGAGGCGTGCGGGGCGGTGCGACGGTTCTGCGGCGTGTGCAATGGCCATCACAGCCGACAGTGCTTCCTCGCCGCCGCCGGCCACCACCAGGTGCTGCCCCGCCCAGGGGGGCGCTTGTGTGTCGTCCTCCGGCAAGTGGTGGTGCACATTGGCGGCCGCTTCCAGGCCAGCCAAACCAAGCCCGCGCGGCAAGAAAGCGCCGGCACCTGCAGCGATCACCACCGATCTGGCCAGGAACCGCGGCCCCTCTTGGGTGGCGACCCGCCATTGGCCCTCGGAGGTGGCCTCGAGTGCTGTCACCAAGTGGCCCAGGTGAAGGTGTTGGCGCTTCGCATGCTCGCCAGCGCCCAGGGGCTGCAGGAAAGGCGCGGCTTGCTGCAGCAGTGAGCGTGTCAGCTCGCGCCCGGTGCACACGGGCACGCCGGGCACGTCGTAAATGGGTTTGTCAGGGTAGAGCGCCACGCATTGCCCGCCAGCGAAGGGCAGGGCGTCCACCACCTCGACGCTGAGGCCGAGCAGACCCAGCTGAAAAGCCTGGAACAGGCCCACCGGGCCCGCCCCGATGACCAGGGCGTCGGTGTGGATCATGGCGAGCGTGTGGCGCAGCGGATGCCAGGAACGGTCAGCGTGGCGGGATCAGCGGATCAGCTGGTCCAGCTTGCCGGTCTTGTCTTTCCACTCGTCGGCATCGGGCAGCGCGGCCTTGCGCTTGGTGATGCTGGGCCAGGTCTTGGCGAGGTCGGCGTTGATCTGGATGTACTGCTGCTGGTTGCCCGGCACATCCTCTTCGGGGACGATGGCGTTCACGGGGCACTCGGGGATGCAGACGGCGCAATCGATGCACTCGTCGGGATCGATGACCAGGAAGTTCGGGCCTTCGCGGAAGCAGTCCACCGGGCACACGTCCACACAGTCTGTGTATTTGCAGCGGATGCAGGCTTCGGTGACGACGTGGGTCATGTCAGGTCTCTTTGGTGTTCAAAATTGAAGGAACTGTCAGGATTTTACCGGCCGCTCAGACTCTGCTGTTCGGCGAGCCTTCTCCGCACAGGGCGATGTGGGTCAAAGGGTGGTCAGGGATGTCGGTGGCGCCTGCGCCAACAATGACGAGGGTGGGGCGGCCGGCATGGATGGCGCTGGCCTCGTCGAGGCTGCCGACCGTGTGCAGGGTGTGGCGCATGTCGGGCCAGCCCGCGCGCGAAACGACGCTGACTTCGGTATCGGCAGGCCAACCGGCGTCCAGCAGGCCTTTGGACAAGGGTGCCAGCTGCCGCCCGGCCATGTAGAACACCTCGGTGTCCGCACGCTGGCCAGGGCCCATGCCGCACTGCAAGTCGCCGGTGCGGGTCATGGCGGTGGTGAAGCTCACGCTGCGGCCGCTGCCGCGTCGCGTCAAAGGGCGTTGCGTGGCGGCCGCGGCGGCCAGTGCCGAGGTCACGCCGGGCACAACTTCACTGGCGATGCCGGCTTCGCGCAGCGCATGCAGTTCTTCTTCCAGTCGACCGAACAGGCTGGGGTCGCCACCTTTGAGGCGCGCCACGATCGCATCCGAGCCGTGGCTTGCGCCCACTTGTTGCGCATGCTTCACGAGGAGGTGGTTGATGCGCGTCTGGCCGTTGAAGTCGCTGCCTTCCTTGCCGGAAAAACCGCGTTTTCCCACGTCCAGCCAGTCGGCCGATGGCGCCATGTCCCGCAGGCTGGGGTCCGCCAGGGCATCGAACAAAACGACCTTGGCCTTGGCCAGCAAACGCGCTCCACGCACCGTGATGAGGTCGGCCTCGCCAGGGCCAGCGCCGATGAACACGACGCGGGCTGAAGGCGGTGCGAGGGCAGGGCGGCTCATGTATTCACGTGCACGTTCACCGGACGGGGCCAAGCCGATGCCTCACGCGGCCTTGACCAACAGCGCGCCGCTGGTGCGGTTGGTGGTCGGGTCCACCACAATCAGTGCGCCACCCACGCGGTTGCTGGTGTAGGCCTCGACCGGCAGTGGCTGCTGGGTCTGGACCTGGACGCGACCGATCTCGTTGACGGCCAATTCGCCGGCTTCGCGGTCTTCCAGGGAGTGGATGTCCAGGCGGCTGTCGATGCTGCTGATGCGGGCCTGCACCCAGCGGTTGCCGTGACGCACCCAGTACTTGCGGCCGACCACGGCGGGTTCGGTGTCCAACCAGGCCAGGGTGGCGGTAAAGCTGTCGGTGGGCTGGATGGAACCGGGGGTGTGGATCCAGTCGCCGCGCGAGATGTCGACCTGGCGGTCCAGCACGATGCCGGCCGATTGGCCCGCTTCGCATTGGTCCACCACCAGGGCGGCGTGGCGCACTTCGGCCACCACGGCCGTCTGGCCGCTCGGGAAAATCTGCACTTCGTCGCCAGCCTTGACCGCCCCGTGGGCGATGCGACCCCAGAAGGTGCGGTACTGGTGGCCGGTTCCGGAGGCATTGGCCTCGCCTTCGCCCACGCTGTCACGCGTCACGTACTGCACGGGGTGCAGCAGGGCGCCGTCGTGGCGCTCGTCGGTTACGGGCAGCTGTTCCAGCACCTGCAGCAGGGTGGGGCCTTGGTACCAGGGCCAGTTGGCCGAAGGCGTGGTGACGTTGTCGCCGCGCAGGGCCGACACGGGGATCACGCCTTTGTTGACGATGCCGGCCTGCTCGGCGAAGGCTTCGAGCGAGGCCTTGACGTTGTTAAAGGCCGCTTCGGTGTCCTGCTCGATGGCGTCGAGCTTGTTGATGGCGAAGACGATCGACGGCACGCGCAGCAGGTGGGCCAGCAGGCTGTGGCGGCGCGTCTGGGCCAGCAAGGGCACGTGGGCGTCGGCGGTGCGGGCCTTCCAGTCGATCTTGGTGATGTCGACCAGCACCACGGCGGCGTCAGATCCGGCGGCGGCCGTCACCATGTTGCGGGTGTACTGCTCGTGGCCCGGGGCGTCGGCGATGATGAACTTGCGCGTCTTGGTGGCGAAGTAGCGGTAGGCCACGTCGATGGTGATGCCCTGCTCGCGCTCGGCTTCCAGGCCGTCGGTCAGCAGCGACAGGTCGATGGGGGCGCCGGCGGCGCGCTTTTCCAGTGCATCGAGTTGGTCGGCCAGGATGGCGCGGCTGTCGAACAGCAGGCGGCCGATCAGGGTGCTCTTGCCATCGTCCACGCTGCCGGCGGTCAGGAAGCGCAGGGCCTTGTGGGCGAGTTCCTCGCCCGCTTCGCAGTGATTCACGTTGCTCATCAGAAATAACCTTCTTTCTTGCGGCGCTCCATCGAGGCCTCGGACGTGCGGTCGTCCATGCGGGTGGCGCCACGCTCGCTCACGGTCACGTGCAGGGTCTCGGCGACGATGTCGGCGGGGTTCTGCGCATCGCTCTCGACCGGGCAGGTGCAGGTCATGTCACCCACGGTGCGGAAGCGCACGTCCACGGTTTCAACCGTTTCGCCTTCCAGGGCGGGCGTGACCTCGGTCAGCGGCACCAGCAGGCCCTTGCGGCGGATCACCTGTCGGGCGTGCTTGTAGTAGATGTTGGGCAGCGGGATGCCTTCGCGGGCGATGTAGAGCCACACGTCCAGCTCGGTCCAGTTCGAGATCGGGAAGGCACGGAAGTGCTCGCCCGGCTTGATGCGGGTGTTGAACAGGTTCCACAGCTCGGGGCGCTGTTCCTTGGGCTGCCACTGGCCGAAGCTGTCGCGGTGCGAGAAGATGCGCTCCTTGGCGCGGGCCTTCTCTTCGTCGCGGCGGGCGCCGCCAATCAGGCAGTCGAAGCGGTTGTCTTCGATGGCTTCGAGCAGGGTGACCGTCTGGTGGCCGTTGCGCGATTCCAGCGGGTGGGCCAGACGCACGGTGCCTCGTCTGATCGACTCTTCCATGTGCGCCACGATCAGGCGCTCGCCGATCTCGGCCACGCGCTGTTCGCGGAACTCAATCACTTCAGGGAAGTTGTGGCCGGTGTCCACGTGCACCAGCGGGAAGGGCAGCTTACCTTCCAGCTTGCCCGTGACCGGGTTCTTCATCTTGAAGGCCTTCTCGGCCAACTGAAGCACCACACAGGAATCCTTCCCGCTGGAAAACAGCAGGCCCGGGCGTTCGAAGCTGGCGGCCACTTCGCGCAGGATGAAGATCGCTTCTTCTTCCAGCGCATCCAGGTGGCGGTGGTCCACTTCCGCCAGCAGTTGGTTCACATCACTCATCTTGTTCTCGCTTTGAATCCTCAGGCTGCCGTTCACTTGTGAACGTGCAGGCCGCATTCCTTGGCACCCTCGTCTTCCCACCACCAGCGCCCGGCGCGGAAGTCCTCGCCCACGGCAATCGCGCGGGTGCACGGCGCGCAGCCGATGGACGGCATGAACTGGTCGTGCAGCGGGTTGTAGGGCACGTTGAAGGTCTTCACGTAGTGCCACACGTCGCCCCAGGTCCACTCGATCATCGGGTTGAACTTGGCGCGGCCCTTGTCGTCGAACTCGCGCTCGAGCATGCCGCCACGGTTGTTGCTCTGTTCGCGGCGCAGGCCGGTCACCCAGGCGGTGCGGCCATCGAGCATGCGGGCCAGCGGTTCGAGCTTGCGGATGCCACAGCAGGCCTTGCGCAGGTCGATGCTTTCGTACATGGCCTTCTCGCCGTTCCTCTGCACGAACTCGATCACGGCTTCGGCCACGGGCTTGTACACCTCGACCCGGATGCCCTGGGCGGCGTAGTGCTGCTCGATGGTGCCGATCAGCGCCACCGTCTCGGGGTGCAGGGCGCCGGTTTCCAGCGTGCCGATGGCGATGCCGATGCCGTGGCGGGCGATAAGATCGGTGACGATCATGTCTTCCACGCCCAGGCTGGTGGCTTGCACCACCTTGCCCGGGTGCTCTTTGGCGGCGGCTTGCAGCAGGGCCACGGTCTCGGCCAGCTTGGCGTCGAAATCGGGGCTGGCCTTGGCGTACAGGCCGATGGCCGAGCCCGCGGGCGCCGGGCCACCGATCAACGACGACGCGCCAAGGGATGAAGCCTCACTCATGGGGTGCTCCTTGTGGCGAGGTTCAAGCGACGCGGCCGAACACCGGCTGGTGTTGCTGCACGTCGCCCTGGTAGTGACCGCGGGCGGCAAAGAAGCCGAGTTGGCGCTCGGCGGTTGCGCGGTCCTGGTCGGCGCGCAGGGCAACGGCATCGAAACCGGTGCGGGCCAGCAGCGGCATCATGTCGACCACCACGTCGCCCGTGGCGCGCACTTCGCCGCCGAAGCGGTAGCGTGCGCGCAAGATGCGGGCTTGGCTGTAGGCGCGGCCGTCGGTCCACTTGGGAAACTGCAGCACGACGAGGTCGAGCTTGGCCAGGTCTTGTTCCAGCACCTCGATGTCGCTGTCGTTCGGCAGGATCACGCCCACGGGCTTGTGGCCCTCGCTGCCCTTGGCGGGCCATTGCTCGCGCACGGCGTGCCACTGGCCCAGCGTCAGCAGGCTGTGCGATTTGATGGGCGGGTGCGACATCGGGCCGTCTTCGCCGCCGACGGTGTGCCACTGGTCGTGATGGGTGTCGATGAATTTCATGGTGTCGGTCCTCACGGGGCGGGTCAGGCGGCCTTGGCCGTTGTGCGGCGGACGGCGTTGGCGGCCGTCTTGAACGGGTCGAGGCCCACGCGCTGCACGGTGTCGATGAACTTCTCGTTCGCTGCACGCTGAGCGCGGTAGGTGTCGATCACGGCTTCGATCACGTCGGTGACCTCATCGGCCGCAAACGAGGGGCCGATCACCTTGCCCGCCACCGAGGTGGGTGCGTGGCTGGAGCCGTCCGATCCGCCCAGCGTCACCTGGTACCACTCGCTGCCGTCCTTGTCCACGCCCAGGATGCCGATGTGGCCGCTGTGGTGGTGGCCGCAGGAGTTGATGCAGCCGGAGATGTGCAGGTCGATGTCGCCGATGTCGTAGAGCTCGTCGAGGTCCTGGTAGCGGGCGATCAGGTCGTTGGCAATCGGGATGGAACGCGCGTTGGCCAGGGCGCAGAAGTCGCCGCCCGGGCAGGCGATCATGTCGCTCAGCAGGCCGATGTTGGGCGAGGCGAAGCTTGCGGCCTTGGCGGCTTGCCAGACGGCAAACAGGTCTTCCTCGCGCACGAAGGGCAGCAGCACGTTCTGATCGTGGGTCACGCGCAGTTCGCCGCAGCTGAAACGGTCGGCGATGTCGGCGATGGCGTCCATTTGCGCATCGGTGGCGTCGCCAGGGGCCTGGCCCACGCGCTTGACCGACAGTTGCACGCATTTGTAGCCCTGCACCTTGTGGCCGGCCACGTTGCGCTCCAACCACTTGCCGAACTGGACCTTGTCCGCGTCAGAGGCATCCGCGGGCAGGCCATTGCCAGTGGCGGCGTGGGCTTGCACCGAAGCGGGGTAAGCGAAACTGGCGTTCACGCGGTCGAACTCGGCCTGCGGAATGATGTGGGCGGCGCCATCGGCATCGCGCTCGAGGATGTTGTGGAACTCGGCGTTGACCTGGTCAAAGAACTTCTGGCCTTCGGCCTTCACCAGGATCTTGATGCGCGCCTTGTACATGTTGTCGCGGCGGCCGTAGCGGTTGTAGACCCGCACGATGGCCTCGATGTAGACGAGGATTTGCTGCCAGGGCACGAAGGCGTTGATCTCGGTGCCCGTGATGGGCGTGCGGCCCATGCCGCCACCGACCAGCACGCGGAAGCCCACTGCGCCCGCATCGTTTTTCACAAGGTGCAGACCGATGTCGTGCCAGGCGGTGGCCGCGCGGTCTTCCTTGGCGCCGCTCACGGCGATCTTGAACTTGCGAGGCAGGAAGGCGAACTCGGGGTGCAGGGTGGACCACTGGCGCAGCACCTCGCAGTAGGGGCGGGCGTCGATGATTTCGTCTTCGGCCACACCCACCATGGCGTCGGCCGTGATGTTGCGGATGCAGTTGCCCGAGGTCTGAATGCCGTGCATGTTGACCTCGGCCAGCAGGTCCATCACGTCGGCGGCTCGGCTCAGGGGAATCCAGTTGTACTGAACGTTTTGGCGCGTCGTGAAGTGGGCGTAACCGCGGTCGAACTCGCGGGCGATGCGCGCCAGCTGGCGGATCTGCCTGGACGACATCTCGCCATAAGGCACGGCCACGCGCAGCATCGGGGCGTGACGCTGCACGTACCAGCCGTTTTGCAGGCGCAGCGGGCGGAATTCCTCGTCGCCGAGCTTGCCGGCGAGGTTGCGCTCCAGTTGATCGCGAAACTGGGCGGCGCGCTGGCGGACAAACTGTTTGTCGAATTCGGAGTATTGGTACATGGTGCGCGGCGAAAGAAAATGAATTTGGTGTTGCGCGGGGCGGGCGGCGCAAATCGGTGCCGAGGTCAGCCGAGAGCCCGATGCAGATTGTAAAGGCTGATGCCGGAGATGACGCCGCCCACCAGCACCAGCAGGGTTTTGGTATTGAGGCGCCGGGTCAGCAGGGCCGCGAAGGGAGCGGCGAACAGGCCACCCACCACCAGGCCCGCGACGGTGGGCCAGGGGCCTTCCTCCACCAGACCGGCGAACACGGCCGCGCTGGTGAAGGTCAGAAAGAATTCAGCCAGGTTGACCGATCCGATCGTGGTGCGTGGGTCTTGCCCGGTGCCCACCAACGTGGTGGTCACAACGGGTCCCCAACCACCCCCGCCCACGGCGTCGACGAAGCCGCCGAAAAGGCCGAGCTTGGCCACATGTTTGGGTGTTTCCCGGCGCGGTTTTATTTTCTTGAATACCTTGCTGATGATATAGAGGCCCATGACCAACAGGTAGGCAGAAACCACGGGCTTGATCACGCTGGAGTCAACACTCGAAACCACCCAGGCGCCTGCGCTCGCCCCGAGAATGCCAGGAATCAAAAGGCGCAAGAAAAGGGATTTGTTGACATTGCCCAATTTGACATGCGAAATGCCGGAAACCCCCGTCGTGAAAACCTCGGCGATGTGCACACTGGCCGATGCAACGGCCGGCGACGAGCCGGTGGCGAGCAAGAACGAGGTGGACGTGATCCCGTAGGCCATGCCAAGGGCGCCGTCGACCGTCTGCGCAACAAGGCCGACGAGCGCCGCTTTCCAGAAGGCATCGCCTGTCACAGTCGTGACAATGAGCTGCAGGCCTGTCTGCTCGTGGTGGCCGTTGAACAGCTTGGAGGCGAGGTAGGCCACCACGGCGATCAGCATGAAGCCCACGGCCCACACGGCAATGCGCAGCACGGGGTGGTCGGACGGATGGCTGATGTCGTCCTCGACTGGCGGCAGGCCCAGTGCCGTGTGCTCCGCGTTGATCGCGTTGTCGGTGAGGTCGAGGTTGCGGATCTTCATGGAGGGCGGGGCAAAACGGGAGCGGGCGACGTGACAATCGGGGAAGGGTGGATGCTAGCCACCGTTTATATGCATGAAAAGAACATTTATGGAAGTTGTTTATAGCTTAAAGACATATGTTGGCGGGGTGCGTTCGTGGCGTCTTGTCGCCCTCGGTGCCCTGATGCTCTGGCTGAGTGCGTGCAGCAGCCTTGTCACCGAGCCTGCCCCCTCGGTCGCTGTGCCGCCGCCTGCCCAGGCGGTGGCCCCCAAGCCTGCGCCGAAACCGCCCCGAATCGGGCTTGCGCTCGGTGGCGGCGCCGCGCGCGGCTTCGCCCACATTGGCGTGCTGCAGGTGTTGGAAGAAAACGGCATCAAGCCCGATCTGGTGGTCGGCACGTCTGCTGGCAGCGTGGTGGCGGCGCTGTACGCCTCCGGCAAGACGCCCACGGAACTCGGCGCCATGGCGATGACGCTGGACGAATCGAGCATCACCGATTGGGTCTTCCCCGGCCGCTCCTTCCTCAAAGGCGAGGCGCTGGCCAAGTTCATACGCACTCAGACGGCCGGCAAGCCCATCGAGGCCATGCGCATGCCGCTTGGCATCGTCGCTGCCGACCTGAAAAGCGGTCAGGCCGTGCTTTTCCGGCGGGGCGATCCTGGCACGGCGGTGCGGGCCTCCAGCGCCGTGCCCGCGGTGTTCGAGCCTGTGAAGACGGAGGGACGAGAGTACATCGACGGCGGCGCCGTGTCGCCCGTGCCCGTGCGCTTCGCCCGTCAAATGGGGGCCGAGCTGATCATCGCGGTGGACATTTCCGCCATTCCCGAAGGGCAGCCAACGCGGGGGGCGGTCGACATCCTGTTGCAGACGTTCAACATCATGGGCCACGCGATCAGCCAGCACGAGCTGGCCGATGCCGAAGTGGTCGTGCGGCCCAAACTGCAGGGCGTGGGCAGCGCAGATTTCAGTGCACGCCGCTTGTCCATCCTCGCGGGGCGCGAGGCGATGCTGACGGCGTTGCCGCAGTTGCGCGACCGCCTGGCGGCGCGCACCCGGTGACGAGGCGGATCAGCGGGGCGCGCCGAACGGGGCGCCGCTGAGCTTCTGCCCGGGCTTGACGCCTTTCTTCTTGAACCAACCTGCATTCATCTCCAGCACGTAGCGCACGGGCTGCGTTGAGCAATGAGAGTCCAGCGTCTGCGGCTTCATCTCGTCGAGGTTGACGACGGTGCCGTCGTCGGCCACGAAGGCCACCGCCAGCGGGATGAGCGTGTTCTTCATCCAGAAACACTGCACGCCCGGCCGGTCGAACACGAACAGCATGCCCTCGTTGGCGCCCATGCTGGTGCGGTGCATCAGGCCAATGGCGTGCTCCTGGGGCGTCAGCGCCACCTCGACCTGCATGTTGTACATGCCGGCGCCCAGGGTCGTGCGGTTTTGCAGGCGTTGTGGCGCGTCCTGCGCCGAAACCGACGCAGCGCCGACCAGCAGCGCCGATGCCATGCACAACGAGGGCAGATGTCCGGGTCGCGCGATACCCCGGCGGGTTTGACTCACAATGCGGTTCTTTGCCATGGGAGCGTCTCTGTCCGAGGTGTCCAGTGGTGATGATTTTGGCTGACTTTATCAGCGCGCCATGACCACCGCTCCATCGCCGGCCACGCCGGAACCCCGCGCGCCCGACGCGCCTCTTCCGCCGCTGCCCGAGTTGTCGCCCGCTCAGGCAGCGGGCCTCGACGACCCTGACCTCCTCGCGCAATGCGTGGTGGACATCCCTCCGGGCAGCAGCCTGCGCCGCATTGGCCTTGGGCTGTCCGGCATGTACTGCGCCGCGTGTGCCATCACCATCGAGAACGCATTGCGCGAGGTGCCCGGTGTGCGGGAGGTGCAGGTGCAGGCGGCCTCTCAGCGCGCCCGCATCTTGGTGGACCCCGCGCAAGTCAGCCTGTCCGCGATGGTGTCGGCGGTGCAGCGCGTTGGTTACCGGGCCTGGCCCGATGCGGCTGCCCGGGCAGGGCACGAGCGCCTGCGCGAGCGCCGCGTGCTGGTCTGGCGGCTGTCCGTGGCGGCGTTTTGCATGATGCAGGTGATGATGATTGCCGTGCCGCAGTACGTGGCCGGCCCCCGCGAAATCCCGGAAGACATCTGGCAACTCATGAACTGGGCCAACTGGGTGCTCAGCCTGCCCGTCGTGCTGTTTTCTTGCGGGCCATTTTTCACGGGCGCATGGCGTGCCGCGCGCCAGGGCCGCATCGCCATGGACACCCCGGTGGCGATCGGCATCGCCGCCACCTTCATCGTCAGCACGGGCGTCACTTTCGGCGCGCAGGACGTCTTCGGCCACGAGGCCTACTTCGACTCGTTGACCATGTTCGTCGCCTTCCTTCTGGCTGGGCGGTGGCTCGAGAGCCGGGCCCGAGAGCGCGTGACCCAATCGCTCGAAGCCTTGTGCGTGCGCCTGCCCGAGGCGGTTGAGCGCGCCGTGGGCGATGTGCCCGACGCGGCCCTGGGCACCGCCGATGTCGCGTCTGTGCCGCTGTCGTCTTTGCGCCACGGAGACCGTGTCCGTGTCGCTGTGGGTCAGGCCTTTCCTGCGGATGGTCTGGTCCTCGTGGGGCAAACCGAGGTGGACGAGGCCTTGCTGACCGGCGAATCCCGTGCCGTGCCTCGCGTACCGGGACAGACCGTGGTGGCGGGCAGTGTCAACCTGGGTGCGCCGGTGTGGATGTCTGTGGAGCGCCTGGGTCCCGACACCCGCTACCAGCAAATCGTGTCCCTGGTGCACCAGGCCATGACCGAAAAGCCCGGCTGGATGCGCTCCGCCGACCGCATCGCCGGTCCCTTCCTGTGGGGTGTGCTGGCGCTGGCCGCGGCGGGTTTTGTCGCCTGGCAGTGGATCGACCCCTCGCGCGCCGTCTGGGTGGCGGTGTCGGTGCTGGTGGTGACCTGCCCGTGCGCCCTGTCGTTGGCGGCCCCCTCGGCTTTGCTGTCGGCGGCCGGCGCCATGGCCAAGCGCGGCGTACTCGTGCGCCGCCTCGACGCACTTGAGGCGCTCGCGACTGTTCGACAAGTCTATTTCGACAAAACCGGTACGTTGACTGAGGGGGAGTTGTCCGTGGTGTCGCTGGTGAGCGCCGGGGTGACCCACAGCCTGCAATCAGCGCTGCCAGAGCCGGTGGCGGCGCGGTGGCGGCAGGCGGTGTCGCTGGCCGCTCACTCGCAACACCCGCTGTCACGCTCGGTCGTGCAGGCCGCGCGTGACGCGGGCCGCGCCGTGGTGTCCGGGCATTGGCTGGACGTGACAGAGCGGGCCGGCAAAGGCATCGAGGCGCAGGACGCGCAGGGGCTGACCTGGCGTCTGGGGCGCGGCGATTGGGTGTTGCCGGCAGGCGATGGCGTCTTACCCGGCGAGCGTGCCGCCGACGCCCCCCGCGTCTGGCTGGCGGCGTGGCGCGACGGCCAATGCCTGCCCGACACCATCTTGGGCCTGCGCATGGACGAGGTGTTCCGCGCCGAGGCGGAGCCCGCGGTGCAGCGTCTGCGCGCGCTGGGTTGCGCCACTTCTTTGCTGTCTGGCGACCACCCCGACCGCGTGCACGACGCCGCGCGGTTATTGGCTGCAGATGTCGCTGGGGCGCAAGCGAGCCCAGAAGACAAGCTCGCCGTGATCGCCGCAGCGCAGCGGCAGGGTGCCCACGTCGCCGTGGTGGGCGACGGCATCAACGATGCGCCGGTGCTGGCCCAGGCCGACGTCTCGGTGGCCTTGGACCAAGGTGCCGCGCTGGCGCAATCGCAGGCGGACCTCATCGTCCTGAGCGGCCGCCTGACAGGCTTGCCCGAGGCGGTGTTGCAAAGTCGACGTGCCATGCGCATCGTTCGGCAAAACTTGGCCTGGGCGGCAGTCTACAATTTCAGCTGCATCCCACTTGCACTGATGGGCCTGCTGCCACCCTGGGCGGCAGGCTTGGGCATGGCTGCCAGTTCGCTGTTTGTCGTGCTCAATTCCCTTCGGCTTGGCGCCACACCATGGAAATCCTCTACGTCCTGATCCCTGTCTCCGTGCTGCTCGTTCTGGCCATCCTGGCCGTGCTGGCATGGTCCATCCACAGCGGACAGTTTGAGGACATCGACCAGGAAGCGCTGCGCATCCTGCAGGCCGGAGATCAGAATTCTCAGGATAACGTTGAGCGGCATCAAAAGTGACTCCTGGTTTGCCCTCACAATTCGCTTTGTAACTTTGGAGAACAACAGATGGCAAACTCCCCCTCTGCCACCTACAACGACACCGTTGTGAGGCAGTTCGCCGTCGCGGCAGTCTTTTGGGGTGTCGTCGGCATGACCGTCGGCGTCCTGATCGCATCCCAGCTCGCGTGGCCCGAACTGAACTTCGGCATCCCATGGCTGACCTATGGTCGCCTGCGCCCGCTGCACACCAATGCCGTGATCTTCGCCTTCGGCGGCTGCGCATTGTTCGCCACGTCTTACCACGTTGTGCAACGTACCTGCCAGACCCGCTTGTTCGCAGGCCCCTTGGCATCCTTCACATTTTGGGGCTGGCAACTCGTCATCCTGCTCGCCGCCATTTCCCTGCCCTTGGGTTACACCACCGGCAAGGAGTACGCAGAGCTGGAGTGGCCAATCGACCTGTTGATCACCGTCGTGTGGGTGGCCTACGCTGTCGTGTTCTTCGGCACCATCGGCATCCGCAAGGTGCGCCACATTTACGTGGCCAACTGGTTCTACGGTGCCTTCATCATCGCCGTGGCCCTGCTGCACGTCGTCAACAGCGCCGAAATGCCCGTCCTTGCCAACGGCGTCCTGTCGCCCAAGTCCTACTCGGTCTATGCCGGTGTGCAAGACGCCATGGTGCAATGGTGGTACGGCCACAATGCCGTGGGCTTCTTCTTGACGGCTGGCTTCCTGGGCATGATGTACTACTACATCCCCAAGCAGGCCGGCATGCCCGTGTATTCGTATCGCTTGTCGATCGTGCACTTTTGGGCGCTGATCTTCACCTACATGTGGGCGGGTCCGCACCACCTGCACTACACCGCGCTGCCGGACTGGACCCAATCGGTCGGCATGGTGTTCTCGCTGATCCTGCTGGCACCGTCCTGGGGCGGCATGATCAACGGCATCATGACCCTGTCGGGTGCCTGGTACAAGCTGCGCGACGACGCGATCCTGAAGTTCCTGATCGTGGCCCTGTCCTTCTACGGCATGTCCACTTTCGAAGGTCCGATGATGTCCATCAAGACCGTGAACTCGCTGTCGCACTACACCGACTGGACCGTCGGCCACGTTCACTCCGGCGCCCTGGGCTGGGTGGGTCTGATCTCGATGGGCTCGCTGTACTACCTGATCCCGCGCATGTTCGGCCGTCAGACCATGTACTCGGTGCAGGCCATCTCCATCCACTTCTGGGCCGCGACCATCGGCATCGTGCTGTACATCGCCTCCATGTGGATCGCCGGCGTCATGCAGGGCCTGATGTGGCGTGCGGTCAACCCCGATGGCACCCTGGTCTACAGCTTCGTCGAAAGCGTCAAATCCTCGCATGACTTTTACGTCATCCGTGTCGCCGGTGGCCTGCTCTATCTGGGCGGCATGATCCTGATGCTGTGGAACACCATCATGACCGTGACCGCCGGCCGCGCCATCGACGCGCCTGTGCCGCAGGGTCCGGCTCAGCCGGCTCACGCCTGAGCCCGACAAGGAGAACAACATGGCTGACAACAACCACAAGCCTGCGCTCTTTTCCCACGAGAAGATCGAGACCAGCAACTTCCTGATGATCGTGCTGACGCTGATCGTCATTTCCTTCGGTGCGCTGGTCGAGATCGTTCCGCTGTTCTTCCAGCACAGCACCACCCAGCCAGTGCCGGGCCTCAAGCCTTACACCGCACTCCAGGTGGCGGGTCGCGATATCTATGTGCGTGAGGGCTGCTACGGCTGCCACTCGCAGATGATCCGTCCCTTCCGTGCCGAAACCTTGCGCTATGGCCACTACTCGATGGCCGGCGAGTTCGTCTACGACCACCCCTTCCAATGGGGTTCCAAGCGCACCGGTCCTGACCTGCAGCGCGTGGGCGGCAAGTACTCCGACGAATGGCATCGCGCTCACCTGAATAACCCGCGCGACGTGGTGCCCGAGTCCAACATGCCTGCCTACCCCTGGCTGCTCGCCAACAAAGTGGACGACACCAAGATCGGCGCGCACATGGAAGCGTTGCGCAAGGTCGGCGTGCCCTACACAGACGCCGAGATCAAGGCTGCTGGCGAAGAGGTCAAGGACAAGACCGAAATCGAGGCCGTGATTGCCTACCTGCAGGTGCTGGGCACCGCCGTGAAATAAGGAGTGGCGCACATGGACATGGTCCTGGTGAGAAGCATTTTCACATTGGTGTGTCTGTGCGTTTTTGTGGGCATCGTTGCCTGGGCGTTCAAGCGCGGCAACAAGGCTCAGTTTGAAGAGGCGGGTCGCCTGCCTCTTTCGGAAGATTGACTGGAGGCTCAGACATGAGCGACTTCATTAACAGTGGATGGTCGTGGTACGTTGTCGCGATCGTGGTGTTCGGCCTGGTGTACTGCGCCTTCGTGCTGATGGGCGCAGCGAAGCACAAGGTCGTCTATGACGCCCAGGGCAATGTGGACAAGACCACGGGCCACGTGTGGGACTCGGACCTGCGCGAGTTGAACAACCCGCTGCCCCGCTGGTGGCTGTTCCTGTTCATCATCACCCTGGTGTTTGCCGGCGCCTACCTCAGCCTGTACCCTGGCCTGGGCAACAACCCTGGCAAGCTGGGCTGGTCCTCCAAGGGGCAACTCGAGGCGGAAATGGCCAAGGCCAAGCTGGAGCAGGACAAGATTTTCGCCAAGTTCAAGAACGCATCGGTGGAGGATCTCGCCCGCGACCCGCAGGCACACGACATCGGCCAGCGCCTGTTCCTGAACAACTGCGCCGCCTGCCATGGCTCCGACGCCAAGGGCGCGAAGGGCTTCCCCAACCTGACCGACAACGACTGGATCCACGGCGGCTCGCCTGACAAGATCGTCGAGACCATCGTCGGTGGCCGCCGTGGGCAGATGCCGCCCATGGCCGCGGCGGTCGGCTCTCCCGAGGAAGTCCGTCAGGTGGCGAACTATGTGCTCAGCCTCTCTGGGTCGGGTCACAACTCCATCCTGGCCGAGCTGGGCAAGGCGAAGTTCAAGCAAGTTTGCGCGGCTTGCCACGGCGCCGACGGCAAGGGCAACCAGGCCATCGGGGCGCCCAACCTGACCGACAAGGTCTGGCTGCACGGCTGGGGCGAAGAGGCCATCATCAACATGGTCAACAAGGGCAAGGTCAACGTCATGCCCGCGCAAAGCCCGCGCCTGTCGGACGACCAGATTCGCCTGGTGGCCTCCTATGTGTGGGGCCTGTCTCACGCGACCAAGACGGCACAGGCACAATGACATCGGGCAACTGAGTTCGAGGTCGGCATCGGTCTGCAAAGCAGTTTGATGTCGATCAGGAGACAGCCGATGCTCGGACCGCGGCAGGTCGGGCTGTGATACCTTAGGGGGTATCCGGCCTGCCTGCCGCAAGTCCATTCCGAACACCATGACCGATCCCATCCAGCCCAGCCGTGGCCCCCAACGGGTCATCCCCATCCAGCCTGCCGGTGGGCGGGAGGAGATGGTGTCGCTTTACCAGAAGGGCGAGAAGATTTACGCCCGGGAGGTCAAAGGCTGGTTCACCAGCTGGCGCTGGGCCTTGGTGTGGCTCACCCAGATCGTCTTCTACCTCACGCCCTGGCTGGCATGGAACGACCGCCAGGCTGTGCTCTTCGACCTGACCACGCGGCGTTTTTACCTGTTCAACCTCGTTCTGTACCCCCAGGACTTCATCTACCTCACCGCCTTGCTGGTGATATCGGCCTACGGCCTCTTCCTGTTCACCGCGGTGGCGGGACGCCTGTGGTGCGGCTATGCCTGTCCGCAGTCGGTCTACACCGAGATGTTCATGTGGATCGAGCGCAAGATCGAGGGCGACCGCACCCGGCGCATGAAGCTCGACAAGGCGCCTTGGGGCCTCGAAAAGCTCGCACGCAAGTCTGCCAAGCAGGCAGCCTGGATCGCCGTGGCCCTGTGGACGGGCTACACCTTTGTCGGCTACTTCACGCCCATCCGGGTGCTGGCCGACGAGGTGCTAACCTTGAGCATGGGCCCGTGGGAAATCTTCTGGGTGTTGTTCTATGGTTTTGCCACTTACGGCAACGCCGGGTACATGCGTGAGCAGGTCTGCAAGTACATGTGCCCGTACGCGCGTTTCCAAAGCGCGATGTTCGACCGCGACACGCTCATCATCAGCTACGACGCCAAGCGAGGCGAGCCCCGTGGCTCCCGCAAGCGTGGCACCGAAGCGCAGGCGGTAGGGCAGGGCGATTGCATCGACTGCACCCTGTGCGTGCAGGTGTGCCCGACGGGCATCGACATCCGAAAAGGTTTGCAGTACGAGTGCATCGGCTGTGCGGCCTGCATCGACGTGTGCGATTCCGTCATGGACAAGGTCGGCTCGCCACGCGGCTTGATCCGCTACGCCACACAGAACAGCATGGAGAACGGCTGGGGACGCCGCGAGATGTGGGCCCGTGTGACCCGCCCCCGCGTCCTGCTTTACACCGGCATCCTGGTGGCCATCACCGTTGCGTTCCTGGTGAGCCTGTACAGTCGCCCGCCTTTCCGTGTGGACATCCTGCGCGACCGCGGCGCGTTGGCGCGGGTCGTCGATGATGGCTATGTGGAGAATGTCTACCGCATCCAGATCATGAACGCGAGTGAGTCCACACAGCGCTACCGCTTGGGCGTTGAGCAACTGAGCCAGGCGGTGGTGGACGCCGGGCGCGACATCGAACTCGGCCCGGCCGAAGCGCGCTGGGTACCTGTGGCTGTGCGCGTACCGCCCGAGGTGGCCGAGCGCATGGGCTCCGGTGCACACGGCATCACGCTGTTCGTCGAGCAATTGCGTCGCGGTGATCAAGCCCAGGTCGACGTGCGTGAGCCGACCACGTTCATGGTCCCCCGCTGAGACGCGAGCGTCTGCACATCCCATTCATCTTAGGAGTCCGCCATGACCCGCACATCGACCTCCAAGCCTGACAACACGCCTTGGTGGCGCCTGCCCATCGTCTGGATGGTCATTGGCGGGCCGGCTGCGGTCGTTGTGGCCTCGCTCATCACGGCGGGCATCGCCATCAAGCACGTGGACCCTGTGCTTGACACGTCCAAAGGCGAGGTGAAAGGTGTCATCGACATGCCGGCCGTGCAGGCTCGCAACCATGCGGCGAATGCCGACGCTCGAGCGCCTGCGGACAAGTGATGCCAGGCGCGGACAAGCCCTCGGTTCGGGGGTAAGTCCTCGTTGAGAAGCGGTGTGTCCGGCACAACATCGGTGGTGTGTCCATCGGATGCAAGGAGAACCGCATGTCACGTCGCACGCTGCACGTCGCACAGATCCTCTGGCCCGCCTTCTTCATGGCTGGCGTGTTGGAAATGCTGGTGTTTTCGGTGCTCGACCCGAGCTTGATCCGCATCGGTGGATGGGAGCCCGACGCCCGCACTGTCTACAGCGCGTCGTTCCTGTTGTTCTGGGGAGTGCTATCGGTGTCAGGCGCGCTCAGCCACCTGATGATGCGGGGCGATGCCCACGGTGCGCGCCATGCGCTCGCCCAAGGTTTGGTGGCGAGGCGCCACCGCCGGCAGTCTCGCCAGGGCGGCGGGGCTCCTAACCACGCCCACCAGCACTCCCACCAGCATTGAGCACGGACAGGGCCGTTTCGGGAGGCTTAGGTCAGCAGCGCACGCTGTTGACCAAGGCCTTCAAGCCGGGCTCGTCCGTGATCCGGATGTCGCGCTGTTTGACTTCCAGCAGGCCTTCGTCCTGGAACTTCGAGAAAGTGCGGCTGACCGTCTCCAATTTCAGGCCGAGGTAGCTGCCGATTTCCTCGCGCGTCATCCGCAGCACCAGTGCCGAGGCGGAAAAACCGCGCGCATGCAGGCGCTGGGTCAGGTTCAGCAGGAAGGCGGCCAGCCGCTCCTCGGCGCGCATGCTGCCCAGCAACAGCATCACGCCATGGTCACGCACGATTTCGCGGCTCATGATCTTGTGAAACTGGTGCTGCAGGTCCGAGAACTCGCGCGACAGCTCTTCCAGCTGGCTGTAGGGGATCACGCAGACCTGCGAATCCTCCAGTGCGATGGCGTCGCAAGCGTGGCGGTCGGTGCTGATGCCATCAAGGCCCAACAACTCGCCGGCCATCTGAAAACCAGTCACCTGATCGCGCCCGTCCTCGGATGAAATCCGCGTCTTGAAGAAACCGGTCCGCACGGCGTACACCGATTTGAAGGCGTCGCCGGTGTGGAAAAGGGCATCTCCGCGCTTGACCGATTTGCGCGCACCTACCAGCGTGTCCAGCTGCGTGAGCTGAGGCTGGCTCAGGCCCACAGGCAAACACAGCTCCCTCAGGTTGCAACTGGAACAGGCGACTTTGAAAGCTTCGATCTTCATGGGGATGGCCTCGCGGCGTTCATGGGTGGCGCGGCGCGAAGCGTCTTGCGGCAGGGTGTCGGACGTGGGGGCGTGGGGATGGAGCATGCGCGACCTCAAAAGATGGTTCATTGTTGCCAGATTCCGGCGCGCGCCCTTGAGGTGGATCAACACTGGCAAATATGAGTTTGGCACAGTCTGACGGATGAGTGAACCAGCCACCGGCGTCTCGCCTGCATCGTCCCGTCCTGCGGCTCCCATCGTGTCGCGCGAATTGCTTGCGCGGCTGGATGTCAGCGGCCCCCGTTACACCTCTTACCCCACCGCTGACAGGTTCGTGGAAGCGTTCGGCGCCGATCAGTACCAGCAAGCCTTGCAGCAGCGTGGGAATGGTGTCGGGGCGCTCACAGGAGGCGCCAGTGCATTGTCTGTCTACGTGCACATCCCGTTCTGTGAGTCGGTGTGCTACTACTGTGCGTGCAACAAGGTCATCACCAAGCACCACGAGCGGTCGGTGGCGTACCTGGATGCTTTGCGCACGGAAATTGACTTGGTTTGTGGGCAGTTGGGACGTGGTCAAACGCTCTCCCAGTTGCACTTCGGGGGCGGTACGCCCACGTTCCTGACGGACGATCAATTGGAGGGGCTGCTGGGCACCTTGCAAACGGCTTTTCGGTTCGTACCCGGAGGCGAGTACGCCATCGAGATCGACCCCAGAACCGTCAGCGCCGAACGCCTGCGCCGCCTCGCGGTGATGGGCTTCAACCGGCTCAGCTTCGGCGTACAGGATTTCGATCCGCAGGTCCAGCAGGCGGTCCACCGCGTGCAGCCGCGCGAGCAAGTGGCCGCCCTGGTGGGCATTGCGCGCAAGGAGGGCTTTGAGTCCCTCAACATGGACCTGATTTACGGCTTGCCCAAGCAGACTTTGCACAGCTTTCGGACGACCTTGTCGCAAGTGGCCGAGCTCAAGCCAGACCGCATCGCGCTGTATGCCTACGCCCACCTTCCCCAGCGCTTCAAGCCGCAGCGGCGCATCGACGGCAACGCTTTGCCCTCGTCAGACGACAAGGTGACCATGCTCGCCATGGCGATCGACACCTTCACCGCCGCCGGTTACGACTACATCGGCATGGACCACTTCGCCCTGCGGCACGACAGCCTGGCCGTGGCCAAGCGGCAGGGGCGTTTGCATCGGAACTTCCAGGGCTACAGCACCCACCCAGACTGCGACGTCATCGGCCTGGGGGTGTCCGCCATCGGGCGTGTGGGGGCACATTACAGCCAGAACGCCAAAACCCTGGATGATTACCACGATGCCTTGCGCCGTGGGCAGTTGCCAGTGGTCCGCGGCCTGACGCTGACACGCGACGACCTGGTGCGCCGGGCCGTCATCATGGCCATCATGTGTCAAGGACGTGTGGATTTCGAGTCCATCGAGTTGGCCTACCTGGTGGATTTCCGTCAATACTTCGCATCAGAGATGCGCCTGCTGGAGCCGCTTGTCGCCGCGGGGCTGGTTCACCTGGAGCCGGATGGCATCCGGGTCACGTCGCTGGGCTGGCACTTCGTTCGCGCCATCGCCATGCCGTTCGACCGCCATTTGCAGGCCGACAAGACGGCGGAGCGCTTTTCCCGCATCATTTGAGGCTCGACTCCTGCTTCTGCCCTTGCCGTGAATTTGCGGCGGCCCGATCTTGCCCATGCTGACTGGTCTCGTGCTCACCGCCTTCCTGATGGGGCTCGGCGGCATCCCGCATTGCACGGCGATGTGCGGTGCCGCCTGCGCGGTGGCCTTTCCCCGAGGCCTGCCCTTGGCCACCTGGGCTGGGCGTCTGGGTGGCTACATGGCCCTGGGCTGCGTGGCGGCGGTGAGCGCCGGCGCGGTCTCTCGCTGGGGGCGCGAGGTGGCCATGCTCAAGCCCCTGTGGATGATGGCTCAATTGGCGGTGGTGATGCTGGGCCTGTACTTGCTGCTCCGCGGACGCATGCCAGATGTGCTGAGTGGTGCGGGGCAGTCGGTCTATGAGGGTTGGCGCACGCGCATGGCCGCGCGCGTGCAAAACGTGACGCCGTCGTGGCAAGGGGTGTGGCGTGTGCTTTGGCCCTTGCTGGGAGGGCTGAGTTGGGCGGTGCTGCCCTGCGGCTTGCTTTATGCGGCGCTGATGGTCGCGGCCCTGGCGCCAAACGCTCTGGGCGGTGGCTTGGTGATGTTGGCTTTCGGCGTGCCGAGCTCGTTTGGCGTCTGGGCTGCGCCGTGGGTTTTGCGACATTTGGCGGGCTGGCGCCGTCGGTCGGGCGATGCCAACGACGGCGGGAACCTCGGCGTGGGCCCCGCCATCACGGCGGTGGCAGCAGTGCCCGTGATCTGGATGCAGCCCGATGGCGCGCGCCCTGCGCCGTTGCGCCCGGGGGCGTCTGAGGCCGCTACGTTACAGGCCCCTGCGTTGCGGGCCGCCGCGTCGCCGGTCGATCAGGCCTGGGTGGACCCGCGCTGGGCTGTGCGGGCCTCAGGCCTCAGCCTGTCCGCCATGGGTGGCTGGTCGTTGTGGCACCAGCTGTTGGCCCAGTGGCAAGCTTGGTGTGCTTGAAATGCGCAACAAGCTCGGCGGAATCGGGGCGAATTGACCACGCATTGCGGCAATCCCTGAGCCCTGTCGTGCCCTCATTTCGGGGGCTCGCGTAGAATGGTGTCACCTTGCCGACATCCATGGCAATGTTTTCTCGGACACGCCAAACGCGGAGACCAAACACATGTACCAGCACATCAAGGTGCCCGAAGGTGGGCAGAAGATCACGGTCAACCCGGACTTCTCCCTCAACGTCCCCCACAACCCCATCATCCCGTACATCGAGGGCGATGGCACCGGTTTCGACATCACACCCGTGATGATCAAGGTGGTCGATGCGGCGGTGGCCAAGTCCTACGGCGGCCAGCGCCAAATCCACTGGATGGAGATCTACGCTGGTGAGAAGTCCACCCGCGTGTATGGCCCCGATGTCTGGCTGCCGGAAGAAACGCTGCAGGTGCTGCGTGATTACGTGGTGTCCATCAAGGGCCCCCTGACCACGCCCGTGGGCGGCGGCATCCGTTCGCTCAACGTGGCCTTGCGCCAAGAGTTGGACCTCTACGTCTGCCTGCGCCCGGTGACCTACTTCAAGGGTGTGCCGTCGCCTGTGAAGGAGCCTCAGAAGATCGACATGGTGATCTTCCGCGAGAACTCTGAAGACATCTACGCGGGTGTCGAATTCGAAGCCCAGAGCGACAAGGCCAAGAAGCTGATCAAGTTCCTGCAGGAGGAATTCGGCGTCAAGAAGATCCGCTTCCCCGAAACCTCGGGCATCGGCATCAAGCCCGTGTCCAAGGAAGGCACCGAACGCCTGGTGCGCAAGGCCCTTCAGTACGCCATCGACAATGACAAGCCCAGCGTGACCATCGTGCACAAGGGCAACATCATGAAGTTCACCGAAGGCGGCTTCCGCGACTGGGGCTATGCCCTGGCGCAGAACGAGTTCGGCGCCGAGTTGATCGACGGCGGCCCGTGGTGCAAGTTCAAGAACCCGAAGACGGGCAAGGACATCATCGTCAAGGACGCGATCGCTGACGCCTTCTTGCAGCAAATCCTGCTGCGTCCTGCCGAGTACAGCGTGATCGCCACGTTGAACCTGAACGGCGACTACATTTCCGACGCACTGGCTGCGCAGGTCGGCGGCATCGGCATCGCCCCGGGTGCGAACCTGTCGGACTCGGTGGCCATGTTCGAAGCCACCCACGGCACGGCGCCGAAGTACGCTGGCAAGGACTACGTGAACCCTGGTTCGGAAATCCTGTCGGCCGAAATGATGCTGCGTCACATGGGCTGGACGGAAGCCGCCGACCTGATCATCACGGCGATGAACAAGGCCATCCAGAGCAAGAAGGTCACCTACGACTTCGCCCGGCTGATGGACGGCGCCACCCAGGTGTCGTGTTCCGGCTTCGGTCAGGTCATGATCGACCAAATGTGAGCGAATGGCCGGAGACCCGGCCAAGCGATGACCACGGCCACGAAAAAGCCCGCCAATGGCGGGCTTTTGCTTGGGGTTTGCCGACGTAGCGCCATGGTGGCTGCCGGTCTGCTCAGTGGGGCAGACTGCGCCCTGCCTCCGGCGTGCTGCGGAAATGCAAATCGCCCACATCGTGCATGTCACCCGGGTGGCTGGCGCTGTTTTGCGCATCACCATCCAGCGGCTGGATGTTCTGGGCCAGCATGCCTTTCGGCCCAGCCACCAGCTCGTAGCTCACTTTCGAGCCTTGCTTCAGTGTGCGGAAACCATCCATCTGGATGGCCGAGAAATGGGCGAACACGTCGCCCCCGCCTTGGTCGGGCTCGATGAATCCGAACCCTTTGGCGTCGTTGAACCATTTGACAGTGCCGGTGGCCATGCCGTCCCTCCTGTTAATTTGCTCACATTTTCTGCCCGGTACAGGGGGCTGTCAAGCCGCGTTGGATGCCGGACACGTGCGTGCATTTGCGCACAATTGTTTCGCATTTGTGGGTGGCGCGGCACCGAATTTGCACTCTTCCGCGCGGTACGGCCGAAGGCGGCGCCGGTCTGCGGAACAGTGCGCCCGTCACCGTCAATTTCCTGACCTTGAAGATTGTCGGGAGACCCCAAGATGCACACACACGAGCAAGGCAGCTCTCTTAGAATCACCCGATGATCAGATCCTTGCCACCCCAACTGTCGGCTCTGCCCGGCGGCCCGGCCGAAGACGGTCAGGGCTCCGTCGTGGCGGAGAAGGAAGAGTTGGCCCTGGAGCCGCCAAGGCTTTACCAAGTCGTCATGCTGAATGACGATTTCACGCCGATGGAGTTTGTCGTGTTCGTCCTGCAGGAGCATTTCCGACACGACATCGAATCCGCCACGCAAATCATGCTGAAAATCCACCACGAGGGTCGTGGTGTGTGCGGGGTCTATACCAAAGACGTCGCGGCCACGAAGGTCGAACTCGTTCTTGCCGCCGCCCGCCAAGCCGGGCACCCCCTGCAGTGCATTCTGGAGACCGCATGATTGCGCAAGAGTTGGAAGTGAGTCTGCACATGGCCTTCGTCGAGGCCCGACAGCAACGCCACGAATTCATCACCGTGGAACACCTGCTGTTGGCGCTGATCGACAACCCCTCTGCTTCCGAGGTGCTGAGGGCCTGTGCCGCGAACCTGGACGAGTTGCGCAAGAACCTTGACCAGTTCGTGCGCGACAACACGCCGACCGTGGGTGGCACCGACGAGGTGGACACGCAGCCCACGCTGGGTTTCCAGCGCGTCATTCAGCGGGCGATCATGCACGTTCAGTCGTCCGGCAGTGGCAAGAAGGAAGTCACCGGCGCCAATGTGCTCGTGGCCATCTTCGGCGAGAAGGATTCGCACGCGGTGTACTACCTGCACCAGCAGGGCGTCACGCGTCTGGATGTGGTGAATTTCATCGCGCATGGCATCCGCAAGGCCGACCCGCCGGAGGCTGCCAAGCAGTCCTCCGAACAGGGCCAGGCGGAACCGGAGAAGGAAGAGGGAGACGGCAAGGCCTCTCCGCTGGAGCAGTACACGCAGAACCTCAACCAGATGGCGCGCGAGGGAAAAATCGATCCCCTCATCGGCCGCGACACCGAGGTTGAGCGTGTCATCCAGGTGTTGTGCCGCCGCCGCAAGAACAACCCGCTGCTGGTGGGCGAAGCGGGTGTCGGCAAGACCGCGATCGCAGAGGGCCTGGCTTGGCGCATCACCCAGAAGGATGTGCCCGATGTGCTGGCCGACGCCGAAGTGTTCGCCCTGGACATGGGTGCGCTGCTGGCTGGGACCAAGTACCGCGGCGATTTCGAACAGCGCCTGAAGGCGGTCATCAAGCAGCTCAAGGAGCAGCCGGGCGCCGTGCTGTTCATTGACGAGATCCACACGCTGATCGGGGCTGGCGCGGCTTCGGGCGGGACGCTGGACGCGTCGAACCTCCTCAAGCCGGCACTCAGTTCCGGTCAGCTCAAATGCATCGGCGCGACCACGTTCACCGAGTACCGTGGCATCTTCGAGAAAGATGCAGCTTTGTCGCGCCGCTTCCAGAAGGTCGAGGTGGCCGAGCCGTCCGTCGAGCAGACGGTGGAAATCCTCAAGGGTTTGAAGTCGCGCTTCGAGGAGCACCACAGTGTGAAGTACGCGCTGGGTGCGCTGCAGGCTGCGGCTGAATTGTCGGCCAAGTTCATCAACGACCGCCACCTGCCGGACAAGGCCATCGATGTGATCGATGAGGCCGGTGCGGCACAGCGCATCCTGCCCAAGAGCAAGCAGAAGAAGACCATCACGCGTGCCGAGGTCGAAGAGATCGTGGCCAAGATCGCGCGGGTGCCCTCGACCAGCGTCTCCAACGACGACCGCAGCAAGCTCAAAACGCTGGACCGCGACCTCAAGAGCGTGGTGTTCGGTCAGGACAACGCCATCGACGCACTGGCCTCGGCCATCAAGATGGCACGCTCTGGTCTGGGCAAGCCGGACAAGCCGATCGGCTCTTTCCTGTTCAGTGGCCCCACGGGCGTGGGCAAGACGGAGGTCGCGCGGCAGCTCGCCTACATCTTGGGCATCGAGTTGATCCGTTTCGACATGTCCGAGTACATGGAGCGCCACGCGGTCAGCCGCCTCATCGGTGCGCCTCCGGGCTACGTGGGCTTTGACCAGGGCGGCCTGCTGACCGAGGCGGTGTCGAAGAAGCCGCATGCCGTGCTGTTGCTCGACGAAATCGAGAAAGCCCACCCGGACGTCTTCAACATCTTGCTGCAGGTCATGGACCACGGCACGCTGACGGACAACAACGGCCGCAAGGCCGATTTCCGCAACGTGCTCATCATCATGACCACGAACGCTGGTGCGGAGACGCTGCAGAAAGCGACCATCGGCTTCACGAACCCGCGCGAACTGGGCGATGAGATGGCCGACATCAAGCGCCTGTTCACGCCAGAATTCCGCAACCGGCTGGACGCCATCGTGGGCTTCAAGCCGCTGGACGAGGAAGTTATCCTGCGTGTGGTGGACAAGTTCTTGCTGCAGTTGGAAGGTCAACTGGCCGAGAAGAAGGTGGAGGTCACGTTCACGGACGCCCTGCGCCGCCACCTCGGCAAGCGTGGCTTCGACCCGCTGATGGGCGCACGCCCGATGCAGCGCCTCATCCAGGACACCATCCGCAAGGCGCTGGCCGACGAGTTGCTGTTCGGCAGCCTGGTCGACGGTGGTCGCTTGACGGTGGACGTCGTGGACAACGACAAGGGTGAGCCCGAGGTGAAGCTGGACATCCAGCCTAACAAGAAGAGCGACAAGACCAAGCCGGAGGCGGCCACGGCCGAGTGACGGCGGGAAGCCACCCCTCGGTGTGCTTCTCTGGATGGCGCACCCACGAGAAGGGCCCGCAGACCGCGGGCCCTTTCACGTTCGGGGCTGGTGATGGGCGGCTGTGAGCGCTCAGCAGACGTCGATGCGCTGGAAGCCCTCGGCTTTCCAGCGCAGCACCTGGGCGCGTGGTGCGCCATGGTCGATGTCCCAGTCGCTCAGCACGTGGCGCGTGCCACCCGCGAAGGCTTCTGACGCGGGGCGGTGGGTGTGCCCGTGGATCAGCAGGGTGGCTTGCGCTGCTTGAAGCCAATCCCGCGCGCACGCCTCATCGACATCGGCATAGCCTGTGGTGGCTGCCTGCGTTTGCTGGTGCTGCTGGCTGGCGGCGCGCATCTGCCGTGCCTGTGCGAGCCGGCTGCTGAGCGGTTGCGCCAGGAAGGCCTGTTGCCAAGCGGGCTGGCGCACCTGGGTGCGAAAGCGCAGGTAGTCGGTGTCGGCGAGGCAGAGCTCGTCGCCATGGATGAGCAAGGCGCGCTGCCCAAAGGCGGTCAGCACGGTGGGGTCGGGCAGGGCGGTGGCGCCGCAATCTGCCAGGAACGCATGGCCCAAGAGGAAATCGCGGTTGCCGACCATGATGAACAACTCGTGCTCTTGGCCTGCTTGGCGCAGCATGCGCAGGCAGCCGGCTTCGTGGGGCTCGGTGCGCATGTCGTCGCCCAGCCAGGCTTCGAACAGGTCGCCCAGCACAAAGATGGCATCGGCCGGTGTGGCGGAGAGGTAACGCTGCAGCGCTGCCGTGGTGCGGGGCAGGCCGTCGTGCAGGTGGATGTCGGAGATGAAATCAATGCACCGCCACGAAGGCGGTGCGTTCAGGGTCTGGGCACCGGGGAAAACAGGCTTCCCCAGGACGTCAGCGGTCATCAGACCTCGGTGGCCTTGGTGATGACCACATCTTCCAGCGGTACGTCGTCGTGGAAGCCCTTGCGGCCGGTCTTGACCTTCTCGATCGCGTCGACCACCTCGGTGCCCGCGACGACCTTGCCGAAGACGGCATAGCCCCAGCCTTGCGCTGTTTCGGACTTGAAGTTGAGGAAGTCGTTGTTCGTGGCGTTGATGAAGAACTGAGCCGACGCCGAGTGCGGTGCACTGGTGCGCGCCATGGCGATGGTGTACTTGTCGTTCTTCAGGCCGTTGTTGGCCTCGTTCTGGATCTCACCCTTGGTGGGCTTTTGTTTCATGCCGGCTTCGAAGCCGCCGCCCTGGACCATGAAGCCCTTGATGACGCGGTGGAACACGGTGCCGTCGTAGTGACCGGCGTTGACGTATTCGAGGAAGTTGGCCACGGTGATGGGCGCTTTGGCATCGTCCAGTTCCAGTCGGATGACGCCAGCGGTGGTTTGCAGTTCAACGGTTTTGCTCATGATTCACTTCTCGATGGTGGCTTGTTTGATGACGATGGGCTCGAGGGGGACATCCTGGTGCATGCCCTTGGCGCCAGTCTGGGCCTTGCGGATCTTGTCGACGACGTCCATGCCCTCCACGACTTTGCCGAACACGGCATAGCCATTGCCATCGGGCGAGCGCGCGGCGTCGAGGAAGGCGTTGTCCTTGAGGTTGATGAAGAACTGCGCGGTGGCCGAGTCTGGCACGCTGGTGCGCGCCATGGCGATGGTGCCGCGCGCGTTGGTCAGGCCGTTGCGGCTCTCCAGCGGGATCGGTGCGCGGGTCTGCTTCTCACGCATGTCGGGCGTCATGCCGCCACCCTGGATCATGAAGCCGTCGATCACACGGTGGAAGATGGTACCGCTGTAGTGCCCCGACTTCACATACTGCAGGAAGTTGTCGACGGTCTTGGGCGCTTTGGCCGCATCGAGTTGCACCACGATGTCACCCTGGCTGGTGCTCAGGCGCACGTTTTGCGCATGGGCGAGGGGAGCGCTCAGCGCCAGCGCGGTGCCCACGGCCACCCACAGTTTGCGAATCGTCATCCAATCACTCCTTCGTAGAAGATTTTCCAAAGGCCGCCCTCTTTGCCCCAGTACTGGCGTTTGATGGCACCCGTTCGCTGACCCTCTGCGATTTCGCCGAAGGTCACCACCAGGATGTCGCTTTTGTCGCGCCAACCGAGGATGGACACGTCTTTGAGTTGCAACGGCCGGCCGCGCGTCTGGGAGAGGTCTTTCTCGACCTGCTGACGCCACTGTGCCAGATCCTTGGTGCCACTGGCGAACTGGTGCGAGTAGAAAGCCATCAGGCGGTTGAGATCACCGCTGGCCCGGGCCACGCGCCATCCTTCGATGAGGTTATGCAGGCTGCGGCGCTCGGGCTCCTTGATCGCTGGCGGGACCCATTGCAGGTTCTTGGCGATCACCACAGGTGTACTGCGCGGCTGCACGCGCTCCATGATGTCGCGCAACTCGGGGTTGGCCAGGGCGACACAGCCATCGGTGCTGTGCGGGCTGCGCGCGTAGCTTTCGCTGGGCACACCGTGCAGCCAGATGCCGCTGCCCGTGCGGCCCTGACGGCGGTCGTACTCGTTGGGGTAGTTCAGCGAGAGGGCGCCCACGCCGTAGAAGTCGGTCAGCTGACGCGCGTCCAGGCGGCTGGTGATGAAGTACACGCCCAGCGGTGTGCGCTGGTCGCCCTCGGCGCTTTTCTCGAAACCCAGGCGCCCGATGGAGGCGTAGTGGTCGGCCACCAGCTGCAAGCCGTTGGGGCCGTTTTCGAACAGGTAAAGACGCGAGCGGCTGGCATCGACCGCGATGGCGTGCCGGGTGGTTGGCGGCACTTCGATGAACTGGGCCGGCACGGTACCAGCCGGTGGCCGCTCGCGCAGGGCGCCCAGGCGCCTCTCGGCCTCCTCGCGCAACTGGTCGAGGCGCGCGGGGGCCTTGGTGGCGAGATCGCCAGGCGCATTGCCCATGGTGGGTAAGGCGCGCGTTTGGGCGAGCAGCAGGTCCCCGTAGACGAGTTGTGCCAGCTGGAAGTTCGGCACGTCATGCGCCAGCGATTGGGCCTGTGCAAGCGCCTGACGCGCCTGGCCCTTGCCAATGAGACGGTAGACGTCGAGCAAGCGCGCTTCGGCCGAAGGCGACTGCCTCTGGAGCGCATTTTGCGCTCGCGCCGCTGTGGCGTCCCCCACCTCCGGCCTGTCCACCGCTTTGCTGCGGGACGCGCTGGATGGCGGCTCGGCGCGCGTGCGCTCAGAAGGGTGTTGCGCAGCCCATGCGCTGCCCAGAGAGATCGCGAGGCCCAGTGCAAGCCGGGCCAGGCGACCGTACATCGGTCGGTTCATCGGGTTCAGGAGCCGGTGCTTTCCTTGACGATCACCCAGGTGTTACCGTTGCGCACGAGCTCAAGGCGCTTGCCGCTGCTGACGCTGAGGGTGTCGGCGCGGTAATCCTGCTTGAACTGGGCCACGGCCTTGTTGCCGTTGACGGTGATTTTGAGGCCGGAGACCTTGACGGCGATGCTGCGCTTGCCCAGGATGCGGTCCTTGCGGTCTTGCTCCCAGGCCTTGCGGGTCTTGCCACCGTTGAAGTCCTTGCTGTAGGCTGCGATGTAGCCGTCCATGTCCTTGCGGCTCCAGGCGTCGGCCCAAGCGCGCACGGCGTTGGCGACCTCGCGCTCGCGGGCGCCCTCGTCGGCATCGGCCTTGGCCTGCTTGGTGTCGGCCGGCTTGGCCTCGGCGGGTTTGGTCTCAGCGGGTTTGGCCTCCGCGGGCTTCGGTGCCACCGGCGCAGGGGCGGGTGCCGGGGCGGGCGCGGGCGCCGGAGCCGGTTTGGGGGCCGGCGCGGGTGTGGGGGCGGGTGCCGGTGCGGCAGCGGGCGCTGAAGTGCTTGCCGAAGCAGTCACGATGCTGTTGCGTTCCTTGGGGAACAGGTCGCGGATCATGGCCAGCTTGGGCGCCACAGCCGAGCGGGTATCGATTTGCAAGGCCTTGGAATACGCCTGGCTGGCCAGCTTGGCATAAACGTCGCCCAGGTTTTCATACGCGGTCGCGTAGCTGGGGTTGGTGCGGATGGCCATTTCCAAGGCATTGCGGGCCTTGTCGTACTGGCCCTGCTGCGCGTACAGCACGGCCAGGTTGTTGAACGGCTCCGGCAGCTCAGGGTAGTCCTCGGTCAGCTTGGTGAAAGCGGTGATGGCCTCAGGCGTGCGCCCCGCCTGTGACAGGCTGATGCCGCGCAGGAAACGCATCATGGGATCGCGCGGTTTGCTGGAGAGGAACTGGTCTGCCTTTTGCAGGGCTTCCACGTTCTTGCCGGCCGCCAGCAGCTTCTGCACATCGCCCACGTCGTCGGCACGTGCGCTGAAAGCGCTCAGTGAGAGTGCAGCGACAGCAAGGCATTGGGCGGCGATGGACGTCAGGCGGAGTCCGAAGTGGGGCACAGCAGTCTGCATGGAGGGTCGTGTCAGAGGGGTTGTGGTGCGGTCGGGCATGGGTGCGATGGCGGGTGAAGCCGCCGCTGCCCGGTCCGCGCGAGGATAGCAGTCCGGCGGCCTTGGGTGCCTGCCCATTGACCCTCGCTGTCGGGCCTCGGGTTGGGGTCGCCGTTATACTCGCCTGATTGTATCTGAGCGCTGCCTCCGGCCTTGGCCCCGCGGCGGCCGCAAGATCTGCGCGTGAAGGCATGCCGCCAGGGTGTGTCTGGTTCTATTCCCTGATTGCCCGTTCCCCCGCCGTGTGCCCATGAGTCTGCGCATCTTCAACAGCCTGTCACGCCAGGTCGAGCCCTTTGTTCCAATGACGCCGGGGCGAGTCCGCATGTACGTGTGCGGCATGACGATCTATGACCTGTGCCATGTGGGCCATGCCCGCATGATGATGGCCTTCGATGTGGTGCAGCGCTGGCTCAAGGCCAGTGGCTTCGACGTGACCTACGTGCGCAACATCACCGACATCGACGACAAGATCATCCGGCGTGCGGTGGAGCGAGGCATCCCCATCCGCCAGCTCACCGACGAGATGACGCTGGCCATGCACCAGGACATTGCCGCGCTTGGCATCGAGCCACCCACGCACGAGCCGCGCGCCACCGAGTACGTCGGGCAAATGCTCGACCTCATCGGCAAACTGGAGGCGAAGGGCCTGGCCTACCGTGCGCCCAATGGCGACGTGAACTATGCGGTGCGCAAGTTCGAGGGCTACGGCAAGCTGTCGGGCAAGAGCCTGGACCAGCTGCGCGCCGGCGAGCGCGTGGCCGTGGACGATGGCAAGCTGGACCCGCTGGACTTCGTGCTGTGGAAGGCCGCCAAGCCGGAAGAGCCGGCCGATGCCAGGTACGAGTCGGCGTATGGCCCGGGCCGTCCGGGCTGGCACATCGAGTGCTCGGCCATGAGTTGTGCCTTGCTGGGTGAGCAGTTCGACATCCATGGCGGCGGCCTCGACCTCCAGTTCCCGCACCACGAAAACGAGATCGCGCAGAGCGAGGGCGCCAGCGGCAAGCGCTTTGTGAACTACTGGCTGCACAACGGCTTTGTGAACGTCGACAACGAGAAGATGTCCAAGTCGCTGGGCAACTTCTTCACCATCCGCGACGTGCTCAAGCACCACGACGGTGAAACGGTGCGCTTCTTCATGCTGCGCACCCAGTACCGCAGCCCTTTCAACCACAGCGACGCGGGCCTGGACGATGCGCGCAATGGCTTGCGCAGGCTGTACACGGCCCTGAGCAGCGTGGACCTCGGCGAGGCCCCGACCACCGGCATCGACTGGTCTCAACCACACGCTGCACGTTTCAAAGCCGCGATGGACGAAGACCTGAACACGCCGTTGGCCCTGGCTGTGTTGTTCGAGCTGGCAACCGAGCTCAACCGCAGCGGTTCACTGGACATCGCGCGGCTGCTGAAGGCGCTGGGCGGTGTCTTGGGCATCTTGCAGCAACCGCCGGCGGCCTACCTCCAGGGCGATGCATCGGCTGCAGAAGGCCTGGATGTGGCTGGTATCGAGGCCATGATCGCGGCGCGAAGCGAAGCAAAGAAAGCGCGCAACTTCGCCGAATCGGATCGCATCCGTGAGGCTCTGGCGGCGCAGGGCATCGTGCTCAAAGACGGCCCGCAAGGCACGACGTGGGTGAAGGCCTGATGGCGGCGTCGAAATCCTCCTTGCCCAAGCCGGTGCTGCCCGCCAACGCGGAGCTCGCCGCGGACTTGGTGACGCCCGCGTACTGGGACGAGGCCTGCAAGCACCTGAGCAAGCGCGACCGCGTCATGCGCAAACTGATCGCCGACCACGGCTCGGCGCGGCTCGAGAGCCGGGGTGACGCGTTCACCACGCTGGCACGCTCCATCGTCGGCCAGCAAATTTCGGTGAAGGCAGCGCAGGCGGTCTGGGAGCGCCTGCTGGCCGTGCTGGGACTGCATGGCGGCGACGGCAGCAGCCCCGGCAGCGACCGTGGCCCCTTGAGCGCCACCGATCTGCTGACGAAGGCACCTGATCAGCTCCGGCAGGCGGGGCTGTCGGCCCGCAAGGTCGAGTACATGCTGGATCTGGCCCGCCACTTTGCCGAGGAGCGTGTCCACGTCGCGCAGTGGCAGTCGTGGGACGACGAGGCGATCATCGACGAGCTGGTCGACATCCGGGGCATCGGCCGCTGGACGGCCGAGATGTTCCTCATCTTCCACCTGATGCGGCCCAATGTGCTGCCGCTCGACGACCTCGGTCTCATCAAGGGCATCAGCCAGAGCTATTTCAGTGGCGAGCCCGTCTCGCGTGCCGAAGCGCGCGATGTGGCCGAAGCCTGGTCGCCCTACCGCACGGTAGGCACCTGGTATCTGTGGCGCAGCCTCGACCCCCTTCCCGTGGCCTATTGATTTCGATGGCTGGGCGCGGGTCACGAGCCTCAAGCGCCTGGCGGCCACGCTGACACAAAGGAAACAAGCCATGAGCAAACGACACTTCCTCGAATTCGAACAGCCCATCGCGGAGCTCGAATCCAAGATCGAAGAACTTCGCTACGTGCAGAGCGAATCGGCGGTCGATATCTCCGAGGAGATCGACCGGCTGAGCAAGAAGAGCCAGCAGCTCACCAAGGACATCTACGCCACGCTGTCGCCTTGGCAGGTCACGCAGATCGCGCGCCACCCACAGCGCCCCTACACGCTGGACTACGTCAACGAGCTGTTCACCGATTTCCAGGAAATGCACGGTGACCGCCACTTCGCCGACGACCTCTCCATCGTGGGTGGCCTGGCCCGCTTCAATGGCATGCCCTGCATGGTGCTGGGCCACCAGAAGGGCCGCGACACCAAGGAGCGCGCCGCGCGCAACTTCGGCATGTCCCGCCCCGAGGGCTACCGCAAGGCGCTGCGCTTGATGGAGACAGCTCAGAAGTTCAATCTGCCTGTGTTCACCTTCGTGGACACACCCGGCGCCTACCCCGGCATCGGCGCCGAAGAGCGCAACCAGTCCGAGGCCATCGGCCGCAATATTTTCGAGATGGCCAAGCTGGAGGTGCCCATCATCACCACCATCATCGGCGAAGGTGGCTCGGGCGGCGCGCTGGCCATCAGTGTGGCCGACCAGGTGCTGATGATGCAGTATTCGGTGTACTCGGTGATCTCGCCGGAGGGCTGCGCGTCCATTTTGTGGAAGACCTCGGACAAGGCTTCCGATGCCGCTGAAGCCCTGGGCATCACGGCCCACCGCCTCAAAGCCCTGGGCCTGATCGACAAGATCGTGTCGGAGCCCGTGGGCGGCGCGCACCGCGACCACAAGCAGGCGGCCGCCAACCTCAAGCGTGCCTTGACCGATGCGGTGCGGCAGGTCAGCGACCTCAAGGTCAAGGACCTCCTGGCGCAGCGCTACGAGCGTTTGCAAGCCATGGGCCGCTTCAACGACACGACCGAGCACTGAGCGGCTCGCCTGTGGCCCCGCCAACGGAGGGCGAGCGCATGCCGTGTGTGGCCGTGGCCTACAGCGGCGGGCGCGACTCGACGGCCTTGCTCCACGCGGTGGCGTGTGCGGTGCGCGACGCGAACCTCGAGGCTGCGGCCTCGCTGTCGGGTGAGGTCGATGTGGCACCAATCTGTGTTGTCGCCTTGCACGTCCACCACGGGTTGAGCCCCCACGCCGATGCCTGGCTGGCCCATGCGCAGGCCACCTGTGACGCCTGGGCTGCCGAGGGCCTGCCCGTGCGCTTGAAGGCACGCCATGTGCGCTTGGCTGCCGATGCGGGGCAGGGTGTGGAGGCGGAGGCCCGCGCGCTTCGCCATCAGGCCCTGCACGCGATGGCCACCGAAGCAGGTGCCGACATGCTCTTGTTGGCCCACCACCGCCGCGACCAGGCGGAGACACTGTTGTTGCAGGCGCTGCGCGGCGGCGGTTTGGCCGGATTGGCGGCGATGCCGAAGGACGATCTGCGCGACGGCTTGCGCTGGGTGCGCCCGTGGCTGAACCACCCGCGGGAAGCCATCGATGCCTACATCGCGGCGCACCGTCTGAGTCACATCGAAGACGAAAGCAACGGCGACCCTCGTTACGCCCGCAACCGCTTGCGCTTGCAGGTGTGGCCTGCTCTGGAGGCGGCGTTCCCTCAGGCAGAGGCTTCGCTGGCTGCGTCGGCAGCCCGTTTGGCCGATGCCTTGGTGCCTTTGCGCGAGTGGCAAGGCAAGGCTTTGGATGCGCTGAAAGTGCCCGATGCCACTGGTGCGATGGATGCGATTGCATGGGCCCGTTGGTCGCCCGCAGAGCGGCGCGAGGCCCTGCGGCACTGGTTTTCTTCGGTCGGCGGTGAGCGTTTGTCGGCCCGCTGGACGCTGCGCTTGGCCGACGAGGTGCCGCGCATGCTGGCCGGCGCACGCGCGCCGCAAGACGCATGCGGCGTCTGGCCGGCTGTGGGGGTGAGCCTTTACAGAGGGCGCTTGCAATGGTCACCACCCCAAAAGAGCCTGGGCTCTGCCCCGCCCATGCCGGAGGGCGGCGTTGCGCGGGTCGACATCCACATCGACGCCCCTGGCGACTGGCCCGTGCCTGAGTGGGGCGGCATGCTGCGCGTCGTGCCCTGCACCACCGGCGGCGTGGCGCCCGAACGCCTGCGCATCGTCACGGTGTCCCCACGCATGGGTGGCGAGCGATTCCAAGCCGGACCGGGGCGACCTCCGCGGGCTTTGAAAAAGCAGTTCCAGATGCTGGGGGTGCCCGCGTGGGAGCGCGATGCGCCCCTGTTTTGGGCCGGCGAGCAGCTTGTGTTCGTGCCCGGCCTGGGCATGGACGCCCGCTGCTGGGCGCCCCCGGGGACGCCGCAGTGGGCGATGAGCTGGCATCGACTCGACGCTGCGCCCGTGGCGGCGCTAAAATGCGAGGTTTGATCGCGCGTCGGTTCCGCTGCCATCCTGGGCGATGGGGCCCGGTGCGGTGGGTGAGGCCAACTCGGTTGTGTTGGTTTTGCCGCCACCCAAGGCGCGCGATGGCCCCCAACAACATCTGACATGGCACTGATCGTTCACAAATACGGCGGCACGTCGATGGGCTCCACCGAGCGCATCCGCAACGTCGCCAAGCGGGTGGCCAAGTGGGTGCGTGCGGGTCACCAACTCGTGGTCGTTCCCTCGGCCATGAGCGGTGAAACCAACCGCCTGCTCGGCCTGGCCAAGGAACTCTCGGCGGACCCCAGCGCCCGCGAGCTCGACATGATCGCCGCCACCGGCGAGCAGGTTTCCTCAGGCCTGCTGGCGATCGCGCTGCAAGCCGAGGGCCTGGAATCGGTCAGCTACGCCGGCTGGCAAGTGCCCATCAAGACGAACTCCGCATTCACCAAAGCGCGCATCGAAAGCATCGATGATGCCCGCGTGCGTGCCGATCTGGCTGCGGGCAAGGTCGTGGTGATCACGGGCTTCCAGGGCGTGGACCCCGAAGGCAACATCACCACGCTGGGCCGTGGCGGCTCCGACACCTCGGCTGTGGCCGTGGCAGCCGCCATGAAGGCCGACGAGTGCCTGATCTACACCGACGTGGACGGCGTGTACACGACCGACCCGCGCGTGGTGCCCGAGGCCCGCCGCCTGAACGCCATCAGCTTCGAAGAGATGCTGGAGATGGCCTCGCTGGGCTCCAAGGTGCTGCAGATCCGCTCGGTGGAATTCGCCGGCAAATACCGTGTGCCCCTGCGCGTGCTGTCCAGCTTCACGCCCTGGGACATCGACCTGGCCGACGAAGCCAAGTCGGGCACGCTCATCAGTTTTGAGGAAGACGAAAAAATGGAACAAGCCGTCGTTTCCGGCATCGCGTTCGCGCGCGACGAAGCCAAGATCACCGTGGTCGGCGTGCCCGACACCCCCGGCATCGCCTACCAAATCGTGGGCAAGGTGGCCGAGGCCAACATCGATGTGGACGTGATCATCCAGAACGTCTCGCACGATGGCAAAACCGACTTCTCCTTCACCGTGCCGCGTGGTGACCACGCCCGCGCGATGGAACTGCTCAAGTCGCAGGTCGTGCCGGCGCTGGGTGCCCGTGAAGTGGTGGGTGACGCCAAGATCGCCAAGGTCAGCATCGTCGGCATCGGCATGCGCAGCCACGTGGGCATCGCGTCCACGATGTTCAAGACGTTGTCGGATGAAGGCATCAACATCCAGATGATCACGACCTCGGAAATCAAGACCTCGGTCGTGATCGACGAAAAGTATCTGGAGTTGGCCGTGCGCGCACTGCACAAGGCTTTCGGTCTGGACGAAGTCAAGGCTTGATCTTCGGCGCACCAGGGCGTGTTGTTTTGAGCAACACGCGCTGAGCCTCGGTCTTTCTGGACTACAATTCGTATTGCTGCTGGAAACGTGACCGAGTGGCCGAAGGTGCTCCCCTGCTAAGGGAGTATGCGCCAAAAGCGCATCGAGGGTTCGAATCCCTCCGTTTCCGCCAAAACAGGAAGCCCCTGCAAGTTCTGCTTGCAGGGGTTTTTCCTTTCTGTGTTCCTTGTGGCGCCTTGTGGAGGCGCCGTCAGGTGAAGCCATGTTCAAGAACCTCATCGTCTACCGCATCGACGAGGGTTGGTCCGCCAACGCCTCGCAACTGGAAACCGAATTGGCCAAGGCGCGCTTCGTGCCTTGCGGTGCCACGCAGCAGAAGTCCGTCGGCTGGGTCGAGCCCCGTGGCGAGAAGCACGGGGCCATGGTCGAAATCATCGGTGGCCAGTGGGTGCTCAAGCTCATGAGCGAGCAGCGCGTGGTGCCTGGCTCGGTGGTCAAGCGCCGCACCGAGGAAATTGCCGAGCAGATCGAACAGCAAACGGGCCGCAAGCCGGGCAAGAAGCAAACCAAGGAGCTCAAGGAGCAAGCCCTGCTGGAGTTGCTGCCCATGGCCTTCACCAAGCAGGGCTCAACCTGGGTGTGGATCTCGCCCAAGGCGCGCCTGCTGGTGCTGGACTGCGGCAGCCAGGCGCGCGCCGACGAGGTGGTGACCTTGCTGGTCAAGGCGATGGATGGCCTGTCGCTCAGCCTGATCCAGACGGAGATGTCGCCGGCGGTGGCCATGGCACATTGGTTGGGCACGGGCGAGCCGCCCTACCAGTTCAGCATCGACCGTGAGTGCGAGTTGAAGTCGCCTGACGAGATGAAATCGGTGGTGCGCTATGCACGTCACCCGCTGGACACCGACGAGGTCAAGCAGCACATCCAGGCAGGCAAGGTGCCCACGCGTGTGGCCATGACCTGGCGCGACCGCGTGTCGATGGTGCTGACCGAATCGCTGCAGCTCAAAAAGCTGGCCTTCCTGGACGTGGTGTTCGAGGGCGAGGCCGCCAAATCGGCGGGCAGCAAGACGGACAAGGCCGAGGCTTTCGAGGCCGACGTGGCCATCTCTACGGGCGAGTTGGTGCAGATGATCCCGGATCTGCTGGAGGCGCTGGGCGGCGAGGCATTGACGATGGCTTCGGCGGGTACCCTCAAGCCGGTGGCGTCGGCCGAGGCTGCGGGGGGCGCATCGCCAGCCACTCCTGCACCTGCTGTACCACCCACGGCCCTGCATCCAGCGGCAGATCATGCCCCGCCGTGGGATGCCTGAGGAGCGGTGCGCCCCAGCTGGCTGCCAGCACGCTCGAACATGATGGATGGACCAGCTGGTCTCCCTCGCCGTTGAGCAGGAGCACCGGCGCGGGCGGTGCCACACGCGGCGCCCGGTAGCGGGTGGCCGCCCACAGCTGCCTGAGGCCATTGCCTGTGGCCACGGGATGTTGCCGACGCAAATCGAGCCAACAGGTCAGCAAGGCGTCTGCGGACAGAGCGGGGTGCCGCGTCGTCATCTGCAGGATGGCACGCTCCCAGGCAGCCGCATCGGCTTGCGTCAACAGCAGCCGGAGGATCGTGGGGTAATGCCTGGGCTGCAGCCGCCGCCAGGGCGGGCTGTAGGGGCGCAGGCTGGTGTTGATGAGCACAGCGTCTGCCACCTCGGCGGGGTAACGGTGCATCCAGTCCACCGTGACCATGGCGCCCAGCGACATCGCCAGAACATGAACCGGGCCTCGCACGCCCAGTCCTCTCAACTGATCACGCAGCGCCTCCACCATGTCGGGCACGCTGGCCGGACTGCGGCTGCGCCACAGGGTGCCGTTGCCGGGCAAATCGGGCGTGAGCACTTCGCTGCCTGCTGGCAGTGCCGCTTGAAGCATGGAGGGGAACTCGCCCCAATGGCCCTGTTCGCGGGTCAGTCCGCGCAGCAGCACCCAGGTCTTGGTGGTCATGCCTTGATCATGCCGGGTTCACGCCGGCACGGAAACGCGCGCGGGGCGTGGCAGGGCCGGGTACCAGCGTGCACGTGCTTGGCGCTCATGCAGGGCACGTTCGGATGGCTCGGGCATCCAGCGGGCTTGGCTGGTGGCAGCGCGTCCGACGAAATCCAGCAAGGCCATGTGGCGGCGGAGCACGCGTTGCTGCCGGTGCGCGATCAGCGGGTTGAAGATGCCGTGCCGGCTGAACAGCTGCCGCGGGTTTTTCTTCACCCACATCCACGAGCCCATCTCCAGCGTGAGAGGCAGGAACACGTGGTGCGGGTGGCGTTCGCGGCACTGCAGGTAGAGGTGGTCCCAGAGGTCGCCGTGGGTGAGGTACTGCAGGCTCTGGGGTTCGATCACGTAGTTGTGGTGGGCGTGCGTCTGGCTGAACACACGGTGCAGGGCGTGGATCTCGGCCAGGTGGTGCAGAGGTTGCGCCGTGTGGGCGAAGGGGAACCAGAGGCGGTCTTGCACACCGAAGCCGGAGTGGCAATCCAGCGCCATGCTGAAGCTGCGGCTGCAGAGCTCGTCCATGACCACATCACACAGGGCCTGCGCCTCGTCCTGCATCGGCCGGCCTTCCTCGCCGCGGTACCAGGGCAGGGCGGGGCTCAAGCGCTGGCCGCCCAGCAGGAAGGGCACCGACTCCTGCGAGCACAGCGGCGCGTTCCGCATCAGGTCGACGCCGTTGGGGTTTGCACGCGTATTCAGCCACATGCCGCCAGGGTTGACCATGGGCATGAAGACCATGCGCACGCTGGCGAGCTGGTGGTGCAGCACGCTGTCCCACCTCAGGCGCTGAACCAGGTTGCCCAGGTAAGCGATGACGACTTCTGAGCCGATCCGCTCCAGACCATGCACACCACCGAAATAGCCAACGGCTGGCGCATCCGGCGCGGGGTTGCCCATGGTGATGGACAGCAGGTCGAAGCTGCGACCGCTGGCATCGACCTTACCGAGGGAACGCACGCGCAGGTGCTCGCCACCCATTTCAATCAGCCGGTGCAACTCGTCCAGTTCTGGCAGGGAGGCGCGTTCGGTCACGGAGGCGTCCACGGTGTCGGTTTGAAGGGGCTGCGGGCCAACGGGGCCATCGCAAGGTAGCCGGACAGCATGTCAGAGCCGCGACAGCGTGCTCAGGGAATCCGTCACGGAAATGTCATGACCCGCGCTTAGTGTGACAACTTCTCCCGATTTCCAAGGCCCACAGATGCAACGGATTCGCGCCGGTCATGCGGCTTTCAGATTCGCCGCGCTCGCCTTGGCCTTGCTCACGGGCCTGAGCGAATGCCTGGCTTTGTGGCGCGCGCGTCTGCGGCTGCACTTGCTGGCCCGCTGACACAGCAAGGGCCGCGCGCGGAAGCCACGGCACGGCGTCCACCTCGGTGACAATGTCACCATGACCGACGACGCCCCCTCCCTCATCATCCACAGCCCCGCGGGCATCGTGCCGGCGGCAGCACCTGTCCGCAAGGCTGCCAAGCGCCTCCAGGCCCTGGGCTTCGCGCCCGTGGTCGATGCCTCCGCCTTGACGCGGCACCAGCGTTTTGCTGGCGACGACGCCACCCGCCTGGATGCCCTGCACCGCATTGCCGAGGCCGCGCCGGCCGTGGCGCTGGCCACCCGCGGTGGCTACGGCTTGACCCGCCTGCTCGACCGGCTCGATTGGGCCCTGCTGGCGCGCAGCGTCGAGCGTGGCACGGCCTGGGTGGGTTACAGCGATGTCACCGCCTTGCAACTGGCGGCGTTGGCCCATGGCGCTGCCGGCCCCGCACAACCAGGCGAGGGCGTGAGTGCTGGCTTTTGGGCCGGCCCCATGGCCTGCGATGACTTCGGTCGTGCCGATTCCCCGGAGGGTGGAGACGATGTCACCCAGGAATGTTTCGTGGAGGCCATGACAGGCAAGCTGGAAGCCGTGGGTTTTCGCACCGACCAGGGCTTCGACGGTGTCGATGTGTCCGGTCGGCTGTGGGGCGGCAACCTGGCCGTCCTGCAGGCCCTGATGGGCACGCCGCATTTTCCGAAAATGCGCAACGGCATCCTGTTCCTGGAAGACGTCAACGAGCATCCCTACCGCATCGAGCGGGCCTTGCTGCAGTTGCACCAGGCAGGTGTGTTGGCGCAGCAGAAGGCCATCGTGCTGGGTGCCTTCACCGAATACCGCAAGTCACCGCTGGACCGGGGCTACAACCTCAAGACGGCGATTGCGCACTTGCGCAGCTTGACCGCCACGCCCATCCTCACGGGGCTGCCGTTCGGCCATGTGCCGACCAAGGTGTGCTTGCCGGTCGGGCGCAAGGTGACGCTGTCGGTGCAGGGGCGCGACGCCTTCCTGCTCTGGTAACCTGCGGCACAGGGTTGAGACGAGATCTGACATCACGGAGCGAGGATTGGGCATGCGCCTTGGGGTGAGCTGGGGGACATGGGCTGGCTGGCGCAAGTCGCAAGTCGCAGTGAGCCTCGCTGGGAGGATGGCCGTCGGTCTTGTTGCCTGGGCGGTCATGCTGCTGGGGATGGGGGCAAGTACGGCAAGCTCTGCATGGGCAGCGCACGCGTACGCCCAATTCGGCGACATCAAGTACCCAGCTGGCTTCGACCACTTTGACTACGTCAACCCCAAGGCGCCCAAGGGCGGCAGCTTCTCGTTGGTGGCGCCCACCCAGGCCAGCAGCTTCGACAAATACAACCCCTTCACGCTGAAAGGCACCTCGCCGCCGGGCCTGGAAACGTTGGTGTTCGAGACCTTGCTGGAGGGCAACTTCGACGAGCCCGCCACCGCCTACGGCTTGCTGGCCGAGGATGTGAGCGTGGCGCCGGATGGCCTGTCGGTGACCTTCCGCCTCCATCCGAAAGCACGTTTTCAAAATGGTGACCCGGTGCTGGCCGCCGATGTGAAGCACTCCTTTGACATGCTGACCAGCAAGCAGGCCGCCCCGCAGTACCCGGCGTTCTTCTCGGCGGTCAGCAAGGTCACGGTGTTGGGCGAGCGCAGCATCCGCTTCGACTTCCGCCAGCCCGACGCCGAGTTGCCATTGCAGGTCGGCAAGCTGCCCGTGTTCAGCCGCAAATGGGGCGTGGTCAACGGCAAGGCCAAGCCCTTCGATCAGATCGTCACCGAGCACCCCATCGCCTCCGGACCTTACCGCATCGGCAAGGTCACGGCGGGCCGCGACATCACCTACGAGCGCGACAAGGCCTACTGGGGTGCCGACCTCAACGTGCGCCGCGGCCAGTTCAACTTCGATCGCATCACCTACCGGATGTACTCGGACAACGTCACCGCTTTCGAAGGCTTCAAGGCGGGAGAGTTCGATTTCATTGAGTCTTACATCTCGAAGGACTGGGTGCGCCAGTACCGGGGCCGCAAGTTCGACTCCGGTGAGCTCATCAAGGCCACGCTGCCCCACCGCAATTCGGCCAACTTCCAGGGCTTCATCTTCAACACCCGCCTGGACAAGTTCAAGGACGCCCGCGTGCGCCGCGCCATCGGCCTGGCCATGGACTTCGAGTGGATGAACCGCCAGCTGTTCTATGGCATCTACAAGCGCGTGGGCAGCTACTTCACCAACTCGGAGTACGAAGCCAAGGGATTGCCCGATGCCGCCGAGCTGGCCCTGCTGACGCCGTTGCGCGACAAGCTCAGCCCCGAGGTGTTGACGCAGCCCGTGCCCGTGCCGCCCACGACCACGCCGCCAGGCTCGCTGCGCGACAACCTGCGCCTGGCGCGTGACCTGCTGGCCCAGGCTGGCTGGACCTTGAAAGACGGTCAACTGCGCAATGCACAAGGCGAGCGCCTGACCATCGAGTTCCTGGACAACTCGCCCAGCATGGGCCGGGTGGTGACGCCGCTGATCCGCAACCTGGAGAAGCTGGGCATCGACGCCAAGTACCGTGTGGTGGATTACGCCGTGTACGAAAAGCGCGTCAAGCGCTACGAGTTCGAGATGATGAGCCTGGCGTTGCCGGGGCGTTTGGTGCCCGGTTCGGAATTGCGGCAGTACTACCACTCCTCTCTGGCCGACGTTGAGGGGGCGGACAACCTCAACGGGGTGCGCGACCCGGCGGTGGACGCGCTCATCGAAAAGGTGTCTGCGGCCAAGACCCGGCCTGAATTGGCCACGGCGGTGCGCGCACTGGACCGCGTGCTGCGCCACAGCCATTACGCGGTGCCGCACTGGTACTCCGGTACCTTCCGCGTGGCTTACCGTGGCGGGCGTTTCGTGCTGCCCGAGACGCCCAGTTTCTACCGGCCCGAGCAGTGGGCCCTGCGTTGCTGGTGGAGCCGTTGACCATGTGGGTGTACATCCTCAAGCGCGTGTTGCTGATGGTGCCGACCCTGCTGGGCGTGCTGCTGCTGACATTCGCTGTGATCCAGTTCGTGCCGGGCGGACCGGTAGAGCAGGTGATGTCGCAGCTCAGCAACCGCACCAGCGGGGGTGAGCGTGCCGGGCCGGACGCAAGCTACCGCGGGCGCCAGGGCGTGGACCCAGCGCAGGTGGAGGAGCTCAAAAAGCTCTACGGCTTCGACAAGCCCGCGCCCGAGCGCTTCCTGGCCATGCTGAAGTCGTACGCCCAGTTCGATCTGGGCGAGAGCTTCGTTCACCACAAATCGGTGTGGGCCCTCGTGCAGGAAAAGCTGCCAGTCTCCATCAGCCTGGGCCTGTGGACCTTCTTTCTGAGCTACCTGGTGTCGGTGCCGCTGGGCATCGCCAAAGCCGTCAGGGCTGGTTCGCGCTTCGACATGGTCACCAGCCTGCTGGTGCTGGTGGGCTACGCCATCCCGGGGTTCGTGTTGGGCGTGGCCCTGCTGGTGCTGTTTGGCGGCGGCAGCTTCCTGCAGTGGTTTCCGCTGCGTGGCCTCACCTCGCCGAACTGGGACGAACTGAGCTGGGCCGCCAAGGTCACCGATTACCTCTGGCACATCGCTTTGCCCGTGACGGCCAGTGTGCTGGGCAGCTTCGCGGTCGTCACCATGCTGACGAAAAACGCCTTCCTTGATGAAATCCGCAAGCAATACGTGCTGACCGCCCGCGCCAAGGGCCTGGACGAGCGCAAGGTGCTGTGGAAGCACGTCATGCGCAACGCCCTGATCCCGCTGGTGACGGGCTTCCCCGCAGCGTTCATCGGTGCCTTTTTCACAGGCTCGCTGTTGATCGAAACGCTTTTTTCGCTCGATGGCTTGGGCCTCCTGAGCTACGAATCGGTCATGCGCCGCGACTACCCGGTGGTCCTGGGCACGCTCTACCTCTTCACCCTCATCGGCCTGGTGACCAAGCTGATCAGTGATCTGTGCTACGTCTGGGTCGATCCCCGCGTGAGGTTGGACGCATGAGCTTGCCCAAGCCTTCCCACGCCATGTCGGCATCGTCATCGCCGTCGCCCGCTCGTCGCGCGTGGCTGCGATTTCGCCGGCAGCGCCTTGGCTTCTGGAGCCTGGTGCTGTTCACCCTGCTGATGTTGCTGAGCCTGTGCGCCGAAGTGGTGTCCAACGACAAGCCCCTGGTGGCGCGTTACGACGGCCGCTGGTACTTCCCCATCGTGCAGAACGTGCCTGAAACCACCTTCGGCGGCGACTTCGACAGCCCCACCGACTACCTCGACCCCTTCATCGTGGCCCAGTTCGAGCGGCCGGGCAACTTCGCCATTTACCCGCTGAACCGGTCGCACCACCGCACCATCAATTACTTTGCCAAGTCGCCCAACCCCGCGCCGCCGTCGGCGGAGAACTGGTTGGGCACCGACGACCGTGGTCGCGATGTGTTCGCCCGCCTGCTGTACGGTTTCCGTGTCTCGGTGCTGTTCGGCCTGGCGCTCACGCTGATTGGCGTGTTGGTGGGCGTGCTCACTGGCGCTGTGCAGGGCTTTTACGGCGGTCGCACCGACCTGTTCTTCCAGCGCTTCATCGAGGTCTGGAGCTCCATGCCCGAGCTCTACCTGCTGATCATCTTTTCCGCGGTGTTCACACCCAGCATCTGGCTGCTGCTGTTGCTGTTAAGCCTGTTCGGCTGGATCGGCTTGTCCGATTACGTGCGCGCCGAGTTTCTGCGCAACCGCCAACTCGACCACGTGCGAGCGGCACGCGCCATGGGCCTGAGCAACTGGCAAATCATCCGCCGCCACATCCTGCCCAACAGCATGACGCCGGTGGTCACCTTCCTGCCTTTCCGCATGAGCGCGGCCATTCTGGCGCTGACCTCGCTTGACTTCCTCGGCCTTGGCGTGCCGCCCGACACGCCCAGCATTGGCGAGTTGCTGCTGCAAGGCAAGAACAACCTGGACGCCTGGTGGATTTCGCTGTCCACCTTTGCGGTGCTGGTGCTGGCGCTGCTGCTGCTGACCTTCATGGGCGACGCCTTGCGCGACGCGCTGGACCCGCGCAAGGAGGACGCACGGTGACCCAGATGCAAACTGCAGCCACGCTGCTTGAAGTGCAAGACCTGCGCATCGCGTTCGGCGACCGCGAGGTGGTGCATGGCGTCAACCTCAGCCTGGCCCAGGGCGAGAAGCTGGCGCTGGTGGGCGAGTCCGGATCCGGCAAGTCCATCACCGCCATGAGCCTGTTGCGCCTGGTGGCCGATGCCCGTGTGAGCGGACGTGCCATCTTCCATGGTCAGCGCAGCCTCGACGGTGGCCCGGTCGGCCCGCGCGATCTGCTGACCCTGCCAGACAGTCAGTTGCGCCACGTGCGGGGACGCGACATCGCCGTCATCTTCCAGGAGCCCATGACGGCGCTGAACCCCTTGTTCCCCATCGGCGACCAGATCGCCGAGGTGATCGAGCTCCACCAGGCTGTCACGCGGGCTGAAGCGTGGGGAAAGGCCGTGGCGTTGCTCGCCACCACGGGCATTCCGGAGCCGGAACGCCGCGCGCGCAGCTTCCCGCACCAGCTGTCGGGCGGACAGCGACAGCGCGCGATGATCGCCATGGCCTTGGCCTGCCAGCCGCAAATCCTCTTGGCCGACGAACCGACGACTGCGCTCGACGTGACGGTGCGCGGCCAGATCCTGGGGCTGTTGGGCGATTTGCAGCGCACGCATGGCATGGCCGTGTTGATGATCACCCACGACCTGCACTTGGTGCGCCGCTTCGCAGACCGGGTGGCGGTCATGGAGCACGGTGTGATCGTCGAGACGGGGCCGGTGGCCGAGGTCTTCGCCAACCCCCAGCACGCCTACACCCGCAAATTGCTCGACAGCCGCCCGCAGCGCGATCCGCAGCCTTTGCCGGACCATCCCGCGCCACCGGTCATCGCTGGGCGAGGCTTGAGCGTGCGCTACCCGGTGCCCAAGGCGGGCCTGTCGGGCTGGTTCAGCCACGCTTGGTTCGAGGCGGTCAAGCGGGCGTCCTTCGAGGTGCCTGCCGGGCGCACGCTGGGCGTGATCGGCGAATCCGGATCGGGGAAATCGACACTCGCGCTGGCCGCCTTGGGGCTGCAGCCCTTCCAGGGCGACCTCACCGTGGCAGGAGGGCAATGGCGCTTCTCGGCGCGGGCCGATCGCCCGCTGCGCCGCGCTGTGCAGGTGGTGTTCCAGGATCCCTTCTCGTCGCTCTCACCACGCATGACGGTGGAGGAAATCGTGGGCGAGGGGCTGGAGGTTCACCAGCCGACGCTGACGCCGGCGCAGCGTCGGGAACGCGTCATTGCCGTGCTGCAGGAGGTGGGCTTGAGTGAAGCGCAGTTCCCGGGCTTGCTGCAGCGCTATCCGCACGCGTTTTCGGGTGGGCAGCGTCAGCGCCTCGCCATGGCCCGAGCGCTGGTGTTGGAGCCCCAGGTGCTGGTGCTGGATGAGCCGACCAGTGCGCTCGACGTGACCATCCAGAAGCAGATCCTGGGCTTGTTGCAGCGTTTGCAGCGCGAACGCGGCCTGAGCTACCTGCTCATCACCCACGATGTGGAAGTGGTGGCGGCCATGGCACACGATGTCATCGTGATGAAGTCGGGTGAAATTGTCGAGCACGGCAGCGTGCAGCAGGTGCTGGGCACGCCCACACACCCGTACACCCGAGGGCTGATTTCGGCCAGTTTTGTGACCGACTTGGTTTGACGGACCGCAGCGCGTGGACTTGGCGCCGCCGAGGTTCAAATCCCCATCTTGCCCAGACGGTCCATCAGGTCGCGCAGGGTGCTCACCAGGTATGGGTGCCCAGCTTCGAGCTTCGCCTCCAATGCCTGGGCCAGCGCATTGATGTCGGGCTCTTCCTCGCCTGGGGCCGCGGCTTGGTCAGATGGGGGTGTGTTGGACGCCTGGGTCAGCACCTGCTGGATGTCTTGCTGCAGGGTCTGCAACGACTGCCGCAAGGCATCGTCGATGTGGGTGCTGCTGGCCAGCTCGTTGTGCAGTTCGGCCAGCAGCGCAGTGAGTTCCTGACGGTTCATGTTGGAAGCCTCCTCTCAGGCCATTCTGCCAGCACAGCCCCAGGATCAGGCGCCCGTTTTGCTCAGAACACGCCACCCTTCATGCGTCCGCGGTGCAGGTCGTACATCTGCCGCACCCAGGCCATCGCCGGGCGCTCGCGCCAGGGTGCCACGGCCTGCCGCATGCCTTCGCGGTAGGCCTCGTCCCCATACACGGGGTGCTGGCGGGGGCAGGCGAGGGGGGCCAGCAAGGCCGCGGCGGTGATGTCTGCCACCGTCAGGCGGTCGCCCACGAGGTGCTGACGGCCATCGGCAATTTCGCGGTCCAGCCAATCCATGGCCAGGCGGATGCGGTCCTCGGCCAGCGCCACGCGGGCTGGATGGATGTGCAGCTTTTGTTTGAACACCCAACGCATCAGCGGGTAGGTGGTACGGATGATGGCGGCCTGCCAGGGCGAGGCGTGGTCTGTCCACAGCTTGACGATGTGCGCGTCGGCGGTGCCAAAGCTGTGCGCGTAAAGGTAGCGCGCGACGTCTTTGCCGATGGCATCGAAGCGTTGCTCGACTTCGCGCATGGCCTGGCTCAAGGGCTCAGGCATCACGGGCAGCGGCGCGCGGTGCTCTTGCAGCCATGCCAGGATGCGGGGGCTGTCCTGGATGGCGATCTGATCGGTTTGCAGGATGGGCAGCGTCGTTTGGCCTCTGCCACCCATGCGCAAGGCCGGCGCGATGTGGAATGCCGGGCTCAGGCAGACCTCTCGGTAGGGGATGTCGCTGCTGTCCAGCGTCCAGCGGATCTTCTCGCTGTAGTGCGACATGGCGAAGGTGTAGAGCGTCAGTGGGTGCTGTGCCTGTGCCATGGCTCACTCCACGATGTGCAGGCGGTAGCCCAGGCGAGGGAAGTGCACGTGCACCTCGCCGCAGCGCTCGGTTTGCAGGCGCAGCGTGAGCCTGCGCGGGTTGATGGCCACCAGCTCGCCTTGCACGCTGGTGCCGTGTCCGAGTTGCTCGGGTGTGACGCGCACTTGTTGCCCGAGCGCGGCGCCGCTGGCGTCGGGTGAGACCGTGTCGGTGGGCAAGGGCGCTGGCAGGGCCGCTGCAGCGACCAGCAGTGCCTCGTCGGGGCTGCAGTCCTGTGGGTGGCCATGGCCGAAGGCCGCCATGCGCGCCATCCATGCAGACACGGCCGGCATGCCGGAAAAATCAAAGCGGCCATTGACCAGGAACCACAGGGTCGCGTAGAGCGTGAAGTCCCCGCCGCCAGGGCGTTCGCCATTGACGAAGGGGGCACCGCCCGCTGGGCCGTCGGACAGCGCGGTTTCCAGCCAAGCCAGCTGGGTCTGCAACTCTTGCGTGGCCAGCGGCAAGGCGGCTTTGAGCGCGGCTCGCTCCAGCGGGGCGCCGCGCAGCGCCGCGCGGTCGGCCAGCAGCACATCGGGCAGGAAGTCCGCCAGGGCGCCGAAGGTGTAGCCCACGGCGCGGGCGAACAGGTGGGTGTCCACCCAATGCTCCACCAGCTCGGTGAAGCGGCCAGGCGCGCTGTGGATGCTGGGCTCGGGCTGGCGTGCCTCCAGCACCTCGGCGATCAGGCGGGTGTCGCAATAGACGTCTGCGCCGATCTGCAACACCGGCACCTTGCGGTAGCCGCCGGTCAGTGCGACCAGGTCCGGCTTGGGCGCCACGCGGGGCACCATCACGGAACGCCAAGCCAGGCCCTTGTGACCGAGCAGCACGCGGATCTTCTCCGCATACGGCGATTCGTTGTAGTGGTGCAGGATCAGCTCATTCACATCGGACTCCGGAAACTGGGAACACGCGCTCGATTCTGGGCGGCGGTGCACCTGTGTGCTACTGTCGCTCCAGACATCTTTGAGGTTGAAATGGACAAATCGCCATCGCGCCAAGCTGAACCCCATTTGAGGCCCAGGCCGCCGAGACAGGTGCATCAGGTTGCCGTGGTGGTGTGTCCACAGCACAGTCTGGGCAGCGTCGGTCTGGTGTTCGACGTGTTTCGCATGGGCAACCAGTTGCCCAGCGCCCACCGTTTCGCGTTGATCCGCGTCAGCGAGGATGGCCTCCCCGTGCAGCACCCGGATGGGCTGCTGTCGGTCGATGGGGGGCCTGAGCGTTTGAGCGGGGCCGACTTGGTCGTCATCCCGTCTTTGTGGACGCAGGGGCCCGAAGCGGCGGCTTCACACCCCAGGGTGATTGAGGCCTTGGCCGCGCTGCCGGCGGGTGTGCGCGTGGCCACGCTGTGTTCCGGCGTTTACCTGCTCGCCGCCACGGGGCGCCTGGATGGTCAGGAGGCGACCACCCACTGGATGCTGGCAGCTGACCTCCAGGCACGTCACCCGCAGTTGCAAGTGCAGCCCAACAGCAACCTCACCCAGGCGGGTGCGCTGTTGTGTTCAGGCGGCTCGCTGGCGGGCGTCGATGCCTGCTTGCGCGCCGTGCAGACCCTGGCCGACCGCGAGACCGCCCGTGCCCTGGCCCGCATGCTGGTCACCGAGCTCGACCGTGGCCCGCAATCACTCTACATGCCACCGCCTGGCTGGCGTCGCCACACCGACGCCGACATCCGCCGCCTGCAGGACCGGATCGAGGCAGACATCGCAATGCCGCTGTCCTTGCAGGCGTTGGCCGACACCATCCACGTCAGCGTGCGCACCTTGCAGCGCCGCTTCCTGTCGGCCACAGGCACCACGCCGCTGCAGTACCAGCAGGCGCTGCGGCTGGCGCGCGCCCAAAGTCTGCTCGAAACTGCCCGGCTGCAAGTGGCTGAGGTGGCGGAAGCCGTGGGCTACAGCGACCGCGTGGCCTTTGGTCGCCTCTTCAAAAAACACACTGGCATGACGCCCGCCGCTTGGCGGCAGCGGCACGCCGTGAGCCACGACCCAGGCCACGTCGGGCCATGAAAAAGGGGCCCGCAGGCCCCCCGATGTGCTGCTGCGCGTCGCTCAATCGGAGAGGTCGCTCAAGCCGCCGCCCATGACGTGGCTGAAGCCGCCGTCCACGTAGGTGATTTCGGCCGTCACGCCGCGGGCCAGGTCCGACAACATGAACGCGGCCACGTTGCCCACGTCTTCAATGGTGACATTGCGACGCAGCGGTGCGTTTTGCTCGACCACGCTCAAGATCTTGCCGAAGCCCTTGATGCCCGAAGCAGCCAGCGTCTTGATCGGCCCTGCGGAGATGCCGTTGACGCGGATGCCCTTGGGGCCCAGGCTGGCGGCGGTGTAGCGCACGCTGGCTTCGAGCGACGCTTTCGCCAGGCCCATGGTGTTGTACGCCGGCACAATGCGCTCGGCGCCCAGGTAGGACAGTGTCAACAGCGAGGCCTCCGGGTTGAGGAAGGGCAGGGCGGCCTTCGCCATCGCCGGGAAGCTGTAGGCCGAGATGTCATGCGCAACACGGAAGCCCTCACGCGAGAGGCCTTCCAGGAAGTCGCCGGCGATGGCCTCGCGCGGAGCGAAGCCGATGGCGTGCACGAAGCCGTCGAACGTCGGCCAGGTCTTGGACAGGTCTGCGAACATGGCGGCGATTTGCTCGTCGCTGCCCACGTCACAATCGAAGACCAGAGCAGAGTTGAACTCCTTGGCGAAATCGGTGATGCGGTCTTTGAAACGCTCGCCCACGTAGCTGAAGGCGAGTTCGGCACCTTCGCGGTGGCATGCTTTGGCGATGCCGTAGGCGATGGAACGGTTGGACAGCAGGCCCGTGATCAACAGGCGTTTGCCGGCGAGAAATCCCATGGGGTCTCCAGATGAGGTCATTACCAGGGCCGGATTCTGGCACGGACGCGCGCGCCACGAGAATTTCGGGCACAAGCCTTGCTGCGAAGCCCGCATCGGGGTAAAATCCGAGTTTGGCTGCTTTTGCTTGTGCCGCGGCATGGTGACGTTCTTCTCGGGCGTGCTGTGGTGGCGGGTCGGGAGCGGTTCGTCTCGTGTTTGTCATCGGGTGTGGCACCGGGTGCGGCACCGGGCGGTGCGGGTCTACGATCGGCGTCCCCCGGTGTGGCGTCAGGTCGGCAGACCTCAGCAAGGGCGGATCACTCCAGCCCTTTTTTTTTGCTCGGCTGTTTTCTTTGGCCGCTGTTCTGGCTGTTGTGCTGGCGATATCGCCAGGTTTTTTGTGGGAAGTTCCTCGATCGGATGACTTGGCTGAATGTCGTTGAAACCACCGTGACCGGACTGGGTTACGAGCTTGTGGACTGCGAGCGCAGTTCACACGGGTTGCTGCGCGTCTACATCGACCGCCTGCCCGGGCAAGCCTACGACCTGCCGGGCGATCTGGTCACTGTGGACGACTGCGAGAAGGTCAACCGCCAGCTGCAGTACGCGCTGGAAACCATCGATGCCGATTACAGCCGCCTGGAGATCTCCTCCCCCGGTGTGGACCGCCCCTTGAAGACGCCGGCCCACTTCGAGCGTTTCCTGGGTGAGCAGGTCGAGATCGTGTTGAAGGCCCCGTTCAAGGGCCGCAAGAAATACAGCGGGGTGCTGTGCACCTCGCAAGACGGCGATGAAGCCGCCATGGCCGCAGGCCAAGCCTGGGGACTGGTGCTCAAGCCGGCCGATGCCGACAAGCCGCTGTCCAAAACAGCCGCGAAGAAGCTGGCCAAAGATCAAGCCGCGGGCATGGCTGCGCCGCAGGATGTGTATGAAGTTTTAGGTTTCACGCTCGACGAAATCCGCGAGGCCCGTTTGGTGCCGGAAGTGAGTTTCAAGGGGCGTGTGCGCCGGGCGGCAACCCCGGCAGACGTTGCCGTCGATGAGGCGCAAGAACTCGGAGGTCAGAACAAATGAATCGTGAACTGTTGATGCTGGTGGACGCCATCTCCCGTGAGAAGAGCGTGGACCGTGATGTGGTGTTCGGCGCGGTGGAATCCGCCCTGGCCTCTGCCACCAAGAAGCTCTACCAGGGCGAGGTGGACATCCGCGTCGCCATCGACCGCGAGAGCGGCGAGTACGAGACTTTCCGCCGCTGGCTGGTCGTGCCCGACGAGGCTGGCCTGCAGAACCCGGAAGCCGAAGAAATCCTGTCCGACGCCACCGACCGCATCGCCGACATCGAGGTGGGCGACTACATCGAAGAGGCCATCGAGTCCGTGCCCATCGGCCGCATCGGTGCCCAAGCCGCCAAGCAGGTCATCCTGCAAAAAATCCGCGATGCCGAACGCGAGCAGTTGCTCAACGATTTCCTCTCGCGCGGCGAAAAGGTGTTCGTGGGCACGGTCAAGCGCCTGGACAAGGGCGACATCATCGTCGAGTCCGGCCGCGTGGAAGGCCGCCTCAAGCGCGGCGAGATGATCCCAAAGGAAAACCTGCGCTCAGGCGACCGTGTGCGCGCGTTCATCCTCGGCGTCGACCCGACCCAGCGCGGCCCTCAGATCATGTTGTCGCGCTCTTCGCCCGATTTCATGATCGAGTTGTTCCGCCAGGAAGTGCCCGAAATCGAGCAAGGCCTGCTGGAGATCAAGAGCTGCGCCCGTGACAGCGGCTCGCGCGCCAAGATCGCCGTGCTGTCGCACGACAAGCGTGTCGACCCCATCGGGACCTGCGTCGGCGTGCGTGGCTCGCGCGTCACCGCCGTGACCAACGAGTTGGCCGGCGAGCGCGTGGACATCGTGCTGTGGTCGGAAGACCCCGCCCAGTTCGTGATCGGTGCGCTGGCCCCGGCCAACGTCCAATCCATTTTCGTTGACGAAGAGCAGCACGCCATGGACGTGGTGGTGGACGAGGAAAACCTCGCCATCGCCATCGGCCGCGGTGGTCAGAACGTCCGCCTGGCGGCCGAGCTGACGGGCTGGCGCATCAACATCATGTCGGCCGAAGAGTCGGCACAGAAGCAGGCTGTCGAATCCGACTCCATCCGCAAGATCTTCGTCGAGAAGCTCGATGTGGACGCGGAAGTCGCCGACATCCTGATCGCAGAAGGTTTCTCCAGCCTGGAAGAAGTGGCCTACGTGCCGCTGCAGGAAATGCTGGAGATCGAATCGTTTGACGAAGACACGGTCAACGAGCTGCGCACCCGCGCCAAGGATGCGTTGCTGACCATGGAAATCGCCAAGGAAGAAGAAGTCGAAGCCTTGTCGGAAAGCCTCAAGGGTTTGGATGGCCTGACGCCGGAGCTGATCGCCAGCCTGGCAGACGCTGGCATCCACACCCGTGACGACCTCGCCGACCTCGCAGTGGACGAGCTCACCGAGATCACCGGGGTGTCCGAGGATCAGGCGCGCGCGCTCATCATCAAGGCCCGTGAACACTGGTTTGCCTGACGCAGCCAGCGCCCGCCCGACCACCGCACCCGACACCACTCAAGCAAGCTCATCGCAAGGATCTACACAATGGCCGTGACCACCGTCGCACAACTCGCCGCGGAGCTGAATCGCCCGGCTGCGACACTGCTGGAACAGCTCCAGTCTGCTGGCGTGCCCAAGGCGGCAACCGACGACGTGCTGACGGAGGCCGACAAGGAGCGTCTGCTCGATCACCTGCGCACCGCCCACGGCTCGACCGGGGCCGACCGCAAGAAAATCACGCTGACCCGCAAGTCGACCACCGAAATCAAGCAGGCGGATGCCTCTGGCAAGGCTCGCACCATCCAGGTGGAAGTCAAGAAGAAGCGCGTCTTCGTCAAGCGCGACGAGGCTGGTGGACCGGAGGAGGTCAACGAGGCGGAGATCGAACTGGCTCGCCGCGAGGAAGAAGCGCGCGCCCAGGCAGAGGCCTTGCGTGTTCAGGAAGAGCAACTCGCTGAGGCCCGCCGTCAGCGTGAGGCGCAGGAGCGCGCCGACCGTGAAGCGCGCGAGGCTGCCGCGGCTGAGGCTGCGGCCCGTCAGGCGGCCGCGGAAGCTGCTGCACGCGAGCAGGCTGCCCGCGAGGAAGCTGCTGCACAGGCCGCTTCGGCGGAAGCCGATGCGGATGGCGGTACCGCTGATGCCGCAGCCGCGAAGGAAGCGGCCGCTGCCAAGCGCGCTGCCGCCCAGGAAGCAGCACGAGCCGAAGCCGCGGCTCTGACGGCCGCCGCCCAGCGCGGTGCCCGCAGCGCCCGAGCGGGTGCGAGCAAGGCGGCCGCCGAGCCGGTGGCGCCTGCGGCTCCCGAGGCATCTGCACCGGCAGCACCTGCGCCAGTCGCGCCCCCGGCTGCACCGGCTGCCGAGGCGCCCAAAGCACCGGCCGTGCGCGTGGTGAAGGCCGCTGACATCGAAGCCGAGGAGCAAAAGCGCGCTGCCGACCTGGCTGCCCGCCGCAAGGCCGCCGAAGCCGAGGCCGCCGCCATCCGCGCGATGATGAACGCGCCCAAGAAGGTACTGACGGCCAAGAAGCCCGAGGAAGTCAAACCGGCTGCCGATGCCGCTGGCATCAAGGGCACCATCCACAAGCCCAAGGGCGCGCCGGGGGCTCCCGCAGCACCGGGCAGCACGACCGCCAAGCCAGGCGACAAGAAGTCCATCAAGTCCGAGAAACTGTCTTCCAGCTGGGCTGGCGACGACAAGAAGCGTGGCGCCCCTGCCGGAAAGGGCCGCGACGGCGCATCCGCTGGCCGCAGCAACAGCTGGAAGGCCCCGGGTGGCCGCGGCGGTCGCCGTGGTGGTGACCGTGGCGAGAGCCAGTCCACTTTCGTCGCACCGACCGAGCCGCAAGTCATCGAGGTGCACATCCCCGAGACCATCTCCGTGGCCGATCTGGCCCACAAGATGTCGGTGAAGGCCTCCGAGGTCATCAAGCAGATGATGAAGCTCGGCCAGATGGTCACCATCAACCAGCAGCTGGACCAGGAAACCGCCATGATCGTGGTGGAAGAAATGGGCCACAAGGCGTTTGCCGCCAAGCTGGACGACCCCGATGCCTTCCTCGAGGAGGAACACGCCGATCAAACGGCGGAGGCCTTCCCCCGTGCGCCTGTGGTCACCGTCATGGGTCACGTGGACCACGGCAAGACCTCGCTGCTGGACTACATCCGCACCAGCCGTGTGGCCGCGGGCGAAGCTGGCGGCATCACGCAGCACATCGGCGCCTACCACGTGGACACGCCGCGCGGCATGATCACCTTCCTCGATACCCCGGGTCACGAGGCCTTCACGGCCATGCGTGCCCGCGGTGCCAAGGCCACCGACATCGTCATCCTGGTGGTGGCCGCCGACGACGGCGTCATGCCCCAGACGAAGGAAGCCATCCACCACGCGAAGGCTGCTGGCGTGCCCATCGTGGTCGCCATCAACAAGATCGACAAGCCCGGTGCCAGCACCGAGCGTGTGACGCAGGAACTGGTCGGCGAGCAGGTCGTGCCGGAAGCCTACGGCGGTGACTCGCCGTTCGTGCCAGTGTCCGCCAAGACAGGCCAGGGCATTGACGACCTGCTGGAGAACGTGCTGCTCCAGGCCGAGGTGTTGGAACTCACCGCACCGAAGGACGCCATGGCCAAGGGCCTGGTGATCGAAGCGCGTCTGGACAAGGGGCGCGGCCCCGTGGCCACGGTGCTGGTGCAGTCGGGCACGCTCAAGCGTGGCGACGTGGTGCTGGCCGGTGCCTCGTATGGCCGTGTGCGCGCCATGCTGGACGAAAACGGCAAGAACGCGACCGAAGCGGGGCCGTCCATTCCTGTGGAAATCCAGGGTCTGACCGAGGTGCCCTCGGCTGGCGACGAGTTCATGGTGCTGGCCGACGAGCGCCGTGCCCGCGAAATCGCCACGTTCCGCCAGGGCAAGTACCGCGATGTCAAGCTGGCCAAGCAACAGGCCGCCAAACTGGAGAACATGTTCGAGCAGATGGGTCAGGGCGGCGACGTGCAGACGCTGGCGCTCATCATCAAGGCCGACGTGCAGGGTTCGCAGGAGGCATTGGCCTCGTCGCTGCTCAAGCTCTCGACGCCCGAGGTCAAGGTGCAGATCGTGCACGCCGCCGTGGGTGGCATCTCGGAGTCCGACGTCAACCTGGCGATCGCCTCGAAGGCGGTCGTCATTGGCTTCAACACCCGCGCGGATGCGAACGCCCGCAAGGTCGCCGAGCACAACGGCGTCGACCTGCGCTACTACAACATCATCTACGACGCCGTGGACGATGTGAAGGCGGCCATGGGCGGCATGCTGGCGCCCGAGCAGCGCGAAGAAGTCATCGGCTCCGCCGAGATCCGTCAGGTCTTCGTGGCCTCCAAGATTGGCACGATCGCAGGTTGCATGGTCACCGACGGCGTGGTGCGTCGCACCGCCAAGCTCCGCCTGCTGCGCGAGAACGTGGTCATCTACACCGGCGAGCTCGAGGGCCTCAAGCGCTTCAAGGACGATGTCAAGGAAGTCAAGGAAGGCTTCGAGTGCGGTCTCAGCATCAAGAACTACAACGACATCAAGGAAGGCGACGTCCTGGAGTTCTTCGAAATCAAGGAAGTGGCACGCACGCTGTAATCCACAGACGCTTCCCCCAAGCGGGGCTGGCCTGAGGCTCGCCTTGCCTGCACCCCCGCCTGAAGCCCAGGCGGGGTTTGCGCTTGAGGGGCTGCCCACCGACACGAGACCGCACCATGCGCCACAAACGTTCCACCCCCAACCGCAGCAACCGCGTGTCGGACCAGATCCAGCGCGATGTGGCCGAGCTCATCCGCGACCTGAAGGACCCGCGCATTGGCATGGTCACCATCCAGAGCGTGGAGGTGACGCCCGACTACGCCCACGCCAAGGTGTTTTTCTCCCTGCTCATCGGTGACCCCGCCGAGTGCGAGGCCGGCCTGAACGAAGCCGCAGGTTTCCTGCGCAACAGCCTGTTCAAGCGCCTGCAGATCCACACCGTGCCGACGCTGCATTTTCACTTTGACCGCACCACCGAGCGCGCGGCCGAGCTCAGCGCTTTGATCAATCGCGCCGTGGCGGACAAGGCCAAGGACGCCGATGATGCCCACCCAGCCGGCCCGGAGGCCACGAAGCCGTGAGCGATTTGTCGGTTCAGCGTGGGGAAGACGCCCTGGCCCGCACGCGCCGTGCCCCCAGAGCGCCGAAGCTGCCACGGAGGCAGCTGCACGGCGTGATCTTGCTGGACAAGCCGTTGGGCCTGTCCAGCAACGACGCGCTGCAGAAGGTCAAATGGCTGCTGCGCGCTGAGAAGGCCGGCCACACCGGCACGCTGGACCCGCTGGCCACCGGGCTGCTGCCGCTGTGCTTTGGCGCGGCCACCAAGTTTTCGCAGGTCTCGCTCGACGCGGACAAGCGCTACACCGCCACCGTGTTGCTGGGCCAAACCACCGCGACCAGCGATGCAGAGGGCGAGGTCCTGCGCACCCGCGATGTCACCCCCGAGATGACACTGCCCGAACGCCTCCGAGCCGCCTGCGATGCCTTCACCGGCGACATCGACCAGGTGCCACCCATGCATTCGGCGCTCAAGCACCAAGGCCGCGCACTCTACGAGTACGCCCGCGAGGGCATCGAAGTCGAGCGTACGCCGCGCCGCGTCACGATTCACGGCATTGACATCCTGCGCGTGCAAGGTAGCGTGTTGGAGTTGGATGTGCGTTGCAGCAAGGGCACCTACATCCGGACCCTGGCGCAGGACATCGGCGAGCAACTGGGCTGTGGCGCCCACCTCATCGGCCTGCGGCGCATCGGCAGTGGCGGTGTGAGCCTGGAAGGCGCAGTCACCCTGGAGTCGCTGCAAGCCATGACGGAAGGCGAGCGCGATGCGCAACTTCTGCCTGCCGATGTGTTGCTGGCAGGTTGGCCAGAGGTGCAACTGTCTGCCGAGGATGCAGCGCGTTTCCTGACCGGACTGCGCCGCCGCGTGAGCCTGGCGAATGCGCCACAGGTGCGGGTCTACGGGCCTGGCAACGGTCCAGCCAACCGCCGCGTGCTGCTGGGCAGTGCCCACATCCAAGGCGGCGAACTCATCCCCACCCGCTTGCTCAGCCCCCTCGAGGTGCAGGGCATGCTGGACCAGGCGGCTCAGCCTGACCACCCGATTTGACTTCTGACGAGTGAGATTCCCATGACCACCCCTATCCGCAACATCGCGATCATCGCCCACGTTGACCATGGCAAAACGACCATGGTGGACCAACTCCTGCGCCAGTCCGGCACTTTCGCCGACCACGAAAAGGTCGTCGATACCGTGATGGACAACAACGCCATCGAACGCGAGCGCGGCATCACCATCCTGGCCAAGAACTGCGCCGTGAGCTGGGAAGGCACGCACATCAACATCGTCGACACCCCGGGCCACGCGGACTTCGGCGGTGAAGTCGAGCGCGCCCTGTCCATGGTGGACGGCGTGGTGCTGCTGATCGACGCTCAAGAAGGCCCGATGCCGCAAACGCGTTTCGTGACCAAGAAGGCGCTGGCCCTGGGCCTCAAGCCCATCGTCGTGGTCAACAAGGTGGACAAGCCTGGCGCCAAGCCTGATGCCGTGGTGAACGCCGCCTTCGACCTGTTCGACAAGCTGGGCGCCACCGACGAACAGCTCGACTTCCCCGTGGTGTATGCCTCGGGCATCAACGGCTGGACCTCGCTGGAAGAGGGCGCTCCGGGCGAGAAGTGGGGCAACGACATGTCGGCGCTGTTCAACACCGTGCTCAAGCACGTGCCGGCTCAGAAGGGCGACCCCAAGGCGCCGCTGCAGCTGCAGATTTCCGCACTCGACTTCTCCACCTTCGTGGGCCGCATCGGCGTGGGCCGCATCAGCCAGGGCACGGCCAAGCCGGGCCAGGACGTGGTGGTGATGGCTGGCCCGGAAGGCAAGCCCATCAAGGGTCGCATCAACCAGGTGCTGACTTTCCAAGGCCTGGACCGCGTGCAGGTCACCGAAGCCGGCCCGGGCAACATCGTGCTGATCAATGGCATCGAGGACGTCAACATCGGCGTGACCGTGACCGACCCGCTGAACCCGGCACCGTTGCCCATGCTGAAGGTGGACGAGCCCACGCTGACCATGAACTTCTGCGTGAACACCTCGCCGCTGGCAGGCCGTGAAGGCAAGTACGTGACCAGCCGCCAGATCTGGGATCGCCTGCAAAAAGAGCTGCAGCACAACGTCGCCCTGCGCGTGAAGGAAACCGACGAAGACGGCGTCTTCGAGGTGTGTGGCCGTGGTGAACTGCACCTGACCATCCTGCTGGAAAACATGCGCCGCGAAGGCTACGAGCTGGCCGTGTCCAAGCCCCGCGTGATGTTCAAAGACATCGACGGCGTGAAGTGCGAGCCGATGGAGCTGGTCACCGCCGACGTCGAGGAAGACCACCAGGGCGGCGTCATGCAGGCCCTGGGCCTGCGCAAGGGCGAGATGATCAACATGGAGCCGGACGGCCATGGCCGTGTTCGCCTCGAGTACCGCATTCCTGCGCGTGGACTGATCGGCTTCAGCAACGAATTCATGAACCTGACGCGTGGTTCGGGCCTCATCGCCTCCATCTTCGACGGCTACGAGCCGCACAAGGGCGAGATCGGCGGCCGCAAGAACGGCGTGCTGATCTCGATGGACGACGGTGAAATCTTCACCTACGCCCTGGGCAAGCTCGACGACCGTGGCCGCATGTTCGTCAAGCCGAACGACCCGGTGTACGAGGGCATGATCGTCGGCATCCACAGCCGCGACAACGACCTGGTGGTCAACGCCACCCGCACCAAGCAACTGACCAACTTCCGCGTGTCCGGCAAGGAAGACGCGGTGAAGATCACGCCGCCGATCGACCTGACGCTGGAGTATGGCGTGGACTTCATCGATGACGACGAGCTGGTCGAGATCACGCCCAAGAGCATCCGCGTGCGCAAGCGCTTCCTCAAGGAACACGACCGCAAACGCGCCAACAAGGCGGGCTGATGCCGGTTGATGTCAGCGGGGCGGCGCCGGCGCCGCATCCTCACGGATGGCGCCAGGCCAGGCACGCCGAGCAGGCCTCTTGCAGGGGCAGCGACAGGTCTTGCCAGTGCACGGCGCCGGGCTCCGGGGCCTGACTGCGGAACACCCAGCGGCCCTGCGCAGGCGAGGCGGCCAGGCCTACGTGCACTTCCTCAGGCGGGGTGCGCAAGCCCGTTCCCAGCGCCTTGAGGCAGGCCTCTTTGCGCGTCCAGGCCGTGTACAAGGCGAGCGCGCGGGCCGCGGGTGGCAGGTGGTCCCAGAGGGCGGCTTCGGCCGGATGGAGCACCTCTCTGGCCAAGTCGTCCATGGGCTCCCATGGCCTGTGAAGCTCCAGGTCAACACCCATGTGCAGTGTGGGGTGGATGGCCAGCAGCGCCCAGGTGTGGCTGTGTGACAGGTTGAACTGCAGCGGATGGTCAGCCAGACCGGGCTTGCCGTCCGCCTGCGCAGACCAGATCAGCGCTGCCGGTTTTTGGCCGAGCAGCTCGCCCAGCAGCGTGCGCGCCGCAGCATGAGCTGCCACGTAGCGCATGGCATGGTGGCTGTGGGCGAAGCGATCGGCGCGACCGACTTCCTCTGCGCTGAGGCAAGCCCTGGTCGCGGCGCTGACACTTTCGCCGTCTGCCGGCAACGGGATCAGCCAGACCTGTGCACCCGGCAGGGGCGCCATGAGCCGCCACCGTGGCCGCGCGCCCTCCACGTCCCACATCAGCGTTTCGCGCGGAAATACAGGCCGCTGTAACAATCGAAGCTGTCCTCGTCGAAGCCCAGCGAGGTGAAGCTGCGGTCAGGCACCTCCCAGGCGTCCACTAGTTCGTAGCCCTGGGCCTCGATGCTGGCGATGAAGGCCTGCCGGTTGAACACGTGGTGCGGCACGTAAGCGCCGAAGCCGATGTTCTGGCTGGAGACGAAGCCCTTCGCTTCGCTCAACGGCAGCTTGTTGAGCAGGATGTGGCGCGGCTTGCGGGCACTGCGCGCCAGCAAGGCAGGCAGGCTGTGGGACTCCATGAACTCCAGCACGCCAGCGGCCAGCCAGATGTCGCTCTCCAGCCACTGTGGGGGCCAGGCATCGGAGAAGGCCAAGGCGCTGGCGCCCCGCTGCTGCGCCAGTTCGCGGCCCTGCGCAATGAAGGCGCTGAGCTCCTGGATGCGCCATTGCAGCGCGGCGGGGTAGCTCAGGTAACGCTGGTAGGCGTAGTACTGGTTGCCGATGGATCCACCAATGTCGAGCACGGTGGTGCAGTCGCTGGCAAAGGCCTCACGCAGCCAGAACAGCACGGGGTAGTCGAAAGGCCAGATGCGCTGTGAGCGCTCGTTGACGTACTCGTCAGTGAACTTGTCGTGACTGAACTCGGGCGATGGTGGCAGCCACGCACGCGCCTGGGCGAACGTGTCGAAGTGACCGCTGTGGTAACCCTGCCCGCGGGGCGAGAGGTATTTGCGGATGGCGCGCTGGCGCAGCCAGGTGCTGACCAGGGGCAGGCGTTTGATGAGGGCCAGTGACATGGTCGATCAGGCTGCGCGAGGGACGTTGGGGATGCGGGATAAGATACACCTGAAACACGTCAGGGCGAGGGCGCCCACGTGGGTGGCAACGTCACAGCATGCGGAGCCATGACGCCGTGAAAAAAATCTTGTTCCTGATGCTGGGAGGCGCCCTGTTGGCGGCAGCATCGATGCTATGGCGGATCGACGAGCGCCTGCGGCTGGCCAAGGTGCCGCCGCCCAGCCTGGGCGCCGTGCCCTTCGCCGTGCTGGGCGACTCCGACAGCCACGCCTACCACGATGACCTGAACTTCGCGCGGTGGCCCCAAGCCCGCGGCGGTGACCTGCGGGACCGCAGCTGGCAGTGGACCGAGGTGCTGGCGCACCTGCGTGCCGCGCAACTGGATCCAGGCCCGTGGGGCGTTTGGGGCACACGCTACAGGCGCTTGTCGCAGGCCCGTGATGCCGTGGGCCAGGATGGCCGTTTCCCGGCGAAGCAGGATTACCGCCACAACCTGGCCTACTCCGGCGCCGTGTGCGCCAACCTCAACGACTTCCCGCAGAACCAGGCAGCGCGCCTGCTCGCGGTGGTGCGCGAGGCGCCCGAACGATGGCAGCGCGGGGTGGTCCTGGTGCGCATCGGCACGAACGATGTCGGCGGGCTCGACAGCCTTGAAGCGCTCTCTCGCGATCCCTCCCATCCCGAAACCGTGGCACGCATCGAGGCTTGCGTCCAGCACATCGCGCGCGCGGTGGGCACCTTGCGCGCCAACGTGCCCGGCCTGCGGGTGGTGCTGGTGGGCATCTTCAACAATGCGGACTGGGAGAAGTTCCATGCCCGCTGGCAATCACCCCAGGCTCAGGCCAACATCCACGCGGGGATGGCCCGGTTCAACGAAGGACTGAAGGCCATCGTGCAGGGGGATGCGAACATGGCGTTCTTCGACGATCAGGCCTGGTTCAATCGCCTTTGGGGAACCCGTTTGGCCACTGGCGTCCCTGCTTACAAGAAGGTGCGTTTCGGGCCGCGCTTCGAGGTCAGCAACACCGGGGGTGACACGCCCGACCACGCCACGCTGGGCGATGGCCATGCGGGCAGCGTGTGGAACGCTTTGTGGGCACAGTCACTGGTGGAACTGCTCAACCAACGCTTCGGCCTGGGCGTGCCGGCGCTGCAGGACGACGAGCTCGTGCGCTTCATCGACCCGGACGGCCGCTTCGGCATGCGCTGAGCCGCACGCCATGCGCTTCAGTCACCGAAGCCACGCAGCTTGAGGTAGCCCTGCCACATGCGGGATTTCAGCGCGTCTTGCCATGCCGACTGCCCCACTTTGCCGGGTGCCATGCCCACGCGTTGCACCTGCTTGCGCAGCACGTGGTTGAAGGACAGGGCATCGCGCCAGCGGATGCTCTCGCGTGTGTTGAAGATGATGGACATCGAGATCGACACGTCTTCGGGGCCGTTTTTGACGTGGTGCCCGGCCACGAAGGGAATGTGCAGCGCCTCCCCCGGGCTGAACTCGAAAGCGGTGCAGAGTTGGTCGATCTGCTGCGACCAGGGCAGCTTGGTGTTCTGGCGCACCACGTAGGCCTCGCGGTCGGGCTGGGAGACGACGCGGTCGTCCCAAGGCTGCCCGACGGTCACGGTCTTGCTGCCTTGGAACTGCATGAGGAAGGTCGAGTAGCGGTCGATGTGGAACGGCGTGACGCTGTTCGGTGAGGCGATGAACAGGTAGAGCTGAGCGCCGACGGGCATGTCGCCAACGCCGCGGGTCTTCATCAGGCCCGAGACTTCAGCGCACAGCGCGCGGTAGAGGTCCTGGAAGGATGGGTCGGCCTCCGGCGAGCGCACCATGATGTAAGAGTCCCGGCTGCGGATGGTCTCGATGGTTTCCTCCAAGGAACGGTCCTGCGGCCTCTTGCGAAAGGTGGACTCAAAGTCGGCAGACACATCGAGCAGGCCTTTGGAGTACATGACCTGTTGCGCGGGCAACGTGGGCAGCACACGGGACAGGTTGTCGAGCGACAAGGCGGGGTGCCCCAGCAGGCGGTGATGGAACTTGAACGGCTGCCGGTCCAGCAGCTCGCTTTGGAGGTCGTCGGCAAAGCAGTGGGTCATGGTGGCGTGTCGTCAAGGGAGGAGGGCAGCGAACCGGGTCGTGGACTCGATCAGCCGGCGTTGTGCGTGCAAGGTGGATGCGGTGTGGTCTACATCGGGCAGGAAGTCGCATGGCACGTCGGCAACGGCGCCGTGCGCCCGGAACGCGTCCCGCCATTGGCTGGCATGGTTGTAGCGCCAGAACATGCCGCCGGTGTAAACCACCTGCAGGCGAACGTGCAGGTCGATCAGGCTTTGGATGCGCCTTGCGAACTCGGCCTTGTCGGGCATGGGGTAGGCATCGTCACTCAGCAGGCCCTGTGCTGGCCCCGAAGTGCCTTTAGAGCGCAGGCGTGGGGTCAGGATGCGGACCAGTTTCATCGCCCAGCGTGCCAGGGTGCCTGGGAAGTCCAGCGCCAGCTGTCGGCGGGCACGGACCCACAACGTCTTGGGCGTGGCGTATGCGTGGGTGTCCATGAGCCACAAGGCTTTCAGCCGCGCGTCAGCCGCCGCCGCAGCGATGCCATGGTGCGCGCCGGAGCAAATGCCGAACAGCGCGAACTGCTCTGCGATGCCGATGCGCTGCAGGTGGTCCATCGCGGCTTGCAGGTCGGCCACGGCCTGTTGCTCGAACGACAGGGGGGCATCGCTCGGCAAGCTGTCGCCGAGCCCCGACAGGTCCAGGCGGAGGACGTTGAACCCCTGTGACGTCAACGCCCGGGCCAGCTTGACATTGATGCGGTGGGGTCCCATGCGGCGAATCACACCGGCATTGAGAAGGAGGATGGCGGTGCCGCGGGTGCCGGATGTGGGCTGGCTGAGCGTACCCACGAGGCGGTTGCCCGGGCCGAAGGTCAGGACGTGTTCGTTCATGCCGCCTCGCCCTTGGCGGCCGAGGCCAGCAATCGCAACAGTTCGGGTGGCGCGACGGCGCTGCCTTGCGCTTCCTCCTGGAACCAGTCCAGCCGCGCAGGGGAGGTGAAGGTCCGCCAGGCCGTGCCGTGTGCCTGCAGCTTGCCGGCCAGATGTTCGCTGTGCGCGTCGGGTTGGACGGCAATGTACGTGCAGATCTCGCCGCAGGTGGGGCTCAGTCGCTCGGGCGTGATGTCCCGCAGCTGAGCACACCATTCAGCGCTCACGCCAAAACCGAGCACCTCGTCCTTGACGTGCGTTGAGGGGCGTTCTTCCTGGATGAAGGGGGAAAAACTGTGCTCTGCGTGGGCTTGACCCAACTCGGCCAGGTAGCTGGTGCCGTTCAGGACGGGCTCCCACAGCACGAGCTGTTCGGGTGCGGATTGTCCCTGCTGGGACGCCATGACCGCGAGTGTGGCGCCCAGGCGGCATCCCAGCCACGTGGTGCTGCGCGCGCGCGTGCGGCGGCTGAGTTCCTCGTGGGCGATCAGGATGTCATCGCGCCAGCCGTGCAAGGTGGCCTCTTCATCCGCCCCGGCTGACTCGCCGGTGGCGTGGTAATCGAAGCGCATCACGTGACGCCCGTCGCGCGCCAATTGATCGGCCAGCAAGCGGTATAGCAGGTGCACGCGCACGCTCTCTTGCCCGAAAGGCGGGCACAAGAGCACCTGCTGCGTGGTGCGCTGGGTGGCGGCCGGGGGGTGGTAGACCCCGTAGAGCCGGCGCTCAGGGGGGCCGAAGAGGAATGGCGTCATGTCGAAAACGGTCATCGGCCCAGCCAGCGGCTGAGCCAGCCCGCACGCGCACGGGCCTGGGGTGCTTCGAGCGGAGCGGCGTCCATTGACGTGGTCGCTTCGCCGCTGGCAGCCAGTTGTCCCAGTGTTTCGAAAATCAGGCGACGCACTTGGATGGTTTGTCCCGTGCGGTGTTTGATCTCGGTCACTGCGCGCATGGCCAGCAACGAATGGCCTCCGAGGTTGAAGAAATTGTCGTCCAGCCCGATGTCGTCGGTGTCCAGCAGTTCCTGCCAGATGGTCGCCATGGCCTGTGCCAGGGGCGTGACGGGCCGACGCTTGGCGGAGCTGGACGCAGAGTGCGTCGGGAACGCCATTGTCGCGGCTGCGGCGACTGTGGCGGGCCGGGGAAGCGAGGCGCGGTCCACCTTGCCATTGGGGAGGCGCGGCAAGGCGTCCAGGGGCACGACATGCTGGGGCAGCATGTGGTCGGGCAGGGTGAGGGCAAGCTGCGCCTTGATGGCCTGGGCGTCGATGGCGGGGGCCACGCGATCGCGGGCCACCACGTAAGCAACCAGGCGGACGTCGCCAGGCTGGTCTTCGCGGGTCACGACGACCGTCTGCGCCACGCTCGGGATGTTCTGCAGTGCGGCTTCGATTTCGCCCAGCTCGATGCGGTGACCGCGGACCTTGACCTGGTGGTCCAGGCGCCCCAGGTGCTCCAGTTCGCCGTCGGCCCGCCAACGCGCCAGGTCACCGGTGCGGTAGATGCGCGCGTCGGGATGCGCTGCAAAAGGTGGCCTCACGAAGCGGTCCGCGGTCAGCTCGGTGCGGTAGAGGTAGCCGGAGCTGACGCCCGCGCCACCGATGCAGAGTTCGCCGGGCGTGCCCAGCAGGCAGGGTTGACCTCGTTCGTCGAGGATGTGCACCTGCGTGTTGGCGATGGGGCGCCCAATGCGGATGCCTTGCTCGGGATGCTGGACGCGCCAGCAGGTGGACCACACCGTGGTTTCGGTGGGACCATACATGTTCCCGACGGCCTGGGTGCGGGCCAGCAACTCGGTGGCCAGCTTGGCCGGCAGGGCCTCACCACCCACCAGGGCCGTGAACTGCCCATGGCCTTGCCAGCCGGCCTCGACCAGGGCGTACCAAGTGCTGGGGGTGGCCTGCATGACGTCGATGCCATCCTCCAGCAGGGCCTTGAGCAGGAAGGGGTCTTTGCTGTCCTCGCTGCGGCACAGCACGATTTCGGCGCCCACGTGGAGGGGAAGCAGCAGTTCCAGCACCGAGATGTCGAAGCTCAGCGTGGTGACAGCCAACAGGCGCTGGCCCGCCCGCAGGCCTGGCTCGCGCGCCATGCTGTTCAAGAAATTGACGACGGCCCCGTGGGGCACGACCACACCCTTGGGCTTGCCGGTGGAGCCCGAGGTGTAGATGACGTAAGCGGGATCGCTCAGGCCGGCCTGGGCCGGCGTGTCGATGGCCAATGGCGTCGCGGGCTGTTGCTGGATGCGCAGGTCGTCCAGGTCAGTCAGCAGTGTTTTGTCACGGGGCCAATTCAGCGCCTGCATGGCGTCTGAGCGGCTGACCACCCAAGCCAGGCGTGCGTCCTCGGCCATGTGGGCCAGGCGCTCGCTGGGGTAGCCCGGGTCCAGTGGCACATAGGCTGCGCCCGTCAGCATCACGCCCAGCAAGCTGCACAGGAGGTCGGGGCAGCGCGGCATGCACACGCCGACGAGGTCGCCGCGGCCGAGTCCCTTCGCGCGCAGCTCGTGGGCGATCTGGTGGGATCGGGCCCAGAGCTCAGCATGCGAGAGCGAGCGCTCGCCCGGCTGGCTCAGCGCGATGGATGTGCTGCCCGCGTGAGCCTGCCGCTGCAGCAGGTCCACGATGTTGAGGGCATCGGGCCAGTCCACTTGCGTGTCGTTCCAACGCGTCAGCGCCTGCAGTTCGCGCGCCGAGGCGATGGGCACAGCGCGCAACGGCGTGTCGGCATGGCGGGCCAGCCTTTGCAGCAGTTCCGCGAACCGGTCTGCGAACAGCGCAACGCTGTGTGCTTCGAGGATGCCGGTGTCGTAGCTGAACGTGAACTCGATGTCATGCGGAGTCTCGACGCACCACAGCGCCAGGTCTTGTGCCGCGCCGACCATTGGCAAGTCGTGCCGCAGGTGCCGCACGTTGCCCCAGGACGCTTGGCGTTCGCGGGCGTCTTGGTAAGAGAACAGGGCCTGGTAAAGGGCTGCGCGGCTGGTGTCCCGGGGCGGGCGCAAAGTGCGCACCAGGTGGTCGAGGGGCACGTCGGGGTGCGCCAGGGCATCGATCACCTGGCGTTGGACGTGGCCCAGCCATTCGGTGACCGTCAGGTCGGCGCGGGGCCGCAAGCGCAGCGGCAGCGTGTTGACGAAGAAGCCGATGAGCGATTCGAGCTCGGGCAGGTCACGACCGCGCACCGGTGTGCCGATGACCAGGTCGTCCTGTCCCGTCAGCTTGTGCAGCAACAGGCCGAACGCGCCGAGCAAGGTGCCGAAGAGCGTGCGCCCGGTGCCCTGTGCACTGGCGCGCAAGGCGTGGGTGGTCGCGGCGTCGATGCGGAAGGTCAGTGACGCGCCCTGGCCCGACATGACGGGCGGTCGTGCGCGGTCGATGGGCAGTGCCAGGGGCGCTGGCAGGGGTGTCAGCATGTCTTGCCAGAAAGCTGTTTGGCGTTGCAGCGCCTCACCGCTCATGCACTGCGCATGCCAGGCGGCAAAGTCGCCGTGGCTGACCGGCAAAGGAGGCAATTGCGGCGCACGCCCCGCCAGGGCCGCTGCGTACAGTTCTGCCAGCTCGTCGTTGAAGACCTGGAACGACCAGCCATCCCACACCAGGTGGTGGGCGAGCAGGAAGAGCACGTGCGTCTGCGCGTCCAGCTTGAAGAGGCGCAGCGTGACCAGAGGCCCCTGTTCCAAATCGAAGGGCTGAACGGACAGCTCGGCCAGGCGCGCAGCCAATGCCACCTCACGTTGCGATGCGGGCTCGGCGCTGAGGTCTTCGACCACCATGCGGTGCATGTCGCCGGGGGGCAGGACGCGCTGCCGGTCGCCGCTCGGTGTGCGCTCGATGACCGTGCGCAGGGCGTCTTGGCGAGCCACCAGCTGTTGCCAGGCCCTGGCCAAGGCATCCGCGTCGAGCGGACCCTCCAGGCGGTGCGCGGAGGGGATGTGGTGGGCCACGCCATGCGGGCTGAGGTTCTCCAGGTACCAGACCCGCTGCTGCATCTGGGAGAGCGGCGCGGTGTCTTGGTGCGCGCGGTGCAGGATCACCGGCGCCGGGCTGCCCGAGGTCGCGTTGGCCTGTGTTGCCCTTCCGTTGATTTCAGCGCCAATGGCCTGAGCCAGCTTGCGCGGCGTCGGGTTGTCGAAGATGGTGTGCACGCTCACCGAGGCGCCGGTGCGCGCACGGATCTGGGTGACAGCCCGCATCACCAGCAGGGAGTGTCCGCCCCGATCGAAGAAGTCGTCGTCCAGCCCGAAGTCGGTGAGGCCCAGCAAGCCGCGCCACACCTCGGCGATGCGCCCTTCAACGGTGCCACCTCCGGACGCACTGGCTTGACTCGGGATGCTGGCCACAGGAAGTGGCGCAGGCGGCGGCACCACAGGCTGCGAGCCCGGCGAGAAGTCGTAGCCTGTCAGTGGGCGGTCGGGGTCGGTCAGGAAGTCTCGCAGCAGCTGCTCGAGGCTCTTGGCGAATCGCGCAACCGAGCTGGTGTCCAGCACGTCGGCGTTGAAGGTGAAGACGAACTCGACGTAGTTGCGTGTTTCGACGCACCACAGCGACAGGTCCTGGGCCGCACCGAGCATCGGGGTCGGCATGCGCTGGTGGTCCACGTTGCCCCAGCGCGTCGTGCGCTCGCGGACGTCCTGGTACGAGAAGCTGACCTGGTGGATGGGCGGGCGGCTGCGGTCCCGGGGCACCTGCATCACGTGGACCAGGTGGTCGAACGGCACGTCGGGGTAGGAGAAGGCATCCACCACCTGGCGGTACACGGCCGCGAGCCAGTCCTGCAGTGTCATGCTGGGGCTCGGTCGCATGCGCAGCGGCAGCATGTTGACGAAGAAGCCCATCAGATGTTCGAGGGCGGGCTGCTCACGACCACGCACAGGCGTGCCGATGACGAAGTCGTCTTGCTTGCTCACGCGGTGCAGACCCAGCGCGAAGGCGGCCAGCAAGGTGACGTAGAGCGTGCGTCCGTGCTGTTGCGCCTGCGCGCGCAACGCATCGGTGACATCCTTGGCGAGGTTGAACTGGAACGAGCCGCCGCGGCCCGACATCACGGCCGGACGAGGACGGTCCAGGGGGTAGTCCAGCGGCGGGGGCAGGGGGGTGAGCTGTTCTCGCCAGTAGCCCAGTTGCCTTTGCAGCTCTGGCCCGGTCATCCATGCGTTGTGCCAAGCAGCGAAATCGCCATAGCTGACCGTCAGCGGCGGCAGCTTGGGCGCACGGTTTTCGAGGCAGGCGCTGTAGAGCTCGGGCAGGTCGACGTACAGCAGGTCGAACGACCAGGCGTCCCACACCAGGTGATGGGCCTGGAACAGCAGGCCATGCTCTTCGGCGCTCAGGCGGAACAGCCGCGCGGTGAACAGTGGGCCCTTCTCCAGGTCGTAGGGCGTCTCCACCAACTGGGCGATGACCTTGTTCATCGCGGGCTTGCGCTCGTCTTCCGGCAGGTGGCTGAAGTCCTCAAAAGGCAGCAGGCTGAAGGGCAGCTCCGGCAGGATGCGCTGCACATCGCCCTCGGGCCCGCGTTCGATCACGGTGCGCAACACGCTTTGGCGCTGCACCAGCAACTGCCACGCCCGGTTGAAGGCATCCACGTTCAGCGGGCCCAGCAGGCGGTGCCCTGTGGGGATGCTGTGAACCACGGTGCCCGGCGTGAGGTTCTCCAGGAACCACACGCGTTCTTGCATCTGCGAAAGCGGTGCGGTGGATTGGTCTGCCCGGATGGGGATGGTGTCGGCCGCAGTGCTTGCCGCGGCGTCGGCAGAGGTCTGCTGCGTCGCCATCAATTGCCACAGGGCCTGACCGAGTTGACGCGGCGTCGGGTTGTCGAAGATCAGCCGCAGGCCAGGCCGCGGGCCCAAGGCCTTGGCGAGCGAGGCCGACAGCCTGGCGGCGACCAGCGAGTGCCCGCCTTGCTCGAAGAAGTGCGCGTTGTCGTCCAGCCGCTCGCGGCCGAGCAATTGGCCCATCTCGCGTGCCACGGTGTCGATGGCGTGAGCTGCCGGGTCGTTGTGCGCAGCTGCGCTCACGGCGGGAACAGCGGGGGGCGTGACTGGGGCTGCACCGGCTGCGCTGGTGAGCTCCGCGGGCAAGGGCAGGGCCTTGCGGTCCACCTTGTTGTTCGGCAGCAGTGGCAGCGCAGCCGTCACCAGCACGTTGCGCGGCACCATGTAGTCAGGCAAGGCCTGGCGCAAGGCCGTGCGCAGCGCTGCGGTGTCGAGGCTGAAGCCGGCTTGTGGCACCACGTGCGCGATCAGGGCCATGTCACCCGGGGTCACCTCGCAGGCCACTACCACAGCCCGGGCCACGCCCGCTTGCCGCTCGAGTTGGGCTTCGATTTCGCCGAGTTCGATGCGGTAGCCGCGGATCTTCACCTGGAAGTCCATGCGACCGAGGTGTTCGAGTTGGCCGTCTTCGCGCCAACGGCCCAGGTCGCCCGTGCGGTAGACAGGGCGGGTGGGCTGGTCGGTCCAGGGCAGGCACACGAAACGCTCGGCGGTGAGGTCCGCACGCCCGTGGTAGCCCAGCGCCACGCCTGCGCCGCCAATGCAGATTTCTCCTTCGGCGCCGATCGGTAGCGGTGCCAGCGTGTCGTCGAGGACCCATACCTGGGTGTTGTCGATGGGCCGGCCGATGCTGACCTTGACCGCGGGTTCGGTCACGTGGGACAGGGTGGACCAGACGGTGGTCTCGGTCGGTCCGTACATGTTCCAGACGTCGCACCCCTTCGCCAGCAAGGCCGCGGCGAGTGCCGGGGGAAGGGGCTCACCGCCCACCAGCGCCCTGAACCCACGGGGTGGCTGCCAGCCCGCGTCCAGCAGCAGGTGCCAGGTGGTGGGGGTTGCCTGCATCACGTTGGCACTTTGCTGGGCGGCCAGCGCCATCAGGGCTTCGCCGTCCATGGCCTGGTCGCGTGTGGCCAGGATCACGGTGCCACCGACGTGCAGGGGCAGCATCAGCTCCAGCACGGCGATGTCGAAACTCAGGGTCGTGACCGCGAGCAGGCGGTCGCCGGCTTGTAGCCCGGGCTCGCGCGCCATCGAGCTCAGGAAGTTGCACACCGCGCGGTGGGGCACGGCGACGCCCTTGGGGCGGCCCGTCGAGCCGGAGGTGTAGATCACGTAGGCAGGCGCTTCGCCATCGGCGTGCGGTGCCAGCGGGGCGTCGCTGACGGCGTCCAGCAGCGCCGCATCGCGGTCGAGCTGCAGCTGCAAGGCGTCTGGCAAGCCGCTGGCGTGGGCGCATGAGGAGTGCGTGATGATGCGGCTGAGGCGGGCATCTTCGGCCATCATCTGCAGGCGTTCGCTCGGGAAGCCGGGGTCCATGGGCACATAGGCTGCGCCGGATTTCAGCACGCCGAGCAGTGCCGGCAGCAGGTGCAGGCCGCGGGGCAGGCTGATGCCGACGCGGTGGCCGGGACCGATGCCCCAGGATTGCAACAGCCGGGCGATGCGGTTGGAGCGCGACGCGAGCTCATCGTGTGTCAGGCTGCCTTCGTGGGTCACCACCGCGGTCACGGCGCCCATGGGCGGCGTTTGCCGCGTCAGCCAGGCCTCGACGCGCGCTGGCGTGGGCAGGTGGCGCGCGGTGTTGTTCCAAGCGACCAGGCGAGGGTCCAGCGCCTGTGTTTTGGGCGATGCGGTGCTGGCAGCGGGGGCGAGCAGGGCGACGAGGCGGTCCGCCAGCGCCTGCGCCCGTGCGGGGCTGAGGTGCTCGGTGCTGTGGTGCAGGTCGAGTGTGAGTGCGTCCGATTGCTCGTAGAAATTGAAGAAGACTTCGCTGAGCAGGCCACGCTTGCGGCCCTCGTGCATGGCGGCTTCGAGCGGCGCCCAGCCAGAGAGGTCCACCCGGGGGTTCAGGTTGAAAAAGATGGACGTCAGCGGTGGGCGGCTGCCTTCGGCTTGCACGCCGAGCGCGCGTGCTGCGGTGCCCTGCGTCATCAGCGGGTGCTCCATCGCGTCCATGAGCGCCGTTTTGATGCGCCGCACCCGCTCGCGTACCGGCTCGCCTTCTTGCGTCTGCAGGCGCAAGGGCAGGTCCAGCACGCCATCTGCGAGCAGCGGCGAGTGGCGCGCCAGGTTCTGCGCCGCGTAGGGCACGCTGACAACGATGTCGCGCTGACCGCGTTCTTGCGCGATCAGGTCAGCCACCGATTGCAGCAGCCACTGAAAGAGGGTGGCGTCGTGCGCCTTTGCTTGCGCTCTCACATGGGCGAGCGCGTCGCCATCGAGACGGCACCTCACGGTGTTGGCCGCGAAGGTGCGGGGGCCCGTGGGCGTCAAATCGCCCAGAGATACAGGCGCCGGTGGCTGCTGGAGCACACCCAGCCAGTGGGCGAGGCTGGCCTGGCCCTCGCTGCCATCGAAGCGCGCACGCTCGGCATCGGCAAAACGCAGCGGGGATGCCGCCGCCGGCCAAGTGGGCGTCTGCCCCTGGCTGCGCGCACGGTAGGCCTGCGCCAGCTCGGCATTGAACACGCTGGACGCCCAGCCGTCGAAGATCAGGTGGCTGGCCACGATGTGCACGACCACGCGCCCATCCGCCAGCCGCAGGATGCTGGCGCGCGCCAGCGGGGCCTGGTCGAGAGGGAAATCGGTGGCGCTGGCTTCCCAGGCGAAGGCATCGAGGGCCCGGTCGCTGTCCTGCTGCGCTGTCAAGTCGACTTCCGCGACAGGCACCTGCGCCGAAGCATGCAGGGCTTGGCGGGGCTGGTCGAGGTCGAAACCCAGCTTGAAGGCATCGTGCCGCCGCAGCACATCCTGCAGCGCGAGTTTGAGCGCAGCCGAGTCCACGGAGCCCTTCAAGGTCACGCAGAACGATTCGTTCAGCGCGCGTCGCGCTGCGGGGTCGTAAATGGCGGCCAGCCAACGCTCGGTCTGACCCGGTGCGAGTGCGGAGGCATTGCCGTGGCCAGGGGCATCGTTCTGAGCCTCGGATGCCGGGGCAGGCAGGGGCGCGCCGCCGCCACGCGGTCCGATCAGGCCCAACCCCATCAACTCGTCGAGCACACGGATGAAGGTGTCGGCGATGAGCTCACAGTCGCCGTCGCTCATGGCCTCGGTCACGAAGTGGCCGAACTGCTCGTACAGGTGCAGGCCGTGAAAGCGGGCCAGGTAGTAGAACAGGCTGATGTGCCGTGTGTTGTCGTCCCAGGACAGGCGCCACAGCGTGGCGCAGTGCACGGCCTTGACCGGCGCGTTGCGGGCGGTGAACGCGGCGTTCAGTTTGTCGGCCATGCGCTGGGTGCGCGCATTGAGCGTCTGGTACAGCGCACGCCCGCCGCGCTGCAGGTGTTGCAGTGTGGCGCGGGCCGCGGCCAAAGCCAGCGGGTGCCGCACGAACGTGCCCGCGAAGTAGGTCACGCCTGCTTCGGGGTAAGAGTCGTCGCCGTACTGCCAATGGCCGCCGTCCAGCGCATCCATCCAGACGCTGCTGCCGGCAATGGCCGCGAAGGGCAGGCCGCCACCGATGATCTTGCCGTAGGTCGCGATGTCGGCGCGCACGCCGTAGAACTCCTGGGCACCGCCGGGCGCCACGCGGAAGCCGGTCACCACCTCATCGAAGATGAGGGCTGCGCCACCTTGCGTTGCGATGTCGCGCAGTTCCTTGACGAAAGCAGTGGGCTGCAGGGTGGGGTACTTGTTCTGGATCGGCTCGATCATGATGGCCGCCAGCTCGTGCGCGCACTGGCGCAACACCTCCAGCGACGCCGGGCTGTCGTAGTCCAGCACCAGGATGTTTTCCACTGCGTTGGCCAGGATGCCTGGCGCGGCAGACAGGGAACGCAGCTGCTTGGTGCCGCGCACGATCACCTCGTCGAAGATGCCGTGGTAGCTGTTGTTGAAGATGGCGATCTTCTTGCGACCCGTGACCGTGCGTGCCATGCGCATGGCGCCCATCACGGCCTCGGAGCCTGTGTTGCAGAAGGCCACGCGCTCCATGCCGGTGATGTCGGAAATGAGCTGCGCCACCTCGGCGGCCAAGGGGTGCTGTGGACCCACCTCGATGCCGCGTTGCAGTTGCTCAACCATGGCTTGCGTCACATCGGCGGGCCGGTAACCGAGCAGGTTGGCACCAAAGCAAGACAGCAGGTCGATGTACTCGTTGCCATCGATGTCCCAGAGGCGCGCACCTTCGGAGCGGTCGGCCACGATGGGGTAAACCAAGTCTTTCCACAGCGGGTTGAAGCCCGTGACCACGCGCGGGTCGGCCATCAGTTTGCGGTGTTGCTGGCTGAAGGCCTTGGAGCGCCCGGTGCGGGCGTTGTAGCGCTGGATGAAATCATCGATCCACCGTTGCTGCGCCGGCGTGACGTCGTTTTGCGCGGTCAGCACGATGCGGGCCGAGGCGCCGAAGGGCTTTTCCACGAGGGCGTTCTTGCCAGGCTGCTCGGCGGTGGCTTGCACGGGCGCGGCGTGCGTCTCGGTCGAGGCGGCTGACACCGTCGTGGCAGGCGCTGCCAAGTTGGGGACATGGGGGGCAGGCACGGCCTGCGCGGGCGCGGCCAGCGTGATGGGCTGCCCCGCCATCAAGGCGAGCTGCTGCGACATCAGTTGCATCTGCTGCTGAATCAGTTGCTGCATGGCGCCACTGTTGGACAGAGGTTGCAGCACCTGAACGGGCGACATCCCCACCGGCATTCCCACAGGTACGCCGTGCGCCACGCCCGCCGTGGGTGCAGCCGCTTCTGGCGCGGCGGCGGCCGGCGCGAACCGGTCTGCAGGCAGCTCGGCATCGAAGAAAGCAGCCAGCTTCGCCTGCGTGTCAAGGTCCTCCAGCAGCCGTCGGAAGCGCAGCTTGATGCCAAAGGTCTTCTCGAACTCCAGTGTCGCCTGCGTCAGCGAAAGCGAGTCCAGGCCCTGGTCCAGGAACGTGGCGTCGCGTTGCACCATGTCAGGCGTGAGCCCCGCCACCTCGTTGAGGATGCGGGCGATTTCTTGCTCGATGCGAGGCAGTCTGTTCATGGCTGTCGGCGAGGTGGGACTGAGGTTTCGGGCGACGTTCGCTGCGGTGCTGCGGGTGAACCAGTGCACGTCGCGTTGGAAGGGGTAGGTGGGCAAGGCGGGCCGGTGGCTTTGTGCCGGCACGGGCCAGGCGATCTCGGCGCCCAAGGCCCACAACTGGCCGAGCGCTTGGAGTGCGTGCCGTGCAGGCTCGGTGGCACCTTGCAAGGCGGCCTGTGCGGCGTTCAGCAGCGGCACGGTGGGCGAAGGAGGCGCGTTGCCGTCCCGGTGTTGTCGCACCAGGGCCGTGAGGGCCTGCCCCGGGCCGACCTCGACGAACACCGTCTGCCCTTGCGCTCGTTCGGCCAGCACAGCGCGGCTGAACGCGACCGGCGCACGGACTTGGCGCGCCCAATAGGAAGGGTCGGATGCTTCCTCGGCCAGCAGCGGGGCACCGCTGATGCACGAGTACACCTTGACCTGGGGGGCTTTCAGGTGAGCTTGTGCCAATGCGGCTTGCACAAATGGCAGCGCTCCCTCCATCGACGCGCTGTGGAAAGCGTGGGACACCTTCAGGCGCGTCACGCCGATGTCGCATGCTTCGAGGGAGGCTGCCAGGGATGCGATGTCCGCGTGCGGCCCGGCCACCACCGTCAACTGGGGCGCGTTGAGCGCCGCGATGTCGACCCCGGCGGGCAGCAAGGGACGCAGCGTGTCGGCATCCGTGCGCACCGCCAGCATGGCGCCGCTGGGTTGCGCGAACATGGCCTCGCCACGGGCGATGACGGCCCGCATCGCGTCCGCCACGTCCATCACGCCGGCATGGCAGGCTGCGGCGTATTCACCGATGCTGTGACCGATCATGGCCTGCGGCTTCACGCCCAGGCTGTCGAGCCAGGCGCCCAAAGCGTAGGACACGGCGAACAAGGCAGGCTGCGCGTGGCGGGTTTCGGCCAGCGTTTCGGCGGCTTGCGCGTCGTCCGCCCTCGCTTCGGTGAGCAGGTGGCGCAAGGCCTGTGCAAGTGGCGCTGGCGCGGCGGCCAGGCATTCGTCGAAAGCCGCCTGGAAAGCAGGCAGGGCCTCGCACAGGCCTAGCGCCATGCCGGGGTGCTGTGAGCCTTGGCCCGGAAACAGGAACACCAGCCGGGGGGCGCGCAGGCTGGCCACGTGCCCTTGCAAGCTCTCCAGGGCCTCGATGGCCTCGCTGACGGTCGATGCGACCACCGCGGCGCGCAAGGGCATGGCTTGGCGGCCCCGCATCAGGGTGGCTGCCACCGCGCTCAGCGATGGCGTGGGCGTGCCATGTGGACCGCCTCGCAGCGTCTGCTGAAGGTGGCGCGCGAGGTCCTGGGCGCGCTGCCGCACGGCGTCCGGGTGCTTGGCCGAGATGGGCAGCAGGTGCCATGCGGCGGGCTCCGGGGCCGACAGTGGTTCGGTCAGAGCGGTGGCGGGTGCTTCTTCGACGATGACGTGCGCGTTGGTGCCGCCCACACCGAAGGAGCTCACGGCGGCGCGACGCGGTGTGGCATCCGCACCCGCCCGTGGCCAAGCCTTGGGCTGTGCGCTGACTCGGAACGGCGTGCTGTCGAAATCGATCTGTGGGTTGGGGCGCTCGAAGTGAAGGGTGCCGGGCACGCATTCCCGGTGCAGGGCCATCGTGGCTTTGATCAGACCGAGCACGCCCGCGGCGGCCACCAGGTGGCCGAGGTGCCCCTTCACGGAGCCCAGCATGCAAAAACCGGTGTCAGCCGTGTCTTCGGACCAGGCCCGTGTCAGCGCCGCCACCTCGATCGGGTCGCCCAGCGCTGTGCCTGTGCCGTGTGCTTCGACGTAGCCGATGCTCCTCGCATTGACGTCTGCGTGCGCCAGGGCCATGCGGATGGCCTGAGCCTGGCCGCTCACGCTCGGCGCTGTGAAGCTGGCCTTGTCGCCACCGTCGTTGTTCAGGCCGACGCCTTTGATCACGCCGTAGACGGTGTCGCCGTCCGCCAGCGCTTGGGACAGCCGCTTGAGCACCACCACGCCGCCGCCGCTGCCGAACACCGTGCCCGAGGCCTGCGCATCGAAGGGGCGGCAGCGGCCATCTGCCGATTCCATGCCGCCTTCCACGTGCAGGTAGCCGCCTGCTTGCGGCACGATGACCGTGACGCCGCCTGCCAGGGCCACATCGCACTGGCCCTGCGCCAGCGCATGCCAGGCCTGCGCGATGGCCACCAGCGACGTGGAGCAGGCCGTGTGCACCGCCACCGCCGGGCCGTTGAGATTCAGGCGGTGTGCCGCCCGTGTGGCCACGTAATCCTTTTCGTTGGCCAGCATGGTGGTGAACTCGCCGGCCTGGGCGATGAGTTCCGGGTCCTCGGCCCGCATGGCCGCCACATAGCTGTTGTTGGCCACGCCTGCGTACACGCCGACGCGGTCCACAGAGCGGCTCGGGTCGATGCCAGCGTGCTCCAGCCCGCTCCAGCACAGTTCCAGGAAGATGCGCTGCTGCGGGTCCATCAGGCGGGCCTCGCGGGCGGAGATGCCGAAGAAGCCGGCGTCGAAGCAATCGGCGTCGGACAGCACACCCCGGGCTGCCACGAAGTTTGGCTGGCGGCGCAAGGCCTCGGGCACGGAGGGGTCGAGCTCGTCGGGCGCGAAGCGCCGGATGGCCTCTTTGCCGTCGAGCAGGTGCTGCCAGAAGGTGTCGAGGTCATGTGCGTCGTCCACGCGCACGGCCATGCCAACGATGGCGATGCCGTCGCCCGCTTGTGCGCCCACGCCCTGCGCGCCCGAGTGATCACGAGGTGCCATGCTCGAGGCCCCGCCGTGACCGCCCCCCCGCGAAGCCAGCGCGATCAGGCCGGCCACGGTGGGGCGGTCATAGACGTCGGCCACGGAGAGCGGGATGCCCGCCGCCTTCATGCGCGCCACGAAGCGCATCACCATCAGAGACCGCGCGCCCAGGTCGAACAGCTGTGCATGATCGTCCAGTTCGGGCACGCCCAGCAAGTCCCGCCAGGCATCGCGGATCTGCGCAGCCACGTCGCCTGCGCCTCGGTCGCCATGGGCATGCACAGCGTCTGCCATGGCCGGCGGTGGGGTGATGGCCGGCAGCCCCCGGCGGTCGATTTTGCCGCTGGGCGTGGTGGGCAGGCGCTCCAGAACAGCGAAGCGCACAGGGATCATGTACTCGGGCACCCGGTCGCGCAACCAGCGGCGCCATTCGGCCACTGGTGGTGCGCTGGCGTTGACCTGTGCGCCCGCTCGAGGCACCACGTGGGCGGTGAGGACGCGGCTGCCGTCGGCGTCGGGCGGAGCAGTCACCACGGCGTCCTGCACCGTCGGGTGGGCCATGAGGGCCAGTTCGATGTCGCCGGGTTCGATGCGAAAACCGTCGACCTTGAGCTGCTGATCGGCGCGACCAAGGTAGGTCAGCACGCCTGCTGCGTCCGCGCGCACGAGGTCGCCGGTGGCGTACCAGCGACCAGCTTGGCCGTCCACTTTGTCGAGGAAGCGCTCTGCGCTGAGGTCCGCGCGGCCCAGGTAGCCGGCGGCCAGGCAGGCGCCTCCCAGCAGCAACTCGCCCACTGTTGACTCACTGCTCGGTGTCGCGGCATGGCCAACTTCGTTCTGGCTCACCTCGTTGATGCCCGCGCCGGCATCGGCGTGGCCTTCGTCTTCACTTTGTGCTGGGCGCAGGCACACCGCGACGTGCGGCAGCGCCACACCAATGGGCGGGATGTGCGGCCAGGCCAGCGGGTCACCGGCCAACTCATGCGCGGTCACGACATGGCTTTCCGTCGGGCCATAGTGGTTGTGCAGCACGGCGCCGGGCTGGCGGCCGAACAAGGCGCGGATGTCTGGCGTGACCTGCAGCTGTTCACCCGCGCTCACGACATCTTGCAAGTGCAGCCGTGGGCCACCAGGTGCACGGGCAACGGCATCCGCATCGGCCTGCGCCAGCATCTGCAGGGCCACGTAGGGCAGGTACAGGCGCGACACCCGCATGCTGGCCAATGTGTGGTGGAGCTTGGCTGGATCGCGCCGGTCTTCGTCGGACACCAACACCAGCGTGCCGCCGGTGGCAAGGGTCGAGACGATTTCCTGGAAGTGCACGTCGAACGACAAGGGGGCGAACTGCAGGGTCCGGGCTGCGAGGCCCAGCCGAGCGTGGGCCACATGCCAGCCGATCAGGTGCGCCAGCGGCTGGCAACCCATCGCGACGCCCTTGGGGCGGCCCGTGGAGCCGGAGGTGAAGAGCACGTAGGCCAGGTCGCCCGTGTCGGCGTGCAGAGAGGCTGCGTTGGGCGCAGGCGAGCCGAGGGTGGGCAGGTTCTGGACCAGGTTGCGCAGAAACTGCAGGGCCGTCGCATCGCCCACCACGGCACGAACCTGGGCATCCTCGAGCATGGCCTGCAGGCGGTCGGCCGGATAACCCAGGTCGAGCGGCACGTAGGCCAAACCCGCCTCAATCGCTGCCAGGATGGACACGATGGTGTCTGCGCTGCGCGTGGCGGCGATGCCCACGCGTTGACCGGGCAGCAGGCCGGCCGCCAGCCAAGCATCGTGGCGTTGTGACACATGCTCTGCCAGGGTCCGGTAGGTCCAACACACACCCAGGCCCTCCAGCGCGATGGCGTCGGGCTGCCGCTGGGCCATGTGCTGCAGCACGCGGCGGATATCGCAATGCGGCAGAGGCGATTGAAGCTCGGGGCTGGGTGACATGCCTGGCGGGTGTTGAATGTGCATCATGTCATTGCCCCCGCATCCGAACGGCCAGGAGGAATCGGGCAGGCTTTGGCGCGTGGCGCAAGGTTGGCAACGGCATTCCGGTCATTTCGGCCCGTTTGGGCTGCGCTTGAATGTGTGACGCGCAACCAGGTTCGCGATCCCGGGGAGCGCTCAGCCGCCTTGTGTGTCGTTAATATGTGCAAAATGCACATTAATATCCCCAGAGCCATGGTCGCCTCTCTTTTGTGGACATTGTGGGGGCAGTAACCGCATGTATCCGTCCCCAATTTGAAGGGGCTGCCTCATTTCCCTTTGGGTGTTGCCGATTTGTCTTAAGCTCAAATATCCGATATTCCCAAATTTCTTTGCTGTGCCTGTTGATGTGACCCCCATTGAACCGCTGTCCCCCTGGCGTGCCTGCGTGGCGCCCATGCTCGACTGGACCGACAGGCATTGCCGCTACTTTCACCGCCTGATGAGCCGCCACGCGCGGCTCTACACCGAGATGCTGACCACGGGTGCCATCGTGCATGGTGGCATGCACCGTTTCCTGGACTATGACCAGCGTGAGCACCCCGTCGCTTTGCAACTCGGGGGCAGCGAGCCGGCCGATTTGGCCCATTGCGCCAAGCTGGCTCAGCAGTGGGGCTACGATGAGGTCAACCTCAACTGCGGCTGCCCCAGCGAGCGTGTGCAGCGCGGCGCGTTCGGCGCGTGCCTGATGAACGAGGCCAGCTTGGTGGCCGACTGCGTCAAGGCCATGATCGACGCCGTTGGAGGCGACCCGAGGGTGCCCATCACGGTGAAGCACCGCATCGGCATCGACCAAAGCGAGTCTTACGACTTCGTCCGCGACTTTGTCGGCACAGTGGCCGATGTGGGCTGCGAGGTGTTCATCGTGCATGCGCGCAACGCGTGGCTGAAGGGCTTGAGCCCCAAGGAGAACCGCGAAATCCCGCCGCTGCGCTACGAGGTGGTCCACCGCCTGAAGCAGGATTTCCCGCACCTCACCATCGTGCTCAACGGCGGCCTGGCGGACAACGCCGCCAGCCTGGCGCAATTGCAGCCGGGCGCCGTGCTGGACGGCGTGACGCTGGACGGCGTGATGGTGGGGCGCGCGGCCTACCACACGCCCTGGATTTTGTCTGAATGGGACGAGCTCTTCTTCGGGCAGGCACCAGGCAGCGAGCCACTGACGCGCGAGGCCATCGAGGCCGAGATGGTGGCGTATGTGGAGCGCGAGATGGCGCGCACGCAGGGCTGGGCGCATGGCGAGGTGCGCTGGCACCAGGTCATCCGCCACATCCTGGGGCTCTACAACGGCTTGCCCGGCGCTCGGCGCTGGCGCCAGGTGTGGTCGGACCACACGCTCAAACACCACCTGCCCTCCGAGGTGATGCGTCTGGCGCACCAGCGGCCCCAGCGCGCCACCGAGGCGAACTGAACGGGGATGACCTGGCCTATCATGGGGCCATGACCGCCTCCAACCCGACGCCGTCCCAGACGCCGTCCCCAACGCCCTCCCCAACGCCAGCGCAGCTCGCCGCCATCCCACCTGAGCGTGTGCCGGCGCTGCTGCAGGCCATGCCCAAAGCAGAGTTGCATTTGCACATCGAGGGCTCGCTGGAGCCTGAGCGCATCTTCGCGCTGGCACAGCGCAATGGCGTCAGCCTGCCATACCCCAGCGTCGAGGCGCTGCGCGCCGCCTACGCCTTCACCGACCTGCAGAGCTTCCTCGACATCTACTACGCTGGTGCGTCGGTGCTGCTCACGGAGCAAGATTTTCATGACATGGCATGGGACTACCTGTTGCGTGCCAAGGCCGACAACGTGGTCCATGCTGAGTTGTTTTTCGACCCGCAGACGCACACGGTGCGCGGTGTGCCCTTCGGCACGGTCATCTGCGGATTGAAGTCTGCCTGCGACCGTGCCGAGCGGGAACTCGGCGTCAGCGCGACGTTGATCATGTGCTTCCTGCGTCACCTCAGCGAGGCGGAGGCCATGCAAACGCTGGACGAGGCCTTGCCGTACCGAGATCTGTTCATCGGTGTCGGGCTGGATTCCAGCGAGCGCGGGCACCCGCCCGAGAAGTTCGCGCGCGTGTTTGCGCGTTGCCGTGAACTGGGCTTGCGCCTCGTGGCCCATGCGGGCGAGGAGGGGCCTGCGGCGTACATCCAGAGCGCGCTGGACGTGTTGCACGTGGAGCGCATCGACCATGGCGTGCGCTGTCTGGAGGACCCCGCGCTGGTCGCACGGCTGGCCCGCGATGGCGTGCCGCTGACCGTCTGCCCGCTCTCCAACGTCAAGCTGTGCGTGTTCCCCGAGCTCGCACAGCACAATCTGCCGGCGCTCCTCGATGCCGGTTTGAGAGTGACGCTGAACTCGGACGACCCGGCCTACTTCGGCGGCTACATCAACCAGAACTTCCTGGCCACGTTTTCGGCGTTGCAACTCGGCTCAGCCGAGGCTTACGCCCTCGCGCGCAACAGCCTGGAGGCCAGCTTCGCCAGTGAAGCGCAAAAGGCCGGGTGGGTGTCGCGCCTCAACGAGGTGTTCGGCGCTTTCGCTCAGGCTTCGGCCAACTGAGCTGCCTGCGCCCCGAAGCCATATGCATCCATGGCCAGGTGACCATGGGTGACGCTGCCGTGCAGGCGGGTGGCCGTGGGCCAGGGCTGTTCGCCGTCGCTGGCCGCGCCGGCGGCGAAATAGAACGGCAGCCAGTGCTCGTCGGTCGGGTGCATGACCTGGGCGTGCGGCGCAAGGCGGCGGTAATCCAACAGATCGGGCCACAGGCCGCTCTCGGCAGTTCGCTGCACCCAGGCGCGGAACGCGGCGCAATCAGGCTCTTCGGGCGCGCCTGCCGGGCTGGGGCGCTGGAAGAAGCGCTGCAGGTTGTGGGTGAGGCTGCCCGAGCCCACGATGAGCACACCTTCGCGGCGCAAAGGTGCCAGGGCGCGCCCCATGTCGAACACTTGCCGGGGGCTGGCGTGCGGCGTGAGCGACACGGGCACCACCGGCACATCCGCCTGCGGGTACAGGTGCATCAGCGGCGTCCAGATGCCGTGATCGAGCCCGCCTTGTTCCGTCCAGGTGGCGCCCATGCCGGCCTGCTGCAGCAGCTGTGCCACCTCCTTGGACAACGCCGTGTCGCCCGGGGCGTCGTAGCGCAGCGCGTACAAGGGCTCGGGGAAGCCGCCGAAGTCATGGATGGCGTGATGCGCCGGTGCACCCAGCACGAAGGGCGTGCGGGTGGCGGTGTGCGGTGACATGACCACGATGGCGCGAGGCCGGCCGTGCGCCGCGTCGATGCGCGGCCCCAGGCCTTGCATGAACAGGCCGGCCTCCCGAGGCTCCAGGGCGATCATGGGTGAACCGTGGGACAGGAACAGCGAGGGCAGGATGGACGTGGGCGAAGCTGGGCTCATGCGACAAGTGTGCGCGAAAGCTGCCATCATGTGCCTCCAGTTTGGTCAAGCCCTCACGCCTTGGTGCACATGCCGGTCTCGCCCCGTTCCTCCTCGCCCGCCACGTCCGTGCCCGCCTGGCGCTGGGCCCTTGTCCAGACCCGGCGCGACCTGCGGGCCGGCAGCATGCGTTTCCTCATGCTCGCGGTGGTGCTTGCGGTGGCCGCGCTCACGGCCGTGGCCTTTTTTGCCGACCGCATCGAGCGGGGGCTGAGCCGGGATGCGGCTCAGTTGCTGGGCGGCGATGTCGTGGTGTTGGCAGATCAGCCCGTGCCAGAAGACTTCGCTTTGCGTGCCACCGCCGTCGGCCTGCGCACGGCGCGCACGGTCGTCTTTGCCAGCATGGCGCGCGCGCCGGACGAGCAAGGCGGCGAGGCCAAGCTGGCCGCCATCAAGGCGATCAGCCCGGGGCACCCATTGCGCGGTCGGCTGACGCTGGGCACAGTGCTGCCTGACGGCAGCGTGCAGGCCACGGGGCCTGGCGCCATCGGTGGCCCGCCCTCTGGCCACGCCTGGGTGGACCCGGGCCTGCTCGTGGCGCTCGGCCTGAAGGTGGGTGACCGCGTCTGGCTGGGTGAAGCCAGCTTCGTCATCGACGCAGTCATCGCTTCGGAGCCTGACCGCGGTGCCGGCTTCATGAATTTTTCGCCCCGCGTGATGATCCGCGAGGCTGACCTCCCCGCGACCCAGCTTGTGCAGCCCGCCAGCCGTGTGACATACCGCCTGCTGGTGGCGGGTGCGGACCGCGCGGCGGGCGATATCGCTCGCGCCGACGCCCAGCGTCTCGCTGCCTTCGTCACCGACAGCCAGACCATGGCCAGCACCCTCCGCGGCGTGCGCGTCGAAACGCTGGAGCAGGGGCGTCCCGAAATGCGCGCCACGCTCGACCGCGCAGGTCTCTTCCTGCGCCTGGTGGCGCTTTTGGCGGGGCTGCTGTCGGCCGTGGCGGTGGCCCTGGTGTCCCGTGATTTTGCCCAGCGCCGGCTGGACGATTGCGCCTTGCTGCGCGTGTTGGGCGTCTCTCAGCGAACCATGGCCTGGGCTTACGCCTGGCAGTTCCTGCTCATGGGCGTGCTGGCCAGCGTGCTGGGCCTGGGCTTGGGTTGGGGCTTCCACCTGGTGTTCGTGAAGCTGCTGGCCGGCCTGGTCGGCGTGGACCTGCCCGCCGCTGGCGCACAACCCGTGGCCTTGGGGCTGGGTGTGGGTGTGCTGCTGACCTTGGGTTTTGGGCTGCCGCCGGTCCTGCAGTTGGCGCGCGTGCCACCGCTGCGTGTTTTGCGCCGGGATCTGGGCAGCGTGCGTCCCTTGTCGCTGGGCATGGCACTGCTGGGCGGCGCCGCTCTGCTGGGACTGCTCATGGCCGTGGCGCGCGACCTCAAGCTCGGTGGCATCGCCCTGGGCGGTTTCGCAGGCGCGATGCTGGCGTTCGCAGTGCTGGGCGGGCTGGCGGTGCAGATGTTGCGGGCGCTGGCCCAGCGCCTGGCGGGGCGCACGCCCACTTGGTGGACCTTGGGCACACGCCAGCTGACGGCCCAGCCCGGCCACACCATCGTGCAGGTCTGTGCATTGGGTGTGGGTTTGCTGGCCTTGATGCTGCTGGTGCTCATCCGCACCGACCTGATCGCCAGCTGGCGATCGGCCACGCCACCCGACGCGCCCAATCGCTTCGTCATCAACATCCAACCCGAACAGGTCGAGCCCTTCCAGCGCACTCTGCGCGAGGCCGGGGTGGCCGACTTCGATTGGTACCCCATGAGCCGCGCCCGCCTCGTGGCCATCAACGGCAGGGCCGTTCAGCCAAAGGATTACACCGAGGACCGCGCCCAGCGCCTGCTGGACCGCGAATTCAACCTCAGCCACGCAGCCCAGGCGCCCCGCCACAACACCGTGGTCTCAGGGCGCTATCAGCCTGAGGAGCCCGGCGCCTACAGCGTCGAAGAGGGGCTGGCCAAGACCCTGGGCCTGAAGTTGGGCGACCGCCTGCGATTCGATATGGCGGGCCACACCGAGGAAGGGCGCATCACCAGCCTGCGCAAGGTGGATTGGTCGTCCATGCGCGTCAATTTCTTCGTGATGGCGCCGGCGAGCCAGATGCCAGCCTGGCCGGTCACTTACATCACGGCCTTCCGCGTGCCGGCCAGCGCAGAACTCGACCGCACCCTGGTGCAGCAGTTCCCGAACGTGACGGTGGTGGACGTCTCGGCCACGCTGGCCCAGGTGCAGTCGGTGCTCACGCAGGTGATCACGGCGGTGGAGTTCCTCTTCGTCTTCACGCTGGCCGCCGGGCTCATCGTGCTGATGGCGGGCTTGATGACCTCCCGCGAGCGGCGCGCTCGGGAGTGGGCCATCCTGCGTTCGCTGGGCGCGACGCGCAGCTTGCTGGCGCAGGTGCAGCGCTTCGAGTTGATGGGGCTGGGCGCCCTGGCTGGCACGCTGGCCGCCATGGCGGCGCTGGGCGTGGGCTGGGCGCTGTCCTCCAAGGTGTTTGATTTCCCCTGGCAACCACCGTTGATGTGGCCCTTGATCGGCGCGGCCACTGGGGCTTTGCTGGCCTGGGTGGCGGGATGGTGGTCGCTGCGGGGTGTGCTGGCGCGCCCCGTTGCGCAGACCTTGCGCCAATTGGATTGAGGCCTCGGACGGAGGCCTCGGATCGAGATCTTGGGCGGGGTGAGACGCTGAGCCTCGCCCCGCCCTGTCAACTCACTGCTGGGTAGGGGTCAGGCTGTTGATCAGCCCCATCTCGGCGCTGCCCATCAGCGCCTCGATGTCCATCAGGATCAGCAGGCGCTCGCTCACGTTGGCAATGCCGGTGATGTAGGTCGTGTCCACGATGGACGCGCTCATCTCGGGCGCGGGCTGGATCATTTGTTCCGACAACTGCATCACATCGCTGACCGAATCCACCACGGCGCCGACCACGCGGCCTTTGACGTTCAGCACGATCACGACGGTGAAGCTGTTGATGTCGGTCTGACCGTCATCGTTGACGCAGTTGAACTTCACGCGCAAGTCGACGATTGGGACGATCACGCCACGCAGGTTCACCACACCCTTGAGGTAGGCCGGGGCGTTGGCGATCTTCGTGGGCGGCTCGTAGGAACGGATCTCCTGCACCTTCAGGATGTCGATGCCGTATTCCTCGGTGCCCAGGCGGAACGTGAGGTATTCCCGGCCTGCAGGCACGTGGCGCACCTGGCGGTTCGTGTTCTGGCGCATGCCGAAGCCGGACGAGGCGGGGGCACCGTCGGCGCGAGCGGGCGTGGCGGTCTGGGGGGCGACGGCTTGCAGGGTGTCCATGTCGGTCCTCTGTGGGTGGGTGAGGGGGCCACAAAGTGGTCTCACGGGGCATATCGGCCAACCCGCCAGAAAACTGAAGGGGCGACGCCGCATGCCGCGGGGTCGCCCCTGTTTGTGCAAACTCAGGCGTTCACATCACACATTGAACAAGAAATTCAGCACGTCCCCGTCCTTGACGACGTATTCCTTGCCCTCGGCGCGCATCTTGCCCGCATCCTTGGCGCCGGCCTCGCCCTTGTAATGGATGAAGTCGTCGAACGCGATGGTTTGGGCGCGGATGAAACCCTTCTCGAAGTCGGTGTGGATCACGCCGGCCGCTTGCGGGGCTGTGGCACCGATGGGCACCGTCCAGGCGCGCACTTCCTTCACGCCTGCCGTGAAATAGGTCTGCAGGCCCAGCAGCTTGAAGCCGGCCCGGATCAGGCGGTTCAGCCCCGGCTCGCTCTGGCCCATTTCGGCCAGGAACATGGCGCGGTCTTCGTCGTCCATCTCCGCGAGTTCGGCTTCGGTCTTGGCGCAAATGGCCACGACCTCGCCCTTTTGCGCCGCGGCATATTCGCGCAAGCGGTCCAGGAACGGGTTGTTCTCGAAGCCCGTTTCCGACACGTTGCCCACGAACATGGCTGGCTTGGCCGTGATCAGGCACAGCGGCTTGAGGATGGCCAACTCTTCCTTGCTGAACTCGATGGAGCGCACGGGCTTGGCCTGGTCCAGCGCAGCTTGGCACTTCTCCAACACCTTCACCAGGGCGGCGGCTTCCTTGTCGTTGCCCGAGCGGGCGGCCTTGTTGTAGCGGTGCAGGCTCTTTTCCACGGTGCCCAGGTCGGCCAGGCACAGCTCGGTCTGGATGACCTCGATGTCAGCGATCGGGTCGACCTTGCCGGCCACGTGGATCACGTTGTCGTCTTCAAAACAGCGCACCACGTTGACGATGGCGTCGGTCTCGCGGATGTGGCTGAGGAACTGGTTGCCCAGGCCTTCGCCCTGCGAGGCGCCCGCCACCAAGCCGGCGATGTCCACGAACTCCACGATGGCCGGCACGATGCGCTCGGGGTGGATGATGTCGGCCAGCTGTTGCAGGCGGGGGTCGGGCACTTCCACCACGCCGACGTTCGGCTCGATGGTGCAGAAGGGATAGTTTTCAGCCGCGATGCCAGCCTTGGTCAGCGCGTTGAAGAGGGTGGACTTGCCGACGTTGGGCAGGCCCACGATGCCGCATTGGAGGCTCATGGAATTTCCTTGTGGATCAGGCCCCGGCAGCGCCGGGCGGGCCCGCTGCGCGACCGCGCCGTGCCGGGCGTGTCCCGGTTTGAAGGTGGAGATTGTAATGACCCGCGTCGTGACGCGGTTGCGCAGCGCGGCGCCCGGACCGCTCGGCTCGTTGGATAATCATCCAGCTCAGGGGTCCGTGCCGCCACCCAAGGCGCGGCGCATCCCTCCCCATGCCAGCCGGGGCACGCCCTGGTTGTCCTCGTCAGCCCTGCTTGCCGCCCACGCCGTGATCTCCGCCACCCAGCTTGTGTCCAACTCCCTGCATGCGTCGCTGCCTGCGTCCGGCAGGGCCGATGTGTGCGTCAGCGGCTCGGGCGCGGTGGCGATGGCGCTCGCGCTGGCCCTGTCTGCGGAGGGGTTCTCGGTGGCTTGGGCCCGGGCCGAGGCGTTTGCCGCGCCGCAATCTGCCGATGTCCGCACCTACGCGCTCAACGCCCGTGCCATCGACTTGCTCACCCGACTGCGGGTGTGGCCGGCGCTGCACGAGTGGTCGGCCCCTGTGTTCGACATGCAGATTCGCGGTGACGATGGCGGCGCGCTGGCCTTCTCTGCCTGGCAGCAGCACCTGACCGAGCTGGCTTGGATCGCGGATGCCGGCGCCCTGGAGCGTCTCCTGAGCGAGGCCTTGCGCTACGCACCGCGCGTCACGGTCGTGCCGCCGCTGCACGATGGCCGCGCGCCCGTGCCATGCGACTTGCTGGCCGTCTGTGAAGGCAAACACTCCGACACCCGCCGCGCCCTGGGCGTTTCCTTCGAGCGCAAGGCGTACGGCCACTGGGGCGTTGCCGCGCGCCTGCGCGCCAGCCGGCCGCACCAGGGTGTGGCGCGCCAGTGGTTCCGCTCGCCCGACGTGCTCGCCCTCTTGCCCTTCAACCAACCTGAGCCAGAGGCCTCGTATGGCCTGGTCTGGTCGGTGCCCGAGGCCCGTGCCCGGGAGCTGCTGGCGATGTCGCGTGCCGATGTCGAGGTGGCCTTGCGAGACGCCATCGCGCTGTCGGAGCCGGAGGCCTCGGCGCAGATCGGCGAACTGAGCCTCGCGTCCGAAGTGGCATCGTGGCCCTTGGCGCTGGCCCAGGCGGAGCGCTGGACGGGGCCGGGCTGGGTCTTGGTCGGCGATGCGGCACACCAAATGCACCCTCTGGCGGGGCAGGGGCTCAATCTGGGTCTCGCCGATGTCGATACCCTCGTGTCCGTGTTGCGCGATGCCCGTTTGCAGGAGCCTTGGCGCACAGCCGGCGACGAGCGCACACTGCGCCGTTACGCCCGCCGCCGCGAGTGGCCCACGCGCAGCATGGCGACCCTCACCGATGGCATGCTGCAGCTCTTTGCTGACGAGCGGGGCCCACTCAAGGCCGCCCGCAACACCGGCATGCGGCTGGTCGAGCAACTCGGCCCGATCAAAACCTGGCTTGTGGGCCGGGCGCTGGGCGGCTGAGATGCCGCAGACTTCCTCCTTCACTCCCTGTCAGGACCCTGCATGAAACCGATCCTCCGAAGCTTGCTGGCCGCCGGCCTCTGCCTGAGCCTGCTGGGCGTGGCCGATGCCCAGTCGGGCGAGCTGTCCGCCGCGCAGTTGGCCACGCTCAAGCAAAAGCTGGCCCAGCGGCTGCCCGATCTGCCGCCGGTTGATTCGGCCCGCACATCGCCCATCAATGGCCTGATCGAGCTGAAAGCCGGCAGCAACGTGTTCTATGCCGACGCGGCTGGCGAGTACCTGATCGAGGGTCACCTCATCGAGACGCGCAGCCAGCGCAACCTGACCGAGGAGCGCCTGGACGAGATCAACCGCGTCGACGTGGCCAACCTGCCCGTCAAGGACGCCATCGTGTGGAAATCGGGCACGGGCAAGCGCCGCCTGGTCATCTTCGCCGACCCGAACTGTGGCTACTGCAAGCAGCTGGAGCGCGATGTCCAGAAGCTCAAGGACGTGACCGTTCACACCTACATGATCGGCATCCTGGGCGATGACTCGCGTGCCAAGGTGGACAACCTCTGGTGCTCGCGCGATCGCACCCAGGCGTGGCTGGACTGGATGCTGCAGGGCGTGGCGCCCCTGAAGGCCATGGGAGCGTGTGGCTCACCGGCTCAACGCAACCTGGCGTTGGCGCAAAAACTGCGCGTCAATGGCACGCCGGCCATCTTCTTCGAGGACGGCAGCCGTCTGCCTGGCGCGGCCAATGCGGCCACGCTGGAGCAACGCATGGCCAAGGCCAGCGCCAAGGCAGGTGGCTGAGTGAAATGGCTGAGTGAGGCCCCTGGGTTTCGGGGCCGGACCGCTCACTTGGTCGGTGTGGCGTCTTCGCCTGGCGCTTGCTGGGGCGCGCGGCTCATCTGCATGTCCATGTACACCTCGTCGCTCATCTTGATGTAGATGCGCACAGGCAGGTACTGCAGGCCAGGGGCGAACCAGACGTCTGCAGGCAGCGAGCCGCCGTCCGTGACCGTCTTGCGCGGCCGCACGTGGACCGTGGGCACGTCGCCAATGGGGGTGCGCACCACGTCGCTCCCCACCACGTCGAACGTCAGTTGCTCCAGCTTGCGCAGCGTGACCACGCTCAGCTCAAAACTGTTGCCCGGCTGGAGCAGGCTGGGTTGCAGCGTGAACTGGTACGCGAGCTGGATCATGAAGCTTGCCGGGTCTTGCACGTCCTGAGGGCGCGGGTAACGCTTGCCGTCGGGGTGGGTGACGTCGTCTTCATCCAGCTTGATGAGGCGGGGCGCGGACGTCTTGATCAACAGCCGGTTGATGTTTTCATAGAGCTTGGGGTGCAGGCCCTGGGGCTGGATCTCGCCCTCGCTGGTCAGGCGCCAAGAGCCCAAAGGGGCGAAGCTGGGCCCGATGCTGGCGTCGATGTGAACCTGGTAGCGGCTGTCTTGTCGCACCCACTCCACCGAGGCCTGCCCAGAGACGGGCCCGCGGAAATAGCCTTCCAGCTTGTAGCTGACCTTGGTGGCCAGAGGCCACACGAACGCGCGGCCGCTGTTCGGGCCGCTGGCGCCCACGCTCGGGATGCTGGCCGTTGCGAGCGCGCCGTCGGACGACTTGCTGGCTGCTGCAACCCCGGTGGTCGGTGTCTCGGCGGCGCTTGCTGCTGATGCCGCCGGCTCCGGCGGTGTGGCAGTTGCGCTGGCAGCATCCGCCAGCACCTCCGGCTTGGATGCAGCCTCATCTGGTTGCGAGGCGGCTTTGGCCACCTTCGGAGCCTTGGGCTTGGCCTTGCGGGGTGCAGTTGCCGCCGGCTGGGCTGTAGCCGCTTGCACCGCTGGGGCTGGTGGCGCTGCGGGGGGCTCCGTGAGGCGGATCTCGCTGACGTAGGTGGCGTCCATGCGCTTGATGCTGGCGTCGGCGGGTTTGAGGCCCTGCATCTCCTGAAGCACGGCGCCCGTCAGCAGCACGTGGGCCAACACCACCGCGACGGCCAGCAGCGCAACCACGCCCGCACGGCTGCTCAGTGGTCGTTTTCGGCTTTGCATGTCGATGGCCGCGGCGGCCGGTGGAGGCGTGCCGTTCATCGGCGGCCTAACCACGCCTCTCGGCGTGTCACCATGCCCGCCTCGGCGTTCGCTGCGGAGGCATCGGCCAGCGCCAGGGCGACCACATCGCTGGCGCACAGCGGCTTGTTGGAGCCTTTCGCGCCCGCCGGTTGGTCCAGTGCCTTCAAAGTCAGGGTCAGCACACGTTGGTCGCGGCACACCAGCAGGTCCTGGGCGCGGTCGGCTTGGTGCCACTGGGCCAGGTCGTCGGTGCGGCGCAGGCGCCAGCCATCCAGGGCCAGACATTCGTCGCCTGCGCTCAGACCAGCGGCCTCGGCGAGCCCACCGCGCATCACGGCCTGGACCTTGAGCGCCCCCTGTGCCTCAGACAACCGCACGCCCAGGCGTTGCGGCAGCGGTGCCGTCTTGCTGAGCCATTGCACGCCATGCGCGGCCAGCAGGCCAGGCAAGGGGAGCTCATCGCAGCCCTCTGTCCAGCGGTGCAGCAGCGCCTGCCAGGTATCGGCCGCCGCTCCGGCTTGTCGCAGGGCTTCGGTCTGTGGCGGCATGCCGGCCACGTCGTGCAAAGCCTGCGCCACATCCGCCTCGGAGATGGGGCGCTTCAATGCCCACAAGGCTTTCATGACGCCATCCAGCGAGGGCTGGCCCGCATCGGTGGCCGGCAGCAGGCGCAGGCTGAGGTCCAGCGCCAAGCCGACCAAAGCGCCCTTGGTGTAGTAGCTGACCGTGGCGTTGGCGGTGTTTTCGTCGGGGCGGTAGTAGCGCGTCCAGGCATCGAAGCTGGCCTGCCCGACGCTGTGACTGAAGCGCCCCGGCGTGGTCCGCACCTGGTTGATCGTTTTGCCCAGCAGCTTCAGGTACGCCGGGCCATCGATGAGGCCGGTGCGCAGCAGGAACTGGTCGTCGTAGTAAGACGTGAAACCCTCGAAGAACCACAACATGCGGGTGTGGTTCTCGGTGCTCAGGTCGTAGGGCGCAAAAGCCGTGGGCTTGAGCCGCTTGACGTTCCATGTGTGGAAGTACTCGTGGCTGATGAGGCCGAGCAAGGTCGTGTAGGCCTCGGTGGGCGCCGGGCGGCCCAGGCGGGGCAGGTCCTTGCGAGCGCAGATCAAGGCGGTGCTCTGGCGGTGCTCCAGCCCGCCGTAGCCGTCTTCCACGGCGTTCAGCATGAAAACGTAGTGGTCGAAATCAGGCTTGCGACGGCCGTGCCAGAACAGGATCTGCGCCTCGCAGATGCGCCGGGTGTCGGCCAGCAGGCGCTCGCCATCGAGGTCGGCGCTGGCGCCGGACACCACGAATTCGTGGCGCACCCCTCGCACGGTGAACTCCCCGTGCCAGAAGTTGCCCATCTCCACGGGGTGGTCGATGAGGGCGTCGTAGTCGGCCGCTTCGTACACGCCAACGCCCTGCGCATTCACTTCGACCGCTGGCAGCGCCGTGGCCACACGCCAGCCGCGCGGCAGGCCTGCCAGGGTCACGCGTTGCGGTTGGTCTTCGAAGCCCTCGGCCTGCAGGAAGACGCTGGTGCCGTTGAAAAAGCCCCGCTGCGCATCGAGGAAGGCGGCGCGCACCGAGGTGTCGAAAGCGTAAACCTCGTAGCGCACCGTGAGCGCGCCTCGGCCCTCGGTGGCGATTTCCCAGGTGGCCTTGTCCATCTGCATCACCGGACGGGCCTGCCCGCCCTGCTCGGCACTCAGCGGCGACAGGTGCCGGACGAACTCCCGGATCAGGTAGCTGCCCGGAATCCAGGCCGGCAGGCGCAGGCGCTGGTGAGCGGCGGGCCTGGCCACCCGCATCGTGACCAGGAAACGGTGGCTGTGGACATCGGCCACCTCGACGCGGAATTCGATCATGCGGTGCTTTTCAGGGGAGGGCGGACGCTTGTGGGTGGGTGGCTCAAATTTGCGCTGCGGCCAGGAAGCAGCTCAGGCTGGCCACCACCGTCAGGCGGAAGCGCAGCGTCAGCCAGCCCGACACGCCCAGCTCTAGGTAGTGTTTGCGGTCCAGCATGTAGCAGCCGATGAGCAGGGCGCCCATCACGACCAGACCCGCGTGCGGCGGCATCAGCAGGGCCAGCCACGCGGCCAGCGAGAAAGCGATGCCTGTCCACAGTGCGCGGCGCTGGTAGCCCGGTGCGAGCGCGCCAGCTTCTGAGCTGCCCATGACCAGGCCCCAGCGCATGCCACCCAGGAAGGATACGATCAGCGCGCCGTAGCTGGCCAATGCTCTGACCACGAAGGCGAACGGCTCGTCATCGATGCGACCGACCAGCAGCCAAACGAACACCGCGCCGGCCGCGAAAGGAATCAGGCCGGCGTAGCCGAGGCGCAGGGCCAACTCGCTGGGCTCCGGGTGGTGGGCCGCTGCGGGCACGGCGTGGTGGGCGGTCATGGGCGTGGAGGATGTGGGGTCGGGGGCGTTCGCGTGCATGCCGTGATTGTGTCAAGAAGTGATGCTGTTCACACGCGTGGCGGGGCAAGGCCTGCCACGCCGTCAGGCCGACAACCATGAAAAGACGGCCGGCACGTCGGTGGGTAGCGCCAGCGGTCTGCTGCGCCAACGCGCCACGGTGTCGGTGCGGCTGAAGCCCTCGGCCAAGGTCAGGCCGCAGCTGACGCTCAGCCAGGTCTGCGGATGGAGGTGTTCGAGCAGTGCCTGCCACAGCACAGGGTTGCGGTAGGGCGTCTCGATGACCAGCTGTGTGTGCTGCGCCTTGCGCGATGCCGCCTCCAACTCCCGGATGCGCTGCGCCCGCTGGCTGGCGTCCACGGGCAGGTAGCCAACGAAGGCAAAGCTCTGGCCCTGCAAGCCGCTCGCGGCGAGCGCCAGCACCAATGAGCTCGGTCCGGATATCGGCAACACCTGTAGCCCCAGCTGGTGGGCCGCGCGCACCACCGCCGCACCGGGGTCGGCCACGCCTGGCAGTCCCGCCTCCGACAACAGGCCGATGTCATGGCCTTGGACGGCCGGCGCCAGCAGCGTCGCGAGCTCGCGCGCCGACGTCGCGGCATCTGGCGCAGGGGCTCCACCCGGGCTGGCCTTGGCGCCCGTTTTGGCGCCACCTTTGACCGGGCGGGGCAGTTCGGTGATGTGCAGGGACTGCAGCGGCGCGGCCAGGGCCTCCACCTCTGCCACCCGCTTGAGGAAGGCGCGCGTGCTCTTGGCGTTCTCGACGACCCAATGCGTCAGCCTTGCTGCGGCTCGGATGGCGCCCATGGGCAGCACCTCGCGCAAATCCGGCGCAGGCGCGTCGGGCGCGAGGCAGCCCAGATCGAGCGTGTTGGGAATGAGCAGCAGACGGCCGGGGGAGGGCGCTGTCTCGGTTGTGGGTGTGTGATCGGGCATGGTCGTGTGCGGGTGCGGGTGCTGTGTGGCGAGGCTGGCATGTCGCCCTGCGGCTGGGCGCCATCAATTTGGCATGGACCCGAGCGCGGTCAGCACGTCCAGCCCGGCCTCGCGCAGCAAGCGCGTTGTGAGGATGAGCGGCAAGCCGATCAAGGCGGTGGGATCGTTTGACGTGATGCTCCCCAGCAGGGCGATGCCCAAGCCCTCGCATTTCGCGCTGCCGGCGCAATCGTAGGGTTGCTCCAAGCGGAGGTAGGTCTCGATGTCAGCGTTGCTGAGGTCACGGAACGCCACGGCAACGGTGTCCAGCTCGCAGACATCGAATCCCGTGCGCGGCCGGATCACGCAGACGGCCGTGTGGAAGTGCACGGTGCGCCCGCGCATGGCGCACAACTGGGCCACCGCACGTTCATGCGTGCCTGGCTTGCCCAGCGGCACACCGTCGAGGTCGGCCACCTGGTCGGAGCCGATGACGATGGCGTCCTCGGGCGTCGTGGCCGCCTGTGCCACCGCCCATGCCTTGGCCCGCGCCAGTCGCAGCGCCAGGTCCGGGGGAGCCTCGCCTGGCAAGGGCGTTTCGTCGGTCTGGGGTGCGGTGGCATCGAAGGGCAAGCCCAGGCGGCTCAGCAACTCACGGCGGTACACCGATGTAGAGGCCAACACCAGGGGTGGCATCCGCATGCTTGCATCGGCGATCGGCGGGCAGTGGAGGTCGGGCGTCTGACGTTCTTCGCGCATGCCGCATTGTCTCCGGGTTCGGGGGTGTTCCCGGCCGACGCCCAGCGCCCTGCGCCGGCGCCTGCGCGCCGCGCCCACTACACTGGCGACATGAAACCGCGCAGTTTTGTCCCAGAAAAGCTCGACATCCAGGCCTTCATCGAGGAAGGCGCAGGGCTGAGCGGCGAATGTCCCGTCACGGCCTTGACCCGCATCGCGGGCGGCCTGATGCCGGGCCTGGATGTCGCTCGGCTGCCGCCAGTGCGCTGGTCCGCACAGGGGCGGACGGTGCCGCAGCGCGTGGGTGGCCCGCAACTGTGGCTGGACCTGCAGGCCGAAGCCGAGCTGGAGTGGGAGTGCCAACGCTGCCTCCATGGCGTGCGCGAACCGCTGCGCATCGACCTTCAGATCCGTTTCGCCCGCGATGAGGCGGAGGCTGCCCGGCTGGATGCCGAGTCCGATGAAGACGTGCTGCCCTTGGCGCGCCACATCGACCTGCTGGAGTTGCTGGAAGACGAGCTCATCATGGCGCAGCCCCTGGTGCCGCGCCACGACGTTTGCCCGACCGACGTTGAATCGCTGATGCACGACGATCGAGAGACCCCGGTGCCGGGAGCGCCCACCTCCCCGAGGTCACTGCCAGCCGAGGGCGCAGCCGGTGGCCCGGCAGGGAAACAAACCGGGGCAAAGCCCCACCCCTTTGCGGCGTTGGCGGCATTGAAAAAGCCGCCGTCCGCGTGAAGCGGGGTGCGAAATTGATATTCCGGAAGGGTTTGTGCTAGAATCACTGGTTTTCCGGATACACGAGAGCTGCGTTGCGGTCTTGCGGGGTGCGCCCCGGGGTTTGCGGCTTGGCGAAATGGCGTTCCGGTTTCCACACTCATCGCAACCCTGATCGACGCTCACGGCAGCCTGCGGCTGGCGATGTGCGCAGCAGATCCCTGGCAAGATTGCCCCGGAGTCCAACATGGCCGTTCAACAAAACAAGAAGTCGCCCTCCAAGCGTGGCATGCACCGCTCGCACAACGCGCTGGTCACCCCCGGCACCGCCGTGGAAGCCACCACGGGCGAGGTGCACTTGCGTCACCACATCAGCGCAACCGGCTTCTACCGCGGCCGCAAAGTGCTGAAGACGAAGGCCGACGCCTCCTGATCCGACACGACCACTGACCGTGGCCGCCGCCCGTGACAGCGGGCGGGCTGCGCTCAGCCAAGGTGCAAGACACACTTGCCATTGGGGCTGGACAACCTGCTGAAACAGGTTTGCCGGCCCTTGTCTTTTGCCGGCTGCCTTGTCGGCGCATCGTTGCCGCCCATCCATGACACCTGCAGTTTCCACCCAAACCCAGCCCTCCCAGGACGCGTCTTCGGCCGGAGGCCTTGCCTCCAACGCTGGCCACGGTGTCTTGTCGCCGGTGCGCATCGCGGTGGACTGCATGGGCGGAGACAACGGCCCCTCGGTGACGCTGCCCGCCTGCCAGGCCTTCCTTGCCGCCCACCCAGAGGCCGAGTTGCTGCTGGTCGGCCAGCCGGAGGCGCTGGCTGCGGCCCGTGAATGGCCGCGCTGCCGCATCGTGGCGGCCAGCGAGGTTGTCACCATGGACGACCCGGTGGAAGTCGCGCTGCGCCGCAAAAAGGACTCGTCCATGCGCGTGGCCATCGGCCAGGTCAAGGCCTCGGCCGATCAGCCTGCTGCTGCGCATGCTTGCGTGTCTGCGGGCAACACCGGTGCCCTCATGGCACTGGCGCGCTACTTGCTCAAAACCGTGGAAGGCATCGACCGCCCGGCGCTGGCCACCGTCATGCCCAATCAGCACGACGGCTTCACCACCGTGCTGGACCTTGGCGCGAACGTCGATTGCACCGCCGAGCACCTGCTCCAGTTCGCCGTCATGGGCTCCGCGCTGGTGTCGGCTGTCGACGGCAAGCCCTCGCCCAGCGTGGGCCTGCTCAACATCGGCGAAGAGGTCATCAAGGGCAGCGAAGTCATCAAGCGAGCGGGTGAGCTGCTGCGCCAAGCGCACGACCGAGGCTTGATCAACTTCCACGGCAACGTCGAAGGCAACGACATTTTCAAGGGCACCTCCGACATCGTGGTGTGCGACGGCTTCGTCGGCAATGTGGCTTTGAAGACTGCCGAGGGCCTCGCCGGCATGTTCGCGTCGTTCATCAAGCAGGAGTTCACGCGCAACATCCTCACCAAAATGGTCGCATTGGTCGCGATGCCGGTGCTAAATCGCTTCAAAAGGCGCGTTGACCACCGCCGCTACAGCGGTGCGGCCTTGTTGGGTTTGCGTGGATTGGTGTTCAAAAGCCATGGCTCGTCGGATGCACTTGCTTTTGAAGTGGCACTGAATCGCGCTTATGATGCGGCCCGTCACCGACTGCTGGAGCGGGTCCACGACCAGATTTCAGCCACGCTTGTCAGCCTGCCCACCACGGCAGAGCCTGCCAGCGCGGCGGATGTGGGACAAGCGGCCTGATCCCCTTTTCAATGTCTGAAAGACATCCGGATCAACCATCCACCCCCAGCGAGGTCAACAAGCCACACCCGGCCCAAGACCCGCACCAAGTGCCTCACAAAGGCGCGACGCACAACAAGTTCTCTCGCATCGCCGGCACCGGCAGCTTCCTGCCACCCCACCGGGTGAGCAACCAGGAGTTGGTCGATCGCTTGGCACGCGACGGCATCCAGACCTCCGACGACTGGATCGTGGAACGCACGGGCATCCGTGCGCGCCACTTTGCTGCGCCCGACGTGACGTCCAGCCAGCTCGGCTTGGCCGCGTGTCGGCGTGCGCTCGACGCCGCTGGTTTGCAGCCCGCCGACATCGACCTGATCGTCTGTGCCACGTCCACGCCGGACATGGTCTTCCCGTCCACCGCATGCCTGATCCAGCGTGAGCTCGACATCCATGGCTGTCCCGCGTTCGACGTGCAGGCCGTGTGTTCTGGTTTCGTGTACGCCTTGACCGTGGCCGATGCGCTGATCCGAACCGGCGCTGCGAAGCGCGCGCTCGTGGTCGGCGCCGAGGTGTTTTCCCGCCTGCTCGACTTCAAGGACCGCACCACCTGCGTGTTGTTCGGAGACGGCGCGGGCGCCGTGGTGCTGGAAGCCTCGGACACCCCGGGCATCGTCGCTTCGCGCTTGCACGCCGATGGCCAGCACGTCGGTTTGCTCAACGTGCCGGGTCACGTTTCGGGCGGGCAGGTGCTGGGGGACGTCACGCTCAAGATGGACGGTCAGTCCGTGTTCAAGCTGGCCGTCAGTGTGCTGGACAAGGCTGCGCACGAAGTGCTGGATGCCGCCGGGCGCGCGCCCGAGTGCATCGACTGGCTCGTTCCGCACCAGGCCAATCTCCGCATCATGCAGGGCACGGCCAAGAAGCTGAAGCTGGCGCACGAGAAGATCGTGGTCACGGTGGACCAGCACGGCAACACCTCGGCCGCATCCATCCCGTTGGCGCTGGACCACGGCGTGCGTTCAGGGCAAATCCAGCGCGGCCAGACGCTGCTGCTCGAAGGTGTGGGCGGTGGCTTCACCTGGGGCGCCGTGCTGGTGGATTACTGAGCCGCGCTGCGCGGCACCATCTCTCAGCGCCACCCTTTCACCCGACACCACAAAAACAAAGGACGACACCCCATGAGCACTTCCTTGAACCACCTGGCCTTCGTGTTCCCTGGTCAGGGCTCCCAATCCGTCGGCATGCTCGATGCCTGGGGCGGCCACGCCGCCGTGCGCGAGACCTTGGCCGAGGCCTCCGATGCATTGGGCGAAGACATCGCCAAGCTGATCGCTGAAGGCCCCAAAGAATCGCTGGACCTCACCACCAACACCCAGCCCGTCATGTTGACCGCGGGCGTGGCCTGCTGGCGCGCCTGGCTGGCAGAAACCGGCCTGACTCCTGCGGCCGTGGCGGGCCACTCCCTGGGTGAGTACACCGCCCTGGTCGCCGCCGGCGCTCTGACGCTGAGAGACGCCTTGCCGCTGGTGCGCTTCCGCGCCCAAGCCATGCAGGAGGCCGTGCCCGTGGGCGTGGGAGGCATGGCCGCCATCCTGGGCCTGGAGGCCGACGCCGTGAAGGCAGGCTGTGCACAGGCGGCTGCCGAGTCCGGTCAGGCGGTCGAGGCCGTGAACTTCAACGATCCAAAGCAAACGGTGATCGCAGGCAGCAAAGCGGGTGTCGAGAAGGCCTGCGAGGTGCTCAAAGCCGCGGGCGCCAAACGTGCATTGCCGCTGCCTGTGTCTGCCCCCTTCCACAGCAGCCTGATGAAGCCTGCGGCCGAGCGCTTGCGCGAGAAGCTCGCAGCCACGGCATTTGCGGTGCCCCAGATGGCCGTGGTCAACAACATCGATGTGGCCGTCGTCACCGACGCACACGCCATCCGCGATGCGCTGTACCGCCAGGCTTTCGGCCCGGTGCGCTGGGTGGAAACCATCCAGGCGCTGAAGGCGCGCGGCTTGACCCACGTCATCGAATGTGGCCCCGGCAAGGTGTTGTCGGGCATGGTCAAGCGCATCGACGCCGATCTGACCAGCGCCACCGTTTACGATCCGGCCTCGCTGACCGAAGCCCGCGCCTTGCTGGCTTGATCGCCAGGTCCTCAGCGCACCTCAGCACACTCACACCGAGCACAGACATGAGCACTGACACGCAATCTATCAACCAAGGGCAGATCGCGCTGGTCACCGGCGCCAGCCGCGGCATTGGACGTGCCATCGCCGTGGCCCTGGCCCAGCGGGGCTTCAAGGTCATCGGCACCGCCACCAGCGAGGCCGGCGCCCAGAGCATCTCCGAAGGCTTGTCAGCTTTCGAGGGCAGCAAAGGCATCGTTCTGAACGTCACCGATGCCGCCGCCTCCGACGCCGCCATCGACGCCATCCTGAAGGAGCACGGTGCGCTGCACGTGCTCGTCAACAACGCCGGCATCACCCGAGACAACCTGGCCATGCGCATGAAGGACGAGGACTGGGATGCCGTCATCGACACCAACCTCAAGTCGGTGTTCCGCCTCAGCCGTGCCGTCATGCGCCCCATGATGAAACAGCGCCATGGGCGCATCATCAACATCACCTCGGTGGTGGGCGCCAGCGGCAATCCGGGACAGGCGAATTACGCTGCGGCCAAGGCCGGCGTGGCGGGCATGACACGTGCTCTGGCCCGTGAGCTGGGCAGCCGCAACGTCACGGTCAATTGCGTGGCTCCGGGGTTCATCGACACCGACATGACCAAGGCCCTGTCGGATGAACAACAGGCCACGCTCAAGGCGCAGATCCCGCTGGGCCGCCTGGGCCAGCCCGAAGACATTGCCGAGGCCGTGGCCTTCCTGGCCTCGCCCCAAGCCGCATACATCACGGGCGTGGAATTGCACGTCAATGGCGGCATGTTCATGAATTGAATTTGAGATCTTGCAGGGGAATCTCAATTTCGTTGGCAGTCAGCATAATGACATGCTGAACCAGTAAAATCCCCGGTTTGTTTGCAACCCCTCCTGGAGGAGTCATGAGCGATATCGAAGCACGCGTCAAGAAGATCATTGCAGAGCAACTCGGTGTTGCCGAGTCTGAAGTCAGCCCCGAAAAGGCATTTGTGGCCGACCTGGGTGCCGACTCCCTGGACACCGTTGAGCTGGTGATGGCCCTCGAAGACGAGTTCGGCATCGAGATCCCCGACGAAGAGGCTGAAAAGATCACCACTGTGCAGTTGGCGATCGACTACGCCAAGGCCCACACCAAGGCCTGATCGAACTGCGCAATGCTCAAGGCCCTTCGGGGCCTTGTTTGCATGGAACTCCATTTTTTTGCATAGGCAAGCATGACCCGTCGTCGCGTCGTCATCACAGGCCTGGGGCTGGTCACGCCTCTGGGCAACCACGTTCAGGACTCCTGGGACAACCTCGTCGCAGGCCGCACTGGCATCCAGACCATCACGAAATTCGACGCCTCGTCGTTCGCCTGTCAGTTCGCAGGCGAGGTCAAGGGCTTCAACATCGAGGACTACATCCCCGCCAAAGAAGCCCGTCACATGGACACCTTCATCCATTTCGGCCTGGCCGCGAGCATGCAAGCCATCCGCGATGCGGGCCTGCCCACGGGCGATGCGCTCGAGCCCGAGGTGGCTGAGCGCATCGGTGTGATGGTCGGCTCCGGCATCGGCGGTCTGCCCATGATCGAGCAGACCCACAAGGACTACACCGAGCGCGGCCCCCGCCGCATCTCGCCGTTCTTCGTGCCCGCCTCGATCATCAACATGATCTCTGGGCACGTCTCCATCTACAACGGCTTCAGCGGTCCGAACCTGTCGGTCGTGACGGCATGCACGACCGGTCTGCACGCCATTGGCCTGGCCGCGCGTCTGATCGAGTCGGGCGATGCCGACATCATGGTCGCCGGCGGTGCCGAATCCACCGTGTCCCCGCTGGGCATTGGCGGTTTTGCCGCTTCGCGCGCACTGTCGACCCGCAACGACGATCCGGCCACGGCATCGCGTCCGTTCGACAAGGACCGCGACGGCTTCGTCCTGGGCGAGGGCGCTGGTGTCATGGTGCTGGAATCGCTCGAGAGCGCCCAAGCCCGTGGCGCCAAGATTTACGCCGAACTGGCCGGTTTCGGCATGAGCGGTGACGCCTACCACATGACGGCGCCCAGTGTGGACGGCCCCAAGCGCTCGATGCTCAACGCCCTGCGCAACGCCGGCTTGAACACGGACCAGGTGCAGTACCTCAATGCGCACGGCACCTCCACGCCCCTGGGCGACGTCAACGAAACCAACGCCATCAAGCTGGCTTTCGGTGACGACGCCAAGAAGCTGGTGGTCAACTCGACCAAGTCCATGACCGGCCACCTGCTGGGCGGCGCAGGCGGTATCGAGTCGGTGTTCACGGTGCTGGCCATCCACAACCAGATCTCGCCGCCCACGATCAACATCTTCAACCAGGACCCCGAATGCGACCTGGACTACTGCGCCAACACCGCGCGTGAAATGAAGATCGACGCCGCCCTGAAGAACAACTTCGGTTTTGGCGGCACCAACGGCTCGTTGGTTTTCAAGCGCTTCTGAGCGCCTTCGAGTGGGGGCGCAGTGGCTTGCGGCGTGCCTGAACCATGAGCCGAAGCGCCGATCGCTCCCCGTCACAGCAAGCGCGGCGCGCGGCTTTCCTGGCGCCGGCCACGCGGGCGGCGCAATGGAGCCTGTCCACCGGCGCAGCGAATGTGCCGGCTGTGCGGCTTGGCGGTCAGGCGCTCATTGCCCTCAGCGGCCTGATGGCCTGGGCTTGGGCGCTGGCCTCGGTGCAAGCCCTGTGGCCGCTTGCCCTGGCCCTGGGGTGGTCCTGGCACCTTGTGCGGCTTTGGCGGGCATGGTGTGTGCCCGCGCAAAAGTTGTTGCTGTGTTGGCAGGCCGCACCCGGCTGCGGCTGGCATGTGCCGGCATGGGACGATGCGGCCGTGGCCGTGCGCATGTTGTGGGACGGGCAGGCCGCGTTCCTGCTGCACGTGCGGGCTGCCGATGGCCGCAGGCAGGCATGGCTGTGGGTGCGCGACGATGGCGACCGCGACGCGCATCGCCTGCGTACCTTGCTGCGGGCCTCGCGAACCACGCAGGGGGCGACCGTGGCATGATCAGGCTCCACAAGCCAAATACCGCACAGGCCGCAACCATGCCACCCCTCCACCGCCTCAGCAGGGAGCCGTCGTGACCCCGCAAGATCAGGGCGACAACCCAGGTGCGCAGCGGCCCACGCTGTCTGCTGCGCCGGGCGTGGGCGTGACGTTGGCTGGGGGGCAGGCGCCAACCGCAGGCTTGGAGGCGCGGGCCGCGACGCCCGGTGAGCTGACGCCGGATGTCGATGCCGAGTTGGTGGCGCGAGTGCAGCGCGGTGACCAGCGTGCGTTCGAGATGCTGGTCGTCAAGTACCAGCGTCGGATCGAGCGCTTGATCGCTCGCATGGTCCGGGACGTTGACCTCGTCGAAGACATCGCCCAGGAAACTTTCATCCGCGCTTACCGTGCCTTGCCGGGCTTCCGCGGCGAAAGCGCTTTCTACACTTGGCTCTACCGCATCGCGGTCAACACGGCCAAGAAGGCGATGATCGGCCTCAGGCGGGATCCACTGCTGACAGAAGCGGCCATGGGTGCTGGCGGTCAGGAGGAAGACGACGGTCCGGCCGTTGACCGCGACCTCACCGACGGCGAGACCCCCGAGTCCACGCTGGCGAGCCGCCAGATCGCGGAAACCGTCAACGCGGCGGTGGCAGCCCTGTCGGAAGACTTGCGGCAGGCCATCACGCTGCGTGAGATTGAGGGGTTGAGCTATGAAGAGATCGCGGAGATGATGGATTGCCCCATCGGCACGGTGCGCTCGCGCATCTACCGCGCTCGCGAGGCCATCGCTGTGCGCCTGCGTCCGCTGCTCGACACGCGCGAGGGCGAGCGCTGGTGAGCGCCGCACTGCGGTGCGGCGTGGTGCTGTGACGGTCAGTTTGCAGGCGCGGAACTTTTTTGCCGCACCCCGATCCATCGGGAACGACGCCGTGGCGCTGTCCACGGAAAACTTCAGCGACAGGAGTGTTGACGCATGTCTGAGATGCTTTCGGCCCTGACCGACGGTCAAGCCACCCCGGAAGAAGTCGCCCGGGCTTGTGCGGCTTGGCGGGATGATCCTCAGGCGCGTGCCGCATGGCACCGCTACCACCTCATCGGCGACGCGTTGCGTTCTCCGGAGTTGCTGCAGGCCGGCACTGGCAGCGCTTTCCTGCAGGGTTTCCGCGCGCGCCTGGCCCAGGAGCCCGTGGTGCTGGCGCCGCAGGCCGCGCATGCGGTGCGGGTTGACCACGTCCACGCTGCTGGCGCAAGCGCCGGCGATTTTGCGGCCAGCTCCTCCGAATCTGCTGCCTCTTCGTTGCGCGAGGCACAACGACCGAAGCCTCGCCCCTGGGCGGGTCCGGCGGCCGTGGCGGCCAGCTTCGTGATGCTGGTCGGCCTGATGGCCTCGAACCTGTCCGGTGTGAATGCGCCTGCCTCCAGTGGCTCATTGGCGGCCGCGCAAGACACCTCGTCCGGCGGGGGGTGGGGTTCTGTGGTGTCTTCGCTGGACGCCACGCCGCGCTCTAACCGCTTGCAGTCGGTGCAGGCCATGGGCGCGTCCTTCGATAGCACCGATCAAACCGAAGGCGTTTTGCTCCGTGACCCGCGCGTCGAGCCGCTGCTCAGCCTGCAGCGCCCCATGGTCATCGACCCGCCCGCGGCCACGTTTGCCGAGCCGGGCTTACCCCAAACGGTGGCGTACACCGCACCCTGACGCGTGGGTGGGCCACGTCGGCATCCCTTGAAATCCGGGGCGTTGCGCCCATCTCCACCGCAGCAGCTTTCCAAGAGCTCGCCGCGGCGTGTGCGCTTCGGTCCAGGCTTGCCCGACGTCGTTGCCTTGTTTGAGCCCTGGTGCGCCTGCCATGCGATGGGTTTACCCAGCTTTACCGGCCTCCGTTCCGGCCTGGGCGAACGCCCGCCCGATGATGCGGTCCAAGGCCCAGGCAGCGTGCGCCGTGCGTCAGCACTGCCTTGGCATGTCGTCGTGTTTTCATGGCGCGCGCGGCAGTATGTTGTTTTGACTTTGTCCCTTCGCCAAAGAGGTTCATGCACATGTCGTCTTCTCTGACTGCCACTTCCACGCCGTCGGTCATTCGCCGCACCCTGGTGGTGGGGGCCGTGGTATCCGCCGTCGGACTGGTGCTCAGTTCCAGCCTGTTCCCCCATGCCTCCCAAGCGCAGCAGCCCGCGGCCACGCCGGCAGTGGTGACACCCTCCGTCGCGCCGCCCCCTGCGAGCGCGACCCCGCCCGTCCTCGTGAAGGGCCTGCCAGACTTCACGGAACTGGTCGACAAGGTCGGGCCCTCGGTGGTCAGCATCCGCACCACGCAACGCGTGCCAGAAGACGGCGGCGATGGTGACGAGGCCGACGCCCAGATGCGCGAATTCTTCAAGCGCTTCTTCGGCGTACCCATGCCCGAGCAGCGCCGCGGCGGCCCTCTGGTACCTGGCATGCCCAAGCGCGGCAACGAGCAGGGTGAGGAGCGTCCGCGCGGCGTGGGCTCCGGCTTCATTTTGAGCCCGGACGGCTTCGTCATGACCAACGCCCACGTCGTCGAGGGCGCTGACGAGGTCTACGTCAACCTGACCGACAAGCGCGAGTTCAAGGCCAAGGTCGTGGGCGCCGACAAGCGCACCGACGTGGCCGTGCTCAAGATCGACGCCAAACAACTGCCCGCCGTCGCTGTGGGCGACGTTGGCCGCTTGAAGGTGGGCGAGTGGGTGATGGCCATTGGCACGCCCTTCGGTTTGGAGAACACCGTGACGGCCGGCATCGTGAGCGCCAAGGCGCGTGACACGGGCGAAGAAATTCGCTTCATTCAGACCGACGTGGCCGTCAACCCGGGCAACTCGGGCGGCCCCCTCATCAACATGCGTGGCGAGGTGGTGGGCATCAACTCCCAAATTCTCAGCCGCTCCGGCGGGTTCATGGGCATTTCGCTGTCCATTCCCATCGACGATGCCATGAAGGTGGCCGACCAACTGCGCTCGGGCGGCAAGGTGGTGCGCGGCCGCATTGGTGTATCGATCGCGCCGGTGTCCAAAGACGTGGCCGAGTCCATTGGCCTGGGCAAGGCGCAGGGCGCCCTGGTGCAGGCGGTGGAGCCCGGCACACCGGCGGACAAGGCAGGGGTCGAAGCGGGCGACATCATCACCAAGTTCAATGGCCAGACCATCGACAAGGCGCCCGATTTGCCCCGGCTGGTGGCCGCCACCAAACCGGGCACCAAGAGCACCTTGCAGGTGTTCCGCCGCGGCGCCTACAAAGAGCTGACCGTGACGGTGGGCGAGATGGACGCGCCGAAGCAGAAGGCTGAGAACGGCAAGGACGACGCGGCGCAACCGATGGCGTCTGCCGCGCTGGGCCTGAGTGTGACCGACCTGAGCGCCGCGCAGAAGCGCGAACTGCGCCAGACCGGCGGGGTGTTGGTCAATGAGGCGCAGGGCCCGGCCGCCCGAGCCGGACTGCGTCCAGGCGACATCATCCTGGCCGTGGCCAACGTCCAGATCGGCTCTGCCAAGGAGTTCGAGGCCGTGCTGTCCAAGCTGGAGAAGGGGCGCGCGGTCAATGTGCTGGTTCGCCGCGGGGAGTGGGCGCAGTACGCCGTGATCCGCCCGGGCAAGTGAGTTCGGCGGCCGGGGGGGTGCTGGCTCGCCCCTACCCGGGGAAATCCCGAGCGGGATGAGGGGTTGTTGGGCAGGCTCGACACGCCGGCCGGGCATTCCCCCCGCTGTTGATAACTTGGTTCGCGCCGCGAAAGGGGCATGGAACGCGGCTACAATTGCCGCTTCTGACGCCTACCGCGGGGTGCCTCTTGGCGGGCGAACCTTCACGAAAGTTGCCCACACAGGGGTGTTGAAAACCTGTGGATAAATTGGGCGGGTGGTCGCAGCGCTCCTTTTGGCCGCCATTGAACAGCCTCTCCCGAGGGCTCCTTCTGTACAATGGAGGTCCAACAAGCAGTTGCCATACGTTTTTGTTGGAAGGCGCGTCACTCCTTTGGACGTGCCTTTTTTTTATGAACCACATCCGTAATTTCTCGATCATTGCGCACATCGACCATGGCAAGTCCACGCTGGCCGATCGCATCATTCAGCGTTGTGGTGGCCTGAGCGACCGTGAGATGGAAGCCCAGGTGCTGGACTCGATGGACATCGAGAAAGAGCGCGGCATCACCATCAAGGCGCAGACCGCCGCGCTGCAGTACAAGGCCAAGGACGGCCAGACCTACAACCTCAACCTGATCGACACCCCGGGCCACGTGGACTTCTCCTACGAAGTCAGCCGGTCCCTGTCGGCGTGCGAGGGCGCGCTGCTGGTGGTGGACGCTTCTCAAGGTGTGGAAGCCCAAACGGTGGCCAATTGCTACACCGCGCTCGACCTGGGTGTCGAGGTGGTGGCCGTCCTCAACAAGATGGACCTGCCGCAGGCCGACCCGGATCGCGCCAAAGCGGAAATCGAAGATGTCATCGGCATCGACGCGACCGACGGCATCCCTTGCTCGGCCAAGACGGGCATGGGCATCGACGACATCCTGGAGGCCGTGGTGGCCAAGATGCCGCCGCCCAAAGGCAACCCGGACGGCCCGTTGCGCGCCATGATCATCGACGCCTGGTTCGACAACTACGTCGGTGTGGTGATGCTGGTGCGCGTGGTGGACGGCGTGCTCAAGAAGGGCGAGCGCATCCGCATGATGGCCACCAACAGCGTGTACCCGGCCGAGCATCTGGGGGTGTTCACGCCCAAGTCCACGCCGCGCGACGAGCTGCGCGCGGGCGAGGTGGGTTTCATCATCGCAGGCATCAAGGAACTGGCCGCAGCCAAGGTGGGCGACACCGTCACGCTTGAAAAGAAGCTGCCGAACAACGCGGGTCCGGCCTCCGAGGCCTTGCCCGGCTTCAAGGAAATCCAGCCCCAGGTGTTCGCGGGCCTGTACCCGACCGAGGCCAGCGAGTACGACCAGCTGCGTGACGCGCTGGAAAAACTCAAGCTCAACGACAGTTCGCTGAGCTACGAGCCGGAAGTCTCGCAGGCGCTGGGCTTCGGCTTCCGCTGCGGCTTCCTGGGTCTGCTGCACATGGAGATCGTGCAGGAGCGCCTGGAGCGCGAGTTCGACCAGGACCTCATCACGACCGCGCCCAGCGTGGTTTACCAGGTGGAGCTCAATGGCGGCGAAGTCATCGAGGTGGAAAACCCCTCGAAGATGCCCGAGGTGGCCAAGATCAACGAGATCCGCGAGCCCATTGTGACGGTGCACCTGTACATGCCGCAGGACTACGTCGGCCCCGTGATGACGCTGGCCAACCAGAAGCGCGGCGTGCAGATGAACATGGCTTACCACGGCCGCCAGGTCATGCTGACCTACGAGATGCCGCTGGCCGAGATCGTGCTGGACTTCTTCGACAAGCTCAAATCGGTGTCGCGCGGTTACGCCTCCATGGACTACGAGTTCCTGGAGTACCGCGCCTCCGACGTGGTCAAGGTGGACCTGATGATCAACGGCGATCGCGTTGACGCGCTGTCCATCATCGTGCACCGCGCGCAGAGCCAGTTCCGAGGCCGTGCGGTGGCAGCCAAGATGCGTGAGCAGATCCCGCGCCAGATGTACGACGTGGCCATCCAGGCGGCCATTGGCGGCAACATCATCGCCCGCGAGAACATCAAGGCGCTGCGCAAGAACGTGCTGGCAAAATGCTACGGCGGCGACATCACCCGGAAGAAGAAACTGCTTGAGAAGCAGAAGGCCGGCAAGAAGCGCATGAAGCAGGTGGGCTCGGTCGAGGTGCCCCAAGAGGCATTCCTGGCCATCCTGCAAGTTGACGACTGACACCTGGAAGATTGATGAGTCTGATCACTGGTTTGTTCTACGCGGCCTTGGCCGTGTACCTGGGAGGCTGGTACACCGGTCGTTGGCACGGCAACTTCTCGTTGCTGTTGTTCGTGATGTCGGTGGTCACGCTGGCTTATTGGCTGGCTGAGCGCTACAAGTTTCGCCCTGAACGCGAGGCCGCTGCCGCACAACTGGTGCAGCAGGACCAGGCCCGCCGCGTGTCGCTCGCCATGCAAGGCATTAACGATGTCGATGGCAACATCGCCAACGCGCGTGACAAGCTGTTGATGCAGCCCTGGTGGCTGGACTGGACCGCCGGCCTGTTCCCGGTGATCTGCGCTGTCTTCCTGATGCGGTCCTTCCTGTTCGAACCGTTCAAGATCCCGTCGGGCTCCATGATCCCGACGCTGCTGGTGGGCGACCTCATCCTGGTCAACAAATTTCACTACGGCATCCGCCTGCCGGTGATCAACAAAAAAATCATTGACAACAACGACCCCCAGCGTGGCGATGTGGTGGTGTTCCGTTACCCGGTCAATCCCGACCTGGACTACATCAAGCGCGTGGTGGGCTTGCCTGGCGACACGGTGGCATACATCAACAAGCGCCTGACCATCAACGGCAAGCCGATCGAGCAGACGCCGCTGGCCGAGTACTACGACGCTGACAGCCTGCGCTACTCCTTCCAGTTCAGCGAACAGCTGATGGGCCGCGAGCACCGCATTCTCGTGGACAAAGACCGTCCCCCCTTCGTGCCGCCGCAGGCCGTTGAAGATTTCCCCTTCAAGGAAAACTGCCGCTACAGTGGCGAAGGCGTTGTCTGCAAGGTGCCGCCGGGACACTATTTCGTGATGGGCGACAACCGCGACAACTCCCAGGATTCGCGCTTCTGGGGTTTCGTGCCCGACCGCAATTTGGTGGGCAAGGCCTTCGTCATCTGGATGAATTTCAGCGACATCAAGCGCTTTGGCACCTTCCACTGAGCGAGGACCGACACGATGAATCTGATGCCTCGTCGCACCCATGCGCAGCCCAGCAGTCAGCAAGGCTTCACTTTGCTGGGCCTGATCTTCTGGGCGATCGTCATCTCCATGCTGGCGCTGTTGGTGATGAAGGTGGTGCCTGCGTTGTCGGAGTTCCGCACCATCCAGAACATGGTCAACAAGGCGGCTCGTGAGGGCGGCAGCACGGTGCCCGAGATCCGAGCGGCCTACGACCGCTACCTGCAGATCGAGTACGGCGTCGAGGCCATCCGTTCCGGTCGTGACCTGGACATCTCCAAGGAAGACGACAAGGTCGTCATCCGATTCGCCTATGACAAGGAAATCCCGCTGGTGGACCCGGTGTACCTCGTCATCAAATTCAAGGGTCAGTCGAAGTGAAGCAGCCCCCCGCCGAGGCGGTGGCTTCGGCGCTGGGTTCGCCGGCCATGGACCTGAAGACCTTGCAGCAGCGACTGGGGCACGCCTTCGCCCGGCCTGCCTTGCTCCAACGCGCCTTGACGCACAAAAGCTTCGGGCAGGACCACTATGAGCGCCTGGAGTTCCTGGGTGACGCCGTGCTGGACCTGGGCGTTTCTGACTTGCTGTACCAGCGCTTCGACCGCAGCGCCGAGGGGGACCTGACGCGTGTGCGCGCGCACCTGGTTCGTCAAGACATGCTCCACCAGCTCGCCGTGCAACTGGGCCTGCCGGCGGTGCTGCGTCTGAGCGAAGGCGAGGCCAAGGGCGGAGGCGCACAGCGTCCGTCCATCCTGGCCGACGCGCTGGAGGCCATCATCGGCGCCGTGTACCTCGATGGCGGATTCGATGTGGCACGCGCGCTGGTGGTGCGTTTGTTCGAGCCAGTGTTGGCCGAGACGCAGGAGGAGCGCTGGAGCAAGGATTCCAAAACGGCCTTGCAGGAATGGCTGCAGGCGCGCAAGATGCCTGTGCCGGCTTACCGCATTGAGGCCACGCGCGGCAAGGCGCACGAGCAGGTGTTCGTGGTGCTGTGCGAGTTGCCCGAACTCCAGGTGTCGGCCCGCGGGGAGGGCCTGTCCCGGCGGGCTGCCGAGCAGGCTGCGGCCCAAGTGGCGCTGGCGCACGTGATGGCGCTGCCGCAGGCTGCCTGGAAGCGTGCCAAGGCCGACGCCCCGCCGCCTGTGGTGGTGCGCAAAACCCCCAAGCGCAAGGTGGGCGATGCCGAGCCCTGAGCCGGCACGCCTTGTTTTGTTGATGTGGCACCGTTTTCGTTTGCCGCGTGTTTGCCGCGTGTTTGCCGCCCGTTTGCCGCCCGTTTGCCGCCCGTTTGCTGCCCCTGCCGAACCATGCCCCAGTCCCCCGCCGATGACGTGAACCCCTCGCTGGACCAGATGCTGGCCAAGCTGTCCATGGCCCGCCACGGCGATGCGGAGGGGGAGGGCGCGGTGCCCGCTGCGCAGCAGCGTTGCGGCCTCATCGCCATCGTGGGGCGGCCGAACGTGGGCAAGTCCACCTTGCTCAACGCCTTGGTGGGGCAAAAGGTGTCGATCACCTCGCGCAAGGCCCAGACCACGCGGCACCGCATCACCGGCATCTGCAGCCACGGCGACACCCAATTTGTGTTCGTTGACACGCCCGGCTTCCAGACGCGCCACACGGTGCGGGGCACTGCGGCGCTGAACCGCAACCTGAACAAGACGGTGCAGGCCACGTTGTCCGATGTGGCGGTGGTGCTGTTCCTGGTCGAGGCGGGTCGCTTTGGCCCGGACGATGCCCAGGTGCTGGCCTTGCTGCCCACCGACCGCCCTGTGCTGCTCGTGGCCAACAAGCTGGACCTGATCCACCGCCGCGAGGATCTGTTCCCGTGGCTGCAGGCCATGCAGGAGCGCCATCCCTTCGCGCAGTTCGTGCCCTTGTCCGCCAAGAGGGAAGACGACACCCGCCGCCTGCTCGACATCGTTCGCCCCTACTTGCCCGAGCAGCCCTGGTGGTACGACGCCGACGCGCTGACCGACCGCTCCGACCGATTCCTGGCCAGCGAGATCGTGCGGGAGAAGCTCTTCCGCCTGACCGGGGACGAACTGCCCTACACCTCGACCGTGGTCATTGACCAGTACACCGACGAGCCTCCGCAGCCTGGCAACGCCAAGTCCACTGGCATGGTGCGCATCGCGGCCACCATCATCGTGGAGCGTGAGCAGCACAAGGGCATGGTGATCGGCGACAAGGGCGAGCGTCTCAAGCGCATCGGCACGGAGGCGCGCACCGAGCTGGAGCGCCTGATGGGCCGCAAGGTCTTCCTGGAGATCTGGGTGAAGGTGAGATCGGGCTGGGCCGATGACGACGCCCGCCTGCGCACTTACGGCTACGAATGAGCTGCTGAGGTCTGGTGGGCAAGTTGGCTTCGCGGACGACCCTCAAGGCCCCCACGCGGGCGGCGTCGGGGCGCTCGCCGTCGGCGCGTGTCGGCTCGCTGGCCTATGTGCTGCACAGCCATGACTGGAGCGAATCCAGCCTGATCCTCGAACTGTTCTGCCGTGACCATGGGAAGGTGACGGCCGTGGCCAAGGGTGCGAAGCGCCCGTACTCGCAACTGCGGCCGGTGCTGATGCCGTTTCAGCGCATCCACGTGGGTTTTGGCGCCAAGCGGGCCGATGAGGCCGAGGTCTGGCTGTTGCGTCAGGCCGAGTGGGCGGGCGGGCCTGCATGGCCCGGCGGTGCCGCCTTGCTGCCAGGTTTCTACCTCAATGAACTGCTGATGCGCTTGCTGGCGCGCCACGATCCGCACCCCGAGGTGTTCGATGCCTACGCCGATGCGCTCAAAGGATTGACCCAACCCAGCCTGCTGACGGCGGCCTTGCGCGCTTTCGAGCTGGTGCTCTTGCGCCAGTTGGGCTTGCTGCCCGAGCTTTCGGTGGAGACGGTGGGTGCCACGCCAGTGCAGGTCGGGCAGGGCCACACGGTGCACCCAGAGCTCGGTGTGCGCGCCACGCCTTGGCAGGTGGAGGCGAGCGAGCCCGGTCAGCGTGGGGACGGCCCGCCGCAGCTGGATGGCGCGGTGTTGCTTGCCCTGGAGGGAGCCCTTGCGCAGCCGGTGGCGGCAGGCCAATCGGTGGTGCCGGCGGTGATGGCCGCATGCGTCACTGCCGGGTCAGGCGCGATGTCGGAGCTCAAAGCGATCACGCGCGCGCTCCTTCACTATCATCTGGGCACGCACACCTTGCGAACGCGCCAGCTCATGATCGAACTTCAGCAACCATGACCTTTTCCGGCCTGCACCTCACCGCCATGGATGCCCCTCTGTTGGGCATCAACATCGACCACGTCGCCACGGTGCGCAATGCGCGCGGGGGCCGCTTCCCCGACCCGGTGGCCGCGGCACTGCTGGCGGTGGAGGCGGGCGCGGACATCATCACTTTCCACCTGCGGGAGGACCGTCGCCACATCCGCGATGACGATGTCGCCCGGCTGAAGGCGCAGGTGCATGCGCCGCTGAACTTCGAAGCCGCGGTGACCGACGAGATGCTGGACATCATCGAGCGCACGGCGCCAGCCCATGTTTGCCTCGTGCCCGAGCGCCGCCAGGAGATCACGACCGAGGGTGGCCTGGACGTGGTCGGTCAGTTCGACCGCGTCAAGGACGCCTGTGACCGCTTGGCCGCTGCAGGCTCGCGAGTTTCGCTGTTCATTGGTGCAGATGCCGCCCAGATCGATGCGGCAGCGAAAGCCGGCGCGCCCTGCGTGGAGTTGCACACGGGCGCCCTGGCCAATGCCTGGTGGGACGGCGACGCCGCGGCCGTGCAGGCCGAACTGGCGCGCCTGAAAGCCGGCCTGCGCCACGCAGGCAGCCTGGGCCTGCGCACGCACGCGGGCCACGGCCTGGCCCTGTGCCAGCCCGATGCCCAGGGCCGCGACGCGCCCAGCAGCACGGCCTTGGTGGCGGCCTTGCCGGAGGTCCAGGAGCTTCACATCGGCCATGCCCTGATCGGCCACGCCATCTTCGTGGGGCTGCGTCAGGCGATTGCCGATTTCCAGGCCGAGGCCGTGCGTGCCCGCCAGCAAGCCCGCCAGCAAGCCCACCGAGGCACCCGCCCATGATCGTCGGCATTGGCACGGACCTTTGCGATGTCCGCCGCATCCGCGAGGCACTGGAGCGCCGCGGCGACCGTTTCGCAGAGAAGGTGTTGGGCGACCGCGAGATGATCGTCTGGCGCGCCCGCTCCGCGCGTTCACCCGTCCGCGGCCTGCGCTACCTCGCCACGCGCTTTGCGGCCAAGGAAGCGTTCTCGAAGGCGATCGGGCTGGGCATCCACATGCCAATGACGTGGCGGCGCTGCGAGATTTTGAACGCAGAGAGCGGACAGCCGCAGATCGTGCTCCATGGCGACTTGGCCGATTGGTTCGCCGACAAAGGCTGGCGAGCCCATGTCACGGTCACCGACGAGGGCGACCTGGCCCAGGCCTTCGTCGTCGTTGAAACAGACCCCGCACGCGCCTGTGCGCCTGCCGCCGCCGCTCAGCCATGAGAGCGGCGCTGAAGCATTCCCCCACCTGACCCCCATCCGCCGCCATGCCCTCCAAGCGCACCGCCTTTCCAGTTGCAGAAAACATCCAGCACGCACCTGTGGTGCTCGACATTGCGGGGCTCTGCCTGAGCGACGACGACCGCCGACGCCTGGCCCACCCGTTGACCGGTGGCCTCATCCTGTTCGCTCGCAACTGGCAAAGCCGGGCCCAGCTCACCGCCCTGTGCGCCGAGATCAAGGCGATTCGCCCGGACGTGCTCATCTGTGTGGACCACGAAGGTGGCCGCGTGCAGCGCTTCAAGACGGATGGCTTCACCCACGTCCCGCCGATGCGTCGCTTGGGCGAGATGTGGCTCAAAGACGGCAAGGGCGGCGAGGGCGCTGGCGCCATGGCCGCCACCGACGCGGCCACGGCCTGTGGCTACGTGCTGGCCAGCGAGCTGCGCGCTTGCGGTGTCGACCTCACTTTCACGCCGGTGCTCGACCTGGACTGGGGCGAGAGCAGCGTCATCGGCGACCGTGCCTTCCACGGTGACGCGCGTGTGACGACGGTTCTGGCCAAGAGCGTGATGCATGGCCTCCTGCTGGCCGGCATGGCCAACTGCGGCAAGCACTTCCCGGGGCACGGCTTCGTCAAGGCAGACTCCCACATCGACATCCCCGTGGACAAGCGCAGCCTCAAAGCCATCCTGGCCGATGACGCCAAGCCTTACGAGTGGCTGAGCACCTCGCTGACCAGCGTGATGCCGGCTCATGTCATTTACCCGAAAGTGGATGCGGCGCCCGCGGGCTTCTCCGCGCGATGGCTGCAAGACATCCTGCGCGGGCAGCTGGGCTTCACAGGTGCCATCTTCAGTGACGACCTGAGCATGGAAGGCGCCAGCGTCGCCGGCAGCCACACCCAAGGTGCCGTCGCAGCCTTGAACGCTGGGTGTGACATGGTGCTGCTGTGCAATCAGTCGCTGGGCGACGGTGCAGCTGTGGACGCTTTGCTGGAAGGCTTGCAACTGGCTTTGCAGCGCGGCGAATGGCAAGCCAGCCCGGACAGCGAAGCGCGCAGGCTCGACCTCCTGCCCCAAACCGCACCGCTGACCTGGGACGAGCTGATGCACCAGCCGCAGTACCAGCAGGCCCTGTCGCGCCTGCCGGGCTGAGGTTCGCAGGCAGCCCTCAGGGGGCGCTTTTGTAGAGTTGATCGATCAGTGCGCGGTGGCGCTCCAGCACCACCTTGCGCTTGACCTTCAGCGTGGGCGTGAGTTCGCCAGAGACCACGCTCAGCGCCTGCGGCAGCACCGCGAACTTGCGCACCTGGGCCACGCGCGCCTGCGAGGCGTTGACGTGGTCGATGTCCGCCTGCAGCGTCTGCACCACCAGCGGGTGTTCGTGCAGGCGAACGCCACGCAGGGCTTCGTCTGTCAAACCATGTTGGCTGGCGAAAGACGCCAGAGCGACCGGGTCGAGCGTCAGCAACGCGGTCAGGTAATGGCGGCCGTCGCCGCACACCACGGCGTGCTCGACCAAGTGCGTGTCCATCAGTGCGGTCTCGATGTTGGCCGGCGAGACGTTCTTGCCGCCCGAGGTGATGATGAGGTCCTTCTTGCGCCCGGTGATGTAGACAAAGCCATCCTCGTCGATGTGGCCAAGGTCTCCTGTGAGGAGCCAGCCCTCTGAGAAGCTCTCGGCGGTGGCTTGGGGGGCGCCCACATAGCACTGAAAAACGTGCGGGCCGCGCACCCGCAGCTCGCCGTCCTCGGCCACGGTGACCTCGGTGCCTGGCAAGGGCTTACCGACCGACCCCACCCGCGTGCTGCCTGGCAGTGACAGCGTGGAGGGGCCCGTCACCTCCGACTGTCCGTACAGCTCGCGCACCACCACGTCCAGCCCGGCAAAGAAGCGCAGCTTTTCCGGTGCGATGGGCGCGGCACCCGAGCTCAGCAGGCGGGCCCGGTCCAGCCCCAAGGCTTGCTTGACCTTGCGGTGCACCAGCCGATGCGCCAGGTGTTTTTGCAGCGTCAGCCACGGGCCTGCTGGCCTGCCGGCATGGTCGAGCGCGTGCCAGCGTTGCCCCACAGCCATTGCCCAGCGTGCCAGCGCCGCCTTCGCGCCCGTGGCCTGGGCCAGCTTGGCCTCGATGCCCGACTGCATCTTCTCCCACACGCGGGGCACGCCGAAGAAAATGGTGGGTCGCACCTCTTTCAGGTGGTCGCCCAGCTCTTCCATGCTGCGTGCGTAATACACGGTGAAGCCCGAATGCACCTGGTTGTGCATGGAACTCATTTGCTCGGCGATGTGGGCCAGCGGCAGGTAAGAGATCACGCGGTCGTGCTCGTCCACGTCGAACAACTGCCGCATCGTGTTGCCGACCCACCAGAGGTTGCCTTGGCTCAGCGCCACGGCTTTGGCAGGACCCGTTGTGCCAGAGGTGTAGATCAGGGTGCCGATGTCATCGGCGCTCAGCGTTGCCAGGCGCTGCAGCAAGGCCTCACCCGTCACCTCGCGGCTCAGTTGGAGGAATGCCTCCCAGGACATCACGGGCTTGCGCGCTTGCACCCCTTCGCTGTCGCGGAGCATCACGATGTGGCGCAGGTGGTGCAAATCCCCTTCACAGGCGGCCACGGCTTGCAGCCGCGTGGCTTCGTCCACCATCAGCACAGCGGCCTTGCAGTGGTTGAGGATGTAGGTGATGTCCTGCGGCGAACTGGTCCAGTAGATGCCGACGGGCGTGGCGCCGACCGCCATGGCGGCGAAGGCGAGGGTGACCCATTGTGGGTTGTTGAAGCTCAAGATGGCCACGGCGTCACCGCGCATCACGCCCAGGCTGATCAGTGCCTGCGCGGCCTCCTGCACCTGCCGACCGTGGTCCGCCCACGATGTCGGCTGCCAGCCAGCCTCCGTGCGAACGCAGTAAGCCGGGTGGGAGCCCAGGCGCCGCGCCGTGTCCAGCAACAGTTGCGGTGGCGGCACAAAGCCAGCGAGGGCCTCTGTCTGGCGGGCCGCGGTGGGCGCCGCAGGCGCGGCGTGGGCGAGTGCAGTGGCCAAGGTCGCTCCTGAAGTTCACAGGATTACAGACCTTTGTGACGTTAACGTCAACAAGTCGCCGCTGAGGTTAAACCCTTGGCAGCGCACCCATGGCGGCGGGCTTCAGCGGATGTGCAGTGTTGTCGCGCGGGCCCGTCCAGTACCAGTACATCACTTTGAAAAAATAGCGCAACAGCTTGGGCGATGTCCGAGGCGCGCCTCGCCAGAACGCGGGTGACAGCAAGACCTCCAGCATGGCCAGCCCCCGACGCTTGTAGGCCATCTGCAACAAGGGCTTGGGGAAGACATGGGCAGCCCAATCGCGGTCGTCCACCCGACAGGGCTCCGGCACCCGGTCCGCCAGGGTGTCGAGCAGCGGCGAGAAGATGGGCGTGCCGGCGGCCTCTGCCGCGGTGATGGAGCCCCAGGGTCGTGGGTTGATTTCGAGGAACCAGAAGGTGCCACTGGCATCGCGGATGAAGTCGGCCTGCATGTAGCCCGTCCAGTTCAACGCGCGGCCCATGGCTTCCAGCGCATCGACCATCTCGGGCGCTTGGTCGTGGCGGATGAAGGTGGCCGCTCCCAGCCCAGGCGGGTGTTGTGCCAGGAGTTCGTAGCCGTGCACATGGGTCAGCGCCCCACGGTGGAAAAAGCCCCCGCAAGCCCAGTTGCGTCCCGCGATGTGGCGCTGCAACACGGTGTCGTGGTGTTTGAGCTTGTGCAGCCCTTCCTGCAGGGCCTGGGCGTCCTCGCAGATGACGACCTGGCTGCCGCCATTGCCTTGCTCGCCTTTGAGCACGAGGGGATAGCCCATCTCCTCCGCGGTGCGCAAGGCCTCGCCCGCATCGTCCACATGGACCCAGTCCGGCACCGGGATGCCCAGGCCGAGCGCGAACCGTGCCATGGCGGATTTCCTTTGCAGCATGGACAGATCGTCGTCAGGAATCTGAGGCAGCAGCTTGTCGCGGCGGTCCAGGGTCCGGTGGCAACTCGCGATGGCGGCCTCGTCCAGCGGCAAGATCCAGCGGACCTCATGATCCCGCTCCAGTTGCAACAGCAGGTCGCAAAGCATGCGCTCGTCGCCTGCGTTGACGTGATGGACCGTCAGCCAGCCGCGGAATTCTCTCGGCTGCACGCCTTCCGTGATGATCTGCACCTGCCAGCCCGCTTCGTGCAGCGCCTGTGCGATGTAGAGGTTCTGCGGCCAGTCGAGTTGCCCGATGAGGGCGACGCCCCGGGCTTGCGGTGAGGGAGGCGTCATGGGGGCTCCGAACTGCGGGCATGCTGGTGGATGCAGTCGGCGCCGGGCCCGTCCAGGCACGTCGTTGACCACACAGGCATTACGGCAGAAAGGCGCCTTTGGATGAGGTGAGATTGCCCTGGGGGCCATCCAGCTTGCACGCATCCGAGCAAAGCGTGCGAAATGGCACGCCGCGGCGCCCATGAAAAAGCCCGGCAAGTGCCGGGCTCGTTGTGCCTGACGCGCCATCTTTGGAGCGTCAAGCGGGGGCGGAGGGCGTCAGGCCTGGTGCTCGAAGGGCAGGGTGACCTGAGAGAGGTCCTTGCGGGTCTCGACCAGCACCAGCGGACCCTCGTCCAGCACCACGGCGGGCTTGCGCTCGCGCGGCACGTGCACCGGCTTGGGCTCTTGCGCGATGGCTTCCTGGACCTGGCGGACACGCTCGGCGTCGGAATTCACCCACTGGAGGCCGGCGGACTGCGCGATGGCCATCAAATCTTCGACTGGCAGAACGAAGGGCGCAGCCGCCACGGCGGTCGGCACGCTCACGGCCACTGGCTCATTTGCCTGGGCGTGTACCGGTGCCGGTGCGGCGCTTTCCTGCGGCGAAGGCTCTGACGCTGCCTCGGGTGCGGTGTCGGATGCGTTGCCCGCAAGCACGCCTGACAACACATGCGCTTCTGCCTCGGACAGCGGCGCGGGCTGCGTCTCGGCAAAAGCCTGTGCCAGCGGTTCGTCCTCCAGGGCGCTCAGGTCGGTGCCGGTGTCCACCGACGGCTCGTCTCGGCGCTCACCACGGCGGTTGCGGCCGCGGCCACCACGGCGACGGCCATCCTGGGCCTCGCCTTGACCCTCAGGCGCATCGGCCCCCGTGGCACCGACCGCGCCATCTTGGCGCTCAACCTGGCCTTCCGCGTCGTTGGCATCCAGCAGAGGTTGCTGGCTGGCACCTTCTTCGCGCTCACCGCGGCCACGGCCACCACGACGACGGCGGCGGCCACCCTCGCGTTCGCCATCCGCAGCGGCTGCCACCTCGGATGCACCACCCTCGGCTGCGGCCAAGCCCAGTGCATGCGCCTCTGCGGCGATGGCCTCGCGGTTGATCACCGGGCGCTCGCCCTGGTCGGCGCCGCGACCTCCGCGGCCACGGCCACCACGGCCGCCGTCACGACCGCCCTCACGCCCGCCTTCACGTGCTGCATCGCGACCTGCCTGGGCGGCATCGCCTTCCGGGCGATCTTCACGCGGGCCCTGACGGCGGCCCTGGCGGGCTTCGCCACGGTCCTTGTCGGCGCCCTTGTCCGAGCGCTCACCGCGATCATGGCGCTCGTTGCGCTCATTGCGCTCGCCACCGCGACCGCCACGGCGCTGCCCATCCCGGCGGCCACGGCCCTTGTCTTCCTTGGCCGGCTCTGCAGGCGCAAGAACGACGGGCTCCGGCACCACGGGCGCAGGTGCTGCGGGGCTGTCGCCCATGCCGAACAGGCGTTTGATGAAGCCAAAGAAACCGCCCGATTTGGCCGGTGCGGCGGCCGCTGCGCCCGCTTGCACAGGCGCTGGCAGGCTGGCAGCGGGGGCCACGGCGACCACGGGCTCCTCCTTCGGCGGGGCCACCGGCGCAGGCTGGTCTGGCAGCACACCCTTGATGATCGGCTCCTGCTTGGGCTTGGCGCTCTTTTCGCGACGCGTGATGCCGACCTCGTCGTCCGGCTCCTCGATCATCGTGTAGCTGGCCTGGATGTTTTCCAGACGCGGGTCGTCGTGGCGCAGGCGCTCCAGCTTGTAGTTCGGGGTTTCGAGGTGCTTGTTGGGCACCAGCAGCACGGTCACGCGCTGCTTGAGCTCGATCTTGGTGATCTCTGTGCGCTTCTCGTTGAGCAGGAAGGAGGTCACTTCCACCGGCACCTGCACGTGCACGGCCGAGGTGTTGTCCTTCATCGACTCTTCTTGAATGATGCGCAGGATCTGCAGCGCCGACGATTCGGTGTCGCGGATGTGGCCCGTGCCGTTGCAACGCGGGCAGGTGATGTGGCTGCCTTCGCTCAGGGCGGGGCGCAGGCGCTGGCGCGACATCTCCAGCAAGCCAAACTTCGAAATGGAGCTGAACTGCACGCGGGCACGGTCGAAGCGCAGGGCATCACGCAGACGCTGCTCGACCTCGCGGCGGTTCTTGTTGTCCTCCATGTCGATGAAGTCCATGACGATCAGGCCACCCAGGTCGCGCAGGCGCATCTGGCGGGCAATTTCGTCGGCCGCTTCCAGGTTGGTGCGGAAGGCGGTTTCCTCGATGTCGCTGCCACGTGTGGCACGAGCCGAGTTCACGTCCACCGACACCAGGGCCTCGGTGTGGTCGATCACGATGGCGCCGCCGGAGGGCAGGTTCACCGTGCGGCTGAAGGCCGTTTCGATTTGGTGCTCGATCTGGAAGCGGGCGAACAACGCAGCATCATCGCGGTAGCGCTTGACGCGGTTGGCCTGTTCGGGCATCACGTGCAGCATGAACTGCTTGGCCTGCTCGTAGATGTCGTCCGTGTCGATCAAGATTTCGCCAATGTCATTGGTGAAATAGTCTCGAATGGCGCGGATGACCAGGGACGATTCCTGGTAAATCAGGTACGCGCCCTTGCCAGCAGACGAGGCCTCATCGATGGCCGTCCACAGCTTGAGCATGTAGTTCAGGTCCCACTGCAGCTCGGCGGCCGAGCGGCCGATGCCAGCGGTGCGGGCGATCAGGCTCATGCCCTTCGGGTACTCGAGCTGGTCCATCGCCTCCTTGAGTTCCTCGCGCTCATCGCCCTCGATGCGACGGCTCACGCCACCGCCACGGGGGTTGTTGGGCATCAGAACCAGGTAACGACCGGCCAGCGACACGAAGGTGGTCAGGGCGGCGCCCTTGTTGCCGCGTTCTTCCTTTTCGACCTGGACGAGCAGTTCTTGTCCTTCCTTGATCACGTCCTGGATGCGGGCTGAGCGCACCTCCACGCCTTCCTTGAAGTACTGGCGCGAAATTTCCTTGAACGGCAGGAACCCGTGGCGCTCCTCGCCGTAATCGACGAAGCAGGCTTCCAGAGACGGCTCGACCCGCGTGACAACGGCCTTGTAGATGTTGCCCTTGCGCTGTTCGCGGCCTTCGATTTCGGTTTCGAAGTCGAGCAGTTTCTGCCCGTCAACGATGGCCAGGCGCCTCTCTTCCGGCTGCGTGGCATTGATCAGCATGCGCTTCATGGTGTCTCCTCGGTGCACTCGGAGGCACTCCGGGATGGCGCCGGAATGACCTCCAAAGGCCATCCACCTTGCGGCGGATGACTGCCTTCATGCACGAGCAACGGCGCTGAACCGAGAAGGAATTGCCTGGGACGTCAGGCCCGCGAGAGGCGGACAGAGGTCAGGGGCGCGCGTGGCGGGCTCGGAACACGTGTGTTTCACCAGGCGGACACAAGCCTGCGTCGCGGCGCCCGGTGGGCGCGCGTGCAAGGCAGGTTCAGGGGACTGGCGGGCCGGACGCATGGCGTCGCCAACAGCGATGCAGACAGGTCTCCGGGCGCCATCATGGGCGCGCCGGCCTGTGTGCAGGCGGTGTGGACGACATGCGGAACGGGCCGGGACACGTGTGCTTCACTCGACACAGGTTTCAGCCGATGCGCCATCTGCGGGAAAAACAAAAAGCAGATCACACAAAACGCTGGAACCCATCAACCTTGAATCGTGGTTCGATCGACGTTGGCTCTGACAGGCGCGGTATCCAGCAAAGACACACCTTGGGCGACTTTCTCCGGACGCAAACGACTGCTGCATTGCCATCAATTTCTGGCGGGACTCCCCGCCTGACCACATCGTGCGCTCTCTCGCAGGCAGCGCATCGCTAAAATGTGCGCTGGTGCGGAACGGGGCTGCGGGCGATATGCGCAAGCTTCTCTCTGAACGCTCAACGCATTTCCGCACACAACCACACAAAAATACACACAACGTGGCTCAACCCATTATAGGTGCGAAAACCGCATCCCGGCGGTCGGGCATGCCCGCGAAAAAGACCGGTGCTCCGGTGCCGTCTCACGCCACAGCGCCGGGGCCAGCCGTGACAGTGCCGGCGGTGCAAAGGCTGGTCGTCGACGAAGGCAGCGCCGACCAGCGCCTGGACAATTTCCTCATCAAGGTGCTCAAGGGGGCGCCCAAAACCCTGGTGTATCGCATCATCCGAAGCGGCGAGGTCCGGGTGAACAAGGGCAGGGCGTCGGCCGACACCCGCCTCGCGCTCGGCGATGAAGTGCGCGTGCCGCCATTGCGTCTGGCGGAAAAATCCGCCGAAACGACGTCTGCCGTGCCGGCGCGCGAGTTCCCCGTGATTTTCGAAGACGAGGCCATGCTGGTGGTCAACAAGCCGGCCGGTGTGGCCGTGCACGGGGGCAGCGGCGTGAGCTTTGGCGTCATCGAGCAACTTCGGCGTGCACGGCCGCAGGCGCGCTTCCTGGAGTTGGTGCACCGTCTGGACAAAGAGACCTCTGGCGTCCTGGTGATCGCCAAAAAGCGCAGCGCGCTGACCGCCTTGCAAGACGTTTTTCGCCACCGCCAGGCGCACAAAACCTACGCGGCGCTGGTGAGTGGGACTTGGCCCGAGCGAAAGAAAGTCATCGACGTGGCCTTGCACAAATTCCTCACCCCCGAGGGCGAGCGGCGCGTCAAGGCCGTGAAGAGTGACGACGACGAGGGGCGGCGCTCCATTTCCCTGGTGCACGTGGTGCGGCACTTTGCGGCCTTCAGCCTGTTGGACGTCACCATCAAGACCGGCCGCACTCACCAGATCCGGGTGCATCTGTCGCACGAAGGGCATGGCATCGTCGGCGATGACAAATACGGCGACTTCGCGCTGAACAAGGCGCTGTCCCGGCCATCGGCCGACGCCGCCGTGACGGGCCTGGACCGCAGCCGCCTGCCTGAAGGCCGCTTCGAGCGCATGTTCCTGCACGCCCGCTACCTGCGCATCCCACACCCCGTCACTGGCGCTGAATTGACTTTCGAGGCGCCGCTGCCTGCCGAGTGCCAGGGACTGCTGGCTGCCCTGACGCCAGCAGCTTGAGGCGCATTCGGAGCTCTGCGAGGCTGGCCGAGCGCACTGTCATGGCGCAACGATTAGAGTGGTGTCCGTGAACCGCCTTGGCACGACCCCGCCCCCGCTCCCGCCCCATCCCACCGACATCGCAACATGACCGACACCGGCCTGCGCCCCCGCGCCTACGACCTCATCGTCTTCGATTGGGACGGTACGCTCTATGACTCGACCGCTCTCATCGTGCGGTGCATCCAGGCGGCCTGCGGCGACCTGGGGTTGCCCGTGCCCGTGCGCGAGGCCGCAGCCTATGTGATCGGGCTCGGGCTGCACGACGCCCTGGCCCACGTGGCGCCGACCTTGCCGCCTGAACGCGTGCCCGAGCTCGGTGTGCGCTACCGCCACCACTACCTGAACCGCCAGCACGAACTCAGCCTGTTCGATGGCGTGTTGCCCATGTTGCAAAGCCTGAAGGCGCGCCACCACTGGCTGGCCGTGGCCACGGGCAAATCGCGCGCCGGGCTGAACGAGGCGCTGTCGCATGTGGAACTGCACGATGTGTTCGATGGCACCCGCACCGCCGACGAAACGGTCTCCAAGCCCCACCCGCGCATGCTGTTGGAGTTGATGCGCCAGTTCGGTGTGGATGCCGACCGCACCTTGATGATCGGCGACACCACGCACGACCTGCAACTGGCCGTCAATGCCGGTGCGCACAGCGTGGCGGTGAGCTACGGCGCCCACGAGCCGGCCGCTTTCGCTGATTTCCCGACCCGCTTCGTGGCGCACTCCACGCCCGAGCTGCACGATTGGTTGTCCCGCCATGCCTGAGCCGACGCAGCCTGCGGTGCTCCTGTGCGCCTCAGCCGATCTGCAGGAGGGTGGCGACGCCGTGACCTTCGATGTGATCGAATTCGGCCGCAAGGTGCAGGCTTTCGCGCTGCGCTTTGACGGCATCGCCTTGGCCTACCTCAACCGCTGTGCCCACGTGCCTGCAGAGATGGATTGGCAGCCTGGCAAATTTTGGGACCTGGACAAACGGCACATCATCTGCTCAGTGCATGGCGCGCTTTACGACCCGCCCAGCGGCCATTGCATCGCCGGGCCCTGCGTGGGCGCGCGTTTGCTCCGCATCACACTGAAAGAAGAGGACGGCGCGGTGTATTGGTATCCTAGCGAACGCTTCCACCCCGTGTCTCGACCTGACGAAAGCCGTGCATGAGCGCCGTTGATCCCTCCTCGCCCGACACCACCCAGCAAGCCCAAGCCGCCTTGATGCAGGAGATGGCACGCATCTACCTGGACGAGCAGCGTCGCCAGCGTCGCTGGCGCACGTTTTGGCGCTTTGTCTGGCTGGCTGTGGCGGGCAGTTTCCTGTGGGCGACCTGGAAGTCGGTGCCCGCCAGCCGGGCACCGGTGTCGCCGCACACGGCCCTGGTCGAGGTGCGCGGTGAAATTGGCGCGGAGACTGCCGCCAGCGCCGACAACCTCATGACCGCCTTGCGCTCTGCGTTCGAGGACGCCGGCGCGCAAGCCGTGGTGCTGCGCATCAACTCGCCGGGCGGCAGCCCCGTGCAGGCTGGGCTGGTCAACGACGAAGTGCGCCGGCTCAAGGCCCTGCACAAGAAGAAGGTTTACGCAGTGTGCGAGGAAATGTGCGCCTCTGCGGCTTATTACATCGCCGTGTCCGCGGACCAGATCTTCGTGGACAAGGCTTCGATCGTTGGCTCCATCGGTGTGTTGATGGACGGCTTCGGCTTTGTCGGCACCATGGACAAGCTCGGCGTGGAGCGCCGCCTGCTCACCGCCGGTACCAACAAGGCCATGCTCGATCCGTTCTCGCCGGTGAACCCGCAGCACGAGGCCTATGCGCGCGCCATGCTGGACCAAATCCACCAGCAGTTCATTGCCGTGGTGCGCCAGGGGCGTGGCAAGGCACTGAAGGAGTCGCCCGACACCTTCTCGGGCCTGTTCTGGAACGGCGAGCAGGCCATCAAGCTCGGACTGGCGGACCGCACGGGCAGCCTCGATCAGGTCGCGCGCGACGTCGTCAAGGCCGAAGACATCGTCGACTACACCGAGAAAGAAAATCTGGCCGAGCGCCTGGCCAAGCGTTTTGGCGCCGCCATTGGCAGCGGCGCTGTGCAGGCCATGCGCAGCTCGGTCAGCATGCGCTGAGGCGCTGCGCCGGCGCGCGGTTCACTGGTCCATGCCCTGGATGAGCCGCAAGGCGGCCTCCGGCGAGATGTTGAGCAGCTTGCCCACATCGGCGGCATCGTCCGGCAGGGCGGCGAGCGCGTGAGGCACGTCCCAGCCGTGCTGGGTGTGCCGCGCGATGCGCACCCCCAGCATCGTGGTGCAGACTTTGGGGTCCTGGGCGCGCCGGTCGTCGGCGCAGCGGATGAGCAGGTCTGGCAGTTGCCAGCGATGCATCAGCTCCTGGGCGAGGTCACCCAGCTGGATGCCCAAGACCTTGCGTTGCGCTTCCGCTGATCGCAGCGTGTGGTCGGCTCGCAAGCGCTGGGCAATGTCCAGCGCGAGTGGCGGTGCGTGACACCACAGCAGCATCTCGGCGAAGTCGTGCAGCAGCGCAGCCTCCTGGATGACGACAGCATCCTGATCCTGGCGCTTGAGTGCGAAGCCCATGGCGAAATGCGCAGCCCGGCGTGCGCGGGTCATGACGCGCTGCAAGCCCTCCAGGGCACCCGGTGCAGACGACAGGTGGGTTTCGACGTCCTGCAAATCGGCGTGCGCCGCGAAGAACGGGCCGATGCCTTGCATGACGATGGCGCCCACCAGCGTCTCCGGCGGCTCCACGCTGAGGCGGGTGCAATAGCGCGACACATGGGCCAGCACCCGCAGCACCATCAAAGGGTCGAGCGAGATGGCCTCGGCCAGCGTGTGGGCGTCCATGGTGCCGCGCGCCTCCTCGATGGCCAGCAACTCGGCCACGTCCGCAACGGTTGTGGCGAGCACGGGGATCTCGGCGTCACAAAATGCGTCGGCCCAGGCGTTCAGCGATGGCAAGGGCTGTTGGATCATGGCGCACGTACAAGGCGGCAGCGTTAGATACGACCAGGGTACACCTGTGCTGCCACGGCCGTGCGCTGGAAAGCACGGGGTTGCCGGTGCTATTCCAGGCTTGGCAGCCTCACGGTGCGCCGCCCAGCAAATCTTCCTTGAGGCCCGCATCCACCGGGTGGTGGCCCAGCCAGATTTTGAGCAGTGCCGCGTAGAAGTCCTCGCCGGGGATGTCCGAGCCCTTTTGCACGCCGCCGATCAAGGCCCGTGTGCCGGCACCGGGCACGAAATCGATGTGGATGGACGTGCCCTTCTTGACGCTGCCAAAGGTCAGCATCGTGTCGCGGATGGCCTCGATGCGGGGCAGGAACTTGGCGTTGTCGCTGTCGGAGTTGTTCTTGCGAAAGCCTTTGACCATGGCGTCCGCGAAATCTTCGCCAGTGAGGTCGCGCAACAGCACGACATGCATGCTTTTGGGGCCTGGCATGTTCACGACGCCGGCCTCGGTCGCATCTTTGCGGGGCAGGTAGAGGCCGGCGGCGTACACGTCCACGACCACCTTGACGCGCACGCCCGCGCCGTTGAGTTGCAGCACTTGGCCGCCCAATGGGCTGGTGTCGGGGAACTTGATGCCGCGGACCTCCCGCGCCGCCCAGGCCGGTGCGCTGACCAAGCATGTCAGCACGGCCACCAAAGCGGCCTTGCGTTGGAACAAGGACAAGAGCGGGAACCAGGGCATCGTGAACACTCCGTGAAACGTTTTGTGCGAGCGCACCATATCGTGAAAGGCCCGGCGTGGCAGTCCCGCGTTCGGGGAGTCTGTGGGTCCCGAGATCGGCTTGATGCTGTCCGGACGCCACGATGTTGCCCGGGCGCGTCGCCAGGAACACGGTGTTCTTGCAGCAAAATGACAAGCCTTGCGGTTCCCAGGGTGGCAATTCACCCGACTCAGACATGCCCTTCCTGGTCATTGACATTGGCAACACCCGACTGAAGTGGGGCCTGTACGCGGAGCCGACACCCGACGCCCCTCTTCTCGCACACGGTGCCGTGGTCCTGGAGGACATCGACGGGCTTTGGCAAAGCCACTGGCGCGCCCTGCCAAGCCGCCCCTCCGCCATGCTGGGTTGCGTCGTGGCGGGAGAGGCCATCAAGCGTCGGGTGGAGGAGCAACTCATGCAGGGATGGGGCCTGCAGGCGCACTGGGTGTCGTCCAGCGCCCACGCGGGCGGGGTGGTCAACGGCTACCAGCATCCTCAGCGTCTTGGCTCGGACCGCTGGGCGGCCATCATTGGCGCACGCCGTCGTGCCCTGCAGCACAGCCCGGCGAACCCACCACCGGTGCTTGCTGTGATGGTTGGCACCGCCGTGACGGTAGACGCTGTGGATGCCAGCGGGCGCTTCCTCGGTGGCCTCATCTTGCCGGGCTTCGGCCTCATGTACCGTGCCTTGGAAAGCGGCACGGCAGGCCTGAAGGTGCCCACCGGCGAGGTGCGTGACTTCCCCACCAACACCAGCGATGCCCTGATGAGCGGCGGCACCGACGCGATCGCCGGCGCCATCGAGCGCAGTCTGCGGCGCCTTCGCGTACACACGGGCCGCGAGCCGCTGCTGATCATGTCGGGCGGGGCTGTGTCGCGCCTGGGGCACGTCGATGAGTTCGAGGCCACCGTGGCCGAGAACCTCATTTTCGAGGGCTTGCTGACGATGGCCGCCGAATCGGTCAAACGGTCTGCAGCTTGACCGTGGCGTGCTCGCTGATGCCCATGGCCCCGAAGAACAGGGCCACGAGGCGGTGAGGGTTGATGAACTGAACCTGACGCTCCTCGGCACGGCGGGCCAGCACCCAGTTGAGCAGGTCGCCGGCCGCGATGAAATCGACGCGCAGCAGATGGCGGCAGTCGATGTCGAGTGAAATGCTGGCGCCGAGCTGGTCGTCGAGGTGCTGCAACACGCGGCCGATGTCACCGACCAGTTGCCCCGAGAGGTCGAGGTTGGCAATCTGCACGAACTCCACCTCCTGGTGGATCTGCGACTCCACGAAACTCGTGGTGACCTCGCTGACGTGTGACTGGGGCCCAGCATGGTTACTGACGGCGCCGTCTTGCTGCTTGACCAGGCAGGCGCTGGCCTCCCATGACGGTGGGGAGCGCTCGTAGGTCACGCAGTAATCGATGGCCACCTCGTCGAAGGCCACCGGTTGGTTGATCAGGCGCAGCACATCGAGACGCAGCATCCAATAGGCTGGATCGGCATCGCGGTTGCCCGTGGGGGTGGCCTCTTCCAGCAGCGAGAGCAGCCGTGTCGAACCAGCCCATGTCAGTGCCATCGGCTCGCGCGCCCAACCCTGCAGCAGGGTGCTGAAGTGGTGCGCGCCTTCCGGCGTGATCAGTTGCAGGGCCGAGAAGTCCATGCGCCAGGGGCGAGGCAGTTGCAGGATGGCGACGCGCAGTTGCGCCACGGCTTCCTGATCGAGCACCTTGGGCGCCAGCCAGCCGGGCAGGGCCGCTGGCGCCTCCCCCGGCTCGGTTGGCGGCCCGAGGTCGGCTTCGAGCCCGCCCGCATCCAGGGGGCCGACGGTGGCGTCGGCAGGTGACGCTGCATGCAGCGTCGGTGCAGGGCCTTGCCGGGCGAGGAAGTCGGCCACGCGGCGCGGCAGGGAGTACCACTGGGGCGCAGAGACGCCGAACTGCTGCGCGAAAGCCACGGCCAGCTGGTCGAATTTGTGCGGCATGTCCAGCGCACGGTAGAGGTCGAACAGCACGAGCCAGGTTTCCATGTGGGCGTGGCGGCTGGCCCCCGGGTGCACCAGCGCCATGAGGCAGGCTTCGCATTGGTCGAAGTCCGCGTTGGCGAAGGCGATCACCGCCTCGTCGAGCTCCGGGTCGTGGGCCATCTCGACCACATGGACGCCTTGCCCGCCGCCCAGCGGCTGCACTGTGCTGTCTTTGCCAGGCATCCGCGGCGCGGCGCTGCGTGCAGCCTGCACAACCGCTTGGGAGATCTCCGGCACGTCGTCCAGGGTGGGCGCCAGGGCCAAAGCCGCTGGTGCGGTCGGCGTCAGGTCGGCGAGCGCATCCGGCCGGGTGGTCAACTGTCCCGACTGCGAGGGCTGTGCAGCCGGGCGCAGTCCCTGCCCGACCATCTGCAACTCGATCTCGTCGATTTTGGCCTTGACCGTGCTGTCCGATCGGGCGCCGCTTTGAGGGCGCGAGTCCGGGTCGAGGTTGGAGGGGCTGCCGAGCAGCAGCGCCTGGTCGGGGCTCAGACCCTCGCGGCGGATTTTGCGCAGCATGTCGAGTTCGCGTTTGCGCACGAAGTCGTTGCGCCGCTTGCGCTCGATCATCGCCTTGATCTCGGTCTTGGCGTACTCGCTCTCACCGGCATCCGAGTTGGGCGCGTCCAGCTCCGCCCAATCCGTCGTGGGATTGGCGACGAAGCGCACAACCTTGCGCAAAAAGCTGCCGGATTCCTTGCTCATGCCTTGCTCGCGGCCCGGGCCTCAATCCCCGAACATCTTTTGCTTGAGTTCGCGGCGCTGCTGGGCCTCCAGCGACAAGGTGGCGGTTGGGCGGGCCAACAGGCGACCCAGGCCGATCGGTTCGCCCGTTTCGTCGCAGAAACCGTATTCGCCTGCGTCGATGCGGACCAGGGCCTGAGAGATTTTCTTGAGCAGTTTGCGCTCCCGATCGCGGGTGCGCAACTCCAGCGCATGCTCCTCCTCGATGGTGGCGCGGTCGGCCGGGTCGGGGACGATGGACGTGTCTTCGCGCAGGTGCTCGGTGGTTTCACCGGCGTTGGACAGCAAGTCTTCCTTCTGAACTTCGAGGATGTGGCGGAAGAAGTCCAGTTGCTTGTCGCTCATGTACTCCGATTCCGGCATGGCCAGAAGCTCGGCTTCTGTGAGTTCACGGCCGGCTTTGTTCTTCCAGGCGTTGGCGAGTTTGGAATCAACCTTGGTGGCAGGAGAGGGCATGTTGTCGGGTGCGGTACTGGGGGTCTTGGTGGACGAACGTCTCGGGGGCGGCGCGGCGCCCCTGGTGTCAGCTTCGGCCGCGGCGGCCTTGGCTTGCGTAGAGATGGGGGAGGAAGCGGCCTTGTCCACAGGTTTGACGGCAGGTGCGGCAACCGGCTTGGCTGCCGACTTTGCTGCCGGCTTTGTGGCCGCTTTCGCGGCAGTTTTCTCGGTGGCTTTGGCGGTTTTGCTGGCGGCTGACTTGGCCGACGCGGCGGTGGATTTCGTCACAGGATCTTCCTTCCCAAATTGCGTGATCCAAGGACTGAGGCGCGACCAGCAGAGCGGACTGCCGTCAAAGGCCGCCGCCCCGGTCACATTCGAAACCACTCCACGGTGGCCTTGAGGACCCGCCGGGAAGCGCGCGGATTGTAGCCATGCTTCAAGGCGGTTCTCATCAGAATATCCCTTGGGTTCACGCCAGACACTGATCCAGGCCAGCTTTGAAAAGGTCTTGCGGCAGTTCGATGCCGATGAACACCAGCTTGCTGACCTTGGTTTCGCCTGCGGCCCATTTCGGGCCCATGTCGCTGCCCATCAGTTGGTGCACGCCCTGAAACACGACTTTCCTGTCCATGCCCTTGACGTGCAAGACGCCTTTGTAGCGCAGCATGCGCGGGCCGTAGATCTGGACCATCGAGCCGAGGAAATCTTCCAGCTTGGTCGCGTCGAACGGCTTGGCAGATTTGTAGACGAAGGACTTCACGTCGTCGTCGTGGGCGTGGTGGTGCGGGTGGTCGCAGTGCTCGCCGTGTGCGTGGTCATGACCGCAGTCCGGGCCATGCTGGTGGCCATGATCGTGACCGTGCTTGTGGCCGTGGGCATGACCATGGCCGTCTTCCTTGAGGAAGTCCGGGTCGATGTCGAGCTTGGCGTTGAGGTTGAAGCCCTTGAGGTCGAACACCTCTTTGAGCGGCACTTCGCCGAAATGCACGCGTTTTTGGGGTGCGCGCGGGTTCATGTGCTTGATGCGGTGGGCCAGGGCGTCGGCTTCGGCACCGGAGACCAGGTCGGTCTTGCTCATGAAGATCAGGTCGGCGAAACCCACTTGACGACGCGCCTCCTGGCGGCTGTCGAGTTGCTGGTTGCCGTGCTTGGCGTCCACCAGCGTGACGATGGCGTCCAGCAGGTAGCTTTCGGCGATTTCGTCGTCCATGAAAAAAGTTTGCGCCACGGGGCCCGGATCGGCCACGCCGGTGGTCTCGATGACCACGCGTTCGAAGTCCAGGGTGCCGGCTTTTTTCTGTTTGACCAGATCGGCGAGGGTCTCGCGCAAGTCCTCGCGGATGGTGCAGCAGACGCAGCCGTTGCTCATCTGGACGATGTGCTCTTCGGTGTCGGCGACGAGGATCTCGTTGTCGATGTTTTCTTCACCGAATTCGTTTTCGATGACGGCGATTTTCTGGCCATGTGCTTCGGTGAGCAGGCGCTTGAGCAGCGTGGTCTTGCCGCTGCCGAGAAAACCGGTGAGGATGGTGACAGGAATCAGGCTCATGGGGTGAGTGTAGCCCCGTCAGAGGCCGCTGCCTGCCCCGTTGGCTGAGGAACTGTCGCAGGCATGGGGTATTCTTGCAGCTCATTCACAAAGACACCCCTGCCGTGTCCGACTCTGCTCCCAGTCGATCTCCCAAGACCGACACCCCCCGCGAGCGCTCACCCGAGCGCGCCAGCGACAGATCCCCTGACCGCGCACGCCATGGGTCTTCGCGCCGTGATCGCGACCCACGCAGCCTGTTCGTCCGTCTGGTCGAGTTCCTTTCGCCAGGGCCCGACTCCACCGCTGAGCTGATCCAGACGCTGGCCGACGCCGAGCACCGCGAACTGATCGAACCCGAATCCAGGGTGATGCTGGAAGGCGTGATCCGCATGGCCGGCATGACCGCGGGCGATGTGATGGTCGCCGTGCGCCGCATGGACATGCTGGACATCGACGCGCCCTACGACGAACTGCTCGCCACCGTGATCGACACCGGTCACTCGCGCTTCCCCGTGTTCGAGGGCAGCCGCGACAACATCATCGGCATCTTGCTGGCCAAGGACCTGCTGAAGCTGCAGCGCTCGCCCGAGCTCAACCTGCGCACTCTGCTGCGCGCGCCGTTCTTCGTGCCCGAGTCGAAAGGACTCAACGAGCTGCTGCGCGAGTTCCGCGCGCACCGCAGCCACCTGGCCATCGCCATCGACGAGTTCGGCAAAACGGCCGGCCTCATCACCATCGAGGATGTGCTGGAGGAGATCGTTGGCGAAATCGAGGACGAGTTCGATGACGACGACGGGCAGTCCAGCATCTTCACCCTCGCGGACGGCAGCCAGCGCGTGGCGGGCGACACCTCCATCGCGGATGTGAACCAGGCCTTCGAGGTGCAACTGCCCGAGGAAGATTTCGACACCATCGGTGGCCTGGTGGCCCACGAGCTTGGCCGCGTGCCGCGCCGCGGTGAAGCCCTGGAGCTGGGTGGTTTGCGCTTCGCCGTGATGCTGGCACGCGGCGGGTCGGTGCGCTGGTTCAAGGTGACGCCGGCACGCCATGCGGCCGATGGCACCGAGCACGGATGACGTTGGCATGAGCTTCTTCTCGGGCCTCAGGCCCCGTGGCGCGGACCTCGGTGCGATCTTGGCCGGAGCCGTCCACGCGCTGGCCTTGTCGCCTTGGGCCTCCGGCGCGCACGCGATGTGGCCAGCCTTGATGCAGACGCTGTCTGTCTGGTCGCTGCTTCGGATGCTGTTGCGGGCGGCGTCGCCAGGGTTGGGTGCGCGCGCCGCTTGGTTGTACGGCACGGCTTGGCTGATCGGCGCCACGGGGTGGATTTACGTCAGCTTGCATCGATTTGGCGGCATGCCGGCGCCGATCGCGGGTGTGGCGGTGCTGGTGCTGAGTGCCGCCTTGTCGGTGTACCTCGCAGCGGCCGCCTGGTGCTGGGTCCGCTGGCGAAGCGGCCTGTGGTGGCGCGACGCCGGCATGTTCGCCGGTCTGTGGCTGCTGGCGGAGTTGGCGCGCGCCCTGATTTTCACCGGCTTCCCTTGGGGCGCCAGCGGCTACGGCCTCATCGACAGCCCCTTGGACCGCTTGGCACCTTGGTTGGGCGTTTACGGCATGGGCGCGGCGTGGGTGCTGTGCGTGGCTGCCCTGGCCTGTGGCGGGCGGCGTTGGGCGGCCCCGGTGCCTTTGGGGGCGCTGGTGCTGGCCATGATCTGGCTGCCGATGCCGCGCTTCACCCAAGAACACGGTCAGCCACTGCGTGTGGCGCTGCTTCAAGGCAACGTGCCGCAAGATGAAAAATTCGCGAGCGAACGCATCGTCGGCATGCTGGTCTGGCACGCGGCGCAACTGCAATCAGCCGATGCTGACCTCGTGGTCGCGCCCGAGACGGCCATCCCGCTGCTGCCGGCGCAGTTGCCCGAGGGCTACTGGGATGCGCTGGTCACGATGTTCGGCGCCGGCTCGGAGCGCGCCGCCCTGATCGGCGTGCCGCTGGGCAGTTTCGATCAGGGCTACAGCAATTCCGTCGTCGGGCTTCAGGCCGGTCAGGCAGCCCCTTACCGCTACGACAAGCATCACCTGGTGCCTTTTGGCGAATTCATCCCGACCGGCTTCCACTGGTTCGTCGCCTTGATGAACATGCCCCTCGGCGATTTCAGCCGCGGACCACTGAACGCGCCGTCCTTCGCTGTGCGGGACCAGCGCGTCGCGCCCAACATCTGCTACGAAGACTTGTTCGGCGAGGAGCTGGCCTCTCGTTTCTTGGACAAGGAGACGGCGCCCACCGTCCTGGCCAACGTGAGCAACCTGGCCTGGTTCGGTGACACCGTCGCCATTTCCCAGCATTTGCAGATCGCGCGGATGCGCTCGCTCGAATTCCAGGTGCCCACCATCCGCGCCACCAACACCGGCGCCACGGTGGTGATCGACGCATGGGGTCGCGTCACCGACCGCATGCCCACTCAGACGCGCGGTGTGCTGACCACCCAGGTGCAAGGCTTCGCCGGGCAGACGCCCTTCGCCCGCTGGGCGGGTCGCCTCGGCCTGTGGCCGTTGGTGGCGGTGGGCGTGTTGCTCGCTTTGGCGGGGGTAGGGCGCCGGCGGCCCTGCGCCGCGCATGCGTCAACGCCGGTCGGCTGAGACCAACGCCTTTCACTAGAATTCATTGTTTGCCGCCTTCGATGCGCGGCGTGTCCGTTCAACCAGGTTTGACCATGCTGACCTTCCAGCAACTGATCCTCCGACTGCAAAGCTACTGGGATGCCCAAGGCTGCGCACTGCTGCAACCGTACGACATGGAGGTCGGTGCGGGCACCAGCCACACGGCCACTTTCCTGCGTGCCCTTGGGCCGGAGCCCTGGAAGGCCGCCTACGTGCAGCCCAGCCGTCGCCCCAAAGATGGCCGGTATGGCGAGAACCCCAACCGCCTGCAGCACTACTACCAGTACCAAGTGGTGCTCAAGCCGGCGCCGGCCAACATCCTGGAGCTGTACCTGGGTTCGTTGGAGGCGCTGGGTTTCGACCTCAAAAAGAACGACATCCGCTTCGTGGAAGACGACTGGGAGAACCCCACGCTGGGTGCCTGGGGCCTGGGCTGGGAGGTGTGGCTCAACGGCATGGAGGTGACGCAGTTCACGTACTTCCAGCAGGTGGGCGGCATCGACTGCAAGCCCATCACCGGCGAAATCACCTACGGCCTGGAGCGCCTCGCGATGTACCTGCAGGGTGTGGAGAGCGTGTACGACCTGGTCTATTCGAAGGATCCAGCTGGCAACGTTGTGAAGTATGGCGACGTGTTCCACCAAAACGAGGTCGAGCAGTCCACCTACAACTTCGAGCACAGCAACGTCGAATTCCTCCTCGGTGCCTTCTCAAACTACGAGACGCAGGCCAAGTACCTGATGGAACAGCAACTGGCACTGCCTGCCTATGAGCAGGTGCTCAAGGCCGCGCACACATTCAACCTGCTGGACGCCCGAGGCGCCATCTCCGTGACGGAGCGGGCCGCCTACATCGGCCGCATCCGCAATTTGGCGCGCAGCGTGGCCGCCGCCTACCTCGACAGCCGCGCCCGCCTCGGCTTCCCCATGGCACCGAAGGCCTGGGCCGACGAAGTCATTGAACAACTGAACAACAAGAAGGCGGCCTGAAGCATGTCCACGTCCCGCATCGCCAACCTGCTGGTTGAACTGTTCGTTGAAGAGCTGCCCCCGAAGGCGCTGAAGAAGCTGGGAGAGGCGTTCGCCAACGTGTTGGCCGACAGCCTGAAGGCCCAGGGCTTGGCTGCCGCAGATGCCAGCATCACGCCGTTTGCCTCGCCGCGCCGGCTTGCTGTGCACGTGGGTGCCGTGGCCGACAAAGCTGCCGACCAGCCCGTGCAGCACAAGCTGATGCCTGTGAGCGTTGGCCTGAATTCTGAAGGCCAAGCCACGCCTGCGCTGCTCAAGAAGCTTGGCGCCTTGGGCCTGGGCGCCGAGGCAGTGGCATTGCTCAAGAAGCAGCCAGACGGCAAGGCCGACGCCTTGTTCATTGACACCGTCAAGCCCGGTGCCACCTTGGCCGACGGCCTGCAGAAGGCTCTTGAGGAAGCGTTGGCCAAGTTGCCCATTCCCAAGGTCATGACGTACCAGCTGCAGGAGGGTGAGGGCGAAGGTTTCCAGCCCGGCTGGACCAGCGTGAACTTCGTGCGCCCTGCCCACGGCTTGGTGGCGCTGCATGGTGAGCAGGTCGTGCCGGTGGCGGCCCTGGGCTTGAAGGCCGGCCGGAACACACAAGGGCACCGTTTCGAGGCCAAGGTCTCGCCGGTGGTGCTGCGCGACGCCGACAGCTACGCCGCGCAGCTCCGCGAAGAGGGCGCGGTGATCGCGAGCTTCACCGAGCGCCGCGCAGACATCGTCGCTCAGCTTGCCGCCGCTGCCGGCCGGGCCGGGCAGCACCTCAGGCCCATCGAGGACGATGCCTTGCTGGACGAGGTGTGCGCGTTGGTGGAGCGCCCCAATGTGCTGATCGGTCGCTTCGAGGAAGCCTTCCTGGCCGTGCCACAGGAGTGCCTGATCCTGACCATGAAGGCCAACCAGAAGTATTTCCCGCTGCTCGATGCCGACGGCAAGCTGACCCACCAGTTCCTGGTGGTCAGCAACATTTCGCCGGCCGATCCCAGCGCCATCATCGGCGGCAACGAGCGCGTGGTGCGGCCGCGCCTGGCCGATGCCAAGTTCTTCTTCGACCAGGACCGCAAGAAAACCCTGGCCTCGCGCGTGCCGGGCCTGGCCAAGGTGGTCTACCACAACAAGCTGGGCACCCAGGGCGAGCGTTCCGAGCGCGTGCGTGCCATTGTCCACGCCATCGTGCAGCAACTGAGCTTGCACACTGTGCCGTTCACGGTCGACGACAAGGACCACTTCGAGGTGCTAGACAGCAAGGCGCAGGAAGCCGCGCTGCTGGCCAAGACCGACTTGCTGACCGACATGGTGGGCGAGTTCCCTGAGTTGCAAGGCATCATGGGCGGCTATTACGCCCGCCACGAAGGCCTGCGCGACGGCGTGGCGATTGCCATCGAAGACCACTACAAGCCGCGTTTCGCGGGCGACGCACTGCCCCGCAACCACACCGGCACCGTCGTGGCCCTGGCCGACAAGCTGGAAACCCTGGTCGGCATGTTCGGTATCGGGCAGTTGCCCACGGGCGACCGCGACCCCTTCGCGTTGCGCCGCCATGCCTTGGGCGTGATCCGCATCCTCATCGAGAAGAACCTGCCGCTCTCCCTGGCGGAATTGTTCGACGCCGCAGCCGTGCCCTTTGGCGACCTCATCGAGCGCCCCACCGAAGCGCTGCTGAGCTTCTTCGGCGACCGGCTGGCCGTGTCGCTGCGTGAGCAGGGTTACAGCGCACAAGAAGTCGATGCCGTGCTGGCCCTGCGTCCGCCGCGCCTGGGCGACATCCCTCGGCGTCTGGCCGCGGTGCGTGCTTTTGCAGCCTTGCCAGAGGCCGAAGCACTGGCGGCTGCCAACAAGCGCGTGAGCAACATCCTCAAGAAAGCGGAGACCGAGGTCGAGGCCGAGGTGGATGCCAGCCTCTTCCAAGAGGCCGCCGAAGGCGCGCTGTACCAAGCTTTGCAAGCGGTCGTGCCAAAAGCACAGGCGGCCTTCGAGCAGGGCGACTACACTGGCTCGCTACAGGCGCTGGCCGTGCTGCGGGCCCCGGTGGATGCGTTCTTCGATGGCGTCATGGTGAATGCCGATGACGCCGCGCTGAAGGCCAACCGCCTTGGTTTGCTGGCGACGCTCCACGCGGCGATGAACCGCGTGGCCGACATCTCCCGACTGGCAGCCTGAGGTGTTCTCCCGACCCCACCACCCCGGAGAGGCGATGAAGCTCGTCATCCTCGACCGCGACGGCACCATCAACCACGAACGCGAGGACTACATCAAGTCCAGCGAAGAGTGGGTGCCGCTGCCCGGGGCGCTGGAGGCCATCGCGCGGCTCAACCACGCTGGCTGGCACGTGGTCGTGGCGACCAACCAGTCGGGCATTGGCCGCGGCCTGTTCGACATGGTGGCGCTCAATGCCATGCATGCCAAGATGAACCAGCTGCTGTCCCGCGTGGGTGGGCGCATCGAGGCGGTGTTTTTCTGCCCGCACACCCCGGAGGACAACTGCACTTGCCGCAAGCCGTTGCCTGGGTTGTTCCAGATGATTGGGCAGCGTTTCGGCTGCAGCCTGGAGGGCGTGCCCATGGTCGGCGATCTGCCGCGTGATGTGCTGGCGGCGCAGTCGGTGGGCTGTGAGCCCCACCTGGTGCGCACCGGCCAGGCGGCCACGATGACCGAAGCCGAGCTGCTGGATTTGCGCCAGCGCGTGCCCGACCTCACCATCCACCCCGATTTGTCGGCATTTGCCGATTTCATCGTGCTGCGGGAGCGGCGCAGCCACGGCGAGGACGAACCCGTCGCCACCCACATGGGAGAGCTGGGTTGAAGCCTCTGCCCGCCGATCAGCTGAGCCTGTGGCTCGATGAGGGGCAGACTTCGCCGGCTTCCCGCGAAGTGGATGCCGATGTTCAGCTGCGTGACGCTGGCGGGGCCGTGTCCTCGGCCGTCACGCTTGCGGCGGCTCAGCTTGCCGAGTCCCGCACCGCGGTGCCCGAGGCCGCCTTGCTGGGCAGCATGCCGGTTTTCCGTCACCCGCGCACCGAGCGCGAAATCCGCCTGGGCAAGGCCTTGGTGGGATACGAGTGCAAGCGCGTGCGTCGGCGCAGCATCGGTATGGTGGTCAGCGACGAAGGCTTGTCGGTGCGCGCGCCGTCGTGGGTGTCCTGGGCGGACATCGAGGTCGCCCTGCGCGCCAAGGAGCGCTGGATCTGCGCCAAGCTGCTCGACCAGCGCGAACGTGCGCGCAAAAGGGTCTCTGCCCAAATCGACTGGCGTGCGGGTTGCCAGTTCCCTTACCTCGGCGAGACGGTCACCGTGGTGCTCGACCCCACCGTGTCGGGCGCCCGTTTTCAGCCGGCCTCCCTGGACGCTGCGCCCTGCCGCCACACCCTGCGCCTGGGGCTGCCGCATCAGGCCGAGCCCGACCAGATCCGCGATGCCGTTCAGGCTTGGATGCAGCGTCAGGCTCGTGAACTGTTCGCCCAACGCGTGCAGCACTTCGCGGTGCAACTCGGGGTCCACGTCACGCGCATTGCGTTGTCATCGGCCCGCACCCGCTGGGGCAGCGCCAGTGCGGATGGTTCCATCCGCCTGCATTGGCGGCTCATGCACTTCAGCCACAGCGTCATTGACTACGTCGTGGCGCACGAATTGGCGCACCTGCGCGAGATGAACCACAGCCCTCGCTTCTGGGATGTGGTGCGCTCGGTCATGCCCGAGTTCGACGCCGCCCGCGACCAGCTTCGCCGCGTCGTCATTCCCGACTGAAGCGCCAGACGCCTTCGGCGTCCATCTCTCGCGTCAGCTCGCCTTGGTGCCACAGGTGGTTCAGGTGCGCGATGGCCTCGCCCATGGCGAAAGTCGTCTGGTGCAGATCGAGCTGGCGCTTGAACAACACGGGCAGCATCTCAGCGGCCGATGAGGGCTTGAGCGCACAAGCGGCCAGCACCTCGCCCAGGCGCTCGGCGTGGTGGCTGTGCAATTGCTGGATGCGTGTGTGGATGCCGGTGAAGGGCAGGCCATGCGAGGGCAGGGCGAGCGTGTCGTCGGGCAGCACGCGCATGCGGTCCAGCGAGGCGAGGAACAGGCCCAGCGCGTCGGCTTCGGGTTCGGTGTCCTGCACGCTGACGTTGGTAGAGATCTTGGGCAGGAGCATGTCACCCGACACCAGCAGCCCATCGCGCTCGTTGAACAAGGCGATGTGCTCGGGGCTGTGGCCGTACCCTGCCATGCACCGCCAGTTGCGCTCGCCGATGCGCACCTCCATGCCGTCCATCAAGCGGCGGTAGGCGCGGGGCATCTCCGGAACGAGCGAGGAAAAATAGCCCGTGCGGGCGCGGATTTTGGCCACGTCGTCGGGTTGCCGCAGGCCATGGCTCATGAAAAAAACCGCGGCCCTCTCGCCGCCGAAGCCCGTGGTGGTCTGGCAGGCCAGCAGCGCAGCGGCATGGTCTGTCGCGCTCATCCACAGCCGCGCTGCCTCCCCCGGCGCGCTGAAATGGTCGATCAGCCACTGTGCATTGCCGATGTGGTCCGGGTGCATGTGCGTGACCAGCATGCGCGACAGCGGTCGCCCGGCCAGCGGTCCGGCGAACAGCGCCTGCCATGCCGCGCGGATGGCTTCCGTGGCCACGCCGGCGTCCACGATGGTCCAACTTGGCTGAGTGCCGGTGGCATCGTGGTCGTCGAGCACCCACAGATTGATGTGGTTCAGTGCGAACGGCATGGGCATGCGCACCCAATGCAGGCCGCGACGCAGGTCCAGGCGCTCGCCGATGGCAGGCGTCGCCTCGCCCCAGGGGTAGGTGATCGCGGGCAACGAAGCCTCGACGGTGGGTGCGAACTGGGTCATGCGCCCCATTGTGCCTGCGGGATGAATCTGCGGCTGAGGCCTCAGCCTTGTCTACACTGCAGGGCATGACGACGTTATCCCACCTCTTCGACAGCAACCGCGCCTGGGCGCGGGACGTCGAACAACGCACTCCCGGCTTTTTCACCCGCCTCCAAAAGCAGCAAACGCCCGAGTACCTCTGGATCGGTTGCAGCGACAGCCGCGTGCCGGCCAACGAAATCTGCGGCGTGCTGCCGGGTGAGATGTTCGTGCACCGCAATGTGGCCAACGTGGTGGTTCACACCGACCTGAACTGCCTGTCGGTGATGGAGTTCGCCATTGACTCGCTCAAGGTCAAGCACATCATGGTGGTGGGGCATTACGGCTGCAGCGGGGTGCACGCCGCGATGAACGACGTGCGCATTGGCCTGGCTGACAACTGGTTGCGCCATGTCAAGGATGTGCGGAATCAGCACCGAGACTGGCTTCACACACTGCCAGACGGGACGGTCCGCCACGATGCTTTGTGCGAGCTCAATGTGCTTGTTCAGTGCGGCCATGTGTGTGAGACCACGGTGGTGCACGATGCTTGGGCGCGCGGCCAGGAGGTTGTCATCCATGGCTGGGTGTACGGCCTCAACAATGGCCTGATCAAGGATTTGAAGATGTCGGTGTCGTCATCGCAGCAGGTGCAAATCGTTTTCGAGCAGGCGCTGAGCGAGTTGAAGCAGCGCTACGCACACCTCGTTCAGACCAACTTCGGGCCCAAGCCATGACGATGTTCCCTCAGCAACTCACCGACCCCCGGGTGTTCGACATCGCCCGCGCTTTGCTCGACGGCTTTGATCGCCACTACAAGATCTTCTCGGAGACCAGCGCGGATGCCAAAAAGCGCTTCGAGAAGGCGGACTGGCATGGCCAGCAGCTGGCCCAACGCGTGCGCATCGAGTTCTACGACCTGCGCGTGGAAGAAGCCGTGGAGCGGCTGGAGCAGGATTACAGCGCCAGCAGCCTGCCCATGGAGGTCTGGCACCAGATCAAGCTGTTCTACATCGGCTTGCTCACTGGCCACAAGCAGCCAGAGCTGGCCGAGACCTTTTTCAACTCGGTCACCATCAAGATCCTGCACCGCAAGTACTACCGCAACGATTTCATCTTCGTGCGCCCGGCGGTCTCTACCGAGTACATCGACGACGAAGACGAGGCCACCGGCGCCACCTTCCGCGCCTACTACCCTGTGCGCGAGAACCTGCGCGAGATGCTCAAGACGGTGGTGCAAGGCTACGAGCTGAAGCAGCCTTTCGACGATCTGGACCGCGACATTGGCTTCGTGTACGAGGCTTTGCTGGAGCAGGTCGGCAACGTGCGCCTGCGCACCAATTTCCAGATCCAGGTGCTGTCCTCGCTGTTCTTTCGCAACAAGGGCGCGTACATCGTCGGCAAGGTGATCAACGGCTTCCGCAGCTTGCCGTTCGCCATCCCCATCCTGCACAACTCCAAGAACCGGCTTTACATCGACGCGGCGCTGTTCGGTGAGGACGACCTGCTCGCCTTGTTCAGCTTCGCGCGTGCCTACTTCATGGTCGACATGCGCGTGCCCTCTGCTTACGTGCAGTTCCTGCGCACGCTGATGCCGCGCAAGCCGCGGGGCGAAATCTACAGCGCCATCGGCCTGCAAAAGCACGGCAAGAACCTGTTCTACCGCGACTTCCTCTTCCACCTTCGCCACTCCAGCGACAAATTCCGCATCGCGCCGGGCATCAAGGGCATGGTCATGCTGGTGTTCGACCTGCCCTCGTACCCCTTCGTGTTCAAGGTCATCAAAGACTACTTCCCGCCGCAGAAGGAAACCACGCGCGAGGGCATCATGGGCAAGTACCAGCTCGTGAAGCAGCACGACCGCGTGGGGCGCATGGCGGATTCGCTCGAATTCACCAATGTGGCCTTCCCTCGTCATCGCTTTGATGAGGAGCTGATCGCCGAGCTCAAGAAGTTCGCGCCCAGCGTGATGGAGGAGGACGACGAGGACCCCAGCGTGCTGATCCTCAAGCACCTCTACATCGAGCGCCGCATGGTGCCGCTGAACATCTACATCCAGGAGGCGCAAGGTGAGTCGCTGGAGCATGCCGTCATCGAATACGGCAACGCCCTCAAGGACTTGGTGGCCGCCAACATCTTCCCTGGAGACATGCTGTGGAAGAACTTCGGCGTGACGCGCAACGGCAAGGTCGTGTTCTACGACTACGACGAAATCGAATACATCACCGACTGCAACTTCCGCAAGGTACCCGAGCCGCGCAACGAGGAAGAGGAGATGTCAGGGGAGATCTGGTACACCGTGGGCAAGCACGACGTCTTCCCGGAGACTTTCGGGCCCTTCCTGCTCGGTGACCCGCGCGTGCGCTCCATTTTCATGCAACACCACGGCGACCTGCTGGACCCCGAGTATTGGCAGCAGCACAAAGAGCGAATCAAGGCAGGCTATGTGCACGACGTCTTCCCCTACGACCGGGGGCGCCGTTTCGTGCACAAGATCCAGGCGGCCACGCTGCAGGCTTCGTCGGACGACACCCCTGTGGAGGAGCCTGTGGACCTCCAGCCGCTGGGCCCCGCGGTTCACGACCAAGGCGTGTTGTCTGGCTTCAGCACGGGCTCGGCGAGCAGCGGAGACTGACCCCCGCTGAATTCACCAGAATTGGTACCAGGGCTTTTTGGCAGGTACCGCGCCGTTGGTGGCCGCGGCGCCATCCAGGAAGCGACTGTTGGGGAAGCTCTGCTTCAGGATGCGCAGCGTGTCGTCTCGCAGGGGCTCCAGACCGAGCTTGTCGTAGCTCTGCGCCAGGATGTACAGACCCTCTTCGATGGCGGGGGATTGGCGATACTCCGTCACGGCTGCTTGAGCCCGGTTGGCTGCGGCCACGTAGGCACCGCGCCGCAGGTAGTAGCGTGCCACGTGCACCTCGCCGGCAGCCAGCGAGTTGACGATGTGGTTCATGCGCAAGCGCGAGTCTTCGGCGTATTTTGAGGTGGGGAAGCGGTCCACCACCTGCTTGAAAGATTCGTAGGCATCGCGAGAAGCCTGCTGGTCACGCTCGGAGAGGTCCTGGTTGGCCACCCGGCCGAAGAGGCCCAGGTTCTCGTTGAAGTTGATGAGGCCTTGCAGGTAGTAGACGTAGTCCATGGCCGGGCTCGTCGGGTGCAGGCGGATGAAGCGGTCTAGCTTGGCCAAGGCCTGAGCCTTGTCGCCCGTGCGGAAATAGGCATACGCCAGGTCGATCTGGGCTTGCTGGGACAGCAGGGTGCCGGACGCCCGGGCCTCGACCTTCTCGAGCTTCTTCTGCGCTGTCTCATAGTTGCCTTCGGCCGCGTCGTCCTTGGCATCTGCGTACAATTTGTCCGGCGGAATATTGGCGAATTCGTCCTTGGGCGTGGAGCCGCACGCCGCCAGCGCGACGCTCAGGAACAGGGCCAGCCAGCCGGCGTGCGTGCCAAGCCGCGAGCCGCGGAAAGTGGTCTTCACAAATTTCACCTTGGGTGGGGGCGGTCAAGCTGCGGAGGGTTCCGCACGCCATGCCGCCTGCAGCGTCAGAGCCCACAGTATAGAAGCGAGATCGCCCAATTCGATGCCCTCCCGAAAGCCCGCCAGATCCCAGCGCGCCTCCGCTGCACCCGCCCCGGATACCAAGAGTTTTGACGCGCCCCCGGCGGGTGCGCTCCCGGCCAGCCTCGAAGACGTGGCGGAGGAATTCGGCGACGACCTGGCTGACGACATCGCTGGCGCGAGTCTGACCGCCGCTGCAGCCACTGCAGACGGCGCAGCGACCGGGGGGCGCACCGAGGCGCTCATCGTGCCCGCTGCCGCGCATGGGCAGCGATTGGATGTTTTTCTGGGGGCGCAGATCACGGCGTTTTCGCGCAACCACCTCAAATCCCTGATCGAGGACGGCTGCGTGTCCGTGAACGGTCAGCCCATCACCGCGCCGTCGCGCAAGGTGGCCCAGGGCCAGCGCCTGGTGGTGCGCTTGCGGCCGACCGCGCAAAGCCTGGCTTTCGTCGCCGAGCCCATGGACCTTGCAGTGGTGTTCGAAGACGCTCACTTGCTGGTGGTCAACAAGCCAGCGGGCCTGGTCGTTCACCCTGCGGCTGGCAACTGGCAAGGCACGTTGATGAACGGCCTGTTGGCCCACCACGCGGGTGCGGCGGACTTGCCGCGCGCCGGCATCGTACACCGCCTGGACAAGGACACCAGCGGCTTGATGGTGGTCGGCAAGACGCTCGAGGCCGTCACGGCGCTCAGCCGTGCCATCGCCGCGCGGGAGGTCAGCCGCCAGTATCTGGCACTCGCGCACGGCGCCGTGGACGAGGCCTTCTCGGTGATGTCGTCCATCGGGCGTGATCCCGTGACGCGGGTGAAGATGGCCGTGGTGCCGGCGGGCAAGGCGGCCCGCACCGATGTGCAACGGCTGGTGTGCGGGACGTGGCAGGACCCCGCAAGCGGCCTCCCGACGCGAACCTACAGCGGGGTGCTTTGCACGTTGCATACAGGCCGCACGCACCAGATACGTGTGCACCTGAGCAGCCGCAAGCACCCGCTCGTGGCCGACGTACTTTACGGTGGCGTGCCTGCCTTGGGCATGGGTCGCCAGGCGCTGCACGCCGCGAAGTTGTCTTTCAAACACCCGATCACGGGCGAGGCGTTGGCGTTCGAAGCGCCGCTGCCAGATGACATGGCGCAGGCTTGGTCGGCCCTGGCGTCGGCGGCCACCCACGGTGCGTAATCTGGTGTATATTCGGATCGTGATTTGGCTCAGAGCCCCGGGTGTGAAACCGTGCCCCATCGGCCAGCCGTGAAAAAGACAGCGCAAAGCGCCGTCTGCATGTCGCCTCCCCCGTGGGGCCCTCCACACAGTCCAGTTTGAACGCCCGTTGGCTGCCCCGCGGCTGAGCACAACGTCGGTGCGCCTGCACAGCCTGTCGCTGTGTCGCGCTGTGATTTTGCCGACCGGTGCCGCCGCCCCGCTCACGATCGACGCGATGGAAGTTGTCCAACCCCAGGATGCCGAGCGCATCCTCGAAGCCGCCTTGCTGTGCGCGCCTCACCCCATGCCGGTGCGAGAGATGCGTGCGCTTTTCGACGACACCGTCTCTGCCGACACGGTGCGCGGCATGCTGGCGCGCATCCAGGCGCAGTGGCAAGACAAAGGCGTCATGCTGTGCGAGGTGGCCTCGGGGTGGCGATTTCAGACCCGTGCAGACGTGCAGGTCCACCTGGATCGGCTGCATCCGGAGAAGCCGCCCAGGTACTCCCGCGCCACCATGGAGACACTGGCCATCATCGCCTACAAGCAGCCCGTGACTCGTGGAGACATCGAAGACATCCGCGGCGTGACCGTGAGCTCGAACATCATCAAGCAACTCGAGGACCGTGGTTGGGTCGAGGTGATCGGTCACCGCGATGCGCCGGGACGACCGGCTTTGTTTGCCACGACGAGGCAGTTTCTCGATGACCTCGGGCTGGCTTCGCTGTCCCAATTGCCCACGCTGGAGGGCTTGCCCGTGGGGCAGGCCCTGCTGCCAGGGCTCGAGGACGGGTTCCCAGCCGATGCGCTTGCGGGGCCTGATGCTCCCGACGCCGTCCACGACATCGCCAATGACCCAGGTGTCGACCTGGCCCGACACGCTCCGGACCCGGCACCCGGCTCAGCACCAGATTCCGCACCACACGCCCCATGACCACCGACTCCGCGCCCATGCAAGACCCCCAGGACACCCAGCCCTCCATCGAGGCCGCCACCGATGCCCCCGCGAAGCCCAAGCGCACCCGGCGCCCCAAGGCTGCGGACGCGAGCGAAGCGACAGGCAGCCCAGCGCCAGCCGTGGACAGCGCCGCTTCGGCTGTCGAGGCTGGGCCGTTGGAGGACGTGAAGGCGCCCGCCGCGGCAAAGCGTGCGCCGCGCCGGCGCAAGGTGGTGGAGGATGCCGTGGCAGTGGATGCGCCCGAAGTGGTCGACGCCGCGGCTCCTGAGCCGGTTGTGGCGGCACCTGCCATCGAAGGGGATGCCCCTGTTGCCGTGGCCGCGAAGCGCGCGACGCGCCGCAAGCCGATTGCCGCAGTCCAGACCGAGGCAGTGGCGTCCGAGGTGACGGCGCACGCCGACGTGTCGGCCCAGACGGCGTCTTCGGAAGTGCCCGAGCGGGCAGCGGACGGTGCCGTGCAGGCTGTTGCCGGCGAAGGCGCAGCGGGCGCCCCGGCGCAGGGCGACGATCCCACCGAGTTCCGCGGCGCCCGCCGTGCTGCGATGGCACAGCAGCAGGCCGCCGAGGTTTTCGCCGAGTTGCTGTCCGGTGACTTCGACAAGACCCACGAAGAGGAATCCGAAGAAGCAGCCAACGCCGAGCCCTCTGGCCCTTACAAGCGGGTGCTGCGGCCTGAGCCAGACGCGCCCAAGCTTCAGAAGGTGCTGGCCCAAGCCGGCGTGGGCTCGCGCCGCGACATCGAGCAGATGATCGAAGACGGTCGCATCGAAGTGAACGACCAGGTCGCGCACATCGGTCAGCGCATTTCGCACGGGGACCGCGTGAAGGTGGCCGGCAAGCCCATTCGGGTTCGCATCGCGCCGCCCGCCGCCCGCATCCTGGCGTATCACAAGCCTGTGGGTGAGGTGGTCACGCACGATGACCCGCAAGGCCGGCCCACGGTGTTCCGGCGTCTGCCGCGCCTGCAAAACGGCAAGTGGATGTCAGTGGGTCGGCTGGACCTGAACACGGAAGGCTTGTTGCTCTTCACCAATTCCGGCGAACTGGCCAACCAGCTGATGCACCCCCGCTTCGGCGTGGAGCGCGAGTACGCTGTGCGCGTGCTGGGTACCCTGGACGATGCCTCGCGCGAGCGCTTGCTGAGCGGGGTCGAAATCGAGGGGCAAGCGGCGGCTTTCGTGTCCATCAGCAACGGCTTGGGCGAGGGTGTGAACCAGTGGTACCGCGTCGTCATCACCGAGGGCCGCAACCGCGAGGTGCGCAAGCTGTTCGACGCCGTTGGCTTGACGGTCAACCGCCTCATCCGTGTGCGCTACGGCGCCATCGTGTTGCCGCGTGGCCTGCGACGCGGCGTGTGGGCGGAATTGGGTGAATCGGATGTCCGTGCGGTGAAGTCACTGGCCGGCATGGACCGTCAGGACACCGAGCAGCCGGGCCGTGGCAAAGGCGGCAAACCGCAGCGCGGGCAGCAGGCCGAGGGGCAACGCGGCGGCCAGCAAGGTGGACAGCAGGGCGGTCAGCGCCAAGGGCAGGGCGCCAACGGGCAGCAGCGCGGTCAGCAAGGCCAGCGTGGGCAGGGCCAGCAAGGGCGAGATGGCCGTGACGGTCGTGACGGTCGTGATGGTCGCGGCAACCAGGGTGGCCGCTCGCAACAGGGCGGTCCCTTCGGCCAGGGTGGTCAGCGCGGCGGCCAAGGCCCACGTGGTCAAGGCCAACAGGGCCACCACGAGCGCTCCCAGATGTCGGGCCAGGCGACCCAGGGAGCCCGTGACGCGGACGACGATTTCGATCACATCGGGCCCATCCCCAACCCGCTGGAGCAGACCTTCGACAAGCGCTTCGTCAAAGGCTCGAAGCGCATCACGTCCGGTTTCGGTCGCCCCGATCAGGACCGCAGCCGAGACGGCGGCGGCAAGAACAAGGGCCCCAAGCAGCCCGACCCTTTGCAGACCGCGGTGGGCTACATCGGCGCAGACGCCTACTTTGGCGGCGGTCGCTCGGGTGGCAACCGCCGTGGCGGTGGTGGCGGGGGTGGCCGCGGTCGGCGCTGACCGGCTGCGTGCTGCCACATTCGAACGATACAATCCCAGGTTTTGTCCTTTTCGCTGATTCAGGAGATACCCACATGGCCATCGAACGCACCCTCTCGATCATCAAGCCCGACGCCGTTGCCAAGAACGTCATCGGCCAAATCGTTGCCCGCTTTGAAGGCGCCGGCCTGAGGGTCGCCGCTGCCAAGCTGGTGCAACTGTCGCGCGCTGAAGCCGAGCAGTTCTACGCTGTGCACGCAGCCCGTCCTTTCTTCAAGGACCTGGTGGACTTCATGATCTCCGGCCCCGTGTTCGTGCAAGTGCTGGAAGGCGAAGGCGCCATCCTGAAGAACCGTGACCTGATGGGCGCAACCGACCCGAAGAAGGCCGCTCCTGGCACCATCCGCGCTGACTTCGCCGAGTCGATCGATGCCAACGCCGTGCACGGCTCTGACGCCCCCGAGACCGCCGCCGTCGAAATCGCCTTCTTCTTCCCCGGCCTGAACGTTTACAGCCGCTGATCGGCTGTTGCCCGCTGCCTGCTGTCGTCCGGCTTGAAATTCCATGAGCGCTGTTGTCAATCTGCTGGATTTCGACCTCGACGGCCTGGCTGCGTACTGCGAGCAACTGGGTGAAAAGCGCTTCCGCGCCACCCAGTTGTTCCGCTGGATCCATCAAAAAGGCGCGTCTGATTTCGATCAGATGACCGACCTGGCCAAGTCCTTGCGCAGCAAGCTGCAGGGCGCGGCCCGCATCGAGCCGCTGAGCGTCATCAGCGAGCACGTCTCCTCCGACGGCACCATCAAGTGGCTGTTCGACGTCGGACAGGGCAATGCCGTCGAGACCGTTTTCATCCCCGAAGACGACCGTGGCACGCTGTGCGTGTCTTCGCAAGCCGGCTGTGCGGTGGGATGCCGTTTCTGCTCCACCGGTCACCAAGGCTTCAGTCGCAACCTCAGCACGGGTGAGATCACCGCGCAGCTCTGGCATGCCGAGCATGCGCTGCGCAAGCGCCTGAACACGTCCGAGCGCGTCATCAGCAACGTGGTCATGATGGGCATGGGCGAGCCGCTTCAGAATTACAGCGCCCTGGTGCCTGCTTTGCGCACCATGCTCGACGACCACGGCTACGGCCTGTCTCGCCGTCGCGTCACAGTGTCGACCTCGGGCGTCGTGCCCATGATCGAGCGCCTTCAGCAGGATTGCCCCGTGGCGTTGGCCGTGTCGCTGCACGCGCCCAACGATCCGCTGCGCGATCAGCTCGTGCCGCTGAACCGCAAATATCCCATCGATGAGTTGCTGAGCGCCTGCCAGACCTACCTGCGGGCAGCGCCGCGCGACTTCATCACCTTCGAATACTGCATGCTCGATGGTGTGAACGACACCGACGAGCACGCCCGCCAGTTGATCGCTCTGGTACGCAACCGCATCCACTGCAAGTTCAACCTGATCCCGTTCAACCCCTTTCCGGCCTCGGGCTTGCACCGCTCGCAGAACGAGCGAGTGCAGGCCTTCGCGCGCATCCTGGCCGATGCCGGCATCGTCACAACCGTTCGGAAAACGCGAGGCGATGACATCGATGCGGCCTGCGGGCAGCTTGCTGGCGAGGTCCAGGACCGCACCCGTGCCGACGAGCGCATGTTGCGCCAGCCCATCGTCATTCACGCGGTGGCCGGCCCCAAGGCGCACGGTCAGTGAGCGCGTGGCGGCAATGGTGCGCCAGCCCCTACACTCTGTGCCCGAACCAGGAGATAGCCGCATGAGGATGCAACCTGTGAGCAGTCCGGCAAACCGCCACCGCCCCTTGAGGTGGTCGCTTCGCCGCGCCGCCGCATCGCTGGGCGTGGTGGTGGCTCTGGCCGGGTGTGCCGGCGGGTTGCCCTCGCAGCAACGCGTGAGGTCTGGCGATCCGACCGATGTCCGCAGTGACATCGTCACGGCATCGGACGAGGGCGAGGCGCGTCGCAGGGCGCGCATCCGCATGGAGCTGGCCGCCACGTATTACGCCCAGGGCCAGTACAACACCGCGCTGGATGAATTGAAGCAGGCGGTGGCCATCGACCCCAGCCTGCCGGCCGCCCACGAGATGCGGGGTCTGATCTACGACGCCATCAACGACACCGACCGGGCCGATGCCAGCTTCCGCCAGGCGCTGGCACTGGAGCCCGGCAACGTGAGCGCCCTGCACAACCACGCTTGGTCCTTGTGCCGGCGCGGGCGGTACGCCGAGGCGGACGCCTTGTTCGCGCGCGCTGTCGCGCTACCGCCATCGCAGGCCATTCCGGCTTCCAAGACGCACCTGGCGCGGGGCGTTTGCCTGATGCGCGCCGGACTGTACGCCGAGGCGGAGAAGTCGCTGGTCAAATCGTACGAAATCGACCCCTCCAGCCCCGCGACGGGCTACAACCTGGCCGCGGTGTTGATGCGCCGTGGCGAGTTGGAGCGGGCGCGCTTTTACGTGCGCCGCATCAACAACACGCCCGAGCAAGCGACGTCCGAGTCTTTGTGGCTCGCCATCCGCATCGAGCACCGCCTTGGCAATGTGTCTGGGCGCGACGAGCTGGCCGCGCAGTTGCGCCGGCGTTTCACCGGCAGCCGCGAGGCCACCGCACTGGAGTTGGGTCGCTACGATGAGTGAGATGCCGCCGATCCAACTGAACACGCCCGACGCTGGCAACCGGGGTGCGGGTGACATGCTCCGTCTGGCGCGAGAAGCGCAGGGCCTGAGCCTCGAAGCGCTGGCGATGGTCCTCAAGGTGACGCCCGCCAAACTGGCCGCGTTGGAGGAAGGGCGTCTGGACCAGCTGCCCGACGCGAATTTCGCGCGCGCTTTGGCCCAGACGGTGTGCCGCGTTCTCAAGATGGATGCTGCACCCGTGCTGGCTGCTCTGCCTGCTGCGCGCCCTGCACCCCTGGGCAGCGAGAAGCCGCCGTTGAACCAGCCTTTCAAGGAAACGCGCCTGGCATCCCACATGTTCGACCGCGAAGCCGGGTTGGACCTGTCTGCTTTGCTCAGTTTCAAATGGCTGGCACCGCTGGCCCTGCTTTTGGCCGCTGCAGTGGTGTACGTGCTGCCGGAGTCCGTGTCCTTGCCTGAGTGGTTGCAGCGCACGGGCGATGCAAGCGCTGTTGGCGCGGTGCCTGCTGCGTCCTCTGTCGATGCTGGTGCTTCGGAGCCTGAGGCTGGCGTTGGTGTGGCCCTGGGTGAGGCGTCTGTGGCGCAAGCGGCGTCGGAGCCGCTGTTTGGTGCTTCGGGCGCCCTGGGCATCCCGGACATCGCATCTGCGGCGGAGCCTCAAGCCCCCGCGTCGGCGGTCACCTTGCCACTGCAGCCCGCACCGTCGCCTGCACCGGTCCAGGCGGGCGCAGTCGCGCCAGCAGCGGCCCCGTCCGATTCCGCCGCATCCTCCGCCGACCCGGGTTCCGGTGCGTTCGTTCTGCGCGCCTCTGAAGACGCGTGGATGGAGGTGGTGGACGCCACGGGCACGAAGCGTCTGTCCCGCTTGGTCAAGGCTGGCGAAACCTTGTCCATGGGTGGCGTGCCGCCGTGGCGCGTTCGCATTGGCAACGTCAGTGGCGTGCAAGTCACGCTGCGCGGCCAACCGGTCGATCTGACGCCTTTCAACCGCAACAACATCGCACGCCTGGAGCTGAAATGACGCTGGCGAATTGCACCCTCATCCCACCGGCCAACCCGGCGCCGCGCCGCTCGCGCCAGGCCCGCGTGGTCTGGGGTTCGCGCGTCGTGACCATCGGTGGCGACGCGCCGGTGCGCGTGCAGTCCATGACCAACACCGACACGGTGGACGTCATCGGCACGGCGATCCAGGTGAAGGAGCTCGCGATCGCGGGCTCGGAGATGGTGCGCATCACGGTGAACACGCCCGAGGCCGCCGAGGCGGTGCCGCACATCCGTGACCAGCTCGACCGCATGGGCATCGACGTGCCGCTGGTGGGTGACTTCCACTACAACGGCCATCGCCTGCTGACCGACCACCCCGCCTGTGCTGAGGCGCTCTCCAAGTACCGAATCAACCCCGGCAACGTGGGCAAGGGCGACAAGAAAGACCGTCAATTCGCGCAGATGATCGAAGCCGCCATGCGCTACGACAAAGTCGTGCGCATCGGCGTGAACTGGGGCAGTCTGGATCAGGAGCTGCTCGCCTCGATGATGGACGAGAATGCCCGCAGCGCCGCGCCTTGGGACGCCCAGCAGGTGATGTACCAGGCGCTCATCAGCTCGGCGTTGCAGTCGGCCAACCTGGCCGTCGAGCTGGGCATGAAGCCAGAACAGGTCATCTTGTCATGCAAGGTCAGCGGCGTGCAGGACCTCGTCAGCGTCTACCGCGGCCTGGCAGCGCGTTGCGACCATCCGCTCCACCTCGGTCTGACCGAGGCGGGCATGGGCACCAAAGGCACAGTCGCATCCACTGCGGCCCTGGCCATCCTGCTGCAAGAGGGCATCGGGGACACGATCCGCGTCTCGCTCACGCCGCAGCCGGGCGAGGCCCGCACGCAGGAAGTCGTGGTTTCGCTCGAAATCCTGCAGGCATTGGGCCTGCGCCATTTCGTGCCCAGCGTCACCGCCTGCCCCGGCTGCGGCCGCACCACCAGCACCACCTTCCAGGAACTGGCCAAGCAGATCGACGACCACCTCCGTGCGCAGATGCCGGTCTGGCGTGCGCAATACCCCGGCGTCGAGAACATGAAAGTGGCCGTGATGGGTTGCATCGTCAACGGTCCGGGCGAGAGCAAGCACGCGGACATCGGCATCAGCCTGCCGGGCAATGGCGAGGCGCCCGCAGCACCCGTCTTCATCGACGGCGAAAAAGCCCTGACCCTGCGTGGCGAGCGCATCGCCGAGGAGTTCCAGCAGTTGGTGCAGGACTATGTCGAGCGCCGCTATGGCGCAGCCGCAGCGGCCCGAGGCGTTTGAACGCTCTGCCCGCGGAATCACAAGAACAACATCCCTCGAATTTCCCCCATGGCCGAACAGCTCAAAGCCATCAAAGGCATGAACGACATCCTGCCGCCGGACTCGGCGCGCTGGGAGTGGCTCGAAGACAAGGTCCGCGCGCTGATGCGCCGCTACGGCTACCTCAACATGCGCACGCCCATCGTCGAGCCCACGGCCTTGTTCGTGCGCGGGCTGGGCGAGGTCACCGACATCGTCGAGAAGGAGATGTACTCCTTCGAAGACAGCCTCAACGGCGACAAGCTGACCCTGCGCCCCGAAGGCACGGCCGGCGCGGTGCGTGCCATCAACGAGCACAGCTTCCTGTACGAAGGTGGCAAGCGCCTGTACTACATCGGCCCGATGTTCCGCCACGAGCGCCCGCAAAAAGGCCGCTACCGCCAGTTCCACCAGGTGGGCGCCGAGGTGCTGGGCTTTGCCGGCCCCGATGTCGATGCCGAACTGATCCTGATGACGGCCTCGCTGTGGTGCGACCTGGGTTTGAGCGTCGGTGACGACGTCCAGCTGCAACTCAACAGTCTCGGTCAGCCCGAAGAGCGTCAGGCGCACCGCCAGGCCCTCATCGCCCACCTGGAGGCCCACGCCGATCTGCTCGACGACGAGGCCAAGCGCCGCCTGCACAGCAACCCGCTGCGCATCCTCGACACCAAGAACCCGGCCATGCAGCCCGTGGTCGAGTCGGCGCCCAAGCTCATCGATTTCCTCGGCGAGGCCTCGCTGGCGCACTTCAACGCCGTGCGCGCCGTGCTGGACGCCGCTGGCCTGCCTTACGAAGTCAACCCGCGCCTGGTGCGCGGCATGGACTATTACAACCTGACCGTGTTCGAGTGGGTCACCACGCGTTTGGGCTCACAGGGCACGGTGTGCGGCGGTGGCCGTTACGACGGGCTCATTGAGCAACTCGGCGGCAAGCCCAACCCTGCCGTGGGCTGGGGCCTGGGCATGGAGCGCCTGCTGCTCTTGCTGGAAGAAGTGGGCCAGTTGCCTGGCCCGGCGCAGCCTGATGCCTTCGCCGTGGTCTTCCCCGGCGTGCCCCTGCCCACGGTCATGGTGGCGCTGGAAGCCTTGCGCGCTCAGGGCGTCAGCGTGGTGCTGAACCCCGCGGGCAAGGAGGGTCCGGCGAGCCCGAAATCACAGTTCAAGAAGGCTGACGCCAGCGGTGCGCGTTTCGCACTGGTCTTCGGCCCGGACGAGGTGGCCCGCGGCGAAGTGGCCGTGAAGCCTCTGCGTGATGGCGGCGAGCAGCAACTCCGCCCGCTGGTCGACATCGCCCGGTGGGCCACCACCTTGCGTTCGTGCTGACCCACGCGACGAAGCCGCGACCGAACCGGTCCCTGGCCCGGTCATAATCTGCAAAACCACCATTCCCAGACACCATGGCGACCTACGACCTCGAACAGCAGGAGCAACTTGACCAGGTCAAGCACTTCTGGAAGCAATACGGCAACCTGATCACCTGGGTGCTGGTCTTGGTTCTCGGCGCCTATGCGGCCTGGACGGGCTACCTGTATTGGCAGCAAAAGCGCGCCATGGCCGCCACGGGCTTGTACGAGGAGCTCGATCGCGCAGCCGCCGCCGGCAATGCCGATCGCGTGCTGCAGATCTTCTCGGACCTCAAAAGCAACTACGCCGGTACCACCCTGGCAGAGCAGGGCGCACTGCTGGCCGCCAAAGCCGCAGCAGGCACCCAGGCTGAGAAAGCCCGCGCCGCCCTGCAGTGGTTGGCCGAGAGTGGCAAGAACACCAGCCTCGCGGGCGTCGCCCGCCTGCGCCTGGCCGGCATGCAGATGGACGCCAAGCAATACGACGAGGCCCTCAAGACCCTGGACACTGGCCTGAGCGAGGAGTTCAAGCCGCTGGCGGATGATCGCCGCGGCGACATCTACCTCGCCCAGGGAAAGAAAGACGAAGCTGCCAAGGCCTACAAGTCGGCGTGGGACAAGCTTGATGCCGCGGTGGACTACCGCCGCTTCATCGAAGGCAAGTTGACAGCGCTGGGCGAAGCGCCCACGGCCCCCCCTCAGGCGCCCAAAGCACCAGCGGCCCCCTCGGCTTCTTGATGGTGTCCATGCACTGAACACCCGCGCCACGCTCCGAGACACCACCGCCGCCATGACCTCCTTCTCCGTTTTCCGCACAACCCGTCTGTCGGTCCTCGGCCTCAGCCTCGCCCTGACTTTGGGCCTGACGGCGTGCGGCTCCAGCAAGCCCAAGCCTGCGCCGCTGGAATCCCTGAACAGTTCCGCCAGGCTGGTGCCCGCATGGACGGTGCGCGTTGGCGACATGGCACCCAACTTTGCGCTCTCGGTGTCGGCTGACGCCAACGCCGTCGCCTTGGGCAGTGCAGACGGGAGCATTGTGTCCCTCGATCTGCGAACGGGCCGCGAACGCTGGCGGGCGCAGGCCAAGACCGACCTGTCCGCTGCCGTGGGTTCGGACGGCCGGTACGCTGCCGTGGTCTCCGCGGACAACGACCTCATGCTGTTCGACCAAGGCAAGCTGCTCTGGACAGAGCGGCAGCCCGGCCGCGTGCTGACCGCACCCGTGGTGGCTGGTGAGCGCGTGTTCGTGCAGGCCCTGGACCGCAGCGTGCGCGCCTACGACGCCCTGGACGGCCGTTACCTGTGGCTCTACCAGCGTCCCGGCTCAGAGCCCTTGGCTCTGGCCAGCCGCAGCGTCATCGAGCCCTTCCGAGACACCCTCCTGGTCGGGCAGGGCAACCGCCTGGTTGGCCTGGACCCGCTCAAAGGCACACCGCGCTTCGACGTCAGTGTGGGCACACCCCGCGGCACCAACGAAGTGGAGCGCCTGGCCGATCTGGTCGGCCCCCTGGCCCGCGAAGACGACGAGGCCTGCGTGCGCGCCTTCCAGTTCTCGGTGGCGTGCCTGGAACTCAACCGCGGCAGCGTGCGCTGGAGCCGCCCGCAAGCGGGCACCCAGGCCGTTGCGGCCAACATCCAACTGGTGGTGGGCGCTGACAGCACCGACCGCCTGAGCGCCTGGAAGGTCGAAAACGGCGACAGCGTCTGGCGCATCGACCGCTTCGTCAACCGCGGTTTGAGCGCGCCGGCCCTGTGGGGCGACCGCATCGCCGTGGCCGACGCCCAGGGCTACCTGCACATCCTCTCTCAGGCTGATGGCCGCACCCTGGCCCGCACAGAGCTGGATGCGCCCCTGGCTGGTGCCCCGCTGGTGGTGCAAGGCAGGCTGCTGCTGGTCACCCGCAAGGGCACGGTGTACGCCTTCTCAGGCAACTGAGCGCCGCACTGTGACGCTCTTCTTTCCACGATCACATCCTGATCTCTCGCACCTGATTCCATGAAACCTGTCATTGCACTGGTCGGACGACCCAACGTCGGCAAGTCGACCTTGTTCAATCGACTCACGAAGTCCCGCGACGCCATCGTTGCGGACTTCGCCGGCCTGACCCGCGACCGCCACTACGGCGAAGGCCGCCTGGGCCCGCACGCCTTCATCGCCATCGACACCGGCGGCTTCGAGCCCGAGTGCAAATCCGGCATCTTCAAGGAGATGGCCAAGCAAACCCGCCAGGCCGTGGCCGAGGCCGATGCCGTGATCTTCGTGGTCGACGCCCGCAACGGCCTGTCCGCACAAGACCACGACATCGCCAAGTTCCTGCGCACCGCCAACAAGAAGGTGCTGCTGGTGGCCAACAAGGCCGAGGGCATGCAGAACGCGCCCCAGCTGGCCGAGTTTTACGAGCTCGGCTTGGGTGACCCGATGCCGGTGTCGGCGGCGCACGGCCAGGGCATGCGCGACATGATCGACCTGGCGCTCGAGGACTTCATCGACCCAGATGCCGATGAAGACGACACGCCAGCTGAGGACCGCCCCATTCGCCTGACCGTGGCCGGTCGCCCCAACGTCGGCAAGTCGACGCTGATCAACACCTGGCTGGGCGAAGAGCGCCTGGTGGCCTTCGACATGCCGGGCACCACGCGGGATGCCATCAGCGTGCCCTTCGAGCGCAACGGCCAGAGGTTCGAGCTCATCGACACGGCAGGCCTGCGCCGCAAGGGCAGGGTGTTCGAAGCCATCGAAAAATTCTCGGTGGTCAAAACACTGCAGGCCATCTCTGACGCGGACGTCGTGCTGCTGCTTGTCGATGCGACCCAAGGCGTCACCGAGCAGGACGCCCACATCGCCGGCTTCATTCTGGAATCTGGCCGCGCGGTGGTCGTCGCCATCAACAAGTGGGACGCCGTCGACAGCTACCAGCGCGAGCTGCTGCAACGCTCCGTCGAACACCGCCTGTCGTTCCTGAAGTTCGCGCCGGTGCTCTACATCTCGGCCATCAAGCGCCAGGGCCTCGGCCCGGTGTGGAAGGCCATCGCCGATGCGCACGCCTCGGCCAACCGCAAGATGCCCACGCCGGTGCTCACCCGTCTGCTGGCGGAGGCCGTGCAGTTCCAGCAGCCCAAGCGGGCAGGGGCGTTCCGACCCAAGCTGCGCTACGCCCACCAGGGCGGGATGAACCCGCCGGTCATCGTCATCCACGGCAACTCGCTGGAGCACGTCACAGACGTCTACAAGCGCTTCCTGGAAAGCCGGTTCCGCGAGCATTTCAAGCTCACGGGCACGCCACTGCGCATCGAGATGAAGTCCTCGCAAAACCCCTTCAGCGACAAAGACTGACGAGGTTGGCCACCGGGCGCCTCGCCGTCACATGGGTGAAAAACGCCGGCGTTAACCCGCACGCCGCGGACTGTGTTAAGGTAATCACTCAGACATTTTTGTCGTACATCGTTTTAACACGGAGCATATCGTGAGCAACAAAGGGCAACTCCTACAAGACCCCTTCCTGAACCTGCTGCGTCGTGAGCACGTGCCAGTGTCCATTTACCTGGTCAACGGCATCAAACTACAAGGCCACATCGAATCTTTCGACCAGTACGTGGTCCTGCTGCGCAACACGGTCACCCAGATGGTCTACAAGCACGCGATCTCGACCGTGGTGCCCGGCCGTGCCGTCAACTTCAGCGCCAACGAGGGCGACGAAGGTTGACCGGTCCCAGCGGCTTCCACCGGCTTCCTGGCCCAGCCCGCCCCGCCGATGCCTGACGCGTCGCCCCCGACACCCGCCTCCGCCAGCCTGACCGACGCTTCCCTGGACGCCTTCCGAGGCGCCAACCCCAAGCTGTTCGCACCGGGCGACCCGCGCGTTGTGCTCGTCGGGGTCGACTTCGGCCCCGGCTCCTCCTTCGATCCCACGCTGGACGAACTGGCCCTTCTGGCCGAGTCCGCCGGCGACGCGCCCATTGCCAAGGTCACGGCCAAACGACGTGCACCGGACGCCGCGTTGTTTGTCGGGTCTGGCAAGGCAGATGAAATCAAATCCATCGTCACGCTGTACCGAGCGCAGGCCGTGATTTTCGATCAGGCCTTGTCGCCAGCGCAGCAGCGCAACCTGGAGCGGCATTTGGGCGTGGAGGTGCTCGACCGCATCGGCCTCATCCTTGAAATTTTCGGCGCTCGCGCACGCAGCCACGAGGGCAAGCTGCAGGTGGAACTCGCGCGGCTGCAGTACCTGTCCACGCGCCTGGTGCGCCGTTGGTCTCACCTGGAGCGCCAGCGCGGCGGTGTGGGTCACCGCGGTGGCCCCGGCGAAACCCAGATCGAGCTGGACCGGCGCATGATCGACCAAAAAATCAAATCGCTCAAAGAGCGATTGGCCAAGGTCAAGAAGCAGCGGAACACGCAGCGCCGTTCGCGCGAGCGTGCCGACACCTTCCGCGTCTCACTGGTGGGCTACACCAACGCGGGCAAATCCACACTGTTCAATGCCTTCACCAAGGCGGGCACATACGCTGCCAACCAACTTTTCGCCACGCTGGACACGACCACGCGCCAGATGTACCTGGCTCAGGCCCAGCGCAGCTTGACGCTGTCTGACACGGTCGGCTTCATCCGTGACCTGCCGCACAGCCTGGTCAAATCGTTCGAAGCCACCTTGCAAGAGGCCGCCGAGGCGGACCTGCTGCTCCACGTGGTCGATGCGGCGAGCCCTGTGCTGCTCGAGCAAATCGACGAGGTGCTGCGCGTGCTCGACAGCATCGGCGCGGGGCAACTGCCGCAGGTGCTGGTGTTCAACAAGCGCGACTGCTTGCCGGAGCACCAGCAGCCCCACCACAGCCGCGACATCTATGAGCTGCCGTCAGGTCGACGTTGCACCCGTGTCTTTGTCAGTGCGCTGACGGGGGAGGGCTTGGATGTGTTGCGTGACGTGCTCGCTGAAGCGGCGATGAATGGTCTGGACGCCGATTCGGCGGCCCATCGCCCCGTCGATCCCCGTTTCGACATGCACAATGCACTCGACGCCCCGCCGTCTCTGGACGTCGAAGCCTCTCCCCGTACTGGTCCTACCGTCCAATCATGAACATGCCTTCTCTGGATGTGGGCTCCGCGCCCGATGCCCGTGTGTCCACGGCCCCTCACAAGCTCAGCAGGCTGGCGGCTGCGTCAGCGGCCTTGCTGCACGGCGTTGGTTTGCGCGGTGCCTGGCGCGTCGCGCGCTCGCTGCGGTTGCCGGTCATGCTCAACGGCCGCCACGATGGCCCCCCCGACCTCGACGAGCTTTGGCGCGACTTCAACCGCAAGCTCAGCGGCTTGTTTTCCGGCAAGGGCGGCAGCGGCGACGGCCCGGGCGGCAACATCACCCCTGACCCGACTGGCGCAGGCATCGGTGCCGGCCTCATCCTCGGGCTTGTGGCCTTGGTCTGGCTGGGCAGTGGCTTCTTCATCGTGCAGGAAGGTCAGCAGGCCGTCGTCATGTCGTTCGGCCGTTTCAGTCACACGGTCGACGCCGGCTTCCAGTGGCGTGCCCCGTACCCGTTCCAGAGCCATGAAATCGTCAACCTCACCCAGCTGCGCTCGGTCGAGGTGGGCAGCAATTCGATCATGCAAGCCACTGGCCTGCGGGACTCGTCCATGCTGACGCGCGACGAGAACATCGTCGACATCCGTTTCACGGTGCAGTACCGCCTCTCGGACGCACGCCAGTACCTGTTCGAGAACCGCAATCCCGACGATGCGGTGCAGCAGGCGGCGGAGTCGGCCGTGCGCGAAATCGTGGGCAGCAGCACCATGGACTCGGTGCTGTACGAGCAGCGTGATGCCATCGCCGAGAAGTTGATTGGCTCCATCCAGGCGCAACTCAAGAAGCTCAAGGCGGGCGTGGTGGTCACCAACGTCAACGTCCAGAGCGTGCAGGCGCCGGAGCAGGTGCAAGCCGCCTTCGACGATGCTTTCAAGGCCGGCGCTGACCGCGAGCGCCTGAAGAACGAAGGCCAGGCTTACGCGAACGAAGTGATCCCCAAGGCACAGGGCACGGCGGCCCGTCTGCGCGAAGAGGCAGCCGGTTACTCGGCACGGGTCGTGGCGCAAGCGGAGGGCGATGCCCAACGCTTCAAGGCCGTGCTGACCGAGTACCAAAAGGCCCCTGCCGTCACGCGCGACCGCCTCTACATCGACACCATGCAGCAGGTCTACAGCAACGTCACCAAAGTGATGGTGGATTCCCGTCAAGGCTCCAACCTGCTGTACCTGCCGCTGGACAAACTCCTGCAGCAAAGCGGCGGCAATGGTTTGCCCGCTGCCGCGGCTTCGCCCGCGGCCAGCAGCAGCCAGCCGGCCGAGCCGTCCGCGCCACTGGCCAGTGGCAATGCCGTGGACCCGCGCTCTCGCGACGGCATGCGCAACCGTGACCGCGACGCCCGCTGAAGGACCTGACACATGAACCGCATTGGCACCATCCTGGTCGGCGTCTTGCTGGCCTTCATCCTCGCATCATCCACCCTGTTCGTCGTCGATCAGCGTCAGTTCGCTGTCGTGTACGCGTTGGGGGAGATCAAGGAAGTCATCAATGAGCCTGGCCTGAAGTTCAAGCTGCCTGCGCCGTTGCAGAACGTGGTTTTCCTCGACCGCCGCATCCAGACGCTGGACAGCCCCGAGTCGCGTCCCATTTTCACCGCCGAGAAGAAAAGCCTGGTCATCGACTGGCTGGTCAAGTGGCGTGTGAACGACCCCAAGCAGTTCATCCGCAACAGCGGGGTGGACACGCGCAACCTTGAAAACAAGCTGTCGCCCATCGTTCAGGCGGCGGTCAACGAGGAAGTCACGAAGCGCACCGTGGCGGCGATGTTGTCTGCCGAGCGTGACAAGGTGGTTCAGGGCGTCATGAAGCGGCTGGCCGACGACGCCAAGTCCTTTGGCATCGAGGTGGTGGACGTGCGCATCAAGCGCGTCGACTTCTCGGCCAACATCACGGAGTCGGTGTACCGCCGCATGGAGTCCGAGCGCAAACGCGTGGCCAACGAGCTGCGCTCCACGGGCGCGGCCGACAGCGAAAAGATCCGCGCAGACGCCGATCGCCAGCGCGAAATCATCGTCGCGGAAGCCTACCGCGACGCGCAGAAAATCAAGGGTGAGGGCGACGCCAAGGCGTCGGCTTTGTACGCCGAATCTTTCGGTCGGGATCCGCAATTCGCCCAGTTCTATCGCAGCCTGGAAGCCTACCGCGCCACCTTCCGCAGCAAATCGGACGTGATGGTGATGGACCCCAGCAGCGATTTCTTCAAGACGATGCGGGGTGGCAATGCCGTGGCCACACCCTCCGGCAAGAAGTGACCGGGCATTGCGCGCATGGTTGATGCGATGTGGTTGGCACTGGCCTTGCTGCTGGTGCTGGAAGGCCTGATGCCGGCCATCAACCCGGGTGGCTGGCGGCGCATGTTCGAGCAGATCCTGCAGCTCCCGGACCACCAGATCCGCATGGTGGGGCTGGTCAGCATGGTGGCGGGACTGTTGCTGCTGTGGGCGCTTCAGGGGGGCTGACCCCTGTGCATCGGCGCCCGCAAAACATCCCGGGCGCATGTTTCTGATGTGTTTCTGCCGCCGTGAGCCGGTAGAATCTGCGTTTTAATCCCCTCACGGTTTTCTATGTCGTCTGCTTGGCTGTTGCCAGAGCACATCGCCGATGTTTTGCCATCGCAGGCCCGTCGGCTGGAAGAGCTGCGCCGCGTCTGGCTGGACGTCGCCCGCACCTACGGCTTCGAGCTGGTGATGCCACCTTTGCTCGAGCACCTGGAGTCCCTGCTGTCCGGCACGGGTCACGCGCTTGATCTCAAGACCTTCAAGCTGGTGGACCAGCTCAGCGGCCGCACCTTGGGCGTCCGCGCTGACAGCACCCCGCAAGTGGCGCGCATCGACGCCCATTTGCTCAACCGCCAGGGCGTGACCCGCCTGTGCTATTGCGGCCCGGTGTTGCACACGCGCCCTGCCAGCCCTCACGCCAGCCGTGAACCGCTGCAGCTCGGCGCTGAAATTTATGGACATGCTGGCCTGGAGGCTGACCTTGAGGCCGCCGAGCTGGCGCTCGACGGCCTCCAAGCCAGTGGCTTTGCGGGTGATGCTGGCAACCTCGTCATGGACCTGGCCGATGTTCGTCTGGTGCGTGGCTTGTTTCTCGGCCTCGGATTGCCTGCGCTGTTGACGCCCGAGCACCAAGCGGAACACGACGCTGTGGTCGCTGCGCTGTCCGCCAAAGACGTCGGCACCTTGCGCCAACTGGCCCAGCAGGGCGGCCTGGCCAGCGCGCCAGGCGCTGTGGCCGCGCTTGTGGGCCTGACGCGGTGTTACGGAGGCGACGAGGCCCTGGCACAGGCCCGTGACGTGCTGCCTGCTCACCCCTTGATTGAGCAGGCCCTCGCCGACCTGACTTGGCTGGCGGGTCACCTGCGCCGCAGCCGGCCAAGCGTGCAGCTGGGCTTCGACTTGTCTGACCTCAGTGGCTATGCCTACTACAGCGGCACGCGCTTCGCCGTGTACGGCGCGGGCCACGCGGACGCGCTCGTGCGTGGTGGGCGCTACGACGAGGTCGGCGCGGTGTTCGGTCGCCGTCGCCCCGCCGTGGGCTTCAGCCTGGACCTCAAGGTGCTGGGCGACGTGCTGGCCAGTCGCGACGATGCCAAGGTGAGAGCCGCGATCCGGGCGCCCTGGGGTGACGACATCGCCTTGCGCCAGGCGGTGCAAGATTTGAGAGGGCAGGGCCACACTGTGGTGTGCATGCTGCCCGGACACGAAAACGACGTCCAGGAATTTGACTGCGACCGCGAATTGGCGCTGGTCGACGGACGTTGGTCGGTGCGCTCGCTCTGAGCGGGCCCACCCCATTTCAGACACAGGAACCTGCCATGCAAAGCATTTCCGCGTCGGCGCGTGCCGACTCCGCCGCCGTCCATGCGGCCCGCAACGTCGTCGTCGTCGGCACCCAGTGGGGTGACGAGGGCAAAGGCAAGGTCGTCGACTGGCTGACCGACCACGCCGCCGCCGTCGTGCGTTTCCAGGGCGGCCACAATGCCGGCCACACCTTGGTCATCAATGGCCAAAAGACAGCCTTGCAGCTGATCCCCTCGGGCATCATGCGAGAGGGCGTGGCGTGCTACATCGGCAACGGCGTGGTGGTTGATCCCACCCACCTCTTGAGCGAAATCGAGCGCCTGGAGGCCGCCGGACTGAACGTGCGCTCGCGCCTGTTCATCAGCGAATCCTGCCCGCTGATCCTGCCTTTCCACGTCGAGGTGGACAAGGCCCGAGAAGCCCTGCGTGAGACCAGCGGGTCCGGCAAGATCGGCACCACCGGCAAGGGCATCGGCCCGGCCTACGAAGACAAGGTCGCCCGCCGTGCCCTGCGCGTGCAGGACCTCAAGCACCCCGAGCGCTTCGCCAAGAAGCTCTCCGAGTTGCTGGAGCTGCACAACTTCGCTTTGGCTGGCTACCTGAAGAGCGGGCCCCTGGCGTTCCAGCCCATTTACGACGCTGCCATGAAAGCCGCCGAGCAGATCCTGCCCATGTTGGCGGACGTCGGCGTGCGCATCCACGCGCACACGGCGGCAGGCGGCTCGGTGCTGTTCGAAGGTGCGCAGGGCACGCTGCTCGACATCGACCACGGCACCTACCCGTACGTGACCTCGTCGAACTGCGTGGCGGGCAACGCCGCCGCGGGCTCGGGCGTTGGTCCTGACAAGCTCCACTACATCCTGGGCATCACCAAGGCTTACACGACCCGTGTGGGCAGCGGCCCGTTCCCCACCGAACTCGACTGGGAAGCGCCCGGCACCGTGGGGTACCACCTGTCCACCGTGGGGCAGGAGCGTGGCACCGTGACCGGCCGCGCACGCCGCTGCGGTTGGCTGGACGCGGCCGCGCTCAAGCGCTCTGTGCTGATCAACGGCATCTCCGGCATCTGCCTGACCAAGCTCGACGTGCTGGACGGCCTCAGCGAAATCAAGGTCTGTACCGGCTACAAACTGCGCGGCGAAACCATCGACATCCTGCCCCTGGATGCCGACGACATCATCGCGTGCGAGCCTATTTACGAAACATTCCCTGGCTGGGAGGGCACGACATTTGGCCTGACCGCGTGGGAGCAATTGCCCGCCAATGCCAGGGCTTACCTGGAGTGCGTGCAGAAACTCATCGGCGCCCCGATCGACATGGTCTCCACAGGCCCCGACCGTGACCACACCATCCTGCTGCGCCATCCCTACAAGGGTTGAACGCGCGCATTCTTGACAAGGAGGGCTCCATGCTCACGGACGACGGCAAGCACCTGTATGTCTCTTGGGACGATTACCACCAGCTCATCGAACGGCTGGCGCTGAAGGTGCACGACTCTGGTTGGGATTTCGACCAGATTCTGTGTCTCGCTCGCGGGGGCATGCGCCCTGGTGACATGCTGTCGCGTATCTTCGACCGTCCGCTGGGCATCATGTCGACATCGTCTTACCGCGACGATGGCGGCACCCTGCAAGGCCGCCTCGACATGGCGAAATACATCACGATGCCCAAAGGAGAGCTGGCGGGGCGCGTGCTGTTGGTCGATGACCTGGCCGATTCGGGTGTGACTTTGCGTGCCGTGGTCGAGCGCCTGCGCGCGATGCCCGCGATCGTGGAGTTGCGCTCTGCCGTGATCTGGGTGAAGGGCGTCTCCAGTTACGCGCCCGATTACCACGTCGAGACCCTCCCCACGAGCCCCTGGATCCACCAGCCGTTCGAGGCCTACGACACGTTGCGCCCGGCAGACCTGCGCAAGCGCCACGGCGGCTGAATGATCTGATCTGCATACCGCGCTGAAAAGCGAAAAGCCGTCTGATTTCTCAGACGGCTTTTTTGCATTTGGTGCCCAGGAGAGGACTCGAACCTCCACGGAGTTACCCGCTAGTACCTGAAACTAGTGCGTCTACCAATTCCGCCACCTGGGCAGGTACTTTCCAGCGCCGCAGCACTCTCGAGAGCGCTACGAAGCAAGACCGTTAATATAGCATCAGAATCGCGCGTTTGTCCAGTCAGGCGCACGGCTTGTGCCGAATTCGCTCCAGTGTGACAAGCGCGCGACACCCGGTGCATGGACCGGGTGTCGGTGCTCAGGCCGTGCGGTGTCGCCACGATGATGTCGTGCGGCCATGGTGTACCCTGAGGGCAGTGAAGCTGTTTGAGATAACCAATCCGCCTTTGCCATCACGGGCTTGCGTGCGCGGCAGGGTGTCTGCAGACGTTGCGAGGCGCTCGACGCGAACGCCGGCCACAGCGTGTAGACGAAGAAAAAGCCGCTTGGCGAAGGACCAAGCGGCTTTTCGAGTGGTGCCCAGGAGAGGACTCGAACCTCCACGGAGTTACCCGCTAGTACCTGAAACTAGTGCGTCTACCAATTCCGCCACCTGGGCAGGTAGCTGTTTGCTGTCGCAGCGGCAACCATATCGATCGACAAACTCGTCTTCACACACGTCTTCAAACGCGTCTGTTCAACAAATTTGTTCGTCTGCATCAGCGAAGACGTAAATTCTAGCATCAAAATCCAGTACATGACAACACCCACTCCCACTTTTGTGAACTTGATGAGCGAAATCATCGGCACGGTGCAGGGCCACCGCGATGGCCACGGTTTCGTTCTGGCGGAAGAGGGCGACGCCAGCATCTATCTGCCGCCGCAGGAAATGCGCGCTGTGATGCACCGCGACCGCGTGAAGGTGCGCGTTGTTCGCTTCGATCGCAAGGGACGCCCCGAGGGGCTGGTGCTGGAGATCGTCGAGCGACGCAAGACGCCGATCATCGGTCGCCTGTTGCACGAAGGCGGGGCTTGGCTGGTGGCCCCGGAAGACCGCCGCTTCGGCCAAGACATCCTCATCCCGGCCAAGGCGACCGCGGGCGCCGAGCCCGGGCAGGTGGTCTCTGTCGAGTTGACGGAAGCCCCGTCGCTCACCGCGCAGCCCATCGGCAAGGTTGTGGAGGTGCTCGGTGGCATCGACGACCCCGGCATGGAAATCGAGATTGCCGTGCGCAAGTACGAAGTGCCGCACCGTTTCCACGACGATGTGCTGGCGCAGGCGGCCAAGTTGCCGGAAAAGGTTCGCGCGACCGACAAGAAGGGGCGCATCGACCTGACCGATGTGCCGCTCGTGACCATCGACGGCGAGGACGCACGCGACTTCGACGATGCTGTGTACTGCCAGCCGGACACCATTGGCCGCAGCAAGGCACCGAACGCCTGGCGCTTGATCGTGGCCATTGCCGACGTCAGCCACTACGTGAAGCCGGGTGAGCCGCTGGACAGCGATGCCTACGAGCGCGCCACGTCGGTGTACTTCCCGCGCCGCGTCATTCCGATGCTGCCGGAGAAGCTCTCCAACGGCCTGTGCTCGCTCAACCCGGAGGTTGAGCGCCTGGCCATGGTGTGTGACATGGTGGTCACGGCCGAGGGCGAGGTCCATGCCTACCAGTTCTACCCGGCTGTCATCAATTCACATGCGCGCCTCACCTACACGGAGGTCGCGGCAATCCTGGGCAACACGCGTGGCCCCGAAGCCCAGCGCCGGGCCGAGATCGTGCCGCATCTGCTGCACTTGCATGAGGTTTACCGCGCACTGTTGAAGGCCCGGGCAACCCGCGGTGCGGTCGATTTCGAGACGACCGAGACGCAAATCGTGTGCGATGACAATGGCCGCATCGCCAAGATCGTCCCGCGTGTGCGCACCGACGCGCACCGCCTGATCGAGGAGTGCATGCTCGCGGCCAACGTGTGTTCGGCCGATTTCATCATGCGCGCCAAGCACCCCTCGCTGTACCGTGTGCACGAGGGCCCGACGCCCGAGAAGCGCAGCATCCTCAAGAACTACCTGAAGGCGCTGGGCTTGGGGCTGAGCATCGGCGAGGAGCCCAAGCCCGGTGACTTCCAGGCCATCGCGCAGGCCACCAAGGATCGGCCGGACGCCATGCAGATCCACACGATGTTGCTGCGCTCCATGCAGCAAGCGATCTATACGCCGGCCAACAGCGGGCACTTCGGTCTGGCCTACGAGGCCTACACGCACTTCACCAGCCCGATCCGCCGTTACCCGGACCTGCTGGTGCACCGCGTCATCAAGTCGCTGCTGGGCAGCGGCCGCTACGGGCTGGTGTTGCCGGCGAACGTGGTGTCGTCCGTGGGCAACGTCAAGCGCAAGCCGGGCGGCAAGGGTGCGCCTGCGAAGGGTTTGCCTGCGGCGCCCACGAAGGCTTCTGCGCGCGTCAAGCTGCCACCCGCCGAGTTGGCTGCCTGGGAGACCGCGGGCATCCACTGCAGCGCCAACGAGCGCCGCGCGGACGAGGCCTCGCGCGATGTAGAGGCCTGGCTCAAGTGCATGTTCATGAGAGAGCGCCTGGGCGAAGAGTACGGCGGCACGGTGAGCGCGGCCACGTCTTTTGGTTTGTTCGTGCAACTCGATGGGCTGTATGTCGAGGGGCTGATCCACATCACCGAACTGGGTGGTGAGTACTACCGTTTTGACGAGGCGCGCCAGGAGTTGCGCGGCGAGCGCAGCGGGGTGCGTTACGGCGTGGGCACCCGCGTGCGCGTGCAGGTCAGCCGCGTGGACCTGGATGCCCGCAAAATCGACTTCCGGCTGGTGCGCGAGGGGGCTGAGCCCCGCCAGCCCTCCGCTTCCGGTGCCCGCAGGAAAGGCAGAGCGGCCGATGTCGACGTCGAGGTGTCTGCGCAGGATGAATTGGCTGAGATCCGCGAATTGGATCGCGAGGTCAAGCGCGGCGGCAAGGCAGCCAAGGGTGGCAAGTCGGCGCCGAAGGGCGGTGGGAAGTCGCGGGCACGGGTGTCTGTCGCTGCCACGGTAGGAGGCACCCGGACAGGTGCACCCAGCAAGAAGGCTGCGGGCCGCACACGCGGCAAGCGCTGAACCAGTGGCGCACTCGCGGCGGGCACCATGCCGGTGGAGTGCTCGGCGGGTGCCGTTGGACGATTTCATGCTAAACTCTCTCGGTTTTCCTGATTGGTCGGGAAAACGGTAAGCAGTAGCGGCATCCGAGCCGCCATTTTTGATCGAGAAACGCGAATCGCGGCATTCCAAGGTGCTGCCCACGCCGCATGGCGCCGGGCAGTTTCAGCCGGATTCAAGACTCAACCTCTGGAGCTACACAATGACTGTGTCCATGCGCGACATGCTGGAAGCCGGTGTCCACTTCGGTCACCAAACCCGCTTCTGGAACCCCAAGATGGCCCCGTACATCTTCGGCCATCGCAACAAGATCCACATCATCAACCTTGAGAAGACCCAGCCTGCGTTCGAAGACGCGCTGAAGTTCATCAAGCAGCTGTCGGCACGCCGCGGCACCGTGATGATGGTCGGCACCAAGCGCCAAGCCCGTGACGTGATCGCGCAGGAAGCCGGCCGTGCCGGCGTGCCTTTCGTGAACCAGCGCTGGCTGGGCGGCATGCTGACCAACTTCAAGACTGTCAAGGGTTCGCTGAAGAAGCTCAAGGACATGCAAGTCCAAGTGGAAGCCGGCCTGGACAACCTGAAGAAGAAGGAAGGCCTGCTGTTCCAGCGCGAGCTGGCCAAGCTGGAAAAGGACATCGGCGGCATCCAGGACATGGGCGCGCTGCCTGACGCCCTGTTTGTCATCGACGTCGGTTACCACAAGATCGCCATCCTGGAAGCCAAGAAGCTGGGCATTCCCGTGATCGGCGTGGTGGACACCAACCACTCGCCCGAAGGCATCGATTACGTCATCCCCGGCAACGACGACTCCTCCAAGGCCGTGGCCCTGTACGCCAAGGCCGTGGCTGACGCCATCCTGGAAGGCAAGGCCAATGCTGTGAACGACGTGGTGGCTGCTGCCGCCTCTGCCGGCGACGACGAGTTCGTGGAAGTCAGCGAAGAAGCCGTCTGACGCCGCTTCACCCAGACCAAAGGGGCTGATTCAGCCCCTTTTTTTCAGCAAGATTTTGTGTGTGGCGGTGATGACACCGCCCATGAACCCAACGGAGAAAGATATGGCTGCAATCACCGCCAGCATGGTCGCCGAACTGCGCGCCAAGACCGACGCTCCCATGATGGAGTGCAAGAAGGCCCTGACCGAGGCCGACGGCGACTTCGCCAAGGCCGAAGAGATCCTGCGCGTCAAGCTGGGCAGCAAGGCCTCCAAAGCGGCTGCCCGTGTGACGGCCGAGGGTGTGGTGTCCGCCGCCGTCGACGGCGCGATCGGCGCCCTGGTCGAGATCAACTGCGAAACCGACTTCGTCTCCAAGAACGAGTCCTTCCTGGCCTTCGGCAAATCGGTGGCTGAACTGATTGCCAAGAACAACCCCGCTGACGTCGCTGCGATCGGCGAACTGCCGTTGTCGCAAGACGGCTTTGGCCCCACCGTGGAAGAAGTCCGCAAGGGCCTGATCGGCAAGATCGGCGAAAACATGTCCATCCGCCGCTTCAAGCGCTACGCCGGTGGTGGCAACCTGGCCGCCTACCTGCATGGCGCCCGCATTGGCGTGGTCGTGGAGTTCGACGGTGATGCGACCGCCGCCAAGGACGTGGCCATGCACATCGCTGCCATGAAGCCTGTGTCGCTGTCTTCCGACGACGTGCCCGCCGCGCTGATCGAGACCGAGCGCAGCGTCGCCACCGCCAAGGCTGCCGAATCGGGCAAGCCCGCCGACATCGCTGCCAAGATGATCGAAGGCGCTGTGCAGAAGTACCTCAAGGAAGTGTCGCTGCTGAACCAGGTCTTCGTGAAGGCCGCCGATGGCAAGCAAACCGTCGAGCAGTACCTCAAATCGGCCAACACCACGGTGAAGTCCTTCACCATGTTCGTGGTCGGCGAAGGCATCGAGAAGAAGCAAGACGACTTCGCTGCCGAGGTGGCTGCCACGGTGGCCGCGGCCAAGGGCCAGTAAAGTCGGGCAAAACGCAAAAGGGGGCTTCGGCCCCCTTCTGAATGGTGCCGGGGGGTGGTCTGGACTTGCGTTACAGTCCATGCGCTCGGCACATTTTCTTCGGCGCAACGACGACCCATGAGCCGAAACAGACAGAACACGTCCAGGACACCCGCCCATGCCCGCTTACAAGCGCATCCTTCTGAAACTCTCCGGTGAGGCCCTGATGGGTGATGATGCCTATGGCATCAACCGTGCCACCATCGTGCGCATGGTTCGCGAGATCCAGGAGGTGACGGAGATGGGCACGCAGGTGGCCGTGGTCATCGGTGGTGGCAACATTTTCCGCGGCGTCGCGGGTGGCTCGGTCGGCATGGACCGCGCCACCGCGGACTACATGGGCATGTTGGCCACCGTGATGAACTCGCTGGCCCTGGCCGACACCATGCGCCAGGAGGGCATGACGGCCCGCGTCATGTCGGCCATCAGCATTGACCAGGTGGTCGAGCCGTATGTGCGTCCGAAGGCGCTGCAATACCTCGAAGAGGGTAAGGTGGTGGTTTTCGCTGCTGGCACCGGCAACCCCTTCTTCACGACCGACACGGCGGCTGCCTTGCGCGGCGCTGAAATCGGTGCCGAAGTCATGCTGAAGGCCACGAAGGTGGACGGCGTGTACACGGCCGACCCCAAGAAGGACCCGTCGGCCACCCGCTACGCCAGCATCACCTTCGACGAGGCCTTGATCAAGAACCTGCAGGTGCTGGACGCCACGGCCTTCGCGCTGTGCCGCGACCAAAACCTGCCCTTGAAGGTGTTCTCCATCTTCAAGACAGGCGCGCTCAAGCGCGTTGTGCAAGGCGAGGATGAGGGCACGCTGGTGCACGTTTGAGCACCGTGCGCCACCCGTCCTCCTGTTTCCTGTCTCACGCGTTGGTGAGAGCGTATCGCACCACGCACGGAGCTTTCCATGAGCATCGCTGACATCAAAAAGAACGCCGAGCAGAAAATGCTCAAGACCATCGAGGCCTTCAAAAACGAATTGGCGAAGGTGCGCACAGGCCGCGCGCACCCGGGCATCCTCGACCAGGTGCAAATCGACTATTACGGCTCGATGGTGCCCATCAGCCAAGTGGCCAACCTCACGCTGATCGACGCGCGTACCATCGGCGTACAGCCCTGGGAAAAGGGCATGGGCGCCAAGATCGAGAAGGCCATCCGCGAGTCTGACCTCGGACTCAACCCGGCAGCACAAGGCGACTTGATTCGCGTGCCCATGCCGCCTCTGACGGAGGAGCGTCGTCGCGAGTTGACCAAGCTTGTCAAGAGCGAGGGCGAAGACGCGAAAGTAGCCATCCGCAACCTGCGCCGCGACGCCAACGACCACGCCAAACGCCTGCTCAAGGACAAGGAAATCACCGAAGACGATGACCGCCGTTCGCAGGACGACATCCAGAAATTGACGGACAAGACGATCGCCGAAGTCGACAAGCTGGTTCAGGCCAAGGAAGCTGAGATCATGGCCGTCTGACGCGGTCCGGCTCTTGCATTCTCGGGGGCGGCGTGGCCGCCTCGCTGTTTTTCAGGGCCCCGATGGGGTGGCCCCTCCTCGCACCGACATCCTGAAAGCCGATGGCAGACGCACGCACGCCGGATCTGACCCCCCGCCACATCGCCATCGTCATGGACGGCAATGGCCGCTGGGCACGCAAGCGCTTCATGCCCCGCGGTGTCGGGCACAAGGCGGGTGTGGACGCCCTCGTCAAAGTGGTGCAGGCTGCGGCGGACCGAGGCGTGGCCTTCTTGACGGTGTTTGCGTTCTCGTCGGAGAACTGGAAGCGGCCAGAGGAAGAGGTGTCGGGCCTGATGGGTTTGCTGCTGGTGGCGCTGTCCAAGCACCTCACGCGGCTGAAAGCCGACGGCGTGCGCATCCGCATCGTGGGTGACCTGGACAACGTGTCGGAAAAGGTGCGCCATGCCTTGTTGGATGCGCAGGCGAGCACGGTGGACAACAGCCGCTTGGTCCTGACGGTGGCCTTCAATTACGGCGGGCGTTGGGACATCGTGCAGGCTTGCCATAAGGCGCTTGCATCGGGCATGGCACCGGATGCGCTCACGGAAGAGGCGCTCTCGCGCTTCATGGCGATGGCCTACGCGCCAGACCCGGACCTGTTCATCCGCACCGGCGGAGAGGTGCGCCTCTCCAATTTCCTGCTTTGGCAAAGTGCATACGCCGAGTTGGTCTTCACCGACTGTTTGTGGCCCGACTTCGACGCGGCCGAGCTCGACCGTGCCATTGCGTCTTATGCCCGCCGCGAACGCCGTTTTGGCGATGTGGGCAGTTCGGGCGAAGGCGAGGGCGCCATCGGCTCTGACCTCAGTCTCGAGGAGTGAAATGCTCAAGCAACGCGTGATCACGGCCCTGATCCTGGTGGCCATTCTCCTGCCCACATTGCTGGCGGAGGCGGCTTGGCCGTTCGCGCTGCTGACCTTGGTGTTCATCACGGCGGCAGGCTGGGAATGGTCGCGCCTGAATGGGGTGCCGGGGGTTCGCGCGTGGCTGCTCGGGGCAGCGGTGGCAGGCGCGTGCGTCTACGTGGCTCAGGCCTTTCATCTGCCGCTGTGGGGCGATGTTGCCAGAACGGTGGCACCCCACGTCCACGCTGCCGGTCACGCGCTGGTGGGCTTCATCGCCCCGGCCGAGGTCTGGCTCGTTGCCGTCGTGCTGTGGGTGATTGGCGGCGCGCTCGCTTTGCGTTGGGGTCCCGCGCATTGGTTGCACGTTCCCCAAGGTTTGCGCCGCTCGCTGGGACTGGTTTTGCTCGTATTGGCTTGGATGGCTTTGGTGGAAAGCAAAGCCCAAGGCCTGAATTACCTGTTGTCGGTGTTCTGTCTGGTATGGGGAGCTGACATTGGCGCTTATTTTGGCGGCCGTGCTTTCGGCAAGCGCAAGCTGGCGCCCAGCATCAGCCCAGGTAAGAGCTGGGAGGGTGTCCTGGCGGGCATGATGACGGTGCTCGTGCTCGCCGCCGGGTGGCTGGTCGCCGACCAGCGATTGGGCGTTGACTCCCCGAGCCTGTACAGCCGCTTGCAGTGGGGGCTTGGCGTGCCCGGCATGGTGCTGGCCTTGCTGGCCCTTGCGGGTTTGAGCGTCGTCGGTGACCTGTTCGAATCCCTGATCAAGCGACAAGCGGGGGCCAAGGACAGCAGCCAGTTGCTGCCAGGCCATGGCGGTGTGCTCGACCGCATTGACGCGCTCCTGCCCGTGCTGCCTGTGTCCCTTGCCTTGATGACCTTGTGCCATGGCTGATGCTGTGCCCGTGAACAACCGCCGTCAGCGTGTCTGCATCCTCGGGGCCACGGGCTCCATCGGGCTCAACACGCTGGACGTGATCTCACGCCACCCGGACCGCTTCGAGGTCTGGGCGATCAGCGGGGCCAACCGCGTGTCCGAGCTGTTCGCGCAGTGCCAGCGTTGGCGCCCGCGTTTTGCCGTCATGCCGGACGCTGGCAAGGCCGCCGAGTTGCGCCTGCAGGTGAAGGCGGCCGGGCTCACCACCGAGGTCTTGGAAGGCGAGCAAGCTTTGTGCGACGTGGCCGCTCACGCTGATGTGGACGTGGTCATGGGCGCCATCGTTGGTGCCGCCGGCTTGGCGCCATGTCTGGCTGCGGCCCGCGCAGGCAAGCGCTTGCTGCTGGCCAACAAGGAGGCTCTGGTGGTCGGTGGCGCCCTGTTCATGCAGGCCGTTGCGGAGGGCGGCGCCACCTTGGTGCCGATCGACAGCGAGCACTCGGCCATCTTCCAGTGTCTGCCGGAAGACCCCGCAAGCTGGGCTCAGCGCGTCGACCACATCGTCCTGACGGCCTCGGGTGGTCCGTTCCGGGACCGCGACCCCGCCACGTTCGCCGGCATCACGCCCGACGAGGCTTGCGCCCACCCCAACTGGGTCATGGGTCGCAAGATTTCGGTGGATTCCGCCACGATGATGAACAAGGCGCTGGAGGTCATCGAGGCGCGCTGGTTGTTCGGCCTGGCGCCCCAGCAGATCAAGGTGGTGCTTCACCCGCAGAGCATCATCCACTCCATGGTGGTGTGCCGTGACCGCTCCATCCTGGCGCAATTGGGCACGCCCGACATGCGTGTGCCCATTGCTTACGGGCTGTCTTGGCCACAGCGCATCGAGTCAGGTGCCGACCTGCTCGATTTCACCCAGCTCAAAGCGTTGACCTTCGACGCACCCGACGCTCGCCGCTACCCCGGCTTGCAGCTGGCTTGGGAAACCCTGTCGGCAGCGCCAGGCCACACGTGCGTGCTGAACGCGGCCAATGAGGTTGCGGTCGCATCCTTTCTGGAAGGGCGCATACGCTTTGACCAGATCCATGCGGTCAACGCCCAGACCCTGTCAGACTGTCGGGTGCCTGTGGGCGCGGCAGAATCCGTGGCGAACCTGCTGGCACTGGATGCCGACGCCCGGCGCATCGCACACGGTGTGGCCGCTGGGCTTGGCTGGGCGTGATGGCGCAGTGCCCCGCCATGTTGCGGTGTGAGCATTGCTGGCCTCGCAGGCAGGCCTGAAGGAGAAAACCATGACCGTCATCGCTTTCCTCGTGACCATCGGTGTGCTGGTGCTCATCCACGAGTACGGGCACTACCGTGCCGCCGTGGCCTGCGATGTGAAGGTGCTGCGTTTCTCGCTGGGCTTCGGCCGCGTGCTGTGGTCGCGCACACGCGGTGAGACCGAGTTCGTGCTGTCGGCCTTGCCACTGGGCGGATACGTCAAGATGCTGGACGAGCGCGAAGGCACGGTGGACCCGGCCGAGCGCCACCGCGCTTTCAATCAAAAGCCGCTGCGTCAGCGTGCTTTCGTGGTCGCTGCCGGCCCGCTGGCCAATCTGTTGCTGGCCGTGGCGCTGTACGCCTGCGTCAACTGGGCGGGGGTGCAGGAAGTGCGCCCCTGGGTGGCCCAGCCGCGCGCCGACAGCATGGCCGCGCGTGCGGGGCTGGCCTCCCGTGATGAGATCGTGGCTTTGCGTGCGGGGCAGGCGGATGACTGGACGCCCGTTCGCTCCATGACCGAGTTGCAATGGTTGTTCACACGCGCCGCAGTCAAGGCGCAAGACGTGCAACTGCGCGTGGCCTCGCGCGCGAGCGACAGTGCCGCGTTGGGCGCCCAGCGCACGGTGTCGCTGCCTTTGTCATCGGTCCCCGCGGCTGAGGTGGACAACAACCTGCTCGAGCGCATTGGTCTCAGCGGCCCCTACGCCGATCCGGTCGTGTCTCAGGTGGTGCCCGGTGGCCCGGCCGAACGAGGCGGTTTGCGCCAAGGCGACCGCGTCTTGCTGATCAACGGCCAGATGGTGCACGACGCCGGCCAGTTGCGCCAGGCCATCCGCGGCAGCGCGGTGCAAGGCAAGCCGCAGCCCCTGGTGTTGCGCATCGATCGCGCGGGGCGCGTCCAGGAGGTGACACTCCAGCCCGTGATGAAGGACGTGCAAGGTCAGATGCTGCCTCGCATCGAGGCAGGTCTGGGTGGGGCGGTGGCGCTCACCGAGGTGCGTTATGGCCTCACCGAAGGCTTCACCCGTGCGCTTGCCAAAACCTGGGACGTCGCGGCACTCAGCCTCGACATGCTCGGCAAGATGGTGTTAGGCGAGGCGTCCATCAAGAACCTCAGCGGCCCGATCACCATCGCCGACTACGCGGGCAAGTCGGCGCAGCTCGGCTGGGTCCATTACGTGGGCTTCCTGGCCCTCGTGAGCGTGAGCCTGGGCGTGCTGAACCTGCTGCCGTTGCCCGTCCTCGATGGCGGGCACCTCATGTATTATCTTTTTGAGAGTGTCACGGGCCGGCCGGTGTCAGACCGCTGGCTTGAACGTCTGCAGCGGGGTGGGGTCGCCATCATGTTGTTGATGATGTCCCTGGCCCTGTACAACGACTTCGCGCGCCTGCTTGGCACGCCATGACCTTTCACATGCACACCCCCCTCATGACCGTCCGCCTCAAGCCGACCCTGCTCGCCGCCTTGTTGGCATCTTCTGTGTTCCAGGCCGCATGGGCGGTCGAACCCTTCGTGCTGCGAGACATCCGCGTGGAGGGCCTGCAGCGTGCCGACGCTGGCACGGTGTTCGCCTCGTTGCCTTTCCGCGTGGGAGACACCTATACAGACGACAAGGGCGCAGCCGGCTTGCGTGCCTTGTTCGCCACCGGCTTGTTCAAGGACGTGCGCATCGAGGTCGATGGCAACGTTGTGGTGGTGGTTGTGGAGGAGCGCCCGGCCATCGCACGCGTGGAGTTTGTCGGCACCAAGGAATTTGACAAGGAAGCCCTGCTCAAAGCCCTCAAGGACGTCGGCATCAGCGAAGGCCAGCCCTTCGACCGCGCACTGGCCGATCGTGCCGAGCAAGAACTCAAGCGCCAGTACCTGACGCGCAGCCTGTACGGCGCCGAGGTCGTCACCACCATCACGCCCGCCGAGCGCAACCGTGTCAATGTGACCTTCACTGTGACCGAAGGCGAAGTCACCAAGATCAAGAGCATCCGCATCACGGGCAACAAGGCGTTCTCCGAGAGCACCCTGCTGTCGCAAATGGACCTGACCACCGGCGGCTGGCTGACGTGGTACACGAAGTCCGACCAGTACGCCCGCTCCAAGTTCAATGCTGATCTGGAGACGCTGAAGTCGTACTACCTGAACCGCGGCTACCTGGAGTTCAAGATCGAATCAGCCCAGGTTGCCATTTCGCCGGACAAGCAAGACATCTCGCTGGTCATCAATGTCAGCGAGGGCCCCCTCTACACCGTGACCGGCGTCAAGCTGGAGGGCGAGTACCTGGGCAAGGAAGCGACCTTCCGCAAGTTGATCGGCATCAAGGTGGGTGAGCCCTACCAGGCCGATACCGTCGCCGCGACCAACAAGGCCTTCACCGACCGCTTCGCAACCTACGGCTATGCCTTCGCGCGCGTGGAGGTGCGGCCCGAGCTCAACCGCGAGAAGGGCCAGGCCGTGATCACGCTGGTGGCCCAGCCGCAGCGCCGCGTGTATGTGCGCCGTGTCAACGTGGCGGGCAACTCGCGCACCCGGGATGAGGTGATTCGCCGGGAATTCCGCCAGTTCGAGTCGGCCTGGTATGACGGCCAGAAGATCAAGCTGTCGCGCGACCGCGTGGACCGGCTGGGTTACTTCAAGAACGTCAGTGTGGACACCGCCGAGGTGCCGGGCACAGTGGACCAGGTGGACCTCACCATCGCCGTTGAGGAAAAGCCCACGGGCAACCTGATGCTGGGGGCTGGCTTCTCGTCGGCCGAAAAGCTGACGCTGTCGGCATCGATCAAGCAAGACAACGTCTTTGGCACCGGCAACTACCTCGGCGTGGAAGTCAACACCGGCAAATACAACCGGACGCTGGTACTGAGCACCGTCGACCCATATTTCACCGACTCGGGGGTGTCCCGCTCGTACGACGTCTTCTTCCGCACATCGCGGCCCCTGAACACACAAGGTGGCAACTACCGCATCGAAACTGCCGGCGGTGCCATCCGGTTCGGCGTGCCATTCACCGAGTTTGACACGGTGTTCTTCGGTGCGGGTGCAGAATCCACCGCGATCAAGGGCTCAACAGGCCTGCCTGTGAGTTACCGGCTGTTCCGTGAGACCTTCGGTGACCGGGTGGTTTCCATCCCCCTGACGGCCGGCTGGGCCCGTGACTCCCGCAACAGCACGATTGCACCGAGCGATGGCCGCTACCTCCGCGTGAACCTCGAAAACGGCATCTTGGGTGACACCCGTTACCTGCGCAGTGATTTCCAGGCGCAGCAGTACTTCCCGATCACCAAGAGCTACACCCTGGGCCTCAATGGCGAGTTCGGTTACGGTCGGGGCCTGCAGGGCAAGCCTTACCCGGTGTTCAAGAACTTCTATGGCGGCGGCCTGGGTTCGGTGCGCGGTTTCCAGCAAAGCTCTCTGGGCCCTGTCGACATCGAGGGTGCCTACATCGGCGGCAACAAGCGCGTGAACCTCAACGCGGAACTCTACGTGCCGTTCCCTGGTGCCGGCAACGACCGCACCTTGCGCCTGTTCGGCTACATGGACGCCGGCAACGTCTGGGGCGAGCAGCAGACCATGAAGTTCAAAGAGCTTCGCGCTTCCGTGGGCGTCGGGGTGAGCTGGGTGTCCCCGGTGGGGCCGCTCAAGCTGAGCTACGGCAAGCCGGTGAAGTCGTTCGATCAAGATAAAATCCAGGCACTCCAGTTCCAGATCGGCACGGCTTTCTGACCATGACCTCGATGCACAAGACCCTGGTGGCCGTGTCCTTGCTGGCATGCGCCGCCGCCGCACAAGCGCAGGAAATCAAGATCGGTTTCGTCAACCTGGACCGCGTCTTGCGTGATGCGTCGGCCGCCAAAACCGCCCAGGCCAAGCTGGAAAGCGAGTTCACTCGCCGCGAGAAAGACCTCGCCGACGGCGAGAACCGGCTGAAGGCAGCCTCGGACCGGCTGGAGAAAGACGCTGCCACCCTGAGCGAAACCGAGCGCCTGCGCCGCCAGCGCGAACTGGTCGAGCAGGACCGGGACCTCCAGCGCAAGCGCCGCGAGTTTCAGGAAGACCTGAACCAGCGCAAGAACGAAGAGCTGTCCACGGTGCTGGACAGGGCCAACCGCGTGGTCAAACAGATCTTCGATCAGGAAAAATTCGACCTGATCGTGCAGGAAGCCGTGTTCGCCAGCCCCAAGGTCGACATCACGGACAAGGTCATCAAGGCGATGAACGCCGGATCCGGCAAGTGACGGCAAGCGACCCTCCCGTGACTGCCCCCCATGTCCAAGCTGCCGCCCCCACCGCACCGACGCTGAATGTCACGCTGGGGCAAGTCGTGGCCGCATTGGCTGAACCCGAGCATGGCGGCCTGAGCGCCGACTTGCGCGGCGACGCGGGCACCACCATCCAGCGCATCGGGCCTCTGGAAACCGCGCTGCCGGGGACCCTGGCGTTCCTGGCCAACCCCAAGTATCGCGGCCAGTTGGTGGCGACCCAGGCCTCGTGCGTCATCCTCAGCCCGGCTGTTCTGGACGATGCCGGGGGCTTGCCTGCCTGCATCGTCACCGCCGACCCCTACCGCTACTTCGCGGCCCTCACACGCTGGTGGGGCGCCCAGGTGCGGCCTCGTCCCGCAGCTGGCATCCACCCGAGCGCGGTGGTCTCGCCGCAAGCAGTGGTGGGGGATGGTGTGAGCATCGGTGCGTTGGCGGTCGTCGAGGCGGGTGCCATCATTGGTGACCACGCCATCATCGGCGCGCAGTGCAGCATCGGGGCGCGCGCCCGCATCGGCGCCTACACGCGCTTGGCGCCGCAGGTGGTGGTGGGCTTTGATTGCGTGGTGGGCGAGCGCTGCATTTTCCACAGCGGCGTGGTCATCGGTGCCGACGGCTTCGGTTTCGCGCCGCACCAAGGCCGCTGGGAAAAAATCGAACAACTGGGCGCCGTGCGCATCGGTGACGACGTCGAGCTGGGCGCGAACACCTGTGTCGACCGCGGCGCGCTCGATGACACCGTCATCGAGAACGGTGTCAAGCTCGACAACCTCGTGCAAATCGCGCACAACGTGCACATCGGCGAGCACAGCGCCATGGCCGGCTGCGTGGGCGTGGCTGGCAGCGCACGCATCGGCAAGCATTGCACGGTGGGCGGCGCCGGCATGATCCTCGGACACCTCACGCTGGCGGACAATGTGCACGTGTCCTCCGGCACCCTGATTTCGCGGTCCATCCTCAAGCCAGGCCAGTACAGCGGCGTTTTTCCGTTCGACGAGAACGCCAGCTGGGAGAAGAATGCCGCCACGTTGCGGCAGCTTCACGCCCTGCGCGACCGCATCCGCACCTTAGAGAAGCAAGTGAAAAGCTGATGGACATCCACAAGATCCTCGAGAAACTTCCGCACCGCTACCCCTTCCTGCTGGTGGACCGCGTCCTGGAGCTGGACATGAACAAGCGCATCCGTGCGCTGAAGAACGTCTCCATCAACGAGCCTTTTTTCCAGGGCCATTTCCCTCACCGCCCGGTGATGCCGGGCGTGTTGATGCTCGAAGCGCTGGCCCAGGCGGCAGCGCTGCTGGCGTTTGAAAGCACGGGCGACGGCGTGGACGAGAACATGGTGATTTACTTCGCCGGCATCGACGGCGCGCGTTTCAAGCGGCCGGTCGAACCGGGCGATCAACTCGTCCTGGAAGTGACGCTGGACCGCGTCAAGAGCGGCATCTACAAATTCACCGGCCAAGGGCTGGTGGATGGCGAGCTGGCCGTATCGGCCGAGCTGATGTGCACCAAGCGCAAGGTGAGCTGACCCGCGATGGCGAACATCCACCCCACTGCCATCGTTGACCCGCAAGCCCGCTTGGCCGATGGCGTGAGCGTGGGCCCCTACACCGTGATCGGCCCAAATGTCGAGATCGGCGAGGGCACGACGGTGGGCCCGCACGCCGTCATCGAAGGCCACACGACGATCGGCCGTGACAACCGTATTTTCCAGTTCGCATCGCTGGGTGCGGATCCGCAAGACAAGAAGTACGCGGGCGAGCCCACGCGGCTGGTCATCGGCAACGGCAACACCATCCGCGAGTTCACGACCTTCAACACCGGTACGGTGCAGGACAAGGGCGTCACGCAGATCGGCGATGACAACTGGATCATGGCCTATGTGCACGTGGCCCATGACTGCATCATCGGCAGCCACAACGTCATCGCCAACTCGGTTCAGTTCGCGGGACACGTCACGGTGGGTGACTTCACCCTGATCGGCGGCATCAGCGGCATCCACCAATTCGTGCGCATTGGCGACTTCGCCATGCTGGGATTCCAGACGCGTTTGTCGCAGGATTTGCCACCTTTCGTGGTGGCCGCTGGCAACCCGGCCGAAGCCCAGAACGTGCACCAGGAAGGCCCGCGCCGCCGTGGCTACAGTGCGGAGCGCCTGGGCTTGCTCAAACAGATGTACAAGCTGCTGTACCGCAAAGGCCTGACGCTGGCAGCCTCGGTCGATGAAATCACGGCGCTGAAGGCTTTGCCCGAGGCGGCGAGCGCCGAGGCGCAAGGTGACATCGACAAGATGCTCGCCTTCCTGGCAGACGCCCAGCGCGGCATCGTGCGCTGAGCTTGGCTCCGACGCTGGATGCACTCGACATGAGCACCTCTGCGCCTCGGCTGGGCATGGTCGCCGGTGAAACCTCCGGCGACTTGCTGGCCGGGTTGCTGCTGGGCGGCATGAAGGTGCGCTGGCCACAGCTCACGGCGGCTGGCATTGGCGGGCCCAAGATGGCCGCCCAGGGCTTCGATGCCTGGTGGCCCCACGAAAAGCTCGCCGTACACGGTTTCAACATGGAGGTGTTGCGACGCTTCCGCGAGATCTGGACCATCCGCCGTCGCCTGGGCGACCGGCTGCTGGCCGAGCGCCCTGACATCTTCATTGGCGTTGACGCGCCCGACTTCAACCTCGGCCTCGAGGCCCGGCTGAAGGCGGAAGGCGTGAAAACGGTGCACTTCGTCAGCCCCTCGATCTGGGCCTGGCGCGGCGGACGCATCCACAAAATCCACCGATCGGTGGACCACATGCTGTGTCTCTTCCCTTTTGAGCCACAGATCTACCAAGATGCTGGCATCGCCGCGAGCTATGTGGGCCACCCGCTGGCCGACACGATTCCACTCGATGTGCCGCGAGCTGCTACGCGCCAGAGGCTTGGCATCGCCGAGAACGTGCCCCTGATCGCGGTGCTGCCGGGCAGCCGGCGAGGCGAGATCCGCCACATTGCGCCGGTGTTCCTTCAAACCGTGGCGATGCTGGCCAAGCAGCGTCCCGACCTGCGCTTTGTGCTGCCCGTGGTGCCGGGCTTGCGCGAGATGATCGAGCCGATGGTGCGCCAACACGCGGCCGATGCGCCCCTGACCTTGCTGGATGGTCTGTCTCATGAAGCACTGGCAGCATGTGACGTCACCCTGATCGCCAGTGGCACCGCCACACTCGAGGCCGCCTTGTTCAAGCGCCCCATGGTCATTGCCTACCAGCTCAGCCCGATGAGCTGGCAGATCATGAAACGCATGGGCTACCTGCCTTGGGTCGGCCTGCCCAACATCCTGGCGCGTGACTTCGTCGTGCCCGAGCGCCTGCAACATGACGCCAACCCCGCGCGGCTGTCTGCCGATGTGCTGGCGTGGCTGGACGACCCCGCGCGCTGCGCCTCGGTGCAGCGGCGCTTCCTTGACATGCACCACCTGCTGCGGCGCGACACCGCACGCGCGGCTTCCGATGCCATCGCCCAAGTCCTCGAAGCGCGCTGATCGCGTCGTGGTGGCCGTGGGGGCGCCGCTGGCAGCCGAACAGCAGCTGGACCTGCTGTGCCCCGTCACACCGGCCGGTTTGATCGCTGGTGTGGACGAGGCCGGCCGCGGTCCGCTGGCCGGCCCGGTGGTGGCGGCGGCTGTCATCCTGGACGAACTCAACCCCATCGCCGGCTTGGCCGATTCCAAAAAGCTCAGTGCGCGCAAGCGCGAGGCGCTGTTCGACGAGATCCGCGCCAAGGCCCTGTGCTGCAGCATCGCCCTGGCCTCTGTGGAGGAAATCGACGAACTCAACATCCTGCACGCCACCATGCTGGCCATGCGCCGCGCGGTGGAGGGCTTGCGTCTGAAGCCGTCCCTGGTGCAAGTGGACGGCAACCGCGTGCCGCCGCTGGGGGTGCCGGCGCAGGCCATCGTCCAGGGGGATGCCAAGGTACAAGCCATCTCCGCCGCGTCTATTTTGGCAAAGGTCCACCGCGACCGCCTGTGCGGCGAGTTGCACGAAGCCTTCCCTCAATATGGCTTCGATGGCCACAAAGGCTACCCCACGGCCGACCACATCGCCGCGCTGCGGCAGCATGGCGCCACGCCCCACCACCGGCGCAGCTTCGGGCCGGTGAAAGTGGCGCTGGGACTGGTGCCCGACCCGAGCCTGCCGGTGCCCGCCGTGCGCCGCTGAACATCCCGCGGAAGCCTGCGCCATGCCCCTGATCCAATCCATCACGTCCCGCGAGAACGCGCTGGTGCAACGCCTTCGCCGCCTGGCCCAGGAGCCGATGGCCTACCGCAAGCAGGGCGAAGTCTGGCTGGAAGGAGATCATCTTTGCTCCGCCTGCCTGGCGCGCGGTGTGCCAGTGCCCATGGCGGTGGTGGCCGACAGCGCCTGGATCGGCGAGCACGGCAGCGCCACGGGCGATGACGAACGCGCCGCGCTGGCCAGCCGCTTGGCGCGCGCTGCCGACAAGGTGGTGGTGGTGCCCGAGGCGCTGTGGAAGGCCTTCACCGGCCTGGAATCACCGGCGCGCATCGGTTACCTGTTGCCCTTGGCGCCCGACGCGGCGACCGCGAAAGGCATCTCGGCTTCGGCCCGCACCGTGGTGCTGGACCGCCTGCAAGATGCCGGCAACGTTGGCAGCATCTTGCGCAGCGCCGCTGCCCTGGGCGTTCAACAGGTGCTGGCCTTGAAGGGCACGGCTGGCCTGTGGAGTCCCAAGGTGCTGCGCGCCGGCATGGGAGCGCACTTTGCGCTCAACCTGGTCGAGCAACTCGACGCCGACGACCTCGCCGCGCTGCAACTGCCCCTGGTGGCCACCAGCTCGCACACGGAGCACGTGGTGTCCAAGGTGCCGCTGCCAGATCCCTGCGCCTGGGTGATGGGGCACGAAGGGCAGGGCGTCAGCGCCGCGCTGCAGGCCCGTTGTCACCTCACCGTGACGATTCCGCAGCCGGGTGGCGAGGAATCCTTGAATGTGGCGGCCGCCGCCGCCATCTGTCTCTACGAATCCCTGCGGCAGCGTTCCTGAAGCACCGTTCCTGAGGCACCGTTCCTGAGGCACCGTCTTGGTGCGCACACACTGACCCACGGTTTTGTCCTAAAATATTGACATTGACCCGCGGGTTCACCCGCATCGTTTTTCCTTCGGAGGATGCATGGACCGTTCCCTCAAACCCCTGGACGTCGTTTACGGCGGCTCGCTGGGCGCGAACCGCTCCCGCGTGCTGCGCAATACCTACGCGCTGCTCGCCTTGTCGATGGTGCCCACGGTGTTGGGCGCCTGGGTCGGCGTGGCCTTCGGCTTCAGCCTGCTGCCCGGCAGCCCGCTGATCAGCGCCTTGCTGTTCTTGGGCATCGCTTTCGCTTTCTTCTACGGCATCGAGAAAACCAAGCACACCGGCATGGGCGTGGTGCTGCTGCTGGCGTTCACCTTCTTCATGGGCCTGATGCTGTCGCGCCTGCTGGGTTTTGCGCTGGGTTTGTCCAATGGCGTGCAGCTCATCTCGCTGGCCTTTGGTGGCACGGCAACGGTGTTCGTGGGCATGGCGGCGCTGGCCAACACCGTCAAGCGCGACCTCTCCAGCATGGGCAAGTGGCTGTTCATGGGCGTGCTTGTCATGCTGGTGGCTGGCCTGGCCAATATCTGGTTGCAAATGCCGGCGCTGATGCTCGCGCTCTCCACGATGTCGGTGCTGATCTTCTCGGCCTTCATCCTGTACGACCTCAAGCGCATCATCGACGGCGGTGAAACCAACTACGTGTCGGCCACGCTGGCGGTCTACCTGGACGTCTACAACGTCTTCACCTCGTTGCTGCAGCTGCTGATGGCGTTGGGCGGTGCCAGCGACGACTGATCCCTGACAGACCCACGGCACGCTGGCACGCCACGGACAGCCTGCTGTAGCCAAGACAAAGGGAGTCCGCGGGCTCCCTTTTTCGTGGGCAAGGTGATGCGGGGCCTCAGTACTCGTCGCCGCCGTAGCTGCCCGGCGCCAAGTTTTCGAAGCGTGTGTTGGACTTGATGAAGCCGAGGTGAATGCTGCCCACCGGGCCGTTGCGCTGCTTGCCGATGATGATTTCGGCCACTCCCGGGATCTTCGATTCCTTGTTGTAGTACTCGTCGCGGTAGATGAACATGATGACGTCGGCGTCCTGCTCGATGGCGCCGGACTCGCGCAGGTCAGACATCATGGGGCGCTTGTCAGGGCGTGTCTCCACCGAGCGGTTGAGCTGCGATAGCGCGATCACCGGACACTGCAGCTCCTTGGCCAAGGCCTTCAGGCCCCGGGAGATTTCACCGATCACCGTGGCGCGGTTTTCCTCGTTGCTGCCCGAGCCGCTCATGAGCTGCAGGTAGTCCACGATGATCAAGCCCAGCGTGCCGCCGAATTGCCGTGCCAGGCGGCGCGAGCGTGCCCGCAGTTCGTTGGGCGACAGGCCGGGCGTCTCGTCGATGAAGACGTTGGCGTGGCGCAGCTTCTCGACCGTTTCGCTCAGGCGGCTCCATTCGTCGTCCGTGAGGCGGCCCGTGCGCAGGTTCTGTTGGTTGATGCGGCCGATCGAGCCGACCATCCGCAAGGCCAGCTGCGAGGCGCCCATTTCCATCGAAAAAACCGCCACCGGCAGGCCTTCGTTGACGGCCACGTTCTCGCCTATGTTCAATGCGAACGCGGTTTTGCCCATCGAGGGGCGAGCTGCCAGGATGATGAGGTCGCCCTTTTGCAGGCCGGCCGTCATCTTGTCCATGTCGATGAAACCCGTGCGCACACCGGTGACATCCTCGGCACCATTGTCAGCAAGCTCTTGGACGCGATCCAGCAGGCCCACCACCAGCCCATCCATGGCGAAGAAGCCTTGCTTGTTGCGGCTGCCTTCCTCGCCGATCTTCATGATCTTCGCCTCGGCCTCGTCGAGGATGTCCGAGACGGTTTTGCCCTGCGGGTTGAAAGCGTTGGTGGCGATTTCGTCAGACGCCGTCACCAACTTGCGCAACACGGCGCGCTCCCGCACGATTTCGGCGTAGCGGCGCATGTTGGCGGCGCTTGGCACAGACTGGGCCAGGGCGTTGAGGTAGGTCAGCCCGCCGACGTCGTGTGCCTTGCCCTGCATCTGCAACTGCTCGAACACTGTGATGACGTCCGCTGGCTTGGAGGCCGACACCAACTGCTGGATGGCGGCAAAGATCAGTTGGTGCTCGTGGCGGTAGAAGTCGCTCTCGTTGAGCAGATCGGCGGCGCGGTCCCAGGCGCTGTTGTCCAGCAGCAGGCCGCCCAGCACACTTTGCTCGGCCTCGATGGAGTGGGGCGGCACGCGCAGGCGAGCGATCTCGTCGCTGCTTGGGGCGTCGCCGGGGTTCTTGAAAGAGGAAGGGGTGGGGAAGACTGCGGCCATGGGTCGATGATACGGGCGTGCGCTGCCTCACCCTGTGGATAAAGCTGTGGGCAGCCTTGGGAAATGCAGGGGACTTCCTGGGAATGACGGTGGACAACCCCGCACACCGCGGCCGGTGCCGTCCGGAAACGACAAAGCCGGCAAAAGCCGGCTTCGGGGAGACTGCTCTCGAGGCGCCCGAGGGCCTGCGTTGACAAGCCTTCGGGCGACCCCTTATGGGCGGAGATCAGTCGTTGGCAGCAGCCACAGCGATGGTGACGTCCACCACCACGTCGGTGTGCAGAGACACCGACACGGCGTGCTCGCCGACGGTCTTCAGCGGGCCATTCGGCAGGCGAACCTGCTGCTTGGCGACGTCGAAGCCAGCGGCCTTCAGGCCTTCGGCGATGTCGTGGTTGGTGACCGAACCGAACAGGCGACCGTCCACGCCAGCCTTCTGGCTGACGGTGATGGTCTTGCCGGCCAGCTTTTCGCCCACGGCTTGAGCGGCAGCCAGCTTCTCGGCGGAGGCCTTTTCGAGCTCGGCGCGGCGGGCTTCGAACTCGGCGACGGCCTTTTCGGTGGCACGGCGGGCTTGACCGGTCGGGATCAGGAAGTTACGGGCGTAGCCGTCCTTGACCTTGACCACATCGCCCAGGTTGCCCAGGTTGGCGACTTTTTCGAGGAGGATGATTTGCATGACAGGGACTCCTTAGACGCGGTGCTGGTCGCTGTAGGGCAGCAGGGCCAGGAAGCGGGCGCGCTTGATGGCGGTGGTCAGCTGACGCTGGTAGATCGCGCGGGTGCCGGTCAGGCGTGCGGGGATGATCTTGCCGTTTTCAGCGATGAAGTCGCGCAGGGTGTCGACGTCCTTGTAGTCGATCTGTTCGACGTTGGCGACGGTGAAGCGGCAGAAGCGCTTGCGGCGGAACAGCAGGGACTGCGTGTTGCGCTTGCCCTTGCGGTCTTTGGAGAACTTGCCGTTCTTGGAGCGGGGAGCAACCATGTTGACCTCTCAAATATCCGTTGAATGTGTGGAGACGATGTCGGTGAGTTCGGTGATGTGCAGCAGCACGCCCCGTCCGTGACGCGGAGCCCCTAGGAAACCAGCGAGCCCGAAAGCTTCGCCGATGGCCTGCTTGTTCAGCCGATCCGCGATCGGACCGATGGCCACGGCCTTGATGTCCAGCTTGACCTTGCGGCCTTGCTGGTTCTCGCTCACCGTGGATTCGTGCTGAAGCACGAGGTCCAGGGCGGGCAGGCCGGCGGGGGTGTATCTCAGCGCCTTGCGTTCGATGATCTGGGCAGACAGCAGAACTTGGTTCATGCCGGTAAAACTGCCTTCAGTTCAGCGTTCGCAGACAGGTGCAGCCTGGCAGCCTTGCGGCTGTGATCAGGCAGCGGAGGGCTCTTGCTGGGCCTTGCGGGCCTCTTCACGCTCAACTTGCTTCATCATCACGGAAGGAGCGGTCTCGGCCTTGTCCTTCAGCACGGTCAGGTGACGCAGCACAGCGTCGTTGAACTTGAATCCGGTTTCGATTTCAGCCAGGGTCTCCTTGCTGATTTCGACGTTCAGGCACAGGTAATGTGCCTTGGCCAGCTTGTTGATCTGGTACGCCAGTTGACGGCGGCCCCAGTCTTCGAAGCGGTGGACCTGGCCACCGTTGGCGGTGATCAGGGTCTTGTAGCGCTCCAGCATGGCCGGAACTTGTTCGCTTTGATCCGGGTGGATCAGTACGATGATTTCATAGTGACGCATGAATGCTCCTTGTGGATTCCCCGTTCGTGGCGCCGACGTCGGTCAGCGCCCGCCCCGGGTGGGAAGCCGTCGCGAAGCGTCAAACCCACGTACGGCAAGGCTCTCCGCCGCCTCTTCCAAAGCGGCTCGGAATTTGGAAAACCCGCGATTCTAACAGCAAAAACGCCACCCGTGGGTGACGCGGGTCCTGCCCAGGGCCGACAACGGCCACGTGGGCTCAGCCCCGGGCGGCGAGTCGCTGCCAGGTGTCCACGACCGTGTCGGGGTTCAGCGAGATGGACACGATGCCCTCGTCGGCCAGCCACTCGGCGAAGTCCGGATGGTCCGAGGGGCCTTGGCCGCAGATGCCGATGTACTTGCCCTGGGCGCGGCAAGCGGCGATGGCGCGCGAGATCATGGCCTTGACGGCGGGGTCGCGTTCGTCGAAGTCATGGGCCAGCAGCTCCAGACCGGAGTCGCGGTCCAGGCCCAGCGTCAGCTGCGTCAGGTCGTTGGAGCCGATCGACATGCCGTCGAAGAACTCCAGGAACTGCTCGGCCAGGATGGCGTTTGAAGGCACTTCGCACATCATGATGATGCGCAGATCGTCCTTGCCACCCTTGGCTGCACGCACCAGACCGTGGTCGGCCAGCATGTTCGTGACGCGCTCGGCTTGCTTGAGCGTGCGCACGAAGGGCACCATGATCTCGATGTTGGTCAGGCCCATGTCGTTGCGCACACGCTTGAGCGCTTCGCATTCCATGGCGAAGGCCTCACCGAACTCGGCGCTGATGTAACGCGAAGCGCCACGGAAGCCCAGCATCGGGTTTTCTTCTTCCGGCTCGTAGCGGGAACCGCCGATGAGCTTCTTGTACTCGTTGGACTTGAAGTCCGACAGGCGCACGATGACGGGCTTGGGCCAGAAGGCCGCGGCAATCGTGGCGATGCCTTCGGCGAGCTTGTCGACGTAGAAGGCGCGCGGCGAGGCGTGACCACGGGCCACCGATTCCACGGCCTTCTTCAGGTCGCTGTCGATGTTCGGGTAGTCGAGGATGGCCTTGGGGTGCACGCCGATGTTGTTGTTGATGATGAACTCGAGGCGGGCCAGGCCGACGCCGCTGTTGGGCATCTGGGCGAAGTCGAAAGCCAGTTGCGGGTTGCCCACGTTCATCATGACCTTCAGGCCGATGTGGGGCATCTCACCACGGGTCACTTCGGTGACTTCCGTCTCCAGCAAGCCTTCGTAGATGTAGCCGGTGTCGCCCTCAGAACAGGCCACGGTCACCAGGGTGCCGTCGGTCAGGCGCTCTGTGGCGTTGCCGCAGCCCACCACGGCCGGGATACCCAGTTCGCGGGCGATGATGGCAGCGTGGCAGGTGCGGCCACCGCGGTTCGTCACGATGGCGCTGGCGCGCTTCATGACGGGTTCCCAGTTGGGGTCGGTCATGTCGGTGACGAGGATGTCGCCGGGCTTGACGGTGTCCATCTCGGAGATGTTGTGCACGATGCGCACGGGGCCGGTGCCGATCTTCTGACCGATGGCGCGACCTTCGGCGAGGATGGTGCCGGTGCCCTTGAGCTTGTAGCGCTGCTCGGCCTTGCCCTGCTGCTGGCTCTTCACCGTTTCGGGGCGGGCCTGCAGGATGTACAGGTGGCCGTCGGTGCCGTCCTTGCCCCATTCGATGTCCATCGGCCGGCCGTAGTGCTCTTCGATGATGACGGCGTAGCGGGCCAGCTCGGTGATGTCCTCGTTGGTCAGGCTGTAGCGGTTGCGGGCCTCGACGGTGGTGTCCACGGTGCGCACCAGCTTGCCGGTGGCGGCCTTCTCCTCAGACGAGGCGAACTCCATCTTGATCAGCTTGGAGCCCAGGTTGCGGCGGATCACGGCTTGCTTGCCAGCCTTCAGGGCGGGCTTGTGCACGTAGAACTCGTCGGGGTTGACCGCCCCTTGCACCACGGTCTCGCCCAGGCCGTAGCTGGAGGTGATGAAAACGACGTCGGAGAAGCCGGATTCGGTGTCGATGGTGAACATGACGCCGGCGGCGCCGAGGTCGGAGCGCACCATGCGCTGCACGCCGGCCGACAGGGCGACCACGTCGTGGGCGAAGCCCTTGTGGACGCGGTAGGAGATGGCGCGGTCGTTGTAGAGCGAGGCGAACACTTCCTTCATCTTGTGCAGGACGTCTTCGATGCCCACCACGTTCAGGAAGGTTTCCTGCTGGCCGGCAAAAGAAGCGTCGGGCAGGTCTTCCGCGGTGGCCGAGGAGCGCACGGCGAAGGAGGCTTGCAGGTTGTCGCCCGCCAGCGTGGCGAAGGCGCCACGGATGGCCTGTTCCAGATCGGCCGGGAAGGGCTGGGCTTCGACCCAGCCGCGGATTTCGGCGCCAGCGGCGGCCAGGGCGCGCACGTCCTCGGTGTCCAGCGTGGCCAGGCGCTGGCTGATGCGGTCGGCCAGACCATCGTGCTTGAGGAATTCGCGGAAGGCGTGGGCCGTCGTGGCGAAGCCTGTGGGCACGCGCACGCCGTTGGGCAGCTGGGAAATCATTTCCCCCAGCGATGCGTTCTTGCCGCCGACGACTTCCACGTCGGACATGCGCAGTTGCTCGAAGGGCACGACCAGGGCGGTCGGCTCAAAGCGGTTGGTCATACAAAAACTCCAGGATGGTGAAAAAAACCTTGGGCGCCCGGTGCGTGGGCACGGCCTGGCTGTTTTGTGGTTGTTTTGGAGCCAAGCTAGCGCAACACACCTGTCATGGACGGCATTTGGCCAGATTGTAGGGTCACGCCTATGATCCGGTTTGTTTCCTGACGCATTCCCTTGTCACACGGGCGCCGGGGCGTGAACAACGCACAGGCCCCTCCACCCCAGTCGTCCGCCATGTCCGATCGCAGCGTTTTCTTCGTGTCAGATGGCACAGGCATCACCGCCGAAACCATGGGCAACTCCATCCTGGCGCAGTTCGCCATCAAGCCACGGCACATCCGGCGGCCCTTCATCGACACCGTCGACAAGGCCTTCCAGGTGGTACGCGAGATCAACACCGCTGGCGAGCGTGAGGGCAAGCGGCCCATTGTGTTCACGACGCTGGCCAACGACGACGTACTGGACATCCTGAGAACCTGTCAGGGCAAGGTGTTCGATGTCATCAAGACGTTCGTGGAGCCGCTCGAAGAAGAGTTCAACATGAAGTCCAACCACCGGGTGGGCCGCTTCAGCGACCCCAGCGTGGACCAGGAGTACAACAATCGCATCGACGCCATCCATTTCGCGCTGGAGCACGACGACGGCCAATCCTCGCGGAATCTGGAGTCGGCCGATGTGGTGCTGGTGGGTGTGAGCCGCAGTGGCAAGACGCCGACGTCGCTCTACCTGGCGATGCAGCACGGCATCAAGGCGGCGAACGTGCCGCTGATACCGGAGGACTTCGACCGTGGTTTCCTGCCCTCGATGCTCAAGCCTTACAAAAAGAAGTGCTTCGGTTTGACCATCGATGCGGAGCGCCTGAGCCAGATCCGCAACGAGCGCCGGCCGAACAGCCGCTATGCCAGCTTGGAGAACTGCCGCGCCGAGGTCAGTTCGGCCGAGGCGATGATGCGCCGGGAGGGCATCGCCTGGCTCTCATCGACGCACAAATCCATCGAAGAGATCGCCACGACGATCCTGCGCGACATACGGCCTGATCGCTTGATTTACTGAGTCAGCGGCGTCAGATTGCCGGGCTGCGTGTTCGGGCCATGGCCGTGGCCCCGCAGGTCGTCGAGGAAGGCCCGCAGGCCATCGGACAACTCCGCTGCAGTTGCCTGACTGTCCGGCAGACCTTGACGGGCTTGATCCTGCGTCTGTGCGCCGAGTTCTGCCAGCCGGGGCGCCCTCAGGTTCAGCGCCGTGCCTTTGATTTCGTGCGCGATTTTGGCCAAAGCCGCCATGTCGCCGAGCGTGCGCACCCGCTCCAGCTCACAGAGCACGCCGGGCAGGGACTGCAAGGCCACGTCGACCAACCGGTCGAGCAGCCCTGGCTGTGCCTCGAAGTGGCGTTGCATGGACGCCCAGTCAGAGGCGGGCTCTTGCGGGTGTTCCGGGGCGGCGGGTGCGTCGTTCACGGGGGCGATGGGGTGGCGTGCGTGGCGGCGGATGACGTCCGTGAGTGTATCGAGCAGATAGGGTTTGGTGACGTAGTCGCGCATGCCGGCTTCCATGGCTTGCTGGCGCGCCTGGTTGAAGGCGTGAGCCGTCAGGCCGACGATGGGCAGGGATGGGTCCATTTGAAGCGGGGCGCGAGTGGCCTCGTAGCCGTCCATGACGGGCATCTGGATGTCGCACAGCACCAGGTCAAAGGCGTCTGTGCCGCATTGCTGGGCCAGCGCAACCGCCTGGGCGCCATCGATGGCAAAGTCGACGCAGGCACCTTCGCCCTCCAGCATTTGCGCCAGGATGAGCCGGTTCACCGGGTTGTCCTCGGCCGCCAGGATGCGCAGCCCTTCCAGGCGGTGGTGCACGCTGCGCTTTGCCACTGGTGGGCGGTGCTGCAGGGCGTGCAGCAAACGCAAAGGGCTGAGGGGCCCGGCCACCACCAATGCGCCCTCCCGCAGGGAAACGCCCGCAGGGCACAGCGGCGTGGATGGCGCGACGCGCACGGAGATCACCACAGGCCGGCCTTCGTCCAGCCACCCGTTGAGGGTGGTGGTGTCCAGCTGGCCCAGCATCTGCTCGTGGACGACGAGGACTTGCCCTTGGCGCAAGGCGGCAGGGAGTGCATTGGCCACCTCGCAGTGACAGTGCCGCGCGCTGAGGTCGCGGACCAGCCCCATGCGCGTGGCTGCCGGGAAACCCACGAGCAGCACGTCGGCCAGCAGGGCGAAGTCGCCGGCGACGGCTTGCGTCAGCGGCACACGCAGGGTGAAACAGCTGCCCTCGCCGGGTGTGCTGCGCGCGTGGATCTCGCCTTGCATGAGCTGGGTCAGGCGCTTGCAGATGGCCAGGCCAAGGCCTGTGCCGCCCTGGCCGCGAACACCATCATGGGCCTGGACGAAGGGCTGGAAGAGCCGGTCCATCTGCTGCGGCTCGATGCCGATGCCTGTGTCGGTGATGCCGATGACGAGCTGGCCCTCCTCGACGTCCAGCCGCATGCGGACCTCGCCCTGGTCGGTGAACTTGATGGCGTTGGCCACGAGGTTGACGAGGATCTGCGCGATTCGGGTGGCGTCCCCCACGGCGCCTTGCGGCACGGACGGGCTCTCGTCGAGCAGCAGATGCAGGCCCTTGGCTTCCGCGCGCAGGGCCGTCATGGCAACGACGTGTTCCATCACCTGCGCCAGGGCCATGGGTTGAGGCTGCAGCTGGAGTTTGCCGGCTTCGATCTTTGAGAAGTCCAGCACGTCATTGATGAGGTCCAGCAGGTGTTGACCCGAGGCGAGGATTTGCTCGAAAGTGCGCGCACTCGGGGTGCCCGCGGTGTCACGCGCGCCAATCTGTGCCAAGCCGAACATCGCATTGAGCGGGGTGCGCAATTCGTGGCTGACGTTGGCCAGGAACTCCGATTTGGCCTGGCTGGCCGCCCGGGCCTGGCGCTCCGCCTGGATCACCTGGGTGACATCAAACACCATGACCAGGAAACCACAGACCTGCCCCTGGTGGATGTCAGGCAGGTAATGGGCCTCGCTGATGCGGGCCTTGCCAGGCTCTCCGGGCACGGGGATGTCGCGGATGAAGCACTGGCGCTCCCCCTGCAGTGCGCGCTCAATGTGGGGGCGGTTGAGCTCATAGAGCTCGTGGCCCAACAGTTCGCGGATGTGCCGCCCCTGGATATCTTCGGGCGTGATGTCGAACCACTCGCGGTAGGCGCGGTTGGCGAAACGGTTGCGCATGTGCGCATCCCAGTAGCCTACGAGGCCAGGCACGCCATCCAGGATGGTCTGCAGCAAGCGCTGTTGCTTGTCGAGGGCCTCGGTGCGCTCGCGTACCTTCTGGGCCAAGTCGTCGTTGAGCGTCTGGAGCAGTTGCTCGGCCTGCTTGCGCTGGCTGATGTCCATGACGATGCCGACGTAAGTGCAGAATGCGTCGTCGTGGCACACGCCCGGCTGGCCCCGACTCAGCAGCCAGCGTACCGGTCCCAAAGCCTCGTTGGTGCGCCACTCGATTTCAAAGGCCTGTCGTTGCGCCACGGCCTCCGAGATCGCCGCGCAGGTGCGCTCGCGGTCGTCGACATGAACGCTCAGCAGCCAGCTCTCGTAACTGGCGGTGTGTCGCTCAGGTTGGAGGCCATACAGCGGCCAGAGCTCGTCCGACCAACGGTTTTCATTGCTGTGGACATCCCATTCCCACAGACCCGCGCGCGCGGCGCTCAAAGCCAGGGACAAGCCCTCCGGCGACGGCCTGAGCCGCCGTGGGTCAAAACCCTGTGCATCCGCTGAGCCCATGCTGCCTCCCGAAGTGACAGGGCCCGGTCGGGGCCCTCGAGAAGAAAGGGGGCTGAGTCAGTCCAGCGCGGCAGCGCATGCGGACGGCGGAGCCCGGTTGACGACTGCATCACAGGGCCGCGCCCTGCGCCACCGAGGATATCTGATTTTGCGCGCAGGGGGGGGATTTCCGGCTCAGCGCCAGGCGTCTGCTGGCAGGCAGCTGCAGAACAGGTTGCGGTCGCCATGGACGTTGTCCACGCGGCCCACGGGCGACCAGTATTTTTGCCGGCGCAGGCTGGCCACGGGATAGGCCGCAGCCTCGCGGCTGTAGGCGTGGCCCCAGTCGCCGCCCAGCAGGCTGGCAGCCGTGTGTGGGGCGTTCTTCAGCGGGTTGTCGTCCTGCGGCAGTTGGCCTTGTTCGACGGCGCGGATTTCCTCGCGGATGGCGATCATGGCGTCGCAGAAGCGGTCCAGTTCGGTCTGCGATTCGCTCTCGGTGGGCTCGACCATGAGTGTGCCGGCCACGGGGAAGCTCAGCGTGGGGGCGTGGAAGCCGTAGTCGATGAGGCGTTTGGCCACGTCTTCGGCAGACACGCCGCTGCTTTCCTTCAGGGGGCGCAGGTCCAGGATGCACTCGTGGGCCACGCCGCCGCCCTTCACGGTGCTGCTGCCGCTGCTGAAGTGGATGTCGTAGTGGTCGGCCAGGCGGGCGGCCACGTAGTTGGCGTTGAGGATGGCCACTTCGGTGGCGGCCTTCAGGCCTTCGGCGCCCATCATGCGGACGTACATCCAGCTGATCGGCAGCACGGCGGCGTTGCCCAGCGGCGCGGCGCTGACGGCGCCCACCTGGGTGTCGGCACCGATGCCGGCGGAGCGGTGGGCAGGCAGGAAGGGCACGAGGTCTTCGACCACGCAGACGGGGCCGACGCCGGGGCCGCCACCGCCGTGGGGGATGCAGAAGGTCTTGTGCAGGTTGAGATGGCTGACGTCGCCACCGAACTGGCCGGGCGCGGCCAGGCCGACCAGGGCGTTCATGTTGGCGCCGTCGACGTAGACGCGGCCGCCGTGCTCGTGCACCAGCTTGCACAGCTCGGTCACGCGCGTTTCGAACACGCCGTAGGTGGATGGGTAGGTGATCATCACCGCGGCCAGGTTGGCGCTGTGTTGCTCGCACTTGGCGCGCAGGTCGTCGAGGTCGACGTTGCCATTGGCGTCGCACTTGGTGACGACCACCTTCATGCCAACCATCTGGGCGCTTGCAGGGTTGGTGCCGTGGGCCGACTCGGGGATCAGGCAGATGTCGCGGTGGCCCTCGCCGCGCGACTCGTGGTAGGCCTTGATGATGAGCAGGCCGGCGTACTCGCCCTGTGAGCCAGCGTTGGGCTGCAGGCTGATGCCGGCATAGCCCGTGGCTTGCGACAGCCAGGCGCACAGCTGTTCGTTGAGCTGGGCATAGCCCTGGAGCTGGTCTTGCGGCGCGAAGGGGTGGATGTGGGCGAACTCCGGCCAGGTGATGGGGATCATCTCGCTGGTGGCGTTGAGCTTCATGGTGCAGGAGCCCAGCGGGATCATGCTGCGGTCCAGAGCCAGGTCCTTGTCGGACAGGGCGCGGATGTAGCGCAGCATCTCCGTCTCGGAGTGGTGGGTGTTGAACACCGGGTGCGTCAGGAAGGCGCTGGTGCGGCGCAGGGCTTCGGGCAGGCCGATCGTGGCGGTGGCGGCCAGCTGGTCAACGCTGGGAACGGCCTTGCCGGCGGCGAACACCGCCAGCAAGTCGGCGAGGTCATTGCGCGAGGTGGTTTCGTCCAGCGAGATGCCCAGCGTGTCCGCGCTGGCGGCGCGCAGGTTGATGCCACGGGCCACGGCAGCGGCCAGCAGGGCGTCGCGCTCGGTGGTGTCGGCACAGCGCACGTGCAGGGTGTCGAACCAGGTGTCGTGCAGCAACTCGCGACCCAGTTGCTTCAGGCCTGCGGCCAGGATGGAGGTGTAGGCGGTGACGCGCTGGGCGATGCGCTTCAGGCCTTCCGGGCCGTGATAGACGGCGTACATGCTGGCGATGACCGCCGGCAGCACCTGGGCCGTGCAGATGTTGGAGGTGGCCTTTTCGCGGCGGATGTGTTGCTCGCGGGTCTGCAGGGCCAAGCGGTAGGCCGGGTTGCCGTGGCTGTCCACGCTCACGCCCACCAGGCGGCCGGGCAGGGAGCGCTTGAACTCGTCCTTGGTGGCCAGGTAGGCGGCGTGCGGGCCGCCATTGCCCATGGGCATGCCAAAGCGCTGGGTGGTGCCGCAGGCGATGTCGGCGCCGAGCTCGCCCGGGGATGTCAGCAGGGTCAGGGCCAGCAGGTCGGCGGCGACGATGGCCAGGGCGCCCTTGGCGTGCAGGGTGTCCACCAAGGGTTTGAGGTCACGCACCTGGCCGTTGACGCCGGGGTACTGCATCAGCGCGGCGAAGCAGTCGTTGCCTTGCAGGTGCTCGGCCAGTTGCGCGGCGTGCACCACATCGACGGTGATGCCCAGCGGCTTGGCGCGGGTCTGCACCACTTCCAGGGTCTGCGGGAACACGTCGTGGCAGACCACGAAGCGCAGGGACTTGGACTTGCCCACGCGCGCGGCCAGCGTCATGGCTTCGGCCGCGGCGGTGGCCTCATCGAGCATCGAGGCATTGGCAATCGCCATGCCCGTCAGGTCGGTGACCATGGTCTGGAAATTGACCAGGGCCTCCATGCGGCCTTGCGAGATTTCGGCCTGGTAGGGCGTGTAGGCCGTGTACCAGGCGGGGTTCTCCAGGATGTTGCGCAGGATGACGCCGGGCGTGAGCGTGCCGTAATAGCCTTGGCCGATGCAGTTGCGCATGACCTTGTTGCCTTGGGCAATGGCTTTGAGCTCGGCCAGGGCCTGGGCTTCGGTCAGCGGTGCGGGCAAGTCCATCGGCGCGGTCCGACGGATGGTCTCGGGCACGATGGCCTGCATCAAGGCTTCGCGCGAAGCCACCCCGATGACGTTCAGCATGTGCGCCTGCTCGGCCTCCCAGGGGCCCAAGTGGCGGGCCTGGAATTCGGTCGCGTTTTCCAGTTGCGACAGGGGGGCGAGGGAGGTCAGGGCGGCGTGGGTCATGGTGTTCGGCATCGGGGTTCAGCGGGTTCAGGCAAGGCGCGGAGGGCTCAGGTCCGCGCCTTCATCGCTGCCGGCTTGGGGCAGCGGGCTGAGGTCAGGCGTTCTTCAGCAAGTCGTCGTAAGCGGTCTTGTCCAGCAGGGCATCGAGCTCGGCGGGGTTGGACAGCTTGACCTTGAAGAACCAGCCAGCGCCGGTCGGGTCGGTGTTGGCCAGGGCAGGGTCGTCGCGCAGGCCTTCGTTGACTTCGACGATCTCGCCGTTGACGGGCATGTAGACGTCGGCGGCGGCTTTGACGGACTCGACCACACCGGCCACGTCCTTGGCGGCCAGGGTGGCGCCCACGGCGGGCAGGTCCACGAAGACCACATCGCCCAGGGCGTCTTGGGCGTGGTGGGTGATGCCAACGGTGGCGGTGCCATCAGCGTTGATTTGCAGCCATTCGTGGTCGGGCGTGTACTTGATGGTCATGGTGAACGTCCTTGGGAAAATTGGGAATGCGAAAAATTCGTGTGAGCCGAACGGGCGTGATTCTCGCTCAGCGGCTCAGCGGCTCAGCGGTCAGGGCCAGTGTTTCAGCCGCGGTGGTAGCGGTTGGGCACGAAGGGCAGGGCCGTGACGGTCATGGCCACGCGCTTGTCGCGCACCAGGGCGAAGACCTCGGTGTCGATGGCCGCGTGTGCCGAGTCCAGGTAGGCGAGCGCAACCGGCTGGTTGATGCTGGGGCCCAGCGAGCCGCTGGTGACGCGGCCGATGGCCTCGCCCGCGGCGTTGACGACTTGCGCGCCTTCGCGCACGGGCATCCGCTCGGTGCTGATCAGGCCGACGCGCTTGCGTGCAACCCCTTGAGACAATTGCGCGTCAATGACCTCGGCGCCCGGGTAGCCGCCGGCACGCGCACCACCGGCGCGGCGCACCTTCTGGATGGCCCAGGTCAGGGCGCCCTCGACCGGCGTGGTCGTGGTGTCGATGTCGTGGCCGTACAGGCACAGGCCAGCTTCCAGGCGCAGGGTGTCGCGGGCGCCCAGGCCGATGGGCTTGACCTCGGGCTGGGCCAGCAGGGCTCGGGCAAGCTGTTCGGCTTGCATGGCGGGCACGGAAATCTCGAAGCCGTCTTCACCGGTGTAGCCAGAGCGGGTCACGAAGCAGTCGATGCCGTCCAGCGCGAAGTGGCCGCCGGTCATGAACACCAGTTTCTGCACCTCGGGGTTGAGGCGGGCCAGCGCGGTCACGGCTTGTGGGCCTTGCAGGGCCAGCAAGGCTTGCTCGGGCAGGGGCTGCACGGTGCAACGGTTGCCGATGTGCTGCTGCAGGTGGGCGATGTCCTGGTGCTTGCATGCAGCATTGACGACCAAGAAGAGGTCGTCCGCGCGGCGGGTCACCATGAGGTCGTCGAGGATGCCGCCTTGGGGGTTCGTGAACAGGGCGTAGCGCTGCTTGAACGGCCCGAGGTCCTGGATGTCGACGGGCACCAGGCTTTCCAAGGCGGCAGCGGCATCGGCACCTTTGAGCACCACCTGGCCCATGTGCGACACGTCGAACAGGCCAGCGGCCGCACGGGTGTGTCGGTGCTCTGTGAGGATGCCGGTGGCGTACTGAACGGGCATGTCGTACCCACCGAAGGGCACCATCTTGGCGCCGAGTTCGATGTGCAGGGCATGCAGCGGGGTCGTGAGCAGTTCGGACATGGCGAATGCCGGCTGGTGTGGCCGGGAGGGCAGGGTGTTGATGTGTCCACGCGCCCCAGCCACGAGGGGCTTGAGCCGATGAACTTCCGCTTGCCCTCGCTGTCCGCTTTACCTGAGAGATTGACCCCTCGCAGCCGATGCGACCGCGGATGAGGCTTGCCCCTTCGGTGGCCGGGCTGGTGTCGCACGGTGTGCGGCGCTATCCGACTCTCTCCAGTGAGGATCACGGCCCAAGCCGTGTTTGCCAGTCCTTTTGCCTGAGCGTTCGAATGGGGCATCGCTGCCTGTGACCCTGCGCCTTCGGCGGCCGGCCGTCGCACGGTTTGAAAACCGGCGAGCCAGCGCTCTCCTGACAGGCGCTCAGTGTATCAGGGCGCATCGGGGCGCGGTTGCGATCTCCCATGAAAAATGCCGCACGGGTGGAGTCCGTGCGGCAGTCGGAGTCCGGCGCCTTTTGGGCGCCGGTTCAGACACGGTTCAAGCTGAGGTCACTTCATCAGCAGGTTGGGCAGCCACAGCGACAGCGGCGGCCAGTAAGTGACCAACACCAGGAAGCCCAGCATGGTCAGCAACCAAGGCCACACAGCCACCGTCAGCTCGGTGATGCCCATTTTGGTGATGCCCGAGGCCACGTACAGGTTGAGGCCCACCGGCGGGTGGCACATGCCCACCTCCATGTTCACCACAATCAAGATGCCGAAGTGGACCGGGTCGATGCCCAGCTTCATGGCCACCGGGAACAAGATGGGCGCCATGATCAGCACGATGGAAGACGGCTCCATGAAGTTGCCGGCCACCAGCAGCAGGATGTTGACCACCAGCAGGAAGGCGATCGGCCCCAGGCCCATGCCCACCAGCCAGTCGGCCAGTTGCTGCGGGATGTTTTCATTGGCCAGCACGAAGCTGAACAGCACCGCGTTGGTGATGATGTACAGCAACATCGCGCTCATGTTGGCCGAGTTCAGCAGCACGCGGGGCACATCCTTCAGGCGCATGTCCTTGTAGACGAACACGGCGATGACGAAGGCGTACACAGCGCTCATGGCGGCGGCTTCCGTCGGTGTGAACATGCCGGTGTAGATGCCACCCATCACGATGACGATCAGCAGCAAGCCCCAGATCGATTCGCGCAGCGCCTTCATGCGCTCGCCAAAGGTCGCTTTCGGCAGGCGTGGGTAACCAAACTTGCGGGCGCGCCACCAGGACGTGAAGCCCAGCAGGAAGGCGAGAAGAAGGCCAGGGATGACGCCCGCCATGAACAGGGCACCCACCGATGTGTTGGTGGACACGGAGTACATCACCATCACGATGGACGGTGGGATCAAGATGCCCAGGGCGCCTGAGGTGGTGATGATGCCGGCACCGAACTTGTTCGGAAAGCCCGCCTTCACCATCGCTGGCAGCAGGATGGAGCCGATGGCCACCACCGTGGCGGGCGAGGAGCCCGACACCGCGGCGAACAGCGCGCAGGCCAGCACGCCCGCCAGGCCCAGGCCACCGTGGTGGTGCCCGACCATGCTGGTGGCGAAGTTGATCATGCGCTTGGCCACGCCGCCGTGCGTCAGGAAGTTGCCGGCCAGGATGAAGAACGGGATCGCCATGATCTCGAACTTCTCGATGCCGGTGAACAGCTTGAGCGCCACCGACTCCACTGGCACGTTGGTGAACCCGAAGATGAAGGTGAGGACCGTGAGGCCCAGCGAGATGGAAATCGGCATGCCAGTCAGCATGAGGACCAGCAGCAGGGTGAAAATGATGATGCCACTCATGGATGTCTCCTTCAGGCCTTGGCTTGTTCGATTTCTTCTTCCAGGCCGTCCACGTGACCGTGGTCGTGGTGAGGCAGTTCACCGGTGCGCAGGAAGTTCCAGGCCACTTGCAGGAAACGGAAACACATCAGCGACGAGCCCAGCGGGATGGCGCAGTAAATGATCCATGTCGGCCACTCCAGGTCGGGCGTGGTCGGGCCTTCGATGAGGTCCGTCATGTCCAGGCCGAAGGCGTGGTGGAAGGCGTAGTTCGCGCCGTTGTGCCACACGAAGCCTGCCCCCATGGTCGCGATGGCGCCGGTGAACAGGGCGCCGGCCACCAAGCCGAAGAGCACGAATTTCTTGCGGTTGTTCGGCGACAGCTGGTTGATCAGCACGTCCACGCCGACGTGGATGCCGGTGCGCACGCCGTAGGCCGCGCCGAACTTGGCCATCCACACAAACAGGTAGATGGTGGCCTCCTGGGCCCAGGCGAAGTCGAGGGTGATGAGCCAGTCTTGCAGGGGCGACTGCACGCCCACTGCGTAACGGTGCATCACCGACGCGAAGATGATGAGGGTGGCTGCGCCCATGAAGAACGCAATGAGCCACTCCTCCAGGTGATCGAGCCATTTCATGGCGCTCTCCTTGGATGAGATGGATGTCTTGTGCGGGAGGCGGGCCTGGCCGGTGTTGGCGCTCGGGCCCGCGGGGTCACCGAGGGGTCAAGGGCGGATCACAGCTTGGACGGATCGAAATTGGTGACTTTGTAGATCTCGTCCAGCGTTTCCTGGCCGATGCGAGATGCCATCTGCTGATGCACCGGCACCATGGCCTTCTTCAGCAAGAAGCGCTCAGCCAGCGAGGCCTTGTAAACGGCCGTTTTGCCCGATGTGCGGACTTTCTCGAGCGCGTCGTCGTTGTCCTTCTTGGCTACGTCGTTGGCCACCACGGTGGCTTCGGCCATGGCTTTGCTCAGTTGCGTGCGGATGTCTGCGGGCAGGCCATCCCAGAACTTCTTGTTCACCACCACTGCGTAGCCCAGGTAGCCGTGGTTGGTCACGGTCACGTTCTTCTGCACCTCGTGCATCTTCTGGGTGTAGAGGTTGGAGGGCGGGTTCTCGGTGCCGTCCACCACGCCGGTCTGCAGGGCCTGGTAGGTCTCAGAGAAGGCCAGCACCTGGGGCAGGGCGCCCACGGCGCGCATCTGGGCATCCAGCACCTTGGAGGACTGGATACGCATCTTCAGGCCCTTGTAGTCCTCGACCGATTTGAGCGGCTTGTTGGCTGACATCACCTTGAAGCCGTTGTCCCAGAAGGCCAGGCCAGTGATGCCACGCGACTCAAGCTTCTTGAGCATCTTCTGGCCGACTGGACCTTGAGTCACGGCGTGCAGATCGGTGTAATCGTCGAAAATGAAGGGGAGGTCGAAGGCCTCGAACTCCTTCACACCCAGGGGCGCGAATTTGGACAGCGAGGGCGCCAGCATCTGGACGGAGCCCAGTTGCAGGGCTTCCATTTCTTCCTTGTCTTTGTAGAGCTGGCTGTTGGGGTAGACCTCGACCTTGACCTTGCCCTTGGTCAACTCGCCCGCGCGCTTGGCGAAGAACTCGGCGGCCTTGCCCTTGGGTGTGTCAATGGCCACCACGTGGCTGAACTTGATGACGATGGGGCTCTGCGCGAAGGCTGCGGGCAGCAGGGCCAGCGTGGCGGCGGCGGTGGCCGTCAGGGCGATGAGGTTGCGGCGAACAGAACGCTGGTTCGTGAACGACATGGACAGTCTCCGTTGTGGTGGTGCTGATGTCTGAAATTGTTTCTGGCGCCCGGCGGGGCGGCCATTGTGGGCATCCACATTCCGGCGATGCGGATGCGCCGGATTGGCGCTTGCGACCTACACTGCCGTCGCTTTGGATCCGCGTAAACCCTTGCCCGTCCTCCACCCCCAGCCGCTGCCGCTTGCCGTTACGCTTGGAGGGGTGAACGCCCGCGTCAGTGCTCCCCCTCGTCCGGCCCTGTCGGTGCCGCCGCGCCCCCGCTTGCGGCTGTTCGGCTCACGCTTCGGCATGCTGACCTCGCTCTGGGCGTGGCCCTTGGTGCTGTCCCTCGTCGGCGTGCTTGGCGTGATGGCGTGGCTGCGTGCCCAGGAACTCAGCGACCTCGACGCCCAGCGCGCCGCGATGATCTCTGACGCTTTGTCGCTGGAGGCCCAGATCACCAGCCGGCTCGACGGCGAACTGACCCAGCTGCGACGCCTGGCCGAGGCCATCGATTCGGGCAGGGTGACGCCTGCTCAGTTCAACGGGCACCCTCTCGTGCTCGATGGGCTGCGCCGCTTCTGGGTCAGCGTGACCTGGCTGGGCGAAGCCGGGCGCATCATGGGGCACGTGCCGGACGACAGCATTCCCGCCAACGACCTGTCGCGCCGCACCGGTGACGAAGGCGGGTTGGCCGGGCACCTGTCGGTATCGCTGGCCCAGCGCGGCGACCATCCCGCCGGTTTGCTGGTGGCGCGTTACTCCGCCGCGGCTCTGCTGCGCCAGAAGGTGCCCTGGTGGCTGGCGAGCAAGTACGACATCCGCATGGTCGACGTGTCCGACACGGTCATCGCGGCCACGGTGGATGGCCCACGCGACCCCCGCCAGGCCTGGTACCGCGTCAGCCTGGGTGCGACCTTGCCCAACGCCTGGCTGGAGCTTTCGGCGCGCGAGCGCATCACGCCCTGGTGGCGCACCCTGCCCATGGCCCTCATGGGCGGCTTCCTGGGCCTGATCGGGCTGGCCTCCGTGATGTTGCGCAAGCAGATGCGCAGCGTCGGCCGGGCGGAGGAGGCTTGGCGCACCGAGGCCGCATGGCGCACTGCGATGGAGGATTCGCTGGCCGTGGGCATCCGCGCCCGTGACCTGGAGGGCCGTCTGGTCTATGTGAACAAAACCATGGCCGACATGGTGGGCCGCCAGCCCGAGGAGTTGGTGGGCTTGCTGCCGCCGATGCCCTACTGGGTGCCCGAAGAGGTCGAGCAAAGCATGACCCGTCACCTGCGCAACATGGCGGGCCAGGCGCCGCGCGGCGGGTATGAGTCCCGCTGGCAGCACCGCGATGGCCGCATCGTCGAGGTGATGGTTTACGAGGCACCGTTGGTGGACGCCCAAGGCGTGCAGATCGGCTGGATGGCCTCGGTGGTGGACATCACCGAGCGCAAGCACCTCGAAGAGCGCGAGCGCCGCCAGATAGAGACGATGGCCCACCATGCCCGACTGACCATGTTGGGCGAGGTGGCCTCGACCCTGGCGCACGAGTTGAACCAGCCGCTGTCGGCCATCACCAGCTACAACGCCGGCATCCTCAATGCCTTGTCCGCGCGCAGCGACGTGCCCGAGCCCGTGCTCAAGGCCTTGCAGCGCCAGGGCGAGCAGGCGGGGGCGGCCGCGCGCATCGTCAAGCGCATTCGCGAGTTCCTGACCCGGCGTGAGCCTCAGCGCGAGCGCTGCGATTTGCATGCCGTGATCGCCTCGGCTCTGAGCCTGCTCAAGCGCGACATCGAGCGCCACCAGGTCGAAATCGTCCGCGAGGCGGGTGATGCGCTGCCGCCCGTGGTGGCGGACGCCGTGCTCATCGAACAGGTCGTGGCCAACCTGGTGCGCAACGCCTGCGATGCCCTCTCGCTGCAGCCTCATCCCCGGCGTGTTCGGATCTCGGTGACAGCCGATGTGCCGGGCTCGGTGCGGGTGCAGGTGGCTGACAATGGGCCCGGCCTGGGTGGGCAAACGGCCACCAGCCTGTGCGAACCGTTTTTCACGACCAAGAGCGAAGGCATGGGCATGGGCCTGGCGATTTGCCGCTCCATCATCGAGCTGCATTACGGGGCCCTGGAGGCCCACGAGGGGCCGCAAGGCGGGGCCGTGTTCTCCTTCAGCCTGCCCACCCACCAGGACGACGAGGAAGCCACATGACGACTGTGTATTTGGTGGACGATGAGGCCGTCGTGCGCGACGCCCTGGCCTTTTTGCTGAGCTCACGCGGCTTGAGTGTGCAGACGTTTGAGAGTGGCCCGGCCCTGTTGGACGCGCTCGGCAAGCAGCGGCAGCAACCGGGACACCAACCCGGCCATCACCAGGCCAGGCCTGTGCGCGGCGTGTTTGTATTGGACGTGCGCATGCCGCAGATGTCGGGGTTGCAGCTCCACGAGGCTTTGCTCGAACTCGGCTTGCGCAATCCGGTGTTGTTTTTGAGCGGGCATGGCGACATCCCCATGGTGGTCGAGGCGTTGAAGAAAGGCGCCTTCGATTTTCTGGAGAAGCCTTACAGCGACAACACCCTGGCCGACCGCATCGCGCAGGCCCTGGCGGTGGAAGCCGCTTCGGTGGCTGACAACGCTGCCGCCTTGGAGCGACAAGCACGCCTGGACAGCCTCAGTGAGCGTGAGCGCGAGGTCATGCAGCGCGTGGCGGCGGGCAAGCTCAACAAGGTGATCGGCGATGAACTGCACATCGCGGTGCGGACGGTGGAGGTGCACCGGGCCCGCGTCTTCGCCAAGCTGGGTGTGAAATCGGCTGCAGAGCTGGCGGGCTGGCTGGCATCGGCCTGACGCGCAACTGCATCTGCTCCTCGCTGGGCCCCTGGGCTCAGTCGCTGACCCGCGCCCGGAGCGTTTTGACCTCGCTGCGCTGACGCTTGCCTTCGACGCGGCGGCGCTGGGATGCGCGGGTGGGCTTGGTGGCGCGGCGTTGGGGCGCGACCGTGGCCACGCTGTCGATGAGCTCCTGCAGCCGTTGAAGCGCTTCGCTGTGGTTCATGTCCTGGCTGCGGTGCGTCTGCGCCTTCAACACCACCACGCCTTTGGCGGTGATGCGCCGGTCGCTCAGGCAAAGCAGGCGTGTCTTGATGTCCTCCGGCAAGGAGGATGCGGGGATGTCGAAGCGCAGGTGGATGGCGCTGGAGACCTTGTTGACGTTCTGCCCGCCGGCGCCTTGGGCACGCACGGCCGTCACCTCGACCTCGTCTTCGCGCAGAGTGTTGGAGAACCGGGCATTCGGCATGGTGGGCGCATTGTGCATGGCCCTGCCGGATGGCGCACTTGGCGTCGGGCCATTCGCCTGCGCTGCCAGGCTGGACAGTATCATTGAGCAATTACAAATATCGAGGTTCAGGGATGCTTGCGATCAAAAAGCCGGCCGGGGCTTTCTCGCGCGTTGGCGCGATTTTCATGTGTTTGTTGGGGTTGCTGCTGTTGGCCGAGCTCGGGCTTCGGCTCAGCATGGCGGTGGACTTCCCTCTCTATGAGGCCAACGCACGCACCGGGTACATCCCGGCGGCAAACCAGCGTGGCAACTACCTCTGGACCCATGGGTACGAGCTCAACGAGCGCCACATGGCCGGTGGCCCGCTTGCCGACACGGCATCGCGCAAAGTGCTGGTGGTGGGGGACAGCGTGGTCTGGGGCGGCAACCCCTACCCGGAGCGTGACCGACTGGTCCACGCCCTGCAAGCGCGCCTGCCGGAGGCCAAGGTCTGGTCCCTCGCCGCGGGTGGCTGGGCCATCCGCAATGAGCTCGCCTGGCTGGAGGACAACGCCGACGTGGTGCGCCGCATGAACGACGTCGTCATGGTCATCAACAGCACCGACCTCGTTCCGGAGGCTGCCATGTGGGGTTGCGAAACCACCCACCCCACCCACCGGCCTTGGATGGGCGTTGTGTACTACGTTGAGAAGTTGCTCAAAACGCAAGACTGCAGCGAGGGCAAGCCGGGCCTGACCATTGCCAACGGTGAGTGGCAGGAGCGCTTGCGCCGGTGGATTGACACGACCCAGGCGGCAGGCGTGCGGGTGCAGTTCGTGCTGTACCCCAACCGGGCCGAGCTGGAGGCGGGGGGTGACCGGGCCTTGCTGACCGACACCAACGCGAAGCTGCAGGCTGTCCGCCGAGTGCCTGCCACCGAGGTGGCTCGGTTTGCCAGCTGGCGCGCTGAGCACTACAAGGATGCCGTTCACCCCACGGCTGAAGGCAACCACGCGCTGGCGGATGTGTTGACCCAGGTGCTGGCGCGGCCACAGGCATCGCCCTGAGGCCCGGGCGAGGGGCTGGCGGGGCGCCGGTTCAACTCAGCCGCACACGCGGTTTCACCCGGCGGTTGAGGCATTCGGCCAACCACATCAAGGCGGCATGGCGCACCCCATGCAAGCCGGCTTGATGGCGTCGGTACAGCCAGCGGTGGCTGAGTTGCGCGAACTGGCCTTCGATGAACAGGCCCTTGAGGAAGCCGAACCTGCCCAGGGTACCGAACGCGTTGTAGCGGCCGAGCGATACCAGGGCGCCCCAGTCGCGGAAGGCGAAGGGCGGCACCGGGGTGCCGTCCCTTAGCCAAGCCGGCAAATGCTTCGCCAAGTGCAGCGCCTGCTGGTTCGCCACCTGGGCCGTGGGCGGCAAAGGTTTGTCGCCGCCCGCAGGCGTGAGGCTGGCGCAATCGCCCAAGGCGAAAATGTGCGCGTTGCTCACGCTGCGCAAGTCCTGGCTGATCACCACCTGGTGTCCGCGGGTGCGCTGCAGGCCATCGGCGCCCTGCATCGCGTGCTCGGCCATCACGCCTGCAGCCCACACCATGAGATCGGCCGGCTCCAGGCTGCCGTCGGCCAAGCGCAGGCCACTGGCTTCAGCGGCGGTCACGCGGGTGGCGACGCGCACGGCCACACCCAGGCGCGCCAGTTGCTCTGCGCTGGCACGCGAGACGTGCTCCGGGAAGGGCGCCAGAATGCGGGGACCGCTCTCGATCAAGGTCAGGTGCAGACGCTCGCGCATGCGGGTCGCACCGTTGCCATAGCTGTTGGCCAGTTCGAGCATGGTGCACAGTTCGGCGGCCAATTCGACCCCCGTGGCACCGCCACCAACGATGCTCACCCTCAGCGCCTCGTTGTGCACCGCGCTGCGCAGCAAGCGTCCTCGCAAGACGGCGTTGAAACGCTCGGCCTGGGCTTGGCTGTCGATGAAATGGCAGTGTGCGGCCACGCCGGGCGTGCCGAAGTCGTTGGCTTGGCTGCCGATGGCCAGCACCAGCACGTCGTAGGGCAGGGTGCGTCGCCCCACCAACTCTTGGCCCTCCGGCCCCAGCAGGGGCGCGAGGCTCACCAGCCGTGCGCCCACGTCCAGCGCGGCGAGGGTGCCCATCTGGAAGCCGAAATGGTGTGGCGCCGCGTGCGCCAGCAGGCTGAGCTGTTGCTGACTCACATCCCATGTGCCCGCGGCAACTGTGTGCAGCATGGGCTTCCAAAGGTGGGTCGGGCTGCGGTCGACCAGCGTGATCACGGCCTCGCGGCGCTGTCCCACCTCTCGGCCCAGACGGGTGGCCAGCGTCAGCCCTGCAACCCCGCCGCCCAAGATCAGGATGCGGGGGATGGCGGGCATGGCGGGGACGACGGTTCGGCCGTTGTGCTTGGCTGTGGGGAAGCCTGTGCGGCAGTTTGTGCCACGGGGTGCGGGGGTGGCCGATCCGCCCCGGCCGATGGCGCATCACCTTGCGTCAGGTTGCCTGACTGGATGCCGTCGCCATGGTTGGGGCGGCCGTAGTTGCTCTCACAGGGGCGGCGCGGGCGCTTGCCTCGGCCTGAGCCCGGCAGCACCTCGCCGGCCAGGGGTCGCTTGTCTGTCATTGCCATCCTTTCACCGCGGACATGGAGGCCGCGCTGGGGTGTGGCAAGTGCCGTGCCTTGCGCTTTGGTGCGGTGTCAGTCGGCGATGGCGGGCTCTTGCGCCATGTGCCGCTCGGGCTCCACGGCGCGCAGGACCTCGTCGAGCACCGACGTGGCGTAGCAACCGGCCGGCAGGGAGAAGCTCAGCACCAAGTGGCGCGGCAGCGTGCCGTTGTCCAGCCACTCCCACCACAACTCGGCTGGGCGGGCGACCAGGGCGCGGCGCTCCTGCTCCAGGCCAGCGTGCTCCATGCCGTCGCACAAGGTGGCGTGACGCTGGGCCACGTCCGTTTCCAGGGCGTGCGCCTCGCCCGAGGTGCTCACGCGGCCGCGTCCCCAGAGCGGTCCGGTCGGTTCGCCCGCCGCGTCCATCACGTCGCCAGGCAAGGTCTGACCCCAAAGGCCTCGCTGGATGCGCTCCGCCAGCACCTCGTTGAACACAAAGGAGCGCACCGCCGACAGGTAGATGCCCTTTTTCCTCGGGTTGCGCACCCGGATGTCGCGCGCCAGCATGGCTCGGCCCAACTCGACATTGCCGCCATCGAAGCCGAAACGCTGGGCGCCGAAGTAGTTGGGCACGCCTTGGGAAACAATGGCCTGCAGGTTGGCCTCGACGGCCTGTGCGACCTGGGTGTTGCCATTGGAGTCTGTCACGTCGCGTAGCAGGATGCGGAACCGGTTGCCCAGCAAGTCACCGGGCCTGAGTTTTTTCACGTGGCGGCTTTGGGATAGCACCCTGAATTCTGGGTGCTGGAGCTGGGTCAAGTCAGGCGTCTGGCCCTTGGGAAAGTAGATGCTGAACCATTGGCGCGTGATGGCATGCCGGTCCTTGAGCCCGGCGTAGCCCACATCCCTTTCCGGCACGCCAGCGGCCTCTGCCAATTGCTGCGCCACAAAGGCGGTGTTGGCGCCGTTCTTCTCGATGTCCAGCCAGATGTGTTCGCCTTCGCCCGAGGGTGGCTGGCAGGGCAGCTCGGTGACGCGAAAATCTTCGTTGAAGCGCTTGAGGGTGCCGACGGCACCGCTGGCCGGGTAGGCGTTGGGCCAGTCGGGCCAAGTCGTGTTCGGGGCGTCGGTCATGGATCGTGTGTCGTGGGGCGTCGGACAGCGGGGTCGGACTGAGGGGCCTGATGCCGACGGCGGCGCTGGGGTGAGCGCTCAGGCCGAGCCGGGGCAGTCCAGGCACCGATTCTCGCTCCGTCCGGGTGTGGCGACGGCTTTGTCGGCACCCCAGCCCAATTTGCCGGACAATCTCATCCCATGAGCAGCGAAAACATCCAAGCCGTCGGCACCGCAGCGGCCGCCGTCCCCGCCCCCAAGATTGGCTTTGTGAGCCTGGGTTGCCCCAAGGCCTTGACGGACTCCGAACTGATTCTGACCCAGCTGCGCGCCGAGGGCTACGAAACCAGCAAGACCTTCGCTGGCGCCGACCTCGTCATTGTCAACACCTGCGGCTTCATCGACGACGCCGTGAAGGAGAGCCTGGACACCATCGGCGAAGCCCTGGCCGAGAACGGCAAGGTCATCGTCACCGGCTGCTTGGGCGCCAAGGCGGGTGCAGACGCGGGCAGCAACCTGGTGAAGGACGTGCACCCCAGCGTGCTGGCCGTCACCGGCCCCCATGCCACGCAAGAGGTGATGGACGCCGTGCACCTGCACGTGCCCAAGCCCCACGACCCTTTCATCGACCTGGTGCCCGAAGCACGCGGCGTGGCCGGCATCAAGCTCACGCCCAAACACTTCGCCTACCTGAAGATTTCCGAGGGCTGCAACCACCGCTGCAGCTTTTGCATCATCCCCAGCATGCGAGGCGACCTGGTCTCGCGCCCGATCGGCGAGGTGCTCAACGAGGCTCGTGCGTTGTTCGAATCTGGCGTGAAAGAGCTGCTCGTCATCAGCCAGGACACCAGTGCCTACGGCGTGGACGTCAAGTACGTGACGGGTTTCTGGGACGGCAAGCCGGTCAAGACCCGCATGCTCGACCTGGTGGCGCAGCTCGGCGAGCTGGCCAAGGCCCACGGCGCCTGGGTGCGCCTGCACTACGTCTACCCGTACCCGCACGTCGATGACGTCATCCCGCTGATGGCCGAAGGCCTGGTGCTGCCTTACCTGGATGTGCCCTTCCAGCACGCCCATCCCGACGTGCTCAAGCGCATGAATCGCCCGGCCAATGGCGAGAAGAACCTCGACCGCCTGCGCCGCTGGCGCGAGATCTGCCCGGAGATCGTGGTGCGCTCCACCTTCATCGCCGGCTTCCCCGGTGAAACCGAGGAAGAGTTCGCCTACCTGCTGGATTTCCTCAAGGAAGCCGAGATCGACCGTGCCGGCTGCTTCGCCTACTCGCCCATCGACGGCGCGCCGGCCAACCTGCTCGATGGCGCCTTGCCCGACGAGGTCCGCGAGGAGCGCCGCGCCCGCTTCATGGAAGTGGCCGAGGCTGTGTCCGTGGCCAAGCTGCAGCGCCGCGTGGGTGCCACCATGCAGGTGCTGGTGGACAGCGCGCCTGCGCTGGGCCGCAAGGGCGGCGTGGGCCGCACTTACGCCGATGCGCCCGAGATCGACGGCACCGTGCGCCTGCTGCCGCCCGAGAAGGCCAGCAAGACGCTCAAGGTCGGTGAGTTCACGCGCACCCGCATCGTGGCCGTCGAGGGCCATGACCTGATCGGCATGCCGATCTGAGTGGGGGAGGGCGGCATGTCGTCTTCGGGCCGTGAAGGCACCCCGTCACGCAGCTTGAGCGAAGCCGCCACCGAGCTCATCCACCACGCCTACGAGGCCCCGGGCGGTTTCCGTTCGGTGCAGCCGGGAGTGTTCAAGGCCTCCACCGTCGTCTTCGAAGACACGGCCGCGCTGCGCAGCCGAGAGTGGAAAGACAAGACGGGCTACACCTACGGCCTGCACGGCACGCCGACCACCTTCGTGCTGGAAGAGCGCCTGGCCACGCTGGAAGGCGGTTTGCAGACGCTGCTGGTGCCCTCGGGCCTGGCGGCCATCGCCCTGGTGGGGCAGTCGCTGCTCAAGGCGGGCGACCACCTCTTGCTGCCCGACAACGTCTATGGTCCCAGCCGCGACTTTGCTCGCCACGAGCTAGCGCAATGGGGCATCACCACCGGCTTTTATGACCCGATGCAGCCGGCCTCGCTGACCGCTGCCCTGACACCGGCCACGCGCCTGGTGTGGCTGGAAGCCACAGGCTCGGTCACGCTGGAGTTCCCGGACCTGGAGGGTTTGCTTGCGGTGATCCGCGCACAGGACGGCGTGGTGGCCGCGCTGGACAACACCTGGGGTGCCGGCCTGGCCTTCAACCCCTTCGCGTTGGGGCCGCAAGGTGGCGTGGACCTGACCATCCATGCCCTGACCAAATACCCCTCGGGCGGCGGCGATGTGCTCATGGGTGCGGTCATCACGCGCGACGAGGCCTTGCACCTGCGCCTGAAGCTCACCCACATGCGCCTGGGCCTGGGCGTGGGCCTCAACGACGTCGAACTGTTGTTGCGCGGCCTGCCAAGCATGGCCTTGCGCTATGCGGCCCACGACGCTTCTACCCGCCGCATCGCCGCTTGGCTGCAAACGCGGCCGGAGCTCGCCCAGGTGCTGCACCCGGCCCTGCCAGGGTCGCCGGGGCATGCGCATTGGCGGGCCTGCTGCTCAGCCGCGGCCGGGTTGGTGTCCATGGTGTTCGATGGTGCGCGCTTCTCACCGGCCCAGGTCGATGCCTTCGTGGACGCGCTGCGCCTGTTCAAGATCGGCTACTCCTGGGGCGGCCCCGTCAGCCTGGTGATGCCGTACAGCTTGCAAGGCATGCGGCGCTTCGGGCCGCTGGCCGGGCAGCAAGGCACATTGGTTCGCCTGGCCATCGGCCTGGAAGACACGGACGCCCTGGTGGCCGACCTCGAACAGGCCTTCGCCACCTTGGCCTGAACAGAGCGCAGCTTCCCAAACGCTAGACTTGCTGGCGCGTTCCCGGTCACGGGCAATGCGCACCATAAAACAGCAAGACAGACCAGGGAAAGCCGCCATGCACCGTCCACCGGGAACCGCCGCACACGCGACACAGCCTCACGTGGCCCCACACCACGTGGCTGCTGCGCAGACCGTGAGGCCAACTGGCCCGGCGTGGCAGCGCACGCTGACCGCATGTGCCTTGACGCTGCTGGGCGCTGTGCACACGCATGCGGCCACGGTGCTGCGCGTCAGCCCGCAGGGCGAGGTGCGCCAGTTGCGCCAGTTCAGCGCCACGTTCGACCAAGCCGTGGTGCCGCTGGGCGATGGCGCTGCGGCGTCTGCTCCCTACCGGGTGCGCTGCCAGGGCGACGTGCCACCGGGGGCGGGGCGCTGGGCCAACGAGCGCACCTGGACCTACAACTTCGAGACCGATGTGGGCCCCGGCGTGCGCTGCGTGGCCGAGCCCACGCCGGGCTGGCAGCCCGCCATCGGTGCGGCGGGCGCGTGGCGCGGGCAAGCCGTGCAGTTCCAGACCGGTGGCCCGGCCGTGTTGCGCAGCACTCCCGCGCGGGGCACCGTGCCCGAGGACGCGAGCTTCCTGTTGCGCCTGAACGGTCGGGTGGACGAGGCCTCGGTGCTGGCCCATGCGCGCTGCGAGGCCGAGGGCGTGGGCGAGCGCATGCCCGTGCAGGTACTGAGCGGCGTGGTGCGCGAAGCCGTGCTCAAACAGCAGCATGTGGACGCCGACGAGGCCCGCCACACCGTGCTGCTGGCTTGCCAGCGCCCTCTGCCCCCCGGCGTGAAGATGCGCCTGGTGTGGGGGCAGGGCATCGCCTCGGTGGGCGCGAACCCCGTGCGCACCCGCCAGGACCAGGTCTTTGACTTCACGGTGCGCCAGGCCTTCACGGCTGAGTTCAGCTGCGAGCGCGAACGGGCCCAGAAACCCTGCATGCCCTTGCGCCCCTTGTTGCTGAATTTCTCGGCGCCGGTACCACGCAAGCTGGCCGAGCAGGTGCGCCTCAAGCCCGCATCGGGCGAGGCCTTCGCCCCCTTCTTTGCCCAGGACGACCGCAGCACCGAGGTTTCTCAACTCCGCTTCCGGGCCCCGCTGCCTGAGAGCATGGCGTTCTCGCTCAACCTGCCGAAGGGCTTGCGCGACATCGACGGACGCGAGCTGGCCAATGCCAGCGCTTTCCCGTTGAAAGTGGCCACGGCCGAGATGCCCCCTCTGGCCAAGTTCGCCGCCGCGCCCTTCGGCGTGGTCGAACTGCTGGGCGAGCCTGGGCAGCCTCCCTTGCTTCCCCTAACGGTGCGCCATGTGGAGCGCCAGCTGCAAACGAAGGGGCTCGGCGCTTTGGGCGTGAAGGCACAGACCGTCTCTGCCGACCGCAGCGACCGCGAGGTCCTGCAGTGGATGGCCAAGGTGCAGAGGCACCATGAAAGCTCCTTCAGCGCCAAAGAGCTTGGGCGCCCGAAAAGCGAGTGGATGCAGTGGGTCACGGAGGAGGATGACGAAGGTCGCCCCAAGCGCGTGCAGCGCGAGCGTCGCATCGGTTCCCGTGAGCTCTCTCTGCTGGATGGCGTCAAGGCTTCGCAGACGCTGACCGTGCCGTCGGCTGACGAGAAAGACCCGCGCCCCTTCGAGGTGGTGGGCATTCCCCTGAGCGGCCCCGGCTACCACGTGGTGGAAGTCAGCTCTGCGCGCCTGGGGGCCGCCTTGCTGGCCAAGCCCGCGCCCATGTACGTGCGCACCGGCGTGCTGGTGAGCAACCTGTCGGTGCATGCCAAGCCGGGGCGACACAACGCCCTGGTGTGGGTCACGTCCCTGGACAAAGGCCAGCCCGTGCGCGATGCCGAGGTGGGCGTGAGCGACTGCACCGGCACCCGCCTGTGGACCGGCCGCACGGACGCCCTGGGCCTCGCCCGCATCGATCAGGCCCTGCTCGTCAAACGCGATGCCGCATGCCTCGTGGGCGATGGCCTGTTCGTCACCGCCCGCCATGCCCTGACCGATGGCCCGCACAAGGGGCAGACCGACCTGGGCTTCGTGTTCACCGATTGGCAAAGAGGCATTGAATCCTGGCGCTTCAACCACCCCACCCAAGGCCCGGGAGAGGCCCCCGTGCCCGTGTCGGTGCTGGCCCACACGGTACTGGATCGGAGCTTGCTGCGCGCCGGCGAAACGGTGTCGATGAAGCACCTTTTGCGCGCCGAAACCGCGCGTGGCCTGGGGGCTGTGCCGCGCGAGCAGTGGCCGGACAGACTCATCATCACGCACCTGGGTTCAGGCACGCAATTCACGCAGCCTTTGACCTGGTCTGCACGTCAACAGGCATTGTCAACCTGGGTCATTCCCAAAGAAGCGCGCCTGGGCCAGTACGACATTGCCCTGGAAGGCCCCAGTCCCGCGGGCCGCCGCACGTTGGACAGTGGCAGCTTCCGCGTTGAGGCCTTCCGTGTGCCTTTGGTCGATGCCCGCCTCATGGCACCCAAGGCCGAGCAGATCGCGCCCGAGGCCGTCGCCATGGGGGTGCAATTGCGCTACCTAACGGGTGGCGGCATGGCCCAATCTGACGCCCGTCTGACGGCCGTGGTGCGGCAACGCACTCCTCGCTTCCCGGGATTTGACGAATACCGATTCGATGCCCCCAGCCAGCGAGCGGCGGGCCCACGCAGCGAGGACGCCTCGGACGGCGCGGAGGAGGAGGGCAGCCGTTGGGCCGACCGTTTGGTGGCCGACAAGCTGCCGGTGAGCACCGACCGCGAAGGCGCGGCCAGCGTGCGTGTGCCGACACTGCCGCGCCTGAAGGTGCCATCGGAACTCCAGGCCGAACTCAGCTACACCGACCCGAACGGCGAAGTGCAGACCGTGGCGCGCTCCGTGCCTTTGTGGCCCAGCGCCGTGGTGCTGGGCTTGCGCACCCCTGGCTGGGCGGGCAGTGGCCCGGGCGAGGCAGGTGCCATGCGCTTCCAGGTGATCGCGCTGGACACGCAAGGCAAGCCGCGCGCCCAGCAAAAGGTGCTCGTGCAGGCCCGGCTGGTGCAGACGCTGAGCCACCGCAAGCGCATCGTCGGGGGCTTTTACGCCTACGACAACCGCGAGGAAATCACCGAGCTGGGCGAGGTGTGTGCGGGGCAAACCGATGCGCGTGGCGTGTTGCTGTGCGATGCCCGCATGAAGCAGGCGGGCGAGGTTGAGCTGGTGGCCCAGGCCAAGGACGGCGAGGGCCGCCCAGCCCAGGCCGCGGCCAGCGTGTGGGTCACCCGCCAGGGCGAGATCTGGTTCGGGCAGGACAACGACGACCGCATGGATGTCTTGCCCGAACAGCGCAGCGTGGCACCGGGAGAGACCGCGCGATTCCAGGTGCGCATGCCCTTCCGCGAAGCCACGGCCCTGGTCACTGTGGAGCGAGAAGGCATCCTCGACACCCGGGTGGTGAAGCTCAGCGGCAAGGACCCTGTCATCGAGCTGCCCATCCCGAAGGGCAGCAAAGGCCCGGATGGCGAGGTGCGCAGCTGGGCCCCGAACGTGTACGTCAGCGTGATGGCGGTGCGTGGCCGCTTGCGCGAGGTCCCTTGGTACAGCTTCTTCACGTGGGGCTGGCGCAGCCCGCTGATTTGGGCCAAGGCGTTCTGGTACGAAGGCCGGGAGTACCAGGCACCCACGGCCTTGGTGGACCTCTCTCGCCCGGCCTACAAGCTGGGCGTCGCGGCAATCCAGGTGGGCGTGGCCGACCATGCCTTGAAAGTCGAAGTGCTCCCCGACCAGGCCCAGTACGGTGTGCGACAGACGGCCACGGCGCGCGTTCGCGTCACGCAGGGTGGCCAGCCGGTGCAGGGCGACATCGCATTCGCCGCAGTGGACGAAGGCTTGCTGGCTTTGTCTGACAACAGCTCCTGGCAGGTGCTCGACGCCTTCTTTCGCCAACGTCCATGGGGCGTTGAAACCAGCACGGCGCAGAACGAAATCATCGGGCGCAGGCATTTCGGGCGCAAGGCCGTGGCAGCGGGAGGTGGAGGCGGGCAGGGCGCCACGCGCGAGCTGCTCGACACCTTGTTGCTCTGGCAAGGCAGCATCCCCCTGGATGCGCGCGGCGAGGCCATCGTCAAAGTGCCCATCAACGACGCCTTGACCCGCTTCAAGTTGGTCGCCGTGGCCACATCAGGCTTGTCGCGCTTCGGCGTGGGCAGCGCCAGCATCCGCGTCACGCAGGACCTGCAGGCTCTGCCAGGACTCCCCCCCTTGGTGCGCGAGGGCGATCGCTTCGAGGCCATCGCCACGGTGCGCAACACCACGTCGCGCGCGATGAAAGTGAGCGCCAGCCTGGCCGGGCAGGCAGAGTCTGCGGGCGCGGCGCCACTCGCCATCTCCTTGACTGCGCAGCAGGTTGACATCCCCCCTGACAGTGCCCGCGAGTTGCGCTGGCCGGTCGATGTACCGCAGGGCGTGAGCGCCTTGCGCTGGACCTTGGCGGTGTCCGAGCAAGGCGGGGCACAGGGCGCGCGTGACCGCGTGCAGGTGCAGCAGGAGGTGCAAGCGGCCGTGCCCATCCAGGTTCGGCAGGCCACACTCCTGCAACTGGGCGGTGAGCCCATCCAGCTGCCGGTGGCGGCGCCGCTGGACGCGCTGACGGCCGGTGCGCCCGGCGCCATGCGTGCCCGGGGTGGCGTGCGCATTGGGCTGCAGCCATCCCTGGCAGATGGCCTGCCTGGCGTGAGGCGGTTCTTCGAGCAATACCCCCACACCTGTCTGGAACAGCAAACCTCGCGCGCGGTTGGCCTGCGCGACGACAAGCGCTGGGATGCGCTCATGCGACAGTTGCCCACCTACCTCGATGCCGACGGCCTCGCCGGATACTTCCCATTGCAGGAGGGGGCAGGTGCGCAAGGCAGCGTGGCCTTGACCGCTTACCTGCTGTCGGTCTCTCACGAGGCGGGCTGGCGCTTGCCCGAGGAGGCGCGCGAGCGCTTGCTGACGGGCCTGAGCGATGTGGTGCAAGGGCGCATCCGCCGAAGCACCTGGGCGCCACAGGGCTTGTCCCAGGCCGTGCTCAACGACGCGCAGCGCATCCTGGCGCTCGACGCCCTCTCGCGCCATGGCCGTGCCGATGCCCGCATGCTGGACACCGTTTCCCCGGTGCTGTCGGACTGGCCCACTTCGACGCTCATCCAGTGGTGGCAAGTCCTGCAGCGTTTGCCAGCCGCCCCAGCGCGTGAAGCCCGGATGAAGGAAACCGAGCAAGTCTTGCGCAGCCGCTTGACCTACAGCGGCACCACCTTGCGCTTCTCCACCGAAGCCCAAGATTTTTGGTGGTGGACCATGGACAACGCCGATGCCAATGCGGCCCGGCTCATCCTGGCCGCACTGCCCATGCCAACCTGGAAAGACGACTTGCCGCACCTCGTGGTGGGTGCGCTGGCGCGACAACGCCATGGCGCCTGGTTGACCACGACGGCCAATGCCTGGGGCACCCTGGCGATGGAGCGCTTTGCACAGCAAACCGAACGCGCGCCGGTGGCAGGCCGCACCCATGTCAGGCTGGGTGCGGCAGAAGCCGCGCTGGAATGGGCCAAGGAGCCCAAAGGCGGCACGCTGAGCCTGCCTTGGCCGGTGCAAGCGCCAACCCAGCCGGGTGCGTTGCCTGCCGCGTCACCCGGCTCGCCGCAGGCCATGTCGTCCGTGCTTCAGTTGCGCCAGCAAGGCAGCGGTGCGCCTTGGGCCACGGTCCAGGCCCTGAGCGCCGTGCCGCTGAAAGCACCCGTGCAGGCTGGTTACGCGGTGCGCAGGATCGTGTCCGTGCTGGATGCCCCCAACCCAGCGCGTGGGGCCACGTACGCGCGGGGCACCGTGCTGCGCATCACACTGGAAATCGACGCCCAGGCCGACATGAGCTGGGTGGCCATCCAGGACCCCATTCCCGGTGGCGCCACCCTGCTGGGCAGTGGCTTGGGGCGTGATTCTCAGCTGGCCACGCGCGGCGAGCAGGCCGAGGGTGCCTGGCCCAGTCACATCGAGCGTGGGCAGGATGCCTGGCGCGCGTACTTCGAGGTCTTGCCAAAAGGACGCCACCGGGTGGACTACACCGTGCGCCTGAACAACCCCGGCAGCTTCAACGTGCCGCCAACCCGCATCGAGGCCATGTATGCGCCCGACAGTTTTGGTGAGTCGCCCCAGCCGCGGGTGGAGGTCGCGCCTTGATGCGAGGTGTGTCGTCTGCTGGGCCGCTCCTCCGCCATGGGCGCGCGCAGCTGGCCGCGGTCGTGTGCGCCTGGTGCTTGCCATCAGGCCACGCGGTGGCCGCAGACCTTCCCAGCTTCCGACAGGTCCGTGCCAGCCACCTGCCCAGCGAGTTCACCGTGCTGGATCGCCACGGCCGGCCCCTGCAGACGCTGCGCCGCGATCCGCGTGCGCGGCGCCTGACATGGGTCACCCTCGACGAGGTCTCGCCGGCCCTGCGCACCGCCATCGTGCTGTCGGAAGACCAACGCTTCTGGCAACACAGTGGCATCGACTGGCAGGGCGTGGCGGCCAGCGCCTGGTCCAACCTGTGGAACGAGCGCACGCGCGGTGCTTCTACCGTCACCATGCAATTGGCCGGCTTGCTCGATGCGGGCGGGGCGCGCCCAGCCGGCGGTCGCAGCTGGCCCCAAAAGGTCACGCAGGCCTGGACGGCCCGGCAGCTCGAGAGCCGTTGGCGCAAAACCGAGATCCTCGAGGCTTACCTGAACAAGGTCCCGTTCCGAGGCGAATTGGTCGGGCTGCCCGCCATGAGCCAAACCTTGTTCGGCAAACACCCCGCAGGCTTGGACGCGCAGGAATCTGCGATTGCCGCCGCGTTGGTGCGGGGGCCGAACGCGCCAGCCGCGGTGGTTTCCCGGCGTGCCTGCCAGGTGCTCACCCTGCAACAACGCAGTTGCACGGGCATCGATTTGGTGCTCACCCAGGCGCTTGCACGCAAAGGCTCGGCCGCGCTGGGCGAGCAAAGGGCGCCGCACCTGGCGCGATGGTTGATGGCGCAGGCGCCATCCGGTGTGGCCAGCGTGCGCAGCACCCTCGATGCCCGCACGCAGCGCCTGGCGCAAGACGTGCTCCAGCGTCACTTGATGGAGTTGGCCCGCCGCGAGGTGGAAGACGGCGCGGTCATCGTCATCGACAACGCCAGCGGAGAGGTCCTGGCCTGGGTCGGAGGCAGCGGGGCGCTGTCCTCGGCGGCACAGGTCGATGCAGTGTTGGCCCTGCGCCAGCCCGGCTCCACGCTCAAGCCCTTCGTCTATGGCATGGCCTTCGAGAAGCGCGTGCTGACACCCGCCAGCTTGTTGCAAGACGCACCTGTCCAGCTGCCCACCGGCGCTGGCCTCTACATCCCGCAGAACTACGACCGCCAATTCCGCGGCTGGGTCAGCGTGCGCACAGCGCTGGGTAACAGCTTGAACGTGCCCGCGGTACGGGCGGGCGCCATGCTGGGCGCCGACACCCTGGCCGAGGGTCTGAAACGCTTCGGCTTGCCACTGAAAGAGCCTGGCGGTTTTTATGGCCCTGGTTTGGCTTTGGGCAGCGCCGAAGTCACCTTGCGCGACTTGGCGAATGCCTACCGCACGCTGGCCAATGGCGGACGCTGGTCGCCCTTGCGCTTGCAACTTGAAAGCTCCAACGGACCCGACGGCGCTCGCAGAACTGCAGAACACCGGGCCGCAGAACACCTGGCCGCAGAGCGCCGGACCATCACCCCCCAAGCCGCGCATTTGGTGACCGACATCCTGGCGGACAACAGCGCGCGGGCGCTGAGCTTCGGCCTGCACAGTGCGCTGGCCACCCGGGGCTTTGCCGCCGTCAAAACCGGCACCAGCAAAGACATGCGTGACAACTGGTGCATCGGCTACACCGACCTCTACACCGTGGGCGTCTGGGTGGGCAACGCCAGCGGCAGCCCCATGCACGATGTCAGCGGTGTGGCCGGGGCCGCCCCGATCTGGGCCAGCCTGATCCACGCACTGCACGAGGGGCATCCTTCACAGGCGCCCAGACCACCCGGCGGACTGCGCAGTCAGGCCATCCGCTTCGAGGGCGATGGCGCCCAGCCTTTGGTCGATGCGGACCGGATGGAGTGGTTTCTCGCGGGCACAGAGCAAAGCACCTGGCGGCTCGACACCAAACCCGTGGGGGATGTCGCGGGGCGCCCAGGGCGGGCCATCGTCAGCCCGCAGGAAGGCGCCATCCTGGCGCTGGACCCAGACATCCCGCCGCGCGCGCAGCGTGTTCCCCTGCGCAGCGCGTGGGCGTCGGGCTCACCCAGCAGCAACCAGCAAGGCCTGACCTGGTGGCTGGACGGCCGACCGTTGGCCAGCGGCGCACAGCACGACTGGCTGCCCATGCCGGGCAGGCACACGCTGAGCCTGCGTCGACACGGGCGGTCGCTCGAAGAAGTGCACTTCGAGGTGCGCGGCGCCCAACTCAGGCAGGCGCGGAGCCGCTGAGGCAATCAGCCAAGCATTCAGCCCTTGCCGGGGGATGAGACCTTGTGCCGCATCAAGCGGCCCTTCTCGCGTTCCCAGTCGCGGTCCTTGATGGTGTTGCGCTTGTCGTGTTCGGCCTTGCCCTTCGCCAGCGCAATGTCCGCCTTGACCCTGCCGCCTTTCCAGTGCAGGTTCAGCGGCACGATGGTGTAACCCTTTTGCTCCGTTTTTCCGATCAGGCGCCGGATTTGCTCTCGGTGCATCAGCAGCTTTTTGGTGCGGTCGGCATCGGGCGTGACATGGGTCGATGCCGAGCGCAGGGCATTGATGCGCAGCCCGATGAGGTACATCTCGCCGTCCTTGATGACGACGTAGCCGTCCGTCATCTGGACCTGCCCGTCGCGGATGGCCTTGACCTCCCAGCCTTCCAGCACGACGCCCGCCTCGAAGCGCTCCTCGATGTGGTAGTTGAAAAGCGCTTTTCGGTTTTCTGCGATGGACATGGGCTGCAGGGACGGTAGGAACTGAGCAAAGGGGGAAGGCATCGCCCGCAGGCGTCCTTAAAATAACGACATTCTATGAAGCACGTGCACAAGTCCGTCTTGCTCTGGTACTCGCCCCGCGAAATGTATGGGCTGGTGACCGCCATCCAAGACTACCCCCAATTCCTGCCTTGGTGCGATCGCGCCGAGGTTTTGCAAACGCACGAGGACGGTGTCACCGCCCGCTTGCACATCGCGTTCGCGGGCGTCCACCAGGCTTTCACCACCCGCAATGTGCAGGTCGATGGCCATGGCGTGACCATGAACCTGATCGACGGGCCGTTCTCCAGGCTCGAAGGCACGTGGCGCTTCCTGCCGCTGCAAAAGCCCGGTGAACCCGAGGTGGCTGGTCGGTCGCCCGTCGATGCGCCGGCCTGCAAGGTCGAGTTCTCTCTCCACTACGCCTTTGCCAGCAAGGCGCTGTCTTTGGTCGTCAGCCCGGTGTTCGACCGCATTGCCAACACCTTCGTCGAGGCCTTCGTGAAGCGCGCGGAGCAGGTCCATGGGCCCCGCTGAAAGTGGCAGTTCCGGCAAGGGCATCTGCGTTCAGGTGGCTGTGGGCGTGGCGCCACGCGAGGTGCGGGTCGTCTCATTGGCCCTGCCGGATGGCAGCACCTTGCGTGATGCCCTGCGTTTGAGCGGTTTCCTCGAGGGCGGTGCCAGTGCCGTGCCCACGCTCAATGAAGAGGCGCTGGCCGAAGGCAGGTGGGCAGTGGGTGTGTGGGGCCGCAGAGAGCGACCCGGCCACGTGCTGCGCGACCGCGACCGCATCGAGGTCGTGCGTGGCTTGCAGGTCGACCCCAAAGAAGCCAGGCGTGTGCGTTATTCATCGCAGGGGCGCCCACGGGCCGCCGCACGCGGCAAGCCTCAGCGCCATGCGAAGGGCTGAAGCCCTGGCCTCATTTGCCGCAGTTCGACTGGATGGTTTCCTGCGTACGCTGCAATTCTTCGCTGCGGGCCTTGTCGTCGAGGATCTCGCGCTCGCCCCTGTCGTTGGTGCGAGCAATGCGCATGCCGTCCTTCAGTGAGCGCTCGTAGCCCCTGGCGCGCTCGCAGTTGTCGGCGCGCACCTTCGCTTGCTTTTCCTCTTCGGCCTTCTGGCGGGCCACACGCTCTTCTTCGGCCTTCTTGCGTCGTGCCTCGAGTTCCGGGTCGACCGCCTTGGCCGGGGTATTGGCGCTGGTGTTGCCGGCAGCGCTGCCGCTGGCCGCCGGTGTCACATCCACCACGCGCACCTGTCGGGCGGCCGTGGGTCGCGTCAGGATGGCGCTGTCGGGTGTGCCGGGCGGAGGTGGCCGGTCGCTGTACTGGATCGCACCGCCGGCATCGCGCCATTTCCACTGCGTGCCGGCCTGGGCGGGTGTGGCCACCAGGGACAACATCAGCAGGCTGGCGCAGGCCAGGCCATGGGCTGCAGAGGTATGGAGTTTCATGCTGTGCAGTGTAGCGGCGGCCCGTGCCACGCGAGCGCCGAAATCGCGCAATCCTCCTCGGGATGCCCTTGGTGGTAGGGGCTCGCCGCTGTGCGTATAATCCGCTTTTGCGTCTGGAGCCCGTTCATGCGCCTGCTTGGTAAAGCCCTCACGTTCGACGACGTGTTGCTCGTGCCCGCATATTCACAGGTGTTGCCCCGCGACACCTCGCTGGCCACCCGTCTGTCCCGCAACATTCACCTGAACCTGCCTTTGGTGTCCGCCGCCATGGACACGGTGACGGAAGCGCGTCTGGCCATTGCCATCGCACAAGAGGGTGGCATCGGGATCATCCACAAAAACCTCAGCCCGAAGCAGCAGGCGGCCGAAGTGGCACGCGTGAAGCGCTACGAGTCGGGCGTGTTGCGCGACCCCATCACCATCTCATCGGACGTCAAGGTCCGCAACGTGATGGCGCTGTCCGAGCAACACGGCATCTCCGGTTTCCCGGTGGTGGACGAAGGCAAGGTCGTGGGCATTGTCACGGGCCGCGATTTGCGTTTTGAAACGCGCCTCGACGCTCCCGTGCGCGAGATCATGACCCCGCGCGAGCGCCTGATCACCGTCAAGGACGGCGCCAGCCTGGCCGAGGCCAAGGCCCTGATGCACAAGCACAAGCTGGAGCGGGTGCTGATGGTCAGCGACGCCTTCGAGCTGCGCGGCATCTTCACCGTCAAGGACATCACCAAGCAGACCACCTTCCCCAACGCCGCCCGCGATGCCCACGGCAAGCTGCGCGTGGGCGCAGCCGTCGGTGTGGGTGAGGGCACCGAAGAGCGCGTCGAGCTGCTGGTCAAGGCTGGCGTCGATGCCCTGGTGGTGGACACCGCCCACGGCCACAGCCATGGCGTGATCGAGCGTGTGCGCTGGGTCAAGAAGAACTTCCCGCAAGTCGACGTGATCGGCGGCAACATCGCCACTGGCGCTGCTGCGCTGGCACTGGTCGAGGCCGGCGCCGACGGCGTCAAGGTTGGCATCGGCCCCGGCTCCATCTGCACCACGCGCATCGTTGCTGGTGTCGGCGTGCCCCAAATCATGGCCATCGACAACGTCGCCACTGCACTGCAGGGTACAGGCGTGCCCTTGATCGCCGACGGTGGCATCCGCTACTCGGGTGACATCGCCAAGGCGATTGCGGCCGGCGCCAGCACCGTCATGATGGGCGGCATGTTCGCAGGCACCGAGGAGGCGCCTGGCGAGGTGATCCTGTTCCAGGGCCGCAGCTACAAGGGCTACCGCGGCATGGGCTCGATCGGCGCCATGAAAGACGGCTCCGCGGACCGCTACTTCCAGGAAAACGACGAAACCACCAACCCGAATGCCGACAAGCTCGTGCCCGAGGGCATCGAAGGTCGGGTGCCTTACAAGGGCTCGGTTGTCAGCATCCTGTACCAGATGGCAGGTGGCCTGAAGGCCTCGATGGGTTATTGCGGATGCGCCACCATTGAGGACATGCGCAACCGCGCGGAGTTCGTCGAGATCACGGCGGCAGGCATCCGCGAAAGCCATGTCCACGACGTGCAGATCACCAAGGAAGCGCCGAACTACCGCATGGAGTGACGCGCATCAGGTCGGGGCGCCTGATCGGTGGTCCGCCCCGCCCGCGACTTGAACATCCCGCGACACCGGCTTCGGCCGGTGCCGTTTTTTCAGACCACCCACCCGAGACCCTCGATGGCTTCGACCCGCGGCCGCCAGGCGGCCATGCCGTTCATCATGATCACGGTGCTGCTCGACATGATGTCGATCGGCATCATCGCGCCCGTGCTGCCGAAGCTGATCGGGACCTTCATGGACTCCGGCGCCGGCACTTCGGTGGGTTACGGGCTGGCGCAGGCTGCGTTTGCCATCGCGCAGTTCTTCAGCGCACCCATTCTCGGCAGCCTGTCTGACAAGCACGGCCGCCGTCCGGTGCTGCTGCTGGGATTGCTCGGCATGGCCATCAACTTCTTTGTCACCGCGCTGGCCACCGAGTTCTGGATGCTGCTGGCCGTCCGTGTGATGGGCGGCGCGGTGTGCGCCAACATCGCGGTGGCCAACGCCTATGTGGCCGACATCACCGAGCCCAAGGACCGCGCCAAGAACTACGGCTTGCTGGGCGCGATGTTCGGCGTGGGCTTCATTTTGGGCCCGGTGCTGGGTGGCATCCTCGGTGACCGCAACGTCCATTGGCCTTTCATGCTGGCGGGTACGCTCACGCTGCTCAATTGCGTTTACGGCTACTTTGTGCTCCCGGAATCGTTGCCGCAGGAGCGTCGCCGCGAGTTCACGCTGTCCCGCGCCAACCCGCTCACGGCGCTCGCCCAACTGCGCCAACTCAAAGGCGTCGAAATGCTGCTGTGGGTGATGGGGCTGTCCATCCTGGCGCAGTTCTGCCTGCACACCAGCTGGTTCCTGTACACCGAGTTCAAGTTCGGCTGGACGCCCAAGGACAACGGCTTGTCGCTGTTTGCTGTCGGGATGATGGCCGTGTTGGTGCAGGGTGGTTTGCTGCGTCAGTTCCAGAAAATCATGCCCACTGACAAGCTGGTGCGCATCGGCCTGGTGTCCTCCACCATGGCCTTCGCTGCTTGGGGCCTGGTGCCCGAAGGGTGGATGATGTACGTGATCATCGTGGCCAACGTGTTTGGCTACATGGTCCAGCCCGGCTTGCAGAGCCTGGTGGCCAACGCGGTGGATCCGACCCGCCAGGGCGAAAGCATGGGCGCGGTGTCGTCCATCAACAGCGTTGCGGCGGTCTTGGGGCCCTTGATGGGCTCGCCGCTGCTGGCCACGGTCAGCCACCATCCGCAAGGTGATTGGCGCATCGGTGCGCCGTTCTACCTGTGCGCCGCCATTCAGGCTGTTGCCGCCTGGCTGGGCTTGCGTCACCTGAGCCGGGCTGGCAACCTGCGCGCCATGCCACCGTCTGCTTGAGGCGCTGGCACCCCCTGCTTCACCAGATTTCGACCCCCCTCGAGAAACCGACATGCACGACAAGATCCTCATCCTCGATTTCGGCTCCCAGGTCACCCAGTTGATCGCCCGTCGCGTGCGTGAGGCGCATGTCTATTGCGAGATCCATCCCAACGATGTGTCCGATGACTTCATCAAGGCGTTCGCGCCCAAGGGCATCATCCTGTCGGGCAGCCATGCATCGACCTACGAAGACCACCAACTGCGCGCTCCGCAAGCCGTGTGGGACGCTGATGTGCCCGTGTTGGGCATCTGTTACGGCATGCAGACCATGGCCGTGCAACTGGGCGGCGAGGTGAGCTGGTCCGATCACCGCGAGTTCGGCTACGCCGAGGTGCGCGCCCACGGCCACACCAAGCTGCTGGACGGCATCGCCGACTTCACCACGGCCGAGGGCCACGGCATGCTCAAGGTCTGGATGAGCCACGGCGACAAGGTCACCAAGTTGCCCGAAGGCTTCAAGCTGATGGCCTCCACGCCGAGCTGCCCGATTGCCGGCATGGCCAACGAGGAAAAGCGCTACTACGCGGTGCAGTTCCACCCCGAGGTCACCCACACCGTGCAGGGTCACGCCATGTTGACGCGTTTCGTGCGCGACATCAGCGGCTGTGCGGGTGATTGGATCATGGGCAACTACATCGACGAAGCCGTGGTCAAGATCCGCGAGCAGGTGGGTGATGAGGAAGTCATCCTGGGCCTGTCGGGCGGTGTGGATTCGTCCGTGGCCGCGGCCCTGATCCACCGCGCCATCGGTGACCAATTGACGTGCGTGTTCGTCGATCACGGCCTGCTGCGCCTCAACGAAGGTCAGATGGTGATGGACATGTTCGCCGGCCGCTTGCACGCCAAGGTCGTGCACGTGCAGGCGCAAGACCAGTTCATGGGCCACCTCAAGGGCGTCACCGACCCCGAACAGAAGCGCAAGATCATTGGCCGGGAGTTCGTTGAAGTCTTCCAGGCGGAGGCCAAGAAGCTCAGCAACGCCAAGTGGCTCGCTCAGGGCACCATCTACCCGGACGTGGTGGAAAGCGGCGGCACCAAGACGAAGAAGGCCACGATCAAGAGCCACCACAACGTGGGCGGCTTGCCCGAGACGTTGGGCTTGAAGCTGCTGGAGCCGCTGCGTGAGCTGTTCAAGGACGAGGTCCGCGAGCTCGGCGTGGCCCTGGGCCTGCCGCACGACATGGTTTACCGCCATCCCTTCCCAGGTCCGGGCCTGGGCGTGCGTGTTCTGGGCGAGGTCAAGGCCGAGTACGTGTCACTGCTGCAGCGCGCTGACGCCATCTTCATCGAGGAACTGCGCAAGGCCATCGACCCAGCCACCGGTAAAAGCTGGTACGACCTCACATCGCAGGCCTTCACGGTTTTCCTGCCGGTCAAGAGCGTCGGCGTGATGGGCGACGGCCGCACCTACGAGTATGTCGTGTCGCTGCGCGCCGTGGAGACGTCGGACTTCATGACCGCTGACTCCGCAGAACTGCCTTACAGCCTGCTCAAGAAAGTGTCGAGCCGGATCATCAACGAGGTGCGCGGCATCAACCGCGTGGCTTATGACGTGAGCTCCAAGCCGCCTGCCACGATCGAGTGGGAATGATTTGAAGGCGGTTCACACCGTCCCAGAACGTCTCATGAATGCATTTAAGCCCTTGATCTTCAAGGGCTTTTTTGTTTTTGACGTCCCATGAGGTTTCATGACATCCCGAGGTTTTTGTCGGCACGGAAGACGGTTGATTTTTTGAGTCAATTGATCTTTGATTGCTTACCGTCTTGATGCTCTGACGGTAAGCGATGCAAGGTAAGAGAGGGGTTACCCAATGGCACTGACAGACACCAAACTCAAGAACCTCAAGCCCACGGACAAGGTCTACAAGGTGGTGGACCGCGATGGGATGTACGTCGTCGTCTCACTCAAAGGAACACTGACTTTCCGCTATGACTACCGGCTCGCGGGGCGGCGGGAGACGCTCACACTGGGGCAGTACGATGAGTTCCAGGCCTCGCAGCCTAAGCGGGCCCCCGAGGACATCAAGTACGGAGATCCGCTTTCGCTGGCTGACGCGCGCGACCTGCTGGCCAGAGCGAAGAACATGGTCAGCCGAGGGGAGTCGCCAGCGCGTGTGAAATCTGAAGCTAAGAAGGAATGCCAAGAGTCAGGCACCTTCGAGTTCTTTGCAGACATCTGGTTGCGAAACGGCGGCCTGGCGGACAGCACGGCGGCGATGCGCAAGAGCATTCTGGATCGTGATGTGCTGCCCAAGTTCGGCAAACGCAAGCTGGAAGAGATCACGTCCAGCCAAGTGCTCGCGCTGTGCGAAAAGATCAAGGAGCGCGGCGCTCCGGCCACGGCAGTTCATGTACGCGAGGTCATCCAGCAGGTGTACCGGCACGCCATGTCCAGGGGGCTCAAGATCGAGAATCCCGCTGAAGCGGTGAAGGCTTCAGCCATTGCCACCTTCAAGCCCAGGGAGCGCGCATTGACGCCTGGGGAGATTCACCAGTTCTTTTCGGTGCTGGACACCATCGGCACCTTGCCCACGCTTAAGCTGGCGGTGAAGTTCATCTTGCTGACCATGTGCCGCAAAGGCGAGTTGTTGCTGGCGACCTGGAAAGAGGTGGACTTTGATGCGGCCACCTGGACGATTCCGCCGGAGCGGATGAAGGCTAGGCGGGCGCATGTGGTCTATCTCAGCAGTCAGGCACTCGATCTGCTGGTTGGCCTCAAAACCTGTGCTGGAAGCAGCCCATATTTGCTCCCCGGTCGGTATGAGACCGACAAGCCGATGAGCGAAGCAACGCTCAACCGCGTGATCACGGCGGCGGTGGAAAAGGCCCAGAAGGACGGAATGGACCTCCCTCACTTCTGCGTGCATGACCTGCGCAGGACGGCATCAACACTGCTGCACGAGGCTGGCTTCAACACTGACTGGATCGAGAAGTGCCTGGCTCACGAGCAAAAAGGCGTGCGTGCCGTCTACAACAAGGCGGAATACGCCGAGCAGCGCCGGGCCATGTTGCAAAGCTGGGCCGAGATGGTGGACGGCTGGATCAGAGGTAGCAAGGCGACGCCTGTTGCTTTGAGAGCGGTTGCCTGATGTGCGATGGATTGGCGGGAGGGCGGATGTTGTTGGTATTCGCACTGCATTGATATTGTGGGAAAAGTTAAACCTTGTTTGATTTTTGGCGTCAGATTCAATCAATAGTTTTCGATTGATTGGAATTTGTGATATTTTTATTGCATGGCTGGAAATTCAAGACACTCTTTGCTCAGGCGGCTTCAGTCGGACATGCCCCGTGGCGCGCCCTTCGGGCTGGCCGAGTTGGAGCGTCTGGGCATCTCACCCACATTGGCTGCCCACTACGTTGAAAGCGGGTGGCTGCTGCGGCTTGCGCAGGGCGTCTATGCCTTCCCGGGCGATGACGTGAACGTGCATGGTTCGATCAAACTGCTGCAGAGCAGGGTGACAGGCCTGCATGTGGGCGGCAAGACGGCGCTGGCTCTGCAAGGGGTCAGGCACAACCTCTCGACACGAGAGCAGTGGGTGCTGTGGGGGGATGTGCGTTTCGCCGTGCCAGACTGGTTCACCTCCCGATTTCCGGCACGGTATGCCTCGGCGCGGTTGTTTGAGTGGGCGAACGAGGGCTTGGCTAAGAAAAGCATCACCACGCCACCAGGACTGCCACCTGGCTTGCTGGTGTCGGCGCCTGAGCGCGCGCTGTTGGAAATGCTCTATGACGTCGGTACGCGTCAGAGTCTGGAAGAGGCGCGCAACCTGTTTGACGGCGTGCGGAACTTGCGCAAAGACATGTTGGGTCACTTGTTGGCGTGCTGTACCAGTGTCAAAACTGTGCGCCTGTTCCTTGCGTGGTCTCGCGAAACGGGACTGGTGGATGTGGACGAATTCTTGCAACGCTACACGCTGCCAGTTGGGAGCGACAAGCGCTGGATGTCTCGCATGAAGGACGGCAGTTTGTTGACACTCAAACCTCATGGATAAGGTCTACGCGGACACTGTGCGCCTCCTCCTGAAGGTAGCACCCGATGTATTTGCCAACGACATCTTTGCGATGAAGGGCGGCACAGCCATCAACCTCTTCGTGATGGACATGCCACGCCTCTCTGTTGACATCGACGTCGTCTACACACCATGGGCCACTACGCGAGAGCAAGCCCTCACCGAAATCGCGACCGAGATAGAGGCCATTGCGGCGAGGGCGACCAAATTGGGACTGAACGCACGCAAGGTGCGGAGCAAAGACCTTGCTGAGACCAAGCTCCTGATCGAGAACGACGAAAGTCAGGTGAAGGTCGAGGTCAACGTGGTGTTCCGAGGCTCAGTGTTGCCGGTTGAGAAGCGCCCCCTGATGCCCAAGACCGCTGACATGTTCAGTGCGGAATTGACCCTGCCTGTGTTGGCGACGGCGGAACTCTATGGCAGCAAGTTGGTGGCAGCCATGGATCGTCAGCATCCACGGGACTTGTTTGACGTGTGGCAAATGTTCGAGTCAGGCGGGTTCACGGATGCAGCGGTTGAATGCTTTGTGACGTACCTGGCCGGGCACAATCGACCAACGCATGAGGTGTTGTTCGGGAATGAGAAAGACATTGAGGCGGAGTACCACAACAACTTCGTTGGCATGACCACGGAGCCAGTCAGCCTGGAAACACTTTTGGCTGCCAGAGACCGATTGCGCAGAGAGTTGCCTCAGCGCTTGACTGCCGCGCAAAGGCAGTTTTTGAGCGGCCTGGCACAAGTGCAACCCGACTGGTCATTGTTGGCCTGTCCGCATGCGGCAGAACTGCCGGCCCTCCGTTGGAAGCTGGCAAACCTTCAGACGTTCAAGGAGCGGCGTCCTGAAGACTTTGAAAGCCAGGCCAAAAAATTGGCCGAATTGTTGTGATGGCTTGGTTGTTGGCGCGGACATGCATTTGGCTTTGCTGCCGGAATGCTTCATTCTTTGCGATGAACGTCTCATAGAACACGCATTGATGACACACAACTCAACCTGATCGGTTTAGGCCATTGTGCTGCTGGGCGGTGGGATGTGTGAGGCAGGCAAAAGAAACTGAACTTGCGAAGCCCCGAGTTTGGCCCCAAGATTGCATGCAATTTCAATGAGAACTCAGTCATGACTGCTGTTTCGGAGGTTTCCAAGAAACAGGTGAGTGGCGCTGCTGAGCGTCTGGCTGCCTCGCTGCGTCCTGGGCGGGTGTACCGGCGGGAGGCGTTGGCTGAAATGAGCACGGCGGTAGACCGTCACCTGCGTGAATTGGTCAAAGATGGTCGTGTGAAGAAACTGGCGCAGGGGATGTACTACGTGCCGAGGGTGTCCAGTCATGGGCCCGTGCCACCCGAGGATGCTGAAGTGGTTGGCAATTTCCTGCGCGATACCGAATTTCTTGTTTTCTCGCCTTCGGCATACAACGCAGTGGGCCTGGGTACAACGCAGCTTTACAACTGCACGCTGGTCTACAACCACAAGCGACATGGCGTGTTCAAGCTCGGTAATCGGCAGTTCGATTTCCGGGTGAAACCACGTTTCCCCAAAAAGCTCACGCCGGAGTTTTTGTTTGTCGATCTGCTCAACAACCTTGAGCAGTTGGCCGAAGACCGTGATGCAGTCCTGCGGCGAGCACAGACCAAGCTGCCATCGTTTGACCCTCGCAGGCTCAAACGCGCGCTCTCGAAGTTTGGCTCAGTGGCCACACGCAAGCGCACCAAAGGTTGGCTGAATGTCTCAGTTTCTCCATGCCCGCAATGACTTCGGCTACCTGCTTGCGGTAGTCGTTGACGAGCGAAGCTGGGCTGCTGCCGGTTTGAAGGACACCTTGTTAAGGTGTGAAGTCAAACCGGAGGTGGTTCATGGCAACGAGAAGGCTGTTCAGCCGAGAGTTCAAGCTTGAGGCAGTCAAGCTGGTCGTTGAGCGCGGCGTGTCCGTGGCACAGGCG
>Ga0310345_10000062_pt1 | contig 240643 bp, 197 predicted proteins | sample HC15DNA20500_MG_FD_204667 | JGI IMG/M metagenome (GOLD analysis project Ga0310345, IMG submission 204667) | Marine microbial communities from station ALOHA, North Pacific Subtropical Gyre - HC15-DNA-20-500_MG | ecosystem: Environmental > Aquatic > Marine > Oceanic | place: Pacific Ocean... | reverse complement strand
CTTCGAACCCGCACCCTCTGGGTGATCCATCAAACGCGCCCCTCACGGCCATCAACACCATGATTTATATCGGAAATATTGAGATCCTGACAGCAAAATCAGCGATTTACTTGGGGAATGTGGGCTGAACTCTTTACGCGATGCAAAAATCCTGATCCTCGAAGAGAATGAGTCCTTTGCAGGGACCCATTCATACATCGATGCACTTCGCGAACTGCTTGCCAAGCAGCAGTAGTCAGCGCCGCAGCAGGCTACCCAGCACGTTCCTCACGATGGAACGGCCAATCGACCCGCCGAGCGAACCGCCGACCGATTTGCCGATGCTGGCTGCAACATCGCCCGCGACCTTGTTGGTCACCGAACGCGTCACACTGCGCGCGATGACCTGCCCGGTCGACATCTTCCCGCGCGGCGTATTGGTGCCGAACACCGTCCCGACAATCGAGCCGATCTGCCCGAGAACGCCCCCGCCTTCCGATCCGTCAGCACTGGGTGTGCCGACCGGCGCGGCGGTATTCGACAGGCGCTTTTGCAAAATCTCGAATGCGCTTTCCGCATCGACGGCGGTGTCGTACTTGCCCTTGACCGGGCTCGCATTCATGATCGCCTTGCGCTCGTCCGGCGTGACCGGTCCGATCCGTGCCGTTGGCGGGCGGATCATCACACGTTCGACCATCGCGGGCGTACCGTTACCTTCCAGGAAAGAGACCAACGCCTCGCCCTTGCCCAGCTCCATAATGACTTGGGCCGTGTCGAGGGCCGGATTTGGCCGGAAGGTTTGCGCTGCCGCCTGCACCGCCTTTTGGTCACGCGGCGTGAAGGCGCGTAGCGCATGCTGTACTCGGTTGCCAAGCTGGGCGAGAATCTTGTCCGGCACGTCGATCGGGTTTTGCGTGACGAAATAGACGCCGACGCCCTTCGAGCGGATCAGGCGCACAACCTGCTCGATCTTGTCCATCAGGGGTTTTGGGGCATCGTCGAACAGCAGATGCGCTTCGTCGAAGAAGAACACCAGTTTGGGCTTTGCCGGATCGCCGACTTCAGGCAGCTGTTCAAACAGTTCCGAGAGCATCCAGAGCAGGAATGTCGAATACAATTTCGGGCTCGACATCAGCTTGTCGGCGACAAGAATATTGACCATGCCGCGGCCGCTGGAGTCGGTCCGCATAAAGTCCTTGAGCTGAAGCGCGGGTTCGCCGAAAAATTTGTCCGCGCCCTGATTTTCCAGCACCAGCAACTGGCGCTGGATGGTACCGACCGTCGCTTTGCTGACATTGCCGAAAGACTGCGCGGCCTTGCGAATGTCCTGTAGCGGGTCAACGTCGTCGTCCTTCGCCGAGCCGGGCACGATGGCATCAAGCAAGGCGCGCAAATCCTTCATATCGACCAGCGCGAGGCCGTGCTCGTCGGCGACGCGGAACGCGACGTTGAGAACGCCTTCCTGCACGTCGTTGAGCTGCAGCATCTGCGACAGCAGCAACGGTCCCATTTCAGTAACGGTGGCGCGGACCGGGTGGCCCTGCTCGCCGAACACGTCCCAGAATATCGTCGAGAACTGATCCGGCTGAAACTGCAGACCCATATCCTTGGCACGGCTGAGAATGAAGTCCTTGGCCTCCCCCACTTCCGCGATGCCGGAAAGGTCGCCCTTGATGTCGGCTGCGAACACCGGCACACCCGCGCGTGCGAAGCCTTCCGCCATGACCTGCAATGTGACCGTCTTGCCGGTGCCGGTCGCACCGGTCACGAGACCATGCCGGTTCGCAAGCCCGAGCGTCAAAAATGCCGACTGATCGCCCTTCCCGATGAAGATCGTCTTGTCGGTGTCCGCGGACGCAACGCTTCCACCAATGGCTGAAGTTGCAGCCGGGGCGGCCTTTGAGGAGGAACTACTCGTGTTGGAAACAGCCTTGTCAGAAACGGTCTTGGACGTCTTCTTGGCCATGTCTCGCCTCTCGCAGGCTTTCGATTCCGTGCGCCTGCCTCGACGGCCGCGCGTCATGCGTGATCTTGCAGGACGGAACCTGCCGGTCAACCCGCAGAATGCGCCTCTTCGCACAAGCCGATGCCGCGCCGCATTATATATGGCGTCCGGACGCTACGAATGAGTGAATACTTACCACGCGCCGTCAATTCTCTGCGTGCGTGTCTCGGCATCCTGACAATGCAGGTTGCTCCAAATCGGACAGCGCATTGAAACCAATATGGCCTCACCGCGTAATTAGAAGCCGTGATAGCCCCGATTATTGCTTTCAGCACCGCAAATGTTCGTAAAACCAGTGACGGTCTTGCATGGCAGCAACACTTCACGATCGATTGCGTCCAAACTGCGGTTTCCAAAAGCGGCATAGCTTGTAATTCGCAACGCACGCGCTCAAGATAAAATCACAAACAAAATATCCGGCAATCAACCGGAGGGCACGGGGCATTTGATGGACGAACTGGTTGACGCTCTGGCTGCAAAAGCCGGCATCGATAGGGCTGTGGCTGAAAAGGCCGTCGGTGCGATCCTGGGGTTCCTTCGCAAGGAGGGGCCGGTGGATCAAGTGCGTGCCCTCATCGAAAAGATTCCAGGCGCTGAGTCCGCGATCGCTGCTGCCGGTTCCACGGGCGGCCTTGCGAGCATGCTGGGCGGCGGTGTGATGGCGCTTGGCGCCAAGCTGATGGGCTTCGGTCTTGGCATGAACGAGATTCAAAGTCTCGGACGTGAACTATTCCGGTTTGGCCGCGACAAAATTGGCGCGGACGGAATGGGCACGATCATTGCCGAGACCCCAGGCCTTTCCAAGTTCGCGTAAAGAATTCATTTCCAAGTTCGAGTCTCATGTCTAATCCGCTTGCAGCGTATCCCCTCTCTAAAATCGACGGCCTGGGTCCGCATGCCCTGGCCAAACTCAAGGCACAGGGCATTCGCACGACGGCTGCGCTGCTCGACAGCGCCAGCACGCCGAAGGGCCGCAAGGCGCTCGCCGCCAAGACCGGCCTCAGCGAGCAGCAGCTGTTGGCCTGGGCGAATATCGCCGACTGCATGCGCATCAAGGGAATGGGCAAGGCCAAGGCCGAACTGCTGCGGGCGGCCGGCGTGGTGACCGTGCGCGAGTTCGTGCAGCGCAATCCCCAGCGGCTGGCGCAGGCGATGAAAGAAGCCAACGACAAGCGCAAACTGGTTCAGGTTCTGCCGTCAGACAAATCTGTCGCGGAACTGATCCAGCGCGCCCGCAAGCTGCCGCTGAAGATTTCGTACTGAAACGACCGGCCCACGGCTCCGGCTAATCCGGCAGACCCCGACACCTTGGGCCATATCCCCTTCGCCATCGCTTGACTCGTCAGCGGGGACCGCGCAAAGCCACCGCATGATGGCTGCCCCGTCCCGATCAAGCCCGGCCGCCTCGCAGTATCATCCGGTGCTGCGGGCCCTTTTCGTGCGGCGCGATCCCGCCGTGATGGGCGTGCTCAACATAACGCCGGATTCCTTCTCCGACGGCGGCCGGTTCATCGAGCCTGACCGGGCCCTCGTACAGGCGAAACGCATGATCGCCGAGGGTGCGGATATCCTCGATATCGGTGCGGAATCCACCCGCCCCTACGGCTCGCAACCGGTCACCGCCGCCGAGGAATTGCAGCGGTTACGGGATATCCTGCCCGCGGTCGCTCGTCTCGGGAGTCCGGTCTCGATCGACACCATGAAGTCATCGGTAGCTGCATGGGCGCTCGGCAACGGCGCGGTGATCGCCAACGACGTATGGGGCCTGCAACGCGATCCCGATATGGCGCGGGTGATCGCCGATCATGGTGCGCCGGTGATCGTCATGCACAATCGCGACAGCATCGATCCCGCCATCGATATTGTCGCCGATATGGTGGCGTTCTTTGCCCGTTCGCTCGACATCGCCGCCAACGCGAATATCCCGCGGGAGAACATCGTGCTCGACCCCGGCATCGGCTTCGGCAAAACACCGGAGCAAAGCATGATCGCGCTGACGCGACTCGATGATTTGAGCCAGTTCGGCCTTCCGTTGCTGGTCGGCGCGTCACGAAAGCGCTTCATCGCGTCGGTCAGCCCGTCCGAACCGGATCAGCGGCTCGGCGGATCCATTGCAGCGCATCTGCTGGCGGCGCAGCGCGGCGCCAAAATTATCCGCGCGCACGACGTGGCGGAAACGATACAGGCCCTGCGCGTGGCATCGGCAATTGAGGACAAGCGATGAGCGACGTAATTTTCATCAGGGGACTTTTGATCCACGCCCGTCACGGCGTTATGGACCATGAGGCGGAAGTCGGCCAGCGGTTCGTGATCGACCTCGAACTATCCATTGATCTCGCAGAGTCTTCCCGCACCGACAAGCTCGCCGACACGGTGTCCTATTCGGACGTGGTGGCGACCGCGAGCGCAGCCTTCAAAGGTCACAACTACTATCTGCTGGAGCGCGCGGCAGGCGCAGTGGCGGAAGCGATCCTTGCAGCCTTCGTCCGTGTCAGCGCGGTCAAGGTAACGGTCCATAAGCCGCACGCACCAATCGCCGCGATCTTCGACGATGTCGGCGTCGTCATTACCCGCACGCGGGCTTAAAACAACCATGGCGAGCGTCTTGATTGCTCTCGGCGGCAATGTTGGTGATGTCCGCGCCACCTTCGCCAAGGCGATCGCCAACATTTGCGGCATGACACAGGCCGCCCTCGTGGCGCGTTCCTCGGACTATGCGACGCCGCCGTGGGGGGACGAACATCAGGAGCCGTTCGTCAATGCCTGCATCGAAATCGAAACCAGCCTCGATCCGCATGCGCTGCTGTTCACGCTGCACAAGATCGAGAAGAAGTTTGGCCGCGACCGGGCCAATGAGCGGCGCTGGGGGCCGCGCACACTCGACCTCGACATCATCGCATATGATGACGTCCGCCTCGACAAGCCGGAGCTGACGCTGCCGCACCCTCGCCTGTTCGAACGGGCCTTCGTACTGGTGCCGCTAACCGAAATCGCACCGGATCGCCCGATCGCGGGGCAGACCCCGCGTCAGGCTCTCGCGCGGCTCTCGTCCGATGGCATCGAACGCTTGCCTGATTTGCAATAAACGCCTGAAACAACCATTTGGCTTGCGCGCCGCCACATGGCATTTTCCGGTCAACCAATAGCGTTCCGGGAGCTAACGTTCTGAATGTCCACTGAAACCGATGCCCTGACCTTAGCGGCTGATTTCGCCCCTGCCACTCGCGATGACTGGCGGAAGCTGGCCGACGGGGTTCTCAAGGGTGCTCCATTCGATAAGCTGGTGGGCAAGACCTACGACGGGCTGCGGATCGATCCGATCTACGAGCGTGCCCGCAATGCGACCGCCATTCCCGCGCGTGCCGCAGGCAGCCCCTGGCAGATCATGCAGCGGGTGGATCATCCCGATGCAGCGAGCGCTAACGCGCAGGCGCTGCATGATCTCGAGAACGGCGCCACCGGTCTGACGCTCGTCTTCGCCGGAGCCAACGGCGCGCGGGGCTATGGCCTGCCGCCGACCAAGGAAGCGCTGGAACGCGCACTCGACGGCGTGTACCTCGACGCCGGCATCGGCATTGAGTTCGAGATCGGCCCGCAGTCGCGCGACATGGGGCAGCATCTGGCCGAGTTGCTTGCTGCCCGAAAAATTTCCCCCGCGGCTGTGAACGTCCGCTTTGGTCTCGATCCGATTGGCGGCGGCGGAGTACGCGGCAGCAGCCACGGTCCGTGGGACTCCATCGCCAAGGTCTTTGGCGACAAGATTGCGAAGCTTGCGAAGCTGGGCTTTCAGGGTCCTTTCGCGCCGGCCGATGGCCGTGTCATTCACGACGCCGGCGGTTCGGAAGCACAGGAACTGGCTTACGTCCTCGCGGTTGGCGTCACCTATCTGCGCGCGCTGGAAGCGGCCGGCATTCCGCTCGACGATGCTCGGCGGATGGTTTACGCCCGCCTCAGCGCCGACGCCGATCAGTTTCTCACCATGGCGAAATTCCGTGCGCTGCGTCTGCTCTGGGCGCGGATCGAACAAAGCTGCGGGCTTACCCCACAGCCGCTTTTCATCGCCGCGGACACCGCGTGGCGGATGCTCACACAGCGCGATCCCGATGTGAACATGTTGCGCGCGACCATCGCGGCGTTCTCGGCGGGACTCGGCGGCGCGAACAGCATCAATGTTCTGCCGCACACGCTGGCGCTCGGACTGCCGGATGCATTTGCGCGCCGTATCGCCCGAAACACCCAGCTCGTGCTGCTGGAAGAATCCAATCTCGACAAGGTCTCGGATCCGGCCGCAGGATCGGGCGGAATCGAAACACTCACCAGGCAGCTTTGCGAAGCCGCATGGACGCAGTTTCAGGACATCGAAAGGGCCGGCGGCCCGTTTGCCGCGCTCGAAAAGAACATCATTCAAAGCAAAGTGGCCGCAGTTCGCGCCGCGCGCGACGTCAATATCGCCAGGCGCAAGGATGTGTTGACCGGAGCCAGCGAGTTTCCGAACCTTCACGAGAAGACACCGGCCGTGCTCGATGCCAAACCAGTGACGGGGCTGTTGCCGGATGACATCGTGATCCGGTTCGATGCGCTCGCGCCCATTCGGCTCGCAGCACCTTTCGAGGCGCTGCGCGATCGCTCCGATCAGATGTCGAAGACCGGCAAGCGCCCGAAGGTGTTTCTGGCCAATCTCGGCACCGCTGCCGATTTCACTGCGCGGGCGACCTTCGCGAAAAGCTTTTTCGAGACCGGCGGCATCGAGGCCATCGATACCGAAGGCTTCTCCGATCCGGCGGCGCTCGCTGCGGCTTTCAAGTCGTCAGGCGCAGCGCTCGTCTGCCTCTGCTCGTCCGACAAGGTCTATGCCGCGAGTGCCGAGGCCGCAGCGAAAGCTCTTCACGACGCCGGCGCAAAACATATCTATCTGGCAGGCCGGCCCGGCGAACTCGAAGCGCCCCTACGCGCTGCGGGCGTCGGCGATTTTATCTTTGCGGGAGGCGACGCCCTCGCAACGCTCAAGGCGGCCTACGAACGAATTGGGTGAAGCCATGAAGGAACGAGTTCCTGTTCTGACCGGCGGTTGCCAATGTGGCGCGGTGCGCTTTGCGTCGTACAGCAATCCGGGGCGGATCAGCGTCTGCCATTGCCGGATGTGCCAGAAGGCTGTGGCCGGACCATTCGCCTGTTTCGTTGAAATCCCCCATGGCGACTTCGCGTGGGCGCGCGGTATGCCAGGGACGTTTCGCTCGTCATCGATAGCTGAACGTGATTTTTGCAAGGCCTGCGGAACACCGCTGAGCTATCGCAAGCTGAACGGCTCGGTGATCGAGCTTCTGACCGGCGCTTTCGATCGCCCGGATCGCGTGATTCCGACCTATCAGATCGGCATTGAATCGAAGCTCGCCTGGGTCGCCCATCTGCACAACCTGCCGGGTAAAACGACAGCCGAATCATGGGGTTCTGCCGAGACGGGCAGCATTGTCAGCTATCAGCATCCGGACCATAATACGTGAGCTGCGCATCAACGCTCTGATCGCGCAAAACTTGAGACAGCAGAATGACCCGCATACCGAACTTCGCCGACGTTGCATTCGAGCCCGCGGCCGTGAAGGGCAGCGAAAGCAACGCGCAGCCGTGGCTCACGCCCGAGGGTCTTCTCGTCAAGCCGAGCTACAGCGAAGCCGACCTCAACGGCATTGACTTCCTCGACACATGGCCCGGCATCGCGCCATTCCTGCGCGGCCCCTACCCGACCATGTATGTCAATCAGCCATGGACCGTGCGCCAGTACGCTGGCTTCTCGACGGCGGAAGATTCCAACGCCTTCTATCGCCGCAACCTCGCAGCCGGCCAGAAGGGTCTTTCGGTCGCGTTCGATCTTGCCACCCATCGCGGCTATGACTCGGATCATCCGCGCGTCTCCGGCGACGTCGGCATGGCGGGCGTCGCCATCGACTCCATCTACGACATGCGCACGCTGTTCGCAGGCATCCCGCTCGACCAGATGAGCGTGTCGATGACCATGAACGGCGCGGTGCTGCCGATCCTCGCGCTGTTCGTGGCTGCCGCCGAGGAACAGGGCGTGCCGCCGGAGAAACTGTCGGGCACCATCCAGAACGACATTCTCAAAGAATTCATGGTGCGCAACACCTACATCTATCCGCCGGCTCCCTCGATGCGGATCATCTCGGATATCTTCGCATACACGTCGCAGAAGATGCCGAAGTACAATTCGATTTCGATTTCCGGCTACCACATGCAGGAAGCTGGCGCGACGCAGGATCTCGAACTCGCCTACACGCTCGCCGATGGCGTCGAATATCTCCGCGCCGGATTGGCCGCCGGCCTCGATGTCGATCGCTTCGCCCCCCGACTGTCGTTCTTCTGGGCCATCGGCATGAACTTCTTCATGGAAGTCGCCAAGATGCGCGCGGCCCGGCTGCTGTGGGCCAAGCTGCTGAAGCCGTTCAATCCGAAGGATCCACGCTCGCTATCGCTGCGCACCCATTGCCAGACATCCGGCTGGTCGCTGACCGCGCAGGATGTGTTCAACAACGTGGTTCGCACCAACATCGAGGCGATGGCCGCAACGCAGGGTCATACCCAGTCGCTGCACACCAACGCGCTCGACGAGGCGCTGGCGCTGCCGACAGATTTCTCCGCGCGCATTGCCCGCAACACGCAATTGTTCCTGCAACAGGAAAGCGGCACCACGCGGATCATCGACCCGTGGGGCGGCTCCTATTATGTCGAGCGACTCACGCACGACCTCGCCGCCAAGGCCTGGGCGCATATTCAGGAAGTCGAAGAACTCGGCGGCATGGCGAAGGCCATTGAGGCCGGTGTGCCGAAACTGCGGATCGAGGAGGCCTCGGCCAAAACCCAGGCGCGCATCGACGCAGGGAAGCAGGCCGTGATCGGCGTCAACAAATACAAGCCTGAAAATGAAGCACCGATCGACGTTCTCAAGGTCGAGAATTCCACCGTGCGCCGCCTGCAGATCGACAAGCTGGCGCGCCTTCGCTCCGAGCGGAAACAGGCAGACGTCGATGCAGCGCTTGCAGCGCTGACCCGCAGCGCGGGCGAAGGCAACGGCAACCTGCTCGCGCTGGCCATCGACGCGGCGCGCGCCAAGGCCACGGTCGGCGAAATTTCCGATGCGATGGAAAAGGTGTTCGGTCGTCACCGTGCCGAAATCAAATCCATCACCGGCGTTTACAAACGCGAGGCCGCCACCATGTCCGACCGGGTCGAAAAATTGCAGGCTCTTATCGATGCCTTCGAGGATGCGGAAGGCCGCCGCCCGCGCATTCTGGTCGCGAAAATCGGTCAGGACGGTCACGATCGCGGACAGAAGGTCATCGCGTCGGCCTTCGCTGACGTCGGCTTCGACGTCGACATCGGGCCGCTGTTCGCCACCGCCGACGAGGCGGCGCGGCAAGCAGTCGAAAACGACGTTCACATGCTCGGCTTGTCGTCGCTCGCCGCGGCCCACCTCACAGCCGTTCCGGAGTTGAAGGAAGCGCTCAAGAAGCGCGGCCGCGAAGACATCATGATCATCGTCGGCGGCGTGATCCCGCCGCAGGACTACGATGCCCTTTACAAGGCTGGCGCCGAGGCGATCTTCCCGCCCGGCACGGTCATCGCGGACGCCGCCGAGGAACTGATCCGCAAACTCAACGTGCGGCTCGGGCATTCCAGCGAAGCGGCGGAGTGAGCGGCGATTGAAACAACACCGCGTATGGCCCCGGTGACAGCTTCCCCGAAAGCCTCGCTCCATCTCGCCGATGGCCTTCGCTCCGGCGACCGCGCTGCACTGGCACGCGCGATCACGCTGATCGAAAGCCGCCGCGCCGACCATCAGGCGCAGGCGCGCGATCTGGTTCAGGAATTGCTGCCGCTGACAGGCAGCGCGATGCGCGTCGGCATCACGGGCTCGCCGGGCGTCGGCAAATCCACCACCATCGATGCACTCGGCATGGCGCTGATTGCCAAGGGCCACAAGGTGGCAGTGCTGGCGGTCGATCCCTCATCGGCGCGCACCGGCGGCTCGATCCTCGGCGACAAGACGCGGATGGCGCGGCTCTCCGCCGAAGACAATGCGTTCATCCGCCCTTCCCCGTCATCGGGCACGCTCGGCGGTGTCGCCGCAAAAACGCGCGAAGCGATGCTGCTCTGCGAAGCTGCCGGATTCGACGTGGTGCTGGTGGAAACCGTCGGAATCGGACAATCGGAAACCGCGGTCTGCGACATGACGGATTTCTTCCTGGCGCTGATGTTGCCGGGCGCTGGCGACGAATTGCAGGGCATCAAGAAGGGCCTTGTCGAGCTAGCCGACATGATCGCCGTCAACAAAGCCGATGGCGACAATCTCAAGCGCGCGAAAGCTGCCGCTGCCGAATACAACGCCGCGCTTCACATTCTCGCGCCGCGCTCGGAACACTGGTTTCCGCCGGTCCTCACCTATTCCGCACTGACAGGCGACGGGATCGAGGGGCTGTGGGAGAAAATTCTCGCGCATCGGACCGCCATGATCGCGTGCGGCGACTTCGAGACACGGCGGCGGCAACAGCAGGTGAAATGGATGTATACCATCCTCGAGGATCGGCTCCACGCGCGGCTACGCTCCGATCCCGTCATCCGCGCCAAGGTCAAGCAAACCGAAGCCGCAGTGGCCAACGGCCGCATGACGCCCGCAGTCGCTGCGGACACAATTACAGCGCTGCTGGAGCGATGATGGGCGCGAAGCCGCGTATCCTGATCACCGGCTTTCGCCCCTTTCCGGGCGCCCCCTACAATCCGACCGAAAAACTTGTCGAGCGGCTGCTTCGCCTGCGCCGCCCCATGTTCGACGGCATCGAGCGGATCGGACATGTCTTCCCGGTAACCTACAGCGCGGTGGATCGGCAGCTTCCGGTGCTGATTGAAACGCATCGCCCCGATGCGCTTCTGATGTTCGGGCTTGCGACGCGCACGCCGTTCCTCCGCCTCGAAACCCGCGCGCGCAACACCGTCACCCAGATATGGCCCGATGCCGAACACACGGAGGTGCGAAGCCGCACCATCGTGGCGAATTCAGATTCCACACGGCGCTTCGGACCGCACACGCACCGTCTGCTGCGCGCGGCGCAGCTGACAGGCGTGGACGCCCGCCCCTCTCTGAGCGCAGGATATTATCTCTGCAATTATCTAAGCTGGCGGGCGATCGAGGCGACCCATGTTGAGGGCGGCCCTCGCCTCGCGAACTTCATCCATGTTCCGCTTGTGCCTCGAAGTTCCACCGAGCGCCACGCGCCGGGCCGGATGACGTTTGAGCACCTGGTCGATGCAGGCGAAGCCATGCTGATGGAAATGGCACGTCTGGCGCGACATCAAGCAGACGGTTTTTGACCGCAAATCCGTCTGGCAGCCATACCGGAAGCTAAGTTGTGCGGCGCAATATCGCTCCGTAAGCTGTTGTCTCAGCCTCGCGAGACACGCTTCATGACCGATACCAGCGCCAATGCCTGGGTTTCATCGACCCATCGCCCCATGGGCTTTCGCGAGTTCGTCGCCATCGTGGCCGCGATCATGGCGCTCAACCCGCTCGCCCTGGACCTGATGCTCCCGGCGCTGCCGAACGTGTCGTCGGCATTTCACCTCAGCAACGTCAACCACGCCCAGGCAGTCCTGTCGGTCTTCCTGACCGGCTTCGGCGCCGGACAGTTCATCATGGGCCCGCTGTCGGACCGTTTCGGACGGCGACCGATCCTGCTCGGCGGTCTGATAGTCTATGGCATCGCCAGTCTGCTCGCGATCGTCGCGCCGTCCTTTGAAACGCTGCTGCTCGCGCGCGCGTTGCAGGGTCTCGGCACCTCCGCCTCGCGCGTGATCGCCACCTCCATCGTGCGGGACTGCTACAGCGGCCGCAGGATGGCGAGCGTGATGTCGCTTGCGATGATGATCTTCATTTCGGTTCCGGTGATCGCCCCGTCATTCGGCCAGGCCATCATGCTGCTCGCTGAATGGCATGGCATTTTCATCGTCTTGCTGATTTACGGCCTGCTCACGCTGAGCTGGATTGTCATCCGCGTGCCGGAGACGTTGCCGCTCACCGAGCGCAAATCGCTCGCTCCCCGCGAGGTGGCGAAGAATTTCCTTCAGACCCTGACGAACCGGCAAACCTTCGGCTACGCACTGGCTGCCGGCAGCATACAGGGAATTCTGTTCGGCTACGTTCTGTCGTCGCAGCAGATCTTCACGGGTATCTACGGGCTCGGCCATTATTTTCCGCTGGCTTTTGCCGCAATCGCGATCGGTATCGCCGTTGCCGGTTTCCTCAATTCGCGCATCGTCGGCCGCTACGGCATGCGCATGATCTCGCACAGCGCCCTCGTCGGCCAATTGGCCGTTGCCATTGTGATGATGGTTGCGGCGCTCGCCGGATGGCTGTCCCTGCCTCTGTTCATGGTCCTGTCCACCGCCAGCCTGTTCTCGTTCGGATTGATGTTCTCCAATTTCTCCGCGCTTGCGATGGAGCCTCAGGGACATATCGCCGGAACGGCCTCATCCCTGTTCGGATCGATCACAACCCTGATCGGAATCGGGGTGGGGACGGCCATCGGGCAGACCTATAACGGCACTCTGGTCCCCCTCGCGGTGGGTGGGGTGCTGAGTTCGGTCGTCGCGCTTCTCGTTGTGGTCGTGGTCGAGAAAGGCCGCCTGTTTACGCCGCACAACAAGCGGATCTGAGTGCTTCGGCGGCTCCATTCCATTAACCCTACTGCCGACAATCGCGGGCAAATCCGCGCGGGCGGGCATCGTTCGCTGCATTCCTGCATTAGGTCTTACTGTGCGTTCAGGTGAACCTGGGACGCTGTCAGGCCGAGCATCGCATGGACATCAATCGCCGCAGTCTCATCAACGCCACTGCCGCCGGCGCGGCGGCAGGTGCGCTGGCGGCAACGCCTGATCCTGCGCGCGCGGCTCCGCTGACCTCCACACTGGGGCGTGACGCGACCCAGTATGGCGTGCGGCCGAACAGCCCCGACGATCAAACAAAAACACTTCAGCGCGCTATCGATGCAGCAGCCAATGCGCAGATGCCATTGGCGCTGCCGCCGGGCGTCTATCGTACCGGCCCCTTGAGAGTGCCGAATGGCGGCCAGCTCGTCGGCATACGTGGCGCGACCGTTCTCAAGTTTACTGGCGGCGCATCGCTCATCGGCAGCGAGGGTGCGAGCGGCATCACCCTCACCGGCCTTACGCTTGAGGGCGCCGGCATCAAACTGGCCGACCGGCGTGGACTTGTGCATTTCCAGAACGGCCTCGATGTCCGCGTGCAGGACTGCGACATCGTCGGCAGCGGCGGATACGGCATCTGGTTTGAAAGCATCGCGGGCGAAGTCAGCGGCAACACCATCCGCAAGACCGCGAATACGGCGTTCACCTCGTTCGATGCGATGGGGCTGCTCGTTGCACAAAACACGATCCAGGACGCGTCCGACAACGGCATCGAAATCCTTCGGCATACGATCGGCGATGACGGCACGATCGTCGTCAACAACCGCATCGACGATATCAAGGCCGGCCCCGGCGGCTCCGGCCAGCACGGCAACGCCGTCAACGCCTTTCGTGCCGGCAATGTCATTGTCAGCGGCAATCGCATCTGCAACTGCGATTATTCCGCCGTGCGTGGCAACTCCGCTTCGAACATCCAGATCACCGGCAACAGCGTCAGCAATGTCCGCGAAGTCGCGCTTTATTCGGAGTTCGCGTTTGAAGGCGCGGTGATCGCCAACAATACCGTCGATATCTGCGCGGTCGGCGTGTCGGTCGCGAATTTCAACGAGGGCGGCCGCATCGCGACCGTCCACGGCAACGTCATCCGGAATATCCTGCCGAAGCGCCCGATCGGCACCGCGCCCGATGACGACGCCGGGATTGGCATCGTGGTGGAGGCGGACGCCGCGGTGACCGGCAACGTCATCGAGAATGCGCCCTCATTCGGAATCATGGCCGGCTGGGGCAAGTACCTCCGCGACGTGACCATCACCGGCAACGTACTGCGCAACGCCTTTGTCGGCATCGGCGTCTCGGTGGTGCCGGGAGCCGGCACCACGCTGGTCAGCAACAACCTGATCTCAGGATCCAGAGGCGGCGCGATCGTCGGACTCGATCATGCAAAGGCGGTCACAACCGATCTCGGCGCAGACGTAACCTCACGCTTTGCGCAGATTGTCCTTGGCGTTAACGCTGTGCGCTGACGACATGTCTGCGAAAGGCGACGCGGGAATGGCTGAATTTACAGCCTGCGCGATCGCCACTTCCACCGGCTTGTCCTGAACAGGATCGAGAGGCGCAAGCTGCTCCCACGTTTTCAGCGCCGCACGGGCCTCCTGAACGACTTTCAGAAACTCGGTCTCGCTGTAATAGGCCTTCCAGCGCCCGGTTTCATAAAGTTCGACCAGATAATTGAGCCTTCGCTCCGCGAGCATACGCCAGCGTGTCACAACACTTCGCCCCTGCTGGGCGTCGCCAGGATTGGTCATTTCGAATCCGGAAAATTCTAAAAATCACTTCTGAACAAACATCAAGCAACGCCACGACTCACGCAGCACCGAAACAACGAGAAACAGATAGCGCAACCCGTGCCACACATACATGCAACTTTCGTGACAGGCGTTTGCACAATTCACGAACACGCAAGTATTAACGCACCTGCAGCCTGATCGCGGCCCGAAGCGACTACCGCGACCCTGCCGGCGACGGCACGCGGCCGAGGGTGGATGGGCGCCCGCGCCATTCAGGCTGCAGGAAACGAGGAATTCGTCGCCGGCAGAAGTTGGTCGCAGAAAGGATGTGGCGGGTTCACATCCGGCGGGATCGTCAGCGCTTGTCGCCGTTATCGGATGCCGCAGCCATCGGAGCCGGGGCGACCGCCGAAACTGCGCTGAAAGCATCGGCCTGCCCTGCCCCGAACTGATCGTCGCGGCCCTTGGGTCCGAGGTCGCGCGCGGTCGATATCAATGTGGCGCGGACATCGGCAGAAGAAATCCCGGGATTGCGCGCGATCATCAATGCCGCCACGCCGCTGACATAAGCGGCGGACAGCGAGGTGCCGGACGACATCTGATATTTACCGTCGGGTGCCGGCGACAGAATATCCACGCCGGGTGCCGAGATGGCGACATAACTGCCACGATTCGATTGGGCAAAGAGCTTGTCGGACTGGTCGATGGCTGTCACCGCGATCACGTTTCGATCGGCTGCCGGATAGAGCGGTGGAGACTTCGCGCCGGCGTTGCCGGCAGCAGCCACCAGAACGATGCCCTTGGCCGCGGCAGCGGCAAGACCGCGCTCCATGGCGGGATCGTGCGGACCGGCAAAGCTCATGTTGATGATCCGCGCATTCTTCGCGAGCGCATAGTCGAGACTCTTGAGGATCAGAAACGAGGTGCTTTCAGCACCGCTCTTCTTGTCACCGAACGCCCGGATCGCCAGCAGATGTGAGGACGGCGCCGTTCCCATCAGGCGCGCATGTGCGGCGATGACGCCCGCGATGCTGGTGCCGTGGGGGTGCGGTCCCTCGCCATTGTTGAGCGCGTCGAACGTGCCGGTGATGACACCCGCCAGTTCAGGATGGGTGACGTCGATTCCTGAATCGATCACGGCAATTGTGACGTCCGCACCGACCGAGAGCGCGTGTGCCTCGGGCAGCCGCATCTTGGCGAGTGCATACTGCATGGGATCGCCCTCGGGTCTGGCGGCTGCCGGCGTTGCATTCTGTTGCAGCTTGAAGATGTTGTTTCGCTGTGCCGCCTTGACGTTGCCGCCGGCGACCAGTTCGCGCACCACGGCATCGACCGAGCGTCCGTCCGGTATCCGCCAGCGAAAGAACGTGCTGTCGGTCAGCGCGAAACTCTGGGACTGAACCCGCGTCAGGCGATGGCGCCGCGCGATGTCGTCGGCCTGCGCATCGGTCGGGTTGCCCGCGATCTCGATCAGCACTTCCTTCGCGACGTAGGTATTGTCGATAGCAGCAGGCGTGGACTTCGCCTTGCCGGGGCGTTTACGGGGTGAAATGTCCTCCGGCCCACCCTGATCCAGATTCCGCATGACGCGCGGACGCGGCCCTGGATCGCTGTATCCGTCGTATTGAATGTTCGGCGAGTAACGTATCGTCGGATTGATGTTGATGCGCGGCCCCACATTCATGCTGGGCCCGGTGCGCATACTCATGCCGCTGTACTGCGCAAACGCCTGCGGCGCTGCCAGCGTCACCACCGCCGCGATCAGAGCAATTGACCGCAACGGCCGCATCCGGCTTTTCGTCCGGATGAAAGATCGTTTGCCCTGGCCAGTCTCGATCATCTGACGTCCTCGCGAATCCATGGCAGCGCCAGCGCGCAGGTAATGGCCCTCAAGCTCTATCGTGGCGTTGCCGCCAAGCCGATTGCCCGATACCCATCGGGCGCGGGATCAAGGACTAGTCAGCACTCACCACCATGCTGACGATCTTTTCGGCCTGCAACCGTGTCATAAGCTGCACCGCGTCCTGCTTTGACAGCGCTTTGTCGCCGAACTGGACGCGGAACATGCCGGCCTTGGGACCGGAAACGATGGACGCGTTGTAGTTGTTCAGCAACTGGGCGATGTCGTCGGCCTTGGCGTCCGGCGCGAAGCGGATCAGGCCAAACGTGCCCGCGGTCGACTGAGCCGGGAACGCGGCCGTCTGGAAATTGCCGCCCGCGCGATCCTTGACCAGTACGGTTCCAATCACACCCGCCTGCAACAGAACCAGCACCGCACCAGCGACACCTGCATAAGCAAGCGTGCGCGGTGACAAACTGGAGAAGAACCCGACAGCCCGCATCAGCGGATTAAATGACACGCTCTTGCGCGCAGGCTCGGCGTCGATGGCGGCGAACAGCTTCTGCATCGCCCGCGACGACGGCGCACCAAGGCTCTCGTTCAGCAAAATCGTTTCGGCATATTCGTCCTGGATCGCTGCGTATTGGCGCGCCAGATCGGGATCGCTGGCGAGTGCCTCATCGACGCGGCGGGCGTCACGCAGGTTGAGCGTGCCCGCCGCATGGAACGGCAACAGAGCCTCGAGCTCCGTAGGCTCCCGATCGGCGGTTTGCTTGCTTGCGGCAGTCATGGCCAACCTCGCTCTACGCCGGCTGCCTTCAGCAGTTCGGCTAATTTCTTCCGCGCGTAAAACAGGCGCGTCTTTACTGTATTCTCCGGGATGCCCACGATTTCGGCCACTTCTTCCACGGACTTCTCGTGGTAGTAGACGAGATCGACGATCTCCCGATGTTCTGGCGAAAGTGCGGTCAGGCAGTTCCGCAACGCGTTACTCGTGTCCTTCTTGGCGACGGTGACTTCCGGATTGTCGGACGTGTCCTCGATCGCGGCAGCCGTTTCGTCGTCCAGTTCCGCGTCCTTCCTCTTGCGGAGGGCGGACAGGGCCTTGAACCGGGTGATCGCCAGGAGCCACGTAGAGACAGCAGACCGGCCTTCAAACTTGCCGGCCTGACGCCACACATCGAGGAAAACCTCGCTGATGAGGTCCTCCGCGATGGACTCGTTCCTCACGAGCCGCAGCGAGAAGCGAAACACCCGTACATGGTGCCTTCCGTAAAGCACCTGCATGGCGAGCCGGTCACCTTGGGCGATGCGACCGATCAGAACTTCGTCCGACGTCGCGTGGGTTGCACTCAATGGCCGTCTCGCAAGGTTGGTCGCACGCGACTGGAAATGGGTTCGATCAAATCCGTGAAAATCTTCGCGATTTCCCGAAATTGCCGGGATTGGCGAAGCGCAAAATGCCCCTGAATCATGAACAAGGGCAAGTGATGAGACCTATGGATACCAGAGATGGTATTTAATTACCTAATCAGGATTATTCCGGATGGGACGAATAGTTCTTGAAGCTCTGCGGCTTACCGATCCCGTAAGTCACTCCAATGATACCAAACCTAAAGGCTTTCCCGCCTACAGTCCCGCATTGCTTTTCCTTAACGGCGAGTTCATGCGCGGCGCAGCTTCATCGGCCTCCGGATCCCTGACAGGCGCTCTTGGCCGAAGCCATTCCGCCGTCGAGAGCGAATTGGCGCCGGAGATCCTCGCACGCCGTGCAAGGCAGCGGCGGCAGATGCTCGACATGGTCGGCGTCAGCTACATGATCGACGCCGCGATTCTGCTGATCTACGCCTACGCAGGCGCCACCAGTTTTATGGTCGCACCCGCCTATGGAGCCTGCGGTCTACTGTCGGTGGCTGCGTACATTGCGATTTCGGAAGCCAAGGTCAACGACCGGTTCAGAGATCACTACTTCATCTCGCAGCAAACCAGCATCAGCCTCGGGATCATGCTGCTGTTCATCTACCTGGCGCCCGAAGTCGGCTGCCTCTTCCTTTGCTCCATCTTCCTTGTCTTTACCTTCGCCGCATTGCGGTCCACGCCCCGCCAGACGATCATCGGATGGACGGCCGCAGCCGTCGGCCTGACCGTCCTGTTTCTTCTCTCGGATAGACCCATCGGAATGCCCACCGGCACGCCGCTGGAGCGCTTCGCGACCATGCTGGTTTTCATTCTGGTGCTTGGCCGCGGCATGGTCGTCGGACTTTTCAGCAGTTCGCTGCACGAATCCCTCTACCGTCGCGGCATCGAGTTGAAGGAAGCTTACAAGCGCATCGAAGAACTCGCAGAACTTGACGAACTGACCGGATCGCTCAACCGCCGCAGCATCATGCAAACGCTCGACGAAGAAATCGCCCGCTCCCGGCGCAGCAAGACGCCTTGCGCTGTCGCGTTGATCGATCTCGACTGGTTCAAGCGCATCAACGACCGGTTCGGACATCCTGTCGGCGACGAAGCATTGCGGGCTTTTGCGATCACAGTATTCGCCAATATCCGCAGCATCGACAAATTCGGCCGCTATGGCGGCGAGGAATTCCTGCTCATTCTTCCGGAAACATCCGATGGCGCAGCGATGCGCACCGTCGATCGATTGCGCGCCATCGTGGGCGCGCTCGACTGGAGTGCGATTTCGCAGGACATGAATGTCACAATGTCGGCCGGTGTGGCCATGTTGCGAACGGACGATACCGCGGACAGCATTCTCGCCCGCGCCGATCAGCTTCTTTATCAAGCCAAAGACCTAGGGCGGAACCGGGTTGTCTCAGCCTAGCTTCCATTTACGCCGGCCAAGAACCTGGCTGGCATTTCTCGCTTCGGTGTTTCCAGGACAGAAAGTCATGAGTTCGAGATCGACAGCACGGCCGGCCAATCTTCTCGATGAACTACAGAATGCTCTCGCTCACGGCACTGTGGCACGCCGCGTGGAGACGCTGCGCAGGGTCACCGATCTCTTTCTGTACGGTGTGACGGACTACTCCGACGAGCAGATCAATGTTTTCGATGACGTCTTTCATTGTCTGATCGAAGAAATCGAGACTTCGGCCAAGGCCCTGCTGGCGAAACGCATGGCGCCAGTGCCGAAAGCGCCCCCGCGCCTGATTTACACACTTGCCTTCGACGACGAGATCGAGGTTGCCGCACCAGTGTTGTCGCTGTCAGAGCGGCTGAACGACGATATGCTGATCAAAAACGCGCGCAGCAAAAGCCAGGGCCATATGCTGGCGATCTCGAAACGAAAGGTTCTGAGCGACGCCGTCACCGACGTTCTGGTTGAATGCGGCAACAACGACGTCGTCGAGAGCACCGTCAACAATCCGGGCGCAGAATTCTCTGACAAGGGGTTCACGGAGCTGGTCTCCCGCGCCGAGGGCAATGACAATCTCGCTACTTGTCTTGGCGCACGGCGAGGAATTCCAAGGCCTCACTATCTCAAGCTCATCGCAAGAGCGTCGGACTCAGTACGAGAGCGCCTCCAGGCCGCAAACCCCCGCGCAGCGGACGATATCTCGGCCGCCGTCAAGGAAGCCGCATTCAACGCCGGCCATGGAGCCTCCACACGCGGCGAAACATCTCAGGCGATGCGTCTCGTTAAATCCCTATTCGACGACGGACGCCTCGACGAAAGGCAGATCGCCGAATTCGCGGCGTCCGGGCGCTTCGAGGAAACAGGTGCCGCGATAGCTGTATGTGCGAATGTTCCGGTCGCGACCGTTGAAAACATGATGATCGAGTCGCGCTCGGAGGGATTGCTGGTCCTCGCCAAGGTCGCAGGACTGTCATGGATGTCGCTCAAGCTGGTACTTGAAATGTGCGGCAACGCGTCCGGAACCGAGATCGAGAATATCGACGAACACAAGTCAAGCTACGACATGCTGCGCCCTTCAACCGCGCAACAGGTGCTGCGCTTCTACCGGATGCGGCAGGACACCGCGCAGACGGAATCTGCTGTGTGAGGACGATGGCACCGGGCTTCGCACCGCCCGTCACATGAATTTAGAATCTCAGGACGCGCGAGCCCGCGAGCGCACCAATCGCCGCAACGATTGCAGCCGCCATCGAATACCACGTCGCTACGAACATCGGTGAGTCGTCGGTGCAGTGCGCCGCGTAAAGCGTTGCAGCCAAACCGGCCGACAGCAATCCGGCGAAAGCTCCGGTCACAGCCGGCCGCGACGGCGCACCGCGCCGCAAGGCTACCAGCGCCGCCGCCAGCAACGGCAGGGACAGCAGCGGGATGGCGACCAGGCAAAGTTTCGAGTTGGAGCCCACCATCCGCGTCGCCATCGGGGCACGATTTGGCATCATCATCATCTCGCCCATCATGCCGATTCCAAGCAATCCGGCCGGAACCGCCAGCAGCCACGCCCAGCGCCCAAGCGAAGCTTCCGGCCGTGAAAGACGCAGGCTGATCACGATAGCGCCCGCGGCCAGCGCGAGGGTGACGGCGAACTTCAGATCGAACATCGGATTGCGCATGGCGGTCATCACGTCGGAGCGCACACCAAGCCCAGCCAGGAACAGCGCAGTAGATACCGGCACCGCAAGCACCAGCGCGGCCAGCAGCAGATGACCGACCGAGCGTTCGTGTGTGTCGTTGTCCGCGGCGAGGGTGCGGATGAGATCGTTGGTGTCCATGGTCATTCTTTCCGCAGTTTGCTTGCGAGACCCGTTAGTCCCCGGTGCAGCGCCACGCGCACAGCGCCCTCGGTCATCGAAAGTTTAGCCGCCGTTTCCTTGATAGATGCACTGTCGACGGCGATCGATTGCAACACGTCCCGCTGCCGCTTCGGCAAGCCGTTGAGATGGGTCGTCACCTCACTCGGCGCCACACTGTCCTCGACCGGCGCACCCGCCAGAGTCTCTGAAAAATCGTCGATGTTGACGAAGACCCGGCGGCCGCGGCGGCGCAGGGCATCGATCAGCTTGTTGCGGGCAATCGCGAACAGCCACGGCGCGAACGGGGCGTTGGCGTCCCAGGTATGCCGCTTCAAATGCACCGCTAACAAAATGTCCTGCACGATGTCCTCGGACTGGTCGACCGGCTGACCGGCTCTCGCCAGACCGCGGCGCGCCCCTGCTCGCAGGACCGGCGTCACGGCCTTGAGGAGGCGATGATATGCGGCGTTGTCTCCGGCATTGGCCGATCGCATCAGATCGGTCCACTCGTCCTCACGTCCGCGCACGCGCGCTCCTATCAAGGCAATTCGCTCCTGTTCCTAAAGTGTTACGGGGAGAAATTGCAATCACGCAATCGTGAACGAATTGGTTCCCGAGACCGAACGAGGCTGCGCGGGGCTCCGGCTGTGGGCCTTTTTTAGGGCAAAAGATCACAAGATTCCCTCTTTCTGCCGTCCTGTGGCCATTCCGCACCGGTCTGTTCCCTGTGCTGGAGGCTCTGGCAAAAGGGGAAATTGCCATGCGGATTAGGAGTGCAGGATTAGCGGCGCTGGTCGCTGCCGCCGGAATCTGGATGAGCTTTTCAGTCGAGCCGGCGATGGCCGCCAAATCGACAACCAAGACTGAAAAAGCCGCGAAGGTCACCTCGGCCAACCGTCCCGTTGTTCTCTCCAAATTCAAAAAGCAGCGCGTGGCTGCGAAGAGATCCAAATCAGCGCGATACGCCACCAAGTCAACGCGATACGCGAAGAAGGCAGGATCGAAGGTCTCGTCGAAGATTATCGAGGCTCCAGAGACATGGGAGGACAAGCCGGCGCGTAGCGAGGCCAAGACCGCCAGTCAGAACAAGACCGAGTTGCCGGCTTCGGTCGCCAATGCCCGCGCCCAGGCTCTGGCGGAAGACCAGGCGAGGAATTTCGCCGCTCTCGACAGCACCGATGCTCCGGTCGTGGACGGCATGCAGCTTGCTGCCGCCGACCAACTGACCGATGCCGACCGCGCTGCGACGGCCGAGACCGCGCAGGATTCCGGCGCTCCGGCCGCCCCCGTCGCAGTTCAGCCGGCGCCGGTCCAGAGCGGCAAGATCATCCGGGCGACATCGGCATCGGAAAAGCCCGTATTCAAGACTGATGACGGGGACCCGTGGAGCAAGACATCGCTGATCGGCAAGATCTTCATCGCGTTCGGAAGCCTGCTGACACTGGCATCGGCGGCCCGCCTGCTGATCAGCTGACGCAAACACCGTCTGCATCAGACGCAAACGCCGGTCCGCAGCCTTGCGAACCGGCGTTTTTGTTGCGCACGTGACGATCAGCCCTGACATCCGCGGTCTTGCAGAGACCAGCCCCGGAAGGCACATTGCCGCCCAACGGCGCGCAGGCGTTGATCCTCAGACATCCTTCAAGGGGCGAAACATGTCAGCATTCGAACACATCATCGTTGAGACCAGGGGCGCGGTCGGCATCGTGCAGATCAACCGGCCCAAGATGCTCAACGCTCTCTCCTTTGGTGTCTTCAAGGAAATCGCGGTCGCGATCGATCAGTTCGAGGCCAATAATGCTGTCGGCTGCATTGTCGTCACTGGCAACGAAAAGGCATTTGCCGCCGGCGCGGACATCAAGGAAATGCAGCCGAAGAAATTCATCGACATGTTCAGCGAAGACTTCATGGATATCGGCGGCGATCGCGTTGCGACCTGCAAGAAGCCGACCATTGCGGCTGTCAGCGGCTATGCGCTCGGCGGCGGCTGCGAACTTGCGATGATGTGCGACATCATCATCGCGTCCGACACCGCTAAATTCGGTCAGCCCGAAATTACGCTCGGCACCATTCCGGGCCTTGGCGGCACACAGCGGCTGACGCGCGCGGTCGGCAAATCCAAGGCGATGGACCTGTGCCTCACCGGCCGCATGATGGATGCGGCGGAGGCCGAGCGCTCGGGCCTCGTCAGCCGTATTTTCCCCGCCGATAAGCTGATGGAAGAAGTGCTCGCGATCGCGGAGAAGATCGCATCGATGTCGCAGCCTGCGGTCGCGATGGCAAAGAGCGCCGTCAACCGCGCGCTGGAAACACCGCTCGCCGAAGGTATGAATGTCGAGGGCGATCTGTTCCACGCGACGTTTGCGCTTGAGGATCGTTCAGAAGGCATGGCCGCTTTCATCGAGAAGCGGAAGCCGAACTTCAAGCACCGCTAGGTCTGGCTGCTCCGCGCCAGCGCGGCGATCAGCAGGGCGCGATAGAACCGGTCGGCAAAGGACGCCGGCCGTTCGAGTTGCATCCGCGCAAGACATGCTGCGAGTTCGGTGGAATGGTTGGCGCGGCGGCCTTCCCATGCCAGTCCGAGCAAAGCCAGCGGACTGGCGGTCGCCTCCTTCAGAATCTGAAGGGCCGGGATCAGCCGCTGTTCAACGTCCGTGAAGTCGCTGCCGAAGGGGAATGCCGGCAGCAATCCGGCATCACGTGACGGCTTCAGGGCTGCGGCGACGCGGTCCGGGAAATTCTCGCGGTGGACGGCCGGAATCTCGTATCCCCTCGGCAGTTTGCCCGCCTCTTTCGCCTGCCGCATCAGTTCGCCTTGAAACCGCGTATCCGTCACATTCAGCATCGCCGCGATCACATCGGCATCCGACTGGCCGCGAAGATCGGCAACGCCGTATTCGGTGACAATAACATCGCGCAGGTGACGCGGGATCGTGCTGTGCCCGTAGGACCAACGCACATTGGACGCGACTTTCTTGCCGGAACCGCGCGTCGATTCCAGCGTCAGCATCGAGCGTGCGCCCTCGAGCGCAAAGGCCTGCGCCACGAAATTATGCTGACCGCCGACGCCGCTCACGACCTGACCGTTATCGAGACCGTCGGAGACCACGGCTCCCATCAACGTCGCGATCATCGCGTTGTTGACAAACCGTGCATCGACACGCGCTCGCCGCTTGGCATCCTCGGCGCCATAGAGCTGATTGGTGAATGAGACCGGCACCATCTGGATGCGTTCGATCTGCTCAGGCTTCATTTCACGCAGAGCACGGTAGAAGGATTTCGGGCCGAGGAAGAAAGCGGCGTGCAGGAGTGCGCCATCGACCTCGCGCTTGAGCACGCCGGCATCGATCAGCGCGAGAAACGCCTCGAAAAACATTTCACTGACGCCGTAAAGACCAGCCGTGAATGGTCCTGCCTCGCGCAACGCCTGCCCCGGAGCCAACCGTGACATGATTTCGCGATAGGCTGCACTATCACGATGACGAACGATCAATCCTTGTGCGAGCGCATCGCCGACCTGTCCAATACCGATCTGCAAGGTGCCGCCATCGCGGATCAATCCCGCAGAATGCAGCCCGATGGCGTACTTGGTGTCCGAGATCGGCTCTGATGGCGGCGCGAACAGCGGGAAATCGGTCTCCGGACTGTCCAGCACCGCATGAAATTCATCCCCGGCCAGATCGCCCTGCCCCGGCATGAACGGCAGTTCGGAGTTCACCTGCCCCACAATCTTGAACGCGATCCGGCCCTCGGCGCGCGCCCGCATCAGATCGAGCGTGGTGTCGGTATTGCCGCTGAGGCTGTATCTGGTCTGGCCGTCGACGACGCGCTTGGCCACCAGTTGGGCGATCACGTTGACGCCGCGGGTCAGCAAGTATGACGAAGCGTGGGTGTAGTTCGCCGAGATATAGTGCTGTTGCGCATAGGCATTGCCGAGCCACTTGCCTGCAAGGAAGAAGAATTCGACGATCTCGATATTCGGCGGGAGTGCCCGGGCATGCAGTGCCTTGGCGTAATCCAGATCCGGGTAGCCGCCGAACAGCCGGTCTATCACGGGTCCGATAAATCGCCGTTCGAGATCGGCCGACGGTGCCGGCTTCTCAAGTGTCAACGCTGTGAAAATGGTCAGATGGATCGAGCGGTCATTCAGAGCCCGCCGAAACAACGCATTGACGATGTGATTCGCCTTGCCGAGGCCCAAAGGCAGACCGACCACAAGCCTTGGTCCGACCTCGCGAATGATATCGTCCGCGATCGCCTCAGGGTCGGAGAAGATTCTTGGCATCGGATGTCTGCTGGTCCACTCCGCCGGACAGGCCGCTGTCATCGCATAAGGGCGCGCGACACTTAGCCACCGTGCCGGAATTTCACCGTAGGACATTGATCGGTCAAGACAATACCGGCCTGGTTGATAACAAAGCGGTGTACATAGTCACAGTCGGCGATTTTCTGTGTTCAGAGGTTTGCCCGAGCGAACATCGGCCTCTAAACAGTGTACGAATGAAGCTGCCGGATGGTGCAATCCCACCGCTGCTGTGAATCTCGGATTGTTACGGAAAACGATGGCTCGGCGTTCTTCAGGGTTTGGTGGCGTAGGCTGGCGCCTTGGTGTGTCGGGCGTCGCTATCGGTCTCGCGCTATCTGCCGGATTCGGGGCGCAGGCCCGGGCCGAGACGCTGAACGAGGCGCTGGTCAAAGCCTATCAGTCCAATCCGCAGCTCAATGCCGGCCGAGCCCAGCAGCGCGCCACCGACGAAAACGTGCCGCAGGCGCTGGCCGGCTATCGTCCGCAGATCGTCGCGAGTCTCAGCGCCGGATTGCAACCGGTTCGCAATCTGCTTCTGGATAACACCATCCAGACCGCGACCCTGAAGCCGTGGACCATCGGCGTGACGGTCACGCAAAACCTGTTTAACGGCTTCAAAACCTCCAACAGCGTCCGTGTTGCGGAATTTCAGGTGCTGTCCGGCCGGGAGGCCTTGCGCAACACCGGTCAGGGCGTCCTGCTCGATGCCGTCACCGCGTACATGAACGTGATCTCGAATCAGGCTCTGGTCGAGACCCAGCGCGGCAACGTCGCATTCCTGCGTGAGACCCTCGGCATTACCAAGAAGCGCCTCGACGCCGGCGACGTTACCCCGACCGACACCGCTCAGGCCGAGGCGCGGCTGAGCCGGGGCCTCGCAGACCTCAACGCTGCGGAAGTCGCGCTGGAAACCAGCCGCGCCATCTATGCGCAGGTGATCGGCAACATGCCCGGCAGCCTTGCACCGGCTCAGACGGTCGACCGCTTTGTTCCGAAAAGCCGGCAGGACGCCATCGACAGCTCGATTCGCGAAAATCCAGCGGTCATCGCAGCGACCTACGACGTCGATGTTGCCACCACCACCATAAGCGTCGCCGAAAGCAGCCTGCTGCCCCAGTTAAATGTGCAGGGCAACGTCAACCGCAGCACAGACGGCGACCCCAATCTCGGCACTAAGCGCGCCGATCAGGCCTCCGTGGTCGGTGCCCTCACCGTGCCGATCTATGACGGCGGAACGGCGGCCTCGCAGACGCGCCAAGCCAAGGAAACCGCGGTCCAGAGCCGGCTCGTGCTGGAACAGGTCAGAAATCAGGCCCGCACTGCGGCCATCAGCGCCTGGATCAGCAGTGAGGGCACCAAGGTCGCGCTGGCCGCCGCCGAAGCCGAGGTGAAGTCGGCGAACATCGCCTTGCAGGGCGTCCGGCGCGAGGCGCAGGCCGGACAGCGCACCACCATCGATGTGCTCAATTCACAGCAGGATCTCACGGCCGCGCGGTCCCGCCAGATTCTGGCACAGCGCGACCGCGTGATCGCCTCCTATACCCTGCTGAGCGCAATCGGCCGTCTCGACGTCAGAACACTTGGCCTCAGTACGCCGGACTACCTGCCCGAGGTCCACTATCATCAGGTCCGCGACGCCTGGCACGGCGTACGCACGCCGTCGGGACGATAGCTCTTAGCGCACCCGGCGCGAGAACATCAAAATCAGGACCGGCAGCGTGATCAGGATGACCAGCGGCGCCACCGCCATGCCGGTCACGACCACCACCGCGAGCGGCTTTTGCACCTGAGACCCGATTCCTTCCGACATGGCTGCCGGCAGAAGACCAATGCCTGCGACGACGCAGGTCATCAGCACCGGGCGCAACTGAAGCTCGCCGGTCCTTATCACCGCCCTGACGCGATTGTATCCCTCGTCAATAAGCTGGTTGTATTGCGACAGAATGATGATGCCATCCATCACTGCAATGCCCATCAGCGCGATGAATCCGATCGCCGCTGACACGCTGAACGGAATGCCGCTGAACAGCAATCCAAGCACACCGCCGAAGATCGCCATCGGAATCACACTCATCGCCAAGAGAGTGTCGGGCATCGATCCGAAGTTGAACCACAGCAGAATGGCGATCAGAGCAAGACTAATCGGCACCACGATAGACAACCGGCGGATCGCATCCTGAAGATTTCCGAACTCTCCCACCCATTCCATATGCGAGCCGGCAGGAAGCTGGACCTGCTCGGCCACCTTGTCCTGCGCCTCCTGAATGGCGCTGCCAAGGTCGCGCTCGCGCACCGAGAACTTGATCGGCAGATATCGCTCCTGCTGTTCGCGATAGATATAGGCCGCGCCGGATACGAGTTTGATTGAAGCTACTTCCGAGAGGGGAACCTGCTGGATCCCGTTCGGTCCCTGCGCGCCGATGCGCAGATTTTGAATCGCTTCGGCGCTCTTGCGGTATTCAGGCGCAAGGCGAACCACAATCGGAAAATGACGGTCGCTGCCGGGCTCGTACAGATCGCCCGCGCTGTCACCGCCAATCGCGACACGGATGGTCGCGTTGATGTCACCCGGCGAGAGGCCATACCGTGCGGCCCGTGCGCGATCGATGTCGATCTGGATCGTGGGCTGCCCCAGCGATGTAAAAACCGACAAGTCAGTGATGCCCTTCACCGTCGAGAGCACCGACTTGATCTTGTTGGCGGTCTTGGTCAATTCCTCAAGATCGCTGCCATACAGCTTGATCGAGTTCTCGCCCTTCACGCCGGACACAGCTTCGGCGACGTTATCCTGCAGATACTGCGAGAAATTGAACTCGACGCCGGGAAATCTCTTCTGGAGTTGCCCCAGAAGATCGCTCGTCAGGTCGTCCTTGTCGCGCGATCCCGGCCATTCGTTGATCGGCTTCAGCGGCGCAAAGAATTCCGCATTGAACAGACCTGCCGCATCGGTGCCGTCGTCGGGCCGACCGTGTTGCGATACGACCGATTCCACCTCCGGCCGCGAGCGGATGAGCTTTCGCATTTCGTTGACGTAGGAGTTGCCTTCCTCGAGCGAAATGGTCGGTGGAAGTGTCGCGCGGATCCAGAGATTGCCTTCTTCGAGTTTCGGCAGAAATTCGAGACCCAGCATCCGCACAGCAACGAATGTGAGGATGACGAGTAATCCCGCAGAAGCCATTACGATCCGCCGGCTGCTGATCGCCCAATGCAGCAGCGGCATATAAACGCGATGCAGCCATTGCATGATGCGGGTTTCAGTTTCCTGGATATGCGCAGGAAGAATGATCGCGCTCAGCGCCGGAGTGATCGTGAAGGTCGCGAGCAATCCGCCCGCCAGGGCATAGGCGTAGGTCTTTGCCATCGGTCCGAAAATGTGACCTTCGACGCCGCTCAGCGTGAACAGCGGCAGGAACGCCGCGATAATGATCGCCGCAGCAAAGAAGATCGACCGGGAGACGTCGGCCGCCGCGCTGAGAATGGCATGGGCTTTCATGCCCATAATGGTTTCCGGCGAGATGACCCGCTCTTCAGACGCGGACAGTACGGTGGTCTGCGATAGTCTGCGGAAAATGGCCTCGACCATAATGACCGTGCCATCCACGATGAGACCGAAGTCGATGGCGCCCACCGACAGAAGGTTGGCGGATTCACCGCGCAGCACCATGATGATGACGGCAAAAAACAGCGCGAACGGAATCGTGGCGCCCACGATCACCGCGCTGCGCAGATTACCCAGGAACAGCCACTGCAGCAGGACGATCAGAAGGATGCCCACCACCATATTGTGGAGTACGGTGTGCGTCGTGGTGTCGATCAGATCCTTGCGATCATAGATGCGTTCTATCCGCACGCCCGGCGGCAAGATATTCGAGTTGTTGATCGTTGAGACAAGCTTTTCCACGCGCGCGATGGTCGGCGAGCTCTGCTCGCCACGGCGCATCAATACGATGCCCTGAACGATATCGTCGTCCGCGTTCATGCCGGCGACGCCGAGACGCGGCTTCTCGCCCACCGTCACGGTTGCAATGTCACGCACCAGCACGGGATTGCCGCCGCTTTGCGAGATCATGGTGGTGGCCAGATCGTCGATGGAGCGGATCAGGCCGACGCCGCGAACAACCGCGGACTGCGTGCCGATGTTGACGGTGTTGCCGCCGACATTGATATTGGCGTTGCCGACGGCCTGCAGCACCTGCGGCAGCGTCAGGCCGAATGCCGTCAGCTTGTTGAAATCTACCTGAAGCTCGTAGGTCTTGGTCTTGCCGCCCCAACTCGTGACATCGATCACGCCGGGCACGCTGCGGAAGCGGCGTTGCAGCACCCAGTCCTGCAACGTCTTCAAGTCCAGAACACTGTAGTTCGGCGGTCCGACCAGCCGATAGCGGAAGATTTCGCCGATCGGGCTCAACGGAGAAATCTGCGGCTGCACATTGCCCGGCAAGGGGCTGAGCTGCGACAGGCGATTGAGCACCTGCTGCAAGGCTTCGTCGTAGGTATAATCGAATGAAAACTGAAGTTTGACGTCCGACAGACCGTAAAGCGAGATGGTACGCAGCGTCCGCAGGTTCTTCAGACCCGCGACCTGCGTTTCGATCGGAATGGTGATGTAACGTTCAATTTCCTCGGCCGACAGGCCGGGACTTTGCGTCACGATGTCGACCATCGGCGGCGTGGGGTCGGGGTAGGCCTCGATGTTCAACTGCTGGAAGGCGATGACACCGCCAACCATCGTCATGACGAACAGCGCCACCATGAGGTAGCGGCGGTTTACAGCAAGAGCGACAAGGCGATCCATCGAGACCGGTCTTTCAGCGGGAGCGTATGACGTCGGGGAAAGACACGGAGCGGACTAGCTGCCTGACGCAGCGCGATCAATGAACAGGCTGCCTCGAGTCACGATGTTCTCGTTCGGAGACAGATTGCTCTTCACTTCGACCAGATCGCCATTGGTCATACCAATCTTGATCTGGCGCAGTTCGATGGACTTGTCGTCGCGCACAACCCAGACCCTTACCTGATCGCCTTCGTAGATGAGCGCCTGCCGGGGCACGCCGACGGCCGGACGGTCGCCCGCGGAATAGATGGTCACGTTGGCGAACATCTCCGGCTTCAAGGCTTCGCCGGGATTGTCGATGGTGGCACGGACCAGCAGACGGCGCGACGTCGGATCGATGGCCGCCGAAACATAATTGATGCGCGCGTTGAAGGTGCGTCCCGGAAACGCGAGAACGCTGAACATAATTTCCTGGCCAACCTCGATGGCGGGCGCTTCGGTTTCGCGTACGAACGCCGTAAGCCAGACCGTCGACAGATCGCCGACAACGAACACCGGGTCGCTCGCACCGGCATTGACGTATTGTCCGGGGCCAACCTTGCGCTGCACGACCGTGCCGGCGATCGGCGAGAAGATCGTCGTTTCGCGATTGATGCGGCCCTTGTCCTGAAAGGCCGTGATGGCTTCGTCGGTCAGGCCGAGCATGCGCAGCCGACTGCGCGCGGCTTCCAGCGCCGTCTCGCTCGCGCGCATATCGTTCTGTGCGGATATCAGCGCTGCCTGCGATTGCTGATAGTCCTTCAGCGGCGCGGCCTTGCCTTCATAAAGATCGCGGGCGCGCTTGTCCTGGATCTGGGCCAGTTCGAGCTGTGACTTCGCCTTGTTCAGCGCTGTCGCCGCCGTGATGAAATCGTTCTGCGCCTGAACATTGTCGGCAGCCTCGATCACGAACAGCGACTGCCCCTGCGTGACCCTGTCGCCGGGCCGCGACAGCAGCTTGGTGACGCGGCCGGCATAAGGCGAGAACACCGGCGTCGAGCGATCTTCATCGACCGCGATCTTGCCTTCTGTGACATGCTCGGCGCGGAACGCGCGTTCAACCACCGGCTGAACAGTCAAGCTGGCCCATTCCGCCGCCGTCGGCGTATAGCGCAGCAAACCCTTTCGAGACTGGCTGGAGACGTCGGAATGGTTTTTGGGCGAAGCCCCCACAAACGTCAGGCCAAACGCCGCCAGCCCGGCAATCACAGCCACGCCAGCGCCCATAGCCAACCGCTGCCGGGGCATAGCCTGAATCCGGGCAATCAGAGCACTCAGTGTGGTTGTCTTGTCGGTCATTCGAAATCCGTTATCCTGCGACGAGCCGACGCAGCCTGTCAGGCTAATAGTTCCTCTTTCCTATTTAGGACAATCAAAAACCGACGGCATGGACATTATTTTCGGTTAACGTCAGCAGAATGAAGGCCACATCGGCTCGTGGGACCCGAGGGGCATTGCCGGGCGGCGCCAGAATGCAGGAGTTGCCGACAGCACCGCCGCGTGACGAACACCCCGCAGTGCACCAAAACCCGATGCACTTTGCTCGATAAACGGCAGAATTTGGTCCGCCGTGAGGTCTGCCGCCGCCAGGCCATCGTCCAGCCGGCCCAGGTTCCAGAGCCAGCGCCCGGTCTGCGCCAGCGAAACCTTCACATGCCAGCTTCCGCCCTCCCGCGCCTGCCGCAAACGCGCCATCATGGCACCGAAGGCCATCAGATACCCCGTGGCGTGGTCGAGGATCTGCATTGGCAACTCCTTCGGTCCGTCTATTCCGGCGGCCTTGCCCTCGGCGTGGTTGAACCCGGTTGAGGTCTGGACCAGGGAGTCGAAGCCGCGTCGGCCTGCCCAGGGGCCGGCGTGGCCATAGGCGCACATGGACACGTAAACGATGCCCGGGCTGATCCGGGCCGCGTCTTCCGCCGAAAAGCCGAGCGCGGCGATCGATTGCGGCCGGTAGCCTTGAGAAAAAATATCGGCTGACGCCAGCAGGTCGCGCAGCACGTTCCTTCCCTGCTCCGTCTTGAGATCGGCGAAACTCGTCAGCTTGCCGCGGCCGGTATCGATGACGAGCCACGGGATCGAAGGCAAATTCGGCGAGGAAATCAGCATGACATCCGCGCCATGCGCCGCCCACGTACGACCTGCGACCGGGCCGGCGATCACACGCGACAGATCGAGCACACGCAATCCCGCCAGCGGGCGATCACCGGCAGGCCATGGACGCGGCGCAGCTTCGCCGATTTTCTCGATCTGTATCAGCGGCAATGGTTCAAGGGCCTGCGCCTGGGACGTTGCGAGCCACTCGTCATGCGACCGCATCATCGAAACGACGCATCCGCCTGCATAAGCGTCGGTCTCGAATGCTTCGGCTTTCCATTGCATCAAAGCGCGCTGGACATCGTCGCGCTCCGGTTTGCAGGCCAGCACCTTGCAGACATTGTCGCGGTGATGCGGAAAATTGGTGTGGAGACGCACGAAGCGTCCGTCGCCCGTTTTATAGACACCTGCAATGGCGTCCCACGCCGGCGGCGGCGGTTTGTCATCGACCCGCAGATATCGCTCACTGCGGCACTCGACGGCCGCGTGCATCATGTCGACCGAAATGCCTTGTGCCTCGTCGCTGCGGGCTTTCCATATTTCCGCTGCGGCAAGACCGGCGGCTGCAATCGTGACCTGCGAAGCGGCGCCAACGCGGAAGGACGACGGGAGGATTGGCTCGCGTCCCGTCAGCGTGACGGCATCGAGCGCAGAAGATTCGCCGCCGCCGAGGGTCCAGAGATCAGCGAGAATATCGTGTACGGACTTCATGGCGCGGCTCCGGCATCAGCGGCCCCATTGAGCGGATGACGAAGGCCGAAGCAATTCACAAATCGTATCAGTGAAAATCCCGCGAGCGTGGAAGGATACGCACATTGCGCGGATGGCGTATTTTGTGAACGGGGCTGTCCGAATGCGCCCTCTGTTCATCCTCCAGTGGCTCGACAATATCCGCACCGGGAGGGATCGGATGTTTCCGACCAAGCGCATCGTTGGCGAGATTCATCAGGTCATGGGAGCGATCAAACAAACGCTCCGCCACCAGATGGACCACCCTGTCCGGGCTGCTCTGAATGGTCCCCTGCACCTCGATCAGCCGCGCGCCCATTACTTCCTTGCGAAATTTCTCCATCACTTTCGGCCACACCACGATATTGGCGATGCCGGTCTCATCCTCCAGCGTCATGAAAACGACACCCTTGGCGCTGCCGGGCCGCTGCCGGACCAGCACCACGCCGGCACAGCGCACCCGCTGTCTGTCATGGGCATGAGCGACAGCTTCGCACGCCACCACTCCCTCTTCCGCAAACTTCAGCCGCAGGAATTCCATCGGATGTCCCTTCAATGACAGCCTGATGGTCTGATAGTCGGCAACCACCTGCTCCGGCAGCGGCATTTCGGGCAACGGCTGAGCGGCTTCATCGGGTTGTTCGCGCGCCGCCGCGGCGGAAAACAACGGCAATGGAACATCGTCCGGCAACCGCCGCACCGTCCATAACGCCTCGCGGCGATCGAGGCCGAGCGAGCGGAATGCATCGGCATCCGCCAGCAGGATCAGGGCGCGCTTCGGCAACCGCGTTTCACGGGCGAAGTCCTCCAGAGAGGTGAATGGTTTTCGTAATCGCGCGGCGGCGATGCGCTGATCCCAGTAATCCTCGCGGGACTTTTTTCTCGCCCGCAACTCCGGCGGCTTGCTCTCGTCCAGCTTTTCCTCATCCGGATCGTAGATTTCAAAGCCGTCGATTTGCCGGAATCCGAGCCGCACCGCGCAACGGCCACGATCGTTGGACTTTCCTTCCAGAATATTTTGCCCGAAGCTATGAGACACATCGATCTCGCGCACCTCGACGCCATTCTTGCGCGCGTCTCCAACGATCTGCGCCGGCGCATAAAATCCCATGGGCTGCGAATTCAGCAGGCCGCAGCAGAACGCGTCCGGATGATAATACTTGATCCATGACGAGACATAGACAAGCTGCGCGAAGCTCGATGCGTGGCTTTCGGGGAAGCCGTAGCTGCCGAATCCCTTGATCTGGTCGAAGCAGCTTTGCGCGAACCCAGGTTCGTAGCCGCGATCGATCATGCGGCCGACCATACGCTTTTCGAACTTCGGCATGGTGCCGACATTGCGGAAGGTCGCCATCGCGCGTCGCAACCCGTTGGCTTCCTCCGATGTAAACTCAGCAGCCGCCATGGCGATTCGCATTGCCTGTTCCTGAAATAGCGGCACGCCGAGGGTCTTGTGCAGAATGTCCTTCAATTCGTTTTTGTTGCCTCCCTTGGGATAAGGATAATCAATTTCCTCCTTCTTCATCTTTCTTCGCTTGAGATAAGGATGAACCATATTGCCCTGGATCGGACCGGGCCGGACGATGGCGACCTCGATGACGAGATCGTAGAACGTGCGCGGCCTCAGGCGCGGCAGCATGTTCATCTGTGCACGGCTTTCCACCTGAAACACGCCGAGCGACTCGCCTCTACACAACATATCGAAGACCGGACCGCTGTCGTCATTCTCCGCCTTGATGTCAGAAAGCTGATAATGCAGCCCCTTGTGCTGCTCGATCAGATCGAAGCATTTGCGGATGCAGGTCAGCATGCCGAGCGCCAGCACATCGACCTTCATCATACGTAGCGTGTCGATGTCGTCCTTGTCCCACTCGATGAAGGTGCGGTCGTCCATCGCGGCATTACCGATGGGCACGTAAGTATCGAGACGGTCCTGCGTCAGCACATAGCCGCCGACATGCTGCGACAGATGACGCGGGAACTTGATCAGCTCCGTGGCCAGTTCAACGGCGCGGCGGATCATCCCGTTCTGCGGATCGAAGCCCGCCTGCCTGATCTGCATGTCACTGACGCCGACGCCCCAACTCCCCCACACCGTATCGGCCAGCGCGGCCGTCACGTCTTCCGTCAGCCCGAGCGCCTTGCCGACATCCCGGATGGCGCTGCGCGGACGATAATGAATGACGGTGGCGACGATCGCCGCGCGGTGGCGTCCATAGCGCCGGTAGACATATTGCATCACCTCCTCGCGCCGCGAATGCTCGAAGTCCACATCGATATCGGGAGGCTCGAGGCGTTCCTCGGAGATGAAGCGTTCGAACAGCACATCCGTTTCGGCGGGATTTACCGAGGTGATGCCGAGCATGTAGCAGACGGCGGAATTCGCGGCTGAACCCCGCCCCTGACACAGGATATTCTGGCTGCGGGCATAGTGCACGATGTCATGCACCGTCAGAAAGTAATGCGCGTATTTGAGCTTTTCGATCAGCCTGAGTTCCTTGATCAGCGTGCCGCGCAGCTTGTCGTCGATCCCCTTAGGGAAATATTTTTCGACGCCTGCCCATGTCAGATCTTCGAGATGCTGCTGCGCGCTTTTCCCCGCTGGGACAGGTTCATCCGGATACTGATACTTGAGTTCGTCGAGCGTGAACGTGATGCGATCGGCGAAGCGCATCGTTTCCGCAACCGCTTCGGGCAGATCGCGAAACAGCCGCGCCATTTCGAAGCCGGGCTTCAGATGCCGCTCGGCATTGGCTTCGAGCCGCCTGCCGGCACGCATGATCGTCGTCTTTTCCCGGATACAGGTCAGCACATCCTGCAAGAGCCGGCGCGCCGGGTGATGGTAAAGCACCTCGTTGGTCGCCAGCAGCGGCACGCGAACCGAAACGGCAAGACGCTGAAGCCTGCCAAGACGCCGCCTGTCATCGCCGCGATACAGCAGGCTCGCAGCGAGCCATATGTCTTTTGCACCGTCGGCGCGGCTGCGCTTCAATCGATCGAGAACCTTCAAGGCCGTTGCAGCCTCAAAACGGTGCGGCAGCACAAGAACGAGCAATTGCCCTTCGGCAAAATCGAGCAGATCGTCGAGCGTGAGATGACACTCACCCTTCTCCGCCTTGAGTTTGCCGCGCGTCAGCAACTGGCACAGCCGGCCATAGGCGGCGCGGTCGCGCGGATAGATCAGGATATCCGGCGTTCCATCGATAAATACGAGGCGGGCTCCAATCAGCAATCTGGGTTTGAATTTGACATCTGGGTTCCCGAGTTCCTTGTAAGCGCGCACGACACCGGCCAGTGTGTTGCGGTCGGCGATGCCGATAGCCGGAATGCGAAATTCGCCGGCCTGATGAACATATTCCTGCGGCTGCGATCCGCCGCGCAGGAATGAGAAGTTCGTCGTGATCCCGATTTCCGCATAGTCGGTGACTTTCATGCGAACAGCCCATGCACGAACCATTTCGGCTGAACCGGTTCGCCCTCGTCGGTGACAAGTTCGCTGCCGTAAAGACCATCGCGATAAATCCAGAAGCGCATCCCTTCCGCATCCTCGACGCGGAAATAATCACGCGTCAGCGTTTCTGGCTTCTGTCTCCACCATTCCATGGCGATGCGCTCCGGCCCCTCGACACGCACCACCGCATGGGTCGCACGCCGCCACGTAAACCGGGGCGGAGGCCCGTCAGGAACCGCGGCAGCAGTGACCTTGATTTCTTCCGGCCGCTCGAACAGCCGCAGCGGGCGCAGCGGCGGTTCGGCTTCGGCGCGCGCGGGCCACTCGGCGCTAGAAGCCGCGGCGAGATGTTGTTGCGCCGGAACAGCCAGCGCAGCGCGTTCCGGAATATGCGTATCCTGCGGCAGATGAACAACAACGCGCCTGCCGCCAAGACGCGCGGCGAGACGGTCGGCCAGCGCCGCCACTTCATCATTGTCCCGGGTGCGGGTATCGAAATCGCGCTGCTCCTGCACTACAATCTCGACGCGGCTGGCCGACAGGCGGATCAGATCGAACCCGAAGCCGGGATCGAGCGGATCGGCCAGCGCATCGAGCCGCTCGCGGAACAGACGATCGACGACATTGACCCTGGTGACCGGCTGTCCAGCCTCCACCGTGATGGTGCGCACCGCGCCGTCGGTGCGGAAAAAGCTGGCTTCCAACTTCCGCGCGCCCTTGCCTTGCTTGTCCATCGCCGCGACCAGCATCTGCGCCAGACCGGAGAGGATGGCTGCGATCACAGTGTCGGTGGCCACCGGTTCGGCGAAACGCTTTTCCACCATGAAATCCGGCAGCGGCTTGCGAGGCGAGATCGGCGCGTCGGCCTGCCCCAATGCCTGTTGCAACAAACTCACGAACGCCGCGCCGAAGCGTGCGGCAAGTTCGTGCGGCGCGCGCGCCGCCACATCGCCGACCGTTTTCAGACCAGCGCGGCGCAGGCCTCGTGTGATCGCATCATCAGCACCAAGCGCGTACACCGGCAGACGGGCGACGGCACGCGCTTCCTCTCCATCGGGAACGATGCAGCTTCGCGCCGCGCGCGCCACGGTGCGCGCACAGACCGGCGTGCTGGCAATCGCCGCGTTGACGACAAAACCTTGCCGCGCCAGCAATCCGCAGACGTTGCGCAGCATCGCTGCCTCGCCGCCGAACAGATGCGCACAGCCGCTGATATCGAGCAGCAATCCATCAGGCGCATCGAGCGCCACCAGCGGCGTGAAGCGGTCGCACCAGTCGGCGATAGCTTCCATCAGTTTTGCATCCGCCGCCTCATCCGCGTCGAACACCTCCACATCGGGACAGACTGCGCGCGCGTTCGCCAGCGGCAGCCCGATCTCAAGGCCGATATCGGCAGCGGCGTCGTTCAGCGCGGAAATTTGCAGCGCATTGTTCAGTTTTCCGACGACCACACACGGACGCGCATCATCCGGCGCGGCGTCTTGTCCCGACAACTGACGCTTCAAGCGATCTGTCGGCAGGCGCGGCAGCCACAGGCTGAGAATGCGCCGTACCTTCACGGAAGAGGCCCTCATCACATTTCCACTCCATGATCCATTGTCCGGTCTGGCCGTGACGGTTGCGAATGAGGCGTGCGTCCAGCATCGGCGCGCCCCACGCCTCGGTTGCGGAAAGTGAAGGCGCGGGACGCACCACCCACCGCGTCTCCGCCGTGCTGGCGGACGGCGTGGCGGCCGTACGCAACATCAGGCACGTAACATTCGAAGCGCGCGCGGCCAGCGTAAGCCTGCGGCTTGCGACCAGATCGAGTGCCCGCACTTCGCCCCAGACATCCAGCACCACGGCACCCAGCGCATCGCAGGCGATGGCGTCGGCTGCGGCACGCAGCGCCGTCTCGGCATCCGTTGCCCGGACCGTCACTAAGAGACGCGGATCAAGCCCGAGTTCATTGAGGCCGCTCATCGAGAGCACACCGGATTCAAGTTCCGCAAAATCCTGCCGCACCCACACCAGCGGCCGCTGCCCCGCGAGGCGATGTGCCAGCCCCGCAATAAAGCCCGTCGCCGCCGCGCCATGACGGCCACCCTCGGCGAAGACCTCATGAAGCGCGCCGCGCACCAGCCCGCCCTGCAACACGGTGTCCGCACCCACATGGCCCAGCGCCACGCGCGCAAGGCCACCGGCTTCGCCCTCAAGGCGGCCGATGGTCCCTCGCAGGGACGCAAGCGTGGTCATGCGCGCGCCGGTCATGCGCCGCTCCTGGAAATTCTGGTCCGTTATCTGTGGTCGATTGAACGAATGACGGACTTATTTGTTCATGATATGTTCTAATATAAAGCTAAGAGCGAACGGAGAGTCAACCGGACTTTGGGACGGCCTCTTTCTTTAACGAAAACAATGAGATTCGATCCATGGACGTTCAGCGCAAACTCGAAATTCTGGCGGATGCTGCAAAATACGATGCTTCCTGCGCTTCCAGCGGGACGGAAACGCGCGATAGCCGCAACGGCAAGGGCATGGGGTCGACCGATGCCGGTATGGGCATCTGCCATTCCTATGCGCCGGATGGCCGCTGCATTTCGCTGCTGAAAATCCTGCTGACCAACGCCTGCAACTACGATTGCCTCTATTGCATCAACCGCGCGTCCTCGAATGTTCAGCGCGCGCGCTTCACCGTGGAGGAAGCCGTCAAGCTGACACTCGATTTCTACCGGCGCAATTATATCGAAGGACTGTTTCTCTCCTCAGGCATCATTCGCAGTCCGAACTACACCATGGAGCAGGTGGTCCGCGTCGCGCGCAGCCTGCGCGAAGATCATCATTTCCGCGGCTACATCCACCTGAAGACAATCCCTGAAGCCGATGAAGCCCTGATCGTCGAGGCCGGGAAATATGCCGACCGCCTCAGCATCAACATCGAAGTGCCGACGGAGAGCAGTCTCTCGAAACTCGCGCCGGAAAAAGACGTCCGCGCCATCCGGCGAACCATGGGCCGGCTCAGGCTCAGGCTCGATGAAGCGCAAGAAACAAAGAAGGACAAACGAGCGCCGCGCTTCGCACCCGCTGGTCAAAGCACACAGATGATCGTGGGCGCTGATACCTCGAACGATCAAACCATTCTGGAAACCAGCGCCAATCTCTACGGCTCCTATAAGCTCAAGCGCGTCTATTATTCGGCATTCAGTCCAATTCCCGATGCCAGCCGCAGCCTTCCCTTGCAGGCGCCGCCGCTGATACGCGAGCATCGGCTGTATCAGGCCGACTGGCTGCTGCGGTTTTACGGGTTCGATCTCGGCGAGATCACCGATCCGCTCGAAGGCGGCATGCTGCCTCTCGACATCGACCCGAAACTGGCGTGGGCTTTACGCCATCGCGAACGCTTTCCGCTCGATGTCAATCGCGCCAGCCGCGAGGATTTGCTGCGCGTTCCCGGCTTCGGCGTGAAAACCGTTGATCGCATTATTTCCGCGCGCCGCGTCACCAACCTGTGCAGCGCCGATCTCGCACGCCTGCGCGTTCCTCGGAACAAGGTGCTGCCCTTTATCGTTCTTCCTGACCACAAGCCGCCGGCGCAACTCCTCGACAGCAACCGTCTGCTGCAGTTGTTCCGTCCGCCGGCAACGCAAATGGGATTCGGATTTTAGATTGCACGTCATCAGCCTCGACAACGAAACGGACTTCACCGGGTGGCGTAATGCTGCGCGGGCCCTCGCATCGAACGGCATCGCGCCGAACGATGTGACATGGACCGTGGCAGGGGGAGACGCGGGCCTGTTCACGCCTTCCGCTATTCCTGCCTTCGATACGGAACAGTCATTCAACGTGCCCGCTGCTTTCGTGCAACTCGCAAAAACCGCGATCCTCAATCGCAATCCGGAACGCTTTGCATTGCTGTATCGCCTGCTTTGGCGATTGCGGACACACCCGCGCCTGATGGGTGCGGCAACCGATGCCGATGTTGCCCGGGTGCAATCCCTCGCGAAAGAGGTTCGCCGCGACGAGCACAAGATGCATGCCTTCGTCCGGTTTCGCGAATTCGGCCGTGGCAACGATTTTCGCTTCGTCGCATGGTTCGAGCCCGACCATCATATCGTGAAACTGGCTGCACCATTCTTCGAGCGCCGTTTCGCCGATATGGCGTGGTCGATTCTCACGCCGGATCGCTGCGCGCACTGGGACGGGTGCAAGACGATCTTCACACCTGGCGCGTTGAAATCAGACGCGCCCTCCAGTGATCCGCTCGAAGACATCTGGCGCACCTACTACGCAAACATCTTCAATCCTGCACGACTCAAGATCAAAGCCATGCAAGCGGAAATGCCCAAGAAATACTGGCGGAACCTTCCCGAGGCCCCGCTGATTGACACGCTAATTGCAAAAGCCAGACTCATGACGCAGGCCATGATCGACAGCGAGGCTTCAGTGCCGCGCGCATCGCAGCAACGGAGGGATGAACCGATGAAATCACCATCGGTCCATACAAAGCCCGGCAGCCTCGCTACAATCCGCGCCGAGGCCGCCGATTGCCGCTCCTGTCATCTTTGGAAGGATGCGACCCAAACCGTGTTTGGCGAAGGCCCAAACCACGCGCCGATCATGCTGGTCGGCGAACAACCCGGCGACAAAGAAGACCTCGCCGGCAAGCCGTTCGTCGGCCCCGCCGGGCAGGTGCTCAACCGCGCACTGGAGGAAGCCGGACTCGACAGGGACAAGGTGTATGTCACCAACGCGGTGAAACATTTCAAATTCGTGCCGCGCGGAAAAATCCGCCTGCATCAGAAACCGAATACACCTGAAATCAAAGCCTGCCGGCCATGGTACGAGCGCGAACTCGCATCGATCAAACCTGCCCTGGTGGTAGCGATGGGCGCAACGGCGGCGCAAACCGTATTCGGCAAGATCACGCCGATCGGCAAGAACCGCGGTCACCTGATCGATCTCGATGAAGCCGGACCCGAGACCAAGGCGCTGGTCACAGTTCACCCGTCCTATCTACTGCGGCTGCCGGACGAAGACGCCAAAGCGCGGGAGTATGCCAACTTCGTGAAAGACCTGAAGCTTGCAGCCTCGTTCCTGCACAAGCTGAATGCGGCGTAAGCCCCTCTCCCCGCAAGCGGAGAGAGGGGCAAATAGATCACGCAGCAAGCGCTTCGGAATTCACAGCACCTTCAGCGAGCGCCGTGAGATCTTTGTCAGTCTTGCGTTCCTGCTGGAGCGTTTCATCGAGCAATTTTACAGCTTCGTTCATGCCAAGCTGTGTGGCCCATGCTTTAAGCGTGCCGTAACGCGACATTTCATAATGTTCCACTGCCTGCGCGGCTGCCAGCAATCCGGCATCGAGCGCTTCGGTGCCTTTGTATTCGTCCATAATCTCCTTGCCCTCGTCGAGGATTCCCATGATCGCATCACAGGTTTTGGCCTTCGCGGGCTTGTCGATCAGCTTGAACACCTGCTCGAGGCGATCGACCTGGCCTTCGGTTTCGCCATGATGTTTCTTGAATGCGGCGCTCAGGTCTGCCGACTGAGCTGCCTTGGCCATCTTCGGCAATGCCTTTAAAATCTGCTTCTCCGCGAAGTAGATGTCCTTGAGCGTGTCATGAAAGAGATCGTTGAGATCCTTATCGTTCGGCACAACTCGCTTTGCGGCCATCCGCTTCGGTGCGGATTTCTTCGCTGATTTCCTGACCGACTTTTTGGCTGACTTCTTCGCCGATTTCCTCGCTGCCATTGTCCCACTCCGCATGTTTGACGGGATCGTTCCCGCCTCTCAACGCGATGTGATGATCATGGTTCCGAACAGGATGCACCGTCCGGTAGCGACTCGTCGTCAGCCTGCGAGCTGGCTTTCGACCAGCTTGATCCAGTAGGACGAGCCATAGACGATGGCGTCGTCGTTAAAATTGTAGGCAGGATGATGCAGCCCCGCGCTGTCGCCATTCCCGATAAAGATGAAGGCGCCCGGCCGCGCTTCCAGCATATAGGCGAAGTCTTCCGCGCCCATCACCGGCGGAATCTCGGAACTGACATTGCCCTCACCCGCGACGTCGGCCGCAACGCGGGCGGCAATAGCCGTTTCGGCGGGATGATTGACCAGCACCGGATAACTGCGCTCGTAATCCAGCGTGATCTTCGCGCCCGAGAGCTGCGCCACCCCGTTCACAACTTCCTGTACCCGCTGTTCGATCAAATCGCGCACCTCGGGAGTTAGCGTCCGCGCGGTGCCGAATAGTTCCGCGGTCTGCGGGATGACATTGCGGGCGTTCCCGGCGTGGAACTCGCAGATCGAAATCACTGCGGCATCCAGCGGATCGACGCTACGGGAGACGATCGACTGCAGGGCCGTAATGAGCTGGGCGCCGACCAGCACCGAGTCGATGCTCTTGTGCGGTCGCGCGGCATGTCCGCCCAGACCTTCAATGTGAATGTTGATGTGATCGGTCGCGGCCATCGCAGGTCCAACGCGCGTGGCAAACGTGCCGATCGGCATGCCCGGCGAGTTATGCATGCCGTAGACCTGCTCGATCTTGAAACGGTCCATCAGGCCGTCCTTGATCATCGCCTCGGCGCCCGCACCGCCCTCTTCCGCCGGCTGGAAGATCATCACGGCATCGCCGGCGAAATTCCGCGTCTCGGCGAGATAGCGCGCCGCGCCGAGCAGCATCGCGGTATGACCATCGTGCCCGCAGGCGTGCATCTTGCCCGGCACAGTCGAGCGATAGGCGACGCCGGTTTCTTCCTCGATCGGCAGCGCGTCCATGTCGGCCCGCAGCCCGATCGCTTTCAGATCACCGCCATTGACCGGCTTTCGCCCCTTGATGACGCCGACCACGCCGGTGCGTCCAAGGCCGGTCGCGACCTCATCGCAACCGAATTCGCGCAAACGGTCGGCAACGAAGGCCGCAGTGCGGTGCACATCGTACATCAACTCTGGATGGGCATGGAGATTGCGACGCCAGCCCATAATTTCGGGTTGCAGATCGGCGACGCGGTTGAGGATGGGCACGGCGGTAACCTCACAGGATCAAGACGGCAAAGGCTAGCATGGGCCCGCAGGGGACCCAATATCCGCGCAAACGGGACTTGCGCGGAACCATACTGTACAGCGAACCCCGGCCGGGGCCATAAGAAGAAAAGTCTTCAACAATTTGACTAGAGAAACGCAGGATCGGGAATGGCGAAACGTCTGGAGGGGGATTTCGACTATATCGTCGTCGGTGCCGGCACCGCCGGATGCATCGTCGCCAACCGCCTCTCGGCTGATCCCCGCAAGCGCGTTCTAGTCCTGGAAGCCGGCGGCAGAGACAACTGGATCTGGTTTCACATCCCGGTCGGCTACCTGTTCGCCATCGGCAATCCCCGCTCCGACTGGATGTTCAAGACCGAGCCGGAAGCCGGTCTCAATGGCCGTGCACTGGCCTATCCGCGCGGCAAGGTGATCGGCGGATCGTCTGCGATCAACGCCATGATTTCCATGCGCGGACAAGCCGCCGATTACGATCACTGGCGACAGCTCGGCTTGACCGGCTGGGGCTGGGACGATGTGTTCCCGGCTTTCAAGAAACTCGAAGATCATTTCCTCGGCGAGAGCGAACATCACGGCGTCGGCGGTGGTTGGCGGATCGAAGCCCCGCGGCTGTCCTGGAAAGTGCTGGATGCCGTCGCGGACGCTGCCCATGAAATGGGAATCCGCAAGACACCGGATTTCAACACCGGCGATAACGAAGGCATCGGATACTTCCACGTCAATCAGAAGCGCGGACGGCGCTGGTCATCGGCACGCGGATTTTTGAAGCCTGCACTGTCGCGGCCAAACCTGCGCCTGGAGACCAACGTGCTGGTCGACAGGGTGATCGTCGAGAACGGCCGCGCGGTCGGCGTGCGCTTCCGCCAGGGCGGCGAGACCATCGAGGCACGAACGCGGGGCGAAGTGATCCTGTGCTCCGGGTCTGTGGGATCGACGCAGGTGTTGCATCGTTCCGGCATCGGTCCGAAGGAATGGCTGTCGCCGCTCGGCATCGACACCGTGCTCGACCGTCCGGGCGTGGGCCGCAACCTGCAAGACCATCTGCAGCAGCGCGCGATCTACAAGGTCGAAGGCGTGCGCACGCTGAATGAGACCTATTACAATCTGTTCCGGCGCGGCTGGATGGGTGTCGATTACCTGTTGCGGCGGCGCGGGCCATTGACCATGGCGCCGTCGCAACTCGGTATCTTCACGCGATCCGATGCGCGGCAGGAGCGCGCCAACATCCAGTTTCACGTCCAGCCGCTGTCTCTGGATAAATTCGGCGAGCCGTTGCATCGCTTCCCGGCGATCACCATCGCCGCCTGCAACCTGCGGCCAACATCACGCGGAACGATCCGCATCAAATCCGATGCGCCGGACCAGGCTCCCGCGATCGCCCCGAATTATCTGTCGACGCCGGAAGACCGCCAGGTTGCTGCTGACGCCATTCGCGTCACGCGCAGGCTGATGAAACAGCACGCGCTCGCGGCCTATCATCCGCAGGAATATCTCCCCGGCCCATCCGTCGGCGATGACGATGCATCCTTGGCGAAGGCAGCCGGCGACATCGGCACCACGATCTTCCATCCGGTCGGCACCGCAAAGATGGGCACCAGCAGCGATCCTCTCGCCGTGGTCGATGAGCGCCTGCGCCTTTACGGCCTCAAGGGGTTGCGCGTCATCGATGCGTCGGTGATGCCGACCATCACGTCTGGCAACACCAACACGCCGACCGCAATGATTGCGGAAAAAGGCGCGGCGATAATCATCGCCGACGCCAAATAATCACGGCCTGATCGCCATCTTCGCGACGCCTGGCGTGCGCAGCGGCTCTGCCAGCCTTGCGAACTCGCAAAGCAGCGATCGCGTCTTGCGGGGATCGATGATCTCCTCGACCCAGAATTTTTCCGCTGTACGAAACGGCGACCGCAGCTTGTTCAAGCGTTCCTCGATTTCAGCCAGCTTCGCCTTGGGGTCTTCGGCGGCGTCGATATCGGCACGGTAAGCGGCCTCAATGCCGCCCTCGAGCGGCAGCGATCCCCAATAGGCCGACGGCCATGCATAGCGCAGGGAGAAACGGCCAGCAGGCTGATGCACAACACCCGCAACGCCGAAGGAGTTACGGATGATGATCGTGCACCACGGCACGGTGCTCTGATTGACAGCAGCCATCGCGCGAACGCCATGCCGGATCGTTGCGGCCTTTTCCGCTTCGAGTCCGATCGCGAAACCCGGACAGTCCATCAGATAGACCACCGGCAGATGGAAGGTTTCAGCGAGATCAACAGCGCGCACTACTTTTTGGCACGTGTCCGCCGCCCACGATCCCCCATAGATAAAGGGGTCGCCGGCCAGCACCAGAACCGCCCGCCCCTGCAGGCGCGCAAATCCTGTGATGATCGACCGGCCGAAGTTCTGGCCCATCTCAAAAAACGAACCACGGTCCACCACCGACTCGATGATCGGCCGCATCTTGTAGACCTGCTTCCGGTTGCGCGGCACGGCGCTCAGCAGCATCTCGTCAGCGCGCTCGGGATCATCATTGCAAGGAATGGTCGGCGGCAGGTCGAACACCGACGACGGCAGATAAGACAGAAACTTCCGTGCACATTCGAAAGCTTCTTCTTCGGTTTCAACTGCGTGGTCGACACCACCGGCCTTGGTCTGGATCTGCCAGCCGCCCAGTTCCTGCTTCTCGAGCGATTGGCCGAGCCGCGCGACCACAGGTGGCCCCGCCACAAACATCGCAGAAGATTTTGTGATGACGGAATAATGACTGGCGGCGAGCCGCGCCGCACCAAGTCCCGCTACCGATCCGAGGCCAAGGCCGACGACCGGCACACGCGCCATGTTCGCGGTCGTGTACCAGTACCATTCCGTCCCGCCGATCCCGCCGGGCAGGTTGGCCGCTCCCTTGGTTTCGATGGTCTTGACTGAGCCGCCGCCGCCTGAGCCTTCAATGACCCGAATGATCGGCAGGCGGAAGTCATGCGCCATCTGCTCGGCCATCATGGGCTTCGCCCAGATCGACGCGTCGGCCGAACCGCCGCGCACCGTGAAATCGTCACCGACGATGACAACGGGCCGGTCCCCGACCTTGCCGCGGCCGAATACGCAATTGGCGGGCGTGGCGGAAATGAGTTCGCCGCTTTCCGCATATTCTCCGATGCCTGAAATCGCGCCGATCTCGTGGAAGGTCTTCGGATCGAGCAGCTTGTCGATACGCTCGCGAACCGTAAACCGGCCCTGATCGTGCTGCCGCTTCACCTTGTCGGCGCCGCCCATTTCTTTCGCAAAGGCTTCGCGCCGCGCAAGTTCGTCAAGTTCAGGCTTCCAGTTCATCGTCGCTCCTTGCAGTCCGCGTTGCGAACGCGTCATTCTGTTCTGCGGAATAAAGTTTCCTCTTGCGGAACACGCTACCCCGGGCAATCTTCCGTCACAATAAAGAAGCCGCGCTTGCAGAGCCCGCATGCTCTGCTCAAAGCGGATGGGGGAAAATCAATGCCACAGATCAAGATCGTCACCGAGGTTGCCGGACGTATCTGCGCGGTTGTCGCTAGCGCCGGCGGCAGTATCGGGAGCGGCGACGACGTCGTCCTGGTCGAAGCGATGAAGATGGAAATTCCCGTCCCCTCGCCTGCCGCAGGAAAAGTCGTTTCAATCCTCGTTAGCGTCGATGACGTCGTGGCAGAGGGACAAACGATCGCTCTTCTCGAAACGTGAACTGCGCGAAGCGTTGCGTTCCGCGACAAACTGTCCAGTACACCTTAGTAGGCTTGCAGGCGTTGCACTGACAACTGCACGATGACATGATCCGGCAAAATCAAAAACGCGTTTCGCACAGCGAAAGCAATTGGGGAGGGTTTTTCATGACGCGGCATATCAATGCGGTTGCGGCAATCGTTCTTGCAGGCACGACGATTTCGCCCGTGCTGGCGCAAGAGGTCAAGCTACCGACCTCGATGGCGTTTACCGCCTATGACACCGGCACTTCCGGTTTCAACATCGCAGTCGGTGTCGGCAAGATGATGAAGGACAAGTACGGCTCCGACGTTCGCGTGCTTCCGGCCGGCAACGACGTGGCGCGTCTCGCTCCGTTGCGCACCAACCGAGCGGTGCTGGCCTGGATGGGAACGGGAAGCTATTTCGCCCAGGAAGGCGTTTTCGAGTTCGGCGTCAAGGAATGGGGCCCGCAGGCGTTGCAGATGACGCTCTCGACGGTCGACTGCAACGGACTGTCGGTCGGCGTCGCGAAAGACAGCGGCGTGAAGGAATGGAAGGATTTCCGCGGCAAGCGTTTGGGCTTTGTGGTGGGCTCACCCGCACTGAACCAGAACGCGCTGGCGATCATCGCCTACGCCGGACTCACCCAGAAAGACGTCAAGATCGTCGAATTCGCCAGCTACGGCGCGATGTGGAAGGGCGTCATCAACAATGATGCCGACGGCGCGTTCGGCTCGACGGTGACCGGCCCTGCCAAGGAACTGGAAAGCTCGCCGCGCGGAATCGTCTGGCCGGAGTTGCCTGCGGGCGACAAGGCCGCCTGGGATCGTGTGAAAAAAGTCGGCGCATTCTTCAATCCGCACGACGTCACCTGCGGTGCAGCCATCGAATCTTCGAAACCCTTGAAGCTGGCGACCTATCCCTATCCGATTGCAACCGCCTATGCGACGCAGCCCGTTGACCAGATCTACGGCCTCACGAAGGCAATGATCGTGAACTACGACATGTACAAGGATGCTGCGCCCGGTTCATCCGGCCTCGATGTCAAGAAGCAGACCAAGCAGTGGGTCATCCCCTACCATCCCGGCGCCGTGAAGGCCCTGAAGGAAGCCGGGCAATGGACCGACGCGGATGAAAAATACAACAACGACCTGATCAAGCGGCAGGGCGTTCTGGCGGATGCATGGAAAGCCTACAACACGGCAAGCGCACCGGGTGAGCCGGCCGCATTCCTCTCGGGGTGGATGGCTGCGCGGAAGGCCGCACTCGCCAAGGCCAACATGCCGAACGGCTTCGAGGACTAAAGGTTTTAAGGCCAGCGGACGTCGTCAACATTCTATTTTCGGTACTGCCAATGTCAGCTTCGTCCGACAACACCCAAAATACAGCAGTCGCTACGGTTGCGGCTGCCACCATTAACTCAGCGCAAAAGAAGGTCGTGTTCGATGATCCGCATGCGGGTGTCGGCGGCTTGCAGGAAGCCGAAGTCACCCGGGTGCGGACCCTTCGCGGTGGTTGGCGCTGGGCTCTCGTTGCAGCGACCGCGGCGACGATCCTGCTCTGTATCAATCAGCAATTCACGTTGCGCTTCTTCATCGGCTACACCCAGCTCAACACCGAGTATTTCTATCTGCTCATCGCGCTGATGCTGCCCTTCACCTTCCTGATTTTTCCGGGAAGCGAGAAGGCTCCGCTTGATCGGATTCCCTGGTACGATATCGTCCTGTTCATTGCGACATTCGCTTCGGCGATCTGGCTGATGATGAACATTCGCAAGGCCGCGGCCCTCGGATGGGAATTCGCAGGCGCGCCGACACCGGTCATAGCGGGTGGCTTGGTCATGTGGGCCGTGCTGATGGAAGCCCTGCGCCGCACCGGCGGCTGGAGCTTGTTGCTTTGCGTGCTTCCCTTCACCGTTTATCCGCTGTTTGCGGAATCAAGCTGGCTGGGTCCCTTCCGCGGTACCCAATCAACCCTTGATCAGGCCACGGCCTACCATGTCCTCTCCGGCGAAAGCCTGCTGGGCATTCCGATCCAGGCCTTCGCCGATACGGTGATCGGCTTTCTCGTGTTCGGCACGGCGCTGATGATGACCGGCGCAGGGAAGTTCTTCATCAACATCGCGTTCGCGCTTTGCGGAACGTTCCGCGGCGGCGCTGCCAAGGTCTGCATCTTCGCCAGCGGCCTTCTCGGCATGATGTCGGGCTCGATCATTTCCAACGTACTGACCGCAGGCACGATGACGATTCCCGTCATGAAAAAGAGTGGCTTTCGCGCGTCGTACGCCGCAGCCATTGAAGCCTGTGCTTCGACCGGTGCAGTCCTCGCGCCGCCGGTGATGGGCGCGACCGCATTCGTCATCGCGCAATTCCTGAACGTCAGCTACGCCGACGTCGCGGTGGCGGCGATTATTCCAGCCGCGCTTTATTATCTCGGCCTTTTCATGCAGGTGGACTCCTACGCCGCGCGGCACAACCTTGCCGGCATTCCACGCTCCGAATTGCCGCGGGTCTGGGACACCGTCAAGGAAGGCTGGTACTACATTTTCGTCATCGCGCTGCTGGTCGTGATGCTGCTGTACTTCAAGCGCGAAAGTCACGCGCCTTTCTACGCGACCGTTCTCCTGCTCATCCTCAATCAGCTATTCTCCAAGGACACCCGCTGGACTGTTGCGACGATCAGCAAGTTCCTGGAAGTGAACGGACGCACCTTCGTCGAACTGGTCGGCATCTTGGCAGGCTGCGGCCTGTTGATCGGCGCATTCTCGATGACCGGCGTGATCTCGAGTCTCGCCAATGACCTGCTGACAATCGCCGGTGACAACGCTTTTCTGCTTCTGGTGATGTGTGCCTTTACCAGTCTGGTGCTGGGACTCGGCCTGACCACGACGGCCTGTTACATCTTCCTCGCCATTCTCGTAGCGCCGGCGCTCGAGAAGGTCGGCCTCAACAAGATGGCTGTGCACATGTTCATCTTCTATTGGGGCATGCTCTCATCCATCACGCCTCCTGTGGCGATCGCTTCCTTCGCGGCAGCGGGCATCGCCGGTTCGCCGGCGATGAAGACCGGCTGGGAGTCCATGTGGGTCGGCAGCATCATCTACTTCATCCCCTTCTTTTTTGTGCTCAACCCGGCCCTCGTGCTGCAAGGCGATGCGCCTTATCTCGCAGCGCTTGGTCTGATGACGCTGGCCGGAATCGGCACGTTGTTCATCTGCGGAGGCATTCAGGGCTACCAGGCCTTCATCGGCGACTTGCGGCGGGCGGGCGCGCTGGAATGGCCTCTCCGCGCGTTGCTGGTCATCGGAGGATTTGTTCTTGCAACGCCAGGGGGCGGCATCATGCCTGTCTCTCAATGGCAGATCATGGCGATCGCGCTTGCCATTCTCGTTCCAACGCTGGTCGTCGCCTTTTTTCTGGTGCAACGGAACCCGGTTGCGCCATCGCAATTGTCGGCGCGCTAGACAAGCGAACCCGCGCCAAATTGTGGCAAGAGTTGGCGTTCCATCTTCCCGCAATGCTGTGGCGCGAAAAAGCCGTGCATCAACGCCACACCCGGCGAAATACGACGCCTGTGCCATAGCGTGGAGACTTGTATCTGGCATCCCGATATGTTCGACCTATAGCCTGGTCAATCGAACGCTAGGGATAATGATGCTCAAAGCACTTCTTGCAACCACTCTGCTCGTCTCGGCGACCGTTGGCGCCTTCGCACAGGCCCCGGCCCCGCAGCGCGGCGGCACCCCGGAAGAACAGAAAGCCTGTGCTCCCGATGTTTCACGTCATTGCCGTCAGGTAATGAACGATGGCGATTTCGTGATTCTTGGTTGCCTGCAGGCCAACCGCGCCAAGATCAGCAAGAAGTGCGATGCTGTTCTCAAGAGCCACGGCCAGTGAGCCGCAGCGTTCTTCCTGATTAATTCCGGATAATAAAATCAGCCTGACCGCTCGTCAGGCTGATTTGCTCGGTCAGGCTGTTTTTCTTGCAGCGTTGTCGACCAACGTCTTGCCGAGCGACCAGATCGCGCCGGGAACACGGTGGCTGTTTTCGATCACCGTATCGAACGAGCTTGTGATCCAGTTACAATCTTCCTGCGTGATCGTTAGCGCTGGCAGCAGCTTGATTGTGTGGCTGGCGTGGCCGGAGACCTGGCTGAGGATCTTGTGATCCTTGAACAGCGGGATCGTAATCAACTGGCAGAACAGACCCTTGCTCGCCGCCTCCAGCATCGCCCATGAGGCCTTGAGCTTGAGCGACTTCGGCGGACCGAATTCGACCCCGATCATCAATCCCTTGCCGCGCACGTTCTTCAAGAGTTCATAGCGCGGGATCATCGCTGACAGGGTCGCAAGCAGTTCGGCGCCGCGCGCCGCCGCGTTCTCGATCACCTTCTCCTGCTTGAGGGCCTCCAGCGTCGCAATGCCGGCAGCCATGGCGAGATCGTTCTTGGAGAACGTCGAGCCGTGGACCACCGCGCGATCCATCCGGTCGAAGATCTTGTCGAAGATCGCCTTGCGCGTCAGGACGGCTCCAACCGGGACGTGACCGCCGGACAGCGACTTCGACAGCAGCACCATATCGGGCTCGACGTTCCAGTGCTCGACTGCAAGAAACCGCCCGGTACGGCCCATTCCGGTCTGGATTTCATCGGCAACGAACAGTGTGCCATAGCGCTTGCACAGCGCCGCTGCGCCCGCGAGGTATCCGTCGTCGGGCATGTTGACGCCCTTGCCCTGGATCGGCTCGACGATGAAGGCCGCAATCTGGCGAGAGGCCAGCGCCTTCTCGAGCGCGGCGAGATCATTGAACGGGATCGAGAAGGTGTCCGGCAGCAACGGTCCGAAGCCGTCACGGAAATTCTTGTCGCCGGTCAGCGACAGCGAACCGTAGGACAGGCCGTGATACGCATGGTCGCAATATACGATGCCGGTACGGCCGGTCGCACCGCGCGCGAACTTGATGGCGGCTTCGACACACTCCGTCCCTGAATTCGCAAAAAATACCTTGTCCAGATACGGCACGTGCGCGATCAGGCGCTCGGCCAGAATGCCGGCCAGCGTGGACAGATCGAGCTGAACGAGGTTTGGAAGATCGCTGTCCAGGACGCTCTTGAGGGCGTCCTTGACGGTCGGATGATTGCGGCCAAGAGCAAAGACGCCGAACCCGCTCAACAGATCGAGGTAACGATCATCGTTGCGGTCGAACAGATACTGCCCCTGCCCGCGTTGAAAGCCGACGTCGTAGCCGATGGTTTTGAGCACCCGGACGAGTTGCTCATTGAGATATCGCGTGTGCAGAGCGTTGCGCTGAAACTGGCGATCCGCGAACATCTCTGAAATGTCTAGATTTGGCTGCATGATGTCATACATACTTCGTTTGTCAGGCTTCTAGTCAACTGAAATTAGTGTATGCGTCGTTTTGTCAATCTCTGGAACAATGCACGGCCTTTGTGTTTAAATTGGTTGCAATGCACGCGAGGATTCATGCGGAAACTAGCCTTTAGTGGAATGTTCTTGCTCGCTGCCGCCGGAGCTGCCTCTGCTGCCGAACCGCTGGGCGAGTGGAAGGTCGAGGATGACAAGGCGACGATCCGAATCGTTGAGTGCAACTCCAGGCTTTGGGGGGTCATCGCCTCTGAACAAATTCCGGGCAACCTCGACAGCAAGAACCCTGACAAGACCAAGCGGACGCGTCCCACCCTGGGCATCCCCATCCTTCTGAACATGAAGAAAGCGGATGACGAGAAAGACAAGTGGGAAGGCCAGATCTACGACGCCACCAGCGGCAAGACCTATGACGCCAATATCCAGCTCAAGTCGCCCAATTCGCTGCGCGTCGAAGGCTGCGTCGCCATGATCTTGTGCGGCGGCCAGACCTGGACGCGCGTGGCTGAAGGCTCCGCCGCTCCCGGTGGGGCCAAGGCCGGCGCGGCAGCTCCGGGGGCTCCCAAAACAACAGGAAGCCCACCGGCTCCGAAGACAACGGCCGCACAACCATTCCCGACCCCTGTCGGCGCGCCGAAGACTGCGGCTCCGAAAGGTGCGAAGGCTGGCGATCAGGCCACTTCCGAAATTTGCCTCCTCCCCGAGATTGCATCAGCGCCTGCCAAATAATCCGGCAGGCCTTTACTTCTGCTCTGTGTCGCGCGGCTTGCCCATGAGCGCTGGCTGAAACAGCACTGCCGCTGCCAGCGTCGTCACCAGCGACAGCGCCAGCAATTTGCCCATGCTTGACGTGCCGGGGTGGCTCGACAGCCAAAGGCTGCCGAACGCTGTCGCGGTCGTCATCGCGCTGAAGAAGATCGCACGCGTCAGGCTCGATTGCAGCAGGTCGGTCTGCCCGGCCCGCCATGCGGTCACATAGTAGATCTTGAACGCGACGCCGATGCCAAGCAGCAGCGGCAGCGCGATGATGTTGGCGAAGTTCATCGGCAGTCCGATCAGGACGCAGATCTCGAGCGTCACGACACCTGCCAAAACCAATGGGACCAGCGTCAATAGCACATCGCCGACCCGCTTGAGCACGATCCAGAGCAGGATCGCAATCGACAGCAGGGCCCAGAAACCGGCATGGATGAACGCTTTGACGATGGTATCGCCGGATTTCAGAATCGAGATCGGCCCGCCAATCGCGTCAGGCTGAACTTTCAGAACAGCACCCGCGAAGGCGCGCAATGTATCGTTGTCGTTGGGATCGCCCTTCGGCTGAGCTTCGACGCGCGTTCTGCCGTCTGCAGACGTCCAGTCGTGCAGGATGTCCGGCGGAAGGGTTTTTACACTCACCGGTTGGGCCTTGAGCAGACCTCGAACCTGATCCAGCGCAACGTTCAGAGGCGAAATGAAGGTTGCCGTCGCCTTCTCGCGCGTGGCTTTTTCAGCCTGAGCAAGCTTGTCCAGTGCTGCCGCAAGCCGCCGTGCGGCCACCGCCCCCGGTCCCTTGTCGTCGCCCGCGGTCTTGCGCAGGCTTTCCGCCGAGCCCTTCAGCGCAGCGACATTTTCCTCGTCGGACGGCGCGGAGCCGCGCGATGTCTCATTCAGAATCGGATTGAGCGATGCCGCCGCCTTGCGGATGATCGCAAGCTTGGCCGGCTGGTCATCAGGAATGAAGGTATCCAGCGAGATTGTGCGCGATACTTCAGGAAGCTTGGCGAGCCGTTCCTGAATTTCCTTAGCCGCAGCCGCGGAAGGAGCCATGACTTCGACGGCGTTGGTGCCGGTGTTGGGATCTCGGCGGAGATCCAGATACGTCGCCACCGACTCGACCTTCGCGCTGCGCAGGTTCATGGGATTGAAGTCAAACTGCAGGAAATACAGCAACGGCAGACCCAAAACGGCCACCCCGAGCGTCGCGGCAACAACACCGACTCGATGCCGCTCAAGGAAACTGTCGACCGGCGCCAGGAATTTGAAACCGAGCGGTTCAGCTTCGCCCGGAGGATTGAAAATCTTGAGCAGCGCGGGCAGCACTGTGATGGCGGCGATGAATGCGATGATCATGCCCGCGCCGGCGATCTTTCCGAGTTCCGACACGCCTTTGTAATCGGTTGGCAGAAACGACAGGAATCCGGCCGCCGTGGCCACCGCCGCAAGCGTGAGCGGAACGGCGGAATACTCGGCGGCCTTCTCGAGCGCCGGATCAAGCTGATCAATTTCATGGCGCTCGGCGCGATAGCGCACACTGTACTGAATGCCGAAATCCACCCCGAGACCGACAAACAGGACGAAGAACGCAATCGAAATCAGATTGAACGCGCCGACCAGCATCAGTCCGACGGCGGTGGTGATCGACAGACCGATGACAAGCGTGATGAACACCGAACCGATGATCTTGGATGACTTCAGCGCGCACCACAGGATGAAGAGCACGATCAGGACCGTCCCCGTGTGGGTGACGAGCGCCCCCTCCTGCACCGTCGCGAACTCATCGTTTGCGATCGGAACCGGCCCCGTGAGACGGACCTTGGCGCTGTAATCCACCGCGAGTTTGGCGTCTTCGGCCGCCTCGCGAATGGCATCGACCGCGGCGCCGCCCGGCTCCAGCGCCTTGAAGTCGAGCACAGGCCGTATCAGGAGAAGCGTGCGGGTGTCAGCAGGCGTCAGCGGCTCGTTGCTGGACAGTTCCTTCCAGGAGAAGGTCGCTGGCTTGTTCGCGACGACTTTCTCGACAGTATCGGCCACCAGGTTCAGCGGGCGGGCCATGGAATCGCGCGAATACTGCCCCCGCTGGGAACCCGCCAGACCGAATTCCAGGACGCCTGTCAGGCCCCGCAGGCTGGGATCGTCCACCAGAATGTCGAAAAGCGGGGCCGCCGAGGCCAGTTGCCCGGTCTGCTTGGCCACTTCCGGGGTCGGCAAGAACAAAAGACCGTTATTGTCAAAGAAGGGCCCACCGCCGGGTCGCCGGATCGAAATGAACCTTTCGGTCTGTGGCCGCAACTTCTTCTCAAGGGCGTCGCCAGCCTGCCGGGCGAGTTCCGGGGTCGGCGCCTCTACAACGGCCAAAATCGAGTCATTTCGGCCCGGAAAGGCCTTTTCGAAGTCGATTTCGCGCTTTCGCCAGTCCAGATTAGGGGAGATCAGCGTCGCAACATCGGTATTGATGGCAAAGTTCCGGTGGGAATAGACGCCCGCCACGGCAGCCAAAGCCAAGCCAGCCACGAGGACCAGCCATGCATGGCGCGTGCAAAAACGAACAAGCGATACAATAGTCCTTGTCAGCACAGGTTTTCTTTCTATTTCTGGCGGCCAGCTTGGGGTAAAGGCAACTGCCGGGGAGGCAAGCCGTTAACTTACTGATGCCTCAAACGATGCCCTTAAGTCACACAATAGTGGCATTTAACCAGCAGTTCCTCAGAACTACTGCTGCATAGCTGCAATAATGCTACACTGCAAAATGTTCTCGTCTTGTTCCACAGTCGCATTGGAAGCCTTGGTATGACCTCTTCAACCCCATTGCTCGACGCAATCAAGTCGCCCGCCGACCTTCGGAAGATGAAGGAAAGCGACCTGCCTCAAGTTGCGGCAGAACTTCGCGCCGAAACGATCAGCGCGGTTGCGGTAACTGGTGGTCATCTCGGCTCCGGTCTTGGTGTCGTTGAACTGACGGTTGCAATACATCATGTTTTTAATACGCCCTCAGATCGCGTCATCTGGGATGTCGGGCATCAGGCCTATCCCCATAAGATTCTGACGGAACGGCGTGACCGGATTCGCACCCTGCGTCAGGGCGGAGGTCTTTCGGGTTTCACCAAGCGCGCAGAGAGCGAATACGATTGTTTCGGCGCTGCGCACTCGTCGACGTCCATTTCAGCAGGCCTCGGCATGGCCGTCGCGCGGGATCTCGCCGGCGAGGAGCGAAATATCGTCGCAGTAATCGGCGATGGCGCGATGTCTGCCGGCATGGCCTATGAGGCAATGAACAATGCCGGCGCGATGGATTCGCGCCTGATCGTCATTCTCAATGACAACGAGATGTCGATTGCGCCCCCAGTCGGCGCCATGTCGGCTTATCTGTCACGCCTGACGTCCAGCAACACCTATCGGTCGCTGCGCGAGATCGGCAAGCAGGTCGCCAAGCGCCTTCCGAAGTTCATCGAGAAGGGCGCGCAGCGCGCCGAGGAATATGCCCGCGGCTTCCTGTCCGGCGGAACCTTGTTCGAGGAGCTCGGCTTCTTCTATGTCGGCCCGATCGACGGTCACAACCTGGACCATCTGCTTCCTGTCCTCAAGAACGTGCGGGATTCGAAAGTCGGCCCGACCCTGATCCACGTCGTCACCGAAAAGGGCAAGGGCTACACCCCGGCCGAGACATCCGCCGACAAGTATCACGGCGTGGTCAAATTCGATGTTGCGACGGGCAAGCAGGCGAAGGCTCAGGCCAACGCCCCCGCCTATACCAAGGTGTTCGGCCAGAGCCTGGTCCAGGAAGCCGAGAAAGACGACAAGATCGTCGCGATCACCGCCGCCATGCCATCTGGCACCGGCGTCGATATTTTCGGCAAGGCTTTCCCCGAGAGGACCTTCGATGTGGGTATCGCCGAGCAGCATGGCGTGACTTTCGCCGCCGGCCTTGCTTCCGAAGGACTGAAGCCATTCGTTGCCATCTATTCCACGTTCCTGCAGCGTGCCTACGACCAGGTCGTGCATGACGTCGCCATTCAGGGTCTGCCGGTCCGGTTCATCATCGACCGCGCCGGTCTCGTCGGTGCGGACGGACCGACTCACGCGGGCTCGTTCGATCTCGCCTATCTCGGCTGTCTGCCTGGGATGGTTCTGATGGCCGCGGCCGATGAGGCCGAACTGGTTCACATGGTCGCGACTGCCGCTGCAATTAACGATCGTCCGTCCGCCATCCGCTTCCCGCGCGGCGACGGTGTTGGCGTCGACCTGCCGTCGGTCGGCGTTCCGCTGGAGATCGGCAAAGGCCGCATCGTCCGCGAAGGTAGCTCTGTAGCGCTGGTGTCTCTCGGCACCCGCCTTCAGGAATGCCTGAAAGCTGCAGACATTCTAAAAACCCATGGCTTAACGACGACCGTCGCTGATGCCAGATTTGCCAAGCCGATCGACACGGATCTGATCCTGCGTCTGGCGCGCGATCATGACGTGCTCGTCACCATCGAGGAAGGCTCGATCGGCGGCTTCGGGGCGCAGGTCTTGCATACCCTTGCAGAGAACGGCGCGCTCGATAAAGGACTGAAGGTTCGCTCCATGGTTCTTCCGGATACATTCATCGATCAGGACAGTCCGGCTGCGATGTACGCAAAGGCTGGCCTCGACGCCAAGGGCATCGTGACGCGCGTCTTCGAGGCGCTGGGCCGCGAAGGCGAGATCAGCGCGGTGCAGCTTGCTTGATCACGTGCCCATGAAATCCGAAATGAAAATCCTGCTGGCTCAGCCGCGCGGATTTTGCGCCGGAGTCGTGCGCGCGATCGAGATCGTCGAACGTGCGCTCGAGAAGTATGGGCCGCCGGTCTACGTCCGCCACGAAATCGTGCACAACAAGTACGTGGTCGAAAGCCTGAAAGCCAAGGGCGCGGTATTCGTCGAGGATCTGCACGAAGTGCCAGCGAATGCCATCACCGTGTTCAGCGCCCATGGCGTCGCCAAGAGCGTCGAGGAAGAAGCTGCCGCGCGCGGTCTCCCCGTTCTCAACGCCACCTGCCCGCTCGTGACCAAGGTCCATAACCAGGGCAAGCGCTACGTTTCCAAGGGACGCAAGCTCGTTCTGATCGGCCATGAAGGTCACCCTGAAGTCGTCGGCACCATGGGTCAGGTCCCGGGGCCCGTGATCCTCGTGCAGAGCGTCGAGGATGTCGCGGCGCTCGATCTGCCGAGCGACGAGCCGATGGCCTACATCACGCAGACCACGCTGAGCGTCGACGACACCCGCGATATCATCGCGGCTCTTGAAGACCGCTTCAGCGACCTCGAAGGCCCCGATACCCGCGACATCTGCTACGCGACACAAAACCGCCAGTCTTCGGTGCGAGATCTCAGCAAGCTCGTCGATGTCATCCTGGTTGTCGGCGCGACGAACAGCTCCAACTCCAACCGCCTCCGCGAGATCGGGACCGAAGTCGGCGTCCCGAGCTACCTCATCGCCGACGGCAGCCAGCTCAATCCTGAATGGTTGAAAGACGCGAAGACCGTCGGCATCACCGCGGGCGCCTCGGCGCCTGAGGTGCTGGTGGACGATGTGATTGACGCCCTGCGGAGAATCGGACCGGTGACAGTGTCCGTGCTGCCGGGCCGGGAGGAAAATATCGAGTTCAGACTGCCCGCGGAGCTGACCCAACGTCAACCGCGCCTCTCTCCTGCGATGCAAGAAAGATAAACGTTCATGGCGATACCGTTTTTCAAAGAGATCAAGATCGGCTCGTACCTCGTCAAGCAGAAGCTGCTTGGACGTAAGCGTTATCCTCTGGTGCTGATGCTGGAGCCGCTTTTCCGCTGCAACCTCGCCTGCGTCGGTTGCGGCAAGATCGATTACCCCGATGCGATCCTGAACCGCCGCATGTCGGCGCAGGAGTGCTGGGACGCCGCCGACGAGTGCGGCGCGCCGATGGTCGCAATCCCGGGCGGCGAGCCGCTGATCCACAAGGAGATCGGCGAGATCGTGCGCGGCCTGGTCGAGCGCAAGAAGTTCGTCTCGCTCTGCACCAACGCGCTGCTGCTCGAGAAGAAGCTCGATCTGTTCGAGCCCTCGCCTTATCTGTTCTTCTCCGTCCATCTCGATGGATTGAAGGATCACCACGACAAGGCGGTGTCGCAGAAGGGCGTGTTCGACCGCGCCGTGTCCGCGATCAAGGCTGCCAAGGCACGCGGCTTCACCGTCAACGTCAACGCGACCATCTTCGACGGCCATCCGGCCGAGGAGATCGCTAAGTTCCTCGACTTCACGACCGAGCTTGGGGTCGGCGTCTCGATGTCGCCCGGCTACGCCTACGAGCGCGCGCCGGATCAGGAGCACTTCCTGAACCGCACCAAGACCAAGAAGCTGTTCCGCGACGTGTTCGCGCTCGGCAAGGGCAAGAAGTGGAATTTCATGCACTCCGGCCTGTTCCTCGACTTCCTCGCCGGCAACCAGAACTTCGAGTGCGAGCCGTGGGGCATGCCTGCCCGCAACATCTTCGGCTGGCAGAAGCCCTGCTACCTGCTCGGTGAAGGCTATACCAAGACCTTCAAGGAGCTGATGGAAACCACCGATTGGGACACCTACGGCACCGGCAAGTACGAGAAGTGCGCCGACTGCATGGCCCATTGCGGCTACGAGCCGACCGCTGCAAACGCTGCTGTCAGCAACCCGTTCAAGGCATTGAAGGTCTCGCTGTTCGGCATCAAAACCAGCGGGCCTATGGCGCCTGAGATCGACCTGTCGAAGCAGCGTCCGGCACAGTACGTGTTCTCGTCGGAAGTGCAAAAGCGCTTGTCGGAAATCCGTGCCGACGAAGCGAAGGCAGCGGAAGCCAAGGCAGCGAAGCTCGCTGCGCAGACTGCGGCTCCGGCAACCAACGCATCGACCGCGGCCTGATTTTCAGACCGCACTTATTCAAAAGGCGCGAGCATCGCTCGCGCCTTTTTTGTTTCCTTATGCTCTCGCTTAAGAAAGGCTCGGATCAGCCCAGAGCCTCACGGCAACCTTTCAGCGAACGGAGCGCGCGGCTGAAGTCGCGTCCCGTCGAAATCAGATGCGGAATCGACTTCGGGTTACGCGCGATCCCGCGCATCACCTTCCACATATCGACGTTGCCGTTCGGCTTGATGGCGCTCATCGTCAATTCCGGCAGCGCACGGTGCGCCGGATCGCTGATCACGCGCACCGCCGCAAACGGCAGGCCGTTGTATTCGGCGTATCTCGCAGCGATATGGCTCTCCATATCGACCGCATCGGCGCCGGTGGTGGCGCGCAGCGCAGCCTTGGCCACCTGACCGGTGACAACCTCTTCGACACCGGCAAGGACGCCCGAAACGATCGAGCGGCGGCGCCTCGTCGGCAATGCGACGAGATTTTCCGTCAGCGACGCCTCGGTCGACCAGCGCCGTTTCGCGGTGACGATATGAGAGGCGACAACGACGTCACCTGACTTGAGCGAAGGATTGAGACCGCCGGCGACGCCGAAGCTTACGATGCCGCGAATGCTCGCCGGATCGAACGACGTCATCATTTCGCGCAAGTGAACTGGATTGCTTGAACTGCAGATGACGGTGAGACCGGGGCCGGCAGCGATGCGGGCCTCCTGTTTCAAGCCAGTAACAATCAGGACTGGCAGCCCGTCGTGTGCGGCGTCCCCGCCCGCGCCAATAATCACATTCCGATCCCCACGAAGCGGCTGTTAGTATTACGCAAATTCCGGTACCGCGCCAGCGCCCACAAGGGGAAGAACTTAGAATATCCGTGGTATCGCAAATAGAACACACGTGGGAACCCGCCCCCGGTGTACTGCGGCTCGCTCCAAAGCCCGTCTTTGCCCTGGAACTGAATCAAATAGGCGATTCCGCGCTGAGTCGCGGGATGGTCCACCTTCCCAGCCGCCATCAGCGCCAGCGTCGCCCAGGCCGTCTGCGAGGCGGTCGAATCAGCCTTCTCATAGCCCCGGTAGTCGAGCCGGTAGCTGTTGCCGTCCTCGCCCCAGCCGCCGTCGCTGTTCTGGATCGCGATCAGCCAGTCCGCGGCTTTCGCCATCACGGGGTCCGCGTGATCGACGCCGGCGGCGTTCAGCGCGCAGAGCACCGACCATGTGCCGTAGATGTAGTTCACGCCCCAGCGCCCGAACCATGACCCATCTGGCAACTGCGTCCGGCGCAAGTACTCGACGCCCCGCGCCAGAGCCTCACTGGTCTTCACGGTCTCGCCGAGTTGCGCCAGCATCGAAACGCAGCGCGCGGTGACATCCTCGGTCGGCGGGTCGAGCAGCGCGCCGTGGTCCGAGAACGGAATGTTGTTCAGATAGTATTCGAGGTTATCCGCGTCGAACGCTGCCCAGCCGCCGTCCTTGCTTTGCAGACCGTCGATCCACTCGCGGCCGCGCGCGATCGACTCGTCGTACTTGGTGCCGGCGTTGAGCGTTCCGCGCGCACGCTCCATCGCCATGACGACAACGGCGGTGTCGTCGAGATCGGGATAGTGCGCATTGTTGTACTGGAAAGCCCAGCCGCCAGGGCGCACGCCCGGCCGCTTCTCGATCCAGTCGCCCTCGACGTCGAGCACCTGTTTCGGCTTGAGCCAGTCCAGCGCCGCCTTTGCCGACGCAACTTCCTTCTCGCCGCCGACCTCGATCATCGCGTGTGCGGTCAGCGCGGTATCCCAGATCGGCGAGACGCACGGCTGGCAGTAAGCTTCGTCATCCTTGATGACGAGCAGGTTCTCGATCGACTGCCGCGCCAGAACGTAATGCGGATGATCCTTCGGATAACCGAGCAGATCATACATCATCACGGTGTTGGCCATCGCCGGGAAGATCGCGCCAAGACCATCGACGCCGTTGAGGCGCTCGGTGACAAACGCCACGGCCTTGTCGATGGCACGCTGGCGTGGGGCTTTCGGAAACAGCGGATCGACAACGCGCAGGACCTTGTCGAGAAGATTGAAGCCCGTGAACCAGAGCTGGCTCTGATGCGGCGCTTTCGCCGTCATGCCGATGGATTTCGGGTCTTCCAGAAAGAGCTCATCGATGCCGACGCCGAGCGGATTGCGCGCACGCGGCTTCTTGTTCATCAGCACCAGCAGCGGCACGATCACCGTGCGCGCCCAGTACGAAATCTTGGTCAGGTGAATCGGAAACCAGCGCGGCAGCAGCATGATCTCGACAGGCATCATCGGCGCGGCACGCCATGTCACGACGCCGAACAGCGCCAGCATGATGCGCGTGAACACGTTGCTCTTGATCGCTCCGCCGCGGCGAAGCATCTCCTCGCGCGCCTTCTTCATATGCGGCGCGTCCGGCGAGTCGCCGATCATCTTCAGCGCGAAGTAGGCCTTCACGCTGGCGCTCATATCGAACTCATGGCCGTAGAACAGCGACCAGCCGCCGTTCTCGTTCTGGATGCGGCGCAGATAATTCGCGATCTTGCCTTCCAGTACAGTGTCGATCGGCTCGGCCAGATAATGGCGCAGCAGGACATACTCGGCCGGAATCGTGGCGTCGGCTTCAAGCTCGAACACCCAATGGCCGTCGGGCTTGCGATAGTCCAGCACGGCGCTGCTCGCGGCCGCGATGCTGGCATCGACAGCCGCCGCTGACGGTGCGGCGGCTCCGGCGTTGTGATCTTCGAGAGTCATGCCCTGCATGTCTGTCCGCTATCGCATTTGCAGCGCCAGATCGGCGGCGCGATCGCCAGAGCGGATCGAGCCTTCGATGGTCGCTGGCAGTCCCGTATCAGTCCAGTCCCCGGCGAGGAATAGGTTTTTCCACTCAGTGACCGGCCCTGGGCGCATGGCATTCTGTTCCGGAGTTGCCTCAAATGTGGCACGGCGCTCTCGCACGATCTGCCACGGCGGCAGCGCCCCCTCCGCCACCTCATCACTGATGCCCGCAGCCTTGCAGATGTCGCGCCAGATGTCGCGGGCAAGCTGCTCGCGCGGCACATTCACCAGCCGGTCGGCATCGCTGATTGTGATGGACAGCCGCTGCGGAAATGCGAACAGCCATTCGATGAGGCCGCCGATCACGCCCATCATTGGCGGCATGTTGTCCGGCGGATCGTAGCGGAAATGTGCGTTGACGATGGCACGGAACTTGGTGGGCGTCTTGAGACCCGGCAGGATCGACGATGCGGAGCGCGGCGGAACCGCCAGCACGACAACATCGCCTGGCGCAACGACAATCGTGTCGTCACCGAATTCCAGCATCGAAATGGACTCGCCAGCCATCAGCATCTGGCGCAGTTCGTGGCCAAGATTGACTGTACCGCCCTTCTCCCGGATCAGCTTCAACGCCGGATCGACCAGCACCGTGCTCAATCCTTCGCGCGCAATCAGCGGACGGCAGGACTTGCCGCCTGCAAGCAACGTCTCACGCACGATGGCACCAGCGAGGCCGGCGGAGCCATCCGGCGGATCGACGTTCAGCGCCGCAAGCATCAAGGGCTGTACAAGCCTCTCATAAAGCTTGCCCTCGCATTTGATCGTGTTGCCAATCAGTGCATCGTTGCCGGCCCAGGCGAGCGGAGCCAACGCGAGATAATCGCCCACGCCCGTGTCCGGCACGCGGCGTGACTTATCGAATACCCATGTCGGCAAACGGCCATTGCCGAGATCGAGCATCCAGCGCTTGCCCGCTTTCAGATCAACGAAATCGAACTGCGCGCGCTCCGGGCCAACGAGACCGTGCTCGCTCCCGATCGACAACGCATAGGAGCGTGCATGAAGATTGCCCGACAGCAGCAAATGGTTGCCGTTGTCGATGACCATGTCCGTCGCGCCATCATAATAAGAACGGCAGCGGCCACCGGCCTGCTGGGTCGCTTCGTGGACATGAACCTCGAATCCTTCATTCGCGAGCCGAACACCCGCGGACAGGCCGGAGACCCCGGCGCCGATGATATGAGCTTTTGCCATCAGATGAATGCGTACCGAATGAGAATGAAAATCTTCGCGGCCTTGCTGAGCTTGACCGGCTTGCGCGGCAGAGCGAAGCCGCGCTCCACGAGCTTTTCGAGGATCGCGTGGTAGTATTCCGACATGATCTTCGGCGCACGGACCACGCGCCGCGAATTGCGCGCCATGATGTCGTTCGACTTGGCGAAATGATCTCGCGCCTGCTTCAGAATGCCTTCGCAGGCACGCGGCAGCCGCGGGTCGGAGGCAACCACCAACGGATCGTTGGACATGATGCCGGCGGCGTTGAGGCTTTCGCGCGGCAGATAAAGCCGGCCGATACCGGCGTCCTCATCGATGTCGCGCAGGATGTTGGTGAGTTGAAGCGCGCGGCCAAGATGATGCGCCAGCAGGATGCCGTCCTCCTCGCCGAGGCCGAACACCCGCACCGACAGCCGCCCCACCGCGCTCGCCACGCGATCGCAGTAAAGATCGAGCGTCCGCGCATCAGGCGCGCGAATGTCGGCGGGGACGTCCATTTCCATGCCATCGATGATGGCGATGAAGTCTTCGCGCCGAAGACCGAACTGTTTCACCGACGGCACATAGTCGCGCAGATGTTGAGGTGGTTTCCCGGCATAAAGCGCATCGATGTCGCGCCGCCATTGATCCAGCGCCTTGAGGCGTTCAGGGCGCGGACCATCGGAGTCGGCGATGTCATCGACCTGACGGCAGAAACTGTAAATATAAAACATCGCGTCGCGCTGCTCGCGCGGCAGGATGCGCATCGCCGCGTAGAACGAACTGCCCGAGGCAACGCCCTGAACATTCGCTTCCGGCGCGGCGGCGTGCGGCGCTGTGCTCGTTGAGCTCATCAGATCACACGCCCGGTCCTGGCCGGACGTGGCATTTGCCCCGTCACACGCCGAAACAAGCCACCCGCCATCGCGGATAGCGCAATGCCCGCCATCTGCCCCTTCGACAGATGGACATTCTCGCTGAGCGGATCGCGCACTTTCAGCAAGTTCACGATCTTGTCGGCGAAAGCATCGATCACGCAGACCTCCAACGCGAACCGGGTGTCCTTGATCTCGCCTGGAAGCGAACGGCCCTCCTGCAAGAGCGTCTCGGTGCGCCGCGCCAGCGCCTGCAGACATTTCAGCAACGCGGGCGTGGAACGCGCCTCTCCGAGCATCTCGACAGTAGCACCCGAGGCCGCCAGGGCGTCGCGCGGGATGTAGACCCGATTGAGATTGCGATAGTCCTTGCCGCAATCCTGCAGATGGTTGTTGATCTGCAACGCGGCGCAGATCGCGTCGGACGCTGCCCACGTCGAGCGGGCCTCGCCATGAACGTCGAGCATGAAGCGGCCGACCGGCATCGCCGAGAGCGAGCAGTAGTGGATCAATTCGTCCCAGTTCTCGTAGCGCAGCTTGGTGACATCGAGACGAAACGCGTTCAGCAAATCCTGCGCATGCTTCGGGGACATTCCGCGTTCGGCAAACGCCTTGCGCAGCGCCACCGCTTCCGGCTGCGTGTCGCCCTTCCCGAGCAGTTCGGCTTCCAGCAGATCGAGCTTGTCGAGCTTTTCCTGCGCGGGCAGCGTCGCATGATCGGCAACGTCGTCGCCGGTGCGCACAAAATTATAGAACGCAAGGATCAGCGCCCGGTGGCGCGGATGGATGATCCATGACGCGACCGGGAAGTTTTCGTCCTTGTGGCTTTTGCCTGAACGCAATTCGCCTGCTGTTGTCATTGCGAGCTGGATACCTGTGCCTGGGCGCGGCCTTTCCACATTCCGCCACGCCCCTGAAAATGCTGGATCGCGGAGTTGACCGTGAACACCATGTAAGCGACTGCGATTGCGGGAAGCGCCGGTCCCCAAAGAGCCGACTGCCCATAGTATCGCAGCGTGGGCTGGAACGCGAGGGCCATCAGCAGCCACGCGGCGGCCGCAAATACCGCCGCAAGGCCGTGACCGAACAGCGAAATAAGGACCGGTGCGAGGAACACGATTGTCATCGCAAAGATGGTTCCGATCAAAAGCGCCAGCGAATAGTGCAACTGCGCATAGGCTGAACGTGAGATCATCTGTCCCACGTCACCAACGGTATCCGATGCACGAACGCTGACGACGTTCTGCGAGAAACCAAGCCATACCGGTCCCTGCGTCTTCAGCCGTACACCAAGTGCGCAGTCATCGATCAGCGACCCGCGAATGGCGTCGATACCGCCGGCATTCTTCAGCGCGTCCCATCGCGCCAGAATGCATCCGCCGGCAGCCGCACCGGTCGCGCGCGTGCGGCTGCGCACCCAACCGAACGGATAAAGCATCCCGAAGAAGAAGATGAAGGCCGGGATCAGATATTTCTCGGCCAAGCTCTCGCAGCGAAGTTTCGCCATGATCGACGTCATCGCGAGCTTTTCGTTTTGTGCGCGAGCCACCAGCCGCATCAGCACATCGCCGGAGTAAACGATGTCGGCATCCGTCAGAAGAACATATTCAGGCTGCGTTGCGCTGCTTTCGACCAGCGTGAGCCCCTGCTTCACCGCCCAGAGCTTGCCCGTCCAGCCCGACGGCAATGGGCGGCCCTGTAAAACCGTCAGACGATCCGATGCGCCGATCTTTGCCGCGGCTTCGCTTGCGATCTGCGAGGTGCCGTCCTGGCTTTGATCATCGACCAGGATCATCGACAGCGCGCCGGGATAAGGCTGGCTGAGGATCGAGGTCACGCAGGCACCGACGCCCGCAGCCTCATCTCGTGCCGGCACGACGACGGCGATCGGCGGCCAGTTCATGAAGCCAGGCGCAGGCGCAAGGTCATCGAACTTCTGCGTTCGCCAGAAGTCGCCCCGGGCCACAATCAGATAGACCCAGATCGCCAAGGCTACGGCAGCGGTGACCAATGGTATTTCAGCTGACAATTCAGGCTCGCGAGCAGGTTTGGGACGGCGGCAACCGTGGGCCTCCGCCGCAGTCGATTAGCAGGTTCGCGCCCCTGAAGACAATCCTCCATTCTGACGAAATATTCGTGCAATTTCAGGGGCTTATAGGGAGGTTTGGGCTGAAAACCCATCTCGATAGCTTCCAGGGAACCGGTCAGACGATTTGGCCGGCGGCAAACCCCGACGACCAGGCCCACTGGAAGTTGAAACCGCCAAGATGGCCGGTGACGTCGATCACCTCGCCAATGAAAAACAAACCGGGGACCGATCTGGATTCAAAGGTCTTCGACGACAATTCCGCCGTATCCACCCCGCCCAGCGTGACTTCGGCTGTACGGTAGCCTTCGGTCCCGCGCGGCGTCACCTGCCACTTGTTCACGAGCACAGCTACCGCCTGCAATTGGCGATCGGACATGTCCGCCATTCGCGACATTCCACCACCCGCCTCCGCGATCCTCTGCGCAAGCCGCGACGGCAATAGCCGCGCAAGCCCGGTCGCCAGCTCCTGGCGAGGATGATCCCGCCGCAACTCTTTCAGCGCGGCGAAAACATCAACACCCGGCGCCATATCGATCTGAATATCGTCGCCGTCGCGCCAATAGGATGAAATTTGCAGGATCGCCGGGCCGCTCAATCCGCGATGGGTGAACAGCATCGCCTCGTCGAATTGCACCCCATCGCAACTCACAATCGCATCGACAGCAACGCCCGCAAGGTCTTTGGACCGCGCCAGCAAAGCCTCATCGAATGTCAGCGGCACTAGCCCCGCGCGCGGGGGGACGATCTTAAGACCGAACTGCTCGGCGATTTTGTAGCCAAAACCGCTCGATCCCATTTTCGGAATCGAAGGACCGCCGGTCGCGATCACCAGCGATTGCCCGCGGATCTCGCCGCGATCGGTGACGACCGTGAAGCCACTCTCACCCTTCGCAACCGATGAGATTTTCGTGCCCGGATGCAGCGTCACACCCGCAGCTCCGCATTCATCGAGCAGCATGTCGATGATCTGCTGCGAGGAGTCGTCGCAGAACAGTTGTCCGCGCGTCTTCTCGTGATAGGCGATGCGGTGCTTCTCGACCAACGCAATGAAATCGTGCTGCGTATAGCCGCTCAGCGCCGACTTGCAGAAGTGCGGATTGCGCGACAGGAAATTCGCAGGCGTCGCGTGCAGATTGGTGAAATTGCAGCGCCCGCCGCCGGAAATCCGGATCTTCTCGGCAGGCCGCTTCGCCTGTTCGATCACCGCCACGCGCCGGCCGCGGCTTCCCGCAACGCTGGCGCACATCAAGCCAGCCGCGCCTCCGCCGAGGACGACGACATCGTAGATCAGCGGCTGTTTCATGAATGCTCGGACGACAAGGCGACTGGCGATGCCGTCATGCGCGTATCACTCAGCGGCGACGGACATATCCCGCAATCTTGTCGAATAATATGAAGCATTCTGCTGCCCGCTTGAAGCGTCCCGGGCAAACACTATCAGATGGTGCGCGACCAGACCAACGCTGATGACCCGCTCGATATCGCCTGTTTTAAGGCGCGGCCATGCGAACTTCCAGAACTCGCGGCGATAGTCGCCCTTCACACCGACGTGCCAGATGATGTTCGAGAGCATCGTCATGCCGCGTTTGATGTTGCTCCATGACAGCCGCTGCTTGCTGTTTGGCGGCTGAAACCGGTTCGGATAGGTTTCGCGCACCTGATGCTCGAACCGCGCGAACAGTTTCTCCGGCGTGTAAGCCCGGCCCATACATTCCCGCCATGTCGAGACGACGTGTTCGTAGGGCAGGAAGAAATCGACGTTGGAATCGCGATCGCTGTCCTCGATCAGACGGCCCTCGCGCTTCAGGCGATCGTACAGAGGCGTGCGCGGCAACGCCTGCAACAGATTGATGGTCAGCAGTGGAATCTGGGACTGGTCGATGAAGTCGAGAATTCCCTCGCCCGCATCGAGCTTGTCGGTGTCGAGACCGAGAATGATGCCGGACACCACCTCCAGCCCGTAACCGTTCAGCGTTCGCACGCCCTCCAGGATCGGGACCATCATATTGTGCTGCTTCGACATCGCCTTCAGCGCGTCAGGATCCGGCGTCTCGATTCCCGCGAACAGCGTCGTGAAGTATGCCTCGCGCATCAGCGACAGGATTTCCGGGCGCTTCGCGATGTTCAGCGTCGCTTCGCAGGCAAACTGGATCGCGTATCCGTTACGCTTCTGCCATTCGATCAGATGCGGAAGCAGGTCCAACGTCGCCTTCCGGTTGCCGATGAAATTGTCGTCGACGAAATAGACCGCGCCCGCGAGGCCGCATTCCAGCATCTTGTCGAGTTCGGCGATCACCTGCTCTGGAGACTTGAGGCGCGGGTTGCGGCCATACAGCGCCGGAATGTCGCAGAACTCGCACTGATACGGACAGCCCGACGAAAACTGGATGCTGCCGATGAAATACTTGTTGAGCGGAAGCAGCTCATAGGCTGGAAGCGGAAACGCCGCCATATCCCGACGCTCTTTGGTCGTCAGGATCACCTGACGATCGGGCCGCGCGGAATCCCTGCCCAGACGCCGGAAGAGTTCATAGGTCGCGTCGCCAAGTTCGCCGACATGCAGGTAATCGAAATCCGGGTAATATTCCGGGCAAGCGCTCACGGAAGGGCCGCCCAGCGCCACGGCTAGGTCATGCTGATGCGCCCGCCGGCAGATATCGTTGATCTGCGGCCGCTGGATATGCATGCCGCTGACGAACACAGCGTCCGCCCAGATGAAGTCCTCGTCGGTTGCCGCCCTGATGTTCTCGTCGATAAAGCGGACCTCCCACCCGGCCGGAAGCGAGGCCGCGATCAGCAGGAGGCCCTGCGGGGGCATGAAAGCCTGAACGCCATCGGTCAGAGGGTATGCGTATTCGAAAGTGCCAAATGAGGGGGAATATCGGGGAAAAACACAAAGGATGCGGCGTAGGGAAGGACTTACCACGTCTCTCATCAGGCCCCCTGCTCTCGAAATGTGCAGTTGCGCTAAGAACGGGCCACAATTCCGGTGAGATTAGGGCGCTTCCGAGGACGCAGACCCGCTCTCAGCGCGGCCATCCTCAGACAAGCAAGCTGCGGTCCACTCTGAGAAGAATGCCCTCAACACGGCTCGGTTCCACCCCGTTCCAATCCCGGATCAAAGGCTGCTATCGTCGCGGGATAAAAAGACACAAGCCCTGCGGAGGAATGCCTATGACACAGACCAATCGTCAGATTCTGCTGGTCGAGAAGCCGACCGGAAAGCTGCTGCCCCAGAATTTCAAGATGGCGGAAGCAGCCATTCCCGAACCCAAGGACGGCGAGGTTCTGCTGCGGGTGCTTTACATCTCGCTCGATGCGGCCAACCGCGCCTGGATGCAGGGTGCGACCTACCGTGCAGCCGTCGAGGCCAATACAGTGATGGCGGGCGGCGCCATTGCCGAAGTGGTGAAATCCAATGCGCCGGGCTTTACCCCCGGCGATCTGGTGTTCGGCGATACGGGCTGGCAGGACTACGCCGTGGTCCGCGCAAAACATCTGGTCAAGGTGCCGCGCATCGATCCGATCACCAATCTGCTCAGCGTGTACGGCGTGGCAGGTCTCACCGCCTATTTCGGCCTGCTCAATGTCGGCAAGCCGAAGGCAGACGAAACCGTCGTGGTGTCCGCCGCCGCAGGATCGGTCGGCTCCTTCGTCGGGCAGATCGCCAAGATCAAGGGCTGCCGCGTGGTCGGCATCGCGGGCGGCAAGGAGAAGTGCAACTGGCTGGTTTCGGAGCTCGGTTTCGATGCGGCAGTGGATTACAAGTCCGAGCCCGTGTTCAAAGCGCTGAAGGCGGCCGCGCCGAACGGCATCGACGTTTACTTCGACAATGTCGGCGGCGATATTTTCGAAGCCTGCCTGCCGCAGATGAACCAGCACGGCCGTATCTCCTGCTGTGGAGCCGTGTCGGCCTATGACGGCACGCCGCCAGCCCACGGCCCCCGGGGCGTCCCGGGACTGATCGTCGTCAAGCGCCTGATCGTGCAAGGCTTCATCTTCACCGACTTCAATGATCAGCGTGACGCCGCGATGGCTGACCTCCAGTCGTGGGTGAAGGCCGGCAAGATCAAGGTGCAGGAAGACATCATCAACGGCTTGGAAAACACGCCGAACGCGCTGATCGGACTTCTCGCCGGCGAGAATCGCGGCAAGCGAATGGTCAAGGTGTAACGAACACTTCGACCACGGATTCATTCCGTTCAAAAATGCATGTGCCACCACCCCACAAACGCATAACGCCGATGAGGTGAGTGGCACGTACATTGCTGTGTTTTCTCCAACCATGGAGAAAACCGGCATGAGTCTCACCACCGATCTCAAGGCAAACAACGCACGCTGGATTCAACTGTTGCTGGGCGTCATCGCGATGATGGCGATCTCCAGCCCGCAATACGTCTGGACGCTGTTCGTCAAATCCTTCCAGACCACAACGGGCGCAACGCTTCCCGCGATCCAGATCACCTTCTCCTTGCTGATCGTCCTGCAAACATGGCTGTCGCCAGCACAGGGCTGGTTGATCGACCGTTTCGGACCAAAGCTCCTGATCGCCGCAGGCACCGTTCTGAGCGGACTGGGATGGGTACTCTCGGCCTATGCAACATCCCTGACCGCGCTTTATGCAACCTATGGCTTGTTTTGCGGCATCGGCACCGGCATCGTTTATGTAGGCATTGTCGGCCTGATGGTGCGCTGGTTCCCGGACCGGCGCGGTTTCGCCACGGGGATGGTTGCCGCCGGATATGGCTTCGGCGCGATCCTGACCACGTTCCCGATCGACGCCATGCTGAAGAGTTCGACCTATCAGTCGACGCTGATCACCTTCGGCATCATTCTCGGCGCCGTTGGCCTTCTGGCCGCGCTCGGTTTGCGCAATCCCAAAGCCGGAGAGACCGCGGCAGCGGCGACCTCGATCAAGGTCGCAACCTCGGCCGTGGATTACGAACCGAAGCAGATGCTGAAGACACCGATCTTCTGGCTGATGTTCGTCATGATGACGATGATGTCCACCGGGGGGCTGATGGTGATTTCGCAGTTCGCAAATTTTACCAAGGATTTTGGCGTCGCCAATGTGATGGTCTGGGGTCTGGCGGCACTGCCGCTCGCGCTCACCATCGATCGCATCACCAATGGACTGACCCGGCCATTCTTCGGTTGGGTATCGGATCGCATCGGACGTGAGAATACGATGGGCCTCGCGTTTATCTTCGAAGGCATCGCCATCGCATTGATGGTCGCCTTCCGCGACAACGCGCTTGCGTTCGTGCTGCTGTCGGGCGTCGTGTTCTTCGGCTGGGGCGAGATATTTTCGCTGTTCCCCTCCACCCTGACCGACACCTTCGGCACCAAGAACGCGACCACGAATTACGGGTTTCTCTACATGGCCCAGGGCATCGGTTCTGTGCTCGGCGGCCCGGTTGCAGCAATGATCCGTGAATCCACCGGGAGCTGGATGCCGGTTTTCGGCCTGATCATTGTCATGGATGTGCTGACCGGCCTGCTCGCCTTGTTCGTCTTGAAACCATGGCGGATGGCATGGTTCGGGCACGCCGCACCCGGCACACCTCTGGCTGCCCCCGCCGAATAGGTTTCTTAGCGAATCTACGCCAAAATACCCGGCGAAAGCCGGTTATTTTGCGGTTTGCCAAAAGTGAAGTATTCACTTACATATGGCATAGCGTCCATTGTCGGCGCGTCAACGCTAGACCATGGATACGATCAATGCTGAATACGCCTCGCTCCCGCCGCGGCATGGTAACCTCGCCGCACCATCTCGCCAGCGAAGCCGGGCTGCGCGTGCTGCGCGAAGGCGGCAACGCCATCGAGGCAACGCTGGCCATGGCAGCGAGCCTGCCGGTGGTCTATCCGCACATGAACTCGATCGGCGGTGATGGCTTCTGGCTGATTTCCGCCGGCGGCAAGCCACCGATTGCGGTGGACGGCTGCGGCGCGGCGGCACAGGCTGCGACTGTTGAATTCTACAAGGGCAACGGTCTGTCCGCAATTCCATCACGCGGTCCCCTCGCCGCCAATACAGTCGCTGGCACCCTGTCCGGCTGGGCCGAGGTAATCGCGATCAACAAGGAGATGGGCGGAAAACTTCCGCTGTCCCGGCTTGTGGAAGATGCGGCATGGTCCGCCGAGAACGGCTTTGCCATCACCGCGACACAGCAGGAATTGACCGAGACGAAATTCGCCGAACTGAAAGACTCGCCGGGCTTTGTCGATACATTCCTGCTTGGCGGCAAGCTGCCGAAGGAAGGCCAGTTGATGAAGCTGCCCGCGCTCGGCGCAACGCTGAAGCGGCTCGGCCAGCACGGCCCAATGGATTTCTACACCGGCGCACTGGCGAAGGAGATCGCCGCGGATCTGGCGCGCTGCGGCTCCCCGGTCACGCTGGCCGATCTTGCTGCGCAGAAAGCGCAGCGCCGTCAGGCGCTGTCGGTCGCGGTCAAGGGCGCGACGCTGTACAACTTCCCGCCGCCGACGCAGGGCCTCGCCTCGCTGATGATCCTCGCGATCTTCGAGCGGCTCGGCGTGAAGGAAGCCGAAACGTTCGAGTATCTCCATTGCATTGTCGAAGCGACCAAGCAGGCGTTTCTCGTGCGGGACCGCATCGTGGGCGACCCTGCATTGATGGAGGAAAAGGCCGAACACTACCTGACCTCCGCGACGCTCGACGGACTCGCGGCCAACGTCAACCGTAAGCGCGCGCTGCCATGGCCGGTGCCGGTCAATCCGGGCGACACCGTGTGGCTGGGCGCCGTGGACAAGGACGGCATCGCTGTCAGCTTCATCCAGAGCATCTACTTCGAATTCGGCTCCGGCTGCGTGCTGGAGAATTCCGGCATCGTCTGGCAGAACCGCGGCTCGAGCTTCCTGCTCGATGGCGATGGACCGCGCGCGCTGCGTCCCGGCCGCAAGCCGTTCCATACCCTCAACCCGGCGATGGCGTTGTTCGACGATGGCCGCCGCATGGTCTATGGCAACATGGGCGGCGAAGGGCAGCCCCAGAGCCAGTCCGCCGTGTTCAGCCGCTACGCCATGTACGGTCAGGGCTTGCAGGCCGCGATCACCGCGCCGCGCTGGCTGCTCGGCAAGACATGGGGTGACGCCACGGTAACGCTCAAGCTGGAAGACCGTTTCAATCCGGCGGTGGTTCAGGCCATGCGAGATGCCGGTCACGACATCGAGATCCTGCCGGCTTTCACCTCGACCATGGGCCACGCCGGCGCTGTCGTACGTCACGCCGACGGAATGTTCGAGGGAGCAACCGATCCACGCAGCGACGGCGCAGCGATGGGATTTTGAGAGTCGGAACGAGTCTTTAAGAGGCGGGATTCGTCTTCAGGATGAACTTGAACGTCCGTTTCGCGCGAGGTTGCGATATGAGTCGCAACCCGTTCACCGGACTCAGGTTTTTCGAATTGAGGCCCACCCATATGATGTCCTCCCCGCGAAAGCGGGGACGACATCGAGAGTGGCGATAGCGCGTAAACGGGGAGAGGTGAAAAAACTGAAGCTACTTCCGCCGCAGCGATTTCATCGCGTCGATGCAGCGCCCGGTGATGACCTCCCAGTTCCCCGCTTTGACGTCCGATGCCGGGCATAGCCACGACCCGCCGACCGCGATGACATTCGGCTCGGCCAGCCATGTTGCGGCGTTGGCGGCGCTGACGCCGCCGGTCGGACAAAAGCGCGTATGGGGAAACGGCCCGGCCAGAGCCCGCAGCATCGGAATGCCCCCGGATTGCTCGGCGGGAAAGAATTTCAGCAGATCGAATCCCCGCGCCCGCGCCTGCATCAGTTCAGATGCTGTAGCGACACCCGGCAGCAGCGGAAGGTCGCTCGCCGCTGCGGCATCGAGCAACTCCGGCGTAGCGCCGGGACTGACCGCGAACCGCGCGCCGAGGGCCTGCGCTCGGCGCAGGTCGTCGGCGTTGAGGACGGTGCCGATTCCGACTACGGCCTCCGGGACCTCGGCGATAATCGCCCTGGCGGCATCGGCTGCTGCCTCTGTGCGGAAAGTGATTTCGAGCGTTTTCACGCCACCCGCCACCAGCGCTCGGGCCAGAGGCACGCCATCCTCGACGCGGCCGATGGTCAATACCGGAATAATCCGCGCAGGAATCAGGATCTTCTCCAGGGCGGCCTGCCTCTCAGAGCCCGATATGCCCGTCATGATGATCGCTCCATCGCGGCCGCGCTGGCCGTCCCGTTAGACGGCATCGCGGCGCGCGGAATGATTGCGCCCCGGTGACCGATCACCACACCGGCCAGACGATGCCCGGCCAGCGCCGCCTCAACAGGCGCTATTCCGTCCAGCCGCGCGGCAAGATAGGCGGCTGCGAAACTGTCACCCGCCGCTGTCGTATCCACCACTTTGCTAACCGGGTCCGCCTTCACGGCGTGCTCCACGCCATCATGCCTGACAACGCTGCCCGGCGTTGCAAGTTTCAGCACGACCTCGCGGGCGGCCATGCGGTCAATCAGTTCACCGTGCATGCGCGCTCCGAATAATGGAGTGAGGTCATCGACGGACGCCAGAACGATATCCGCGACGGCAAGGATATCGCGATAGACCTGACGCGCAGTATCCAGCACCGGCCAGCCTTGCACGCGGAAATTGGTGTCGAACGCCACGCGCGTCGAGCTCTCGCGAGCCTTCCGGAGCGCATCGATCAGCCGCTGACGGCCATCGGGGCTATAGAGCGACAGCGTGACGCCCGAGAGATAGATCAGATCATAGCTTGCCAGCGCCGCCAGGATTGCATCGGTCTGCGGCAAATCGAGCAGCATCCGCGCCGCCGCGCTCTCGCGCCAGTAGTAGAATGACCGTTCACCCGCCTCGCTGGTCCGTATCACATAGAGGCCGGGCAGCTTGCCGTCGATCCGCGCAACGCGCGCGGTACCAACGTCCTCGCCCTTCCAGGCTTCAACCATTTCGTCGCTGAATGGATCGATCCCAAGCGCAGTCACGTAGTCCACGCTCACACCAAGACGCGCAAGATACACCGCCGTGTTCAGGGTATCGCCGCCATAGCTACGCGTCAGTTGACCACCGGCGCCCTGCGAAAGTTCGATCATGCATTCGCCAATGCAGGCGACAGTCGTCATCGCTGCACCGGCGTTGTGTCAGGACACGAATGAACCGTCGAGTTCGTCTTCAATATGAATTCGAATGATGTCATCGAAGGTCTTTTCGGCCGTGGTGAAACCGAGTTTGAGCGCGCGATCTGTGACGAAATCGCGCGGCCAGCCGGCCACAATGCCGACAATGGTCGGGTCTGGCTCGCGCTTGATCCGTGCCGTCACGTTCGGCCCTGCCACGCGTGTCAGCGCGGCGATCTGCTCACCGACCGTCACCGAGAGTCCCGGCATGCTGAGCGCCCGGCGCGGACCGATGGTGCCGGTGTCCATGGTGGCGGCGTGCAGCAGGAAGCCGACTGCGGAGCGCGGCGATGCGTGCCAGTGGCGCACATCTTCGGACACGGGCAGAACCGCTTCCTTGCCGGCCAGCGGCTCGCGGATGATGTTGGAGAAAAAGCCGGACGCCGCCTTGTTCGGCAGCCCGGGCCGCACACAAATGGTCGGCAGACGGATGCTGACGCCATCGAGCAGGCCCTTACGGGAGTAGTCGGAAACCAGAAGCTCGCCGATCGCTTTCTGCGTGCCATAGCTCGTCAGCGGTGTGGTGAAGAACTCGTCACCGATTTTATCCGGGAACGGCGCGCCGAACACTGCAATAGATGATGTAAACACCACGCGAGGCTTGTAGTCACCGCCGATGGCGCGGATGGCGTCGATCAGATAACGCGTGCCGTCGAGATTGATGCGATAGCCCTTGTCGAAGTCCGCTTCAGCCTCACCCGAGACAATGGCCGCGAGATGGAAAATCACATCCGGTTTTGCCGCCACAAGCTTGGTCACCGCAGCCTGATCCGCGACGTCGCACGTCACCGTCTCGACGGGAATGGAGGTATTCGGCTTTGCCGGAGCGACGACATCCTGCAACGTCATGCGGGTGATGTCAGACTTTCCGAGCCTGCCGTCGCGGAGCAACCGATCGACAAGTTTGCGCCCCACCATGCCGGCCGCGCCGAGAACCAGAATATGCAAAGCCTTCGCCCCTTCTTTGGAGTTTCTTCTTGATGTCGAGGTCTATTCCTTGACCGCGCCGGTCATGGCGGACACGTAGTGCTCCACGAAGAACGCGTAAAGAATGACCAGCGGCAGTGAGCCGACCAGCGCGCCTGCCATCAGCGATCCCCACTTGTAGATATCGCCGTCGACGAATTCGTTGACGATGGCGACGGGGACCGTCTTGTTCTGTGTCGAGGACAGAAAAGTCAGCGCGTAGATGAACTCGTTCCAGCAGAGCGTGAACGAGAAGATGAAAGCCGAGATCAGCCCGGGCACCGCAAGCGGCAGCACGATCTTGGTCAGGATCTGCCAGCGGCTGGCGCCGTCGATCAGAGCGCATTCTTCAAGTTCGTACGGAATGGTCTTGAAGTAGCCCATCAGCAGCCAGGTCGAGAATGGGATCAGCAGTGTCGGATACACCAGGATCAGCGACAGCGGGGAATCGAACAGTCCGTAGGAATGGATCACCGACGCCAGCGGAATGAACAGGATCGACGGCGGAATGAGATAGGCCAGGAAAATCGAGGCGCTGACGACATTGGCGCCCTTAAACCGCAGGCGGACGATGGCGTAGGCCGCCAGCACACTCGCGACAATCGAGATAAACGTTGCCGCAGCGGCGACATACATCGTGTTCCACAGCCAGCGCGGATACTGCGTCTCGAACAGCAGCTTCTGGATATGCTTCAAGGTCGGCTTCACAACCCAGAATGGGTTGTAAGTCTCCATATCGATCAACTGTTCATCCGGTTTGATCGAGGTCAGCGCCATCCAGTAAAACGGAAACAGCAGGATGACGACCATGATGAACAGCGGAATGTAGAGCGTCACGATCTTGCTGGGCAGTGTCTCGAGATAGCTCATGCCCTCGCTGTTGTCGGTCGACGACTGCGCTGTCGCGGCTGGCGGATGTGCTGCGTGATCGGTCATTGTCAGATCCTTGCTGCCATTTGCGCCATTCGCGCGCGGGCCTTGCCCCGACCGCGCAAAACCAAAGACTTCAGCGGAGCGACGTCATCAGTCATTGTCAGACCCCTGCTGCCATTTGCGCCGCTGCATGCCGAACCACGAGATGGTAATGGCCGCGAGCAGGAACGGAATCATTGCGGTTGCGATCGCCGCGCCCTCGCCGAGCCGACCGCTGAGAATGCCGCGCTGATAACTCAACGTCGCCATCAGATGCGTGGCGTTGACCGGGCCGCCGCGCGTCAGCGCCCAGATCAACTGGAAATCGGTGAAGGTGAACAGCACCGAGAATGTCATGACAACTGCGATGATCGGCGTCAGCAGCGGATAGGTGATGTAGCGGAAACGCTGCCAGTTGGTAGCGCCGTCGAGAGTCGCGGCCTCATAGAGCGATGGCGACACCGTCTGCAAACCTGCGAGAAGCGTAATGGCGACGAACGGCACGCCGCGCCAGATATTGGCAATGATGACGCTCACCCGCGCCCAGGTGGAGTCGCCCAGAAAATTGATGTTCTGGTGGATCAAGCCCATCTTGGTGAGCGACCAGGAAATAATCGAGAATTGCGAGTCGTAAATCCACCAGAATGCGATCGCGGACAAAACTGTGGGCACAATGAACGGGATCAGGACGGCGGCGCGGATCAGCGCCTTGAAGGGCATACTGCGGTTGAGCAGCAGCGCAAGATAAAGTCCGAGTGCGAATTTGATGGCGCTGGCCACGATCGTGTAAACGAGGGTGTTGAACACCGACAGCCAGAAGACGCCGTCCTCCCACAACCATTCATAATTCTCGATACCGATGAACTGTCCGGCGCGGCCGATGCGAACATCGGTAAAACTCATCCAGACGCCAAGGCCGAGAGGATAAGCCAGAAACAGGATCAAAAAGCCCGCCGCGGGCAGCATGAACCAGAGTGCGATCCAGTTGCGATTCGTCATGAGGCGCCGCCAGGCCGACAGCGAACTGACGTACGGCTTGGTGGAGACGGTTGCTGGAATCGTGGTCATGGTTCCGAACCCTTGTCGCGCCTTTCGCAAAAGTGGAAACCAGTTTTGCGAACAATACGCGCAGATGGTTGATCGATAAAGCGCCGGCGCGGAAGTTCCGCGCCGGCAATGTCAGTTATCAGCGATAAAGCCGCTTGGCCTGACGTTCCGCGAAGGCAATCGAGCCCTTCGCATCTTCACGGCCGGTGCAGTAGTTCGCGAACATGTCGACGACGAGGAAGTCCGCGATCGCCGCTGCGGCGTTCTCTCCGAGCGTACCGAGACCACCTGGCGTCAGGGTGCGCTTGGCGACGTCGCGGTACACCGTGTTCTTCGGATCCGACGTCCAGACCGGATTGTTGTCGTAGCCGTTGAGGAATGGCGACAGATAGCCGGACGCAGACGTCAGCCACGGATTGAACTGGTCGGCCTCCATCATGAACGCGGTCAGCGCCTTGCACGCCTGCGGGAACTTCGTGAAGTTGAAGGTCAGCATCGTGAAAGGCAGATGCAGTTCGGTCGGCTTTCCGGCTGGGCCGATCGGCATGTAAGCATGATTCATGTCTTCGGCGATGTTCTTCGCCTCGCGCTTGGCGGTGACATAAACCGAGATGCCGTTGCAGGTCGCGTGCAACTGGCCGGCAAGGAACGCCTTGTTGTTCGACGAGTCGTTCCACGACGCGGTGCCGGGAATGAAGTTGTCGTACAGCGCCTTGACGTATTCCAGCGCCTTCATCGTCTCGGGCGAGTTGATGATGACCTTGTCGTTCTTGTCGACGAGATAGCCGCCATGGGTCCACAGCGCCCAGTGCAGCCAGGTGTTGGCATCGCCCGAGGCGTGGCCGAGCGCCATGCCCGCCGGTGTGCCGTTCTTGTTGAGAGCCTTGCACAGCTCGAGGAAACCCGCCGTGTCCTTCGGGAACTCCTTGAAGCCGGCCTTCTCCATCGAGCTGATACGATAGTTCATCAGCGCGCCGGTGCAGGCGACCGGAATGCCGATCCACTTGCCATTCTTGTCCTTGCCGTAGGCATTGGCCGAGTCGGCCCAGCCGCCGTACTTCTTACCGAGATAATCGGCAACGTCGCTCACGTCGACGCACTTCGTCGGTAACAGATGCGGCAGCGAATACAAACCCCAGACCATGTCGAGGCCCTGCCCGGTGTTGGCCGCGACCGACGCCTTCGGCTGAATGTCGTCATACGATTCGTTGGAGACGTTGACCTCAACACCGGTGGCCTTGGTGAAGGCAGCAATGATGTCCATGAAGGCCTTGTCTTCGGCTTCCACGAAACGCTTCCACCGCAGCAGGTTGATCTTGGCGCCGGCCTCGGGCTTCCACTGCGTGGTCTGCGCCCAGGCCTTTGCGAAGCCAAGAAGCTGATCGGCTGAAACCGTCGCCGCGCCGGCGAGCACCGATGCGCCACCTTTCAGAAGCGCACGGCGATTTGGCAAAAATTTATCCATTACTTCATCTCCCTGTTGTACCGGCTCTTCGTTGTCGTGGCCGGCTGTTGGCTATGATTTTAGTGAAGCGCGATTGTTAGTTGATCAGACGCTTTCCGGTCTCCTTGTCGAAGACATGGGCTGCAGCCGGATTCGGCCGCAGCCTCACCTTGTCGCCCGGCTTCACCGGGCGGCGATCGCGGATAACGGCGATCAGATCCTGCTGGCCGATGCGTGCCACGATCTGGGTTTCCGATCCGGTCGGCTCGACCACGATGACGTCGGCTTCGATTCCGTCATCGGCGAATTCGAGATGCTCGGGACGAATGCCGTAAGTCACCGGCTTGCCGTCGAGACCAGCGCGCGAAGCCACCAGCGGCAGCTTTGCGCCGTTCGCGGTCTCGACATGCGGCGTATTACTGCCGACCAGTTTGCCGTCGAGGAAATTCATCGCCGGTGAGCCGATGAACCCTGCGACGAACTTGTTGTCCGGATGATCATAAAGCTCGAGCGGCGAACCCATCTGCTCGACAATGCCGTCATGCATGACGACGATCTTGTCAGCCATGGTCATGGCCTCGATCTGGTCGTGCGTGACGTAGACCGTGGTCGTCTTGAGCCGCTGATGCAATTCCTTGATCTCGGTACGCATGGCCACGCGCAGCTTGGCATCCAGATTGGACAGCGGCTCGTCGAACAAAAATACCTGGGGATCGCGCACAATGGCCCGGCCCATGGCGACGCGCTGGCGCTGACCGCCGGACAACTGCCTCGGATAGCGGTCGAGCAGCGGCGTAAGTGCGAGAATATCGGCGGCGCGGTGCACCAGCTTGTCGATCTCACCCTGCGGCGCGTCGCGTAGCTTGAGCGAGAAGCCCATGTTCTTGGCGACTGTCATGTGCGGATAGAGCGCATAGTTCTGGAACACCATGGCGATGTCCCGCTCCTTGGGTTGCACGTCGTTAACCACGCGGTCGCCGATCGAGATTGTTCCCGAGGTGATGTTTTCCAGACCCGCCAGCATCCGCAGCAAGGTCGACTTGCCGCAGCCGGAGGGACCAACCAGAACGACAAATTGTCCGTCCTCGATCGGAACCGTCACGCCGTGCAGGACTTCAAATCCGCCAAACGATTTTCGCACGTCGTGAATATGCACAGACGCCATAAACTCTCCTCCCTGTGGTCCCGGCGTCGTCCGGCGGAAGCCGTCGCTGCTCTGTTTTTTCTGAACTTCGATGCTCGGAAGTTTGCCGAACGTAGTCTCTGCGGGTTACCCGTTCTTGCTATTAGACCGAGGTCTTAGCAGAGATTTTCGGCTTTGTCCCAAAGATCGGATGTTTGAGCCGCGAGCGTTGCAGATGACGCTTCGACATGCAAACATTACCAACGCCGACACAAGCATGTGTGCAGTGCGGGAGAAATCTTGTGAAAAAAAACGACGATAACGCCGCAACAAAAAACGGCGGAAAGCGCAAACTCCGGTCCCAGCTCTGGTTCGATAATCCTGATAATCCGGGAATGACGGCCCTTTATCTTGAGCGGTATCTGAATTACGGGCTGACGCGGCACGAACTGCAATCCGGCAAGCCTATTATCGGCATCGCCCAGACCGGCAACGATCTGTCGCCCTGCAACCGCCATCATATCGAGCTCGCGCAGCGCGTGCGCGAGGGCATCCGCGAGGCCGGCGGCATTGCGATGGAGTTTCCAACCCACCCCATTCAGGAAACAGGCAAGCGGCCGACGGCGGCGCTGGACCGCAACCTTGCCTATCTCGGCCTCGTCGAAATCCTGTTCGGCTATCCGCTGGACGGCGTGGTGCTGACCACGGGCTGCGACAAGACTACACCCGCCTGCATGATGGCGGCGGCGACCGTCAACATTCCTGCTATCGTGCTGTCGGGCGGGCCGATGCTGAACGGCTGGTTCAATGGCGAGCGAACCGGTTCCGGCACCGTGGTCTGGAAATCGCGCGAGGAAATGGCCGCCGGCAAGATCGACTATGACGAGTTCATGGAGATCGTGGCGTCGTCCGCGCCATCGGTCGGCCATTGCAACACCATGGGTACCGCCTCGACCATGAATTCGCTGGCTGAAGCGCTCGGATTTTCGCTCCCGGGCTGCGCGGCGATTCCGGCGCCCTACCGCGAACGCGGCCAGATTGCGTACGAGACCGGCAAGCGCGCCGTCGAGATGGTGTGGGAGGACCTCAAGCCCTCCGACTTCCTGACCCGGAAAGCATTCGAGAACTGCATCGTGGTCAACTCGGCAATCGGCGGCTCAACTAACGCCCCGATTCATATCAATGCGCTGGCCCGTCACATCGGCGTCGATCTCACCATCGAGGACTGGCAGACCATCGGCCACGATGTCCCGCTGCTGGTCAACATGCAGCCCGCCGGCTTCTACCTCGGCGAGGAGTATCACCGAGCCGGCGGCGTCCCCTCCGTGGTGCGCGAACTGATCAAGCACAAGCGCATCCACGAGGACGCGCTCACTGTCAACGGCAAGACCATCGGCGAGAACTGCAAGGCGGCGCCCGCACCGGACAGTGACGTGATCCGCACCTACGACAAGCCATTGGTGAAAGATGCCGGCTTCATCGTCCTGCGCGGCAACCTGTTCGATTCGGCGATCATGAAGACCAGCGTGATTTCGAAGGAATTCCGCGACCGCTATCTGTCCAACCCGAAAGACCCCGAAGCCTTCGAAGGCCGCGCCATCGTCTTCGAGGGACCGGAAGACTATCATCACCGCATCGACGATGAATCCCTGAACATCGACGAACACTGCATGCTGTTCGTGCGCGGCGTCGGGCCGATCGGTTATCCCGGCGGCGCGGAGGTCGTGAACATGCAGCCGCCCGCGGCGCTGATCAAGAAGGGCATTACGTCCCTGCCGTGCATCGGCGACGGGCGACAGTCCGGCACGTCGGGCTCACCCTCGATCCTCAACGCCTCGCCGGAAGCAGCTGCCAATGGCGGACTTGCGATTCTCCGAACCGGCGACCGGGTGCGCATCGACCTCAACAAGGGCGAAGCGAATATCCTGATCTCGGACGCCGAGGTGAAGCAGCGCCACGCGGACCTGTTGGCCAAGGGCGGTTTCCCCTACCCGAAGAACCAGACGCCGTGGCAGGAGCTTTATCGCGACACGGTCGGTCAGCAGGCCACTGGCGCCTGTCTTGAACTAGCAACCCGCTATCGCAACATCGCCGGCACCGTCGGCGTGGCGCGCGACAATCACTAACGTCGGGGCTTTGATATGTCTGATCGACTGAAGGGCAAGCGCGCGTTCATCACCGCGGGCGCAGCCGGCATCGGCCGCGCCTGCGCCCTCGCCTTCACAAAGGAAGGCGCGACGGTGATTGCGACCGACATCGATGACAAGGGGCTGGCCGCGCTCGCCAGGGATGGCGTGGCCGAAACGCACAAACTCGATGTGCGCGATACCGCGGCGGTCGAAGCGATGGCGAATAAGGTCGGCAGGGTCGATGTTCTGCTCAATGCCGCCGGTTTCGTCCACAACGGCACCGTGCTGGATTGCGCCGACAGCGACTGGGACTTTTCGTTCGACCTCAATGTCAAATCAATGCACCGGACGATTCGCGCCTTCCTTCCGCTGATGCTTGAAGGCGGCGGCGGCTCGATTGTGAATGTCGCCTCCGCCGCTGGCGTATTCAAGGCTGCACCCAACCGCTACGTTTACAGTGCGACGAAAGCTGCTGTGGCGGCTCTCACCCGCGCCGTCGCGGTCGATTTCATTACCAAGGGCATCCGATGCAACAGCATTTGCCCGGGCACCATCGAAACGCCATCGATGCTCGGACGTGCCGCCGCGCTTGGAGCCGGCGGGCGCGAAATGTTCGTCAGCCGCCAGCCAATGGGCCGCCTCGGCACCGCGGACGAAATCGCGTCGCTCGCGGTCTACCTTGCCAGCGATGAAAGCGCCTTTACCACGGGCGTCGCGCACATCATTGACGGCGGCTGGACGCTGTGATTTCGACGCTCCGCCAAAAGCGAAATCGAGTAAGTTATTCACCTCTCCCGGGGGGAGAGGTCGGATTGCGAAGCAATCCGGGTAAGGGCGTAGAATCTCCCGATAGATTTAGTGCCCCTCACCCCGCCCCTCTCCCCACCGGGGAGATGGAGCAGTCCGCAGTTGTCGCAGCAATATCCTCATAAGAAACCTCGGGAGAGCCACCGTGAACAAGATCGATCTAAGCGGACGGTTCGCCGTCGTCACCGGCGGCGCGCAGGGCTTTGGCCGCGCCATCACCGAACGCTTTGTGGCCTCGGGTGCCAAGGTTGCGATCTGGGATTTCGACCAGGCACTGGCGGACAAAACCGCGAAAGAGATCGGCTCCGCAGTCACCGTTCTGAAGATCGACGTTACCGATCCGGCGGCCGTGGAGGCCGCGCGCGACGCAACGCTGAAGGCGTTCGGCCGCATCGACATTCTGGTCAACAATGCGGGTATCGCGGGCGTGAACAAGACCGTCGCCGACCTATCCTATGAAGAATGGCGTCAGGTGATGAAGATCAACCTTGATGGCCCCTTCATCTGCTGCCACGCCATCGTGCCCGTGATGATGAAGCAGAACTACGGGCGGATCGTGAACATTGCCTCCATCGCAGGCAAGGAAGGCAACCCGAACGCGTCGCACTACTCGGCCTCCAAGGCCGGCGTGATCGCACTGACAAAATCGCTCGGAAAGGAACTGGCTGGCACCGACATCGCAGTGAATGCCGTGACTCCCGCTGCCGCGAAGACAGCGATTTTCGATCAGATGACACAGCAGCATATCGACTTCATGCTGTCGAAAATTCCGCGCGGACGCTTCCTGAAGGTGGAAGAGCTGGCATCGCTTGTGGCGTGGATGGCATCCGAGGAATGTCTCTACACCACCGGTGCCGTGTTCGATATTTCCGGTGGCCGCGCGACCTATTGAGGATGTCCGTCATCCTGAGGTGCGAGCGCTTGCGAGCCTCGAAGGATGACGCGCAACTATCGCCGTCGCCCTTCGAGGCCTCCGCTTTGCTTCGGCACCTCAGGATGACGGCACGCTGTGTCCTGACCTAATCCGGATCCGACTCGTGACCGTGCAGATAGCCCTTGACCTTGGGGTCAGGCATCAGGATCGCCGCGAGCAACGCAAGAGCGCACATCACAGTTACGTACCAGAAGAAGTCCGATTCGATTCCGTGATCCTTGAACCACAACGCGACATATTCCGCGGTGCCGCCAAATCCCGCATTGGCAATGGCATAGGCAAAACCGACGCTGAGCGCCCTCACCTCCGGCGGAAACATCTCGGCCTTCACCACGCCGCTGATTGATGTGTAGAGCGACACGATCGCCAGCGCGATGACGATCAGCAGATAGGCCATGTAGGGACTTTTTACGCTGCCGATCGCATGCATCAGCGGAACGACAGTCAGGACCGTCAGTACACCGAACAGCCGCATCTGCGTGCGCCGCCCGATCCGGTCCGACAGCGCGCCGAATGGCGGCTGCATGATCATGTAGGTGAACAGCACCGCGCTCATCACAATGTTCACAGTGCGATGGTCCATGTGCGCCGTGTTCACCAGATACTTCTGCATGTAGGTCGTGAACGTATAGAAGATCAGCGAGCCGCCCGCCGTGTAGCCGAGCACCAGCAGAAACGGCTTCATGTGATGCGTAAAGATGTTACGCAGGGTTCCTGCGCCCTCCTGCGAGCGGCTCTTTTCGGACGATGTTTCGTGCAGCGACATTCGCAGATAAAGTGCAACGATCGCACAGAGCGCACCGATCAGGAATGGAATACGCCAGCCCCAGGCCCGCAGTTCCGCGTCCGTCAGTGAAAGCTGGACGATCAGCACGACCAGCGAGGCGAGCAACTGCCCGCCGATCAGCGTGACGTACTGGAACGATGCGTAGAAACCGCGCTTGCCGGGCAGCGAAACCTCGCTCATGTAGGTCGCGGTGGTGCCATATTCACCGCCGACCGAAAGCCCCTGCACCATGCGCGCAAGCAGCAGCAAGATCGGCGCTGCGACGCCGATGGTGTCATGGGTCGGTAGCAGGCCGATGGCTAGCGATCCGCCGCACATCATCAAAATGGAGGTGACCATCGAGGTTTTGCGGCCGTATTTGTCGGCGATCCTGCCGAAAATATATCCGCCGATCGGCCGCATCAGGAAGCCGATGGCAAACACCGCCGCCGTTTGTAGCAATTGCGTGGTCTGGTTGCCCGCGGGAAAAAACGCGTGAGCGAAATAGAGCGCCGTGAACGCGTAGGCGTAAAAATCGTACCACTCCACAAGATTGCCAGATGAGCTTCCGACGATGGCCCATATCCGGCGGCGGCGGTCGGCGTACTGTTCCGCCGTCATTGTCATGGTGCTCATCGCTCTCTCCCCTTGTGAAAACGGTTCAAACGAAACGGTGCGCTGTTCAGACCTCGCCGGGACCCTCCCGCCGCATGAAATCGAAATCGCAGCCCTCGTCGGCCTGCGTGATCGTCTCATGGAACAAATGCGCATAGCCGCGGGACGCCCAGTCCGGCGTTGACGGCTTCGGCAAGGCTTTCTGGCGCATGGTCAGTTCGACCTCATCCACCAGAAGATCGATGCGCCGCTTCGCGACATCGAGCAGGATCATGTCACCGGTCTGCACCAGCGCCAGCGGGCCGCCGACGGCAGATTCCGGCGTGATGTGCAACACAATGGTGCCGAATGCCGTGCCGCTCATGCGGGCATCCGAAATGCGCACCATGTCCTTGACCCCCGTGCGCAGGATTTTCTGCGGAATCGGCAGATAGCCGGCCTCCGGCATGCCCGGCGCGCCCTTCGGCCCGGCATTGCGCAACACCAGCACGTCATCGGCTTTGACGTCCAGCTCTGGATCGTCAACGCGGAGCGTCATGTCCTCGACCGACTCGAACACCACCGCACGTCCGGTGTGCTGAAGCAGCGAAGGCGTCGCCGCCGACTGCTTGATGACCGCGCCGCGTGGCGCGAGATTGCCGTGCAGGACCGCCATCGCGCCTTCGCGGTTGATCGGATTGTCGCGCGGACGGATAGCGTCCTGCCCGGGCACTTCCTCCGCATTGGCGACGACATCGCGCAGCGTACCGCCGGCGATGGTCTTCGCATCAAGATCTATCAGGTCGCCAAGTTGCTTCATCAGCTTCGGCACACCGCCCGCGTGATGGAAATGCTCCATGTAATGAGCACCAGACGGCTTCAGGTCGATCAGCACCGGCACCTCGCGGCCAAGCTGATCGAACGCGGCGAGATCGATGCGATGCGGCGTCCGATTGGCTATCGCCGTCAGATGAATCAGCCCGTTGGTCGAGCCGCCGATCGCCTGCAACACCACCTGCGCATTGCGAAACGCGGCAGGCGTCAGCAATTCACTGGGACGAGGTCCGCCGGTAACTGCCATTTCAGCGGCGCGCTTACCGCTCAATTCGGCCGAGCGTATCCGCTCGGAGTGTGGCGCAGGAATTGTCGCGCTCATCGGCAACGACAGGCCCAGCGTCTCGGTGATGCAAGCCATGGTGCTGGCCGTGCCCATGACCATGCATGTTCCCACCGATGGCGCGAGGCGGCCGTTGACGGCCTCAATTTCGGCCTGATCGATTTCGCCCGCGCGGAATTTTCCCCACATGCGGCGGCAGTCGGTGCAAGCGCCCAGCACCTCGCCCTTGTGATGACCCACCACCATCGGCCCCACCGGGATGACGACCGTCGGCAGGTCGGCGCTCACCGCGGCCATGATTTGCGCCGGCAGCGTCTTGTCGCAACCGCCGATGACAACGATCGCGTCCATCGGCTGCGCGCGGATCATCTCTTCCGTGTCCATCGCCATCAGGTTGCGCAGGTACATCGAGGTCGGGAACGAAAAACTTTCGGCGATCGAAATGGTCGGAAACACCATCGGCATCGCGCCGGCCAGCATGACGCCGCGCTTCACGGCCTCGATGATCTGGGGGACGTTGCCGTGGCAGGGATTGTAATCGCTGTAGGTGTTGGTGATGCCGACAATCGGGCGCTCCAGCGCATCGTCGGAATAGCCCATCGCCTTGATGAAGGCCTTGCGCAGGAACAGCGAAAATCCCGGATCGCCGTAGCTGGTCAGCCCTTTCTTGAGACCCTTTGTCATTCTGCCTTCCCGTCCTTATGCGATGGGCACTTAAGAACATTTCGGGATGGATGGCAAAGGCAGTGTCATTCGACCTTGAGGTCTGCGTCCTTGGCGACCTTGCGCCATTTCGCGGTCTCTGATGCGATAAATTTAGTAAACTCCGCAGGCGGCTGCCCGCCCGGCTCCGCCGCCAGATCCTTGAGGCGGTCGGCGATCAGCGGCTGTTTCAGGACATCGACGATGGCCGCGTAAAGCTTGTCGCGAATGGCAATTGGCGTCCCCTTCGGCAACAAGACGCCGTACCAGGTCGTGATCTCATAACCCTTGAGCCCCGCTTCATCGAGCGTCGGAAGCTCCGGGAAGTAAGGAGAACGCGCAAGCGTGCTCACCGCCAGTGCCCGGACGGTGCCGCTCTGGATATGTGGCCGTGCCGATCCGCTGGTCTCGATCGCCATCTGGATCTGGCCGGCGATCAAATCGGTCATCATCGGCGCGCCGCCCTTATAGGGAACATGCACGATGTCGACGCCGAGGCTCGCGCGAAACATCTCGCCGGACATATGCTCGGTGCTGCCAAGTCCCGCCGAGCCGAAATTCACCTTGCCGGGATTCGCCTTGATCCAGGCAATCAGTTCACTGACGGTTTTCGCTGGCACCGAGGGATTGACGATCAGGATGTTCGGCACCTTCGCAGCAATCGTAACTGGCTCAAGATCCTTCTCGAAGTCATACGGTAATGCTTTGTAAAGGCTCGGCGCGATCGTATGCGCGATGGTCGAGAAGAATACCGTGTAGCCGTCGGGCGGCGATTTCGCGACGATGCCGGCTGCGAGCGTGCCTCCCGCACCGGCCTTGTTCTCCACCACGACGGACTGGCCAAGCTTTTCTGTCAGCCCTTGCGCGATCGGCCGCGCGACCAGATCGGCTGTACCACCCGCCGCGAACGGAACCACCAGCGTAATCGGCCGCGTCGGCCATTCCTGCGCCTGCGCGAGCGTGACGGCAAACAGCGATGCGACGAGAGCGATTGTGATCCGTGCGGCGGTCATGCTGCGGAAGCAGGCCGCGCGCGCGACGTCGCAAGGCGCAGGACGTCGAGATAGCCAGCAGCGACGTCAACCCGCTGGATCAGGCCCTTCTCGGTCAGCAAGCGGTGCGCTTCTTTCAGCCGGTAGCACGGCAGATACATGAACAGATGGTGCTCGGCGTGATAGTTCACCCAATAAGGTGCGATCAGCGCGCGCTCGATGATGTTCGCATGGGTCGTGCGCGCATGGCTGAACGGATCGGGACCGGTCGAAGTGCAGGCATGCTCGGCGATGTTGCGCACCCGCGTCACCAGCGGAAACCACGTCGCCATCGCAACGATCCAGACGCCGAAAAACCAAATGCCTGCGCCGGCAAGCCAGAACAGGCCGAACAGCAGCGCGTTGACGGCGAGAAACCGCTGCATGGCGATCCGGCCGCTGGTCAGGAAGTTCTCAGTCTCCTCATCGCGCATCGCGTCCGTCAGCACCAGATCACGCCGCGCGAACAGCGCCTTGAACGATGGCCTGCGCTGCTTGATGAAGGTTTGCCCTGTGAGATCGCGGAACGCCTTCCGATAGAAGCTGTCCTTCGAGATCGGAAACGGCGCGGAAAGCCCGAGGTCGGGATCTTCCGGCTGCTGCGTGAACCGATGATGCTTGAGATGGTAAGTGCGATAGCCTGCCAGCGTCGCGCCGACCGGCACGGCACAAATCCAGTTTCCGACGAACTCGTTGATCTTCTGGTTTGTGTGCAGCCCGCCATGTGCGGCCTCGTGCATCAGGATCGCCAGCCCAAGCTGCCGCGTGCCGACGATCATCACCGCGAGCAGCCAGGTGAACGGGTTCGGCCAGAGGGTCACGAGGGCGACGGCAGCGGCGATGGTGCCCCAGCAATGCACGACCAGCCACATGCCGCGCCATGAATCGCGCGCGGTCAGCCGCGCCCATTCCTCGGCAGAGAAGATCGTCTTGGGGTCAATGCGTTCAACGGCCGGCATGTCCAGAATCCCCGCGGTCGATGGCTACATCGTAGCGCCTAATACCCACGGCGCAAATTCCGCAGCGCCGAAATCGAACGCCTCGCTCTTGGTCTGTTCTCCGGAGGCCACCCGCAGGATCAGCTCGAAAATACGCTGGCCGCATTGCTGCACGGTTTCGTCGCCGTCCAGAATGGTTCCGCAGTTCACATCCATGTCCTCTTCCATGCGGCGGAACATCGGCGTGTTGGTCGCGAGCTTGATCGACGGCGATGGTTTGCAGCCGAACACGCTGCCGCGCCCCGTGGTGAAACACACCAGATTGGCACCGCCCGCGATCTGCCCGGTCGCAGCCACCGGATCGAAGCCTGGCGTATCCATAAAGGTGAAGCCCTTCTTGGTGACCGGCTCGGCATAACCAACCACATCGACAAGATTGGTGCTGCCAGCCTTGGCCATCGCGCCAAGCGATTTCTCCAGGATCGTCGTGAGGCCGCCCGCCTTGTTGCCGGGGCTGGGATTGGAATCCATCTCCGCGCCGTTGCGCCGGGTGTAGTCCTCCCACCACCGCATCAAGGCGACAAGCTTCTCGCCTACCTCGGGACTGACCGCGCGGCGCGTCAGAAGATGTTCCGCACCATAGGTCTCGGGTGTTTCGGACAGGATCACCGAGCCACCGTGGCGCACCAGCAGATCGCTGGCCGCGCCGAGCGCCGGATTGGCCGACACGCCGGAGTAGCCATCTGAACCGCCGCATTGAAGCGCGACCATCAACTCGCTCGCCGGACACGGTTCGCGCTTGATGTTGTTCGATTCCGCGAGAACTTCGCGCACAAATGCGACAGCCTTCTCGACCGTCTTGCGCGATCCACCAACATCCTGGATGTCCAGCGACCGCAGACGGCCCGCCAGCCGCTGCTCTTCGAGAAAGCCGCCGATCTGATTCATCTCGCAGCCGAGACCGAGAATGATCACATGCGAGAAATTCACATGGCGTGCATAACCGCCGAGTGTTCGCCGTAGAACCGTCAGAGGCTCAAGCTGCGTCATGCCGCAGCCGGTCTTGTGGGTCAGCGCGACGACGCCATCCACATTGGGATAATCGGCGAGCGGATCGTGACCGGTGAACGGATTTTTCTTGAACACGTCAGCGACAAGGCCAGCGACATGCGCGCTGCAGTTCACGGAGGTGAGAATGCCGATGTAGTTGCGGGTCGCCACGCGTCCATCTGGACGCCGGATGCCCTGAAACGTCGCGGGCAGATCGAAATTCGGCGTCGGCTTGACGTCGACACCGTAGGCATAGTCCTTGGAAAACTCCCCCATGCCGATATTCTGCACATGGACATGCTGTCCCGGCGCGATCGGAACGGTGGCGAAACCGATGATCTGGCCGTAGCGCTTGACGGGCTCTCCGACCGCAATCGGCTTCACCGCAACCTTGTGGCCTGCGGGAATGCGTTCCGTCGCCGCAACACCCTGCGCGATCTCGGCGCCCGGCAGCAGTGCCGTCCGCGCGATCACCACGCTGTCATCGGAATGCAGGCGGATCACGGGTGTCGGGGCCATGGCTGTTATCCTTGTTTGGCTCTGGCTTTCGGTTCACTTCGCGCCAATCTCGTCTCGTCATTGCGAGCGAAGCGAAGCAATCCACTCTTTAAAGAGACTAGATTGCTTCGTCGCTACGCTCCTCGCAATGACGCGCACGCATGCCTGCGCTCGTTAAGCCTTGCCGCCGGAATTTTTCCGCGTCTCGGCGATGTGACTCTTCGCAGACATGGCCAGCAGCCCGCTATCGTTCATGATCGTGACGAGCTTGAAACCGCGCTCGATGGCGAGTGCCGCGCCCGCCGCACCGCTGCAATGGATTCCGGGAAAGATGCCGCGTTTGTCGCATTCCTTCACGATCCGCTCATAGATCTTGATGATCTCCGGCTCGGTCCGATCCAGTGTCGGATGCAAGCCATAGGAGAAGCCGAGATCTGACGGACCGATATAGACACCCGCTATGCCCTTCACATCAAGGATCGTTTCGAGGTTTTCGACCGCAGTCTTGGTCTCGATCATCGGAATGCAGAGCGTCTCTTCATTCGCGGTCTGCTGATAGGTGCCGGCGGAGCCATACATCATGGCGCGGATCGGACCGTTGCTGCGGGTGCCGCGCGGCGGATACTTCGCATACTGCACGAAGCGCTCGGCTTCCTCTTTCGTGTTGATCATCGGACAGATAACGCCGTAAGCGCCGCCATCCAGCACCTTGCCGATAATGCCGGGCTCGTTCCACGGCACGCGCACCATCGGTGTGACCGGATGCGCCTGCATCGCCTGGAAGCACTGGATCATTGACTGATAATCCTGCACGCCATGCTGCATATCGACGGTGACGCTGTCGAAACCGCATTGCGCCATCACCTCGGCTGAAAAACCTGAGGGGATGGCAAGCCAGCCGTTGACGACCACCTTGCCCGCAGCCCAGATTTCCTTGACCTTGTTTGCCATTCGATCGTTTCCCGTTTCTGTTTTGATTGTTGTCGCTTGGTTTGGGCGCGGGTCATGCATGAGCTGCCCTCCGGCTAAACCCGATCCTCGACCTACCCGGTTGCGTTGGCAATGGCGTCTTCGCCGATTCCGAGGGACCGGGCCGTAGCCGCGATGGAATTCCAGGTATCGTCGGTCAGGGGGACGCCATTCTTTGTGCGTTCGGCCCGCGTCGCCTCTTCCGGCTCGCCCGGAATCAGCACCGCTTCGTGGCCCTGCGCGAGCTTGCTGTCCTTGAAGTAGGCAATGTAGCGGGCGACCTCGCCGTCGAAGAAATGCGCAGGATCGACGACCTTGGGGTCGATGAAGATCGCAAGCATGCCGTTGGAGAAGCGCCGGTCTGTCTTGGTCGCCCCGTTCCCGGTCAGCGCGCCTCCTAACAGTTCGCACATCAACGCGAGACCCGAACCCTTGTGCTCGCCGAACGCGCGGATCGCGCCTGTCCCAAGGGCATGATTTCTTGGCCCTTCGGCGTCATAGGGCCCGTAAAGAACATGCGGGTCCTCGGTAAGCGCACCGCTTTCATCGACCAACGCGCCTTTCGGCAGCTTCTTGCCGCCTCGGCTCGCGACCATCACCTTGCCTTCGGCGACAATGGAGGTCGCAAAATCCAGCACCACCGGCCCCTGCCCCGGACGTGGAATGCCGACGCAATAGGGCGCGGTCGAGAGTTTGCGGCCGACGCCGCCATAAGGCGCAACGAGTACCGATCCCGCGGCGTTGACGAAGAAGATCGAGATCAATCCTTCCGCCGCCGCCATTTCGGCCCAATCGCCGACCCGGCCGAGATGTCCGGAATTTTTCAGCGTCATCACCGCGACGCCATTCGCCTTGCACTTCTCGATGCCGATCTTCACCGCCTGCGGCGTGACCGTCTGTCCATAGCCGAAGCCGCCGTCGATCACCGCCAGCGATGGCGTGTCGACGTCGATCTTGATCTTCTGGTCAGGGATGATGGAGCCGTCCTGCACCCAGGCGACATATTTTGGCACGCGGATGACGCCGTGGCTGTCATGGCCGGTGAGGTTTGCCGTCGTAAGATAAGTGGCGATGCGATCCGCCTCCGCCTTTGACGAGCCGGCGCGGGAAAAAATCTCGGAGACGAAGCCGATGAGCTTCTGAAAGTTTATAGTGACCATTTAGACAGTTGCCTTGGTGTGGCCGCCTAGGTAAGCGGCTCTGATTGCTTCGTTGCTCCATAGTTCGTCGGGTTTGCCGCCCAGAGCAAGGCGGCCCGTTTCCAGCACGTAGCCATGATCGGCAACGGACAATCCCATTCGCGCATTCTGCTCGACAAGTAAAACAGTCGTTTCCTTGCGGATTTCGGCGATGATGCGAAACACCGCCTGCACGATCACCGGCGCAAGGCCGAGCGACGGCTCATCCAGCAGCAGGAGACGCGGCTTGGCCATCAGTCCGCGCGCGACCGCGACCATTTGCAACTGACCGCCTGACAGCGTCCAGCCGAGTTTGTCGGAGAACGCACGAATATCCGGAAACAGATCGAACATCGCATCGGCTTCGCGCGAAAGCTGAGCCTTTGCGACCTTGCGGTTCGACGCGCCAAGCATGATGTTTTCTTTCACGGTGAGGCCGGGAAACACCCGCCGCCCCTCCGGAACGTGCGAAATACCGAGACGCACGATGGCTTCCGGTCCGAGGCCCACAATCGACTTGCCGTCGAACAGGATTTCTCCGGCCGCCGGCTTGGCGAGGCCTGATATCGCACGCAGCGTGGTGGACTTGCCCGCCCCGTTGGAGCCGAGCAGCGTCACCACCTGCCCCTGCTCCACCTTGAGCGAAACACCCCGCAGCGCTTCGATTTCGCCGTAGAGGACTATAAGGTCGTTGATCTCGAGCAGCGCCATGATTCATTCCGTCCCGAGATAAGCAGAGATGACATCGGGATGCTGCAACACCGCCAGCGACTCGCCATCGGCGATCCGCTTGCCGAAGTTGAGCACGGTGATGTGCTGCGCCGCCTCGCGCACCAGCGTCATGTCGTGATCGATAATCAGAATGGTGAGCCCCTGAGCCGCGATCCGCTTGAGCAGGTCATGCAATTCGACCTTCTCGCTCGAGTTCAGGCCTGCCGCCGGTTCGTCCAGCAACAACAGTGTCGGATTTCCTGCCAGCGCGCGGGCGATTTCGATCAGGCGCTGGTGACCATAGGAGAAACTGGACACCATCTCATTGGCACGCCCGCCGAGACCGACAAATGTCAGCGCAGACATCGCGCGCTGGGTCAACGCATCCTGACCGCCCTTGCCGATCAGCGTATTGCCCGGACGCTCCGCGCCTATCACCACGTTCTCCAGCGCGCTCATCGAACGGAACAGCCGGATATTCTGGAAGGTGCGCCCCAGCCCCGCAGCGGTACGTTGGTGCGCGGGCATATCGGTCACGTCGGTACCGTCGAGCACGATCCTGCCGGCAGTCGTCTTGTAGAGACCCGACAGCATGTTGAGTGTGGTGGTCTTGCCCGAGCCATTCGGTCCGATCAGCGCATGGACGCTGCCACGGCGCACGGAAATATCCACCTTATCGACGGCCTTGAGACCCCCGAAGTGTTTGGACAGGCCCGTCACCTCAAGCACCATATCGCCGCCGGTCTTGGCCGGCGCGAGTTGTAGCGCGGGACTTGCGATATGAGGCGCGGCTTTCGCCCGCCACCTCGTGATGACGTCCTGCACGAAGCCCCAGATGCCGTCCGGCATGAAGCGCACGATCAGGATGACGAACAGCCCGTAGATCGCAAGATACAGCCCCGGGATGTTCTTCAGAAAGCGCAGCCATTCCGGAATCAGGATCAGCAAGCCGGTGCCGATCACGGCGCCGATCGGGGATCCGACACCACCCAGCAGCGCCATGGTGAGGAAGACAATCGACTCTGCGAACGAGAACTGGTCCGGGCTGACATAGGAGAAGCCACCCGCGAACAGTCCGCCGCCGATTCCGCCAAGCAGTGCGGAGAGCGCAAACGCCGCCACCTTGGTGCGGAAGATGTCGATGCCCGCGACGCCAGCAGCAAGTTCATTGTCACGTACCGCGCGCATGGCGCGGCCGATCCGTGTGTCCGGTAGATGCCAAACGATATAGCCGATCACTGCGAGCGCCGCGACGCAGAACGCCAGAAACGACTGCTGCGACTGGAACAGCGCCGGCCGCCCGATCTTCGAGATGCCGTCGGGGCCGCGCGTGAGCCAGATCGCATTGATCATGACCAGCGTGACGATCTGCTGGAACGAGATCGTGACCATGGCGAGGTAATGACCGCCGAGCTTGAGCGTGCTCATGCCGAGCAATGCTCCGGCCGCCAGCGCCAGTAGCGAACCGGCCACAAGGCAAATCCAGAAATTGATCTGGTAATCAGCCGTGCCCAATCCGACGGCATAGGCGCCCAATCCGAAGAACGCCGCCTGTGCCAGATTGATCTGTCCGCACAACCCGAGCACGACCGTCAGACCGAATACCGCGATGGCAAACGTCGCCGCCTGCATCAGAATATTGAGGACGTAACCATCGAAGTTCATGGTCGCCGCGGCGAACACGGCAACCGCAGCGAGGAGGAAGTACGGCAGATGTCGGAGCACAAGCGGCGTCGAGCGCAGGGTCGCGGTGACAGGTATGTTCTGGCTCGGCATGCTCATGCTTTTTCCGCCACGCGTTCGCCGAAGATGCCTTGCGGACGGAAGACCAGGAACGCGATCAGCACGAGGAATGCGAACGCATCCTTGTACGGAACCGACACATAGGCGGCACCGAAGGTCTCAATGATGCCGAGTGCGACACCGCCGATGATTGCGCCCGTGACATCGCCAAAGCCGCCGATAATGGTGGCTGCGAAAGCCTTCAGCGCGATTGTCGCCCCCATCTGGATCGAGACGAACAGGATGGGCGCGACAAGGATGCCGGCCAGTCCGCCCAGGACCGCGGAATAGATGAAGGTGATCATGATCATGCTCGACACGGAGATACCGAGCAGCGACGCCATTTCCTTGTCCTGCGACGTCGCCTGTAGCTTCTTGCCGAGCATCGTGTGCTCGAAGAACCAGTAATTCAGAATCACAAGCGCGATGGTGACCGCGATAATCAGCAGATACTGGCTGTCGAGGTAGACCGGCCCCAACTGGATGCCCGGCGTCTCGAACCAGCCTTCCAGCACCTGCGGCGCGGGTCCGTAGATCGCCAGCACCGAATTCGCCAGAAAGATCGATGCACCGATGGTGGCGATAATGACCGGCAGAAAGGTGCGGTGGCGCAGCGGATAATACACCCCGAGATTGAAAATCACGCCGAACAGCGCCATGCCGGCGAGCGAGATCAGAAACGACAGCCAGTAAGGCCATTGCAGGTCGACCGCGAACACAACCATCAGAAACGCCGCCACCATCGAGAACTCGCCCTGCGCGAAGTTCACGACATTGGTCGCGCGGAAGATCAGCACGAAACCGAGCGCGACGAGCGCATAGACGGAGCCGATGCCGATGCCCGTAAAGAGCAATTGAAGAATCTGATCCATGAGACACTCTACCCGAGAGACGGAGGTGAATTGTCTTGGTCTCGTCATTGCGAGCGAAGCGAAGCAATCCAGAACTACAAAAGAAGCTGGATTGCTTCGTCGCTGCGCTCCTCGCAATGACGAAGGGCGGCCTATCGCTTCGCTTCGATATGCTTCTCGAAGACGATGTTGCCCTTGTCGTTCTTCACGATGTTGTAGCCGTGAAGGCCATCCCCGTTTTCATCGAAGTTGTATTGACCTTCCGCGCCTTCGAATCCCTTGATCGCCAGGATCGCAGTGCGAACCTTCTCCGGCTCGGTGGACTTTGCCGTGTTCATCGCCTTTGCGAGCACGGTAACAGCGTCATAGGTCCATGCGCTCTGATTGTCCGGCGCGAGCTTGTAGGCATCGCGGTAAGCCTTGCCGTAAGCCTTGGCTGTAGGACTTGAATCTTCCGCGTAATCCGCGACGCCGTAGGTTCCAAAGAGCGAGGCGCCCGCTAGTCTTGTCGATGACACGCCGACGATCGACGGCGATCCCACCCACGGGATGTTGACGCCAAGCTGGCGCAACTGGCGCGCGAAGATGCCGAGATCGTTCTCGAACGTGAAGTAGGAGCCGAGAACATCCGCGCCGGATTGCTTGATCGCCAGCACCACCGGGGTAAAGTCCTGGCTTTGGTTGGCATAGCCTTGGTCAAGAACCGGGGTAATGCCGAGCTTGCTCAATCCTTCGGTCAGCGCCTTGCCGCCGGCCGTACCGAACGCGTCGGTGGAATGGAGCACAGCCCACTTTTTCTTGCCGAGGGTGTTGGTGCCATAGTCGGCGATCACGCTGCCGGAATAACTGTCGTTCGGACGGAAGCGAAACAGCCACTTGTTGCCCATGTGGGTCAGGTTCGGATCGGTTCCCCCGATCGCCATCGGCTTGCCGAGTTTCAGCACATCCGGCGCCATGGCATGCACCTGCGTCGAACGGATCGAACCGAGAAATGCGACGATGTCCTGCTGCGCAGCGAGCTTGGAGAATGCGAGCACAACACCCGGATTGGTGGTCTGATCATCTTCGGTGACAAGCTCGACCTGCTTGCCGAGAACGCCGCCGGCCTTGTTGACGGCCTCCAACGCCAGTTTGGCGCCGTTCAGTGCGAACTTGCCTTGCTCTGCGGCTGATCCTGTAACGGGAAGCACCATGCCGATCTTGATGGTCGCGCCTTGCGCTCCGGCGCTTTTTATCACGGCAGGCGCCGCAAGGACGGCACCAACGCCCACGGAAAACTCACGTCTCGTCAATTTCATCGTCGTCCTCCCAAATGGCCATGCTTTTTTCCGCCGGCCTTGGGGAGGATTAGAAGTCCGAAAAACGGGATTGTCTACCGCTCCGGGGAGGAATTATCCCAAACATCCGATCATTGCGCTGCAGCGCGCGAAATGGCCGAAAGCGTCCAGTCATGGCCGAATGAGCCGATGTCACAAGACTTACAAGGAGTCCGTCATCGCGATTTTCTCGTTTTGGTGCACTGCGCCACGTTTTCCAATGAACCAAAGCGTGATATGAGCGACAAATACTTATCGCCCGCCAACGATGGTGTTTAGAGATGTCTTTCCTCGCTTCGCGTTTTGATTTTCGTAGTTTTCGCGGCGCTACCCTGGCTGCAGCCTTCCTGATGGCTCCTGCGCTCGCGCATGCCGAAACCGCGCCATTTGCCAATTATGCAGGCAACTGGTCCGGCAACGGCACGATCACCATCGCCGAGGGCGGTACCGAGCGCATCCGTTGCCGCGGCACCTACTCCGTCGACGACAGCGGCAACAACCTTCGTCAGGTCCTGCGCTGCGCCAGCGACAGCTACAAGTTCGAACTCACAAGCAATATCCTGGCCAGGGGCAGCAACATTACCGGTTCCTGGAGCGAAGCCAGCCGCGGCGTCAACGGCACCGTCGAGGGAAGTATTGTAAATGGCCAGGTTACCGCACTGGTCCAGACCAACGGCTATGCAGCGACCTTCAACGTCGTGACCCGCGGCAACAAGCAGTCGGTCAACATCAGTTCGAAGGGCGAGTTGCGCGGGGTGACCATCAGTCTGTCGAGAAGCAACTAGGATCTCATACTCAAAAGCCCGCCGATGATGAATCGGCGGGCTTTTTGCTGACTGAAGCCGAGAGACGCCTCGGGGTTTATTTCCTGCCCCACGCCGCCTTGATGCGGTCAGAGGTGCTGATGAGCCACATCGCCGTCGGCCGCAAAATGAAAAGGTCGGCGATCAACGCCGCGATCATGGCGAAAGCGCTGAGCCATCCGAACAGGCGCAGCGACGGCAGATCGGAAAACACCGTCACCACCAGACCGCAGGCCAGCACCACCGTGGTCAGGATCAAGGCCGGGCCGACCAGAACCGTGGCGCGTTCGACCGCCTGCGCCTCGTCGACGCCAGGCTTCTCTTCCAGCCGCAAGCGGTTGAGGAAATGAATTGTCGCACTCAATCCCAGGCCGAATGACACGGTCAGCGCGACCACGCTTGCAAACTGCAGCCCCTCGCCCATGAACCACAATACCGTGCCCGACAGCACAACCGGGAAGATGCCGGGCAGGATGCTCGCGAACATCACCACCACCGAGCGGAACGCCAGACCGATAAAAGCCGCAACCAGAATGAACTCGATGGTCAGACCGTGGTTGAGTTTTCCAATCATGCTGGCGCTGTTGCGCGCGGCGATGGCGGACAGGCCGGTCACCGCAATATTGTAGCCTGGATGCGCCTGACGGACCGTCCCCATCGCTGCATCGAGCTTCTCGACCGTCGGCAGGATCTGGCTGGAGTCGAGATCAGGCACGCGTCCCGACACCACGACCGCGTCCTGCTGCTCGGAAATAAAGCGCCTGACCAGATAGGCCGGCAGCAGGTCGACATATTCTTTCAGGATCGCCACGTCAGAGCGGCCGGCTTTTTCCGCCAGCCAGCGCCGCAGCGTCTCGATCGACCAGACGTTGCCGACACCCGCCTGCTTCTCGATGATCGAGTGAACGGCTGCGATGGTATCGAGCGTATCCTGATCATAGAGCGACTTGCCCTTCGGGAATTCGATCAGCACATCGATCGGATTGGCGCCGGTCAGCTTGGCATCAAGGCGGCTCGAGGCTTCAACGGCCTGCTGCTTGTCCGGCACCTGATCGGCCAGACGATAGCGCGGCTCAAGGCTCGCGTAGATAATACCGAGACCGAGCACCACGAGCAGCGCAATCAGACTGAAAAGTCCGGGGTGCCCGACCATCCGCTTGGCGATAAACGCGCAGAACGCACGCAGGGCTTCGACGCCACGGTCCGCCCCCTTCACCTTGGTGGCGAGGAGGTTCTCCTTGCGCACCAGCAGAACGCCAAACACGGGCACCAGCGACAACACCGCGAGCAGTGCGATGACGGTCGCCATCAATCCGGCCTCGCCGAAGGTGCGGATCAGGTCGGAATCGGAAAACTGCAAGGCAAGGAATGACAACGCCGCCGTGCCGTGGGTCAGCACGCAGGCTGGCCCGACCACCAGCACGGCGTTACGAAAGGCGGTGTATTTATCCTCGCCCGCGATCAGACGATCTCGAGCCGCGAACGTAAGCTGCATCGAGTCGGCGAAACTGATGACCATAATGAGCGGCGTCATCACGTTCAGGAACATGTTGAGGCTGAAACCGAGCCAGCCCAGCGTGCCGATCGACAGCAGGATCGCCAGCAGCGGCGGAAACGCCGCGACGATCATGAACGAGATGCGGCGGAAAAAGATGATCGCTATGATGCAACCAGCCAGAATGCCCGCGATGTTGTAGGTCAGGCCGTCCCGCTCGACCGCGTTGCGGATTTCGAGCTGCATCACCGGCACGCCGGACAACTGGCTATTCAAACCGGTGTCGGCGAGATCTTCGCTCATCAGCTTGCGAACTTCGCCGATGGTCGCGTTGAGGCCCTTGTTGCCGACAATCTTCGGGTCGAGCGCGAGCACGATCAGCGCCAGCGTGCCGTCCTCAGACAGCAGCTTGCCCTTGATGACCTCGTTTTCTTTTACGCGCTTGATAAAGGCATCATAAGCCGCGCCTTCCGGCAGGGTTTCAGGAAACAGGGCCGCAGGCAGCCGTCCGCCCTCGGGCGGCTGGCGCGCGGAGAACAGCGAGATAATGCCGCGGGTGCCGTCCACAAGTTGCAGGTCTGTGACCAGGTCGCGCAGCTTTTCGAGCGACGAGCGCTCCAGCAGCGACTTGCCCTCCACCACGACCAACACATCATATTCGCTGGACGGGAAGCGCTTGGTCACTTCCTCATATTGTTTGTATTCGGGCGTATCGGATCGGAACAACTGGCTCAGCGAATCGTCGATCTTGATGCGCTGGATGCCGAACACTGCGATCACGCACAGCGCAATCAGGACCACCGCCGCCGTGCGCGGCGCGCGCAGCGCAATCAGCCCGATCCGTTCCAGGCCGAACGCGATACTGAAGTTCTTTTTTCCGGAATCGCTGTGAACGGGCTCTTTTGAAATCTGATGCAACGGGACGGTTCCGATTCGAAGGTAAGCCAGCGTTTTATCTAGCAGATTTCCCTGTCATGGGGCATGCCCGCCAAATAAAGCAGCATTAAGTAGCCTTTGCGACACACCTCACCGGTTCGGCGCAAACCTGGCCGGAACACGACACTGCCGGTCGGCCAGAATTTGCCCCAAAATGCGGCAAAACCCGGCCGTCTGCTCCCGCCCGGCCTGACGTTGAATACGGGTTTTGGGGCTAGGCCCCGTGCGATATAACCCCCGCCATGTCGTACAAGGTCGCCGCATTTTATCAGTTCGTCGCGCTCACGGATTTTGAGGCGCTCAGGGAGCCCTTGCGCAACATGTGCGTGGCGCTCGATGTCAAGGGCATCATCCTGCTGGCGGCGGAGGGCATCAACGGGACCGTCGCAGGCCGCGAGGCTTCCATCGATGCCCTGATGAACCAGTTGCAGAATGGCGCGCTTTTCAATGGCCGCCTCGACAATCTGGAACTGAAGTTCTCGAGCGCGAGCGAGATGCCGTTCAACCGGATGAAGGTCCGGCTGAAAAAGGAGATCGTCAGGCTCGGCGACCCGGAAACGGATCCCAACGCGCGGGTCGGCATCTACGTCGATGCCGCCGACTGGAACGCGCTCATCAGGCAGGACGACGTGCTGCTGCTCGACACCCGCAACGGCTTCGAAGTCGAGATGGGCACGTTCGAAGGCGCGGTCGATCCGAAGATCACCCGCTTTGGCGAGTTTCCCGATTTCGCCAGCCGCACACTCGACTCCAGCAAGCACAAGAAAATAGCGATGTTCTGCACCGGCGGCATCCGCTGCGAAAAGGCCAGTTCCTACTTGCTGTCGCAAGGCTTCGAGGAGGTCTATCACCTCAAGGGCGGCATCCTGAAGTATCTTGAGGAGATCCCCGAAGAGCAAAGTCTGTGGCGCGGCGAATGCTTCGTGTTCGACCAGCGCATCGCGCTCGGTCACGGGCTGAGCGAGCGTCAGGCCCTGCGTGGGGATGGAGCGGATCACACCGACGCGACAGAGATCGACATGAGCGAGCAAGCCGATGACTGAGCCCACCTCGCCCGCCACGCGCATCGACGCGCTGGAAATCCGCATCGCGTATCTCGACGAAACCATCGAGACGCTGAACAGTACCATTACCGCGCAATGGAAGCAGATCGACGCCCTGAGCCGCGAGATGCTAGCCCTGCGCGAGCGGCTTGATGACGCCGAGGCCAAATCGGGCTCACCCATCACGAACGAGCCGCCGCCCCATTACTGAGCGGCGTCAGGGCTGTGACACATGGCCGATCGATTACGGGCCGCAGGGAAATTTTCGCAAAAAAATTGGTAATTCCGATCCGTGTATGTATGGTCCGCCCTGAGGAAAATCGGGGAGGACAATAATGCGTAAAATTGCAATTCTCGCAGGCGTCGCGGCCGCGCTGGCCGTAGCACCGGCGTCAGCCGACGATCTCAAGATCGCGCTGATCTACGGCAAGACCGGACCGCTGGAGGCCTATGCCAAGCAGACCGAAAACGGCCTGCGCATGGGTCTGGAATACGCCACCAAGAACACGATGACGGTCGATGGCCGCAAGATCGTCCTGATCACCAAGGACGACCAGGGCAAGCCGGACCTCGCCAAGGCGGCGCTGGCCGAAGCCTATCAGGACGACAAGGTCGATCTCGCCATCGGCACCACCGCCTCTGGCGCGGCGCTGGCCATGCTGCCCATCGCCGAAGAAAACAAGAAGGTGCTGATCGTCGAGCCGGCGGTGGCCGACGCCATCACCGGCGAGAAGTGGAATCGCTACATCTTCCGCACCGGCCGCAACTCGTCGCAGGACGCGATCTCGAACGCGGTCGCTATCGGCAAGCAGGGCGTCACTGTCGCCACGCTCGGTCAGGACAACGCGTTCGGCAAGGACGGCGTCGCCGCGTTCAAGGAAGCACTCGGCAAGACCGGCGCGACATTGGCAGCGGAAGAATATGTTCCGGCAGCTACGACCGACTTCACCGCGGCAGCCCAGCGCCTGTTCGATGCGCTGAAGGACAAGCCCGGCCGCAAGATCATCTGGGTGATCTGGGCCGGCGGCGGCGATCCTCTGACCAAGATCCAGGACATGGACCCGAAGCGTTACAACATCGAACTGTCGAGCGGCGGCAACATCCTCCCGGCGCTGGCTGCCTACAAGCGCCTGCCGGGCCTCGAAGGCGCAACTTACTACTACTATGCCATCCCGAAGAACCCGATCAACGACTGGCTCGTCGCCGAGCATCAGAAGCGCTTCAACGCGCCGCCGGACTTCTTCACCGCGGGCGGTTTCGCCGCGGCGATGGCTGCGGTGACCGCTGTTCAGAAGGCGAAATCGACCGACACCGAGAAGCTGATCGCGGCGATGGAAGGCATGGAATTCGATACGCCGAAGGGCAAGATGATGTTCCGCAAGGAAGACCATCAGGCGCTGCAGAGCATGTATCACTTCCGCGTCAAGGTCGATCCGAACCTCGCTTGGGCGGATAACGAACTGGTCCGCGAGCTCAAGATCGAGGACATGCAGATCCCGATCAAGAACAAGCGCTAAGCGTCGCTCTCTTGCTTCACCTCTCCCCGCTTGCGGGGAGAGGTCGGAGACTGAGCGCAGCGAAGACTCTGGGTGAGGGGCTTCTCGCTGATCGCAAAGGGCCCCTCACCCGCTCGCTTCGCTCGCGACCTCTCCCCGCAAGCGGGGCGAGGTAAACAAGCCATTCAATCGTAAAGCCGCCATGCCCCTCACCCTCGAGACCCGCGACCTGACCATCCGTTTCGGCGGCCATGTTGCCGTCAACAAGGTGAGTTGCACATTTCGCCCCGGCGAACTGACCGCCATCGTCGGACCGAACGGCGCCGGCAAGACCACCTACTTCAATCTGATCTCGGGACAGTTACGGCCGACCGCCGGCGAAGTACTGCTTGCGGACGAGAACATCACACGCCTGACTGCCCCCCTGCGCACGCGCAAGGGGCTCGGCCGCGCGTTTCAGCTCACCAATCTTTTCCCGAACCTGAGCGTCGAGGAAAATGTCCGCCTTGCCGTGCAGGCGGCCAGCGGCGTGCATTACGAGATGCTTCGCCCGTGGATGAAGCGCCGTGACCTGATCGAACGCGCCGATGCGATCCTCGATTCCATCGCGCTCGGCAACCGCCGCGCGGTCGCAGCGGCAGCCCTCTCCCATGGCGACCAGCGCAAACTTGAAGTTGCGCTGATGATGGCGCTGGAGCCGAAAGTCTTCATGTTCGACGAGCCGACCGCGGGCATGAGCGTGGACGAAGTGCCGGTGGTGCTGGATCTCATCGCGCGGCTGAAGCAGGACACCAGCAAGATCATCCTGCTGGTCGAGCACAAGATGGACGTGGTGCGCTCCCTCGCCGACCGCATCATCGTCCTGCACAACGGACAACTGGTCGCCGACGGCAAGCCAGCCGAGGTGATCGCCTCGCCGATCGTGCAGGAAGCCTATCTCGGCATCGCGCCCGGAAAGAGTGCGGCATGACTTTCACAATGCACCCGCAACCGACTCAGCGCAGCTCCCTCCCCCCTTGCGGGGGAGGGTTAGGGTGGGGGGTAAACCACAAGCGCAATCTTCGTGATAACCCCCACCCCCGACCCCTCCCCGCAAGGGGGAGGGTTGCAGTAAGCGCAACCATCGCAATTCATGCACAAGAGACCGCGGCATGAGCGACATGCTGACTCTCACCGGCGTTCACACCCACATTGCGCAGTATCACATCCTGCATGGCGTCGATCTCAATGTGCCGGAAGGCCAGATCACCATGCTGCTCGGCCGCAACGGCGCGGGCAAAACCACCACACTGCGCACCATAATGGGCCTGTCACCGCCCTCCTCCGGCCAGATCAAACTTGCCGGGCAGAACATCGAAAAGCAGACGACTCCGGACATCGCCAGCCTCGGCGTCGGCTACGTGCCCGAAACCATGTCCGTGTTCTCGGACCTGACCGTGAAGGAGAACCTGATCCTCGCCGCGCGCGAAGGTCCACTCGACGACACGCGGCTGCAATGGATTTTCGGATTCTTCCCGGCGCTGAAACGCTTCTGGCTGTCGCGCGCGGGATCTTTGTCCGGCGGGCAGAAGCAGATGCTGTCCATCGCCCGCGCCATCGTCGAGCCACGCAAGCTGCTCCTCATTGATGAGCCGACCAAGGGTCTTGCGCCCGCCATCGTCGTCAACCTGATCGAATGTCTCGCCGAGGTGAAAAAGCGCGGCGCGACAATCCTGCTGGTCGAGCAGAATTTTCGCGTGGCGCAGGAAGTCGGTGACAACGTGCTGGTGATGGACAACGGCAAGATCGTGCATCGCGGCGCGATGGCCGACCTCGCCAAGGATACCTCGTTGCAGGAAAAGCTGCTGGGTCTCAGCCTCGAGGCGCATCAATGACCGACACGACGACACCACCGGCTGCCGTTGAACCGCTGCCCCAAGCCAATCGCGATTTCATTCCGCTGTTGCTGCCAATCGCACTTGCCCTCGCCATGATCCCGCTGATCGGCTCGCCTTCGACCTGGGTGACGCTGACAATCGCGAGCCTCGCCATGGGCATGATGATTTTCATCATGGCCTCGGGGCTGACTTTGGTGTTCGGCCTGATGGATGTCCTGAACTTCGGACACGGCGCATTCATTGCGGTCGGCGCCTATGTCGCGACGCTGGTGCTGGCGCCGATGGCCGGATACGTCCAGGCCGACTCGCTGTGGCTTAATCTGCTCGCGCTGGCCCCAGCCGCGCTGCTGTCGATGGCGGTCTCAGGCGCGCTCGGCCTCGTGTTCGAACGGGTGCTGATCCTTCCCGTCTACGGCAACCATCTCAAGCAGATCCTGATCACCATGGGCGGCCTCATCGTGGCTGAACAACTGCTCTATGCTCTATGGGGCCCGGAGCGCATTCCGCTGCCGCTACCGGCGTCGCTGCGCGGGTCCTTCATTCTCGGCGACATTGCCATCGCCAAATACCGCGTGCTGGCGATGGTCGTCGGCCTTGTGGTGTTCAGCCTTGTGCTTCTGGTCTTGAACCGCACAAAGATCGGCTTGCTGATCCGCGCCGGTGTCGAAAATCGCGAGATGGTCGAGGCGCTGGGCTATCGCATCAAGCGGCTTTTTCTCGGCGTCTTCATGACAGGCTCCGCGCTGGCCGGCCTCGGAGGCATCATGTGGGCGCTCTATCGCGAGGAAGTTCACGCCTCTATCGGCGGTGAACTGACGGTGCTGATATTCATTGTGATCATCATCGGCGGCCTGGGCTCTATCGGCGGATGTTTCATCGGCGCGATCCTGGTCGCCATGGTCGCGAACTATGGCGGCTTCCTGGTGCCGAAGCTGGCGCTGATCTCGAACATCCTGCTGATGGTGGCAATCCTGATGTGGCGGCCGCGCGGACTCTATCCGGTGACAAATCGATGATGATCCTTTCCGGCGATCCGCCGCGCAGCCGCGTTCTCTCTCTCCTGCTCATCGTCATCGTGACGGTGCTGGCGCTGGCTCCGTTCCTGTTTCCCGGCGCCAAGGCGATGAATGTCGCCACCAAGATCTGCATCTTCGCGCTGCTGGTGGCGTCCTACGATCTGCTTCTCGGCTATACCGGCACAGTGTCGTTCGCGCATACAATGTTCTATGGCATCGGCAGTTACGGCATCGCCATTGCGCTCTACGCGATGGGGCCGACGTGGTCGGCGGTTGCCACCGGCATTGTCATTGGCCTGCCGCTGGCCGCGCTTCTCGCGCTTTGTATCGGACTGTTCTCGCTGCGGGTGCAGGCGATCTTCTTTGCCATGATCACGCTGGCCGTTGCGTCGGCGTTTCAGGTGCTGGCCTCACAACTGTCGTGGCTCACCGGCGGCGACGACGGCCGCAGCTTCCGTCTGCCGGAGCTGCTGCGTCCCGGCACCGTGATCATTCCGAAAGATGTATTCGGCTTCGAATTCAACGGACGCATACTAACCTACTACATCGTCTTCGTGATCGCGGCTGCGCTGATCCTCACGCTGCTGCGCATCGTGAACTCGCCGTTCGGCCGCGTGTTGCAGGCGGTGCGCGAAAACCGTTTCCGCGCCGAGGCGCTCGGCTATCGCACCGTGTTTCACCTGACCTGGGCCAACGTGATTGCCGCTCTGGTCGCCGCGTGCGCCGGCGTGCTGAATGCGTTGTGGCTGCGCTATGCCGGACCGGAGACGCTCTCCTTCACGATCATGATCGACATTCTGCTGATGGTGGTGATCGGCGGCATGGGGACGATGTACGGCGCGATCATCGGCGCGGCGATTTTCATTCTCGCTGAAAACTACCTTCAGGCGCTGATGGGTGCGGCCTCGCAGGCAACCGCCGGTGCGGGCATTCCTGTGTTGCCTGCCCTGCTGCATCCCGACCGCTGGCTGCTGTGGCTCGGTCTGCTGTTCATCGCCAGCGTGTACTTCTTCCCGACCGGAGTGGTCGGCAAACTGCGCGGGAAGAATAAATAGGTTCCGAGAGCAAACAGGGCGAAGTCTAGGAATTATGAACCAGGCGCCAGATGCTCATCGCGTTCTGCTGATCGGCGCAACGGGTGCCTTCGGAAGTCGGCTCGCCGTAATGCTGGCGAAGCTTGAGGGACTTGAGCTTGTCCTCGCGGCAAGAAAGATCAACCGGTTAAACCGGATAAAAGACGATTTGAATGCGCATGGCGCGAAAGCGCGCATAACAACAATCGCTTTTGACAAGACTCATCCGGAGATGATCTCAGGCATCGCTCCGTGGGCCATCGTGGATGCCGCCGGACCGTTTCAGGAAAACGACTATACCATTCCGCTCGCATCCGTGAATTGCGGTGCCCATTATGTCGATCTCTCGGATGCAAGGATCCATGTCGAGGGGTTTACGTCAGCCGTTGATGCTCAAGCACGCGCCAATAACGTGCTGGCCGTAACAGGCGCAAGCTCGACACCAGCACTTTCACATGCAGCACTGACGCAGCTGGTCGCTGGCTGGCAGCAGATCGACGAGGTCCTTGTGGCGATTTCTCCAGGCGCAAAGGCGCCTCGTGGATTGTCCGTGGTGCAGGCTATCTTATCCTATGTGGGGCAGCCAGTGCGCGTGTTTGAAAACGGCCAATGGCAGCAGAATTTCGGTTGGTCCGGGCTGCGCAGGCTCGACATGCCTGGACTTGGCGCACGATGGGTCTCACTTTGTGAAACTCCCGATCTTGATCTGCTGCCGAAAAATTTCCCGATCAATCGCAGCGCGTTGTTTTTGGCAGGACTTGAACTGTCGCCGATGCACCTCGGACTCTCCGCACTAAGCCTTTTGGTAAGATGGAATCTGATGAAGTCGCTAAGGCCACTCGCCCGACCACTCCGCGCAATTGCGGGAGTCCTCGCACCATTTGGCTCTGATCGCGGTGGCATGTTGGTACAAGTATCGGGTCGCGACGGGAGGGATCGCTATGTCACTGCGCGTTGGTCTTTGCTTGCAGAGAAAAATGCCGGCCCAAACGTCCCAGCGGCCGCGGCCGCGGCTATGATACGCGCGCTTCATAGCGGGCGAGAGATACGGACTGGCGCACAAGCCTGCGTCGGATTGCTATCTTGTGAGGCCATTCTAGATGAACTCACAAATCTACCGATCTCAACACGCACAGATCAAGTTTTGCGATCCGAACTCACCCCCCAAGAGGCGTGAGTCAGTTTCACCTCGCCGGGTCCGGATAAACCAGGCTGCGCCAGCCGCTGCGATCGAACGGCTTCCATTCGCCTTCCGCCTGCGCAAGACGATCGGCGACGGCGTAAACGATCGCCGGATGGTGACCCATACCGCAATGGCTGGCGCCCTGCACCTCGATGTTCTCGGCATACGTGCCCGGCTGCTCGATGCAGCTTTGCCACGCGCAAATGCCGTCGGTGCGGCTGAAGATCGCGGTGGTCGGCACCGGCGGTGTCCTCGCCATCTCCCCGCCGAAGGTCGTATCGTGCTGGTCGGCGCGGCGGCCGCTGACAGTCTCATAAGTGCGCCACGCATTGGTCGCCCGCGGACTCCCCGCGAACGGGCTGCCGAGCGTGATCACCGAGCGCACACGGTCCGGCATCATCTTCGACAACTGCCGTGCATAGATTCCGCCGAGGCTCCATCCCACAAGACTGACCTTGCGGCCGTGCGTCTCGTTGAGATCCTGCACGAGATTGATCATGGCGTCCTGCACACCGGCGCGCGGACCGAAGTTGCGGCCAAGGCCCCAACCGCTCACGGCATAGCCGCGGCTCTTCAGGAACGAGCGCAGCGGACGCGTCGCGTTGTCGCTGGTTATCAATCCCGGCAGCACCAGCACGGGATGACCGTCACCCTTGGGCGCGAGGCTGAGCAACGGAAGCGCGCCGAGGAAGGCGCCGAATTCGTTAATGGCGCGCGCCTCCATCAGCATCAGCAATCTGGATGGTGGGCGAAGCGTCTGGGTAGCAACGGACATTCGATTTCCTTTTCGTCAGTACATTTCCGGCTTTCGGCCGGCGCGACAAAATCAACTCCAATGCGAAACGAATCAGGACAACACGTCAATCAACGCACATTCATTCAAACTATGGGTCAAATTCCGGCATTTCAAGCCGCCCTCGTCGCGTTTGAAACGAGTGTTGCAAATAGCCGACAGGCTGAATTTTCGCGTGGACTATCAGAGCGTTTTGATCACCACTTCCGCGGTGTGCAGTGCAACACCCGCGAGTCCTCCGATCAGCGCGCCATTGAATCGGATGTATTGTAGATCCTTGCCGATGTTGATCTCGATCAGGTTGATCAACTGCTTCATGTCCCACGACTTGACCTGATCGGCGATGAAACGCGACACGCCGCTCTTCTGATCGGCGATGAAGCTGCAAAGCACAGCAACGATGCCACCGTTGATCTCTGCGCGCATTTCGCTGTCGGCGGCGAGTTGCCGGCCCGCCTCCAGGAACACGTTGGCGAGATGATGCTGCAGCACGTTACTCTCGCCGCTCGCGCTTCGGTCAATGAATGCCTTGACGTTAGCCCAGATGTCGCGCGTCAGCGCAGCAAGCTCGGGACGCGCCAGCAGGTCGCGCTTCAATCCGTCGATGCGATCCGCGTAAGTCTTGTCGTTCGCCAGCTTGTCGGGGAGTGTCAGCAGGATGCGATCGACCTCGCCGCGAAACGGGTGCTGCGGATCAGAGCGCACTTCTTCAAAGAACGATGTGGCCGATGCCGCAACCCTCTTCAGCAGGAACTTGTCGGCGCGATAAAACTTCAGCAGCGTCGGAAGCTCGTTGCGGATTTTCTCCCGGATCAGTTCAAGCGTCTCCGGCTTGTTGATGGACTCGTGAATCGCCTGCAACAGATCGTCGAGCATGCCCTTGTGGCGTCCCTCGGCGATAAAGCCGCGGAGCGTTCCCGCGGCCAATGGCGCGAGATCGACAGACTGAAGCTGCGTCACGATGCGGCGTGTGAAGTACGACTTCAATCCCGAGGTTTCCGCGGCCGCAAGCGCCTCCGGCAACAGACGCAGAACGAAACGCGCCAGATCCGAACTTTTCTTCTGATCTGTCAGCCAGGCTGAAATGAACGATGCGAAATCGACCTCACGCAACTTCGCGTCGACCGGCGCCGGGCTCAGAAAATGCACCTCGATGAATTCGCCGAGCTTGTCAGCGATTCTGTGCTGATTTTGCTGGATGATGGCGGTGTGCGGGATCGGCAGCCCCAGCGGACGCCGGAACAGTGCCACCACGGCGTACCAATCCGCCAGCCCGCCGATCGTCGCTGCCTCCGCGAAGGCTGCGAGAAATCCGAATCCCGGATGCACGCGCTCCATCGCCTTGGCGATGATCAGCACGACGACACAGCCCGCGAGCACGAGCGTGGCGAGCATCTTGACCCGGCGCAGTTCCGCGGCGCGCGCGATGTCGCCGGTATCCGCGACCAGCACGAATTTTCCGTTGTCAGCCATGATCGATCCCGGTCAACCGACATTGCATCGCGAACCCGCTCCCGTCAAAGGATGGAGACGCGCGGCAAACAAAGGCCCGCTCGAAGCGGGCCTTTGGTCGTCGAATTGTAAGGTGGTCGAGGCCGGACTATCAGGCCGACTTGCTGTAGGACGCGACCTTCGCGAAGTTGTCCTGCGCGGTCTTCGCACCGTCGGCGATCAGCTTGCCGAAGTATTCGGTGGTCGCCTTGGCGCGCGACATCACGACTTCGCCCTGAGCGCGGAGCAGATCGCCCTGGATCGTGACGGCTTCGTTCAGCGACTTCGCCGACGCCAGCTTGTCGATGCCCGAGAACAGCGCCTGCGCGTCTTCGTAAACGGCCTGCTGGATGCTGCGGGAGATCTTCGCGGTCTCGCTGACCGAACCGGCAACAGCGGTTTCGATCGCCGAGGTCACCTTCTCCGAACCGGTGTGGATTTCAGCAGCACGGTCCTTGGCGGTGCCGGCGGCCTTCTTCACGAACTCACGAGCAGCTTCAGGAACTTCCACGTTTGGGAAATTCTTCAGCGCGTCGGTGACGGGCGCGAAAGCGGACTTCACGGTGTTCAGCACGGACTCGGTGTTGAAAGAATTCGTCATTGTCTGTCTCCATCCTCAAGGTTGCGAGCTATGGGCTCATCCCCGTCCGGTATGGCCCGGGGCAAGGTAGTTATGCCAAAGTCTTAGATGCACTGCAACAGAAATGTTGCACTGCGCCATCACGAACCCGTGATATGAGTAAACTAAAGGAATTTCAGTAGCTTAACCGACAGCTTCGGACACCCCATAGGCCTCGAGCTGGGCACGGACCTTGGAGACATTGTGACCGAGAACCACGATATCGTGGGTTTTCCCGGCCAGGTCCCTTACCTGATCGTGCAGCAGGGCCTCCGCCTTGAAGCCGAGGCTCTCGAACAGGGCGATGGCGCCAGTCTGATCGACCGTCATCTGGGCCACGATTTTTTCCAGCCCTGATCCCAATGCGAGCGCGAAGGTTTCCTGCGACAGCGCACGGCCTACGCCGAGACCGCGGACGTCCTTGGACACCACCATGCGGATTTCGCCGACATGCGGCGACCACGACAGAAGATCCCGGACGATGGTGCCGCAGCCCACCACCGTACTCCCCTTCACTGCCAGAAGACTCACCAAACCGCCGCGCTCGAGCTCCTTGATCCAGGCGGAGAGTACCTTCGGCTCGCTGATGTTGCGCGGAATGAAGAGCAGGTCATGAACCGGGAGCTTTTGCGCGAACGCAAGGACAGCCGCCTCGTCCGCCGCCGTCATGTGACGAAATTCGATCTCGCCGCCTTCGGTCATGACGCGACGCGGATAGGAACGCATTTCAGTGCTGCTCATGTTGATCGCTCACTTAACCAGGAATCGAGTTTGGGCCAAAGGCGCTTGATGGCATTCGCGCCGGCGACGAGACTAACGTGACCGCCCTTGAGAATGATCTCGGTCTTGTCAGTCGATCCGATCATCTGCATCAGATGCTTTGCCGCATCGTAAGGCACGATGTGATCGTGCTCCGCGACGGCGTGAAGCAACGGGACTTTGATCTTTGAGATGTCCGCAGGACGCCCGCCAACAGTCATCGTGCCGTTGAAGAGCTTGTTGTCCCACATCAGATCTTTCGTGGTCTGCCGGAAATATTCACCGGCCAGCGGCAGCGTATCCTGCCCCCAACGATCAAACATCTGGAAGGATTTCACGTACTCATCATTCCAGATGTTTTCCCAGAGCTGTATCTGCCCGACAGCGCGCGACGCCGGCCGCAGCATTTCAAACGACGACCGGATCATTTCGGGCGAGACATTGCCGGCCTTGTCGATCAAGCCATCCACGTCGAAATAACGCCGGTCAGCGAAATTCTGGAACAATTTCATCTGGCGGAAATCGATCGGCGTGGTGAAGCATACGAGGTTCTTCATCGGCCCGTCGTTGAAAATCGAGCCATAAAGCAAGGACAGCACACCGCCGAAACAATACCCGATGACGTTGACATCGGTCTCGCCGGAATCCTCCTGCACGCGCCGAATGCACTCCGGAATGAAGCCGAGCACATAGTCTTCCATGCGCAGCGACTTTTCTTCCGGACGCGGCGCGTTCCAGTCGAGCATGTAGACATCGTAACCCTGCTTCAGCAGGAATTCGATGAAGCTCTGACCCGGCACCAGATCGAGGATGTAACCGCGGTTGGTCGTCGCCATCACGATCAGGATCGGGATGCGATAGATCTCACCCGCCAGCGGCCGATAGTGATAAAGATTCATCGTGCCTCTGGAGATCAGTACATCTTTCGGCGTCGATCCGAGCGAAGGCCCGGACGATGCGAAATACTCCACACCCTTGATGCTGCGCTGAATTGCACGCTGGACTTCGGTCTGGATGCGCTCTCCGATCTGCGCGACGTCCGGCAGAGCGCTTGCGTTGGCCTGCGCGTTCATGGCGTGCCTCCCTTGGCCGCAGATGGAGGCTGCTTGGTGCGCGGAGGCCGTGGCGCGGCCATCCCGTTGCTCTGGGCGACAGGATCACCATGCACGCGATTGAGAAGCGCCCTGATTTCGCTCAGTTGCCCTTCGATCGATTGCAGCCGGTCAGCCATATCCGTCATCTGCGCACGGCTGGGCAGGTTCATACTGACCAGATAGCGCTCCATCAGGTCGCCGACGGTTTTTTGCGCACCGACCGAAGCGCCGGTGAGCTGATGCGTGACCCGACTGAACTGCTCCGAACCCATGACCTGATTGGCCATGGCGTTGAAACCTTTTTCCATCTCGGCAAGCATGGTGTGCCACACCTGCACCGGATCGGTTGGTTTGTCGGACATATAAGGCGCCCCTCCGGAAGCGTTAACGAATAGCCGTTGGGCCAGCTTTTTTTGCTATTCCATACCGTTGCGGGGGTTCGGTCAACCGACCCGTCGTTTAAAACAGGCGCGACACCGTTCCCGGCTTCTGCAAGCCCCCAAAGCATGTAATAGGGGTTTTAACTTTATTTCATTTCGAGAGGGACGACGTGGACGCAATTGCACACCAGCCTCCGCAGATGGCGAAGGCCAACGGAATCGAACTTTGCTACGAAATCTTCGGTGCGCCGGATGCAGAACCGCTGGTCCTCATCATGGGTCTTGGCGCGCAGATGATTCACTGGGATGACGAGTTCTGCGAGCAGCTCGCCGGGCGCGGCTTTCGCGTGATCCGTTTCGACAACCGCGATATCGGAAAATCGACCAGGCTTTCGGGCGGAAAGCCGCTGCGTCCGATGGAACTGATCAAGCTCCGGCTTTTCAAGATCGCTCCTGAAGCGCCCTACAAGCTGTGGGACATGGCCCGTGACGTCGTAGGCCTGCTCGATACACTCGGAATCAAAAAGGCGCATATCGTCGGCGCCTCGATGGGCGGCATGATCGCGCAGGAAATTGCGATGCAGCATCCTGACCGGGTACTGTCGCTTACATCGATCATGTCATCGACGGGCAATCCCAAGCTGCCTCAGCCGACCCGTGAGGCGTCGGCCATTCTGTTCGCACCTCCGCCGACTTCCAAAGAGGAATATATCGAGCGTTTCGGCAAGACGTGGAAAGTTCTGCGCGGCGGTTCATTCCCGCAGGACGAAGCAAAAGACCTTCACCGCGCCGAGGCAACATATGCGCGCGGCCTCAATCCGGCGGGCGTCGGACGGCAACTGCGCGCCATTCTCGCCTCGGGCAATCGCAAGGATCGGCTGCGGTCGGTCAGGGCGCCGACGCTGGTCATTCACGGCACCATCGATCCGCTGGTGCGGGTGGAAGCCGGAAAAGACACGGCAGCGTCCATTCCCGGCGCGAAGCTGCTGCTGATCGAAGGCATGGGCCATGCACTGCCGATTCCGATGTGGCCGACAATCATCAATGCGATCGCCGAACACGCGCGCGGAATCACCAGGAACTAACAAGAAAGCGTGCGGAGGCGGCCGGCAGATATCCGGCCGCTGGAAATCTCAGCTCCCCGCCCAGACGTCGAGTACGTAGCGGTTCTGCGTCCCCATGGTGTCGATCCATTGCAAGGCGGCGGCCTCGTCGGCTCCGGTCCGCTCGCGGTAGATTGTCGTGAGCACGCGCTTGACGTCCGGCTCCATCTTGCTGCCGTCACCGCACACGTAAATGATCGCGCCGGCCTCGATCAGTTTCCAGACCTTGTCCTTCTGGGCGGCGATCAAGTCCTGCACATAGCTCTTCGGCGTGTCCGCGCGCGAGAAGGCGACGTGAAGATCGGTGATCCCCTTCTCGGCAAAACCCTTGAGTTCATCCGCATAGAGGAAATCCTGCTCGGGATGGCGGCATCCGAAGAACAGCATCGAGGGACCGAGCGTCTGCCCCTTCTCCTTCATCGCCGCGCGTTCCTGCAGGAAGCCGCGGAACGGCGCGAGACCGGTGCCCGGGCCGATCATGATGATCGGCGTCAGGGGATTATCGGGTAGCCGGAAGCCGGCCTTGGTTTCGCGAACGATGGCATGAACCACATCGCCCGGACGCCGGCTGGCGAGATAATTCGAGCAGACGCCCTTGTAGATGCCGCGTCCGGAGGTCGCGGGCGCATCGACCACACCGACGGTCACGCTGCACTTGTTGCTACCGAGCGCCGCCGGCGACGACGAGATGGAATAGTAGCGCGGCGACAGCAGCGAGAGCATTTCCAGATAGGTGTGGAACGGCAGCTCGCACGCCGGATATTCCTCCAGCAGGCTGTAGACCGACCTGCGCTTGCCCAGGATTTCCGAACGGTAGAGTTCGGTCGAGACAGGATCGTCACCGATAAAGGCTTCCAGCTTCGGTTTGGTCCTCGGGCAGCGTGTATTCTCCGCCATGATCTGGATCTGCTTGCGGGTCGCGATCTGCTGCAATTCCACGAACTCGGTCAGCAGCCGCCCGACCGACACGGCATTGTCGACCGGCAACTGCGCCCGGCGTCCGGCGGCGACATGCAGCCGCACCTGATCGGCAGGCAGGAAGCCGAAGCGCCGCGCCACGGCGTCCACCAGAACCGGGTCGTTCCGCGGAATGACGCTGAGGTGATCGCCGACGCGATAGGAAAGATCATCCGGCAGCTCGATTTCGATATGCCGCGTCGAGCGTGCGGACGGATTGGCGCCGGATTTGTTCTGCAACTCGTCGTTGGCAAGAACCCTCATGGGAACGACGCCACCCTGAACGACAATGGTGTTGACCGCCGTCGCCGCGACAGGCTCGAGCTGATAGAGCGGCGCATCGTCCGCGCTGCGCGCGAAACTCGCGCCCGATCCCGCGTCGAGACCGAACTCCTTCATCGACGCCGCGCCGAGTTTTGCGAACCATCTCTCGAACTGGCCGTCGAGATCGTCCCGCGCATCGCCCTCGCCGCGCACATAGACCGGTTTCGCGCCATGCGCCGCAAGCTGCTCGTCGAGCATGCGCGGAACCGACTGGTATGTCGCGGCCCAGTCGCTGTTGCCGCAGCCGAACACGGCATAGCGCACACCGGCCAGCGCATCCTTCGCGAGATCGCCCGAAAGCCATTTGACGAACTGCGTGGCGTTGTCAGGCGCGGCGCCATTGTAGGATGCGCAGAAGATCAGGACGCCGCCCTTATCGGGCAGATGACCGGCATATTCATCCAGTGTCCCGAGCCTGGTGTCGAAGCCATTGACCTCGGCAAGGTCGGCAACCCGCGTCGCCAGTTCCTCGGCGGTGCCGAGATTCGATCCATAAAGGACGAGAAGCGGAGTGTTGTGACCGGGCCGCGCACGGCTTGGCGTGGCCGGCGCCGCGGTCCCGGCCGACACAGCCGTGGGTTTTGCTGCACTGACCTTGCGATCACCGTCGGGGCGCGGCCGCACCTTGATCTTGAAGCCGTCCGGCTTGATGGTCAGCGTTTCCTTCATGTGCATCTGATAACGCTCATGATCGATCAGCCGGAAACGCTGAAGGATCATGCCGATCGCCAGTGCGGCTTCATGCATCGCAAAGCCGCGGCCGATGCAGGCGCGCTGGCCATTCCCGAACGGTTTCCAGGCATTGACCGGGCGAGCGGCCTCCGCCTCGCGCGTGAAATGGTCCGGGTTGAAGACGTCCGGATGCGGCCCCCAGATCTTTGGATCGCGATGCAACGCGAGCGCCAGAACCGCGATGAAGGTGCCCTTCTTCAGCTTGTACTTGCCGCCGATCACCTCGTCCTTGAGCGGCATGATTCCGTAGATCGGCGCCGGCGGCCAGAGCCGCAGACATTCCTTCAGGATCTGCGAAATGTAGGTGAGCTGCGTCACCTGCTGATATGTCGGCTTCGCAGCGATGTCCGAACCAAGGACGCGATCAACTTCCTCGTAAGCCTTGGCCAGCACATTCGGATGCTTCAGCAACGCATAGATCGCGCAGGACAAAAGGCCGCTGGTCGTCTCATGGCCCGCGATCAGGAAAGTGTTGATCTGGTAACGGATATTTACGTCGTCCAGCGTTTCGCCGGTGATCTTGTCGACACCGGTCATCATGGCGTTGAGCATGTCCTTCTTGCCGGCGGTCGTCTCGGCGTTCTTGCGCCGCTCCGCGACAATCTCGTCGACCATGGAATTCATGAACTTCACATCTTCCACGAGGTCGTGATTCCGCTTCTTCATCCAGAGTTTTTCAAGCGGCAGGCCGCGCGTCATCATGATGGTTTCGAGCGAACGCACCATGGACTCGACGAACGGGTGATAGTCCTTGCGATAAAACGAATTGAACCGGTAATCGAATCCGCAGAGACCGATGGTATCGAGCGTCAGCGCGGTCATGTCGTGCACGACGTCGATCTCGTCATCGGCGTTGAGACGCTCCCACTTCTTGACGAGTTGTTCGGCGATATCGACCATCATCGGGTGATAGGACGTCATCGCCCGGTTGCCGAACGGCTGCATCAGGATGTTGTGCGCCTTGCTCCAGTTCGGCTCGTTGGTGTGCGCCGTGAACAGCCCGTCGCCGCCGATCGCGCGAACGCGCCGCAACGAGCCACGCACCGACTTGTCGAAACGGGTCTCGTCGCTCAGTTCATCGACGAGGTCTGCGCCGGAGACGACGACGAACGGCGCGCCCATCATGTCGAGCCAGAAGATCGGGCCCAATTCCTTCGCCATCTTCGCCAGATGCTGTGCGGGCGCATTGGCATCGACCGACAGCATGTTGCCGACGACTGGCTTCTTCGGCGGATGCGGAATGGGATTCAGCTTGTTCTGAGACGCCATCGCTCGGATATCTCCTGCCCACGTGACTTATTGATGCCCGGCTGGCCCGGAGCTTTTCTCCGAAGCTACTGTTCCGGCGCATGTTTTGCAAAGAACTTATACTGCAAGGGCTTTGACTGGCTCCCGGCGGCGTTACCCGAAACGCCGCCTTCGCCACTCGAGGATTTTGGCGCTGACCTCACGGGGCTGCTCCTGCTGAGTCCAGTGGCCGCTGTCTCTGATCAGGTGTTTTTCGAGATCAGGAACAATATTCTCCATCCCGTCGCATGACGACGGCGGAAGAACCGCATCGTTCTCCGCCATGATCATCAGCGAGGGCACGCGCACGGTGTGGTCGATATGCGCCGAACGCTCCCAGTTTCGGGTCATGTTGCGATACCAGTTGATGCCGCCGGTGAAGCCCGAGCCTTTGAAAGCATCCACGAACACCTGCATTTCCTCGGGCGTCAGGATTTTCTCGCGAGGATCGAGCTTGCCATCGTAACCCGCGACCATCTGCGGAAACGCCATGTTCAGCTTCGGTGACGCACCGAGACCCGCCGCTGGCGGCCCTTCGCCGGCTTCCGGCGCTTTCTTTTGCGGCATCGGCTTGCGCATGAAGAAATCGAAGGTCTGCTCGACACGGCTGTCGAATATCTTGTCGGCGCGGCGTTCAGGGTCCTGAAACTGCGCGATATAGAGATGGTCGCCGTACCGCTGGCGCAGAAGTCCGATCGGATCGCTTGCCGTTCGCGGGGTGTGCGGCGTGTTGACGCCGATCACGCCTGCGACACGGGATGGATGCCGCAGCGGCATCTGCCAGACGATAAACCCGCCCCAGTCGTGGCCGACAAAGATCGCCTTGTCGATGTTGAGATGATCTAGCAGGCCAACCAGATCGCCGGTGAGGTGTTCAATATCGTAGGCTTCGACCTGGTCCGGACGGTCCGTCGCGCCATATCCGCGCTGGTCTGGCGCAATAACCCGGACACCCGCCTCGCTCAGCGCCTTGATCTGATGCCGCCAGGAAAATGCGATCTCCGGCCATCCATGGCACAGCACCAGCGGCGGCTTGTCTGACTTGGGACCGGCTTCATAGAAGCCCATGCGTATGCCATTGACCTCGGCATACTGAAGCGGCGGCATTTCCATCATTGCAGGTGCCACGTCTCAGCTTGCCGCGCTTGCGTGATTGCCGGGCGCTACGGCTGCGGCGAGCAGCTCGAACTCCTTGGGCAGCATGTTCGCCAGCACTTCCACATGCGGAATGATGTTGGCTCCGGCGATGAAGCCGAAATCGAGCTGGTCGCGATAGCTTTGCACGGTAATGTTCAATGCGAGGCCATGGGTCGCGATCGAGACCGGGAAAATATGAAGCAATTCCGCGCCCACCGCATAAAGCGTTTGCCGCGGACCCGGCACATTCGAGATCGTGACGTTTGCACTCGGCGGAAGCACATCGGACAGATTCGATCGGCTGTAGAGCAAGGCCAGCACCTGAATCAGGATCGGCGCGCCCAACATCGAAATGTTGGACATCGAGGGCATCAGCGCCCGCAGCGGATGCGACATTTCCTTCGATTTGGCCGACTGGGCGATGATCGCCTGAAGGCGCTCCTTCGGGTCCTCGATATTGGTCGCCAGCGAGCAGATCATCCCGAACACCTGATTGTTGGCTTCGGTGTTGCCCTCCTCGCGCAGCGAGATCGGCACCGCTGCCGTCAGTGACCGGCTCGGCAATCCGCCATGCTCGAGCAGATACCTTCGCAGCACGCCGCTCGACAGCGCCATCACAACGTCATTGAGTTTGCCGCCGGCCTGCTTTGCGATCGCCTTGGCTTCAGGCAGCGAGACCGAGACGCCGGCGAAGCTGCGTTCTGAAGAAATTGTCTTGTTCAGCATGGTCGATGGCGAGACCATGCTCGCCAGACTGTCCCGCGATTTCGGGTCGGAAACCTTCGCGATCATGTCGCGGATGCTCTTGACGGTTTCCGGCACTCCGCCAAGCATCCTGATGCCGCTCTCGATCTGGAACATCGCGTTGTCGAACAGGACGGACCCGAGATCGCTTTTGCCGCTGCGTGGCAGGTCGAAGCTTTTGGCCTTTGACGCATCGAGCGGCTGACGCCAGAGCTGGGTATAGGAATCCAGCATGTTGGCCGCGATGTCCCGCGGCTCGTTGGCGGGCTTGTTCGGAACGACCTTCGGAAATTCACGCGGCACCGGTGTGATGTCATAGATCATGTTGGTGAGCGCAGCGCCGGCGCCGCCATCGATGCAGGCATGGTGCATCTTGGAATAAAGCCCGATCTCGTTGTTCTCCATGCCCTCGAACACGTAAAACTCCCAGAGCGGACGCGCCCTGTTGAGCAGCTTGGCATGTATCCAGCCCACCGTTCGTTCCAGCATTGCCCGGTTATGCGGTGCCGGCAAACTCGCCCGGAAGATATGACGGTCGATGTCGAACTGGTCGTCCTCGACCCAGCTCGGATTGTCGATGTCTAGCGGAGCTTTCTCCAGCCGCGCCTTGAGGATCGGAGCAACATGAATCCGGTCCGCGATCATCTTCTTGAAGTCTTCGAAGAAATCGCCCTGATAACCGTCCTTCAGCTTGAAGATCGCCATGCTTCCGACATGCATCGGCATCTCGGGCGTCTCGAGATAAAGGAACGACGCGTCCATGGAGGACAGCTTCCTGGCGTGACTCATAGTACCCTCCCGTTTCAGGCGAGATCACGACGCCCCGGAAATTCGTTTTCCGTTCTCCTGCACCGTGCTCCGACAGCCGCCGTCGCCTTTCCGGCGATCTCATCCGGCAGTATTCTCTTTCTCCGGTCGTGCATAGGCCAGCGCGAACGGCCCCGAGCGATCGAACGGATGAAATTCCCCTTCTTTCTGCGCGAGACGATCAGCGACCGCCCATAGTGCAGCAGCGTTCACGCCGATGCCGATATGGCTCGCGAGAGTGATCTCGATGTTTTCCGCTGTATCGGCTTCACGCACGAGGCAAGTCCGCCAGTTCACGATCCCGTCGGTGCGGGTATAGAGCGATGACGTCGGCACCGGCAAATCGCCGGACAACGCCTGAATATCCTTGATGTCGGCGTCTTCAATGGTTTCGCCCGACACCATCTCGTAGACGCGCTTGGCATTGGTCGCGGAGATATCGCCAGCGAAGGGACTGCCCAGCGTCACGACATAACGAACCATCTCTGGCATTCGGAGCGCGAGATCACGCGCGTAAACGCCGCCAAGGCTCCAGCCGACCAAGCTGACCTTGCGGCCGGTTGCGTTGTGAACGCTGGCGAGCAGTTTGCCGAGCTTGTCGCGCATGCTGTAGACGCCCCCGGTGTTCCGGCCGAATCCCCAGGGATGGGTCGAGAACCCGAGCAGATCGAGATAGCGCCGCAGGATGAGTGTCGAGACATCGCTTGCCAGCAGGCCTGGCAGGACCAGCACGGGATGCCCGTCGCCGCGGGGAGCCGTCAAAAGCGCGGGCGCCATCAACAACGTGGCGTTCAGTTCGAACACCCCTCGCCCCTCGGCAAGAAACAGACCGAGATTTGGCGGCCGTAATCGGCCCTTTGTAGCGAGGTGGCTCTCGTTAACTGTCATTGCGACCTGCCCGGGCAAACAGCTTCATCACACAACGCTCTTACTGCTTCGCACTGAGGCAGTCCGCATAGTCTAGAAGCATGTCGGGCCTCATGCCAATCGGGTTTCGGTGAAAACGGCTGCGTGGTGAATTTTATTGCTCTGCACCATGTTCCGTAACAAGGTGGAGGCGGCGGCGGCCTGAGGAATCGCGGCATGCGACCTCATGCCCTTGGACCGGCACCGGCGCATTTGCCGCCCAATTGCGATAGCCTGTGACGACGATGGCCCGAGACCTTCCATGAGCACGTACCGCCTCGACCACCTGTTTTCGCCACGTTCGATCGCAATCGTCGGCGGAAGCTCGAAGCCCGCGTCCGTTGGCGGCGCAACGTTGCGCAACCTGCTCGCTGGCGGTTTCAGCGGACCGATCTACATCGTCAACCGCAAGCATTCCGAAATCGAAGGCATCAAGACGTTCCGCGACATCAAGGACATTCCAGAGATACCCGATCTCACGATCATCTCGACGCCGCCCTCTGCCATTCCGGATATCGTGAAAACCGCAGGCGCCCGCGGACACCCGGCCGCGATGGTGCTCTCCGCCGGCCTCGGCGTCGGCACAGGATCTTACACGGAGGCGATCGCACAGGCGGCTCGAAAAACCGGCTTGCGCCTGATCGGACCATCGCTCGGCGTTCTGGTGCCTCGCGTGAAGCTGAACGCCAGTTTTGGATCGCGTTTGCCACAAAACGGCGATCTCGCTCTGATTTCGCAGTCAGGCGCGATTTCGACCGCACTGGTCGAATGGGCCGCGAACCGTAATGTCGGTTTCTCCGCCATCGTTTCGACGAGTGAAAATCTCGACGTCGATTTTGGCGATCTGCTCGACTATTTCGCACTCGACTCCGACACGCGCGCCATCCTGCTCTACGTGGAGTCGATCAGCGACGTGCGAAAATTCATGTCGGCGGCGCGCGCCGCCGCGCGCGTCAAACCCGTGGTCGCCATCAAGTCGGGGCGTCATTCGCAAGGCGCGCGCGCGGCTGCAACCCATACCGGCGCGCTGGCCGGGTCGGATGCCGTCTACGATGCCGCGTTTCGCCGCGCCGGCCTGCTGCGCGTGCTTGACCTCGACGAGCTTTTCTCCGCCGCTGAAACACTGGGACATCTGCAATCGTCCCATGGCCACCGCCTTGCGATCGTCACCAATGGCGGAGGCCTTGGCGTGCTCGCGGTCGATCGGCTGATCGACCTCGGCGGTGAGCTTGCGGGCTTGTCCGAAGACGTCAAGAAAAGCCTCGACAAGGTTCTGCCTGAGCGATGGTCCGGCGCAAATCCTGTGGACATTCTGGGTGATGCGGATGGCGAACGCTATGCGAAGGCCTGCGAGCTTGTGCTTGGGGATACGGCGAACAATGCGGTCCTGATCATGAACTCGCCCAACACGCTGGCCTCACCGGTTGAGTGCGCGAAGGGCGTGGTCGCCGCCGTGAAGAAGTTCCGCGCCGAGACCTATTCCCGCAAACCGGTCTTCGCCGCCTGGGTCGGTGACAACGGGGCCGCCTCCGCAGTGTTCGGGGAAGCGGGAATTCCGCATTTTCCCAGCGAAGCCGATGCCGTGCGCGGCTTCATGCACATCGTGCGCTATCGCGAAGCTCTCGACGTCGCGATGCAGACGCCGCCCAGCCTGCCGGAGGACTTCGTGCCGGATGTGGCGGCGGGGCGTGAGATCATTCAGAACGCGTTGCGAGACCGGCGCAGTTGGCTCAATCCGATCGAAATCAATGACCTGTTCGCAGCCTATTCGATCCCGATCGCATCAGCAGTGCTCGCGCAGGATCCGGATCAGGCGGCGCGTGCAGCGACACCTATCCTGGCGGAAGGCAATACGGTTGTCGTCAAGATCAGCTCGCCGGACATCTTAAACAAGTCCGATGTCGGCGGCGTGCGCCTGAACCTGACCAGCGAGCGCGCGGTTCACGACGCAACCGACGATATCCTGCAACGGGCCCGCAAGATGCGGCCGAAAGCCCGCATCGACGGCGTGACGATCCATCCAATGATCTTGCGTCCGCGTGCGCGAGAGCTGATCGCGGGTCTCGCCGACGACCCGACCTTCGGACCGGTGGTCGTGTTCGGACGCGGCGGTACGGCGGTGGAGGTCATCAACGACAAGGCGCTGGCGCTTCCGCCGCTGGATCTCAATCTGGCAAAGAGCCTGATTGCCCGCACCCGCGTCTCGCGGATCCTCAAGAGCTACCGCGACGTTCCTGCAGCGGACGAAGGCGCGGTCGCGCTGATCCTCGTCAAGATCGCGCAAATGGCAGCAGACCTGCCGGAAATCCGCGAGCTCGACATCAATCCGCTGCTGGCCGACAAGGATGGCGTCATCGCTGCGGACGCACAGGTGTCGATCGCGCCGCTGAGCGAGGCACTCCGCGGCTCGGGTCACTACCGCTTCGCGATCCGGCCATATCCGAAAGAATGGGAACGGCACACCACGCTCAAGGATGGCCGGCACATCTTCGTGCGTCCGGTCCGGCCCGAGGATGAGCATCTTTATCCAGAATTCTTTTCGCATGTCAGCCAGGAAGACATCCGGCTGCGGTTCTTCTCCGCGATGAAAGAACTCTCTCACCCGTTTATCGCGCGCCTGACGCAGCTCGACTACGCTCGCGCAATGGCCTTCATCGCTATCGAAGAAACCACCGGCAAGATGCTCGGGGTGGTGCGGCTTCACACCGAGGCCGACTTTTCCAGCGCCGAGTTCGCCGTGCTGGTCCGGTCGGACCTTAAGGGCGTGGGGCTTGGCCTGCTGTTCATGAAAATGATTATTGAATACGGGAACGCGGAAGGCGTGCGCGCGATCCGCGGCCAGGTCCTGAGCCGGAACACCAGAATGCTCGATATGTGCCGGCGGCTCGGGTTTCAGATAGGGCCCGATCCGCAAAACTCGGACATCTCGCTTGTCGTTCTGCCGCTGGCGGAACGGGCCAAGTAGTTTGCGTCAGGGAACGAGCACAGCGCGGCCGACAAGCTTGCCCTTCTTCAGGTCGTTGAGCGCGGCATCGGCCTTCGTCAGCGGCATCCTGGTAACCGGAATCGGTGCGATCTTCTTCTCTCGCACCAGATCGATCAGTTCCTGCGTCTCACGCAGGTTGCCGACGTAACTGCCCTGAATCGTGATCGCCTTGATCGGAATCAGCGGCAAGGCCCACGGCGCGCCGCCGCCGAACAGCCCGACCATGACAAGCTTGCCGCCCTTGCTGAGACAATCGAAACCAAGCTGAGCCGTCGCGGCGTTGCCGACCAGATCGATGGCGCCAAGAACGGGCCTGCCCGCCTTCGCTGCAATCTGCTGCAAGGCATCCGGTGCAGCGCCGTTGACGAATCCGAGCGCACCGGCGTCCTCGGCAGGCTTCCGCTTGCTCTCATCGATATCGACAACGATAGCGCCCTTGCCGCCCATGGCTTTCAGGATCGACAGCGCCATCAGACCCAGCCCGCCCGCACCGAAGATCACGATGGGCTGGTCCAGAATCGATTCAAGCTTCCTGATCGCACTGTATGTCGTCACGCCCGAACATGCATACGGCGCAGCCGTTACGGGATCGAGCCCCTTCAGATCGAGCAGATAACGCGGATGCCGTACCGTGATGTGATCCGCATAGCCGCCGTCGCAATACACGCCGATCGAATTCGGCTTGACGATGCACATGTTTTCATCGCCTGCCTTGCAGGTCGCGCATTCGCCGCAGCCGAGCCAGGGATACACCAGCCGCACGTCGCCGACGGCCACGCCCTTCGCGTCGGGCCCGAACGCAACAACTTCGCCGACCGTCTCATGTCCCATGGTCAGCGGCAGCGATACTCCGCGATCCTTCAGGGACAGCGGCTTGCGGCCATGCCCCAGATCATAGCCACCCTCCCAGATATGCAGATCGCTGTGACAGACACCCGCGGCTTTTACCTTCAGCAGAACCTGTGTGCCTTCAGGCTTCGGGGTCGCGATGTCCACTTCCGTCAACGGTGCGTTGAATTCAGTGACCTTGAAACTCTTCATCGCGTCTCTCCCTTTTCTTATGCAGCCGTCTGCGGCGCGGATGCTGTTCGGGCGCGAGTAGAGGCGAGCCAAGGTAACCCTGTCAATATGGCGCGGCACCCTGTCCGTCCCACTGCCAGATGAACCTTGGCCGCAGGCTCCTTATGGATTACCCAAGACTGGCCGGCACAACGCTTTAGTCTCGCCGGCGGCGACCGAGAGTAGCTGCAATGACCGACCAGTTTGACTGGAATCTTGTTCGATCGTTTCTGGCCATCACGCGCACCGGCAGCATGACGGCGGCGGCGAAGCGGCTAAAGATCGATTATTCGACACTCAGCCGGCGTATCGCCGCACTGGAAACATCGTTGGGCTCGCAATTGTTCGACCGCCGCACCAGCGGCTCGTCGCTGACCGAGGCCGGTGAGCGGCTGCTCGAAATGGCCGAGCAAATGGATCAGCTTGCGACCTCGGCCGCACAATCGATCGGCGACTCGAAAGCGCAAGCCACCGGCGCGGTACGCATCGGCACGCCCGATGGTTTCGGAACCAAATTCCTTGCGCCACGGCTCGGCGAACTCAGCGATCGCCACCCGGATCTCACCATCGAACTCGTGGCGATGCCGCGCGAATTTAATCTCTCCCGCCGCGAAGCCGACATCGCAGTGAGCCTGACGCAACCGACCGAAGGACGGCTGCATGGGCGCAAGCTGACGGATTACGAACTCGGCCTCTACGCGTCCCACGACTATCTGGTCAACCATCCTGCCGTGGAGACGGCGGCAGACGTGCCGACTCATCGATTCATTTCATACATCGACGATCTTATCTTCTCGCCCGAACTGGAATACGCGCATTTCGTATCGCCGGATTTGCGCCCGGCGATCAAGAGCTCGAACCTTATCGCACAGCTCAACTCCACCCTCGCCGGCGCAGGCCTGTGCGTGCTGCCGTGCTTCATCGCGCAAACCGAGCCGGAGCTTGTGCGGGTGCTGCCCAATTTTCGTCTGATCAGGACATTCTGGCTGTTGCTGCACAGCGACCTGCGCAATATCGCGCGCGTGCGGGTTACCGCGGATTTCATCGCCGAACAGGCGAGCAAGGCTCAGGCGCTGTTCATGCCGAACGGGCAGAAGTAAACCGGCCGGCGTTCGGCCTGCGGTCTAATAGCAATATCCGTAACAGCCGCCCGGATTTGTATTCGGCGGCGGGTTGACCTGATTGGTCTGGTTCGACTGCGACTTGTTCTTCGCGATGGCGTTGCCGCCGTCGAAGATCGAGAAATATCCGAGCGGATCCGTGCCGGGCGGCTTCGCAGGGTCAGTGACGATGGTCTTGCCGAAGCCGAGCCGCGCGGCCATCTGGTCGGTCGGCAGATCGCTGATACCGCCGGTCTGGCCGGGCCCGCTGGTCAGCGCAGCCATGATTTTCTGCAGCAGGAAATCCGGAATCGGGAACGGCTCCGGAATCGGATCGTTCGGACCTGATACCCACGTCATGTATCCGGGGCGAACGATCACTGAGCCGACATTGTTCTTGATAACCACCGAGCCGACGTGGCCGATGACGATCTCGCCCTTCGCCTGTGCGAGCTTCGGATCGGAGCCGGCGAACCCCGGCGGGATCGGATAAACCACCGTCGCCACGCCGCCGCGGATGCCCAGCGTCGCCACGGGAGTCTTCACCGTGACGCCTGCGGTGTGGCTGATCTGCCCGCCGACGAAGCGCATCACGCCCTTCGACACCGTCGCCACCATCTTGCCGGTCCCGGCAGCCGGATCGTAGACGTACTCGTCGATCACGATGTTGCTGTTGCGGCCGACATTCAGGGTCGAGGTGTCGGGAAACATGATCTGCGTCGATCCCTGTGCCGACGTCTGCACCCGCTCCTTGTAGATGATGTTGGTGCCGATGGTGAGCGTGCGCGTTCCGGCGCCCGGCGGCGTCCCGGTTGCATCGAGATTGACGGCACCGACGCGTCCCGAGTTTTGTGCGTCAGCAGCCGGAATAAGCGCCGTCGTGGAGAGCAGCACCGTCAGAAACGACGTCAGATATGTCTCTTTGGAAAATAACATCTGCTGCTACCCTCAGAAACGAGCGGTCGGACCGAACATCACGGAGAAATTATCCAGGCGATAGTTCGGCAGCGAGGAATTGGTCTTGTCGTACTGAACCGCGGCCGAGATGCCGAAATTCTTCGTCACTGGCGCGTTGAACAGCGCACCGACCGACCACTGATGATCGGCGCGCGCGACCAGCGGATCGATGAACGGATTTGCCGCATCGAACCGTGTGTCGATCCATCGTGCGAACGGCGCAATGCTCCAGTTGCGCGACATCCAGACGAACGGCGGCGCGAAATCCAGCGTCAAGGCCGCTTCAATCGCCCACTGATCGAACGACTGATACACCAATAGAGAGTCGCCGCGCCGGTAGAGTCCGCGCGCGTCGAGCTTGATCTGCTGCGCGATGTTCCAGCTCGCCGAAAGGCTGGTCGTATACCAGTCGCCGGAGTTGAAGCCCGCGACAGGATCAATGGTCCTGAAATCCGCACGGCGCCATTCGAAATCGGGGGCCAACGTGAATTTGTCGTTCACCGGAATTTTCAGGCCGACGCCGGCACCGGCGGTCGAAAAGTACGAGGCCCCGCCAACCCAGGTGTTTCCGCCGACAACATAAGGCTTGATGGTCACGCCCGGCAGCAGTTCCGGCGCGAGCGCGAGCCGCGGACCGAAGCTGACATCGACAAAGCCGACATTCAGATCCTTCAGGCGCGATTGCTCGGTGAGATATCCAATGGCGCGCGTTTCGAGAATGTCGCCGCGCTGGTTTTGCAAATCATAGTCGTGGCTCAGGCCGACCAGCCCGAACCAGTTGATGTCGGCCTTCCGCTGCGCGGTCGGCAGCAACGCCAGATCCTGACCGCCGAGGCGAAGGACACCGCCGCCAGGCGCGAAGCTCGCATTGCTCTGCGAGCGGATGCCGGTCTGCGCAAATCCGGAGAACCGGCTTGGTTGAAGCTGCTTCTCGGTGTCGGGCAGATAAGTTTCGATGCGCTCCTTGGTGATCGAATCGATGTCCGGGCTCGCGAGAGCTTCCTTGAAATAGCGCTTCGCCATCTCATAGGAGCCGAGCCGGAAATAAAGCGCGCCAAGTTCGTATTTCACGCGCGTCAATTTGGGATTGTAGAACAGCAGCCGCTCGAGCGCGCCGATCGCGGCTTCGTAATCCCCGCGCGTGGTCGCAACCTTCACATAGGCAAACGTAATTTCGTGGTTGCCCGGATTGCGGACCATCTGCTGAAACAGGTTCTGCTGCTCAGACGCATCCTGCGCGCGTGCAACTCCTGCATGGGCGAAAAAGACTAGTGCGCATACAGCCCAGATGCTGCGGGCCGGCACGGCGTGCATCCGCGAAGCTGTCAAAAAAGGAAATACTCGAAACCACATTGCAAAAATTCCCGCCGTCAATGACTACGGAAAAACCATAAAAGCAGTCTTTGATCAACGCTGTACGGCCCGTATCCAGTGGCCGAATTGATACAGCCGGAAGAAAAACAGGCCGTATGGAACTAGGTTAATCCTGCCTCTGACGTACGCATTGGTACATGTGCGCCGTCCATCGGTTCAATTCGCGGAAAGAAATTTTCGCCGGGAAATCAGCGCCTAGGCCGTATTTCCGGATTTGGCTATCGAGGAAAGAGTCTTCGGGCGGAGCAAGATCGTGCGGTATTCCGGCACGCCGCCACGCGTCATCGTGAAGATGCAGGAAGTGAAAATCGTTGCACAATCGACTCAATTTCTCGGCCCTGTCCGGATTGAACAAATCCGGCACGTCGAACCACGACACAGGACCGAGAGGCATCCTGCCTAAAATTTTACCGTTCAGCTTATGCCGCTCAATGAGCGACGTGAGCAACGCCGAACCTGATTCTTCCCAGCCGTCCCATGAATCCGAAAGGCGCTCAGTTTCCGCGAGCGCTTCGGTGAGCAATCCATGTCCCGCAGGAAATTTCAGAACACCTGTCGGCACGCGCCCGAAAACATCGAGCCCGGCGAAGAAAACATCGCCCGCTGGAAGATCTGCCTTGAGAAGAAGAACATCAGGATCAATCCACCATCCGCCCATCTTCTGAAGCAGCGCATACCGGAAGAGATTCGCGTGAATGGCGAAGGCGCCCTCATCGCCTAAGGGCCTCAGGACGAGCTCGCCCGGGAGAATTTCCGCCGCATCCTCCACGGATATCCAGCTTGGGGCGTTCAGGTCTCGATTGTAGGAAAACACCTCAACGCGATGTCCACTCGCCGCAAAGCTCTTCAAACACATCAACTGATAGGGACCGATCGCGTCGCCATGCCAGAAAGTTCTGACCGTTTGAGGATCGGCGGCACACGGATGATCCGCCTGCTGCGAAATCCGAGTATGACCGAAGGGGCGCTGGCCCGGTTGCCAGCCGTTGATCTGGATGGATCGGGCCAGTTCATCCAGCGCATCATAGGATACGCTTTGGGTAGAAAGCTTTTGCTTGAGCTCCTTCATCACCCAGAACTCGCGAAACCATCCTTCAACGGCCTCATATGATAGCCGTGCGCCCTGCGGAACATCGATTTCAAAGCGTTTGAACAGCAAATCCAGGAAACTGCCTTCGGGCGGCCCCAGATTTTTGGGGATACGCAGCGCACGCCATAGATCATTCCAGAGATGCACGAAGTCGCTTGAAGCCAATCGTACCAGAGCCGCCTCGCCTTGAGCGGGATCGAAGAACATCAGGACTTCGTTGGGATGAATCTCGTACGCGCTGACTTTCGGGCGAACCAGATGATCGATCGCATACTCGGTCGAGAGGCGCGTGATGAGCTTCGGTCCGACGATGCCGTGATCGGCTCCCGGTGCGGCCGTACCTGCCGCCGGCAGCAACCTCATCGCCTCATCGATCGCAGCCGTCATGATCGGTGACCCTGCGGGAAACTTCATGACAGCGGCATTGACGATGCCGTCCTCCTGATATGCAAGATAAATCTTGTCGTCGGGCAATGCTGCTTTCATCACCACGATGTCGAGATCCATATACCAGCCGCCAAATTTCTGGATGGCGAGATACCTGAACAGATCGGAATGCAAAGCGAGCGAAAGATCGCCGTCCTTGTGATGGAATTGATAGAGCGGGCCGGACAGAACCTCGCGCGCATCTGCAAGCTCGACGCCTTCGGGCACGTTGAGCGTCTTGTTGTAAGTGTACAGCAGAACGCGCGCGCCGGCGGAGACCGCGCTGCGCAATGACAAATCCTCGTAATAGCTGAGATCTGGGCCCGTCCAGAAAGTATGCACGTCCTGGCGGAGGTTCACGGGAGAAGATGGCCGCATGAGATTGCCTTTTGATGCTCAGTCATTATAGCCAGTATTCCGGCCTGCGTTGTCAACGCAAAGTGGAAAGCAAAGCGCCGCTATGAAGACCGTTCTGTTTGCCTGGGAGCACGGCGGCGGCTTTGGCCATATCGCTAATCTGGGACGCTTCGCTGCGCTGCTGAAGCGGCCCGATGTGCGCGCGGTCTTTGCGCTCAAAAATCCGGAAGCAGCATATCTGCTGGATACAAACGCAGAGGTTCTTCAGGCTCCGCCGTGGCCGACGGCACAATCATTCCGCTCAACTGCCACGATGCACGATCAACTGGCCTCGGCCGGTTTGAGTGATGAGCATGGCCTGCGATCGCTGCTGCAATCGTGGGACAACATCCTGAAAGCCGTCTCTCCGGATCTTGTCGTCGCGGACTATGCACCCGCTGTGAGCCTGATGGCGCGCGGCCGGATTCCGCTGATCATTGTCGGGAATGGATACACAGCGCCTCCTGGTGGCATGACCAGGTTTCCGCCGCTCCATCGCGTTCATCCGCCGCGCTGGCGCGAGGAAGAAACGCTGGAGACGGTCAACCGCGTACTGCAATCCCTGGCGCGGCCACCGCTCGAGCGGCTGCCGCAGATGTTCGCCGGCGACGTGCAGATTGTTCTGACGTTTCCGGTGCTCGACCCCTACGATCTGCAAAGATCGGAACCACTCGCCGGCCCAATCATCGACAGTCCGCCGCTTGAACCCCGGAAGAATGCAGACGACATCTTCGTCTACCTGTCGCGAGGCGTGTTATCCAAGCTGCCCTTCGATCTTGTTTCGGCATTGCTCCCCGTTGCTGAACGTCTAGTCATTTCCGCTCCAGACATCGCGAGCAAGCAGTCCGAAAATCTGCTGCGTCGCGGAGCACGGGTCTTCACGCAGCACCTGCCGCTCAGCGAGACACTGGTATCGGCGCGGCTTGCGATTCACTTCGGTGGGGGCGGACTGGCGGCGCATGCCATCGCCGCCGGCGTTCCTCAGCTGGTCGTCGCGACCCATATCGAACAGCTTCTGAACGGACTTCAGCTCGAGAAGGCAGGCCTCGGAAAAGTCATCGACAGTTTCATGCCGCAGGTCAACATCTCGAAGCCGCTGGAAGCGATCCTTACTGACGATCATATCCGACAGCAGACAGCGCAGGCCGGGCACGAACATCGCGACATGCTGAAAACAATGAAGCCGCTGGAAACATTTGAAGCCGCGGCCTTGAGACTTCTCGGCAGTAGCTGAGCGCCGCTCAGCAACCCTGCATGCCCGCCCCTATTTTCCGGCGCAGGAAGGCCACTTGCCTCGGCGGGGAATACCTGCATAAAGTTAATCGACCAATTAACAAAAGCAAACGATCAGGGAGAGACTGCAGATGGCTGCACCTTCGCGCGCCTTGCCGGTGCCAACGCCCGAAACCCAGCATTTCTGGGACGGCACACAGTCAGGGGAACTTCGTCTGCAGCGCTGCGACGATTGCTCCAACGTCTATTTCCCGCCCCGCCCGTTCTGCCCGTCCTGTGCGTCGCGCAAGGTCAGCGTCTTCAAGGCCAGCGGCAAAGGCAAGCTCTACAGCTACGTGATCAATCATCGCCCCGCCGCGCCGGGATTTACCCCGCCTTACGCCATCGCCGTGGTTGAACTCGATGAAGGTCCGCGGATGATGAGCAATATTCTCGATTGCCCGCAGACGCCCGAAGCGCTCGTGCTCGACATGAAACTCGAAGTCGCATTCGAGAAAGTCAGCGACAAGATCACCCTTCCCCAGTTCCGCCCGGCGAAGGGTTAAGACCATGCGCAGAAATCAGGTTGCCGTCGTCGGTGCGGCCGAAACCACCAAACTTGGCGTCATCCCCGACATGTCGCAAATCCAGTTGCATGCGGACGCCGCGCTCAATGCGCTGGCGGATGCCGGCCTGAAGCTGTCGGACATCGACGGTATCGCCACTGCGGTAGAAACGCCGCAACAGCTCGCACACTACCTCGGCATCACGCCGACATGGGTTGACGGCACGTCGGTCGGCGGCTGTTCGTTCATGCTGCATGTCCGCCACGCCGCGGCGGCAATCGAGGCCGGCCTGTGCAAGACGGTCCTCATCACCCACGCAGAAAGCGGCAAGTCGATGATCGGCAAACTGCCGCGCTCGATTCCCGTCGACAGCCTGCAGGGCCAGTTCGAAGCCCCCTTCGGCGTCTACGGTCCGCCCAGCATGTTCCCGATTCCCGTGTTGCGCTACATGAAGACCTACGGCATCACCCACGAGCAGATCGCGATGGTGTCGGTGGTTCAGCGTGAATGGGCCGCGAAGAACCCGCGCGCGATGATGAAAGACCCGATCACGGTCGAGGATGTACTCAACTCGCGGATGATTGCCTACCCGTTCCGCATTCTTCAGTGCTGCCTCGTCACCGATGGCGGCGGCGCGCTGATCCTGACCAGTGCCGACCGCGCCAAGGATTTCCCGCAAAAGCCGGTCTACATCCTCGGCACCGGCGAGAGCGTCGAGACGCCGATGGTCAGCCAGATGGAAACATTCAACTCGTCTCGCGCGTTCAAGGTGGCGGGCCCGACGGCGTTCCGCGAGGCCGGCATCGCCCACAAGGACGTCGATCACCTGATGATCTACGATGCCTTTGCGCATCTGCCGCTGTTCGGCCTCGGCGATCTCGGCTTCATGCCGCATGAGGAAACCGGCAAGTTCATCGCCGACCGCAACACCGCCATCGGCGGCACGCTGCCGGTGAACACCAATGGCGGAGGCCTCAGCTACATGCATTCGGGCATGTATGGAATGTACGCCTTGCAGGAAAGCGTGCGGCAGATGCGCGGCATTGCACCGGCACAGGTGCCGGGCGCGAAGATTTCGGTCTGCCATGGCGTCGGCGGCATGTTCGCCGCCAGCGGCACCATCATTTTCACCAACGAACGCTGACAGCGAAAACAGGAGCCAACATCATGTCGAACAAGAAATCGCTGGACGGCAAGGTCATCGTCGTCACCGGCGCAGGCCGTGGCATCGGCCGTGAGATCGCGCTGCTCGCCGCCGCCGAGGGCGCCAAGGTCGTGGTCAACGATCCCGGCGTCGCCGCCGACGGATCGGGCACCAACGCGGCACCCGCAGAGGAAGTCGTTGAGGAAATCAAGAAACGCGGCGGTACCGCTGTCGCCAACTTCGAGTCGGTTGCCGAAGCGATCCCCGCCAGCAAGATCATCAAGCAGGCTGTCGACACCTACGGCAAGCTGGACGGCGTGGTGAACAACGCCGGCATCCTGCGCGACGCAATCTTCCATCGCATGAGCGTCGAGGCGTTCGAATCCGTCATCAAGGTCCACCTGCTCGGCTCATTCTACACCTCGCACGCTGCCGCCCGCATTTTCCGCGAACAGGAGAGCGGCGCGTTCGTGCACTTCACGTCGACATCGGGCCTGATCGGCAATTTCGGCCAGGCGAACTATTCCGCCGCCAAGCTCGGCATCGTCGGCCTCTCGAAGTCGATCGCGCTCGACATGGAGCGCTTTAACGTGCGCTCGAACTGCGTGTCGCCGTTCGCATGGAGCCGTCTGATCGGCACCATTCCGACCGAAACCGAGGAAGAAAAGGCCCGTGTCGCGCGCATGCAGCAGATGGGCCCGGAGAAGATCGCGCCGTTGTCGGTGTTCCTGCTCAGCGATGCCGCCAAGGACGTCACCGGGCAGATTTTCGCGGTCCGCATGAACGAAATCTTCCTGATGGGTCAGTCGCGCCCGCTGCGCTCGATCCACCGCGATGGCGGCTGGACGCCGCAGACCATTGCCGAACACGGCATGCCCGCGCTGAAATCGTCGTTCTACAAGCTCGACCGCTCCGCCGACATCTTCTCGTGGGACGCGATCTAGGAGAACGAGCGGCCGGCCTTAACTGAAGGACCCGTGCCGCCCCTGTCCGCTGGCGAAACGTTTGGCGCCTTCCAGCGTTTCGCCGGAGCCGATCACACCGAGACCACCCTGCATCTCGTCGTTGATCGCATCCTCTTCTTCGAGATCCCATTGACGTAGCGCCGAACGCTTGTCGTTGCGCAGGCAGGCCTGCGGAAAGCGCGCCAATTCCTGCGCCAAAGCGACCGCATGCATCCGCGCCTCGCCTTTCGGCACAAGCCGATTGGCGATCCCGATATCGAACGCTTCCTTGGCGTCGACCGGCCGTCCGGTGAGGATCAGATCCATCGCACGCGAATGGCCGATCAAACGCGGCAGCCGGATGGTGCCGAGATCGATCAGCGGCACGCCGAAGCGGCGGCAGAAGATGCCGAAGGTCGCGCCCTCGCCCACCACGCGCATGTCAGCCCATAGCGCCAGTTCCATGCCGCCAGCGACGGCGTGCCCCTCGACCGCCGCGATCACCGGCTTGCTGAGACGCAGACGGCTCGGCCCCATCGGCGCGATGGTGTCGTGGCCGCCAAGCTCCCGCTTCTTCTCGCGATCACCGATCGCCACAGCTTTAAGGTCCGCGCCGGCGCAGAACGCGCCGCCAGTGCCCGTGAACACCGCGACTGAAGAATTCGGATCGGCATCGAAAGCGCGAAAGGCGTCAAACAGTCGGCGCGCCGTGGCGCCATCGACAGCATTCTTGCGGTCCGGCCGATTGATGGAAACAATGGTAACGGGTCCCTCGTGCTCGACAAGAATGGTGTCAGTCTCGGTCATCGATACCTCCCGTTGTTATTGATTTTAGCCGCTGTTGCGCAGCCCCGCGGAAATTCCGTTGATGGTGAGCTGGATGCCGCGAAGCACCTGTTCGTCGGTGCTTTGCGACCGGTGCGCCTGTAACAGTTCGACCTGCACGTGGTTCAGCGGATCGAGATACGGGAAACGATTGCGGATCGAACGCTCAAGCAACGGATTTCCCTGCAACAGCCGGTCGTGGCCCATGATGGTCAGCAGCGTCTCGATCGAACCATGCCACTCGGCGCGGATACGACCGAAGATCATGGTGCGCAGCTTTTCGTCCGGCACCAGGTCAGCATAGCGCGACGCGATGGCAATGCTGCTCTTGGAGAGCACCATGTCCATGTTCGATAGCAGCGTCTGGAAAAACGGCCACTCGCGGTACAGTTCTTGAAGGAACGCGATGCCCTTGTCCGGATGCTGCTTGACCCATGCATCCACCGCGCTGCCGAAGCCATACCAGCCCGGCAGCATTAGGCGGCATTGCGCCCAACTGAAGACCCAGGGAATCGCGCGCAGGTCTTCGATCCTGCGCGTTTTGGTACGTGAAGCCGGACGGCTGCCGATATTGAGCGTCGAAATCTCGCTGATAACGGTGGAGGCCCAGAAGTAATCCTCAAAGCCTTCGGTTTCATAGACGAGATTGCGATAGGCCGCATAAGCGAGATTGGAGAGTTCCTCCATCGCGGCGATGTATTCGTCACGCGGAGCGGAATGCTTCGGCTGCAACAGACTCGCCTCCAGCGTCGCAGCGGCGAGAATTTCGAGGTTGTGGCGCCCGACATCGGCGTTCGAGTACTTGCTCGAAATGATTTCGCCCTGCTCGGTGATGCGGATCTGCCCGTTCACCGCTCCGCCCGGCTGCGCCAGGATCGCGTCGTAGCTTGGACCGCCGCCGCGGCCGACCGAGCCGCCGCGCCCGTGAAACAGCCGCAGGCGCACGCCATGACGCTCGAACACCTCGACAAGGCTGATCTCGGCTTTGTAAAGCTCCCAGCCCGAGGTGACGAAGCCGCCATCCTTGTTGCTGTCGGAATAGCCGAGCATGACCTCCTGAAGACCGCCGCGACTGTCAACGAGACGGCGATATTCCGGCAGCGAGAAAAGGCTGTCCATGATCTGCGCGCACTGCCGTAGATCGTCGATGGTTTCGAACAGCGGCACGATGTTGAGACGGCTGGTGCCGTCCGGCGCGACCAATCCCGCTTCCTTCAGGAGAACCGCGACCTCAAGCAGGTCCGACACGCCCTCCGTCATCGAGATGATGCATTGGGGAATGACCCCGCTGCCGAATGTCGCATGCGCTTCCGCCGCCGCGCGCAGCACGGCGAGTTCCTTGATCGTTTCCTCACCGTAAGCGACGAACGGCGAAGCCAGCGGACGCGCGGTGTTCAACTCGCGCGCCAGCAACGCGATGCGCGCGTCTTCCGGCATCTCTCGGTAGCTGGTGCCCGGTGCTGCGGCCTCAAACAATTCGGCGATGGTCCGCTCGTGCACGGCAGAATTTTGCCGCATGTCGAGCGTGGCAAGGTGAAAGCCGAAACAGTCCACCGCCCGGCGCAGATGCCGCAGACGTCCGCGCGCGATCACCAGCGAGTTGTTGGCGACCAGCGACGCATGCAGCACGTCGAGATCGCGCGCAAGTTCATCCGGACCGGCATAGGCCATCGCGGCACCAACCGGCGGCCGGCTGGTTTCGATCTTGAGTTTCAGCGCCGTTGCCGCCAGCCGTGCGTAGATGCCGGAGACCGCGAGCCGGTAAGGCTCGCCGCTGCGATGGGGCGACGGGTCCGGGGATTGCCCCGCAAGGGCACGCAGTTCGGGCGACACGTCCGCAAGGTGGGCTGCGAGCGACAGTTCCGCGCCGAGTTCATGTAGTTCCGCAAGATAGAAGCGAAGGATGCGCGTGGCGTGCAGATTGAGCGCACCGCGCATAACCTCCGCCGTTACGAACGGATTGCCGTCCCGGTCGCCGCCGATCCAGCTTCCCATTTTCAGGAATGTCGCAAGCTCCGGGACATCGTGCGCATCGACGGCCGTGCCGCCCTCTTCGGCCAGACGATCCTCCAGAGAACAGTGCAGCCGAGGCACCTCACGCAGGAACGTGTAGTCATAGAACGAAAGACCGTTGGAAACCTCGTCCAGCACCGTCAGCTTGGTGCGCCTCAAAAGATTGGTCTGCCACAGCGTCACCACGGCGCGGCGCAACTGCTCGTCGCTGGCCGCGATCTCGTCCGCGGTCATCTGGGTTCGGTCGCGGATATTGAGGACGGACGCGATCTCCATCTCCCGATCGATCGTGCTCTTGCGGCGGACTTCGGTCGGATGCGCGGTGAGAACCGGGCTGACCTGCGCCTTGGCAAAGAACCCCCGCAATGCATCGGCATCGATGCCCGCGTCCTGCGCGCGCATGAGCGCCCGGGTCAGGGTGCCCGGGCGCGCGGCAGTGCCCGCCATGTCCTGTGCGCGGCGCTGACGGATGTTGTTCTGGTCTTCCGCGATATTGGCCAGATGCGAAAAATAGCTGAACGCGCGAACGATACGGACGGTGTCGGCGATCGACATGCCGTCGAGAATGGCCTCAAGCTCGCGGCGGGCCGGCTTGTCGTCGTCACGGTGGAAACGGATCGAGGTCTGCCGGATGCGCTCGACCAGATCGAAAACGTCCGCCCCTTCCTGGTCTCGGACGGTGTCGCCAAGAATACGCCCCAGCCGCCGGATGTCCGCGCGCAGCAGCGCGTCGTCGTCGGAAGCGGCCGGATCGCCGCCGCGAAACTTTGCGTCCCGGAGATCGGGCTGTTTCGCTTCGTACGACATGACGCCATCCCGTGAGAGGTGTTCCGGTCCTTCTCAAGTCGCAATTTTTCCTCGCGGGCGCAAGCGCCGGAATGCTCATGTCGGGTGCCTTCTGCGCAACGATTTTGCGCCCGGCTTTTGATTTTGTCGTGTTTTCTTCACCCGCCCAAGACCCGCCTGAAACGGCCTAGATTTTGCGCCCCGCCCGCTCCCAATACGGATCGCGTAGCCGCCGTTTGAAGATCTTGCCGGAGTCCTCGCGCGGCAGGCTGGCCTGAACTTCGATATACTTGGGCACTTTGTAACCTGCCAGCGAAACCTTGAGTTGCTCACGGATCGCCCCGACGTCGAGCGTGGCACCCGGTTGCGGCTCGACCACCGCCATCAGCGCCTCACCGAATTCCTCATCGGGAATCCCGAACACAGCGCAGTCGTGAACGCCAGAAATTCCGTGCAGCACCGCTTCGATTTCCGCCGGATAGATGTTTACGCCGCCGGAAATCACCATGTCGCGCTTGCGGTCACAGATAAAAACGTAGCCGTCGGCGTCGATATAGCCGACATCGCCACTGGTGATGAAACCGTCGCGCTCGATCTCGGACCGCTTCTCGGGCCGGTTGTGATAGGTGAAGTCCGGGTTCGCAGCGATGCGCGAGTAGATCTCGCCGATCTCGCCCTGCGGCAGAATCCGGCCATCCTCGCCGAGGAAGCGTAATTCAGCGCCGGGGGAAATTCTGCCCACAGTACCGGGCTTCTTCAACGCGTCTTCCGAACTCGCGAACGTCACCGCGCCGGATTCGGTGCTGCCGTAGAATTCGTAGATCACCGGACCGAACCATTCAATCATCGCCCGTTTGACGTCCGCGGGGCATGGCGCTGCTGCATGGATGACGTGGCGCAGCGACGATACGTCATAGGATTTGCGGACCTGCTCGGGTAGCTTCAGAAGCCGGGTGAACATCGTCGGCACCATGAAGACGTTGTCGATCTTCTGCTGGTCGATGAGCCGCAAAAACTCCTCGGCCTCAAAGCGCGGCATCAGGATCGTCACATCACCGAGCCGCCCGGCGCGCAGGCCGAACGCGTTCGGCGCCGAATGATACAGCGGCCCCGGCAGCAGCGCGCGTACGCCCGGCTTCAGTCCATAGATCAGCGCGCGCATCGCTTCCATCGAAGCGCTCTGCTCTGGCGTCGGCGCATGGCGCTTCACGCCCTTGGGGTGCCCGGTGGTGCCGGACGTGTAGATCATGTTCTGCGGCTGTGGCAGCGTGGGACCGTCGTAAGGCGTTTGCTGCGCGAGCCACGTATCGAAACCGACCGCTCCGCGCGCCGATGCACGCAACGCAGGATCGATCCGGTAGGTGGCAACGATTTCCGGCGGCGGCGGCACGCTGAGCATCGTGACACCCGCAGGAACCACGCCATCGAGCCCATGCAACAGATCGCTGTGACCGATCAGAACGCGCGCACCGGAATCGCCCATGACATAAGCGATCTCGTCCGCCTTGAAGTGCCAGTTGATCGGCACGGCATACGCCCCGAGCGTCATCACCGCATAAGCCGCTTCAAGGAACGCGATATCATTCCGCATCAGGATGCCGACGCTGTCGCCTTGCCTGATGCCGAGCCGCTCAAGCCCGCCCGCGATCAGGCGGGCGCGCTCATTGACCTCATCACGGGACTTGCGGCGATCGCCGCTGACGATCCCCGGCGCTGACATGCCGCGTCCGTTCAGTTCGAGCCATCGGCAAATTTCGGCGCGCGCTTCTCGATATTGGCGCGTACCGCCTCGATCTGGTTAGGCGTTCCCATCACCTTCATCTGCTCAACGGATTCCGCCAGCAATGCCGGACCGGGATCGCCGCCAAGACCATTGAGCATCCGCTTGATGCCGCGAATGGCGTCCGGATTTTTGCCGGCGATCTCGCGCGCGGCCGCTAGAGCCTCCGTGCGCGGGTCGTCGCAAATCCGCGTCGCAAGGCCATAACTCATTGCCTCTTGCGCGGAGAAAATCCGGCCGGTGAAGGCAAGGTCGCGCAGGATGTCGTCGCGCACGAGACGGGCGAGGATCGGCGTTCCCGCCATATCAGGCACCAGACCCCATTTGATTTCCGTCACAGACATTCGCGTGTCAGGCGCGAGGAAACGCATATCTGCGCCGATCGCCAACTGGAAACCGCCACCGAATGCAACGCCATGCACGGCCGCGATCACCGGCACGGGCAGCTGCCGCCAGCCCCACACCGCCTGCTGCGAGTGATTGGCCAGACCGTGCGTCCGCTTGGCAAGATCGCGCAGATCGCTGGTGCCGTCGTTCATTGCGGCAAAACGCCCCATATCGAGGCCGGCGCAGAACGCACGGCCCTCGCCGGACAGCACCACAGCACGCAGACCTTTTTCGGTCCTGAGCTGCTCAGCCGTGTCCACCAACGCATTGAACATCGCCGCGTCCAGTGCATTCATCTTGTCGGCACGGACCAGCCGGACATCGGCAACCCCCTCCGACATCGAAACCGTGATGCGCTCGCTGGTGGCTGTCATGGCGTTCTCCCTCAGTTTTTGATCTCTTCTCTTTACAGGGTTAGCCCACCCTGTTTTAATTAATCAACTAACTAATCAAACAATATCATTCAGGGCAGGATTGCACCATGTTCACAGATCGTCTTCTTGCGGGCCGCAAGATTCTGGTGACCGGCGGCGGCACGGGTCTCGGCAAGGCCATGGCGGCCAAATTCCTCAGCCTTGGCGCTGAAATCCACATTTGCGGTCGCCGCAAGGGCGTCTGCGAGGAAACCGCCGCCGAACTGATGAAGCTGCATGGCGGCAAGGTTACGGCCCATGGCGTCGATATCCGCGACGCCGCCGCCGTCGACGCGATGATCGAGGAGGCGTTCAAGGACGGCCCCCTCACCGACCTGATCAACAATGCCGCCGGCAATTTCATCTCGCGCACGCAGGATCTGACGCCGCGCGGTTTCGACGCGGTCGCCAATATCGTGATGCACGGCACATTCTATGTCACCCATGCGGTGGGCAAGCGCTGGATCGCTGGCGGTCACCGCGGCAATGTCGTGTCGATTACAGTGACATGGGTGCGCAACGGCAGCCCCTATGTGGTTCCCTCGGCCATGAGCAAGTCCGCAATCCACGCCATGACCATGTCGCTCGCCGCCGAATGGGGACACTATGGCATTCGTCTCAACACCATCGCGCCGGGTGAAATCCCGACCGAAGGCATGAGCAAGCGCATCAAGCCCGGCGATGAAGCCGGCGCGCGCACCATCGCCATGAATCCGATGGGCCGGGTCGGCTCCATGGAAGAACTGCAAAACCTCGCGACGTTCCTGATTTCCGGGGGCTGCGACTGGATCAACGGCGAAACCATCGCCATGGACGGCGCCCAGGCGCTGGCCATGGGTGGCAACTTCTACCAGTTGCGCGACTGGAGTGATGCGGACTGGAAAACCGCACGCGACGCCATCATGGCGCAAAACGAAAAGGACAAGGCGAAGCGCGCTTAAGCTTCGCCGCGTCTACAAAAATAACAGAAACAGGGAGACACCGAATGCGTTTGACGAAACCGCTATGCGCTGTTGTTACCGCAGGATTTCTGGTTGCCGCGACCGGAAGCGCCATGGCGCAGAAAAAATACGATACCGGCGCGACCGATACGGAAATCAAGATCGGCAACATCATTCCCTATAGCGGACCGGCCTCGGCTTACGGCGTCGTTGGCAAGGCGATGGAAGGCTACTTCAAGAAGGTCAATGATGACGGCGGCATTAATGGCCGCAAGGTCAAATTCATTTCCTATGACGACGCCTACAGCCCGCCCAAGGCTGTCGAGCAAACGCGCAAGCTGGTCGAAAGCGACGAAGTGCTGCTGGTGTTCGGCGCCCTTGGAACGCCGTCGAACTCGGCGATCCACAAATACATGAACGCAAAGAAGACGCCTCACCTGTTTCTCGCCACCGGCGCGACCAAATGGAACGATCCGAAATCGTTCCCGTGGACCATGGGCTGGCTGCCAAGCTACCAGAGCGAAGCGCGCATCTACGCGAAGTATCTCCTGAAGGAGAAGCCGAACGCAAAGGTCGCCGTGCTCTATCAGAACGACGACTTCGGCAAGGATTACCTCAAGGGCGTGCAGGACGGCCTTGGCGACAAGAAGTCCATGATCATCGCCGAGGAAAGCTACGAACTATCCGAGCCGACGATCGATTCGCACATCGTGAAACTCAAGACCCTGAATCCGGACGTTCTGCTGATCTTCACCACGCCGAAGTTCGGCGCGCAGACCATCAAGAAGGTCGGCGAGCTTGCCTGGAAGCCGGTGATGATCATTTCGAACGTCAGCGCTTCGACCGCCACGGTGATGAAGCCTGCCGGATTCGATAACGCGCAGGGCGTGATTTCCGCCGCCTACGCCAAGGATACGTCAGATCCGCAGTGGGACAACGATCCCGGCATGAAGGAATACAAGGCGTTCCTCGCCAAGTATGTCCCCGAAGCCAACGTCGCGGACAGTTCGGCCCTCACCGGCTATAACATGGCGCAGACCATGGCCGTTGTGCTGAAGCAATGCGGCGACAATCTTACCCGCGAGAACGTCATGAAGCAGGCCGCCAGCATCGGCGGCATCCAGCAAGGCGGCTTGCTGCCGGGCGTCCTGATCAAGACCGGCGAGGCCGATTTTGCCCCCATCGAGCAATTGCAACTGATGCGCTTCAAGGGCGAGCGCTGGGAACTGTTCGGTGAGGTTCAGGACGGCGAAGCCTCCAGCGTCAAGCGCTGATCTGCGCTCGGCGCTGACGTGATCTGATCAGGCGAGGCGGAATCCGTTTAATTTCGCCTCGCCATTCAAACGCCTCCCGTTATATTGGCATCAAAGCAGCCAACAAACGGGAGGCAATTTCGTGGGATCCAGTGAAGAACTCGTGCAGGCAACGGCCTGCGATATCGTCGAGCGGCTGCGCAAGAACGAGATTACACCCCACGACCTGCTCGACGCGCTGGAAACCAGAATTCGGAAAGTAGACGGCGAGGTCAATGCCCTTCCCATTCTCTGTTTCGATCGCGCCCGCGACCACGCCGACGAGCTGATGAAAAAGCCGGTCGCCGAACGCGGCCTGCTTGCCGGTATGCCCGTCCCGATCAAGGACCTCACCGACGTTGCCGGCGTGCGGACCACGCAGGGTTCGCCAATCTTCAAGGACGTCGTCGCCAGCAAATCCAACATCGTGGTCGAAAACCTCGAGACCAACGGCGCGATCGTTTACGCCAAATCCAACACACCGGAATTCGGCGCCGGCGCCCAAACCTTCAATGAAGTGTTCGGCGCGACGCGAAACCCTTGGAATCTCTCCCGCTCGGCCTCGGGCTCGTCGGGCGGCGCGGCGGCAGCGCTCGCCAGCGGCACGGCATGGCTGGCGCACGGCACCGACGTCGGCGGCTCGCTGCGCAATCCCGCCAGCTTCTGCGGCGTGGTCGGCATGCGTCCCAGCATCGGCCGGGTTGCGCATTCGCAAGCGGCAAAAGTCGATCGCACGCTCAGCGCCGACGGGCCGATGGCCCGCAATGTCGAAGATCTGGCGCTGCTGCTGGATGCCATGTCCGGCGAACACATCGGCGACGCGTTGTCATTGCCACGCTTGCCGACCTCCTTTCTCTCTGCCGCACGTTCGGGCGCGAAACCGAAACGCATCGCCTACTCCGCCACACTCGGCATCTCGCCCGTTGACCCGGAGGTCGCCGAGATCACGCGAAAGGCCGCGCACCGTTTTGCCGAAGCTGGCGTGATCGTCGAGGAAGCGCATCCTGATTTCAGGGAAGCCGTGGAATGCGCCCATGTGCTGCGCGCCTATGACTATGTGCTGACCAAAGGCAAATTGCTCAAGTCGCATCGCGACCAGTTGAAGCCGGAAGTGATCTGGAACATCGAGGAAGGTCTAAAACTCACTCTTGGCGACATCGAGCGGGCCGAAGCGCAGCGGGTGACCCTGATGAATCGCGCCCTCGCCTTCTTCGAGACTTACGACCTGCTGCTCTGCCCGACCACCATCGTCGCACCATTCCCGGTCGAGCAGCGCTATCTCGCCGAATGCAACGGCGTAAAGTTCGACAACTATGTCGGCTGGCTCGCCATTGTGTCCGCCATCACGATTGCCTGCTGCCCGGGTCTCTCGATCCCCTGCGGTTTCACCCGCGAGAATCTGCCGGTGGGATTGCAGATCGTCGCGCCGCCGCGCGGCGAGGCCCGCGCACTTGCTGGCGGCAAGATTCTGGAGAACATCCTCGGATTGGGCGCCATCACCCCGATCGATCCGCGGCCGGGCAAGTGATTCCGGAGCGGCCTTGCAATCAACGGCTCTGCGTGAAAGATACGGCACCCGGCAACCAGAGAAGATAAATGGCAGCGCCCAAACCTCCTGCGTTCGACACGCTCAGCCTGCATGCGGGCCAGCATCCCGATCCCGTCACCGGCTCGCGCGCCGTGCCGATCTATCAGACCACATCCTATGTGTTTCAGGACGCCGATCATGCTGCCGCGCTTTTCAATCTGGAGCGCGCGGGCCACATCTATACCCGCATTTCCAACCCCACCATCGCAGTGCTTGAGGAACGGCTCGCGGCGCTGGAAAACGGCGTCGGCGCGGTCTGCACCGCCAGCGGCATGGCGGCGCTGCATCTGGCCATCGCCACGCTTCTCAACGCCGGCGATCATATCGTCGCGTCCGCATCGCTCTATGGCGGAACGATCAACCTGTTGACCCATACGTTGCCGCGCTTCGGCATTACCACGACCTTCGTCAAGCCACGCGACCTCGACGGCATCAAGGCCGCGATCAAGCCGAACACCAAGCTTGTGATCGGCGAGACCATCGGCAATCCCGGCCTCGAAGTGCTGGACATTCCCGCCGTCGCAAAGATCGCGCACGATGCCGGCATTCCGCTGCTAATCGACAATACATTCGCGACGCCTTACCTCTCCCGCCCGATCGAGCTTGGTGCAGACATTGTCATGAACTCGATCACCAAGTGGATCGGTGGTCATGGCATCGCAATCGGCGGCGTGATCGTCGACGGCGGACACTTCGACTGGGAGAAGTCCGGCAAGTTCCCGACCCTGACGACGCCCTATGCCGGCTATCACGGCATTGTCTTCAGCGAGGAATTCGGGCCGCAGGCGTTCATCATGCGCGCCCGCGCCGAAGGTTTGCGCGATTTCGGCGCGTGCCTGTCGCCGACCAACGCGTTCCAGATTTTGCAAGGCGTCGAGACCCTTCACGTCCGCATGCAGCGCCATGTGGAGAATGCCGTCGCCGTTCTGGAATTTCTGAAATCGAACAAGGCCGTCGAGTGGGTGCTGCATCCCTCGCTCGACAATCATCCTGATCATGAGCTTGCCAAGAAACTGCTGCCGCGCGGTGCGGGCTCGATCATCACCTTCGGCATCAAAGGCGGGCGCGACGCTGGCCGCAAGTTCATCGAGGCGCTGAAACTCGCCAGCCATCTGGCAAACGTCGGCGACGCCAAGACGCTGGTCATTCATCCCGCCAGCACCACGCATCAGCAGATGAACGCCGAACAGTTGAAAGTCGCGGGCATCGGCGAAGAACTGATCCGCCTGTCCATCGGCATCGAAGCCGCCGAGGACATCATTGGCGATCTCGGCCAGGCGCTTCGCTTTTCGCAGAAAGCTTGAGACATGATTCTGACGGTGGACGGCGCCAAGGTTTTCGCGACAACGGGCGGCAAGCCCTTCAATCCGGAACTGCCGCTGGTGGTTTTCCTGCACGGCGCCGGTTTCGATCATTCGATGTGGGCGCTGTTCAGCCGGTGGTTTTCCCATCATGGTTACAGTGTGCTGGCGCCGGATCTTCCGGGACATGGACGCTCCGAGGGACACCTCATTTCGTCTATCGGCGGAATGGCGGACTGGACAATCAAGCTGATCGAAGCGGTCGGTGGGAAGAAGGCCGGTCTTGTCGGTCATTCGATGGGCTCGCTGATCGCGCTCGATGCCGCAGCACGCTACCCGGACAAGGTTTCATCTCTCTCGCTGATCGGGGTCGGCGGAGCGATGCCGGTCTCCCCTGACCTGCTCAACGCGGCGAAGGACAACAACCACGACGCCATCGACATGGTATCGATCTGGGGTTTTGGATTCGCCGCGGGCCTCGGCGGCTCGCAGGCCCCTGGCCTGTGGATGCTCGGCGGCGGCATGCGTGTGCTGGAGCGCGATGCGCCCGGCGTTCTGCACAACGATCTTGCCGCCTGCAACGATTACAAGACCGCTATGGAGGCAGCCGCAAAGGTCACCGCCCCCACCACACTCATTCTCGGCGAGCGCGATATGATGACGCCGCTCAAATCGGGCAAGCAACTCGCTGCCGCGATTGCGGGATCGAACCCGGTCGTGCTGCCCCGCGCAGGTCACATGATGACGGCGGAGCGGCCTGACGATGTGCTCAAGGCGCTGATCGCGTCACATGCCTAGATAGATGCGCCGCACTTCCGGATTGGACTTGATGTCGGCCGCGGGGCCGCTCATCACCACCTTGCCGGTTTGCAGCACATAAGCGCGGTCGGAGATTTCAAGACTCTCCGACAGCCGTTGCTCGACCAGCAGAACGGTGACGCCGTTATTGCGGATCTGCTGCACCGCCTGGAAAATCTCATCGACCAGTTTCGGCATGATGCCCTGCGACGGCTCATCGAGCATCAAGAGTCGCGGCCGCGTCATCAGCGCACGGGCAATCGCCAGCATCTGCTGCTCGCCGCCGGACAGCGTCGCCGCTCGCTGCGAAAGCCGCTCTTCGAGACGCGGAAACAGCTTGAACACAAACTCGAGCGGACTGTCGCGATCCGGGCTGCCGCGATGCAGATAGCTGCCGAGCCGCAGATTGTCGGCGACGCTGAGGCGCGGAAACAGCCGTTTGTTCTCCGGCACGAAGGCCAGTCCCCGCGCGGTGATCAGATGCGCCGGAATGGTATCGATCCGTTCACCGACGAAATTCACCGATCCTGACTTCGGCTTTTCCATCCCGGCGATGGATTTCAGCAAGGTCGACTTACCCGCGCCGTTCGCCCCCGCGACGGTGACGATCTCGCCGGAATCGACGTTGATCGAGATGTCGGAGATCGCGATCAGGCCGCGATAGGCGGTGGTGAGGTTCGCGACATCAAGCAACACGATGACGATCCCCCAGATAGGCCGCGATCACCTTCTCGTCGCGCACGACTTCTTTCGGCAATCCCTCCGCGAGCACCTTGCCGAGATGCAGCACCACGGCGCGGTCCACCAGCGGCATCACAACCTCCATGACGTGCTCGACCATCACGACGGTGACCCCGGTGTCCCTCACCTTGCGGATCAGGTCGACGCCCGCCGCAGCTTCGCTGGGCGTGAGACCGGTCAGCACTTCATCGAGCAGCAACAGCTTTGGTTCGGTCGCCAGCGCACGCGCGACTTCAAGCCGACGCTTCTGCGGCGGGGTCAGGTCTCCTGCGGACGCGTCGGCATGCGCGGCTAGGCCGACGTAATCCAGGACATCGAGCGCCTTGGCGCGAGCCTGCAACACGCCCGGATAGCGCACGAACGCACCGACAGTGACATTCTCGACCACCGACATGGAATCGAACGAGCGCGGCACCTGATACGTGCGCGCAATGCCGAGATCGCAGCGGTCGGCCGCAGGCAGCGGTGTGATGTCCCGCCCGTCAAATTCGATCACGCCGAAGGACACCGGAAACGCCCCCGCGATCAGGTTGAACAGCGTGGACTTGCCTGCGCCGTTCGGACCGATCAGCCCGAGGATTTCGCCGCGCCTGACATCGAGATCGATGGAATCATTGGCCACCAATCCGTCGAAGCGGCGTGTCACGCTACGGCAAGTGACAAGCGGCTTTTCGGTCATGCTGTCGCCTCGCGCTTTGCAGGCTTGATGATGCTGAGAATGCCCTCAGGCCGCGTGAGCGACACGATCATGACCAGCCCGCCATAGATCACGAGGTCAAGACCGGAGCCCGAACCGCCAAGATAGGAGCGCGTCAGCTCGGCCAGCGGGATCAGGATCAGCGCGCCGATCGCCGGCCCCCACAGCGATCCGACACCGCCGAGCACGGCAGGCAGCGCCATGAGCAGCGAGAAACGGAAATGCATCACGCTGTCCGGATCGATATAGGAGACGAACGCGGCATAGAAGCCGCCGCCGACTGCGGTAAAAAATGCCGAGATCGCGGCGGCCGCCATCTTGGAGTGGAAGATCGTAACGCCGAGGCTTTCCGCCGCCTCCGCGTTGTCTTTCACGGCGCGCCACCAGTAACCCCACTTCGACTCGACGATGGCGAATGTCACCAGCCAGGTGACCGCGAACAGTGCGAGCGCGAAATAGAAGTAAGGCGCCTTGTCGCGCGCGAACTGCAACGTCCACCATGAGTCCGGAGTGAATGGCCACTGGATGCCGAGCGCGGCGCCGGCATAGTCCCAGTTATGAAACAGCAGCAGGCCAATTTCCGCGATGACGATGGTCGCGATCGAGAAATAGTGCCCCTTGAGCCGGAAACACGGATAGCCGAGCGCCAGCGCGATCAGCGCGGCGATGATCCCGCCCGCGAGAAGCCCGCCCCATGGCGTGATGCCGAACTTCACATAGAGGATGCTGGTCGCATAAGCGCCGATCCCGAAATACAACGCGTGTCCCAGCGACACCTGTCCGCAATAACCGCCGAGCAGGTTCCAGCTCTGCGACAGCGCCGCGAACAGGAGCGTCAGGATCAGCACATTCATCATATAGACGTCGGTGACCAGACGCGGCACCAGCGCGATGACCACAAATACGGCGAGCGCTGTCAGAAGCTGCCGCCGCCGGCCCCCGATGAACGAGGACATTGAGGATGTGGTGATGGTGTTCTGGGTCATCACAGCCTCCCGAACAGGCCGCTCGGCCTGACGAACAGGACCAGCAGGTAGAGTGAATAGACGCCGACCGACTTCAGCGATGCCGGCAGGATCAGAGTCGTCAGCGCCTCGACCAGCCCGACGATCACGCCCGCGACCAGCGCGCCGAAGATACTTCCGAAGCCGCCGAGCGCAACGGTGACATAAGCGATCAGCGCAAAGGTGCCGCCGACCTGCGGATGGATGTAATAAAAGATCGCCAGCACCGCGCCCGCAATTCCGACCAGCGCGGCGCCGAGCCCCCAGCCGAGCGCGAACACGCGGTTGCGATCGATGCCGACCAGTGCCACCGCCCCCTGGTCCTCGCGCGTCGCTTCCAGCGCCTTGCCAAAGTCGGTGCGGGTAATCAGCCAGTACAGTCCGGCGAACACCGCCAGTGAGACCGCCCCGCCGAAAATCTGCGGCCACGGCAGAAACACACCGCCCACGTTGAGGGTCTTTCCGCCGAGCCAGGTGTTGGCGATGTTGCGATAGTCCGGCGTGAAGAAATACTGCGCCAGGCCCTGGATCAGCAGCGCGAGACCGAAGGTCGCGAAAATCTGCACCATGCCGGGATTGGCCTTGGCGCGCATCGCATAGCGAATGATGCCGGCATAGACCGACACACCCAGCACGAACATCAGCGCCACCACCAATGGCGCCAGCACGACGGGATCGAGTGCCGTCATGAAAACCAGCCCGAAGGTCGCGTACATCGCGAGCATCAGGAATTCGCCGTGGGCGAAGTTGACCACGTCCATCAGACCGAAGATCAGCGACAGGCCGACCGCAATCAACGCGTAGATCAGCCCCATCAGAAGGCCGCTCGCGATTACCTGAAGAAAGGCCTGTGTTGTCACCGGAAGCAATCCATCACGGGAAAGGTGCAAGGCGGCCTCGCCGCCGGGAACTACGGTCGCAGCATTCATGAAAAAGGCGCCGGCATGAAGCCAGCGCCTTGTCGCACCTTAGCCGTTCATCGGCCATTTCGGCTCGGCGATCGCGGCCTGTTCCGGAAACACGGTGACGAACTTGCCGCCGAGATATTGCAGCAGCACCGGATCGGCATCGTCGTTCTGGCCTTCGGCGGTGAACTTGATGCGCTTCCACGGCATGACCGTCTTCTCGCCGGGCGTATCGGTGGCCGCCAGCGCCGCGCGGATCTTTTCGCCGTCGGTGGACTTTGCACGATCGATGGCGTCGGCCAGAACAAGAATTGCGGTCAACTGCCGCGAGGTATTGTCGTTGAGATCGCGGTTGGCGCGCGCCTTGAACATGTCGTTGACCTTGCCGACCGACGGGCGCTTGGCCGCGAGGTCGAGCGAGAAGCTGGCGCGCGAGATCATGCCATTGAGCTTGTCGCCCACCGCGTCGAAGGTCGCCTTGTCCGAGAAGCCCGCCGCCTGCGCGAGAATGTTGTTCGGCTTGTAGCCGAGTTCGTCCATGGTCTTCATCAGGAGGATCGTGTCGGTGGTGTAGCTCGAAGGCAGCAGCACATCCGGATTGGCGCTCTTGATCTGTTGCACCTCGGCGGTCAGCGATGGCGAAGAAGCGCGATACTTGATGTCGACGGCGACCTTGTAGCCACGGTCGGCGGCGAGCTTGCGCTGCACGTTCGAGGAGTCGGTTCCGAAGATGGTATCTTCGTAGAACAACCCCACGCTGTCGATCTTCTTGCCCTTCTTCTTCAGCGCATCCATGAACTGGAACATCGCAAGCGAGAACATCTCGTCATGCGCGGCAGCCCGGAAGAAAAACTTGAGGCCGCGGCGATGCAGGCTGGGCGATGACGAGTCGGCCGCCAGATAGGGAATGCCGTAGCGCTCGCAGGATGCGCTGACCGTCGCCGACACCGATGAATGGAACGCGCCGCAGATGGCAACCACTTTGTCCTGGGTGATCAGGCGCTCGGCCTCGGCGCGGCCCTTCTGCGGATCCCCCTGATGGTCGGCGAAAACAAGCTTGATCTTGGCGTTGCCGAGGCCGGCAAGGCCCGCATTCTTCGCAGTTGGCAGGTCGAGATCGTGCGATCCGTTGACGATGTCCACCGCGGTTTCCAGTGCGTGGCGCGCATCGGCACCGATCTGCGCCGTCGGCCCCGTCAGCGGCCAGATGCAGCCGATCAGGATTTCCCCGCCCTGCGCGAAGGCGCGCGTTCCGACGGTACCGGCCAGAGACAGGGCAACACCGGACAACAATACTTCGCGACGATTCATCGACATTACTCCTGTGTGTGACGACGCCTTATGTCAGGCAAAGACTTTGTGGCTGGTTGGGCAAATTTCACTGAATCGAAAATTCCGAATTGCGGACGTCCGTCACCAGCATATGGCCCGGTGCATGAGTGATCGCGAAGTCAGGCCGCGATTGCAGAATGACCGATTGCGGCGTCACTCCGCACGCCCAAAATACCGGCACCTCGTCGGGCTGAATGCTCACTGCGTCGCCATAGTCAGGCTTGGAAATATCCTTGATGCCGATCATCTCCGGCTTGTCGAAATGCACCGGCGCACCGTGCACAGCCGGGAAACGCGTGGTGATCTGAATCGCGCGGATCGCTTCCGCAGGCTTGAACGGCCGCATCGAGACGACCAGTTGTCCCGCGAACGGACCTGCCGACGCGCAGGGAACGTTGGTGCGATACATCGGGACGTTCCGCTTCTCTTCGATATGGCGGATCTTCAGCCCGTCGGCGATAAGCGCTTCCTCGAACGAAAACGAGCAGCCGAGAACGAAGGCGACGAGATCGTCGCGCCAGTGCGCCATGATGTCAGTCGGCTCTTCAACCAGCTTCCCGTCGCGCCAGATCCGGTAACGCGGCAGATCGGTGCGCAGATCAAGGTCGACGCCGAGCGACGGAATGCGGGGATCGCCGACTTCGGACATACCGATGATCGGGCATGGCTTGGGATTGAGCTGGCAGAACCGGTGGAACGACGAAGCGAGTTTTTCCGGGAGGATGGCGAGATTGCCCTGAACGAAGCCCGGCGCAACGCCGGCCGTCACCCCCACCTTGCCGGACCGATAGGCCAGCCGCGCGTCCCGGCTCGGGAGATCAGCGCCCGAGCGCTGACCGGTGGGAGACATCTGCTGGGCTGCTGAAAGCATAAGACCACTCCATTTATCGCAGAAAAGAGTGGATCATTGCCGTTCGATAAAGTCTAGTCGTGTTTTCTTATAAGAAACGATAAGCTGAACTAATAGGTAGCGAGATAAACGGGCATGATCGATTTCAAGTCAATCGAGACGTTTCTCTGGGTGGTGACGCTTGGAAGCTTCGGCGGCGCAGCGCGAAAGCTCAACACCACCCAGCCAGCAATCTCTCAGCGCATCGCCCAGCTTGAAAGTGAGATTGGCGTCAAGCTTCTGCAACGCGACAGCCGCACCGTGATGCCGACGCCGAGCGGACGGCAGATGATGCAGTATGCCGAGAAGCTGATCGCGCTGCGCTCCGAGATGCTGGCCGCGGTGATGGATCGATCCGCGATGCGCGGCATCCTGCGTCTCGGCGTTTCCGAGACAATCGTTCACACCTGGTTGCCGCAACTGATCGAACGCGTCGCAAGCACACATCCAAATCTGTCGCTCGAAGTCGAAGTCGACATCACGCCGAATCTTCGCGCGCGGCTGCTGGCGCAGGAGATCGATCTCGCCTTTTGTCTTGGGCCGTTGTCGTTCTCGAACGTGCGCAACCGCGTGCTGTGCGATTATCCGATTTCGTTTGTCGCCAGCCCCATGCTTGGTCTCGGCGACCGCGTGCTGACGGTGCATGATCTGGCGCGGTTCGCGATCATCACATTCGCACGCAAGACGCAGCCATATGAAATCGTGAGATCCCTGTTCAATCGGCCCGATCTGCCGCACACAAGGCTGCACGCCAGCGCCTCACTGGGAACAGTGATCCGCATGGCGACCGATGGTCTGGGAGTCGCAGTGATCCCGACAGCGATCGTCGAGCGTGAACTGGCGGAAGGCCAGCTTCGTCTCCTGTCCACCGATCTGCATGTGCCGACGCTGACATTTGCGGCAAGCTGGCTGGCTTCACCGGACACATTTGCGGCTGAGCTGGTCGCCGATGTTGCCGCCAAGCTGGCGCAGGGCGAAGACGACCCTGCGGTGTCCCAGCGCGGTATCAGTGCCGCGACTGTGGCTCGTCCGGAATCTCAAGCGCTTCGCTGAACGGAAACTCGAGCACGATTTCGCCGGCTTCGTCGGTGACTTCGAGTGACGCCGACAGCAGGCCCGGCTCCTTGCCCTCTTCCTGAAGGATCTGCCGGATGGTCGCACGCGCGACCTCCCAGGCGTGATCCGGGTCGCGCAGTTCCTCGCCCTCGGGGTCCGGAATAAGCGTCTCGCCAATACGGGTGTTGAAGAAGTAGCGGGGCATAGCCGAGATGTATTGTCGCCATGGCAAACCCACAAGGGCGTCCTGCATTTCTGCGCGGCGATAGCAGTTGATCTGGACGGGCTTTTTGAGGCCTAAGTGAAAGCTATCTGACGGAATCATGACGTGCATACCATCATCACCGAGCCGTTGTTCTATTTCGTGGCGGTTCCGGCGGTGATCCTGCTGGGGCTGGCCAAAGGCGGTTTCTCGGGGCTTGGCATCGCGTCGACGCCGCTGCTGGCTCTTTATCTTCCGCCGCTGGAAGCCGCTGCGCTGATCCTGCCGATTTTGATCACGCAGGACGTGATCTCGATTTACGTCTACCGGCGCGATTGGGATGGATGGAATCTGAAAGTCATGCTGCCTGGCGCGATCGCCGGCATGGCGCTCGGCTGGTTGCTTGCCTCACATTTGTCCGACGCCCTTGTCCGCATCATCATCGGCCTCATCGGGCTCGCCTTTGTTGCCAACACCTGGCTGCGCCGCGGCCGGATCGAGCCGCATCCGGCAACGGCGGTCAGCGGCGTTTTCTGGGGCGGGGTTTCGGGGTTCACCTCATTCATGACGCAGGGCGGCGGCCCGCCATTTCAGGTGCACGTTCTGCCGCAGCGGCTGCCGAAGTTGACGCTGGTGGGCACCACCACGATCTTTTTCGCGGTCGTCAATGTCCTGAAGATCGGCCCTTATTTCATGCTCGACCAGTTCACCACGAAGAACTTCGCGACGTCGCTGTTGCTGCTGCCGATTGCGGTTCTCGCGAATTTCGCGGGCATCTGGCTGGTCCGCAAGACGCCGACCGGCCTGTTCTACAACATCGCCTATGTGCTGCTGTTCATCATCTCGCTCCTGCTGCTCTGGCAGGGCGTCGCGGCAGTGATCTAGAGCATTAGAGCATCGGCAGGCTGCGCGGTTCACGACCCAGGGGAAACGCCTTGTCGAGCGCCGCGATATCGCTTTCCGTCAAAGTGATGCTCCCCGCGCCGGCATTCTCGGCCGCATGGCTTGACGACGATGCCTTGGGGATCGCGAACATCGGCGGCTGCCGCGTCAGGAAACTCAGCGCCACCTGACGCGGCGTTGCATTGTACCTTGCAGCGATCTGTTGCAGGACCTTGCCGCCGGCCGACTGCGGAGCCGGAAAATCATCGTGTCCGAACGGCGAATACGCCACCACGGCCACGCCATGCGCCTCGCACCACGGGATCACCGAATGTTCGATGGCGCGTTCGTTCAGATGATAGAGCACCTGATTGCAGGCGATACGTCCCTCGCCCGCGACATCGGCCAGCTCCGCAAGGTCGCCCGCATCGAAATTGCTGATACCCCATGAGCCGATCTTTCCCGCACTGACCAGTTCTTCGAAGGCAGCGACCGTGTCTTCCAGCGGATACGATCCGCGCCAATGCAGCAGATAGCAATCCAGACGGTCGGTCTTGAGCCGCTTCAGCGAACGGTCGCACGCCTGGATCGTCCCCTTGCGCGAAGCATTGCTGGGCAGCACTTTTGAGACCAGAAACACCTCGTCGCGCCGGCCGTCGATCGCCTCCGCGACCACAAGTTCGGCATCGCCGTACATCTCTGCGGTGTCGATATGGGTCATGCCGAGATCGAGGCCGCAGCGCAGCGCCGTCACCGCCAATTTGCGGTCACCATGATCGATGTACCAGGTGCCCTGCCCGATGACTGAGGTTTGCTGTCCCGTTTGGCCGAATGGCTTCTGCTTCATTCTGTGTTCTTTCTCAGTAACCCGTCATTTCAAGATAGCCGACACCTGCATGGCTGCCTTTGAAATTGATCGGGCCTTCCCAATAGGCGAAGCGCGTTCCCATCCAGCTTTTGGCATTGAGCGGCACGCTCTCGATCTTCAGCCCGCGATCCGCGATCGCAACAGTCCATGACGTCGGCAGCTTGCGTCTCTCGATGGTGGTAAATCCGGCCGGTGTCATGATGATCGAATCCGGCGCCAGCGGCACCGACCGTCCATCGTGTTCAATCCAGTTGCCGGCGAAATAGTTCCGTCCGTCTTTCTGACGCAGACGAAACAGCATGACTTTCTCGCCTGAATTGAGATGCAGCGAGAACCAGTCCCAGCCGGTCTGATCGGACGCCAGCGGCTGACTGCTCCATTCACGGTCCATCCACGCGCTGCCGGTGACGGCGATCTGTTTCCCGCCAAGCGTGATTGCGCCGGATACATTGAAATATGGCTGGCTGAAATAATACGAGGCCTGACCCCGCTCTGATTTCTTGCTGTAGCCGCCCTCGCCTTGCAGCACCAGCGGACGATCCGCCGCCAGATTCAGGGCGTAACTGAAATCCGCACCGGATGCCGAGACCGCGAGCGGCGCGACAGTCCGCGCGTTGAAACCATCGAGCCCGCGCATCTCCCAAGAATCGATCCAGGCATGAAACGGCGATGCGTCGGCGCCCGCCTGCCCAACGCCGCCACGCGCGAATTTCTCGGTGTAGCGGTGGACTTCCGCGCTGGTGATCGCCGCGTGACCCATCCAGATCTGCTGATTGGCCCAGCCATCTCGCTGTGCGCCCGGCGCCGTCGCCTGCCGGAACAGTGTCCATTGCGCGCCCCACTGCGCGCCGTTTGTGTCCTTCAGATTCGCCGTGAGATACCACCACTCGATCCGGTAATCCGGATGCGGACCGTGTTCGCGCGGAAACTCCAGCACCTTGCCGGGCACGACGGCTGCAAAGCCTTCGCTCTCACCGCCCAGTCCTGCAAACCCCTGCGCACGCGCGAGCGAGCCACCAAGGGCGGTGAACAGGCCGCCGCCGAGGAATGCCCGGCGGCTGGTGCGGAGATCAGCGCTCATTGGCGAATATCTTCGCAAGAGTTGCAGGTTGCAGGCGCATCAGACGCAGGATCGGCAAGCACGTCGCAAGCAGTGCGGCCAGCATGGCGATGACAAGCAGTTGCGCCAGTTGCGCCGGGAAGACATGAAACGGCAATCGCCATCCGAACGCCTTGACGTTCACCACCGCCACCAGACACCACGCCACCAGCAAACCGAGCGGCAGCGCCAGCAGCGCCGTGATAAACGCGACCGACATGGTTTTCAAAAGTTCGATCGCTGCGAGCCGCCGCCGCGTCAGCCCGAGCGCCCACAGCGGCGCCAACTGAGGAAGCCGGCTGTTGCTCAGCGTCAGCAGGCTGGTCAGCAGCGCTACGCCGGCCACACCGAGGGTGAATGCGTTCAGCGCGGTCGTGACCGAGAACGTGCGGTTGAAGATGCGCGTCGACTCGGCCTTGAGTGTCGCCTGATCCAGCAGGCGGCTGGTATCGAGACCGAATTTTGCGCGCATCGCCGCGACGAGTTCAGGCACGCTTGCCGGCATCACGCGCAGGCCGAACCGCGTCCGCGCAATCTCCGGCCAGTGCGCGGCGAGCGCATCGATGTCGATGCCGATCTGCCCCTTGGGGTTACCATAGTCGGGATAAATTCCCGCGACCGCGACGGACCATTGTCCTGTCGCCGATGGCAGCACGATGTGATCGCCGAGACTGGCTTTCAGCCGCCGCGCGAGTTGTTCGCTGACCAGCAGGCCCTTGCCTGCCCGCACCTTGTCCCAAACGCCCGGCACTGACTCCAGCAATGGCCAGCGTTCACGATAGGTCGCGTGATCAGCGAAGCCAAGAACCTCGACTGGCAGCGTGTCCAGCGTCACATCGGTACGCCACGCCGGGAGGATCGCCTCGACCTCGGGCCGCTGCTGCAGCCACGTTACTATCTCTGCAGCCTGCGCGTCATTGTTTGCGTTCAGATAGACCTCCGCCGCAAGCCGGTCATCGAGCCAGGTGGTGAAGGTTCGCGAGAAGCTCTGCACCATGGTGCCGACGCCGACATTCACCGCGAGCGCGAGCAGCAAAGCCATCAGCGCCAGGGACAGTCCGGGCAGTTGCTGCCGGCTGTCTGCCCAGAACCATTTCACGACAGGCTGAATGGTGCCGCGCTGACCGAAACTCAGCACCGCGCCAAGCAACACCGGCAGCACCAGCGCCGCCGAGAGCAGCATCCCCGCAAGCACCAGAAATCCCGACGTGAGCGAGTCACCGAAATAAAGACAGGCTGCAGCGACGAAAGCGACCGCCACGGCCATTGCGCCCTGCCGCATCAGCCATCGGTGCTGCGCCTGTTGCCAGGCATAGGGCTGCGCCGCGGCGAGAACCGGCAGACGATAAACACGATAGAGCCCCGCCGCTGCCGCAAGCAGCGCACCGAGCACGCTCATGCCGAGGCCCGACAGCCACCAGCTTGGCCGCAGCGACAGATGTCCGGGAATTTGCGCGCCATAAAGTCCGCGCAAACTGACCGCGACATCCGGCAGCAGAAACGCTGCGACGACATACCCGCAGATCAGTCCGATAACGCCGGACAGCAGCGCAAGCGACACCAGTTCGGTGATGAGCACAATGGTCAGCGCCCGCGCCGAGACGCCACAGGCGCGCATCGTGCGCAGCATCGGCAGCCGCTGCTCGAACGCGAGCCCGATCGCGGAATGAACGATGAAGAGACCGACCACGAACGACAGCAAGCCGAACGCCGTCAGATTGAGATGGAAGCTGCTGGTGAGGCGTTCGAGGTCGCTCGGCGCGCCTGCTTCGACCAGCAACAGTTTATTGCCGGTGACCTGCTCAAGCGGGGGGCGTTTGCTACTGCGCATGTCGCCGACCAGAAGCCGCGAAATCTGATCCGGCATTTTGAGACTGCGCTGTGCGACACCGATGTCGACCACCAGCACACCCGGTGCGAGACTGTCCTGGACTGCAAGTGGCGGCAGCGAGATGCCGCTCATCTGCGGCGATGCACCCTCGGGCAGTTTCAAATCCGCCAGCGTTTCCGGCGCGACCAGCGTTTGCCCCGGTGGCGCGATAAATTTCTGCAAGTCCGCCTGCCCGAGCTCCGGCGCCGATCCCGCACCCGCGGGCAGCGAGAGAGGCTCGATCCCGAGCAGCCTGAACGAGCGGCCGCCGATAAGAACACGGCCCTCGACGACAGGAGACACCGGCCAGTTGGCACGGCGCAGATCGACAAAGAGCTGTTGCGGGAATACCGGGCTGTCGCGCCCGACCAACATCGCGGTGTTGCCGCCGCCGAATGTCGCGGCCGCCCGATCGTAGCTATTGCGCGCCTGCTGATTGAGCGCCTGCACTCCGCTCCACAGCGCCGTGGCGGAGATCAATCCGACCAGCAAGGTCGCAAGCTGCATCCGGTGCCGTTTCCAGTGGCTCAACAGACCCACGAGAATCCAGAACGGACGCGTCATGTGATCCGCCCCGCGCTGAGATGCACCCGCCGGTTGAGCGTCGCGGCAAGCCGCTCGCTGTGCGTCACCATCAGGAAGCCGCAGCCTGTCCGCGCGACCAGATCGCGCGCCAGCGCCAACACATCGTCGGCGGTAGCTTCGTCAAGATTTCCGGTCGGCTCGTCAGCCAGCAGCACAAGCGGCTTGATCGCCAGCGCGCGTCCGATCGCGACACGCTGTTGCTGGCCGCCGGACAATTGCTCGGGATAGCGGTCGAGCAGCGTACGCAGGCCAAGCCGCTTCACAAGTTCGTCCTGCCATGCCGGATCGTGCCGGCCGGCGATGCGCGCCTGAAACGCGAGATTGTCACCGACCTGAAGGCTCGGAATGAGATTGAACTGCTGGAACACGAGGCCGAGCCGGTCGCGCCGCATGGCGGCGCGGTCGCTGTCGGACAGGTCGGACACCAGCGCGCCGTCGAGCCAGACCTCGCCGCTATCCGCCTTGTCGAGGCCTGCGATCAGATGAAGAAGGGTGCTCTTGCCGCTGCCGGATTCACCGGTGAGCGCCACGCTCTCGCCTGCGGCCAGCGCAAGATCGACGCCGCGCAAAACCGCAAGCTGCTCTTCCGACGTCCGATAGGATTTGGTGAGATTGCGAACGGTCAACATCATTGTGGCGATCATACACTCCGGCGAACCGGGCGTACAATCGCCACACCAAACCCTATTGACCCTGTCAGGTCATACTGAGTTCGTATTTCTCGATGTCCTTGGCACGCTGATTCTGCGCCGCCGCCCTGTGATCGGTCGCGAGCCAGGTGTAAACCGCCGGCAGCACGAACAGCGTAAACAGCGTGCCGACCGACATGCCCGCAACCACCACGATGCCGATGGAGAACCGGCTCGCTGCGCCGGCGCCGCTCGCGGTGAGCAGCGGCAGCAGGCCGGCGACCATCGCCGCGGTCGTCATCAGGATCGGCCGCAGGCGGACGCGCGCCGAGTGCTCGATGGCGGTGCGCCGGTCCACACCCTCGTTGACCTGCATCTCGTTGGCGAACTCCACCATCAGGATGCCGTGCTTGCTGATCAGGCCAACCAGCGTCACCAGACCCACCTGCGTATAGATGTTGATGGTCGCGAGGCCGAAGAACAGCGGGATCAATGCACCCGAAATCGCCATCGGCACCGAGATCAGGATGACCAGCGGATCGCGCAGACTTTCAAACTGCGCGGCCAGCACCAGGTAGATGATGATGAGCGCGAATATGAAAGTCACGGTGAGCTGATTGCCTTCCTGCACATACTGACGCGAGTCCGCGAGATAGTCGCGCGTGAAGCCCGCAGGCAGTTGCTTCGCCTGCGTCTCGAGGAACTCCACCGCCTTGCCCATCGTCACGCCCGGCATGGCCACGGCCTGGAATGTTGCGGAGTTGAGCTGGTTGAAATGGGTCAGTGCGTTCGGGTTGGTCATCGTCTCGATCGTAACGACGGTCGAGAGCGGCACCTGCCGGCCGGTATTCGTCGCCACGTAATAATTGCCGATCGATTCCGGCGTCAGGCGAAGGTCACGCGGCACCTGCGGAATCACCTGATACGAACGTCCTTCCAGATTGAACCGGTTGACGTAGTTGCCGCCGAGCAGCGTCGATAGCGTATTGCCCAGCGCAGCCATGTTGATGCCGAGGTCGTTCGCCTTGGAACGATCGACAACGACGCGGACCACAGGCTGATTGAATGCAAGGTCGCTGTCCGCCACGATGAAGAGTCCGCTGGCGCGCGCGGCCTTCTTCAGGTTTTCCATCTGCTCGAACACGGCCTGGAAGCCGCTCGTGCTGCTGATGACCATCTGGATCGGCAGACCGCCCGGGCCGCCCGGCAGCGCCGGCAGGTTGAAGGCAAACGCATTGACGCCCTCGACCTTGCTCAGTTCGTTCTGCACCAGGGGCTTCAGTGCCAGCGAGGACCGCTTGCGCTCATCCCATGGCTTCAGGATCATACCGGCAATACCGTTGGCGGGGCCATTGGTGCCGTTGATGATGAAACGCAGATCGGTTTCCGGGAAACTCGCAAAGACCTTGTCGAGCTTCTCGCCGTAGAACTTGCTGTAGTCGATGTTGGCGTATTGCGGCGCCTTGGTCACCGAGAACAGAATGCCCTGGTCTTCCTCGGGCGCCAGTTCCTTGTTGGTGTTGACGAACATGAAGCCAACCAGAAACAGAATCGTCAGAGCGAAGAGACCCGTAATGGGGCGATAGTCGAGCGAGCGATCCAGCTTGCGGCCGTACCAGTCGGTCACCCGGGTAAACACGCGATCGACCAGCTTGGCGAAACGGCCCTGATCGTGCCCACCCTTGAGCAGTACGGAGCACATCATCGGTGACAGCGTTAGCGCGACGATACCCGAGATGATCACCGAGCCTGCCAGCGTGAATGCGAATTCCCGGAACAGGGCACCGGTCAGACCGCCGAGGAATCCGATCGGCGCATACACCGCGGCCAGCGTGATGGTCATGGAAATGACCGGACCGACAATTTCGCGCGCGCCGATCAGCGACGCTTCAACGGGCGATTTGCCCTCCTCCAGATGCCGATGGATGTTTTCGACCACGACAATGGCGTCGTCGACCACAAGTCCGATCGCAAGCACCATCGCCAGCAGCGTCAGCAGGTTGAGCGTAAAGCCCATCGCCAGCATGAGAATGCAGGCGCCGACCAGCGACAGCGGAATGGTGACGACAGGAATAATCACCGAACGGAACGACGCCAGGAACAGGAAGATCACGACGACCACGATCACCACCGCTTCAAGCAGGGTGTCCCGCACTTCGTTGATCGACGACTGAATGAACTTGGTTGAATCGTAAGCCACGCGCATTTTCAGCGACGGCGGCAGATTGCGCTCGATTTCCGGGAACAGACCGCGCACACCCTTGACGATGTTCAGGGGATTGCCCTGCGGGGTCGACTGAACGCCGATGAAGATGGCCTGCTGCCCGCTCATCGCAACGCTCGAGTCCGTGCTCTGGGCGCCGAGTTCGACCGTCGCGACGTCTTCAAGCCTGACGAAGCCGCCATCCTTGGCCTTCACCGTCATCCGCTTGAACTGCTCGATGCTGGTCAGGTCGGTATTGGTCGTCACGTTCGATACGGTGAAGTATCCCTTCGACTGACCTGCGGCGGCCTGGAAGTTGTTCGCCCTGATCGCCGCGGCGATGTCGTCGGGCGACACGTTGCGGCCGGCCATGCGCACCGGGTCCAGCCAGATGCGGGTTGCCAGCGTCTGCGCACCGAGAATATCGGCCGATGCGACGCCATCCACCGTCGAAAGGATCGGCTGCACCACGCGGGCCAGGTAGTCCGAAATCTGCGGCCCGCTCAGCTCGTCGCTGGCGAAACCGAGATACATCACGGCCGTGGTCTGGCCGGTCGATTTGGTGATGACAGGGTCGTTCGATTCTCGCGGAATCAGGTATCTGACGGAACTGACTTTCGAACTGACTTCGGTCAGCGCGGAGTTCGGATCGACATTGAGCTTGATGTAGACCGAGATCGTGCTGGTGCCCTGCACCGACGACGACGTGATGTAGTCGACGCCTTCCGCCGACGCCACTGCCTGCTCGATCGGCTGGGTGATGAAGCCTTGCATCAGGTCGGGCGACGCGCCGGGATACGACGTCGTGACGGTGACCACGGTGTTCGACAGCTTGGGATACTGACGAATTCCAAGATGCGTCGCCGCCTGAAAACCGATCAGCAGGATCAGCAGGCTGACGACAAGCGACAGAACGGGCCGCTTGATGAAGATATCAGTGAAGGCCATGAGCGGCGCTCCGTTCAAAAATCAGTAGCGCGGCGGCTGCGCGGGAATCTGCGGTGGCTGGTCAGGCGAGATCGTAACAGCCGAGCCGGATTGCAGCTTGAGCTGTCCGACAGCAACCACGCGATCCCCGGGCTTTATGCCGCTGGCAATGACGACCCGTCCGTTGACGCGCTGTCCGGTCTTCACGAAGGTCCGGTCGGTTTTCAGCGACTCCTTGCCGTCCGTGCCCTTGGTCTCGGTGATGAGCCAGACGGAATCGCCGTAGAGGGTATAGTCCACGGCAGTCTCCGGCACGGTAATCACCGCAGGCTTCGGCGGCAGTTCGACCGTGGTCGATGCGAACATGCCCGGCTGCAGGATACGGTTCGGATTATCCAGCGTCGCCTGGACCCGCACGTTTCGGGTGTCGGCGCTGATCTGCGGCTCGATGGTGGTGATCTTGCCTTCGAAGGTGCGATCCGGATAGGCGTCCACCTTGATGCGAACGGTCTGGCCGACGTTCAGAACGGCGCGGTCCTTTTCGGTCACCGTGAAGTTGAGATACAGGCGAGAAAGATCGGTCAGCGAGACGATCTGTGTTCCGGCGCTGAGATACTGACCAAGCTGGACCAGACGCACGCCGAGCACGCCGCTAAACGGCGCGGTAATGCGCTTCTGTGAAATGATGGCTTCGGTCTTCGCGACCGCAGCCGCGCCCTGATCGTAAGCCGCCTGCGCCTGATCGACCGTCGCCTGCGGGCCGAACGACTTGGCGAGCAGCGTCTTGGCGCGGTCGAGCGCGAGCTGCGCCGCCAGCGTCTGTGCCTTGAAGCTGGCGAGATCGCTCTGTTCCGGCGCGTCATAGATCTGGAGCAGCGGATCGCCTGCCTTCACTTCCGAGCCTGGCTGGAAGAGAATCTCGGTGACCCGGCCGTTGACGTCGGTGGTGACGTTGACCTGATTGATCGCGGCGAGATCGCCGACAGCAGTCAGGAGATTCGGCAACACTTCCGACTTGGCTTCTGCCACAGCCACCACGGTTGGAGGCGGCTTATTGTTCTTGAAGAACTCCGCAATCATGTGACTGCGGAAGGCGTTGAAGCCCCAGATGATACCGACGAGCAGCACGAGAACCCCGCCGATGATGATCATCCAGCGGCGCATGCGTACCGGCGGACGAGGCTTTTCGGCCGGTGAAGGAGTGTGCTGAGGCTGAGGTGAGCTCTTGGCGTCCATGTTTATGCACTTTCAGCAATCCGGACCGACGCTTCAGAGAGCGATGGAACGGTATCCAAATAAGAAGCGATAGCCCGGCCGTTCATTCCGATACCCCGAAGAATGAACTGGCAAATCTGCCGTTCGAAGTCCGGCGCGTTTGGATAGTCCAGCGATGGAGTCGCGGGAAGCCTTGTCAGGGCGATCATGTGAACGACTTGATGCGCGAACCAGAAAAGATTGAGCGGTTCACCTTCCACGCGCTCCGCGTCACCTGTAGCGATGGCGCTTTCAAGCGATGCGCTGAAGATGGGACCGATCAGGTCTCCGATTTTGTCATAGAGCACCCTTGCGAATTCGCCGTCAGTCAATTGGCTGGAGATCAAAAGCCTGACCCGCTGCGCATCTTCCTGATCCGGTTCTTCGGTCGCACGCATGAAGTGTGCGACCATCTCGCGGATCAGAATGACCAGCGTCTCCGTCGATGGCTTCAGTTCGCGCAGCCGAAGCAATTCCGGATCAGCCTCGCAGGCCTCCGCGAGTATTTCTGCATAGAGTGCGGCTTTAGTAGGGAAATGCTTGAACAGCAGTCCCTCCGAGATGCCCGCAGCCCGCGCGACACTTCGCGTTGTCGTCCCCGCAAAACCATACAGGGCGAAGCAACGTTTGGCCGCCTCCAGGATCTGCTCCCGGCGGAGATCGCCCGTAAGTCTGAGGGTGCTCATGAGACGTGAGTAAGCACTCACTTAGCCCAAAGTCAACTGGGATTTGCTGCGGCGCAGCGCGCATTTCGGCCACAATCGCGGCATGAGCGCCCTTCCTCTCAAGTCCGAGGATCATGCCACGCCCTTATCAAGGCGGCGGACGCAAGCCGGTCGCGTGAGGATCGCATCATCGCCTCGCGCGAGACGAACGGTTTCGCGTCGCGCATCATCCGCGCGCCAAAGCCGGCGTTCATTCCGGTTGTTGATCTCTCGTCGCGCCCAGAACGAAGTCTTGCCTAAATCGGGCAAACCCGCCTCAATGCGCATCAACGAATGGTCCCCGCCTCAGGCGGGAAGACCGCTAAGGCCCGGAATAAATCGGGACCAGGGGGAGGCAGCATGACGACGGTAAATACACCGCCGGGCAATGACCCGACGGTCATTTCCGACGAGGCTTTGCGCAAAGCCGAGGAATTCATCGAAGCCGATGAAGGCGCGGCCAACAGGCTGGGCGGGCTGGCAGGCCAGGCCGTCACCACCATCGCCATCGCGATGAGCCTGTTTCATCTTTATGCAGCCTACGCGATCGTTCCGACGCAGGAGCTTCGCTACACCCACGTCGCCTTTACGCTGGTCCTGAGCTTCCTGCTGTTTCCGCTCGCCGCGCGTTTTCGCAACCGCGTGCGCTGGTGGGATATCATTCCCGGCATTCTCGCAGTCGCGACTATTGCTTACGCGCTGTCGGGCGGCGACGATTTTACCGACCGCGCCACGACGCCCGATCGCTGGGACGTCATCGTCGGCGTGATCTTCATTGTTCTCGTGCTTGAAGCAACGCGCCGCACCACCGGCGCGATCATGCCAGTGGTCGCCGTCTTTTTCATCGCCTATGCGATGCTCGGTCCGCACCTCCCTGCTCCCTGGACCCACCGGGGCTACGATCTGTCACGGCTGGTCGGTCACCTCTTCATTACGCTCGAAGGCATCTTCGGTGTCGCGGTCGATGTATCCGCGACACTGATTATCCTGTTCACGATTTTCGGCGCCTTCCTTCAGCAATCAGGCGCCGGAAAATTCTTCATCGACTTCTCGCTGGCGCTGATGGGCGGCAAGCCGAACAGCGCCGGACGCACCGTGGTGCTGTCGTCGTTCCTGCTCGGCGGCCCGTCAGGATCTGGCGTCGCCACGACCGTGATGATCGGCACCGTCGCCTACCCGATGATGAAGAAGGCCGGCTTCGAGAAGAACGCGGCCGGCGGCCTTCTCGCCGCGGGCGGCCTTGGCGCGATCCTGTCGCCGCCGGTGCTGGGCGCGGCGGCATTCCTGATCGCGGAGTTTCTCAAGATCAGCTATCTCGACGTGATCTGGATGGCTACCATCCCGACCTGTCTTTATTATCTCTCGTTGCTGATCATGGTTGAACTCGACGCCAAGCGCTTCCATGCGCGCGACGTCAACTTCAAGCCGGAGATGTCGCTCGGCACGATGACCAGGCGCTACGGCTTCCACTTTATCTCGCTGGTTGCCGTCGTCATCTTCATGGTGATCGGCTATTCGCCGGCCTTGTCGGTGTTTTATGCGATCATCACGACGTTCCTGCTCAGCTTCCTGCGCAAGGACACCGCGTTGATGCCGCCGAAGCTGAAGCGTGCGCTGGCTGACGGTTCGATCGGCGCGTTGAATGCTGCGACCACCTGCGCATGCGCGGGCATCGTCGTCGGCATTGTGACCCTCACCGGCCTTGGCCTGAAGTTCTCGTCGATTGTGATCTCTTACGCCGGCGGCAGCCTGCTGCTGACGGCGATCTACACGTCATTGATCGTCTGGATCATTGGCCTCGCCGTCCCCGTCACCGCGTCCTACATCATCTGCGCGGTGATCGCGGCCCCTGCCCTGATCAAACTCGGGGTTCCGGACTACGCCGCGCACATGTTCATCTTCTATTACGCGGTGCTGTCGGAAGTCTCGCCGCCGACTGCGCTCTCGCCGTTCGCGGCAGCCGCCATCACCGGCGGCGATCCCTACAAGACCACGCTGCAATCGTGGAAATACACCCTCCCCGCCTTCCTCGTGCCGTTTGTGTTCGTGCTCGATCCGCAGGGCGTCGGCCTGCTGCTCAACATTCCGAAGGGCGGTTCGTGGGTCGATGTCTTCGAAATCACGCTCAAGACCACGCTCGGGCTGATGGCGCTGGCGGCGGCGGCACAGGGCTGGGCACTGCGGGCTACCACGCTGATCGAGCGCGGACTGCTGGTGCTGTCCGGTCTCCTGCTGGTGTTTCCGAGCCTGATCGAGGCGGTGATCGAAGCGGCGATTGGTCGCGACATTTCTTATACCTATGTACCCGGCGTCCTGATCGGATTGGGGGTAGTGTTATGGCAGGCAAAAGGACCGGCGCTTCAACGACCGGCCTGAGAACTCAAATGGGAGGACAATCGATAATGAAGAAAATCACGAAAATGACTGCGGTGCTGGCTCTCGCACTGTCCGCCGGATTGATAACGGCGCACGCCCAGCAGAAGACCATGGCGATCGGAACGGGCGGCACCGGAGGCGTGTATTATCCGCTTGGCGGCGCCATCGCGAACGTGCTGTCGAAGAACCTGCCGAACGTGCAGGCCACCGCCGAAGTCACCGGCGGCTCGGTCGACAACCTCAAGCTGATCGGCACGGGCCAGAGCGAGATGGGCTTCACCATGGCCGACGCCGCGCTCGATGCCTATAAGGGCGAGGACAAGTTCAAGAGCGGAAAGATCCCGCTGCAAGCACTGCTCGTGGTCTATCCGAACCGGATGCATGTCGTGACCGTTGAGAGCACCGGCATCAAAACGATGGCCGATCTCAAGGGCAAGCGCGTCTCCACCGGCTCGCCCGGCGGCGCGACCGAAGTCATGGCTTTCCGTGTGATCGAGGCTGCCGGTCTCGACAAGGACAAGGACATGAAGCGCGAGCGCCTCGGCGTCGCCGAGTCGGTCAACGCCATCAAGGACGGCAAGATCGACGCATTCTTCTGGGTCGGCGGCATTCCGACCGCATCGGTTACGGACCTCGCCGCCACACCCGGCGTCAAGCTCAGGCTGATCGACCACGCCGACGTCGTCGAGAAAATGAACGCCAAGTATGGAAAGCTCTACAGCGCGGGCGTCATCAAGGCCGGATCTTATCCGGGCTATGACGTCGACAACAAGATGGCTGAAGTCTGGAACATCATCGTGACCGGCAACAAGATGACCGACGACGAAGCCTACAACATCGTCAAAACGCTGGTGGAGAAGAAGGCCGACATCGTCGCCGTGCACAAGGAAGCAGAGAGTTTCTCGCTGGATAACCAGGTGCAGGATCGCTCCCCGGTGCCGTTCCATCCCGGCGCGATGAAGTACTTCAAGGAAAAGGGCAAGGGCGGCTAGGCCCAAGCCGAATAACCTGGACGAACCCCGGCCTCGCGCCGGGGTTTTTCGTTTCGGTTATGGAGTTGCCTTCGGTGCGTCGCGATCGATGGCGAAATCGTCGAACCACGGCTGGTAGTTGCCAGCAATCGACGCCGCGATGATCCGGGACGCCAGATAACTGTAGGTGATGCCGTTACCGCCGTAACCGTAGGCGGCGTGAATGCGCGGATGACCGGGCACGCGCCCGATCAGCGGCAGACCGTCGGTCGTGGTTCCGAACGCGCCCGACCAGACAAACTCCGCGACAGGCTCCGCATGCGACCACAGCCCGTTGAGCCGATGCAAGAGAGCTTCCGACTTCGCCGGCATCAGCCGGTCGCGTGCTTCGGGTTCGATCACCTGATCGTCATCCTCCCCGCCCATGATGATCCGGTTGTCGGTCGTCGTGCGCGCGTAGCTGTAATTCTCCGAGGCTTCCCAGATCAGCGCGCCGTCGCGCCACAACCCGCCCGCCGGCTGCGGAGGTGTCGCGATGGCCCAGCTCGACGAAATCTTGTGCAGACTTGAGCTGACAAAATCCGGCATCACATAACCGGTCGCAAGAACGACCTGCTTGGCCTCAATGATGTGACCATTGTCGAGTTCGACAATCACGGCCTGCCCGCTGTTGTCGTAGTTTTCAGCGCTCGCATCGAATATCCTGACGCCCTGCATTGCCGCTGCCGCCAATAACGCCTGACACAACAACAGCGGATCGGCGTCAGCCGAACCGATCGAATGGAGCGCGGCCTCGCGATAGAGACCAAATTCCTCCAGCAATGTCAGATGATCCAGATACTCGCCGGGCAGCCCGGCGCGCATACGGAGATCGTGCTCCGCTTTCAATTCGCGCGCACCCATGTTCCCCGCCGCCAGATACAGCGAGCGTTTGTGGCGCAGGCCACATGCCAGCCCACGCGTGTTCACAAGCTCCGCCAATCCGCTGACCGCGCCGAAACTGCGGCGATAGATGCTGGCGGCGCGGTCGAATCCGTACATCGCGGTGAGATCGTTCAGCGAGCGGTCGATCTCCCAGAGCAGCATCGCGGTGCTGGCCGCCGTGCTACCGAAGCCGGGACGCTGCCGGTCGATAACGCAAACCTCATGGCCCTCGGCGGCGAGATGTTCGGCCATCAGCGAACCGGTGACGCCCGCACCGACCACCAGAATCTCGCAGCGGAAATCCTGATCGACTGACGACCGCCCGGGCTGCACGAGCCGCTGGCTCCACGGTGACGTGCCTCCGCGCAAATCGTTTTGCCGGACTCTTTCAGGATCGAACATCATTGGCTTCAATCATGGCTGGAAACGATCCCCGTACCGCAACCATGATGACGCCCAAACGTCGCAAAAGTTCCCTCGTCAGGCCCCCTCGTCCAACGCGACCAGCTCACGCTTTTTGCGCAGCGACGGCAGCAGCGGCCCGATCAACAGGATCGCGGCGATCACGAGACATATCGCGGAGATCGGGCGCTGCACGAAAGTCATCAGGTCGCCCTGCGACAGGATCAGCGACTTGCGCAGATTGTTCTCGAGCAGCGGCCCGAGCACGAAGGCGAGCACCAGCGGCGCCGGCTCGTAGCCGAACTTGCGCATCAGGTAGCCGATCACGCCGAACCCGACCATGACGTAGACATCGAAGACATTGTTGCTGCTGCAGTAGACGCCGACGATGGTGAAGAGCAGGATCAGCGGGAACAGCACGTTGTAGGGCAGCTTCAAGAGCTGCACCCACATGCCGATCAGCGGCAGGTTCAAAATCAGCAACATGATATTGCCGATATACATGCTCGCGATGATGCCCCAGAACAATCCGGGATTCTGCGTGATCATCAGCGGCCCCGGCTGAAGGCCGTGAATGACGAACGCACCGAGCAGCAACGCCATCACGACATTCGGCGGAATGCCGAGCGTCATCAGCGGAATGAAGGCACCGCCCGCGGCTGCGTTGTTTGCCGCTTCCGGCCCCGCGACACCTTCGATGGCGCCCTTGCCGAAACGCTCCGGCGTTTTCGACAGCCGCTTCTCCAATGCATAGGACGCAAAGGACGCCACCACCGCGCCGCCGCCCGGCAGAATGCCGAGAAAGAATCCGAGCAAGGTGCCGCGTCCGACGGGCCCGGCGCTGGCCTTCCAGTCGTCCTTGTTGGGCAGAAGCTGCGTGATCTTGGCTTCGATTACATCGCGCTTGATCACCTGCTCGATGTTGATGAGCACTTCGGCGACACCAAACAGGCCCATCACCACCGGCACCAGGCCGATGCCGTCGATCAGTTCGAGACGGCCGAATGTAAGCCGCGGCTGCGCGGTGATGCTGTCGAGGCCGATCAGTCCGAGCACGACACCGATGCAGGCCATCAGCAGCGCCTTTGCCATCGAGCCCTGGGTCAGGAACGTCAGCACCACGAGGCCGAGCACCATCAGGCTGAAATATTCCGCCGGCCCGAACGCAACCGCCACGTTCGCCAGCGACGGAGCGATCAGCATCAGCGCGATCAGCGAGAAGGTGCCTGCAATGAACGAACCGAGGGCGGAGATGCCGAGCGCAGGTCCTGCGCGCCCCTGCTTCGCCATCTGATGCCCGTCGAGACAGGTGACGACCGATGCCGCCTCGCCCGGAATGTTGACAAGGATCGACGTGGTCGAGCCGCCGTACATCGAGCCGTAGTAGATGCCCGCCATCATGATGATGCCGGACTCCGGCGTGCCCGACAGTGTCACCGGCAGCAGCAGCGACATCGCCGAGATTGGGCCGATGCCCGGCAGCACGCCGACCAGTGTTCCGATGAACACGCCGATGAAACAGTACAGCAGGTTGACCGGCTGGAGAGCGACGCCGAGACCGTGCGAGACGTTGACGAGAACATCCATGAGCCTGCCCGATCAGCCGATGTTGAACATGCCCGCAGGCAACTGGATGAGCAGCGCACGTTTCAGTACCCACCAGACGCCGATCGGCGCCAGCACCGCGAGCGGGATCGCCAGCGTCCAGCGCACCGGATCGATCACCCGCAGCAGCAGCAACAGCAGCGGAATCGACGCCAGCAGAAAGCCGAGCGGCTGAAGCAGGAAGGAAAATCCCGCGAGGCACGCAATGACGACCACCGGCTTGGTCCAGCGCGTTCCGGCCCACAGCGACGCAACACTCGGGCCGCCTTCAGTGATCGCCGCGACGAGGATCGTGCCTGCGAACAGGCACATCAGGATGCCCGTGTAGAACAGCACGAAGCCTGAGCCCGGATCGTTGATGCTACCGATCTTGAGCTTCTGGCCGGCCCAGATCACGAAGACGCCGAGGGCAAGGCCGACGAGCCCGCCCCACAGCTCGGAATTGCCCAGTCTGAATTTCTCGCTAGCATCATTGCCCATGGACTGTTCTTTCATGTCCCTGATGTGATCCCGCCGTCACCCTGAGGTGGCGGAGCGAAGCGTAGCCCTCGAAGGACGACGGCGGATATCGCACTCATCCTTCGAGGCTCGCCGCAAACGCGGCTCGCACCTCAGGATGACGTTCTTTGCGAAAAGCCCACTCAGTTGGTTTTCTTCGCCAGCCCCAGCGTATCGATGACCTTGCGCTCGGACTCGGTGACCTCGGCGACGAATTTCTTGTAGTCCTCGGTGTTCTTGTAGTTCGCCACCATGTCGAACTTCGCCAGCGTCGCGATCACCGCCGGGTCCTCGATCGCCTTCTTGAAGGCGTCGTGAAGTTTGGCAACGATCTTGGGGTCCATGCCTTTCGGGCCGGCGATGCCAAACGGCGAGTCATACACCATCGAATAGCCGAGTTCGTTGAGGGTCGGCGCGTCCGGGAAGTTCGGCGAGCGCTTCGAGGTCCACACCATCAGCAGGCGCAGCTTGCCGGCATCGACCAGCGGCCGCCATCCGGTGGAGTCCGCCTGAAGCATGGTGTGATTGCCGAGCACGGCGGCATTGGTTTCGGCGCCGCCCTTGAACGGCACCTGCGTGAGCTTGATGCCCGCCTTGGCCGCGATCTGCTCCATGCCGATATGCAGCGAGGTGCCCGCGCCCGGCGTCGCATAGGTCACCTTGCCGGGATTTGCCTTGGCGAAGTCGACCACGTCCTTCCAGGTCTTGAACTGCGAGTCCGCGTTCGTGGTCACGCCGAAGGTGTACCCCGTTAGATGCACGATGTAGGTGAAATCCTTGTCGGCGTTCCAGGACACGTCCTGCATCAGCGGCAGACGAAACACCGTGATCGGTATCTGCGAAATCGTGTAGCCGTCGGGCTTCGCCGTCGCCGCCATGGTTGCCGGCCCGACGGTGCCGCCGCCGCCCGCCTTGTTGTCCACGACAATGGGCTGGCCGAGCACCTTGGACGCGCTTTCGGCGATCGCGCGCATCGAGATATCGGTCGAGCCGCCCGCGGGCCACGGCACGATCAGCGTGATCGGTTTGGTCGGATAATCCTGCGCCATTGCGACACTGGACAGCACGGCCAGCGCCGCCGACGCGAAAACGGTTTTGAATCCGGATCGATAAGCCATTGAACATCTCTCCCTTGGCGGTTCGTGACGATGTCCGAACCTGTCTTGTTCTATTTTTATGACACGATGATCCCCGAAATCGGCGCGAAAGAAAAGCAAGGAGACGCGTGCGGGACGCAGTTATTGCGACGCATCCGGCGGATGCGTCATTAGGTCCCAAAATATCCCGTCTCACGGCCGCCTTGCGTTCGCCCTGCGAAACGGCGAGTTGTGAATGAACAAGCCCTGCCCGTACCGATCGGGAAATCTGCCGGTTTTGAGCGCATCAAATCAGCCCAACAGTCCGGATGGATCGGTTATGCTCAGGGAACCATCAGCCGCGGCCGGAACGGAGCCCTCTCAATGCAGCGCGTGACCATCACCCTCGACGACGATCTCATGGCCGAACTGGATCGCATGATCGAGGAGCACGGCTACCAGAACCGCTCCGAGGCGATCCGGGATTTCGCCCGCGCCGGCATGCAGCAGGCGGCGCAGGATGCCGGAAAAAGCGGCGGCGATTGCGTCGCCGCGCTGGTCTATGTCTACGATCATGCCGCGCGCGATCTCTCCAGCCGCCTTGTCAACAATTTCCATGACCATCACGACCTGTCGCTGGCGACGCTTCACGTGCATCTGGACAACGATAACTGCATGGAGATCACCGCGCTCAAGGGCCGGACAGCAGATGTGCAGCATCTGGCGGACCATGTCATCGCCGAGCGCGGCGTGCGCTACGGCCGCGTGGTGATGATCCCCACCGAAGCCGGCGCCAAGACTTCGGGCGCGCGCAAAAAGCACGTCCATCGGCACACCTGACCCTCCTTTTCAGGAGATGTTTCCGGCGCGAACCTGCGGTATCGGTCCATCATGACAAAAGCCAGATCCAATCTTCAGATCGATTCCGCGCGCCTTTGGGGCGACATTCACGAAACCGCGAAATTCGGCGCAACGCCCAAGGGCGGCGTCAAGCGGCTGACGCTCGGGCCCGAGGACAAGCAGGTGCGCGACTGGTTCCGCACCGCCTGCGAAGCCGCCGGCTGCGAAGTCAGTGTCGATGCACTCGGCACCATGTTTGCGATCCGGCCCGGCCGCGACATGTCGAAGCCGCCGATCGGCATCGGCTCCCATCTCGACACCCAGCCCACCGGCGGCAAGTACGACGGCATCCTCGGCACCCTCGCCGCGCTCGAAGTCGTCCGCGCCATGAACGACGCCGGGATCGAAACCGAGTATCCCGTCTGCGTGTGCAACTGGACCAACGAAGAAGGCTCGCGCTACGCGCCGGCGATGATGGCGTCCGCCGCTTACGCCGGCGACTATACCACCGACGATATTCTGGGCCGCAAGGACGCCGACGGCATCACGGTCGCGGAAGCACTCGACACCATCGGCTATCGCGGCGCAGATGCGGTCGGAAAGCAGAAGTTCAGCGCCTTCGTCGAACTGCACATCGAGCAGGGCCCGCTGCTGGAAGCCGAGAACAAGACCATCGGCGTGGTCGATCGCGGCCAGGGCATCATGTGGTACAACGGCTCGATCGCCGGTTTCGCCAGCCACGCCGGGACCACCCCGATGCCGCTGCGCAAGGATGCACTTGCAGCGTTCTGCGAAGTCGTGCTTGCGGTGGAAAGGATCGCGTGCGATCTCGGGCCGAATGCGGTCGGCACCGTCGGCGAAATCAGGATCGATAATCCCTCGCGCAATGTCATCCCCGGCGACCTCACCTTCACCGTAGATATTCGCAGTTCAGAGTCAGCCACGCTGGACAAGTTGCACGACGCGCTGCAACGCGCGGTCGCGGAAATCATCGCACGCCGCAACGTCAAGATCACGGTCGAGCAGATCTGGCGCAAGGAGCCGACGGTGTTCGACACAAAACTGGTCGATGCTGTCGAAACCGCAACCAAAGAGATGGGCTACAGCCACCGCCGCATCACGTCCGGCGCGGGACACGACGCCTGCAACCTCGCAGCCGTGGTTCCGGCAGCGATGATCTTCGTGCCCTGCAAGGACGGTGTCAGCCACAACGAACTGGAGGATGCGACGCAGGCCGACTGCACTGCTGGCGCAAACGTGCTGCTGCATACGGTGCTCTTGCTGGCAGGCGTTGCGACGGAGTCGAGGGCAGACTCCTGATAATGTGTCACGTTGCATGATTTATCGTCGTCCCCGCGAAAGCGGGGACCCATAACCCCTAAACCCTCAAGAAGACACGTCATACATCCCGCATAATATTCCGCGACAGGGAGTATGGGTCCCCGCTCTCGCGGGGACGACCCGGAATTTTCCGTCGATTGAAAGCCCGCACCGCATGACTTCAAAAGTTGCCACTCCTCCCGTCGCGCCGCGCCGCCCCCACAGTTTCACGCATCACGGCATCACCGTGACTGACGACTATGCGTGGCTGAAGGACGACAACTGGCAGGAAGTCCTGCGCGACCCGTCGGTGCTCAAGCCGGACATCCGCGCCTATCTCGAAGCCGAGAATGCCTACGCCGACACGGTGATGGGCCACACCGAACCGTTGCAGAAGAAGCTGGTCGCGGAAATGCGCGGCCGCATCAAAGAAGACGATTCCAGCGTTCCCTCGCCCGACGGGCCGTTCGCCTACTTCCAGAAATACAATGAAGGCGGTCAGCACGAGCAGATCGGCCGAACCGCGCGCGATGGCAGCGGCGAAGCCCGTTTCATCATCGACGGCGATGAACTCGCCAAGCAGACCGAATATTTCCGGTTCGGCGGCGCGCGTCACTCGCCCGATCACAAGCTGGAAGCATGGAGCGCGGACGTTCGCGGCTCGGAATACTTCACTATCCGCGTGCGCGACTGGGAAACGGCCACGGATTCCGCCGACGTTGTCGAGGAAACCGACGGCGGCATGGTCTGGGCGGCGGACTCGAAGTCGTTCTTCTATGTCAAGCTCGACGACAACCACCGCCCGATGCAGGTCTATCGTCATGTTCTCGGCACCTCGCAGGCGGAGGACACCCTGGTTTATGAGGAACAGGATTCCGGCTGGTTCACGCATATCCATGAAAGCGCTAGCGGCCGTTTCTGCGTGATCGCGGGCGGCGATCATGAAACGTCAGAACAGCGGCTGATCGATCTGAGCGCACCCGAGGCCCCGCCGCGCCTGATCGCGAAGCGCGAGGAAGGCGTGCAGTATTCGATTGCCGACCGGGGCGATCAGCTTTTCATCCTGACCAATGCGGACGAGGCCATCGACTTCAAGATTGTCACCGCGCCGCTGGCATCGCCCGCGCGCAAGAACTGGCGCGACCTGATCCCGCATCGGCCCGGCACCTACATCATCGACATCGAACTTTATTCCGGTCATCTGGTGCGGATGGAGCGAACCAATGCGCTGCCCTCCATTGTCATCCGGGATCTCGCGACCTTGCAGGAACATGCCATCGCTTTTGACGAGGCGGCCTATTCGCTCGGCACCATCGGCGGCTACGAGTTCGACACCACGCAGATCCGGTTTTCCTATTCGTCGATGACCACGCCGTCGGAAGTGTTCGACTACGATATGGTCAGCCGCGCGCGCACCCTGCGCAAGCGCCAGGAAATTCCCTCCGGCCACAATCCTGCCGACTACGTCACCACCCGCATCATGGCGACGTCCCATGATGGCGCGCAGGTGCCGGTCTCGATCGTTCATCGCAAGGACCTCAAGCGCGACGGCAGTGCGCCGCTGCTGCTGTATGGCTACGGCTCCTACGGCAGCGCGATGCCGGCATCGTTCTCGGCCAACCGGCTGTCATTGGTCGACCGCGGCTTTGTGTACGCCATCGCGCATATCCGCGGCGGCGCGGACAAGGGCTGGGGCTGGTATCTCGACGGCAAGCGCGGGAAGAAGACCAACACCTTCGACGATTTCGCCGCCGCAGCCCGCGCGCTGATCGACGCGAAATACACCTCGGCGAAAAAGATTGTCGGCCACGGCGGCAGCGCCGGCGGCATGCTGATGGGCGCGGTCGCGAACCGTTCGGGCGAACTGTTCGCGGGCATCGTCGCCGAAGTCCCGTTTGTGGATGTACTGAACACCATGCTCGACGACACGCTGCCGCTGACGCCGCCGGAATGGCCCGAGTGGGGCAACCCGATTGAAAGTGCGGCTGATTTCAAGACCATCCTGTCGTACTCGCCGTATGACAACGTCGCGGCAAAAGAGTACCCCGCGATTCTGGCGATGGGCGGCCTCGCCGATCCGCGCGTCACTTACTGGGAGCCGGCGAAATGGATCGCACGGCTCCGCCCCGTGATGACGGGCGGCGGGCCGGTGCTGTTGCGCACCAACATGGGCGCAGGTCACGGCGGCGCGTCCGGCCGCTTCAACCGGCTCGATGAAATCGCAATTGTTTACGCGTTTGCGTTGTGGGCGGTGGGACTGGCTGGCGGCGAAAGCTGAAGCTTTCCTCTTACCTTACAGGTAATTTGATCGCGGCCATCAGCCGCGCATGATGTCGTTTGATTCCGTTGCAGCGCGTCATGACGCGCCGTCGTTCTCCGCTCATACTCCAATGCCTCTGACTCGCCTGTGCCCGGAAGTCCTGCATGCGCCGCCTGCCCTTCTATTACGGCTGGATCATTGTCGCCGTAACCTTCATCACCATGGGCATCGGCGTGAACGCCCGCACCTCGTTCTCGCTGTTCTTCTCGCCGATCGTCGACGAGTTCGGCTGGGATCGCGGCATCACGGCGGGCGCCTTCTCCGTCGGCTTTCTGGTCTCCGCGTTGCTTAGCCCCTTGATGGGCAAGCTGATGGACCGCTCCGGCCCGCGCACGGTGATGGAGCTTGGCGTCGTGCTGATGGGAGCCGGGCTGCTTCTCGCACCGCTGACGACACAGCCCTGGCATCTTTATATCACCATCGGATGTCTCGTCGGCGCGGGCAGCATTTGCCTTGGTTACTCCGGCCAGTCGCTGTTTCTGCCGAACTGGTTCGTCAAGCGCCGCGGCCTCGCGGTGGGCCTCGCCTTCGCAGGCGTCGGCATCGGCTCCATCATCATCCTGCCGTGGGTGCAGTTCCTGATCGACAGGAGCGGCTGGCGCGCGGCGAGCTGGGCGATGGGCATTCTGGTGCTGGTCGCGCTGATCCCGCTCAATCTGCTGTTGCACAAGCGCCCCGAGGATATCGGACTTCAGCCGGACGGAGACGCAGCGCCGACCGCCACGACCGTCGCACCTCCATCGAACATCGTCGATCCGGCATGGGCCGCGACGGACTGGACGCTCGGCCTCGCTGTGCGCACCGCGCGCTTCTGGTGGATTTCGCTTGGTTACTTTTGCGGTCTCTATGTCTGGTACGCCGTTCAGGTTCATCAGACCAAATATCTGGTCGAAATCGGATTTAGCTCCACCTCAGCCGCATGGGCGCTGGGCATGGTCAGCCTTATCGGCATTCCGGGGCAGATCGCGCTCGGCTATCTCTCCGACCGCATCGGCCGCGAATGGATCTGGACGATTTCGTCGTTCGGCTTTGCGATCTGTTTCGCCATGCTGATCACGCTGCAATACACGCCGACGCTGCTGCTGGTTTACGTCATGGTCGTGGCGCAGGGCGCGCTCGGCTACGGCTTCACCTCGATCATGGGCGCGGTGGTCGCCGAGATCTTCCAAGGCAAGCACTTTGGAACGATCTTCGGCACCATCGGCTTCACCGCGCTGGCCGGCGGTGCAGCAGGCCCATGGGTGACCGGCATCCTGCACGACATCTACGGCGATTACACGCTGGCCTTCATCATCGGCATCGCCGTGAGCGCTTTATCTTCCGCCGCGATCTGGCTCGCATCTCCCGGTAAGATTCGTGCCGTCGCGGGCCGCATGCACCGGATCGCGAAAGCAGCCTAAAGCCCGATCTGCACAGGATAACCCTCGCGCAGCGCATTGACGATCGACGGCGGTGTCAGGAGCCTGGCATCGGCGAGACTTGCCGACGCGCGGCTGTAGCCCGCAAATGACCAGCGCCATGCCTCGCCGTTTACGATCATGTAGCTCTCGCCGCCGCTCGTCACCGTCGTTCCGCTCGGCAGCTTGAGCGCGGCGATGTGCAACGGATGCAGCCGCTTCTGACGGCCATCGAGCCGCTCGCCGTGAAGCACGGCGTCCATCTCGGTCGCATATGGCTTTACGCGGCCATTGCCCTTGGCCCACGCGTCACGAAACGCCGTCGCGTCATCCCGGCGGCAGTAGAAGCATGGGCGATGCCCCGCCGCGAACGATGTCGCTTCATCGAGAAAGAACAGCTCGGTCCAGCTTCGTCCGCCCATCACCTTGCGCCGGCGTCCGCGAAATTCGCAGACGCAGGTGATCCATGCCTTTGACGACCAGCGCCGGTTCAGCAGCGTCCTGGTCGCCGGATCGTGAATGATGCCGCGATTGCCGGTGAAGCGGCCCCGATGCGCGGTCGCAACGATATCACCGAACGGCGACACGCGGTTCTGCAGCGGCATAGGCTCATCCCTTTCCGTCATTGCGAGCAAAGCGAAGCAATCTACCTTGAGAAGAATGGATTGCTTCGTCGCTAGCGCACATCGCAATGACGAACCACGGAATATCAAGCCACCCGGAAACCGATGAACCGCTGGAAGGGATCAGTTCCCTAGCTCAGCACATCCTGATTGATGACATTCTCGCGGATCGGTTTGCCGTCGAGCGCGCTGAGAATGTTCTTCGCAGTTTGCAGGCCCATGCGATCGAGCGCTTCGCGGGTCACGCCCGCCAGATGCGGCGCGGTGATGACGTTATCGAGCTTGAACAGCGGATGGTCCGGCCGCGGCGGCTCCTGCGCGAACACATCAATGCCTGCGCCTGCGATCTTGCCCGAGGTGAGCGCCGTATGAAGCGCGTCCTCATCCACGATGCCGCCGCGCGCAGTGTTGATGAGATAGGCCGTCGGCTTCATCAATTGCAACTGCGCCGCACCGAACATATTGACGGTTTCCGGCGATTTCGGACAGTGGATCGAGACAAAATCGGCGCGCGGTAGCGCCGTGTTGAGATCGGTCACATATTCCGCGCCCGCCGCCTCGACTTCGGCTGCGGACTTGAACGGGTCGTAGACCAGGACGTTCATCTCCATCGCCACCAGCCGTTTGACCGTCCGCGTCCCGATGCGGCCGAAGCCGACCACCAGCGCGGTCTTGCCGAGCAGGTCATACGGGATCGCACCGAGCCGCTTGGTCCAGTTGCCGCTCTTGACGATGTGGTCGAGTTCGGTCGAACGCTTCGCCAGCCACAGCATCATGAACAGCGCGCATTCGGCGACCGACGGTGAGTTTGCGATGCCGGTGGTCATCAGGGGAATTTTCTTGCCGCTCAGGGCTTTCACATCCACCGCGTCGTAGCCGACGCCGATCCGCGCCACCACCATCATCTCCCCGGAAGACGCGATCTCGTTGGCGCCGAAACCGGTGCCGCCGAGCGCCACGCCGTTGACCGGCGCGTGCTGCCGCAGCATTTCATTGAAATCCGGAGCGGAGATGGTGTTTGGAAACTCGATGGCCTCGATGTCGCTGCGTTCCCGAAACAGGGCCCAGCCCCCGGGCGACATGGTTTCCACGATCAGCAGTTTCTTCTTGTTGGTCGCCATTTCATCCCCTGATGTTTGTTGATTTTCGTTGAGCGCGAGGCGCAAGCAGCCCATCATCGCCTTGTTTCGCCGCTTCCCGCAAGCTGGGAAGGCCGCGAGCCGCGCACTTGCCGCCTGCAATTTGCGCAGGCAAACTCGCGCCGCGCCGCATCGTTCGGATCAGCAGAAATAACAACAGGAGATCAACCCGTGACCCAGTCCGCGCCCCACCCCGCATCCCTTCTCGAAACGCTGGCGCGCTGGGACACGCCCACGATCTGCAACGCGCTGGAGGTCGTCGCGCCCGAACGCCGCCTGATCGGGTTCACCACCAAGCCGCTGGTTTGCCCGTTCCCGGACCTGCCGCCGATGGTCGGCTATGCCCGCACCGCAACAATCCGGGCCACTTCGGCGTCAAAGCTGTCGGCGGCGGATCAGCGCGCCCAGCGCGTCGCCTATTACGAATATTGCGGGACCGGTCATGGCCCGCGCATCAGCGTCATTCAGGATCTCGACGGCGCGAATATCGGCTTCGGCGCGTTCTGGGGCGAGGTCAATAGCTCGGTTCACAAGGCGCTCGGGTGCCTCGGCGTTGTCACCGATGGATCGATCCGCGATATTCCCGCATGGGCGCCGGGATTCCAGGCGCTGGCCGGCAGCATCGGCCCCTCACATGCTTTCGTTCATCTCGCAGGCTTCGGTGAAACAGTGTCCGTCGCTGGCATGACGGTGAGCTCGGACGATCTCATTCATGCAGATCGTCATGGTGCGGTCGTGATTCCGGCCAATGTTGCAGCGAAACTTCCGGATGCGGCGAGATTGTGCGAACGCCGCGAGGAGCCGATCCTCGGCATCGCCCGCGATCCCGGTTTCACCGTGGAGAAACTCAAGGAAGCGCTGGCCAAGGCCGCGGAGATTCATTAACGCGAGACGATGGCGCAAGCCTCCTCGCAACACGCAATCAAAGGAAGGTTTGTGCCATGAAAGTCGCGCTCGGAGTTATCGTCGGACTGGTGATCGGATTCCTCGCCATGACCTGGTTCAAGACCGGCCATCTGCCGTTCTAGCCGTTCGTCCTCAGACCGCTTCGTAGGCGAACAACACTGCGATAACGGTGATGCCGAGCAGGCCGGACAGGAACAGGACGTCCGCGATGCGCTCATAACGCTCGCTTGCGCCGCTCCGACCCGCATAGCGGATGGACAGATAGGACGCCGCCGCGCTGACGAGAAACAGAATCGCGGCGAGCGCGGCATACTCGTCGACATGGCTCGGTCCGCTTCTGCTTTCCACGACCTTGACGAGGCCGACCAGCGTCACGCAAACGCCGATCATCGTCGCGGAGGTGGGCAGAATGTGACGGGAGAGCTCCTTGCTCGCGCGCGGATCTTTCTGCTGCCGGTCGGTCATGTTCGACTTTCTTTTTGAACCCGAACGCTGCGTGGTCCGTTATGCTGTATCTTCCCGCCGCATAAATTACCCGAGTCCTGAATGCCTGTCTCACCCCATTACCGCGCATCGACCAGCCATGCCGCGCTCGGTCCCGAGTTCTACGATGTCGTCGCGGCGGCTGAATTTCCCGATCACATCCTGCGCTATCGTAATCAGCGCGCGGCGAAAACCGTCGGGCTCGACATGCTCAGCGACGAGGAATGGATCGCGCATTTCGGGCGATTCCAGCCATTGGCGGAAAATTTCAAGGAGCCGCTGGCGCTGCGCTACCACGGCCACCAATTCCGAACCTACAATCCGGAACTCGGCGACGGGCGTGGCTTCCTGTTCGCGCAACTGTACGACGACAAGGGCCGCCTGCTTGATCTCGCCACGAAGGGCAGCGGCAAGACGCCCTGGTCGCGCACCGCAGACGGGCGCCTGACACTCAAGGGCGGCGTGCGCGAGGTGCTGGCGACCGCGATGCTGGAAGCGCTCGGCGTCGATACCTCGAAAACCTTCAGCTTGATCGAGACCGGCGAGGCGCTGGTGCGCGGCGACGAGCCCTCGCCGACGCGATCCTCCGTGATGGTGCGGCTGAGCCACTCGCACATCCGGATCGGCTCGTTCCAGCGCCAGGCGTTTCTCCGTAGCACAGAAAATATCCAGAAGCTGCTCGACTACACGATCAGGACTTACATGCCCGAGGTGTGGCGCGACGATGTAGCGGCTCGCGCCATCGCATTTCTCGAAGAGGTCTGCCGCCGCGTCGCGCGGGTCGGCGCGCAATGGATGGCCGCCGGATTCGTCCACGGCGTGCTCAACACCGACAACATCAATGTCACCGGCGAGAGTTTCGACTACGGTCCGTGGCGGTTTCTTCCATTTCTGGAACCTGCATTCACCGCTGCGTATTTCGACGAGACCGGGCTCTATGCCTACGGCCGACAGCCCGATGCGCTGTTCTGGAACGTCACGCGGCTGGCGGAATGCCTGCTCGGCCTTGCGGATCAGCCAAGTCTTGAAAAAGCGCTGGGGGTGTTTGAACCGGCCATCCGCCAGGAGTTCACCGATGCGATGCTAAGACGGCTCGGCGTCCAGCCGCGCGATGCCGTGAGCGACAATGAACTGGTGCGCGCACTCTGGATATTCCTGTCGGAGACGAAAGCCCCATTCGAGCAGACCTTCTTCGACTGGTTTGGCGGCCTCAAGAGCGCCGAGCGCGCGGCGAATAGCCCGTCGAAGGATCACTATGTAAACACGGCGTTCGCTGCCGTCCGCGACGCATTGAAAGACTTCGTTCCGCGCGAGGGCGTTGACCTAAGCCACCCGTACTTCAGCAAGCCGGTCGCATGTTCCATGCTGATCGAAGAAGTCGAAGCGATCTGGAAGCCGATCGCAGACAATGACGACTGGTCGGTGTTTCACGCCAAGCTTCAAGCCATCGACGAGATGCGCGAGGCGTATGGGCTGGGATAGGGTCTATCCGATGTCATTCCGGACAGCCCACGCAGCGGGCTGATCCGGAATCCAGAGGTTCATCGGAAATCACTTCGAGATTCCGGGCTGGCTCGCAACTGCTCGCGCCCCGGAATGACGTGCTCATTTACGCCACCTTCTTGCGCGGCGTAGCGGCAACGTAATTGCCATCGAGGAATCCGACGAGGCGCTTGCGGATGAGGTATTCGGCATCCGCCATGATGCGATCGATCAGTTCCTTGACCGTCGGGATGTCGTGAATCAGTCCGACCATCATGCCGCAGCTCCATGCACCGGCGTCCATGTTCCCGTCGATCATGACCTTCGGATAAACGCCCGCGACTTCCTCGAGAATATCCTCGATCTTGATGCTCTTGCCCTTTTCCTGCTCGATCTGGATCAGCTTTTCGACGCCCTTGTTGGTGAGAACGCGCTCGGTGTTGCGCAGGTTGCGCATCACAAGCCGGGTGTCGAATTCGGTCGCTTTGAGCAGCGCCTGCTTCACGTTGTCATGCACCGGGGCTTCCTTGGTGGCGATGAAGCGGGTGCCCATGTTCATGCCCTGCGCGCCCATCGCCAGCGCCGCAACGAGGCTGCGCGCGTCGGCCATGCCGCCGGAGGCGACGAACGGAATCGTCAGTTCTTCTTCCGCGCGCGGCAGCAGGATCATGTTCGGCATGTCGTCTTCGCCGGGATGACCGCCGCATTCGAAACCGTCGACGCTGACCGCGTCGCAGCCAATCGCTTCAGCCTTCAGCGAGTGACGGACCGAGGTGCACTTGTGGATCACCTTGATGCCGGCAGCCTTCAGTGCGGGCATGTACTGCTCGGGGCTGCGGCCGGCGGTCTCGACCGCCTTGATGCCGGCTTCCTTGATGGCCGCGATATATTCGGGATACGGAGGCGCCGAAAACGTCGGCAGGAAGGTGAGGTTCACGCCGAACGGCTTGTCGGTCATGTCCTTGCACTTGGCGATTTCCTTCGCCAGCAATTCCGGCGTCTTCTGCGTCAGGCCGGTGATGATGCCAAGGCCGCCGGCGTTGGACACCGCCGCCGCGAGCTCGGCGAACCCAACGTAGTGCATGCCGCCCTGAATGATCGGATGCTGGATGCCGAACAGTTCCGTAATTGCCGTTTTCATGTGTTCCCTCTCCTTGGTGCCTTCAATCCCACGTTCATTGCATCGCTTCTGCAAGCGGGCTGCTCAGTTTACACCGTTACCGCAGGTGCTCGCGGCGCGACAATGGTTCGGCCGGGCAAGGCTGCCATGTCTTCCGTTCTGAAAAGGAACGTATCAGGATGAACCGGACCGTCAACTGGTGGTCAAACGCTGAGACAGCGTGTATCAGGGCGGCGATAACTCCATTATCGCGCAACGGAATTTCCGCTTGAACAAGCCGCAGCCCGCTAAACCATTCCTCGACGTTCTCTCCGGAAGCCGCCGGTCCGTGCCGCCGGTCTGGATGATGCGGCAGGCCGGCCGTTACCTGCCCGAGTATCGCGAATTGCGCGCCACGGCTGGCAGTTTTCTCGACCTCTGCTTCAATCCCGAATGGGCCGCCGAGGTGACGCTGCAGCCGATCCGGCGTTTCGGTTTCGACGCCGCGATCATCTTCTCGGACATTCTGGTGATCCCGCATGCACTCGGACGCTCGGTGCGCTTTGAGGCCGGCGAAGGCCCCCGCCTCGATCCGCTCGATACGCCTGAGAAGATCGCGACGCTGGCGATGGCCGCCGACTTCACCAAGCTCGAACCCGTCTATGAGGCGCTGCGCCGGGTCCGCGCCGAACTCGATCCGAAAATCGCACTGATCGGTTTCTGCGGCGCGCCGTGGACGGTCGCAACCTACATGGTCGCCGGCCAAGGGACGCCGGATCAGGCCCCGGCACGGATGCTGGCCTATCGCGCGCCCGATGCGTTTGCGAAAATCATCGACGTGCTGGTGGAAAACTCAATCCAGTATCTGCTGGGACAGCTCAAAGCCGGTGCCGACGCGCTGCAGATCTTCGACACATGGGCCGGCGTGCTGCCGCCGCGCGAATTCCAGCGCTGGTCGGTTGAGCCGACGCGGCGGATCGTCGAAGGCGTGCGCGCAAAGGCGCCGAACGCGAAGATCATCGGCTTTCCGCGCGGCGCAGGCGCGCAACTGCCGATGTATGTCGGGCGCACCGGTGTCGACGGCGTCAGCATCGACTGGACGGCGGACCCGTCGCTGATCCGCGAGCGGGTGCAGAACCACGTCGCCGTGCAGGGCAATCTCGATCCGCTGGTCTTGATCGCAGGCGGCGCGGCGCTGGACCGCGCGGTCGACGATGCGCTGGCGAATTACGCCAGCGGCCGATACATCTTCAATCTCGGCCACGGCATCCAGCCGGAAACACCCATCGCGCATGTCGAGCAGATGCTCAAGCGCGTGCGGGATTATAAAGGCTAGACAGGCCGCGATCGCTCGATGATCGCCGCCGCGCCCTGCGCCAGCAGGTCGAATGCCACCGCGCGGCCGAGCTCGCGCGGTTTGTCGGCAGGTCCGGTGCGGGTTGCCTCAAGCAACTGATCGCCCTCCAGATCGAGCACCGACGCAGTCAGCGACATTTCGCGGCCGTTGATCGTTGAGAACCCGGCGATCGGCGAATTGCAGTGGCCGTTGAGCACCCAGAGCACTTCGCGCTCGGCATCGGCGGACAGATGCGCGGCGGGATCGTCGATCAGCGCGAGATATTGCCGCGTCCGCCAGTCGTTCGCTGCACATTCGACTGCGACGATGCCCTGCCCTGCGGCCGGCAGCATTTCAAGCGCGGTGAATTCGTGCGCGATGCGGCCTGCAAGCCCGACACGTTCCAGTCCGGAACGCGCCATGATCAGCGCATCGGCCGGGCCGACTTCGCCGCCGTCCGCGAGCTTTTGCATTTCGCCGTTGTCGAGCTTTCGCACCCGCGTATCGGCCGCGCCGCGGAAATGAATCACTTCGATCTCGGGAAACAGCCGCCGCGCGTAGGCCGCACGCCGCACGGCATTGGTGCCGAGCTTGAAGCCCTTGCCTTTGGTGCGCTTCAGATCGTCGAACGTGACGCCCGCGCGCAGCACCAGCGCATCGGTCGGCGGATCGCGCGACAGCGTCGCGCCGATCACAAGGCCCGGTGTGTCTTCGTTGCCCGGCATGTCCTTGAGCGAATGCATCGCCGCGTGCAGCTTTCCGGCGATTACGGCCTCGCGAATTTCGGCGACGAATGCGCCGCCCTTGCCTCCGTGCGGCAGCAGCAAACCGGTCTGATCCTGATCGCCGCGCGTCTCGAACTTGACAATCTCGACGTTCAGATCCCGCGCAGCAGCGGTGAGCTGGCGTGCGATTTCCTCGGTCTGCGCAAGCGCCATGGTACTTTTGCGCGTTCCGATACGCATGGAAATTGCTGCCACGTCTGCTCCATCTGGGGGCGAATTATTCGAGCACGATCCGGAAAAACGGAAACCGTTTCCGGCCGGATCATGGTCATATACAGGGTGGCGCACAATACGGCGAGCGGTCCCCCGAATGCAACGCATGGGCATCGAAAATGACGGGCAGCGATGCTTTCGGGCTCTGGACGCCGGGCGCATCATTCGGTCTTGATGCGGGTATGATCCAGCGTGCCCCGTCATCCACCGGCGAGAAGCCGCGTGTCGTTATTATCGGCGGCGGGTTTTCCGGCGCTGTGCTGGCGTGGCATCTGCACCGCACCGCGCCCCACCGCCACGACATCATCATCATCGAGCCGCGCGATGAGATCGGCCGCGGCCTCGCCTACGACAGCAGCGATCCGGCGCACCGGATCAATGTGCCGGCGCTGAAAATGAACCTCGACTTCGATGAGGAAGGCCATTTCGAACAATGGCTGATCGCAGCGGGATATCCCCCGCGCGATCCCAAGTCGGTAATCGCCGACATCCACCTGTTCCCGACACGCGCGGCCTTTGGCGATTATGTCAACGCCCATGTCCGTGAACTCGGCGACGCGGTGACGCACCACAAGACAAAAGCCCGCACTGTCGTTCAACTTGAGAGTGGCTACCGCGTCCCGTGCGAGAACGGCAATGACATTCACGCCGATGCCGTGGTGCTCGCCGTGTGCCACACCCCGCCGCAAGTGCCGTTGTCGATCGCGTCGCTGCGCCATCATCCGCGATTTGTCGCCAACCCGTGGCAGACGGACGCGCTGCGCAGCATCGCGCCGAACGATCGCGTGCTGATTGTCGGCACCGGACTGACCATGGCCGATATCGTCGCCTCGCTCGATCGCAAGGGCCATCGCGGCAAGATCACCGCAGTCTCGCGGCGCGGCCTTCGCTCGCAAACCCACGCGGCACAGTTCACCGACCCGTTCGGCGATTTCGCCAGCGAACCTTCGCGCACCACGCTCTCGTTGCTGCGGCATGTCCGCCGCGCCATTGCGCAGGCCGCGCGCGAAGGATTGTCATGGCATCCGGTGCTCGATCAGTTGCGGCTGCAAGGCTTCGACATCTGGCATGCGCTGCCGCTGCGCGAACGTGCCCGGCTGATCCGCCATCTACGTCCGTTCTGGGACACCTCTCGGTTTCGGATCGCGCCTCAAGTGGATGATGTGATCGTGCGGCGGATCGCGGACGGCACCCTGACAATTCAGGCCGCGTCGGTGCGTGCGGGCAAAAGCGCGGGGCATGACATGGCCGTCGATCTACGCGCGCGGCGCAGCCAGACGTGGGAGCCGGCATCGTTCGACGCCGTCGTGATCGCAACCGGCCCGGCCCATGGCACGGTGTTCCAGAGCAATCCGCTGCTCCAACATCTCGGCAGCAACGGCCTCGCCCGCCCCGATCCGCTTGGTCTCGGCATCGATGTCGATCTTCAGGGCCGCGCCATTGGACGAGACGGAGAGATCGCCGAGCACCTGTATGTAGCAGGTCCGCTGGCGCGCGGTACCTTCGGCGAACTCATGGGCGCGCCGGATCTGGCGCGGCATGCCCGCAACATCGCCGAAACCATCGCGCACGCGGATATCCGCGCGGCGCGGTTGCCTCCGCATCCCGTCCAAGCTTAAAACAGGCTCATCATGCGCAGGCGCGCTCCGCGCCGCGCATCAGCCTGCCGGAGATGCAATGACGTCCGCCCTCGCGCGCATCGGTTTTCTTGCGCCCTTGTTCGTTCCTGCCACCCGGCCCGACCGGTATTTCAAGGCCGCCGGGTCCGGCGCCGACGGCATCATCATCGATCTTGAGGATGCTGTCGCTGCAAACGAGAAGGACGCCGCGCGCGCGACTCTGGTTGCTGCGTCCCTGCCGCCCAATTCCATTGTCCGCGTCAATGCGTTCGGGACCCGCTGGCACAATGCGGACGTCGTGGCGATGAAAGGTCTCGGCATCGCCGGGATCATGCTGCCGAAAGCGGAAACCGACGGACATCTGGAGAGCGTGCGCGCCGTGCTGGGCGATCTGCCGGTGATTTCACTGATCGAATCCGCGCACGGCGTCGCGGGCGTCCGCGAGGTCGCCGCGCATTCCGACCGGCTCGCGTTCGGCTATATCGACTTCAGTGCCGATGTCGGTTGCAGCATGGAGCGCGATGCACTGCTGATGGCCCGTGCGGAGATCGTACTCGCATCAAGGCTGGCCGGATTGCTGCCGCCACTCGAAGGCGTGACGCCGTCGTTCGACGATCCGGCGCTGGTGGAAGACGACGCGCGTTATGCGGCATCGATGGGTTTCGGCGGCAAGCTCTGCATTCATCCCAAGCAGATTGCGCCGACGCTGGCGGGATTCCGGCCGTCGCAAAAAGACATCGACTGGGCAACGAAGATCGCGAATTCGGGAGATGGCGCAGTGTCGGTCGACGGCATGATGGTCGATGCGCCGGTGCGCCTTCGCGCACAACGCATCCTCGCGGCAGCGAAGGCAAGCGACGCCGCCGGGGGCTAGGCTTTCATCTAGGTAGGCTCAGGCCGCGACCGGCGGCCAGGTCATCAGAACCATCTCGACGATCTTCTTGAGTTCGTCGCGTTTGGCTCCGCCGACGGCCTGCACCGCAAGCCCCTGCGAAATCGTCGCGATGTAGCGCGCCAGCGCCGCGGGGTCCGCCGCGTGGGGGAGATCGCCTTCGGATTTCGCGCGCTCGAATCGCGCGCGCAAATCGCTCTCGAACTGGCTGCGGCGCACGCGCAATTCCTGCTTGATCGATTCAGCCGCATCACCACCGGTCAACGCGCCATTGATAGAGAGACATCCTGCGGGACATTCGGGATCGGTCACGGCATCCACTTCGCTGTAGAGCAAGTTCTCCACAACTGCGCGCGCGGTCGGCAGCAGCAGCGCACGCTTGGTGTAGCCCGCCGGGCCATCGATATAAGAATCGAACGCTTTGCGGAAAAGTTCTTCCTTGTTGCCGAATGCGGCATAGAGCGACGGTTTGGTAATACCCATCGCTTCGGTCAGGTCCGCCATCGACGCGCCCTCGTATCCCTTCTCCCAAAACACGTGCAACGCGTTTTCCAGAGCCTGGTCGAGGTCGAATTCGCGGGGTCGTCCGATCGCCACAATAAGAACCCTTCTGATTTTGTACCTTTCGTTAGATATGTCCCTTGACGGCGAAAGTCCAAGGCCCATTTATACCGAGCGTTACAGTTGCAGCGCAGCAATAAAACACTGCAACCTCGGGGCAAATCGGAACTTTATTCTCTCGTCAGATGACGATCCCCTGCAACGCATTGAAATAACAGCGATTTGCGCTTGTGGCGCGAAGCGCAAAAGTGGGGTCGATAATGAAAAGCCTTTCAAAGAGAACGAGCCTGATTGGAGCCAGCGTTGGTCTGGTCATTCTGGCAGCCGCTGGAGCCCTGATCTCAACCACCTCGAACAACCGGGCCAAGGCGGATGCTGCGGCCCCACCACCGGCGACTCCGGTTTCGGTCGCGGACGTCAAGGAACGGGAAACGGCGATCTGGGACGAGTTCTCCGGACGCCTCGAAGCCGTCGAGCAGGTTGAAGTCCGCTCGCGCGTCGCGGGCGCCATCCAGGAAATCCGTTTCCGCGAAGGCGCGCTGGTTCAGAAGGACGACATTCTCGTCGTGATCGATCCGGCGCTCTATGCCGCCGAGGTCGCCCGCGCGGAAGCTCAGGTCGCCGCCGCGCAGTCGCGTCTCGTCTTCACCAAGAGCGATTACGAGCGCGGACAGCAACTGACCGGCTCCAACACCATTTCGCAGCGCGATCAGGATAACCGCATCAACGCCTATCGTGAGGCGGAAGCCAACCTCAAGGCCGCACAGGCCACCCTCAAAACCGCGCAGCTTAACCTCGGCTACACCGAAGTCCGCGCGCCAGTCACGGGCCGGGTCGGCAAGCGCGAGATCACCGTAGGCAATCTGATCGCCGCCGGTCCAGGTTCGCCGCTGCTGACCACCATCGTCTCGACCTCGCCGATCTATGCCAGCTTCAACGCCGACGAGCAGGTCGTCCTGCGTGCGCTCGACGCGCTCGGCAAGGACGATGCGGCATCGAAGACCGGCCGCATCCCCGTCAAGATGGGGACCGCGACCAGCAATGGCCTGCCGTTCGAGGGCCAGATGCAGCTGATCGACAACCAGGTCGATGCACGCAGCGGCACGGTGCGGGTCCGCGCCATCTTCGACAACAAGGATGGCCGCCTGATCCCCGGACAATTCGTCCGCTTGCAGATGGGTCAGCCCAAGACCGAACGCGCCATGATGATCAACGAGCGCGCCGTCGGCACCGACCAGAACAAGAAGTACGTGATGGTCGTGAACAAGGAGAACAAGGCCGAATATCGCGAAGTCTCGCTCGGCGTCGCTGTCGACGGCCTGCGCGTGGTCACCGCCGGCCTGAAGCCAGGCGAGCAGATCGTCGTCAAGGGAATGCAGCGCATTCGCCCCGGCGCGCCTGTCGCACCCGAAGTGATTGCGATGGACGCGAACTGACGCAGAGCGTTCCCCATCAACAACGTTATTGCGAGCGAGGCGAAGCAATCCATCGCTGAGAAAGAAAAGCTGGATTGCTACGCTCCTCGCAATGACGGCATCAGACAGTCGACTGCAACAAAACCAATAATGAGATGACGTCATGAATATCTCGCGATTTTTTATCGACCGGCCGATTTTCGCCGGCGTGCTGTCGGCGCTGATCCTGCTTGCGGGCCTGCTGTCGCTGCCTGCACTGCCGATCTCCGAATATCCGGAAGTTGCGCCGCCCATCGTGACGGTGCGCGCGCTCTATCCCGGCGCCAACCCCAAGGTCATCATTGAATCGGTCGCGACGCCGCTCGAAGAGCAGATCAACGGCGTCGAGAACATGCTTTATATGAACAGCCAGGCGACCACCGACGGCGTGCTGACCCTCAACGTCACCTTCCGTCTCGGCACCAATCCCGACCTTGCGCAGCAGATGGTTCAGAACCGCGTCTCGCAGGCGGAGTCGCGGCTGCCGGCGGTCACGCGCCAGCTCGGCATCACCACGGTGAAGAGCTCGCCGAACATCACGCTCGTGGTGCATCTGCTGTCGCCGAACGACCGCTACGACACCACCTACCTGCGCAATTTCGGCGTGTTGAACGTCAAGGACCGCCTCGCCCGTATCCGCGGCGTCGGTCAGGTCCAGATCTGGGGCGCGGGCGATTACGCCATGCGTGTCTGGCTCGACCCGCAAAAGGTCGCCGAGCTCGGTCTGTCACCCGGTGACATCACCCGCGAAATCCAGGCCCAGAACGTCGAGGCCGCGGCCGGCACCGTCGGCGGCGCGCCGAACTCCGCGGACGTCACGTTGCAGATGCCGCTCAACGCGCAGGGCCGCCTGAAGGACGAGCAGGAATTTGGCGATATCGTCATCAAGACCGGACAGAACGGTGAAATCACCCGTCTGCGCGACGTCGCACGGATCGAGCTTGGCGCGTCCGAATATGCGCTGCGTTCGCAGATCGACAACAAATCCGCGGTCGGCATCGGCATCTTCCAGGCACCCGGCGCCAACGCGCTCGCGATCGCCGACGAAGTCCACTCGGTCATGAAGCAGATCAAGCAGAACATGCCGGAGGGCGTGGACTATCGCATCGCCTACGATCCGACGCGGTTCATCCGCGCGTCGATCGAAGCCGTGATCCACACCCTGCTGGAAGCCATCGCGCTGGTGGTGCTGGTCGTCATCCTGTTCCTGCAGACCTGGCGCGCGTCGATCATTCCCCTGATCTCGGTGCCGGTCTCGATCATCGGCACCTTCGCGGTGCTGCTGCTGTTCGGCTATTCGATCAACGCGCTGAGCCTGTTCGGGCTGGTGCTCGCCATCGGCATCGTGGTCGACGACGCCATCGTCGTGGTCGAGAACGTCGAACGCAACATCGAGGAAGGATTGTCGCCGCGCGATGCGACCTATCGCGCCATGAACGAAGTGTCGGGACCGATTATCGCCATCGCGCTGGTGCTGGTCGCGGTGTTCGTGCCGCTCGGCTTCATCAGCGGCCTCACCGGCCAGTTCTACAAGCAGTTCGCCATGACCATCGCGATCTCGACGGTGATCTCCGCGATCAACTCGCTGACGCTGTCGCCGGCACTCGCAGCTCTTTTGCTCAGGGGCCACGATCAGCCGAAGGATGCGCTCAGCCGCGGCATGGACAAGGTCCTCGGCGGTTTCTTCCGGCGGTTCAACAACGTCTTTCAGAAGGCTTCGGATTCCTACAGCGGCGGCGTCAAGCAGGTGATCTCACGCAAAGCCGCGGTGATGGGCGTCTATCTGGTGCTGATTGGCGTTACCGCGGTCCTGTTCAGGGTCGTCCCCGGCGGTTTCGTGCCGTTGCAGGACAAGCAGTATCTGATCGGCTTCGCCCAGTTGCAGGAAGGCGCGACGCTCGACCGCACCGAAGAGGTGATGCGGCGAATGTCCGAGATCGCCATGCAGCAGCCCGGCGTTGAAAGCGCCGTAGCCTTCCCGGGCCTGTCGATCAACGGCTTCACCAACTCGTCCAGCGCAGGCATCGTGTTCTCGACGCTGAAGCCCTTCGGGGAACGCAAGGACCCGTCGCTCAGCGCCAACGCCATCGCTGCGGAACTGAACAAGAAGTACACGGTCATTCAGGATGCCTTCGTGGCCATGCTGCCGCCGCCGCCGGTCGACGGCCTCGGCACCACCGGCGGCTTCAAGCTCCAGCTCGAAGATCAGGTCGGCCTCGGCTACGAGGCGCTGGACGAAGCCAAAAAGGCCTTCCTCGCAAAAGCGATGCAGGCGCCGGAGCTGACCGGATTGTTCTCGAGCTACAAGGTCGACGTCCCGCAGCTTTACGCGGACATCGACCGCACCCGCGCGCGTCAGCTCAACGTGCCGATCACCAGCATCTTCGAAACGCTGCAGGTTTACCTCGGCTCGTACTACGTCAACGACTTCAACAAATTCGGCCGCGTCTACTCGGTGCGCGTGCAGGCCGACGGCAAGTTCCGCGCAAGGCCGGAAGATGTCGGCCAGCTGAAGGTCCGCTCGACCACCGGCGAAATGATTCCGCTCTCGGTGCTGTTGAAGCTGCAATCCGCCGCCGGTCCTGAAAGCGCGATGCGCTATAACGGCTTCCTCGCGGCGGACATCAACGGCAACAACGCGCCGGGCTATTCCACCGGCCAGGCCCAAGCCGCGGTCGCACGCATCGCCAACGAGACGCTGCCCAAGGGCATCGGCTTCGAGTGGACCGACCTCACCTATCAGGAGATCATCGCCGGCAACACCTCGCTCTACATCTTCCCGATCGTGATGCTGCTGGTGTTCCTGGTGCTCGCTGCGCAGTATGAAAGCCTGATGCTGCCGCTGGCGATTATCATGATCGTTCCGATGTCACTGCTGGCCGCGATGTTTGGGGTCTGGATCACCGGCAACGACAACAACATCTTCACCCAGATCGGCCTGTTCGTGCTTGTCGGGTTGTCGGCGAAGAACGCGATCCTGATCGTGGAGTTCGCGCGCGAACTTGAGTTCGCCGGGCGCTCTCCGATCGCCGCGGCGATCGAGGCCAGCCGTCTGCGGTTGCGGCCGATCCTGATGACGTCCATCGCCTTCATCATGGGTGTGGTGCCGCTGGTGACGTCTGTCGGTGCAGGCGCCGAGATGCGTCACGCCATGGGCATCGCGGTGTTCTCCGGCATGATCGGCGTCACGGCGTTCGGTATTTTCTTCACGCCGGTGTTCTACGTCCTGCTGCGGGGCCTCACCGGTAACAAGCCGCTGGTCCAGCACGGCGACAGCTCGATCGAGCCCGTCCCGGCCGCTCATACCGCACCTCATGCGCTGAAGGACGCGGCTGAATAGCCTGCCATGCCCGGCAGGCCACACGATGGCGCAAAGCTGCATTGCCCGTGACAGCGATGTGCCCGCGACGAAGCGATCCGGTCCTTGCCCCTCCAAGCCGGATCGCTTCAGTCGCACCTTCTGCAAAAGAAAATGGCCGGGGATGACCCCGGCCATTTTTATTCACACGACGAGAAACGATCTCATCGCAAGTGGGGTGCGCCCCTATCCGCTGGAAAGATAAAAAGGTCAGCCCAGCGTCTTCGCCAAAGCACGAAACTTCTCGAGCTGGTCTGTCTTCAGCACGCGATTCTCGTCGCGGCCGACGAACACCTTGAACATCACGCCGCCATCGACGTTAAGAAACGCCGCAAAGGCGGACGGCTTGCCCATGAACGGGCGTTCGACGAAGGCGATGCCGCCGCAGCGCTCATGACGCAGATGGCCGTGCATCCCCTTCGGCTTCATGATGTTGTAGTAGCCACGCCCGATCTCGCCGACGCCCACCGGCTCGGTGACCTCGAAGATGCCGTCCTCGGTGTGGATGATCAGCGTCACCTCGCCCCATGTCGCGATGTCCTGCATCGCGGGCACGAAGGCCGAGCCGGGCGCAAAGCTGCGCATTTCGTCCGGCAGCGCCTCGATCACGGCGCGCGCCGTGACGTTCTTCTCACGCGCGACGTCTTCGATGACGCCGCCCGGATTCTCCGCCATGTGCTTTTTCAGATCGGCGAGATCAGTGCTCAGCATGGATCAGGCCGCCACGCTGGATTTGCGCTCGGTCTGGATCACTTCGAAGCCCTCGAACTTCGGATGGCCGAGATAAAGGCTCTCGCCGGTCTGGTTGTCGGCGCGGGCATGCGCCTTGCGGAATTGCTCAGACTTGGTCCAGGCCTCGAACGCCGCCTTGTCCGCCCACAACGTATGAGTCGAGTACAGCGTGTGATCGTCAGCTTTCGGCCCGCGCAGCAGATTGAATTCGATGAAACCCGCGAGTTCGCTGAGATAGGATTCGCGCGTCGACCACACGGTCTCGAACGCCTGCTCGGAGCCGGTCTTCACCTGAAAACGGTTCATCGCAATAAACATTGGTCTTCTCCTGTTTGTCTCATTGTAAGGCCGAATGGCCGGTTATCAAAGTGTCGTTCATGAGAGCCTGCGCTGAAACGCAGCGAGCCGCGCAGAAAAGCTCTGCGCGGCAACCTCTTTTTGCTTTTCAAAAAGCAGTGACTGATCGTTCTGCGTTCAGCTTCCTCCGAAGTGATATTTGAGCCCGGCCTTGTAGACGATGCCCGCGCCGGCGCTGGCCCACAGCACGTCGTTCTGCGGAGACGTGAAGTCGGCGGCGCGCGGAATGGCATAAGGCCGATAGTACTGGTTCAGAAGATTCTCGACCGAGAAGTTCAGCGCGAAATCCTTGGTCGGCTTCACTTGCAGGTAGAGGTTGACCAGATCGTAGGACGTGCCGGGCAGATACGTGACCGGGATGTCGGTATTGCTCTTCACCGACGTCCACATCGCCGACAGCACGACCTGATCGTCGAGGAAGCGCAGGCCCGCGGTCGTCGTCACCTTCTGCGGCTGGATGCTGTACAGGCCGATGTTGGTCTGGGTGTTCTTGCCTTCCTGCAGCGTCACCGACACGCCGACGAAGAAGTCGTTGGCATCGTACATCGTTTCAGCTTCGAAGCCCTGGATCCGGGCATGCGCGATGTTCTGATACTGAAGATACGTGGTCGGAAACACGCCCGGAATCGGCGGGAAGGAATTGAACGGAGGTCCGGTGAACTGGACACTGTCGATATAGTCGTCGACATCGTTGCGGAACACGTTGAACTTGCCGCGGAAGCTGTCGCCGGCTCTGAACAGACCGTTCTGCTTGATGTTGACGCCGACCTCCTTGGTCTTGCCGACCTCAGGACGCAGATTGGGATTCGGCAGGAAGCAGAAGAAACCGCGCGTGCCATCGGGGCAGATCGAAAAGTCGCCTTGCCCGGCGCCTGTCGCGACGTGAGCACCGTTCACGAGCGTCTCGGTGATCGAAGGGGCGCGATATCCCTCGGCGTAGCTGATGTAGGGCGTCATGACGGCAGCGGGCATCAGCCCGACAGTGATTTTCGGCGAGAAGCGGTCGCCGCTGGCGGAGCCCGCCGAGGAGTTCAGTTGATAGTTATCGTAGCGGACCGCCCCCACCATCTCGAGCAGCGAGGTGTAGTTGGTCTTCCACTGAACGAACGCGCCGGTGACCGTGCGTTCACCGCCGGGCGTGGTCTTGTTGGAGTTGCCGCTCTTGTCGAAGGTTGAAACGTCGTCGCGGAAACCGTCACCGCCGTAAGTCACGGCATGACGCCAGTCGCCGGTTTCAAAGCGGGACGTGTTGTGAACATCGAAACCGAAGGTGTCGATCAGATAGCCGCGCTGGTCGCCGATACAGCCGGTGATGCTGTTGCCCGGTTGACCGCCGGTGCAGTTTCCGGTGGCCAGTGCGGAGTTGTGCAGGGTCTTGACCTGCTGGCTGTCGGTCCGGTTCCAGTAGATCTTCGCATCCCAGTCGAAGATCTGATCGTCAGGCCGCGAGTATTTCCAGCCCAGCGTTGTCGTGTAGTTCTTCAGGTTGGTCGCATACACCGAGGTGCCGTTGCCCGCAGAGCCCGGCTGCGCGAAAGGCTGTCCCAGCGGGCGGCGCGGCTGGCCGACATTGTAGATGTCTTCCTGGAAGATTCCGCCGAACTTGATTTCATGACCGTCGGCAGGACGAACGGTCAGCTTGGCGATACCGCTCGACAGCCGCTGCGCGGTGTTCTCGACCGGAATGCCAAGACCGTCCTTGTAGTTGTCCTGCGTCGAGTAAGTGCCGCCCGCGAACACGTCGACATTCGGATTGACGTGGACGCCGCCGAAGATCGAGCCGAGCGCCCGGCCATGGTTGGTGCCGAAGATCGTATTGGTATCGACGCCCCAGCGCTCGCCGGGACGCACCACATCCTGGATGTCCTTGGTCCGGAACGACGCCACGCCGCCGATCGCGCCCGAGCCGTAGATGTTGGCTGTCGGGCCGCGCACGATGTCGATGCCGCCGATCAGTTCTGGATTGAGGAAGAACGAACCGTTCGAGTTGTGGCCGGTGCGCTGATAGTTCTGGCGCGCGCCATCGACGACGACCGCAACGCGGCCGAAGTCCTGCAAGCCGCGAATGTTGATCGATGTCGATGGATCGTCGCCGCGATCCTGTATCCAGACACCTGGCATGGTGTAGACGAGATCGCCGATGCGCGTGGCCTGACGTCCCTGAATCTGCTCCAGCGTCATGACGCTGACCGGCGCCAGCGCATCGATCGCGCGCTCCTGGGTTTTGGATGCGGCAACCGTGATTTCGTCGAGCGACTGATAGACCGGCTGGCCGATCTGCGCGTTGGCATTCATTGGATTGCTCGGCACCGGCACTTCCGCCATCGGCGCGCCCGCGCGTTTGCGCTTGATCGGTTTCGGCTTGGCAGGTTGCACAGAAGCATCGGCAGATTGCGCATGCACCGGCGTGGCCGCGACCACTCCCCCCAGCGCAACAACAGACACGGATAATAGCAGCGCGCACGCGCGCGCATTCAGCCCCAGCATGACAGCCCCAAATCTCAACTTTGTTTTGCGTGATGCGGCTGGCGGGCATCGCCCAAAGGCGGCTGGCTGGCTGTCGTAGAATCCCGTTGGTCTGCGCCAACGCGTTGCCACTTTTCGTAAAATGATCGGGCTGGGTCAAGCCGACGAACGATCAGTTTAAACCTATTGTAAACTTGAGTGTTGGAATTCGCGCGCCGACAAACCTAAGAACAACAGGACTTCAAAAACTGGACGCGCAAAACGTATGAATGCTGGCTCTCCTCACGATCCCGACGGCTCCTCGGGCAAAGATGCCGGCGATAAATCTAGAACGACTCTAATTGAGCGTTCGATCCCTTTGACGGATAACCATATCAACAGCCGCGACCTGTTCCTCGCCTCGCGCGAGATCATGATCGTGCATGGCGAGGACACGTATCGTCTGCGGTTGACTGCGCAAAACAAGCTGATCCTGACCAAATGAAAAGCAGAACGCCGGCTTCCCGAACGATTGGCGCGACGTTTAGCGTCACGCTCGCCCTCACTGCGGGCCTTTGCGTCAGCGTCGTCTCGTTTGCGGCGGCGCGCGCCGAAGGTATCATCATCCACGACGCACGCGGCCGCGACGTGACCATCGGCAACACGTCGCGCATCGTCTCGATCGGCGGCGCGATCACCGAGATTCTGTATGCGCTCGATCTTCAGGACAAAATTGTCGGCATCGACAGCACCAGTCTTTATCCGCCGAAGGCGCTCGGCGAAAAGCCGAACGTCGGATACATGCGGCAATTGAGCGCAGAAGGCGTGCTCGGCCTTAACCCGCAATTGATCCTTGCGATCGAAGGCTCCGGCCCGAAGGAAACCCTGGACGTTATCGAGGCGGCAAAAATTCCGCTCGTATCGTTCCCCGAGACTTACACGGAGCAAGGGCTGATCGATAAGATCAAGCTGGTTGCGCGTGCGATGGATGCGGACGCACGCGGCGCCTGTCTCGCTGCCGCAGTCAGCAGCGACCTCGCCGAACTGAAGAAATTGCGCGACGGCGTCAATCAGCCCGCGCGCGTGATGTTCGTCATGTCGTTCCTCAACGGCCGCGCCATGGTGGCGGGACACAAGACGGCGGCGAACGAGATCATCAAGCTCGCCGGCGGCGTCAATGCGGTCGACGGCTTCGACGGCTACAAACCGGTCAACGACGAAGCCATCGTCGCGGCCAGGCCGGACGTCATCCTCACCATGCAGCGCGGCCGCGAACAACTCGAGGCGGAGGCTGTGTTCGCCAATCCGTCATTCGCGCTGACGCCTGCCGCCGCGAAGAAATCATTCGTCGCGATGGACGGGCTGTACCTGCTCGGCTTCGGACCGCGCACCGCCGCCGCAGCCCGCGATCTCGCGCTGTCGCTTTATCCCGGCCTCAACGAGAAGGCTGCGACGTGGAAGCCTGCGGCGCTTTCCGTCGACTGCCATAAATGACAGTGACAGAAACGACGCCGTTGGCTGCCGCCACGCCCGGTGGGTCCATGCGCCCCTCCGCAATTGCGGTGTATGCCGTTCTGACCGCGGGTGTACTCGCAGTCGCGCTGCTGGCGACTACCGTCGGCGCGGCCGGCATTCCGCTGCCCCGTCTTGCCGCTGCGCTCGGACTGAACATCGCCAGCGCCGATCCCGCGTTGCTCGCGCGTGACGAACTCGTGCTGTGGTCAATCCGGATTCCGCGCATCGCGATTGCCGGCATGATCGGAGGTCTGCTCGCGCTCTCCGGCGCCATCATGCAGGGCCTGTTCCGCAATCCCCTCGCCGATCCGGCGCTGGTCGGCGTCTCGAGCGGCGGCGCGTTTGCCGCGGCATCAGCCATCGTGATCTCGGACAGTGTGTGGGGCGCGAGCTTCCGCTTCATGCAACTGGAGCTGCTGCCGGTCGCAGCGTTCGCAGGCTCGCTGCTGACCACCACCATCCTCTACAAGATCGCCAGCCGCGAGGGCCGCACCTCGGTTGCGATTTTCCTGCTCGCAGGGCTCGCCATCGCGGCCATTGCCAACGCCGGCATCGGGCTTCTGGTGTTCGTCGCCGATGACCGCCAGTTGCGCGACATCACCTTCTGGCTGCTTGGTTCGTTGAGTGGCGCGACCTGGCCGAAAGCCGGGATGGTCGCACCCGTCGCGTTGCTTGCGGTGCTGGCGATCCCGCTGATAGCGCGCGGTCTCGATGTGCTGGTGCTGGGTGAAGCGGAAGCCTTTCACACCGGCGTCGACGTCGAGCGGCTGAAGAAGATCTCGATCGTGCTGATTTCCGCAATGACCGGCGTCGCGGTGTCGATCTGCGGCGTGGTCGGCTTTGTCGGCATCGTGGTGCCGCATCTGTTGCGCATCGTCATCGGCCCCGGCCACCGGCTGCTGCTGCCCGCCTCGGTTTTCCTTGGAGCCATTCTTCTTATATTGGCCGATACCATCGCGCGCGTATTGGCCGCACCTGCCGAGGTGCCGATCGGAATTCTCACCGCTGCGCTTGGCGCACCGTTCTTCCTCTTTATCCTGCTGCGGCAACGAAAGCTGATCGCGTCGTGACCTTCTCTCGCCCCGCGCTGATCGAAGCCGATGCGGTCTGCATGAAAGTCCGGCAGGCGACGCTGCTCGATCGCGTGAGCGCGCGGGTACATGGCGGCGAAACCGTCGCCATCGTCGGGCCGAACGGCGCAGGAAAGTCGACATTGCTGCGGCTGTTGTCCGGCGATCTTCGCTGCACAGGCGGCGGTGTCCGTCTCAAGGGCCGCGACCTCGCGTCGTTCTCCTCGCGCGATCTCGCGAACCACCGCGTCATGCTGTCCCAGCACGTCAATGTCTCTTTCCCGTTCACGGTCGAGGAGATCGTCGCCATGGGCGCCGGCGATCGCCCGCGTTCCATCGCAGCGCCGCTGGTTGATGCCGCCCTTGCCGAACTGGACCTGACACCGTTCCGCCACCGTGAATTGCCGACACTGTCGGGCGGCGAACAGCAGCGCGCGCATTTCGCACGTGTTCTTGTTCAGCTTGCCTGCGGCGAAGCCGAACAGGGCCCCGGCGTTCTGCTGCTGGACGAGCCGACCTCCAGCCTCGATCTGCGCCATCAGATCAATCTCGTCGAGACCGCGAAGCGCCGGGCGCGCACCGGCACCGCGGTGGTCGCGGTGCTGCACGATCTCAATCTTGCCGTGCGCTTCGCCGACCGCATCATCGTTCTGCACAAGGGAACGGTCGCCGCCGACGGCAGCCCTGCCGAGACGATCACCAACGAAATGATCCGCGACGTGTTTGATGTCGAGACCAGCATCGGCTCCGAAGACGGCCAGCCCTACGTGCTGCTTCAGCGCATGCAGTAACGCCTTTACGGCGACCGCTCACCGTGCGTTTTCATATTCCGCACATCGAATTCAACACGCTGGATACTGCGCCGCACGCGCGGCCGATTGCCGTTTCGGCTCGCATCCGTTATGTCTGATCGAGATTCAGCTCCGGCCTCCTGCATTGCAGCACGCACAACATCGGATGTTTAACATCGGATGATTGTAGCCATGAACGCCGGTGTGCTAGCGTCAGTGCATGAAGTCGCCGGTCAAGCCTCGCCCGAAAACCGCCAGCAAGCTCGTCAAGCCCGGCCGCATCCAGGCCGTGCTGCGCACGCTCGGTAGCGAGATCGCACAGGATCTGATCCCGGTCGGCTCGACGCTGCCGCCAGAGCACGATCTTGAAAGCCGCTTTGGCGTCGGACGCGGCGTGGTGCGCGAGGCGATCAAGACGCTCGCCGCCAAGGGACTGGTCAGCGTCCGCCCCCGCCACGGCACCCATGTGCGGCCGCGCGGCGACTGGAGCCTGCTCGACCGCGACGTGCTGAGCTGGCTGATCAGCAAGGACGAGCCCAATCGCGATCTGCTGCTTGCGCTTCAGGAAGTGCGCCTGATCATAGAGCCGGCAGCAGCCGCTCTCGCCGCCGAACGCGCAACAGCCAAAGATCGCCGTCGCATCATGACCGCGCTCGCCGCGATGGAAGCCTCGCACGACGTGCCGACCGCCATCATCGCGGACAAGGCCTTTCATCTCGCGATCATCGACGCCACGCACAATCCGGTGCTGCAAGGGTTTCGCGGCGCCATCGACACCATCCTGAGCGCCGTGTTCATGGTCGCCACCGGCAGCCCGGGCTGGTTCAACGAGAATCTGCCGAACCACGCCATCGCCGCGCGCGCCATTGATGAGGGCAATGCCGAGAAAGCCCGCGCAGCGATGCAGCAGGTGCTCGGCTACACGCAGTTCAAGCTGTCGACGAAGAGGAAATACGGACGCAACGCGAAAATCTCGCCGCGCCAACAGACGGTCAACGGCAAGCTCAGGAAGAAGCGCGTCGCATGATGCGACCGCAAGCGCCCGTGACATCCGGTTCGCCGTACGAACCGGCACGCCGCGGCGCGCCTGCGAGGGCATGCTCAACGCGCGGTTGGCATTGATGCAAATCCTTTGTGCAAATTCTGCAACGCCTGTTCGCATCAACTCCCGTGCACGCTTTCGTCGCACGCTTGGACAACCGGAATCGTAGACGCGCGCCAAAAGCCCGCTTAAGCTGGCATCGAACCACTGACATCCGGCAAACGGATGCGGACACAAAGAACCGGCACGACCGGACAATTCGGGAGGAACAATATGAAGCGCTTCACGCGAACACTTGGGTTGCTGACGGCCTGCTCCGCCGCTGCTTTGGCTTTCACCGGCCCGTCATCGGCACAGGAGACCTTCAAGGTCGGCATCGTCACATTCCTGTCGGGTCCCGCAGCCGAGAGCTTCGGCGTCCCGGCCGGCAAGGCTGCCGAATTCGTCATCGGCGAACTGAACAAGGGTGCCGGGCCGGCTCCATATAATAAAGTCGGCTTCGGCGGCATGAAGATCGAGCCCGTCGTCATCGACGAGAACGGCGGCGCGACCAAGCAGGTGCAGGAACTGCGCAACCTCTATCAGCGCGACAATGTCGATGCCGTCATCGGCTATATCGGCTCCGGCGACTGCCTTGCGGTTGCTCCCATCGCGGAAGAACTGAAGAAGCCGCTGTTCCTGTTCGACTGCGGAACGCCGCGCATCTTCGAGGAAGCGAAATACAACTACGTCTTCCGCACGGCTGCCCACGCCACCCAGGATAACGTCGGGCTGATCCGCTACATGAAGCAGAAGAACATCAAGATGGATACGTTCTCGGCCATCAACCAGGATTACGCCTGGGGCCAGGACAGCCGGGCCGACTTCGTCGCAGCCGCGGCCCAGCTTTATCCAAATGCGAAGCTCAATGCCGATCTACTGCCGAAGTTCGGCGCCGGCCAGTACGGCACCGAAATCTCGGCGCTGGTGTCCGCCGGCTCCGATGTCGTCTATTCCAGCCTTTGGGGCGGCGACCTGCAGGCCTTCATTCTGCAGTCGGTGCCACGCGGCCTCGCCAAGCGCAGCCAGCTCGTCCTCAGCGCCGCCGACCACGTCCTGCCGCCGCTCGGCGACAAGATGCCAGATGGCGTCATTATCGGCGCACGCGGTTCCTATGGTCTGATGTCGCCGAAGACCCCGCTCAACGAGTGGTTCTTCAACGGCTATGAGAAGGCCCACGGCACCTATCCCGTGCAAGCGTCCTATCGCGTCACGCAGTCGATCCTCGGCGTGAAGAGTGCGGTCGAGAAGGCGATGGCGAAGAACGGCGGCAAGAAGCCGAGCGCTGATGAACTGGTCGCTGCGATGACCGGCTCCGAGTGGGAGAGCCCAGGCGGCCTGATCCAGATGAAGAACGGCGACGGCCATCAGGCCATCCAGCCGATCTCGTTCAGCCGCACCAAGTACAACGCCGAAAAGAAGCGCGTCGATCTGGTCGATATCGTCAACTTCGAAGCCGAATGCGTCAACCCGCCTCCGGGTGTGAAGGCGATCGACTGGATCAAGGGCGGAATGAAGAACGACAAGTGCAAGTAATCTCCTGCGCTTGATGGCCACCGGGCGGCGCGACGATGTGAATCTCGCGCCGTCTATCTCTTCGCTGCAACTCCGGCCTGAATCACGTTCATGAATACGTTTCTTACGGTCATCCTCGACGGCCTGATCCAGGCATCATGGCTCTTTATTGTGGCGCTGGGCCTGACCCTCGTTTTCGGCGTGCTCAAAATTCTCAACATCGCGCATGGCGGCTTCTACGCGCTCGGCGCCTATCTTGCCGCGACCGTCGTCACGATGGCCGCGGCGCACAAGGTGCCGCCGGGGCTCGGCTTTGTCCTGATGCTGGTGTCGGTGGCCGCTATCGCCGCAGTCATCGGCCTCCTGATGGAGCGCGGGCTGATCAAACTTTTCTATGGCCGCGATGAAGTCGTGCTGCTGCTGGTGACCTACGCGGTATTTCTGATTTTTGAGGACGCGACCAAACTGATCTGGGGCGTCAATCCGATCTATGCGAACCAGCCCTATGAACTGTTCGGCAATGCCGAGTTCGCCGGGTTGTTCTACGTCGGCTACGATCTCATGCTGATCCCGTTTTCGGCTGTGATCGGTTTCGCGGTGTGGTTTGCCCTCAACCGTACCACCACCGGAAAGATCGTCACCGCCGTGATCCATAACGCCGAAATGAGCGCGAGCATGGGCGTGAAGATCAATCGCGTCTACGCGCTGGCCTTTGCCTTTGGCGTCATGCTCGCGGCGCTGGCAGGCGGCCTGACTGCGCCGAAGATTTCGGTTCAGCCCGGATTGAGCTCGGAGATCATCATCCTAAGTTTCGCCATTGTGGTGATCGGCGGCCTCGGCAGCATCGAAGGCGCCGCCGTCGGCGCCATCCTCGTCGGCATGGCGCGGGCCGCCTCGGTCCACCTGCTGCCGCAGGCCGAGCTGTTTATGATCTATCTTATCATGGCCGCCGTGCTGATGTTCAGGCCGGAAGGTCTGTTCCGCCGTGAAGTCGCGAGGCGCATCTGATGAAGTACGCCACGCACCCTCTCGCTCTTCTGGGCGTTGTCGTTCTCGCCGTGCTGTTCGGCCGCATCATTCCGGCATGGACGCTGTCGCTCGCGACCGTCGCTGCCTCCAAGGCGCTTGTCGCGCTCGGCATCGTGGTGCTGGCGCGGACAGGCAACGTCTCGTTCGGACAGGGCCTGTTCTATGCCGGCGGCGGCTATGGCGTCGCGCTGATCGCCATCACCTTCGGCGTCACAGACGCCGTCGCCCAGGTGCTGATCGGCGCGGTGTTCGGCGGCCTGCTCGGCCTGATCATCGGCCCGCTGATTGCGCGTTACACCGGCATCTTCTTCGGCATGCTGACACTGGCGCTGTCGATGGTGCTCTACGGCGCGCTGGTCAAGACAACCATTCTCGGCGGCTCGGACGGCTTCAATGTCGGCCGCCCCACCCTGTTCGGCGCGGTGTTCAACGATCCTCGCGAGGCAGACTTCATGCTTTATGCGGTGTCGATCGTCGCCACCGGCCTTGCGGGCATCTTCGCGACCATCCTGTTCCGCTCGCAGTTCGGGCTGACAAGCCTTGCGGTGCGCGAAAACAACCTTCGCGTCGAGTATCTCGGCACCTCGGCGAACCGCATCGTCACCATCAACTTCGTGATCGCCGCGACCTTTGCAGGCGCCAGCGGCGCGCTCGCTCTGATGGCGCAGCGGCACATCGATCCAGAGTTTGCCTACTGGACCACGTCCGGCGAATTCGTCTTCGTCGCCGTCCTTGCCGGAACGCAGAGCGTGGCGGCGGTGTTCGTGTCGGCGCTCGCCCTCGAACTGGTGCGCTCGTTCTCGAACCTCTACCTTCCGAACACGTGGCAGCTCGTGCTTGGCGTGTTCCTGCTGGCGGTCATCCTGTTCCTGCCGCGGGGCATCGGCTCGCTCTGGAGCGGGAAAAAACGTAAAGCCTCCGAACCGCGACCGGACGCGGCCATCGCCGAGAAAGGATCGGCGTCATGAAGCCCGTCCTCTCCGTGCGCGGACTCCAGAAGCGTTTCGGCGCAGTGGTCGCCGCCGACAATGTCAGCATCGATATCCCCGCCGGTCAAAAGCTCTGCCTGATCGGCGCGAACGGCGCCGGCAAGACCACCTTCGTCAACATGGTGACGGGCTACATGAAGCCCGACAGCGGGGCGATCGAACTCGACGGCTCGCCGATCGGCCGGCGTTCGCCGCGCGATGTCGCCAGGCTCGGAATCTCGCGCTCGTTCCAGATCCCGCAGCTTTTCATCGAACTGACTGCTGCCGAAAACCTCACTGTCGCGGTCTCCAGCGCCGCAGGCGGACGGCTGTCGTTGACGGTTCCGGCGGAAGCCGGCGATCGGCATGACAAAGCGCTGGCGTTGCTCGATCGCTTCGGTCTGAAGGGTCACGCCGATCGGCCGGTGTCCGAACTGGCCGGGGGCGTCCGCAAGCTGGTCGACATCGCCATGGCGCTGGCCCGTCGTCCGAAACTGCTGCTGCTGGACGAGCCGACCTCCGGCGTTTCGGCCGAAGAGAAATTCGCCACCATGGACCGTGTCATCAACGCCGTCTCGGAAGAGGCCGCCACCATCGTCTTCGTCGAACATGACATGGATATCGTCAGCAAATATGCCGACCGGGTCGTCGCCTTCTACAACGGCCGCATCCTGGCCGACGGCGAGCCGTCAACGGTGCTGAAAGACAATGAAGTCCGCCGTTATGTGACGGGAGGCGCAAAATGACCGTATCCCGCTCCCTGCTCGAGATCGACAATCTCGCGGTCGAAATCCAGTCGATGCCGGCGCTGCGCGGCTTCACCATGCATCTCACCGAGGGCGGCATGGTCAGCCTGGTCGGCCGCAACGGCGCCGGCAAGACCACCCTGATGCGCTCGATCATGGGTCATCTCACACCGAAGCGCGGCACGATCCGTTTCGGCGGCGAGGATCTGGCGGCCCTGCCGCGTCATGCCCGCGCCGGTCTCGGCATCGGCTACATGCCGGAAGACCGCGGTCTGGTGCCGCAACTGACGGTGGAGGAGAATATTCTTCTGCCGCTGTGGGTCGCGAAGGATGTCGACCGCAAGGCGCGGCTGGATTTCGTCTACGAGGTGATCGGCGAGCTCGTCGCCATGCGCGATCGCAAGGCGCTGCTGCTCAGCGGCGGGCAGCAGAAGCTGGTCGCGCTGGGCCGCGCGCTGGGCATTGGAACCAGGTGCCTGCTGCTCGACGAGCCATTCGAAGGAATCGCACCTGCCCTGTCCGAGAGAATCTCCGACGTGCTTGCCTCGCTCAAGGGCAAGGGTTTAACTGTATTGATGTCGCAATCCGATTTGAATCATTCGCATAGTTTGTTCGATGCAGAATTTGTGATCGAGCGCGGGGCTAATTTTTCAACCTGACGCGCCGATCAGGACAGGTAGCTTAAATCCATGGACTGGTCGAAATACCCGATTCCGGCAATGCGGCTGGAAACCCGCTTCGGCGACCGTATCGTGCCCGCCTTCGAGAGCCGCCCGGCGAACATCTGGGACATGGTCGCTGAAGCCGCAGCGCGCAATCCGGATGGCGAAGCGCTGGTCTGCGGCGATGAACGGATGACATGGCGCGAGGTCGCGCAGAAATCCGCGCAGGTCGCAGCCGGCTTCAAGGAGATGGGGTTGAAGCCCGGTGACCGTATCGCTCTCCTGCTCGGCAACCGCATCGAGTTCGTGCTCGCGCTTTATGGCGCGGCGCATCTGGGTCTCGTCAGTGTGATGCTGAGCACGCGGCAGCAGAAGCCCGAGATTGCCTATGTTCTGGCAGACTGCGGCGCGGCGCTGATTATCCATGAAGACGGAATGGCGGACCGGCTGCCCGATCCCAACGAGATTCCGACCCTGCTTCACCGCGTGTCGATCGGCGTAACCGACGGCTCGCTGGCGTTTCAGGATCTGATCGCGACCGAGACGTCGCAAGTACCGGTGGCTGTCGGCGAACAAGACACCGCGATGATTCTCTATACGTCGGGCACCACGGGCAAGCCGAAGGGCGCGATGCTCGCCCACTGCAATCTGATCCATTCGGCGATGATCTACGAGGCCTGCCTCGAACTGACGCACGCCGACCGTTCGATTGCCGCCGTTCCGCTGGCGCATGTCACCGGCATTGCTGCCAACATCATGGCCATGGCCCGCTGCGCGGGTGCGCTCATCATCGTCGCGGAGTTCAAGGCGGCGGAGTACCTCAAGATCGCAGCGCGCGAGCGCGTTACGCAGACCGTGATGGTGCCTGCGATGTACAATCTCTGCCTGTTGCAGGCGGACTTCGATAGCTACGACCTTTCCGCGTGGCGCATCGGCGGCTATGGCGGCGCGCCGATGCCGGTCGCGACCATCGAGAAGCTGGCGCAAAAGCTTCCCGGACTGAACCTCGTCAACGCCTACGGCTCGACCGAAACGTCATCGCCGTCGACGATCATGCCGCCGGCATTCACCGCGAGCCACAGCGACAGCGTCGGCCTGCCCTGTCCCGGCGCGCACATTATCGTTGTCGACGCGACCGGACGCGAACTGCCGCGCGGCGAGATCGGCGAAATCTGGATTCATAGCGGCTCGGTCATCAAGGGCTACTGGAATAACCCGCGTGCAACGGCGGAGAGTTTCACCGCCGGCTACTGGCATTCGGGCGATCTCGGATCGATCGACGAGGAGAATTTCGTTCGCGTGTTCGACCGGCAGAAAGACATGATCAACCGCGGTGGCCTGAAGATCTATTCCGCCGAGGTCGAGTCGGTTCTCGCCAGTCATCCCGACGTGGTGGAAAGCGCCATCGTCGCGCGGCCGTGTCCGGTGCTCGGCGAGCGCGTTCACGCCGTCGTGGTCGTGCGCTCGAACATCGACCAGCCGACCCTGCGTGCGTGGTGCGCCGAGCGTCTGTCTGACTACAAAGTCCCCGAGACTATCGCGATCAGCACCGATCCGCTGCCACGTAACGCCAACGGCAAGGTGATGAAGAAAAATCTGCGCGACGCGCTGGTTGAGTCCTGAGCGAAAACGCCAGACACGGTTTCGCCTTTTGTATCCGGGTTTGCCGCCGTTTCGCCTTTTGCGGAATTAGGACCTTGCGCGGGCGCCCTTCGCCCTGGGTGGCTCGGTGGCCTCCGTGTCCCCGGCTGTCTCCTTGATCCGCGCCTTCATCTCGACCAGCGTTTCCAGCGTTGATTCAATGGCAGTTTTCGGAATGTCGTGAAGCACATCGGTGGCGATGTCGTCCCGCAGGCTGTCGAGATCGTCCACCAGCCGCCGTCCCTTGGCAGTCAAAAACAGCCGGTTGGCGCGGCGGTCATTCGGATCGGCCCTGCGTTCAAGCAATTTTTGCTCAACCAGCCGGTCCAGCAGCCGCACAAGCGAAATCGGCTGAAGCTCAAGCACATCTGCGAGATCGACCTGCATCAGTCCTTCCTGCTGCCGCAATCGGAACAGCACAATCCACTGCGCACGGGTGGTTCCACGGTCCTTCGCCCGCTGATCGATGTGGTTGCGCAGGAGGCGCGAGGTCTCGATCAGTTGCGAGACCAGTTGCCGCTTCAGATCGAGCCACTGGACGGAGCGCGACATCGAACCTTGCCAATAATTAATGATGCGCGTGCATACTAAGTGCAGGCTTATTAGTTATGATAGAGGCAGGCTGGCGCAAAAAGCAATCGGGATCTGATATGACAAGGCGTCGCATTCCTGTGTGGGCGTATGTTCTCGCAGCATTGCTGCTGATGGGAGGCGTCTGGTTCGGCTGGCCTCGTCAGCAGAATGTGAATGTTGCAAAACCCGCCGCGCCTCCATCGGTTCCGGTCACCGTCGCCAGCGTCACGAAAGTAGACTTTCCGGTCTATCTTACCGGGCTCGGAACGGTGCAGGGCTTCAACACCGTGACGGTGCGGACGCGCGTCGATGGCCAGATCAATCAGATCGCCTTCAAGGAAGGACAGTTCGTCAAGGAAGGCGATCTGATCGCACAGATCGATCCCCGTCCGTTCCAGGCCGCGCTCGATCAGGCCAACGCGAAGAAAACCCAGGACGAGGCCAACCTCGCCAACGCGCAGCGCGATCTTGCCCGCTCCACCAAGCTGGGCGAATTCGCCACCAAGCAAACGGTCGATACGCAGACCGCGAATGTCGAACAGCTCAAGGCGCAGATCGCCGCAGATCAGGCCGCGATCTTCAACGCCCAGACACAGCTTGATTACGCCAGCATCCGCGCACCGATTTCCGGCATTACCGGCATCCGTCAGGTCGATGTCGGTAATATCGTCAACGCCGCGACACAGACCGGAATCGTCACCATCGCGCAGGTCGAGCCGATCTCGGTGATCTTCACCGCGCCAGAAGAACAGCTTCCCGATATCGCAAGTGCGCTTCGCCGTGGCGAAACGAAAGTCACCGCGCTGACCACCGACGGACGCAAGGTTCTGTCACAAGGCGTTCTCTCGCTGATGAACAACCAGGTGGACAGCACCAGCGGCACCATCCGGCTCAAGGCGACGTTCGATAACAAGGATCATGCGTTGTGGCCCGGCCTTTCGGTATCGACACGCCTTCTCGTCAATACGATCAAGGATGCGACGGTGATGCCGGACGATGCCGTTCAGCATGGCAACGATGGCCTTTACGTTTATGTCGTGACCGACGGCAACAAGGCCGGCCTGCGCAAGATCAAGATAGGGCCATCCACTGACGGCAAAACGCTCGTCGATAGCGGCGTCACAGCCGGCGAACAGGTCGTCACAGCCGGACAGTATCGCGTCCAGCCGGGCTCGGCCTTGACGGTGAACGTCGCAAGCTCGGGCCAAACTTCGGCGAAGGCGGATTGACATGAGCGACGGCATCTCCGGTCCGTTTATCCGCTATCCGATCGCAACATCGCTGCTGATGGCCGGCATTCTTTTTGTCGGTCTGGTTGCTTACCCGCTGTTGCCGGTCGCGCCGCTGCCGCAGGTCGACTTTCCGACCATCCAGATTTCGGCCAGCCTTCCCGGCGCCAGCCCGGAGACCATGGCCTCCTCGGTTGCGCAGCCGCTGGAACGGCAGTTCGCCCAGATTCCCGGCGTCGCGCAGATGACATCGACCAGTTCGCTGGGTTCGACGTCCATCACCATCCAGTTCGATCTCAACCGAAGCATCGACGGCGCGGCCAACGACGTTCAGGGCGCCATCAACGCGGCTGGCGGCCAGTTGCCGAAAACGCTCCCGAGCCCGCCGACCTATCGCAAGGTCAACCCGGCGGATTCGCCGATCATGATCCTGTCGGTGACCTCCGAGACGCTGCCGCTGATCGACGTCAACGACTATGCCGATACGCAACTGGCCCAGCAGATGAGCCAGATTTCCGGCGTCGCACAGGTCACCATCGGCGGTCAGCAGAAGCCGGCCATTCGTATCCAGATCGATCCCGCAAAGCTGGTCGCAAAGGGCGTGCAACTGGAGGACGTCCGCAGCCAGATCGCGATCACAACCGTCGATAATCCGAAGGGCAATATCGACGGAAAGACGCGCAGCTACACCATCTACGCCAACGACCAGTTGCCGAAATCCAAGGACTGGAACGACGTCATCATCGCCTACCGCAATGGCGGGCCGTTGCGCATTCGCGACATCGGCCAGGCCGTGTCCGGGCCCGAAGACGCCAAACAGGCCGCATGGGCGAACGGCCAGCGCGGCGTTTTCCTCGTCGTGTTCAAGCAACCCGGCGCCAACGTCATCGACACGGTGGACAAGATCAAGGCGCAGTTGCCGCGGCTGATCGCGGCCATTCCGCCGACGGTCAAGGTCGAGGTCCTGAGCGACCGCACGCAAACCATTCGTGCCGCCGTCGAGGATGTGCAGTTCACCCTTCTGCTCACGATCGCCCTTGTGGTGATGGTGATCTTCGTTTTCCTCCGAAATGTCTGGGCGACCGTCATTCCGAGCATCACGGTTCCCCTTGCCTTGCTGGGCGCCTGCGCCCTGATGTGGGTGTTCGGCTATTCCCTCGACAACCTCTCGCTCATGGCGCTGACCATTTCGGTCGGATTCGTGGTCGATGACGCCATCGTCATGCTCGAGAACATCAGCCGCTATATCGAACAGGGTGAAGACCCGTTTGCGGCCGCCCTGAAAGGCGCCAGCGAAATCGGATTTACGATCGTTTCGATCAGCATCTCGCTGGTCGCGGTGCTGATACCCCTGCTCCTGATGGGCGGCATCATTGGTCGCCTGTTCCGCGAATTCGCCGTCACGCTGGCGATGGCCATTTTCGTGTCGCTGGTCGTCTCGTTGACGCTGACGCCGATGATGGCGTCGCGCTTCCTCAAACCGCATAGCCGCGAGGCGGAGCACGGCAGGCTCTACCAGCTCAGCGAGCGCTTTTTCGACACCCTGCTCCGGGGATATGAATGGGGCCTCGACCTCGTGATGCGCTGGCGCTTCACCACGCTGTGTGTGTTCTTCGCGACTGTCGGGCTGTCAGTCTATCTGTTCGTCATCATTCCGAAGGGCTTCTTTCCGCAGCAGGACACCGGCCTGATCACCGGCATCACCGAAGGCGGCCAGGACATCTCCTTCGCCGAAATGTCCCGCCTTCAGGCCCAGATCGGCGGGATCGTCCAGAAGGATCCCGCAGTCGCCTCGATCGCCATGGCAGTCGGCGGCGGCGGCAGCGCCCTCAACAACGGACGCATGTTCATTACGCTCAAGCCGCGCCACGAGCGCGACGTGAGCGCGCAACAGATCATCGCGCGGCTGCGGCCGCAATTTGAAAAACTCGAAGGCGCACGCGTCTTCCTTCAGGCCGCGCAGGACGTCCGCCTTGGCGGCCGCGCCACCCGCACCCAGTTCGAATACACCTTGCAGGACCCCAATCTTGCCGAGTTGAACACCTGGGCGCCCAAGATCCTCGAGAAACTGAAGACCCTGCCCCAACTGCGTGACGTCGCCACGGATCAGCAGACCAACGGCACCACCCTGACCCTGACCATCGACCGCGACACCGCATCGCGCTACGGCATCCAGCCGCAACTGATCGACGACACATTGAACGATGCCTTCGGTCAGCGGCAGGTCGCGCAATACTTCACGCAGGTGAACAGCTACCACGTCATTCTGGAAATCCTGCCGGAACTGCAAGGCGACACCAAGTCACTTGATAATATCTACATCAAGTCGCCGACCACGGGCGACCAGGTGCCGCTGTCGGCTTTCGTCAAATGGACGACAGTCCCGGTCCGTCCGCTCTCGATCAGCCATCAGGGGCAATTCCCGGCGACCACCATCAGCTTCAACCTCGCACAAGGCGCAGCGCTGGGTCAGGCCACCGACGCAATCCAGAACGCCGTCGCGGAACTTGGCGTGCCGCCCACCGTCAACGGCAGCTTCCAGGGCACCGCGCAGGCGTTCCAGCAATCGCTCGGCACCGTTCCGCTGCTGATCATTGCGGCGCTCATCGTCGTCTATCTGATCCTCGGCATTCTTTACGAAAGCTACATCCATCCTCTCACGATCATCTCCACCCTGCCCTCGGCCGGCGTCGGCGCGCTGGCGATGCTGATGCTGTTCGGGTTCGACTTCAGCCTGATCGGCCTGATCGGCATCGTGCTGCTGATCGGCATCGTGAAGAAGAACGGCATCATGCTGGTCGACTTTGCCATCGTCGCGGAGCGCGATGAGGGCCTGTCGCCGGAAGACGCGATCCGCAAGGCCGCCCTGATCCGCTTCCGCCCGATCATGATGACCACAATGGCGGCGCTGCTCGGCGGCGTGCCGCTGATGCTCGGCACCGGAACGGGCTCCGAAATCAGGCAGCCGCTGGGTTATGCCATGGTCGGCGGTCTGGTGGTCAGCCAGGCGCTGACGCTGTTCACGACGCCGATCGTCTATCTCTACCTCGACAAGCTCGCGCACCTGTTCTCGCAGGTCGGCCGCTCGAAACAGCAACCCTCGCCACCGCGTATACCCGACGAAGTTTCAGAAGCTGCGGAGTAATCCCTCCGTCATTGCGAGCGAAGCGAAGCAATCCATTTTTGAGAAAAATGGATTGCTTCGTCGCGAGAGCTCCTCGCAATAACGAGTCTTCCTAAACAAAAAAGCCGCCGGCATAGCCAGCGGCTTTTTGATTTGAAGCGGTCCGTGTGATCAGCGCTCGGCGAACGCCTTCTCGACCACGAAGTCCGCCGGCTCGCCATGGTTGCCTTCGACAAAACCGCGCTCTTCCAGCAGCTTCTTGGTATCGACCAGCAGCGCCGGGCTGCCGCACATCATGACGCGATCCTTCGCCGCATCGAGCGGCGGCAACGAAATATCTTCAAACAGCTTGCCGGAGGTGATCAGGTCGGTGATGCGGCCGCGATTGCGGAACGGATCGCGCGTCACGGTCGGATAATAGATGAGCTGGTTGCTCACCATCTCGCCGATCATCTCGTCCTGCGGCAGCTTCTCGGTGATCAGTTCGCCGTAAGCCAGTTCGCGGACATGGCGGCAGCCGTGCAGCAGCACGACCTTCTCGAAACGCTCATAGGTCTCGGGGTCCTTGATGACACTGAGGAACGGCGCGAGACCAGTGCCGGTGCCGATCAGATAGAGATTGCGGCCATCGGTCAGGTTGTCGATCACCAGCGTGCCGGTCGCCTTGCGGCTGACGATGATCTGGTCGCCCTCCTTCAGATGCTGGAGGCGCGAGGTCAGCGGCCCGTCAGCCACCTTGATCGAGAAGAATTCGAGGTTCTCTTCGTAGTTCGCGCTCGCGACGCTGTACGCGCGCAGCAGCGGCTTCTCATTCACCTTGAGGCCGATCATGGTGAACTCGCCATTCCGGAAACGGAACGAGGAATCACGCGTGGTCGTGAAGCTGAAAAGGTTGTCGGTCCAGTGATGGACGCTGAGAACCGTTTCCTGATTGAAGTTGCTCATAACCGGACCCATGCTCTTGCAATCGGTGAGCGCACAATCGCCGGACTTGCGGGCGGTCACGCCTCACGCAGAACTTCTCGCCGATGAATTTTGCTGGATGGCCTGCCTTGCAGGCGAAGACGGCGGCAGCATTCACGACGCCGGTGAAATAGCCGAATTTCCGTTTTTGGTCAATTACATACCGCGCCTGCGTCATGCCCCGAGGGCAGACCGGCGTTGCATTCTAAGATCATGTTCGAAGAGAGAAATTTCCTCCCGTACGGAGCCCGCCGGGAGGAAATTTACACTCAATTTAAACGCCCCGATAACCACGGCGCACCTGCGCGGCGTTGGAAACCGGGCCTACTTTTTCACCATCGGGCAGTTGCCCTCGGCGATCGGCCGGAAAGCGTCCTTCGCCGGGATCGTCTCCACCAGCTTGTAGAAGTCCCATGGCGCCTTGGACTCGGCGGGAGTCTTCACCTGGAACAGATACATGTTGTGGATGTGACGGCCGTCCTCGCGGATCGTGCCTTCACCGAACAACGGATCCTTCGACGGCATCTCCTTCATCTTGGCAACGACCTTCTGTCCATCGGTCGTGTTCGCCGCGGCCGCCGCGCGCAGATAGTGCAGCGTGCCGGCATAGACGCCCGCCTGAATCGCGGTCGGACGCTTTTCGCCGCCAACCGCCGCAGTGAAGCGGTCGGAGAACTTGCGCGTGCCGTCGTTAGAGTCCCAATAGAAGCCTTCGGTCAGATAGAGGCCCTTGGCGCCCTGAAGTCCGATGGCATTGACGTCGGTGACCTGCATCAGCAGCGCCGCCAGTTCTTGCCCGCCGGCCTGAATGCCAAACTCGGTCGCCTGCTTCACGGAATTGACGGTGTCGTTCACCGCGTTGGCAAGCGCAACGATCTTGGCCTTGCTGGCCTGCGCCTGCAGCAGGAAGGACGAAAAGTCCGATGCGCCCGGCGGATGCCGCACGCTGCCGAGGATCTTGCCGTTCTGTTCCTTCACAACGTCAGACGCATCCTTCTCAAGCGAATGGCCGAAGGCGTAGTCCGCCGTCACGAAGAACCACGTGTCCTTCTTCGCCTTCAACAGCGCCAATGCGGTGCCGTGCGCGAGCGCCCAGGTGTCGTAGGTCCAGTGCACGGTATTGGGCGAGCACTTCTCGCCGGTCAGCAGCGACGAGCCGGGGCCCGATGCAATGAACGCGGTTTTCGATCCGCGCGTGGCTTCCTGCACGGCCAATGCCACCGAGGAGAACGGCACGTCGAGCACGGCATCGACCTTGTCGAGATCCATCCAGCGCCGCGCAATCGCGCCGCCGATGTCCGGCTTGTTCTGGTGATCGGCCTGAAGCAGTTCGACCTTGATGTCGGGCTTCTCAAGCTTGAAACCCTCGATGGCAAGTTTCGCCGCCGCAACCGATCCGACGCCCGTCGAGTCGGTGGCGATGCCGGTGAGATCGGTCAGCACGCCGAGCTTGATGGTGTTGTTGGCGATCTGCGCGTGTGCCGGAGCCACCAGCGACAGAAGCACCGCAGCGCCTGCCAGAAGAGCCGATTTTGATCTTTGCATTCTTGTTTTCTCCCGTTTTGATTCTTATGAATTTGTCCGGCCTTCGCCGGAATGTCCTAGCGCCGAATGATGTCCAGTACCTCCTGCGCAATATCGATGCGCACCGTCGCACGCTCGACCAGCGCCTTCGCTACAGCCTCGACTTCGTCGCCGACAGCGCCAGCCATGATCGCGATGTTCTGCGCATGAAGCGCCATGTGCCCGGACTGGATGCCCACCGTGGCGAGCGCCTTCAGCGCCGAGAAATTCTGCGCCAGCCCCACCGCCGCAATGATGCGCGCCAGCCGCTCCGCCGTGGTGACGCCGAGAATCTTCAGGCACGCCTGCGCGGTTGGGTGAATCTTGGTCGCACCGCCGATCAGGCCGACTGCGAGCGGCAGTTCGATGGATCCGGAGAGATGACCGTCCTTGGTGATCTCGTAGCGCGTCAGGCTGGTGTAACGTCCGCTACGTGCCGCGAAAGCATGGGCACCGGCTTCCACCGCGCGCGTGTCGTTGCCGGTGGCGAGAATGACGGCGCTGATGCCGTTCATGATGCCCTTGTTGTGGGTGGCCGCGCGATATGGATCGGCCTCGGCGAACTGATAGGCGCTGATGATGCCATCGCGCACGCTCTCCCCGCCGATATCTTCCAGCCTCCACACCGCATGGGCCCGGGCCAGCCGCCGGTCTGCAAGGTTGGAGAGAATGCGCAGGAACACGCGCCCACCACTCCATGTGGCGATATGCGGCGCGATCTTCTCGGCCATGGTGTTGACGGCATTGGCACCCATCGCATCGCGCGTATCGACGATCAGATGCGTGATGACCATCGGTCCGCCGAGTGTATCGAGAATGCGTACCTCGACATCGCGGAAGCCGCCGCCGAGCTTGACCAGCAGCGGATCGCAGGCATCACAGATCGCCTTGATCTCGTCGCGCTTCTCCAGAAGCCGAAGCCGCGCGGCATAGGGATCAGGGACCTCGACGGCCTGCACCTGCGCGATCATCAGCGTGCCGGAGACGGATGTGGTGAAACCCGCATCGTAAGTCTGGCGCGCCGCATTGCACACAGCGGCGACCACCGACGACTCTTCCGTCGCCATCGGGATCAGCACGTCCTCGCCGTCGACCTTCATATTGGTCGCGATGCCGATCGGCACATTCATCGTGGCGATGACGTTCTCGATCATCTTGTCCGCCAGCGGCGGCGGCAGGTTGCCCATGTCGGCGAGATGGGCCGCGGTCGCGGCATCGAGACCCGCGAACGAGGCCACGAGATCGAGCCGCTCCTGCGGCGACTTGCGGTGAAACCCGGCGATCCGCGAACCGCGGTTTGCCCCGTGCCTTGCAACAGTCATTCAGCGTCTCCCGAACCGAGGTCCTCTTGAGGGGATTTTCGGCTGCAGAAACTGTATGGTGATGGGGGTACACCACAAGGAACACTTTGCACAATTTCGGGAAGGTCCGTACCATTCAAACCATGGGTACAGTTCAGTCCAACAGTGGCGCTACGCGATCCCGTATCGAGACCATCGCCAATGAAATCGTTGCGCGAATCGAACGCGGCGTGCTTCGGCCCGGCGAGCGGCTGCCCTCGATCCGCGGCGCATCGGAACTGTTCGGCGCATCCAAGAATACCATTGTCGACGCCTATGAGCGGCTGGTGGCGTCAGGCCAGATCGAGAGCAAACCGGGCTCAGGCTTTTATGTCTCGCTGCATCGCCCGAAGCGCGCGGAGACCGCCGAGCCCGCGAAGGTCGAAGCGGTCGACAGCGTCTGGCTGCTGCGCGAGCAACTGGAAAAGCGTTACGAGGTGCGCGTCGGCGATGGCCGTCCGCCTGCTGCCTGGATGGAAGGATCGGAAGTCGGCCCGTATCTGCGGCCGGTCAGCCGGCCCGGACAACGCAATCTCCCTGAGAGTTACGGAAGCCCCTACGGCCTCCTGCCGCTGCGCCAGCGCATCGCCGGTCTTCTCGCAGAGCGATCCATCGGCGCCGAGCCGACGCAGGTTTTGCTGACACAGGGCGCGAACGACGCCCTCGACATGATCGTGCGCCAGTATGTTGAACCGGGGGATCCGGTGTTAGTCGACAGTCCCGGCTACTATCCGCTGTTCGGAAAACTGCGGCTTGCGAAGGCGCGGCTGATCGGCGTGCGGCGAACCGTGGACGGGCCGGACCCGGACGATCTCGCCGCCAAGGCCGCCAGCACCGGCGCACGGATGTTCTTCACGCAATCTCTCGCGCACAACCCAACGGGCTGCTCGATAACGCTGCCGGTCGCCTATCGTCTGCTGCGCACCGCGACCGACCACAATCTGCGCGTTGTCGATTCCGATCCGTTCGCCGATGTGCTCTCGAACAACAGTCCCCGTCTCGCCGCGCTCGATCAGCTCGACCGCGTGATCTATGTCGGCACCTTCGCCAAGACGCTCTCCGCGAGCCTGCGGTCGGGGTACATCGCCGCCAACGCCGATACCGTTGCGCGGCTTGCGGACTTGAAGATGATCACCCGCGCCAACAGCTCGGGCTACATCGAACAGATCATCTACGATCTCATCACCAGCGGGCGCTATCGCGGTCATCTCAAGCGGCTGAACGGGCGCATCGAAGCCGCCACCCGTCAGGCGAACGACAGCCTGGCGCGGCTCGGCCTGCCGGTGTTCGGACAGCCGCGCGGCGGGTTTTACATGTGGTGCGAACTGCCGGCGCATATCGACGACACGCAGTTGTCACGCGTTGCCGCTGAACGCAGTATTCTGCTGGCGCCCGGTTCGGCCTTCAATCCGGACGCGACGCCAGCCACCCCCGCGATGCGCGTCAATATCGCGCACGTCGGCGATCCGCGGTTTGAAAGCTTCATGGCCGAGCATCGCAATCCATAACGATCTACCGCCGAACCGCCTCGTAAAAATCAAACAGGCCACGATGAATTCGTGGGCATCTCGCGATTTCGGCATCGCAACATTAACGCGTGGCAAACAATGTTCCTGCCGCGCTGAAGCGAAATCCGTTTCAAACAGATCCACGCTGCAAACATCCGATCTTTGCTTGACTTGAACTTGTCCGGCCAGCAGTCTAGCGCCGCAAAGAAAAAGCATCGAACACGAATTCAGATGCATTTGGGAGAAACGCATGAAGTCATTTCTCAGCCTGCTCGCAACTGCGAGCATTCTCGGCACCGGCGCCCTTCTCACGCCGGCCTCGGCCCAGCAGACCATCAAGATCGGCGTCCCGACTTCGGTCCAGCTTCAGGTCGGCCGGGACACACAGAACGCCATCAAGATGGCGATCGAGGATATCAACAGCAAAGGCGGACTCGTCGGGCGCAAGCTTGAAATGGTTGCCGCAGACGAAACCGAAAACCCCGAACAGGGCATTGCCGCGATCAAGAAGCTCACCGCCGATGAAAAGGTCGACGTGCTGATCGGCGGCTACACCAGCGGCGTGACGCTGGCCCAGTTGCCGCACATCTCGAACGCAAAGACGATCTATCTCGGCGTCGGTGCGGCCTCGCCTGCAATCACGGCAAAGGTGAAAACCGATTACGAGAACTACAAGTACATTTTCCGTGTCTCCCCGATCCACGCCGGCCATCAGGCTCGCGCGCTGGTTGACTTCATCAACGGCAAGCTCAAGGGCGAGATGGGCCTGAAGAAGGTCGCCATCGTCGGAGAGAACGCCAAATGGGTGCAGGACCTCGTGCCGATCCTGAAGAAGGGCGCGGTCGAGGGCGGCACCGAAGTGCCGATGGCCGAATTCTTCGACACATCGACCTCGGACTTCTCGCCGCTGTTCGCAAAGGTGAAGTCGAGCGGCGCGCAGTATCTGATCGTGATCCTGTCGCACGCCTCCTCGGACATCTTCGTCAAGCAGTGGCATGACGCGCAGGTGCCGATTCCGATCGGCGGCATCGATGTGAAGAGCCAGGACGCGGACTTCTTCACCCGCGTGAGCGGCAAGGCTCTGTCCGAAACCGTCGGCCTGTTCGCAACCCGCGCACCGCTGACCGAGAAGACGATCCCTTTCTGGGATGAGTTCGTCAAACGCTTCGGCACCGCCCCGGTCTATACCGGCGTCGGCGCTTATGACGCGATTTATGTCTATGCGGAAGCGGTAAAGCGCGCCAACTCGGTCGAGCCGAATGCGGTGATCAAGGAACTCGAAAAGACGGACTATGTCGGCATCGCCGGCAAGATCCAGTTCGACGAGGTCCATGATGTGAAGACCGGCCCCGGCCTGCAAAACCTGCTGTTCGCGCAATGGCAGAAGGATGGCGCACGCATCGTCGTGTGGCCGAAGGCGTCCGAAACGGGAAAGATGATCCCGCCGCCCTGGATGAACTGAACTGCACTTGACGTCGTGAGAACAGCGGCCGGTAACGATATTACCGGCCGCTGTCCCCGAAGGTTTGCCTTCTTCTGACGAATAAGACCAGCAGGCGGTTATGCTCGAAATCCTGATCTACGGCGCTGTGTCCAGCGCAATCTATGCGCTGCTCGCGGTGGGCTTCACGCTGATCTTCGGCGTCGCCCGCATTCTCAATCTCGCTCACGGCTCGTTTTACGCGCTCGGCGCCTACGCAGCCTACGTCTTCACATCGCTGCTGAACTTCCCGCTGATCATCGCGGCGCCGCTGGCGGTTCTGCTGGTTGCAGGCTTCGGCGTGCTGATGGAGCGCTTTCTGGTCCGGCCGCTGCGCGCATCGCAGCTCGCCGTGCTGATGATCACGCTGGCGGTCTCGCTGGCCGTCGAACAGGCGCTGTTCATCACCTTTGGCTCCGAATACCGCAACGTCCCCTCCTTCGTAGCCGACAAGATTTCGATCGGCGGCGTCGACATCGGCGGACAACGGCTTCTCGCGCTGGTCATGAGCGTTCTGGTGCTGCTGCTGCTCTGGCTGTTCATTCAGCGCACGCGGCTCGGCGCGGCAATCCTCGCGGTGTCGCAGGACCCGGAAGCCGCGCAATACATGGGCATCCCCACCAACCGCATCTTCTCCATCGTGATGGCGATTTCCGCAGGCACCGCCGCATTCGCCGGCGTGCTGGTCTCACCGTTCCTTACGGTTCAGCCGACCATGGGCCTGCTGCCGATGGTGAAAGCCTTCGCAATCGTCATCGTCGGCGGCCTTGGCTCGATCCCCGGCAGCATCATCGCCTCGCTGATCCTCGGTTATTCGGAGACTATCGTGGCCTATCTGATTTCGACATCCTGGACCGAACTGGTCTCGCTGGTCGCAGTCGTCATCACCCTCATGATCAGACCGTCCGGCATTCTCGGGCGGCGGGCGGCGTTCTGACATGCGGCAGGTTTCACTGATCGATATCGCCGGCGGCATCGTGGTCGTCGCCATTCTGGCGCTGGCCCCGGTGTTCGCGGCAAGCAACTATCTCACCGGCGTGCTCACCGTCTGCGTCATCTACGGCATCTGGGCCTCGAGCTGGGATTTCATGTCGGGCCTCACCGGCCGTGAGAACTTCGGCCACTCGCTCTTTATCGGCGCGGGTGCCTATACCGCGGGCTTCCTCGCGACGATCTGGTTTGCGAACCCATGGTACAGCCTGCCGGCGGCGGTCGTCATCGCGGTCGCATTCAGCCTGATCGTCGGCTTTCCGACATTGCGCCTGCGCGGCCCCTACTTCGCGCTGGCGATGCTGTCGGCCTCCGCCATCCTGCAACGCCTGTGCCTGATCTTCTGGGAGCAGACCGGCGGCGAGGAAGGCCTTTACGGCCTCGAACCGCTGATGCGCAATCCGCTTCACTACTACTGGCTCGTGCTGGCGATCCTTGTGGTCACCGTGATCGTGCTGGTGCTGCTGGCGCAATCGCACTGGGGCCTGTTGCTCCGCGCCATTCGCGGCGATGAGGCGACCTGTCAGGCGGCAGGCATCAATGTGACGTTCTACAAGATCGCGTCGCTCGCCATCAGCGCCGCCTTTGCAGGACTCGGCGGCGCGCTGTATGCGCATTACCAGCTACAGGTCTCCCCGCCGCTGTTTTCGGTGGTGGTGTCGATTACCGTCATCATCATGTGTTACGTCGGCGGCATCGGCTCGATCTATGGCGCGGCGGTGGCGGCGATCCTGCTCACGCTGCTCACCGAGATGCTGCGCGGCTTCGGCGAGTATCGCCTGTGGATCTATACCCTTACGCTGATGCTGATCCTGTTCTTCCTTCCCAATGGCCTGGTCGCGCCGCTGTGGCGCCGGATGACGGAGCGCTTCCGATGACGGCGCTGCTCGAAGTCAAGGACGTCACCAAGCGGTTCGGCGGCCTCACCGCCGTGAAGGGCGCGACCTTCACCCTGCAAAAGGGCGAACTCACCGGCATCCTCGGCCCGAACGGCGCGGGCAAGACCACGCTGTTCAATATGCTCACCGGTTTTATGGCGCCGACCTCCGGGAGCGTGACATTCAACGGCGCACCGCTGCGTGGCCTTGCGCCCTACAAGGTGGTCAACAGCGGCATGGCGCGCACCTTCCAGCTGTGCCGTCCGTTCGTCGGCATGAACCTGCTGGAGAATGTTCTCGTCGCCTGCATGTCGCCGCGCGCGCATCAGGACCATGACAAGGAAGAGCGCGCGCGCCACCTGCTCGAACAGGTCGGTCTCGGCGGCCGTGGCTTCGAGCCGGTCGAGACGCTTCCCTACGGCGATCTGCGGCGTCTCGAAATCGCCCGCGCGCTGGCGACCCGGCCGGACCTGCTGCTGCTCGACGAGCCGTTCGCCGGCCTCGGCTCAAGCGAGATCGAGCCGCTGGCGCAACTCATCAAGCGTCTGCATCGCGAGGAGAACCTGACCATCCTGCTGATCGAGCACAAGCTGCGCGAATTCATGGCGCTGGTGTCGCGCGTCATCGCGATGAATTTCGGCGAGATCATCGCCGTCGGGCCGCCCGAGGACATCGTGAAGAATCCGAAAGTCATCGAGGCGTATATCGGCAAGACGGAGGATACACATGCCTCTGCTTGAAGTCTCCGATCTGCGCGTCAGCTATGGCAAGGCGCTCGCCATCGAATCCGTCTCAATCAAGGTCGAAAAGGGCGAACTGGTCGGCGTGCTCGGCCCCAACGGCGCCGGCAAGACCACGCTGCTGAAGGCGATCTCGCGCTCCATCGGCTCGCAAGGTACCCTGAAGTTCAAGGACCAGACGCTCGACGGCGTCGCGCCTTACGATGTGGTCGCGCGCGGCATCTGCCATTGTCCCGAAGGCCGCAAACTGTTCTCGGAACTGTCGGTGCTGAAGAACCTTCAGCTCGGTGCCTATCTGCGCAGCAACAAGGCCGAGATCAACGCCGACCTCGAACGCGTCTTCACGCTGTTTCCGGTGCTGCGCGAGCGGCAGTGGCAGCAATCCAGCACGCTCTCCGGCGGCGAACAGCAGATGGTGGCCATCGGCCGCGCACTGATGGGGCGGCCGGAACTGCTGCTGCTCGATGAGCCGTCGGTCGGCATCGCACCGCGGCTGAAAGGCCTGATCTTCGATTCGATCCAGCAGATCAGGAAAGACGGGACCGCGATCCTGATCGTGGAGCAGGACGCGACCTCGACGCTGAAGATCACGGACCGCGTCTATGTGCTCGAACACGGCCGCACAATCCGCGAGGGCACGGCCAAGGAAATCGCTGGCGACAAGTACATCCAGCAGGTTTATCTGGGCGTGTGAGGCACCACCGTCATTGCGAGGAGCGCAGCGACGAAGCAATCCACCTTTGCCTGCTGCTGTGGATTGCTTCGCTTCGCTCGCAATGACGAGAGGAACTATTTCTTCTCCAGCGCGCCTTCGGCCTTCAGCACTTCGTGCGCCGCCTTGAACGCCTCGAGGCCCGCCGGAATGCCGCTGTAGACAGTGGCGTGCAGCAGCACTTCCTTGATCTCATCCACGGTCACGCCGTTGGTCAGCGCGCCTTTGACATGGAGCTTGATCTCGTTCGGCGCCTTCAGCGCCGTCAGCATGGCGAGGTTGAGCATGCTGCGGGTCTTGCGGTCGAGGCCCGGCCGGGTCCAGGCGTAACCCCAGCACCATTCGGTGGTGATCTCCTGAAAAGCCATCATGAAGTCATCGGCCTTGGCGATGCTGCCGTCGACATAATCCTTGCCCAGAACGTCGCGACGGACGGCCAGACCTTTTTTGAATTGTTCGCTTTCACCGCTCATGACGCTCTCCAAAACTTCGATTGATGATGGGATAATCCAACAGCCTTTAGCGGTTGGGCAATGATCCGACAATCGCCGGTTCTGCCGCGCCGGTATGACCCACGCGATGATGTCAGCTAGTTCGCTTTCGCGCCCGACGCCTGGATGACCGGCGACCATTTCGCCACTTCGGCCTTGAGGTGGGCGGACAGCGCCTCCGGCGTCGCCTGCTCCGGCTTCACCGGCTCGATGCCGAGTGCCGCCAGACGCTCGATGACCTTTGGATCTTTCAGCGCGGTCTGCAAAGCATCGCTCAGCTTCTTCTGGACGTCAGCCGGTAATCCCTTCGGCGCCCACATCGCATGCCATGCGGCGACCTCGAAATTCTTCAGCCCGGCTTCGTCGAGCGTCGGAAGATCGGGAAGAATTTTCAGCCGCTCTTTTGTCGTTGCGGCATAGCCCTTGATCTTGGCGTCCTTGATCTGCGCGGTGGTGGTCGTGGTCTGGTCGCACATCATGTCGAACTGGCCGCCGAGCAGATCCGACATCGCGGGCCCCGTTCCGCGATAGGACAAGGCTGTCATCTGGGTGTCGATCGCGCTCATGAACATGATCGCGCACAGATGCGATGCCGAACCGATTCCGGCATGGGCATAGGTCACGGCGGCCTTCTTCTGCTTGATCCAGTCGATCAGGTCCTTGGCGGTCTTCGGCTCAAGGCCGCTCTTGCCGACGATCGTCATCGGCACGTCCGCGATGCGGCCGATGGAATCGAAATCGTCGATCACGTTATAGCGGAGGTTGTCGTAGAGCGACGGCGCGGTCGCCTGCGCGATGTGCCAGACCGTCACCATGTAGCCGTCGGCGGGGGATTTCGCGACGCGGGTCATGCCGATGGTGCCACCGGCCCCGCCGACATTCTCCACCACGATCTGCTGACCCAGCGTTCGTCCCATCGACTCCGCGACAAGGCGGGAGACCGCGTCGGTCGGCCCGCCCGCAGCGGCCGGAACGATCAGGGTGATCGGACGCGACGGAAAGCTTTGTGCTGCGGCCGATCCCATCGCCGATATCGATAACAGGATCACGGCAACCGGGCCTGCAACCCCAACAAACAGCTTCCGCATGGCGGCCTCTCCCTGACTTTGTTTCCTTGTCTTCTGTTTTTATTTTGGTGTGGTCCCCGGCTCTACGGCCAAGGTTTGAGTCTTGTCTAGTTAGCCTGATTGTCGCCGGCCAATGCATCGCACACCGCCCTGGTGACATCGGCGGTTCTTGCCTTTCCGCCGAGATCCGGCGTGTGCAGCGATTTGTCGGCTGTTACCTTCTCAATCGCCCGCATCAGCCGCGCCGCGGCGGACGGTTCACCGAGATGCTCCAGCATCATCACGCTGGACCAGAACGTGCCGACCGGGTTCGCGATTCCCTTGCCGATGATATCGAAAGCCGAGCCGTGAATCGGCTCGAACATCGACGGGAAGGTGCGCTCGGGATTGAGATTGGCCGTCGGCGCGATGCCGAGCGAGCCCGCCAGCGCCGCGGCGAGATCCGACAGAATGTCGGCGTGCAGGTTGGTGGCGACAATGGTGTCCAGCGTTTCGGACTTGAGCGTCATCCGCATGGTCATGGCGTCGACCAGCATCTTGTCCCATGTCACATCCGGGAATTCGCGCGCGACCTCGGCGGCGATCTCGTCCCACATCACCATGGCGTGGCGCTGCGCGTTGGACTTCGTGACCACCGTCAGGAATTTCCGGGGCCGCGAACGCGCCAGCGCGAAGGCAAAGCGCATGATGCGGGCAACGCCCGCGCGCGTGAACATCGAGACGTCGGTGGCGGCCTCCTCCGGCAGCCCGCGATGCACGCGGCCGCCGACACCGGCATATTCGCCTTCGGAATTCTCGCGCACGATCACCCAGTCGAGTTCCGGGCCGGATACATTGCGCAGAGGGCTGACGATGCCCGGCAGGATGCGCGTCGGACGGACATTGGCGTATTGATCGAACGGCTGACAGATAGCGAGCCGCAGCCCCCACAGCGTGATGTGATCGGGCACATCAGGCGCACCGGCAGAGCCGAACAGGATCGCATCGTGCTTCCTGATCAGGTCCAGACCGTTGTCCGGCATGAACGCGCCGGTCTTCTTAAAGCGCTCCGATCCCCAGTCGAAATGATCGAACGCGAAGGTGAAACCGCCGTCGCGTTTGGCGCAGGCATTCAACGCTTCCACACCGGCGGAGATCACCTCGGAGCCGATGCCGTCGCCGGGGATGGCTGCAATTCGATAGGTTTTCACGCTGAATCCGCTTGTTGGTTGAACCGTCAGGGCGCGAGCCGCCTTGGCTGGGCGGGCGGGCTGGCCCACCAGCCGCCTGTCTCTCAACAGCACGCTTTGGATGCCACCTTCCATGGAAGATGGTATGGATGTCAAGACACCTCGCGCCGGCCACCGGCTTGCCGCTATAAGGAACTCGAAGTCAGGAACGGACATGAGTCGCCTCAAAACGCCCGCCGCAGAGCCGCTTGCCAAGGCGCCCTCGCTCGTCGCCGACGCCTATCAGGCGCTGAAGAACGCCATTCGCGACAACGCCTTCGCGCCCGGCTACCAGGGCTCGGAGCAGGAAATCGCGCTCCGGCTCGGCATGAGCCGGACCCCGGTTCATGAGGCCCTGATCCGGCTTCAGGAAGAAGGCCTGGTGCGGGTTCTGCCCAAGCGCGGTGTCACCGTTCTGGCGCTGTCGCCGGACGACATGCGCGAGGTCTATGACGTGATCATCGCCCTTGAGGGCATGGCTGCCGAACTGATCGCCGCCATGAGCCCGAAAGACCGCCGCCCGATCGTGACGGCTCTGGAGAGCATCAACGCCGAGATGAAAGCCGCCTTGCAGCGCGATGAACTCGACGCCTGGGCCCGTGCGGACGATCGCTTTCATCGCGCCCTGATCGACGGCAGCGGCAATACCCGCCTCGCCCGCCTCGCCAACACCATCATGGACCAGTCGCACCGCGCCCGGATGATGACGCTGCGCCTGCGGGCCAAGCCGACAAAATCGCTCAAGGAGCATCAGGCGCTTATCGCCGCGCTCAAGAGCGGCGATGCGATGCTGTCGTGCAGCGAAGCCCAGAACCACCGGCGGCGCGCGCGCAGCGAACTCCTGCCGCTGCTGGACCAGTTCGGAATGAAGCATCTCTGACCGCCGGGCGCGATTGCATAGGCGCATTCGGAAACTGCACCTGCTCCCGATCGCCGAATTGCGGTTCATAGAGACATGAACAGCAATCCGCTCTCCGGGCCTGCCCGATGAAGCCTGTGAAAACCGGCATGAAGCCGGTGCACATCGCACTCAATGTGCTGGCGCTGTGTTTCGCCCTGTCGGTGCTCGGGCGCGGGCTCGGTGAGAGCTTCACCGTCTTCCTGCTGCCGATCTCGCAGAGCTTTGGCTGGGACCGCGCCGAGGTCATCTCGATCTATTCGCTGGCCGCGCTGGCGGGCGGCCTCGCCGCCCCGTTGATCGGCCGCCTGTTCGATCACTCCGGCCCTCGCATGGTCTACACCCTGGGGCTCGCGCTGCTGGGCGGAGCCTTCCTCGCCGCGGCCTTCGCGCAGCAGCTCTGGCAATTTCAGCTCACCCTCGGCCTCTGCGCCGGATTCGGCATCGCCTGCATCGGCAATGTTCCGAACTCGATCATGCTGGGACGATGGTTCGGCCCGAAACTGCCGGCCGCGATGTCGGTGGTTTATTCCGCCGCCGGGGCCGGCGTGCTCATCCTGCTGCCGTTGTCGCAGGTTCTGATCGACCGCGTCGGCTGGCGCGGCGCGTATCAGATCTTCGGCGGGACCGCGCTGATCCTGCTGCTGCCGCTGGTGCTGCTGCCGTGGAAGCTGTTCGCGTCGGGATCGGCCACCCTCGCCCGGAGCGCGGCAACCGGCCTGATCGACGAAGGCTGGACGCTGGTCAGCGCCATGCGTCATCATGCCTTCTGGGCGCTGTTCTCGACATTCTTCTTCACCGCGGTCGGCATGTTCGCGCTCTCGGCACAGATCGTCGCCTATCTGGTCGATGCCGGCTTTCCGCCGCTGCAGGCCGCCACCGCGTGGGGATTCAGTGGCGTGGTGCTGCTGTTCGGCATGCTCGGCGTCACCTGGCTCGACGGCGTGATCGGCCGCCGCCGCTCGGTGCTGTTCAGCTACGCGATGTCGATCATCGGCATTGGCCTGCTCTGGCTGCTGAAATCATATCCCAATGTCTGGCTGCTCACTGCGTTCGTCGTGACATTCGGCAGCATGATCGGCTCGCGCGGTCCGCTGATCACCGCAACCGCGATGAAAATCTTTCGCGGTGAACGGGTCGGCACGATTTACGGGACGATCACCATCGGCAGCGGGCTCGGCTCCGCGTTCGGCTCGTGGGCGGGCGGCCTGATCCACGACATGACCGGAAGTTACGACGCGCTGCTGCTGTTTGCCCTCGTCAGCGTGATCCTCGGCATGATTCCGTTTCTCGTCGTCCCTGCGCTGCGGCAATGACGGGTTGCGTGACCGCGATCCAGTTGCGATCATCGCCCGAATGAAACCGGAGATGATCTCATGAGCGCGCCTGTCGATGCACCGGATTGGCGCAAGCTGACACAGGAGCAGCTCGATCTCGGCTTCAACAACACGCTTCATGTGCCCGAGACGCCCTCCATCGTCGCGGAGTGGGATCGCCTCTCCGCCGAGATGCGCGCCAGGCATCCCCAGTCCCTCGATCTTCGCTACGGCCCGCGCGAGCGCAACCGGATCGATTTCCTGAAAGCCGGGGATGACGGCCCGACGCTGGTCTTCATTCACGGCGGCTACTGGCAGACGCGGGCCAAGGAGAATTTCACTTTCTGCGCTGCGGGTCCGATGGCCCACGGCATCAATGTCGCGCTGATCGGCTATACGCTCGCGCCCGATGCCTCCCTCGGCCAGATCGTCGACGAAGTCCGAACCGGAATCGACTATCTGGTGACCGAGTTGCCCGCGCTGGGCGGTGATCCGGACAGGATGATCGTCTCGGGCTGGTCCGCCGGCGGACATCTGTCGTCGATGTCGCTCGGTCATCCGCACATCAAGGCCGGGCTTCTGATCAGCGGCATCTACGATCTCGAACCGATCAGTCACAGCTATCTGAACGCCAAGCTCAATCTCGACGACGCAACGATCCAGCGCAATTCGCCGATGCGCAATCCCGGCGGCGTGAACAAGCCGCTCGTCATCGTCGCGGGCAGCGGCGAACTGCCGTTGCTGCGCAAGCAATCCGCCGACTACGCCGCGCACCGCGCGGCTTATGGATTGCCGGTGATCTACGAAGAAATCCCGAAAGCGAATCATTTCACCATGATGGATGAACTGGCTTCCCCCACGGGTCGGCTGACGACACTGGTGCGGCAGTTGTTCGCCCGGTAGCTGCTCACGCCACCAGCGGCATCCGCTGCTCGATGATGCGCGAGAACAGGCTCGCGCCGACAGGCAGGATGCCGTCGTCCAGAATAAAGCCCGGATTGTGCAGCGGCACCGATCCCTCGTGGCCGAGCCAGAAATAGGCGCCCGGTACCTTGAGCAGCATGTCGGCGAAATCCTCGCTGCCCATTTTCGGCGTCGGCGTCGTCAGCACGTTGTTGTTGCCGACAACGTCCCGCGCCACGTCGGCGACGAAATGCGCCTGCTCCTCGTGGTTGATTAGCACCGAGAAGATATCGCGGATCTCGACCTTGATCTCGACCTGAAACGCCGCAGCCATGCCGGCCGCAATCGTGCGCATCCGGTCGCGGATCTGTTCTCGCACCTTTTCGGAAAACGTGCGCACAGTGCCGGCCAGCGTCGCCTCGCCCGGGATGACGTTATAGGCCGAACCGGAATGAATCTGCGTTATCGACAGCACCGCGGATTTGAGCGGATCGACATTGCGGCTGACGATGGTCTGCAGCGCCTGCCCCAGCGTCATGGCAATCACCACGGGATCGCGTGACATTTCCGGCATCGCGCCGTGGCTGCCGTAGCCGGTGATGGTGATGTCGAAGAAATCCGCGCAGGCCATGCTCGGCCCCGGAAAGATCGCGACCTGACCCGGATCAAGCTGCGGCGCGTTGTGCAGCCCATAGACCTCATCCAGCGGAAATTTCTCGAACAGGCCGTCCTTGATCATCGCGCGGGCGCCGCCAAGTCCTTCCTCAGCAGGCTGAAAGATGAAAGCCACCGTGCCGTCGAAATTGCGCGTCTCGGCGAGATAGCGCGCAGTGCCGAGCAGAATGGTGGTGTGCCCGTCATGGCCGCAGCCATGAAAGCGATCGGGAATCGTCGAGCGCCAGCTCAGGTTGGTCTTCTCTTCCATCGGCAGCGCGTCCATGTCCGCGCGCAGGCCGATCCGCTTCGTGCCGTTGCCCTTGCCTTTCAGGAGACCGACGACACCGGTGCCGCCGAGGCCGCGATGCACCTCGATGCCCCAGCCGGCGAGCTTTTCCGCGACGATGCCGGATGTGCGATGTTCCTCGAAACCAATTTCGGGATGGGCATGAAGGTCGCGGCGGATGGCAATGAGTTCGTCAGTATAGCTTTCGATCAGCTCAATATTGGGCATGCGGCGTTATCCCGTTTCGTATGGTGACTATGACAAGGCCCGATCGCGCGGCTTCATCTTGGCAAATCATTGCAGGCTGGCCAAGAGACCGGCCATCAACCTTCCGCGCTCAACCAGGCTATCGACTTCGATATGCTCGTTCAGCGTGTGGTAATCGCCACCGCGCAATCCGAGACCGTCGAGGGTGGGCAGACCCATCGCCCCGGTGAAGTTTCCATCCGAGCCTCCGCCCGAACTGCCCTGGATCAGATCGAGGCCGATTTTCGCACCGACCGCACGTGCCTGTTCATACAGCGCCATGGTGCCGGCACTCGGTTCCCAGACCGGCCGCGTCACGCCGCGCGTGACCTTGAATGTGACGTCGTTCGCCGTCCCGTTCAGCGCCAGCATCCGCTCCACGCCGCGGTCGAGATCGGCCTGACGTTTCGCCATGCTGAGCGCTTCGCCGCGGCAGGATGAGGCCACGCAGTTCACCCACTGCCCGCCATGAACGACGCCGACGCTGAATGTGCAGTCGTCGCCGGTCATGCCGTCGATGGCGATGATCTGCCGCGCCATCTCACGGATCGCGGATCGCCCGGCGGCGAGCGTCGCGCCCGCGTGGCTCGGCTTGCCTTCCGCTTCCAGATTGAACCGGGCAATCGCGTAGCGGCCGGTGATGACGCCGGCATTCTTGAACGCCGGCTCCGGCACCAGCACGTACTTGTTGCGCGCGGCTTCCGCCTCGATGATGTCGCGCGTGGACGGCGTTCCGACTTCCTCGTCCGGCGTGAACAGCACCGTCACCGGCAATGGCGTCGCGACCGAGGCTTTCGCGAGTTGCCGGATCGCTTCGAGCGCGGCGTAGTTGCCGCCCTTCATGTCGAGAATGCCCGGCCCGTAGCATTTGCTTCCCTCGCGCCGCCACGGCAGCTTTGTTAGCGTCCCGATCGGGTGAACCGTGTCCATGTGTCCGGCGATCAGGATGCCGGGCTGCCCCTGTTTGGGATGCGGAAATCGCGCACGGATGCAGCCGCCAAAGCCCTGCCGTCCGGCTATGTACTCGATCGTGGCGCCGCCGATCGCCATGTCGCGCGCCGCAAGCTCAAGCATGCGGTTGACCGATTCAGCATCCCAGGTCGGGCTCTCGCATTCAATCCACGGGCGCAGGCCCGTCAGCATGGTCTCGGTATCGAACGGCAAGGAGGCGGGATCGATCAAGGCGTGTCCTCTCGTTTTGCTTGTTTTACGGCAGGAACTGGCGCCCCGCTCGCTCCGATGCTCGCAGGTTCGGCACCCGATTCACAATGCAAACTTGACGGGCCTGCTGCGAGTTTCGCGATATTGCAGGCTGAAAACAGATTGCGTAAGCAGGCCGTCGATCAAGTGGGGAGCTAGCAACAATGATTTGCGGTGCAGCATGGGGGCGCAAGTGACGCAATCGGTCATTGCGATGCAGCCCTCCAACGCGAAGGCCGCCGGCTGGATGGCCGGCTGGCTGACCCTGATGCTGGTGCTGCTGGTCGCCGGGCGCGAAGCCACCCGTGAACTCGACGTGTTCCAGATCATGGAAATGCGGTCGGTCATCGGCCTTCTGATGCTCTATCCGCTGATCCACGCCAACGGCGGCTTCGCGCGCATGAAAACCTTGCGGCCGCTTACGCATATCGTCCGCAACATCGTCCACTACGCCGCGCAGTATGGCTGGTTTCTGGCGCTGACGCTGATCCCGCTGGCGCAGGTGGTCGCCATCGAATTCACCATGCCGATCTGGACCGCGCTGCTCGCCGTGAGTTTCATCGGCGAGCGCCTGAACGTCTGGAAAGTGCTGGCGATCGTGCTGGGGCTGATCGGCGTGATCGTCATCGTGCAGCCCGGCGTCGCGCAGATCAGTCCGGGTCAGTTGATCATGGTGCTGGCCGCGATGGGTTTCGGCGCGGCCATCGTCATGGTGAAGTCCCTTACCCGCACCGATACGGTCCTCGTGATTATCTTCTGGATGCTGGTGATCCAGTCGGCCATCGGGCTGGTCCCGGCGGTCTACACCTGGCACTGGCCATCGGCTCACATCTGGCCGTGGATCCTCGTGATCGCGTTCTGCGGAACATATTCGCACTACTGCTTCGCGCAGGCGATGCGTTATGCCGACGCAACGGTCGTCGTGCCGATGGACTTTCTGCGCGTGCCGCTTTCGGCGACGCTCGGCTGGCTGCTCTATTCCGAGCGGCTCGACGCCGCGACCGTTATCGGTGCGGCGCTGATCCTCACCGGCAACCTGCTTAACCTGAAGCGGTCGTAGACGAGACCTCTTGTCATTGCGAGGAGCAAAAGCGACGAAGCAATCCACTCTTCAATGGATTGCTTCGCTTCGCTCGCAATGACGCCCGAAATGTTTAAGCCGCGCTCTTCTTGTCCCCCGACAGCACGCCGCGCCGGATCTGGTCTTCTTCAATCGACTCGAACAGCGCCTTGAAGTTGCCTTCGCCGAAACCGTCGTCACCCTTGCGCTGGATGAACTCGAAGAAGATCGGGCCGATCGCGTTGGCCGAGAAGATTTGCAGCAGCACCTTGGTGCGGCCGCCATCGACCACGCCCTCGCCGTCGATCAGGATGCCGTTCTTCCGAAGGCGCGCAACGTCCTCGCCATGCTTCGGCAGGCGCGTGTCGATCTTCTCGAAATAGGTATCCGGCGGCGGCGGCATGAAAGGAAGGCCGTCCGCGCGCAGCTTTTCGATGGTGTGATAGATGTCCTTCACGCCGCAGGCGATGTGCTGGATGCCCTCGCCGCGATAGGTGTTGAGATATTCCTCGATCTGGCCGGAATCGCCTGCATCCTCGTTGATCGGAATCCGGATCTTGCCGTCCGGGCTGGTCAGTGCGCGCGAAAAGAGACCTGAAGCCCTGCCTTCGATGTCGAAGAAGCGGATCTGGCGGAAGTTGAACAGCTTCTCGTAGAAGCCGGTCCACACATCCATGCGGCCGCGATGCACGTTGTGGGTCAGGTGGTCGATGTAGAACAGCCCCGCGCCATCGGGGTGAATGTCCTTCAGCCCGAGCCAGTCGAACTCGGTGTCGTAAGCCGACCCCTTCGCGCCATAGCGATCGACAAAGTACAACAGACTGCCGCCGATGCCCTTGATCGCGGGCACGTCCAGCGCCTTGCGGGATGACGTCTCATCAGCGGCCTCCGCACCAAGCGACATCGCGCGTTCATAGGCCCGCTTTGCATCCACCACACGGAACGCCATCGACGGCGCGCACGGGCCATGCATGGCGACGAAATCGTATCCATGAGTGCCGGGCTGCTCGTTGACGAGATAGTTCACGTCGCCCTGGCGATAGACTGTGATCGCCTTGGTCTTGTGACGGGCGACCGCGGTGAAGCCCATCAGGCGGAACAACGCGTGCAGCTTTTCCGGCTCGGGATGCGCATACTCGACGAACTCGAAGCCGTCGGTACCCATCGGGTTCTGTTCGGAAATGACGGCGGCCGGTGCATCGTGCGGAAACGGACCCATGGCGATCTCCTCTTGCCAGTCTTTGCTGGCGATTCCTTCTGACTTGGAGGCGATAATGAGCCGCTTTTGATGCAACAGGCGTGCAAAATAGGGCGCAATATGCCAATATCATGCACATATCGTGCATCTTTGAAGGTTTTTGCGCATGACTTCGCTGGACGGTTTCGACCTCAAAATCCTCGCCGCGCTCCAAGACGACGGCCGCCTGACCAATCAGCAACTCGCCGACCTCGCGGGCCTGTCGGCGTCGCAATGCTCGCGCCGCCGCACGCGGCTGGAAGACGAGAAAGTGATCGCCGGTTATCACGCCGACCTTGCCAGCGAGGCGCTCGGCTTCAACGTGCTGGCCTTCATCCAGATCACGCTGGCGACGCACTCGCCGAACAACGCCAAGCGGTTTCGCGACCTGATGCGGCGGGTCGATGAAATTCAGGAAGCCTATTCGCTGACCGGCGATGCGGATTACCTGCTGAAGGTGGTGCTGAGCGATCTCAAGAGCCTGTCCGACATCGTCAACAACGTCCTGATGCCGCACGAGAGCGTCGCGCATGTGCGCTCGTCCATCGTGCTGGACCGGCTCAAAACCACGCGGAAGCTGCCGTTGAAGAAACTGGGTTAAAAGGCAGGACGTTCCACATCTGCGATCGGCCCCCTCTCCCGTGGGGAGAGGGTTGGGGTGAGGGCGTAGAATCCATCGAGAGAGCGTACCCCCTCACCCGCCGCGCTTAGCGCGTCGACCTCTCCCCCTGGGAGAGGTATAGACACGCTGCCGATAACGCCCTTGCAAACACCCCTGTATCAAACCGACGGCAAAATCGTCCCCTCGACCTCGCCAAAACCGATGCGGTAACCGTCGCCCTGACACCAGCCACGCATGGTGAGCGAGTCGCCATCCTCAAGGAACGAGCGCTGCACGCTGTTGCCAAGATCGAGCGGCTCGGTGCCGCCCCAGCTCAGCTCCAGCATGCTGCCCCGTTCGCTTTTCTCAGGGCCGCTGATCGTGCCGGAGCCTAGCAGGTCCCCGACGTTCATCGCGCAGCCGGATGACGCATGATGCACAAGCTGCTGCACCGAGGACCAGTACATGTATTTGAAGTTGGTGCGGCAGATACCCGCCGCCTCCTTCATCGTCTCGGTCTTGAGATCGACGGCAAGCTGAACGTCGTAATTCTGCGCGCCCTTCTGCTGCAGATACGGCAGCGGCGCCGGGTCCTGCGCCGGACCCTTGACGCGGAACGGCTCCAGCGCCTCGCGCGTCACCACCCATGGGCTGATCGAGGTGCCGAACGCCTTGGCCTGAAACGGACCGAGCGGCACATATTCCCATGCCTGTATGTCGCGCGCGCTCCAGTCGTTCAGCAGCGTAAAGCCGAAGATCATCTCCTCGGCCTCCTGCTCGGTCAGCATCTCGCCCATGGCGGACGCCTGCCCGATCACGACACCCATTTCGAGTTCGAAGTCGAGCCGCTTGCAGGGGCCGAAGGTCGGCGCGTCCGCCGTCGGCGGCTTGAGCTGTCCGCGCGGGCGGCGGATCGGCGTGCCGCTGACCACCACGGTCGATGCGCGGCCGTTGTAGCCGATGGGCATCGACAGCCAGTTCGGCATCAGGGCGTTGTCCTTGCCGCGGAACATGATGCCAACATTGGTGGCGTGTTCCTTCGACGAATAGAAATCGGTGAAACCCTGCACGGCGATCGGCATGTGCATGTCCGCGAAATTCTGCGGAACCAGCGCACGCTTGCACAGATCCGCATTGTCGCGCAGTTCCGGATTGTCATGCCGCAGCAGTTCGCTGATCCGCGCGCGGGTCCTGCGCCAGACCTTCGGGCCGAGAGCCATGAAGGCATTGAGCGATGGCTTGGCGAAGACATTCGCCGCGCCATCAATGCGCAGCAAGCCCGCCGCTTCCAGCACCGCCAGGTCGAGAACAAAATGGCCGATCGCCACGCCGACCCGAAGGTCCGGCTGTTCCGGCGTGAAAAACACACCATAAGGCAGGTTCTGGATCGGAAAATCCGACGACGGATCGACATCAATGAAAGAGCGCAGCTTGGGATCGTTCGGGTGCATCGTATCCATCCGTTATTCTGCGTCGGGCTGGCGGCCCGGCTCGGCGGCGGCGAAGGCATCGAGTTTCGCGGCGGCGGCATCGAGCGCCACGATACGCTTGTAGGGCGCGAGGTCGACGCCAAAACGGCGCGCATTGAAGACCTGCGGCACGAGGCAGATATCCGCCAGCGTCGGCTTGTCACCGAGCGCAAACGGTCCCGGCAGATGCGCCAGCCGCGCCTCGACGGCATCGAAGCCGGTCTCGATCCAGTGCTTCGACCACGCCCCGCGCGTCGCCTCATCGACACCCATGTCGATCAGCCGGTTCAGCACGCGCAGATTGCCGATGGGATGAATATCGGCGGCGACCACCAGCGCGATCTCGCGCGCGATCGCCCTTCCCTTCGCATCCGGCGGCAGCAGCGGCGGCTGCGGATGCGTCTCGTCGAGATATTCGATGATCGCAATCGACTGCGCCAGTTCGAGATCGTGATCGATCCAGTACGGCACGAGGCCCGCCGGATTGATCTTGCGGTAGGCCGGCTGCGTCTGCTCGCCCTTGCGCAGATGGACGAAGCGATGATCCGCGCTCAGTCCTTTCAGGTTGAGCGCGATGCGCACGCGATAGGCCGCGGTCGAACGAAAGTAACCGTAGAGAACAGCGTCAGTCATATTGGTGTTCCGAATTCGATTTCAGCGGTCTGCCCACCTCTCCCATGGGGAAAGGTCGGATCGCGCAAGCGATCCGGGTGAGGGCGTAGAATCTCTCGATGAATCTAGATCCCCTCACCCCAACCCTCTCCCCACAGGGGAGAGGGAGTGACATTGCTGCCGTTTCAATACCGCTCATCAATTCAACGACGCTCAAGGCTTCGACGGGTCGAAGCGACGCTCCAGCCCCTGCCAGCAATCGGCGTAGTCATCCTGCAATGCGCTGGTTGTCGCGGCATATTCGGTGACGCGCTGCGGAAACCGCGTCTCGAACATGAAGGCCATGGTGCCGGTCAGCTTCACGGGCTTCAGTTCGCCATTGCTGGCGTGATCGAACGCCTCGCGGTCCGGGCCATGCGGCAGCATCATGTTATGCAGGCTGATGCCGCCCGGCACGAAGCCATGAGGCTTGGCGTCATAGGCGCCATACAGCAGTCCCATGAATTCCGACATGATGTTCATGTGATACCACGGCGGACGGAAGGTGTTCTCGGCCACCATCCAGCGCTCCGGAAAGATCACGAAGTCGATATTCGCGGTGCCCGCCGTTTCCGACGGCGAGGTCAGTACGGTGAAGATCGAAGGATCGGGATGATCGAAGCCGATGGCGCCGATCGGCGAGAACGTGCGCAGGTCATATTTATACGGCGCGTAGTTGCCGTGCCACGCCACCACGTCGATGGGCGAGTACGGCAGCCTGGTCACGAACAACGAACCGCCCCACTTTACGTAAAGCTCGGTCGGCGTTTCCTTGTCCTCATAGGCCGCCACCGGGGTCAGGAAATCGCGCGAATTGGCTAGACAGTTTGCACCGATCGGCCCGCGCTCCGGCAGCGTGAAGGCGCCCCCGTAATTCTCGCAGAGATAGCCGCGTGCCGGACCGCCCGGAATTTCAACGCGGAACTTGACGCCGCGCGGGATCACCGCGATCTCGCCGGGCTCGATGTCGATGATGCCGAACTCGGTGAAGAGGCGCAGGTGGCCGTCCTGCGGAACGAACATCAGTTCGCCATCGGCATTGTAGAAATTCTGGTCCACCATCGATTTGGTGATGAGATAGATGTGCGCCGCCATGCCCGCCTGGGTATTGGCATCGCCCGCCGTGGTCATGGTGTAGACACCCTGGAGGAAGGTCTGCTCCTCCTTCGGCATCGGCAGCGGGTCCCAGCGCAACTGCGCGATCGGCATGTCGTATTCAGTGCACGGCGCGGTGCGCCAGTATTTCGCGTCGACCTTGGTGAAGCGGCCCGAGTGCTTCACCGACGGGCGGATGCGATACAGCCAGGAGCGCTCGTTGGTGCCGCGCGGCGCAGTGAATGGCGATCCTGACAACTGCTCGGCATAAAGCCCGTAGGCGCAGCGCTGCGGCGAGTTGCGCCCGATGGGCAGCGCGCCGGGAAGCGCTTCGGTCTCGAAGCTGTTGCCGAAACCGGACATATAACCCGGCGTGACGCCATGCGAGCCATGACTCATAACCTTGGGTGCAGTGTTGATGTTCATCTCA